>Ga0326728_10000257_pt1 | contig 215303 bp, 194 predicted proteins | sample MB3enrmetagenome_FD_207602 | JGI IMG/M metagenome (GOLD analysis project Ga0326728, IMG submission 207602) | Lab enriched peat soil microbial communities from McLean, Ithaca, NY, United States - MB31MN | ecosystem: Environmental > Terrestrial > Soil > Wetlands > Peat | place: USA: New York...
GAGCTAGAAAGACGTCCTCCACGCCAGCGTCTCGGAGGGCTGCTAGGCGCTCTCGCTCGAACCACGTCGGCCTGCGGCTGCCTCCTATGAGATTGCTGAACTCAGTCATTCGTAATGAATGCTAGGCGAGGTCGCTTCTGGAGGAATAGCTTGTCCCCCCCTTCCTCCGGGACACTTCTCCCCACATCTTGGGCTGGGCCGGCCCGGCTCGCTCTAGTTGGCTGGCTCCGCGATCCTGACTGTCCGGCTCCGTCGTGTCCGGCCTGGCTACCGATCCGCCCTCCTGGCCGGCTGGCTCCGACCACGCTCCTGGCTGGCCGGCTGGCTCACACTCTGGCTGGCTGGCTCCTGTCGCCTGGAGCAGCTCGATTGCGTGCTGCTTCTCAATCGAAGCCGCACAGAGCCATGGCTGCAGCGTTCGTCTGGTACGAGCATCGGATGGCCTCAACCTTTCCGGTGGAGTCCGGTACCGGCTCCCCAGTCGCTCGGCTCACGTAGTCGAACCACCCGGAGAACGTGGGGTGGTTTGTCTGAGCGGTGCTGTTCGACTTGAACACGAACTTGACGTAGTAGTTCGTCGTCCGCGTATCGCCTGGTTGCACGCCCACCACAAGTGTTGCCTTGCCGGTCACCGGTGAGAAAGTCCCCAGGATGTCGAACTCCGCCAGGGTGCCCGTGACGCGAGCAGAACCCGGTGTGTTGTGCAGCAGGAAGACTTGGTCGGGACTGCTGGGTTTGCTCGCCCCGGTCGCCCACGCGTATGCGAGCCAGATCCCATTGACCCCTGGGGCCTTCGTCCCCGCTCCGGCAGCTCCGTTCAAGGCGCTGAGTGAAACGCACAGTCCAATCACACACGTGGCGACTGTCACCAGGCGCCTTGTTCTCGTGATCATGTTCCCCCCTCGGTCGGCCTTTTGATCCTAACGCTACGCACGAGCGGCTCCGGCCGTCGCGACCGGACCCGGCTAAGTACCGATTCGGCAGGGAAGTCGCCCCCTTCCGCTTTCGCTGTGTTGCTCCCCGCCCGGGTCGCCCGCCGGCTCCCGGTCACGGTCCCGCCCTGGCCGCTTGGCTCCCGAACCGCGTCCTGGCTGGCTCCCGATCACGGTCCTGGCTGGCTGGCTGGCCTCCCCCCTGGTCCCCTTTGTACCCTCCCTCTCTCTTATCCCGATTAAGCCGCCGGTCAGAGGCTGTCGCATGATCGAGTCCACTGACTCCAGACGACTGTTGTCCAAGGGAGGCGCCGCCCAGTTTTCCGCAGGGGCTTGAGGGAGTTCGCCCGATATGAGCGAACGCGCCTACGGACCTTCGCCTTACGCGATGGCGAGACGGCGGTTTTGCACCTCTAGGAGGTTGTGGACGTTATGAATATGTCCGCATGATTGACACTTCATGCGAAACGCCCTGGCACAGGTGCCGAGCAGAACGCCCAGGTGCCGGGAGGCCGCTCCACGGCGGCCAATGGACACCGGCATCGACAGACATTCCCACGCGACGATGTGGTGGCAGCCGCGCGGCGGTTGCCAGGGTCGGCCCGGCTCAGGCGGCCTGGGACGGATTGGGCTGCTCGCCGACGTCACGGGCAAACGTCTCGGCGGTGAACCGCCATGCTCGCATCCCCTCCGACCACCAACCCGGGACGAGCCCCACCTTCAGCAGGAGATGGTCGAGGAATGCCTCGGGCTCGGGGAGCTGCTCCCACATCGCCGGCAGGAAGAGTCCCTGGCGGGAGCCGGCAGCGATGACGAGGCCGTCGACTCCGGGGCGCAGCTGATCGAGAACCTGGTCCCGAGACATAGCCAGCATCGCTGTCAACGGCGAGAGCACCGACACTTCGATGCGCAGCCGGCTGTAGTCCACAGGGCGCAGGCGGGGCAGCCGCGGGTCGGCGAAGGCGGCCGACCAGGCGTGGCGGGCGGCACCGCGTCCGAGCGGCTCGACACCCTCGATGCTGCCGATGCAGCCGTTGAGCTGCCCGTCGACCATGAGGGTGACGAATACGCCGACGTGCTCGCGCAAAACGCCAGGTAGCAGCGCGGCCGGGGGCGGGGAGGGCGGGGCGCCGAGAAGGCCGCCGACAATGGCGGCGTCGGCGATGTCGAGCAGGAGCTCGCGCTCGTGGGGGGTCAGCATCATGTCAGACGAGCGCGAAGGCGCCATAGCCCACCACCCTCTCCCGGTCGCCGGCAGTGTCGCCGGAGTTGCGCAGGTCAAGCTGTTCGACCCGCAGCCCGTCAGCACGTCCGGCGCTCAGCAAGCCGCGGATGCCGGCGGCGCCGCATGCGTCACGGTCGCCGATCTCGTCCGGTCGCCGACCGACGATCGCGGCGGCGGTGCGACGGTCGAGCACGACGGCGTCGGCGTACCGGTGGTAGTGAGAGAGGTCGCTACTGACAACTATCACCGTCTCGGGACCACCCCAGACCGTATCGAGCACGGTGGCAACGTCGGCCGTCACGCAGCGACCCACCGCGAGCGGCAAGATCTCGAAGTGGTCGATCATCAGCTGCAGGAACGGAAGCTGGACCTCGAGGCTGTGCTCGTACGCGTGGGCCTCGTCATCGACGCTCACGCACAGCTGGGTGAGCGCGAGCTGACGTGCCGCCGCATCGACCGCAACAAGCCCGAGCGGCGTCGCGAAAGCATCCGCACTGGTGACCGCCATCCCTGAGGTGGGAACGCGGTGGCTGGGGCCGAGGAGCACGATCCGCTGCACTCGGTCGCGTGCCGCGGTCAGGCTCAGGTAAGCGGATGCAGCGACGGCGCCGGAATAGATGTAGCCGGCGTGCGGCACGACGAGCGCCTTCGGGACGGGCGTCTCGCGGTCCGGTCGGACGGCGGCGTTGAAGGCCGCGCGCAGGGCACCGTGCAACTCCTCCGGTGCCGCCGGATAGAACGTGCCGGCCACGGCCGGCGGGCGGACTCTCAGCGTGTGGGCGTCTTTCACCGGTCATCCTCGCGGGCCACTCGCCCGATGATCACCGGCAGGCGCATCGCACCCCACCCACCCGGCGGGCCGTCGAATACGCCGGGCAGCTGGGCACCGCACAGCTGGCAATGCCCGGTGTCGTCGAGACGGTAGGCGCCGACCACATACCAGTCGCGCTCGATCACCTGAGCCCCGCACGCCGGGCAGTAGGTGCTCTGCCCGTCGAGGTCGTGCACGTTGCCCGTGTAGGCGTGGCGCACACCGTTGGCCAGCGCGATGCGCCGCGCCCGGCTCAGGGTATCGGACGGGGTGGGTAGCCGGTCGAGCATCTTGAAGTCGGGATGGAACGCAGTGAAGTGCATCGGCACATCCGGGCCGAGGTGCTCGACCACCCAGGAGGTCATAGCGTCGAGCTCAGAGTCGGAGTCGTTGAGCCCTGGGATGAGCAGTGTCGTCAGCTCAAACCACACGCTCGTCTCATGTTTCAGGTACTCGAGGGTGTCGAGCACCGCGGCCAGCCCGCCGCCACAGACGTGCCGGTAGAAGTCCTCGGTGAAGCCCTTGAGGTCGACGTTGGCGGCCTCGAGGTGCGCGTAAAAGTCGGCACGCGGTTCCGGGCAGATGTAGCCGGCCGTCACCGCCACCGCCTGCAGCCCAACGTCGTGGCAGGCGTCCGCCACGTCGCTCGCGTACTCGAGAAATATCGTGGGGTCGTTGTAAGTGAAAGCCACGCTCCGACAGCCCAGCGACTTGGCGGCGGCGGCGATCGCTTCGGGGGACGCGGCGTCAGCGAGCGTGTCGATCTCCCTGGACTTGGAGATGTCCCAGTTCTGGCAGAACCGGCACGCGAGATTGCAGCCGGCGGTGCCGAAGCTGAAGATCGACGATCCCGGTAGAAAGTGGTTGAGCGGCTTCTTCTCGATCGGGTCCACGCAGAACCCACTGGAGCGGCCATAGCTCGTCAGCACGATCCCGTAGCCCTGCCGCTCCCGCACGAAGCACAGCCCGTGCTGGCCGTCATGCAGCTTGCACGCCCGCGGGCAGACGTCGCACTGCACCCGCCCATCGTCGAGAGCTTGCCAGTAACGGGTCGGCACCGTGAACATGTTCATCACCCGGAGTAACCGCCTGGGTCCCAGGATACCCCTAAAGGACTTGACACCAGCCACCTCAAGGTTGGGCGAAGACGGTACAGATGCGAGAGGTCGAGATCGCTGGGGCTCGGCTTGGAAGCGACCAGTGGCGCCCCGCTTGTGGTGCTGCGGGAGGCGGACGAGCCGCACCCGGGGGCTGCCGATCGTCGTCAGTGCGCTCCAGCTCGGGCGCTCCTCGCCTCCCGCGATCGCTTGCATTGGGCGTCGGGACGGGACGCCTGCGGGGCTGGAGTGAGGAAGGTCTTTCGGCCCTCCTGATGGCCTACTGGGGAGGTCCGGACGTCAAAGGTACTGAGACGGTGCGCCGCGCGCCCGAAGTTGAGAGATAAACGAGCGAGACAGAGGCGCCCGGCTTCTCGCCCTGGATGATCGTGGCCAAGTCGTTCGGTGAGCTGACCCGATGCCCTGCGCAAGATGTGATCGTGTCTCCCGCGGTCAGCCCGGCCTTGGCGGCGGGCGAGCCCGACGCTACGGACTCAATCACAGCACCGGTGGGACCGCCGAGGCCGGAAGATGCGACGCCCACGCCCAAAAAGGCGGTCGGGCCGATGTGTACCGTCGAAGAAGAGCGCCCTTGGGCAATCGCGGCCGCGATCTTGAGAGCCGTATTGATCGGTATCGAAAAACCTTGCGTTGACGCGCTTCCCAGCTCGAACGAGAAGCCGGCTAAGGCGGCCGTGTCCATACCAATGACCTTTCCGCTGCTGTTTGCAAGCGGGCCACCGGAGTCCCCCGGCTGGATGTCGGCGTTGGTTTCGATAAGGCCGGTCAGTTGCTCGGAGGTACCATCGGCTTCGTCGCTTGCCGTGATGGACTGATCGAGCGCAGTCACGCTCCCGCCGGCGAAGCTCGGAGTGCCACCGGCCCCTCCGGCGTTGCCGATACCCACGACTCCTTGCCCTGTGCGGACACTCGAGGAATTGCCGAGACGGACCGTTTGCAGACCGGAGGCGTGCTCGAGCTGCAACACAGCCACATCAGCGGTTCGGTCGTAGCCGACGACGTTGGCACCGTAGGTCTTCCCGTTGCCCACATCGACCACTCGGATCGTGCCTCCGCCCTCGATGACATGGTTGTTCGTGAGGATCTCACCCTTGGAGGTGAGGACCATCCCGGTTCCCTCTGCCTCGGCACCTTCGTAGCTCAGTGTGCTGTCGATGTCCACGAGACCCGGGGCGACCTCACTCGCAACTGCCGCGGCATTGGCGGGGCTGCCCGGAGCGCTGGCACTGGCGGGACCGGATCCCGACGCTCCGGTCTCGGTCAGCCCTTCGCTCGCCTGGCCGATCACTTGGATCGGCTGGCGTGAGCGCGTCGGCGGCACGACGGCGACATCCATGTCGCCCGCGACCATCGTGATCGAGTTGTACGTGCCTGGCGGTAGGAGCACGCCGAGGGCGCGCCTGTTCGAGGGCTGTGTGACGACATAGCCCGCCTGGACCTGCACAACCGTGGTCGCGAAGACCGGGAACGTGACGAGCGCTCCGCCATCGGCGAGTCGGTAGGCCGGATACGGGCATTCAGGCGATGGCGCGCCTGCGGCAGCGGCAGCAGGCGTCACCGTTGAGAATCGCATCGTCACGGTGCCGAGCTTGGCGTAGGAAGCCGCGATGGAGTGGGGATCAGCCACGTTCTTCGGTCCAAACTGCGCCGAGATTCCCACAGGCAGTTTCCCGCTGACGGCTTCGGAGGTGAACGCCTTCGCCACGAGCGCGGCCACCCTGTCGGGCGCAGTCACAAGCCCATCGGTCGTCGCGCCATCAAGACTGGTGACATAACCCTGAGCGTCGGTGGCGACGGCGGGTACGGCCACGCCGGCGTCGGTCGGGCCGAGGATCTCGCTGCTCGAGGCCAGCTTCCAGCGGGCGTCAGACGAGGTCTTCACGTAGGTGAGGAGGTTGTTCGTCACCGGCTCAGAAGAAGCGCGGTCTTCGGCCAGCACGCTGAAAAAGGCAGGGTAGGTGGTCTCGTGGGGTACAAAGACACGGCCAGGAACCTGGTCGAAAGACCCACCCAGCGTGTTGGAGCCAGCGGCCAGGTCGCCGCGGTAGGTGGCGTCGTCGAGGGTCTGCTGCAGACACGACTCGTGGCTGCTCTGGAGCGACAACGAGAGGGACGAGTTGGCCCGGTTGTTGATCGCCGTGTCCGCTGCCACGATCGAGGGGACCTCACCAGGTGTGACAACCGGCTTGGCCGAGGGTCGTGGTGCGCTGGCACCGGCCAAGCTAGGACCTGCACAAACACTCAGCAGGAGTGCCGCGACGGTCGCAGCGGCTCGGCTGGCAAGGCGAGGACGCAAGGAGTAACGGCTAGCAAGCGTCTGCGGGAAGAACGAGCTCGCCATGGACATCACCTCTGGAGTGGTCATAGGTGGACAACGGTTGCGGCTTGCGATCAGCTCCGGCCCAGATGAGGCGCGGCTGACAGATGAGACTCGGCTGAATTTTGAGGCCGACCACCTGTGATAATCCTTGGAATCTGCTTCAAGCACTCTTAAGAAGACATCCCCAACCGGCCTCGAGGGGTTGGCACAGACCGCTACCAGAGCAGCGACCAGGAGATCTCGAGGTCACCCTGGCGAACAAAGATACGACGGTTGAAACGGAGAAGCCCCTGCGCGGCTCGGTCGGTGTCGGTGGCTGTGGGCGCGGCTGGGAGGCAACTCGTGCCCGGTTGACCGGCCGGCCTTGGAGGCGAATGTCGAGCTCGGTCTCGGTTGCCCCCTACTGTTTCGTTCTCAGCCTTTCCGGATCAGGGGGTCGCCGCCGTCTTGCCTTCGGCTTCGCAGTGGTGGGACGTTCCAGTTTCAGCTCACCGGTATGGGCATCGAACTCGTACAGCTCGCCGTAGCGACCCCAGTTGATGGCCACGTGTAGCTGCTGGCGCGCGTTCTCCTTGGTGAATGCACGACTGAGCAGGTCCAGGAAGAAGTCCTCGCTCAGGGTTCCGTCGTCGGTCGCCTCCAAGCTGGTGCAGATGGTTCGCACGAGTGGTGCCCTCGCCCTGGCTTGGCGGGCGAAGATCGACTTGGCGTTGTCGGTGGTCCCTTTGACGCAACTGAGCCCGTCGTTGGTGAGCTCTATGTGGGCGCCGTTCACTGTCGCCAGATCGAGCATTTGCGCGGCCTCGACGAGCGGCAGCAGGTCCTGCACGTCCAAGTTCAAACGGTGGGCGAGCTCCGGAAGCTCGCCTCGCCCGCCATGAGCGGCGAGGATCTCGAGGAGGCCAGCCACCGCTCCGACCGAGGCCAGAGGCAGTGGCGTCGTGTCGATAGACGTCTCGGTCGCTACCGTGTCAATCTTCGCGTGAGACGGGGCTTGCTCCTCGCCCCCGGTCATGATGGAGTAGATCTCGTTGATCAGTGCCTGGACCTCCTCGCTGGCGCGGTCCCGGGGACGAGCGAGCCGGCAGGGGAGCTCGGTGCGGATTCGTCCCGGATTGGTTCCGAGGACCAGGATCCGATCGGCGAGGATGACCGCCTCTTCGATGTTGTGGGTGACGATGAGCATGGCCTTCGTAGGGAAGTCCGGTGCTGCCCAGAGATGGAGCAGCTCGGTGCGAAGGTTCTCGGCCGTCAGCACGTCAAGAGCCGAGAAGGGCTCGTCCATCAAAAGAGCGTCCGGCTCCACCGCGAGCGCTCTGGCGAATCCGACCCGCTGTTGCATACCGCCGGAGAGCTCCCTCGGATAGGCCGATTCGAAGCCGTCGAGCCCGATCCGGTCGATGTTCTTGAGCGCCTTCTCCTTGCACTCGGCTGCCGACTTGCCCCTGGCCTGCAGGCCGACTTCGACGTTCTGCAGCACTGTCAACCATGGAAGGAGGGCGAAGGTCTGGAAGACCATGGCCACGCCCGGGTTGGCGCCGGTGACGGGGGCGCCGCGATAGGTGATCTTCCCCGAGCTCGGCGCGATCAGACCGGCAATGCACCGGAGCAGGGTGCTCTTGCCGGCACCTGACTTGCCGAGCAACGCCACGATTTCCCCTTCTCGAAGAACGAAGGAGATGTTGTCCAGCACCGGCAGAGGAGTGCCGTCGGCGGAGGCGAAGTCCTTTGAGACCCCCGAGACCTCGAGGATCGTCTCCGTTCCGCCCTTGGCGCTCGGTCCGGTCGGTGGCGTCGTGGTCATTTCGGTGGGGTCCGGGCTCACTCAGATCGTGAAGTGAGCTTCGGCGAGGCGATAGAGGCGTTGCCAGAAGAGCCGGTTGACGAGCACTACGTACAAGCTCATGACGATGATACCAGTCAGCACCTTGGCGAAGTGGTCTGGTGCGGGTGAGCTGGAGGCCTCCGCGATATAGGCTCCGAGCCCCTTGGCATAGAGGTAATGCGATCCCCAGTACGTCACCTCGGCGACGATGGAGGCGTTCCAGGCTCCGCCCGCGGCGGTGATCCCTCCCGTGACGTAGGCCGGGAAGATCCCCGGCAGGATCAGCTGTCGCCAACGTTGGCGTCGGGGGAGCCTGAAGTTCGCCGCCATCTCCCGAAGATCGTTGGGGATGCCGATGGCCCCGGCGATGCAATTGAACAGGATGTACCACTGCGCGCCGACGGCCATGAGCAGCACGCTGCCGAAGTTGAGCGAGAGGTGGATGGCTATGAAGAAGATCACGAGAAACGGGAAGAGCAGGTTCGCCGGGAAGCTGGCGAGGATCTGGACGATCGGCTGGGCCACCCGCGCCAGACGCGGGTTCAGGCCGATGATCGCTCCCACCGGTACCCAGATGAGAGTGGAGACGATGACCACCACGGTCACCCTGGCAAAGGTGATCGAACCGAGCTCGACGCAGTAGCCGAAGGCGCCGAATCCGAGTGACCGGTCCAGGTACTTGAACGCGGCGACGGCCCCCCACGCGATGAGGCCGCCCGCGATCACCCAGAAGACCACGTCCCCTAGCTCTCGCCGGCTGCGGGGCTCGGTCAGGGGGTACTCGGCCAGGCCGAACGGGCGGGTGACCCGGTCGAGCGCCCGGCCGACCGGACGCAGCACTACGCCCAGGTTCTGCCTGAGATGCGAACGACGAAGCAGGCCGAGGACAAGACTTCGGGGCGGCTTTTGGCCGGACTCGGACCGCTCCATCCGGAACTTGTCAGACCAGGCGACGAGGGGTTGGAAGAAGATCTCGTTCACGCCTACCACCAGGACGACCATCACCGCCACGGCGATCCCGACTTTGCTCAGCGAGCCCTCAGAGATGGCAGCTCCCACGTAGCTGCCCATCCCCGGGAGGGCGTACTGGCGACCGCTCACGGTGATCGCCTCGGAGGCAGTCAAGAAGAACCAGCCCCCGCCCATCGACATCATGGCATTCCAGACCAGGCCGATCATCGAGCTCGGGACGTCGAGCTTCCAGAATCGCTCCCACTTCGTCAGCCGGTAGATGCGAGCCGCCTCGTCGAGATCAGAAGGCTGGCTCTTGAGGGAGTGGTAGAAGCTGAACGTCATGTTCCAGGCCTGGGAAGTGAAGACGGCGAAGATGGACGCCGCTTCGAGCCCGAGCATGCTCCCGCCGAACAGCCTCAGGAACAACACGGTCGTAAAGGTGAGGAACCCGAGGATGGGCACGGACTGGAGGATGTCGAGCCCGGCAACGAGCAGCGCCTCGGCCCGTCGAAGCCGGGCTGCCGCCGTGCCGTAGACGAAGGTGAAGATCGTCGAGATGGCAAGGGCGATGAACATGCGCAACAGCGAGCAGCCCGCGTAGTACGGGATGTGGCTGAGCCCTGTCGGAAGTTTCGAGGCGGGGGAACCGGCGACGATTCTGACGCTCATGGATTCGGCGTGCCGCACGATGCCGTAGAAGACGGCGATCACGCCGAGGCCGATCAGGACGTCAACGGGACTCGTTCTGCGAAGTATGGAAATGCGGCCGGAGTACGTTCGCTGGTGTGCCATGGGCTCGCTCTGAGTCGGTTTCCTTGGCTTCTCTGGTGGCTCGCCCAGGCTAGCTTGCGCTAACCCCGAGGAGACGGCCCACCCCGTAGGTGACCGAGGCCGCGACGGCGGCGGCGAGCAACATGCGCCCGGCGGTGCGCCACAGGCTCTGGCCCGAGAAAGCGCCGATGGCCGCCCCGAGCGTCACGGCGGCCAGTGCACCGATGATGACAGAGCCAAGGACTGCCGCCGTCCCGCGCATGAAGAACCACGGCGCCAGCGGGAGGATGGCGCCAACCGAGAACGAGAGGAACGACGCCACCGCTGCCTGCCGCGGCGTGCCGGTCTGCTCAGGGTCGACGCCCAGCTCGAGCTGGGCGTGGGCTTCCAGTGCAGTGTCGGGGTTGGCCATGAGGATGCGTGCCACGGTGTCGGCGTCGCCAGCCGGCACACCTCGGGCTCGGTACATGTCGGCGAGCTCGCGCTGCTCTCCGACGGGATCGTCCGACAATTCCGCTCGCTCCACGTCGAGCTCGTGTCGCACCAGCTCGTCGTGGGCCCTCACCGAGACCAGTTCCCCTGCGGCCATCGAGAAGGCACCGGCGAGCAGCCCCGCCACACCGGCCGCCCTCACGGCGCTGGCGTTCGTGGTGGCGCCGGCCATTCCGAGAACGAGTGAGATGTTGGTGATGAGACCGTCACCTGCGCCGAGGATGCCCGCCCGGAAGCCATTGTCCTGAACGTCGCGGTGACGGCCGGAACGTGGCAGAAACAGTCGGCTGAGTCCCAACCTCGATCGGGCTGGAGGGGGTGGTGGAGATACGGACTCGCTCATCGCTCCAGCTGACCACTTCCGACACGATCGGTCATCAGTAGTGCCTACTGGCCTCCGTTCGGGGCTACGGACGGGCGCGGACCTAAGTGTTCGCGTCGAAGCCGCGGCTGGGCAAAGGCCGCACTCCGGGGCTGCCCGGCGTCCGCTGGGCGGAATTCGACAGCACAGTTCCCCAGCTGGCACCTGGCGCATCTCGATAGCTCCGGACCGCCTAAGGAACCGATCGGAACCCTGCCCAGCGATTCGAAGATCTGCGCCCTGTCACGACATGGCAGTTTCTGCCAATGCCTACTGAGGAATTCTAGGTATCGCGGGCGCTCAATCCCAGCGAGCAAGTGGCCGATACCTCTCTGAGGCAGAGAAGGTCAGCGATACCCCTGGGGTGCCGGAACATGAGCGACAAGGCCATGAGCTCGCGTAGCGGGTGGGCTGGCTATGTGGCGAAAATTCCTGAACGCGTGCCCGTACCTTGGACGCGGCACGATCCTGGCAGCTCCCAAGTCCATGTCGGACTCCGGCACGTGACAGAAGTTCTCTCGCGGTGGACGTTAGATCTCCCGTGAAGCAGCCCGTGACCGAGCGCGGTCCTGTCCCCCCCGGCACAAGGGCACCCGTGTGGCCACGCCCGCTCCGAGACGGTGCGTTCCTGTCACGGGCAATGGGCTCAGTCGGACCGGAATGGCCGTTGCAGTGCTTCATCTTCGCCCTCGTGATCGCCTACGGCGTCTCGACCCTCGTCGTGCATCGACCGCCGAGCGGGTACAACACGGTCTGGGACGGGTGGATCTACAACCTCGCCCAAACGCTGCCCGTCATCCCCGTCCTGCTGCGCGTCCGGCGAACCTCCGAATTGCGCTCGGCGTGGCTGGCCATTGCGATCGGGATCACGCTGATCTCGGTGGGCAACCTCGTATGGACCTACCACGACCAGAACCTCAATCCCATTCCTGACCCGGCTCCCAGTGACGCCATCTATCTGGTCGCCTATGCGGCGTTCATCGTCGGTGTGGCCATCCTGACGCAGACGTCATTCGGACGCGTTCACGTCAGTGTCCGCCTCGACGGCGCCATCACCGGCCTGGCCATAGGTGCCCTTGCGGGCATGGTCTGGTTCGAGCCCTTGCTGCACGCCACCGGCCGTCCCCTCGAGATCGCAGTGAACATGGCCTACCCGCTGTGCGATCTCGTGCTGATCGTGTTGCTCGCGGCTGGCCTGGCCCCGAACCACTATCGGCCCAACTGGCCCACAGTCCTGATGATGACCGGCGTGGCGTGGTTCGTGGTCGGCGACGTGATCACTTTGAACCAGGTCGCCGCCAACACCTACGTGCCAGGGACGCCGCTCGACGATGCCTGGCCGATCGGCCTTTTCTTCGTGGGGCTGGCGGCATCGATGCGCGACCGCCGCCGCTCCCGGGGCCCACGTGCGGCGGCCAGCTCACCAGCGGGCATCACCGTGGTGCCGGTGGTTTTCGGGCTGGTGTCACTCGGCGTGCTCGCGGCCTCTCTCGTCCGGCATGACTCAGCGACGGTGCTGTCGATGGCCATAGCCGCCCTTGGCCTCGTGATCGTTCGCATGTGGATGACGCTGCGTGAGGTGCGCCAGTCGGTGGCCAACTACCAGGATGCACGCACCGACTACCTCACCGGCCTCCCGAACCGGCGCGCCTTTCTCGAACGCCTGCAGTCGACCTTCTTCACTGAGGAGAGCAGCCGCCTGCACGCCGGAGTGCTGTTGATCGATCTCGACGGCTTCAAGGAGGTCAACGACGCCCTGGGCCACGCAGCCGGGGACGAGCTTCTCTGCGTGGTCGCCAAGCGGTTCGAACATCGGCTGGGCAACCGGGGGATCCTTGCGCGCCTCGGGGGCGACGAATACGCCTTTGCCTGCCCGGTGGACAGCGAGGACAGCCTCGTGGGACTCGCGCACGAGTTCTCCCAGGCCCTCTCCGACCCGTGCGTGCTCGACGACACGAGCGTTCGTGTCGGTGCCAGCATCGGCGTCGTGGTGTCGCGCCCCGCTGACTCGAGTCCCGGTGAGCTCCTGCGCTGTGCCGACGTGGCCATGTACGAAGCCAAACGCATGCAGTCGGCGGTGTCGATCTACCGAGCCGAAGATGACCCCAACAGTCGGGACCGCCTGGCCCTGCTTGACGCCCTGCGGGACGCCATCGAAGCCCGGGACTTCGTCCTGCACTACCAACCGACCTTGGACATGCGCACGGCGACGGTCCACGGCGTAGAGGCCCTCGTCCGCTGGGAGCACCCCACCCTCGGGCTCGTCTACCCTGACCGTTTCATCCCTCTGGCCGAGCGCAACGGGCTGATGCCGCAACTCACCCGCGCTGTGCTCGACCAGGCGGTGGCCGAAGCGGCCCGACTCGACCGGGCCGGCCAGCGACTCGAGATGAGCGTGAACATCTCCCGCTACGACCTTGTCGACGAAGATCTTGCCGGCTATGTCGACGAGGTGCTGGGTTTCTATGGGTTTCCCCACGAGCGCCTGACGCTCGAGATCACCGAGTCCGCCCTCGGCGGCGACCCGAAGCGGGCCGAGCGATGCGTGCGCGAGCTGCGAGCCCGCGGGCTGCGCATCTCGATCGACGACTTCGGGGTGGGGTACTCGTCGATGTCGCAGCTGCTCGGACTTGCCATAGACGAGCTGAAGATCGACAAGTCCTTTGTCCTGGGCCTCAACTCAGACCCGCGCGCCCAGGCCATCGTACGTTCCGCAATCGAGCTCGCACGTGCGCTCGGTCTCACCATCGTGGCCGAAGGCATCGAGTGTGAGGAGATCCTTCAATCGCTCCAGAGCTTCGGCGCCGACATCGGACAGGGTTACGTGATCGCCCATCCACTCACGTCCCGACAGCTCGACGAGTACCTCGCGCAACCCGACCGCGTCAGCCGACTGCTGCCCCACCTCCCTCAGTTCTCCTCGACACCGGTACCGATCTCCGGAGCAGCTGCCCCACCTCAAGAACTGGTGGCGGCAGGCCGGCATGGCCAGTTGCTCCAAGAACCGCCCGACACCTTCTCGGCAGGAGGCGGCGATCGTGGATCCGCTTAGGCAGCGGCAACGGCAGGGACTCCACCCCTACCTGACTGAGCGGCCTGTGTACCAACCTCAAGGCGGCCCGTCCTCGGACACCTCGAGTCCCGGCGAACACGGGTCGTCCCAGTTGACAAACCGCATAGCCCTCAAGCGCGGCGGCTGGAAACTCCTCCTCGTTCTGGTCATGGTGTCGGGCTTGGCCGTTTCAGCCGTCAGTGCCACGAAATGGTATGCCTACGTGAACTCGCAACGCCGCCAGGCGGTGGCCTCCTCGCTGGGAAACCTCAGGTCGATCGTGGGGACCTCACTGGAGCGTGACAACGACCTCGTGGCGATGGTGAACGCCTTGGTAGCCACCCATCCTCAGCTCACCAACAGGTCGTTGGCGGCCATTTTGTCCAAGCTCAGCCCCTCCCAGCGCTACCCGGGAAGCATCGCCTTCACCTATGTCGAAAGGGTCAGCCGAGCTGGACTGGGCCGGTTCGAAGCGGTCACCCAGCGAGACCCTCCCCTCGGTGTGGCAACGGCAACCTCGGTCCCTGTACACCCCTCTCTCGACGGCCGCTCGGGCTACTGCCTGACCCGCCTGGCCTTTGTAGACCTCCTGCCTAGCCAGGCGATCCTCAAGGACTTGCTCGTATCCTGGGTCAGCCCTTACCTCTCGGCGCACTTCAACTTCTGCGCCTCGTCGTTCGAAGGCTTGCTCGACACCTCGGCAAAGACCGGCCGATCCTCGGTGGCCTCCGTCATCAGCTTGGTCAAGCCACCCCCGGGCATGCCTGCCGTCCCCGCGGTGCTCCATGCCTACATCGCCCAGTTCCCCATCTTCATCGAGGTCAACCCGGTCTACACCGGGACCCAGCTTCCCAATACTGTCCGGGCCCGTTCGGAGAGATTGGTCGGTTGGACCATGGGCATCTTCGACGCCAGCATGATCTTGCGTCCCGCGTTGGCCAACGAGAAGAACGTCTCTTTGCTGCTGGCCTTCGCCTCACCGGGAGCCAAGACGATGGTGGTGGCCCGTGGCGGGCAACCGCAGCCCGGGATGGGCGTCAAACGGCTCACCTTCCCCGCCGATCCCGGCTGGGTCATCGACGTGGCGGTGAACCCTCGCAGCAGCGGCCCGTCCCCCCTCGCACAGGGGCTGGCAGTGCTCTGCGGAGCGTTGGCGCTCACGATCCTGCTCGTCATCTTGTTGAGCTTGCTCGTACGCTCGCGCCACTCGGCCTTGGAGCTTGTCGAGAAGCGCACTGCCGAACTACGCCACCAGGCCCTCCACGACTCGCTCACCGGGCTGCCCAATCGCCTGTTAGTCAACCAGAAGGCCCATGAGCTGCTCGGCCGGGCTCATGGTGAAGGCGTGCACGTCGCCGTGTTCTTCATCGACCTCGACGACTTCAAGAAGGTGAACGACACCTTGGGTCACGGCGTAGGCGACGAGCTCCTGCGGGCGGTGGGAGCCCGGCTCTCCGCTTCGGTGCGGGAGGACGACACCGTGGGCCGCCTCGGGGGGGACGAGTTCATCGTGCTGTCCGAAGTTCCAGACGAGGGACCCAGCGTCGTCGCCGAGCGGCTCCTTCAGATCCTGCGGGAGCCCTTCAAGCTGGGAGATGTCAACACGATCGATCTGTCGACCTCGGCGAGCATCGGCATCGCCACCGGGCTTTACGACAGCCCCGAAGAGCTGTTGCGAGACGCGGACACCGCAATGTACAGGGCCAAGTCGATGGGCAAGAACTGCCATGTGATCTTCAGGCAAGAGATGCACGACGCGCTCAAGAACCAACTGACCCTCGACAAGGACCTGACAGAGGCTTTCGCCAACCGGCAGTTCTCCCTCGCCTTCCAGCCGATCGTCGACCTCGAGACGGGCCTGCCGAAGGACATCGAGGCTCTCCTTCGCTGGCGGCGCCCCGAGGGCGATGTGGTCGACGCCGCCGAGTTCATTCATGCGCTGGAGTCCTCGGATCTGATCATCGACGTCGGGCGCTTCGTGTTGATGGAGGCCTGCCACCAGGCCAAGGCCTGGCACGACCTGGGCCACCCAGTCGGCATTTCGGTGAACGTGGGCGCGCGCCAGCTTCGCTACGACGTCCTCGTCGACCAGGTGCGCGAGGCCTTGGGGGCCGCGGAGCTGGACCCGAGCTTCCTGACCCTCGAGGTCACCGAGTCGATGCTGATGATCGACCCGAAGATGACAGCCCAGCGTCTGTCGGCCCTGTCGAAGCTCGGGATACGGATTGCCATCGACGATTTCGGGAGCGGATACTCTTCGATTTCCTACTTGCGGGAGTTCCCGGTGGACATATTGAAGATCGACCGATCCTTCGTTGCCCAGCTGGCCACCTCGGCAGGTGCCAACCTGCTCGACGCCCTGATCAACTTCGGCAAGTCACTCTGCCTTGTGACCGTCGTAGAGGGCATAGAGGAGATGTCACAGCTAAAGCACGTCAAGCGTAAGGGCTGTGATTTCGGGCAGGGCTTCTTGTTCTCCAAGCCGCTCCCGGCAGAAGAAATAGAACGGAGCATCATGTATGCCCGCTACTTGGTGGGAGGGTCCCTACCTTCGATCGGAGCCGTCTCCTAGTTGGCAGATCTGGCCTGATCGGTCGGAAAGCCAGGATTGGCAACTTCAAGACCCTCCGCGGAGCAGGTCGCGTCCACCTCGGAAGGACCCGTGGCGCCGAGCTGTCCCTGCCGGCTCAGAAGCTGTGGGTCTTGACGAACTGGATCACCTCAGAAAGCTTGGCCTCGGCCATCGAGACACAGGTGTCGGCGCAGCCATAATAAAGGCGGAGTGTCTCATCTTGTTCCATTACGGCCGCGCTCGGGAAGCACACGTTGGGGACATCGCCGATTCGCTCGTAGCTCTCCGTCGGGGCAAGCAGGTAGTCCTTGGTGCGGTAGAGGACCTTCCAGGGCTTGTCCAGATCGAGGAGCGCGCCCCCGACGTAGTAGAGGTAGCCGTTGCAGCTCAGCCAAACTCCGTGGTAGATGAGCAGCCATCCCTCCTCGGTCTCGATGGGTGCGGGACCGGGCCCCGTCTTCAAGCTCTGCCAGCCGCCCTTCGGTCCGAAAACGAACCGATGACAACCCCAGTGCACGAGATCCGGGCTTGTCGCATAAAAGATGTCCCCGAACGGTGTATGGCCGCGGTCAGAGGGCCGATGGTAAATAGCATATTTCCCGTCGATCATGCGGGGGAAGATGACGCAATTGCGATTGGCCGGAGGCAGCAGGTCCTCGCCCTGGGTAAATGTCTTGAAATCCTTGGTCGTCGCAAATCCGATCTTCGGACCCTGGGGACCGGAATTGCACCAGGTGAGATAGTAGGTGTCGTCCAAACGTGTAAGGCGAGGGTCGTAACTGAAGCCTGTGACGAAGACGTCCGGATCGCCGCTTTGCATTTGAATCGGCTCAGGATCGATGTCCCACTTGATCCCGTCTCTGCTGAACCCGACATGGAGCACGGCATCCAAGCTGATCTCGTCCACGCGGAACACTGCCGCATAGTCGCCCTCGCCCCGTTTGACGATCGCCGAGTTGTGGATGCTGTTGGCCCGCGGAACCGCGCTCGCGGTTACGATGGGATTGCCAGCGTAACGTTTGAAGACAGTCTCGTTAGCCATGGTGAGCCTTTCCTCCTACGCGCCATTCAGAGCTGGCGCTGAGATGAGCCGGTCCGGCGCTAAGACCTGTCGAGGGTGTGGGGGCACAAACTCGATTGTCGACCTGCAAGGGAGAATGCTATCGGCAATACTCCCTGCCTGCGGCTTGGACCAGCGCCGCCCACATGCCAACCACCCAGCTTGGGAAGGTGACTTTCGCCATCCCGTGCCTTATATCCCGGCCAGAAGGACAGCGACGATGCCGGTGAGGAAGACGCCGTCGAAGGTGCCGGCTCCACCGATCGATGCCTCCGGTGCCCCGAGGTCTCTGATCCGCGGGATGTTGATTATGTCGGCACCCAAGAGCGTGCCGAGCGTCCCGCCGACGTAGGCGAGGGCGGCGAGATAGTGCCCGCCGATGATGATCGCGGTGAGCGCGGCAAAGATCGGTGGAACCAAGGTCGGGGTGACGATCCCGACCCCGCGCACCGGGCGGGCCACTGACCAGACGAGCACGGAGACGACGGCAACGGCGATCAGCGCTTTCAACCATATGTCGTCATGCACGACGAGATAGCAGGCCAGGGCGGTCGGGATCAACGCCCCGCCGACGTTGACCGCCAGGATCGTGGTCCCGCTGTGCACGGTCGTCGGGATCCGGTAGCGGACCCCGAACACGACAACGTCACTCTCTTGGGTCTCGGTGCGGTTCGGGAGGCGGGCGACAGGGATGTCGAAAGCGCTCCCGATGATCGAACCGAAGAGAGCCGCGAACATCCAGCCTGGCGAGAGACCGATGCGCCGGTAGGCGTAGCTGATGACGCCCAGCCCGACAAGGAGCACGAATGTGATCGTGACGACGGCCAAGATGATGAGGAACGGCGTTGCAATCGGCCAGTAATCGCGAGACTTGCGGTCGTCGCTGCTCATGGGCGCAAGGACCCGACGGAGTTGAAGTCGGCGGCGACCGCGACAACCGGGCGGGAGCCGTGGCTCCCGAGTCGGATCGGCAGGACCGCGTTCATGGCTACAGCGGACCACAAGGGAGGCGACCAGTCCTCAATAGTGCTTACTGATATCCGCGGCGCGGCCACTGAAAAACCCTACCGAACAGAAAGACCGGAGGCCATGGATGGGCCGGCGCACGTCCAGGCTTCGGTCCCAGCCTCCCAGACTCAGCTCACGAGCGTGGCGACGGTCTCCGGCAAGAGCGGTCGCGCGAAAAGGAACCCCTGACCCTGGTCGCAGTCCAGTTCGGCGAGTGCTTCGAGCTGGTGGCTCGTCTCTATTCCTTCGCCGACCACGCACATGCCGAGGGCGTGGGACATCGCCGTCACCGCGGCCACGATTTCTCGGTCGCGGGGGCTCCGGCTGATCAGGGCCACGAAGCTCCGGTCGATCTTCAAGATGTCGACCTTCAGTCGCTGCAGGTGAGCAAGCGTCGAGTAGCCGGTTCCGAAGTCGTCGAGGGCGAGGCGCACGCCGAGCTCGGTAAGCGCTGAAAGTGTCTCTTGGACACCGCCGAACTCGCCGACGAGCGCGGTCTCGCTGATCTCCAGGCAGAGCCGTTCTGGTTGGACGCCGTGGTGGGAGATCACCTCGGCAACACGCCGTGCGAACTCGGGATTCGCCAGCTCGCCGCCTGACACGTTGACCGCGACGGTGAAGTCGCGGGGCCAGCTGTCGAGCGAGGTCCACTCGGCGAGCTGGCGACAGGCCTCGTCCAGGACGAACGAGTCGATCCTGCCGATCAGCCCGTGCTGCTCGGCGAAGGGGACGAACTCGTCGGGAGGCACTACCCCACGCTCGGGATGACGCCAGCGCACCAGTGCCTCCACGCCGATCAGCGTTCGGTCCTCGAGGGAGAACAGCGGCTGGTAGAGCAAGAACAGCTCCCTCTCCTCGATCGCACGGTTCAGCTCGGCCTTGAGGAGATCCCTCCCCGTGCGCAGGCGCTGGGCGGAGTCATAGACCCGATAGCAGTTGCGGCCATCTTCCTTGGCTGCGTACATCACCTCGTCGGCCTCGCGGATGAGCTGTTCGGGTCCTGCGCTGGGATCGCGGGTGACGGCAATGCCGATGCTGCAGGTGACCGAGAGATCGCGTCCGTCCTCCAGGAAGGGGACTCGGATCCCCCGCACGATCCGGTCGGCGATGAGACCGACGTCGTCGTCTTCCCTGAGCGACCCGCAGAGCACGACGAACTCGTCGCCACCGAGGCGGGCGACGGTGTCGACGTGCCGGGAAAGGTGCAAGAGCCGGCGCCCGACCTCGGTGAGCACCTGGTCGCCGCTGGCGTGGCCGAACGAGTCGTTGACCTCCTTGAAATGGTCCAAGTCGACATAGAGGACCGCGAGGCGTCCCGGGTGCCGTTCCATGGCGACAAGAGCCTGGGACAGCCGGTCCATGAGGGCGACCCGGTTGGCGAGACCCGTCACGGGGTCGTGCAGGACCTGGTAGGCGAGAGCGTTCTCCGCCTTGATCTGGGCCGTGACGTCGCGCGAGATGCCGAAGGTACCGATTATCTCGCCGACCTCGTCGCGAAGCGGCATCTTGCTGGTGGAGACCCAGCGGTCTGGTGCGTTGGTGAATGTCTCCCGCTCGAATTTCCCTACGATCGGCTCGCCGGTGCGAATGATCTGCTGCTCGTCCGCAAAAGCCGCGGCGGCGTGCTCCTTGCTGAAGAAGTCGAAGTCGGTCTTCCCGATTATCTCCTCCAGGTGACGGCCAGGACCGATGGCGGCAATCCAGCCTGCGCTGACCAGGAGGAACCGGCTCTGGAGGTCTTTGAAGTACACGCGCTCCTCGGTGCTGGACAACAGGTTGCGCATGCAGGTGCGCTCGATGCCGCGCAGCCGCCCGTCCCGCGACCAGTCTTGATCTAGCTCCACATGGACCATTCGCGAACTCCTGCTCAGGGGTCGGTGAGTACTATCGACCGGTTCGCCCAGGAGGCTTAGCGCTACCTCGCGCCGAACCCAGGCCGAGAGAACGCTTCAGCTCCGGTACGAAATAGATTCTGGGGAGTGGCTGAGATCCTTTTCGTCGGCGTGACGACAGGCTCGTCGCTCGTCCATCAGGCCATGCCCAGGTGGCAGGCGATCCTTGGTCTGCCGTGCAGCGTCCGCGGCCTCGACATCGCTCTTGACGCCGAAGACGACGCCTACGTCAGCTTCATCGAGAACGTCCGCGAGGACGAGAGCGCCGCAGGGGTCATCATCACCGGCCACAAGGTGAAGATGTTCCGCGCCTGCCGCCCTCTTTTCAAGGCCCTCGACCCGCTCTCGCTCGCCTGCCATGAGGTCAACGCCATCAGGCGCTCCGGTGACGGCCTGCTGGGCTGGGCCCGCGACCCCATCTCGGTCGGACGCGTCGTCGACCGCATCTGGCCCTGCTCAGAAGGGCAGGTCATCTGCCTCGGGGCTGGTGGCACGGCACTGGCGCTGGCCCACCACCTGTTCGCGACCCGACCACCCCTGCCGTTCGTCTGCACCGATCCAAGTCGCGATGCGGTCGAACAACTCACTCGGTTGGCGCCCTACCCTGTCGTCGGCCATATCGGCCAAGGGCCCTGGGACCATCTCGTCACCGGTGCCGCCCCCGGATCGCTGATCGTGAACGCCACCGGGATGGGCAAGGACCGCCCTGGCTCGCCGATCACGAGCGGAGCACGGTTCCCGGCGCGGGCGGTCGTCTGGGAGCTGAACTACCGAGGAGACCTGCAGTTCCTCAAATCTGCTCGCCTCCAGGCCCAGCAATCCGAACTCCGGGTTCACGACGGTTGGCAGTTGTTCTGTCACGGGTGGGCAGCCGGGCTCACCGTGGTGCTCGACCTACCCGACGACGACAGTCTCGGTGACCGATTCGCCACGGCGACCGAGTCGCTGAGGCCCCCGCTCTGAGAAAGCCCTCTCGCGAGGAGGCCTCGGCATGCCTTCCACTTGACCGCCCGGTCACGACCAACCCACGATGACAGTCGCCCACCACGCCCCTGAAAGTGGCGGAACTCTCGCCATTCGCCCGGGGATCAGTCATGCTGATGCCGTGGAGTCCTCCAGCACCCCCCCATCGACAGTTGAACCCGGCCGAAGCTTCGTCTCGCTCCCGTTTCTCGAAGACGTCCGGGCACATGCCCGGCCTCGCCGAGCGCGACGCCGAACGCGCATCGTCGCCACCATCGGTCCCGCCTCGAGCAGCCCAGAGGTCCTCGAGGCGCTCGTCGCGGCCGGCATGGACGTCGCACGAGTCTCATTCGCGCACACCACGATCGCCCAGTCGATCGATCTCATGCGGCAGATCCGCAAGATCGCGCCGGACATCGGGATCCTGCCGGACCTCCCCGGCCCGAAGATCCGCAGCTCTCCGTTTCCCGAAGGCGGGGTTGTGCTGGAGACCGGCGCCGCGGTGGTCCTCGCCCCCGGCTCGACCACCCCGACGAGCTCGCCGACGCGGATCGGGGTCGCCCTCGACGCAGCCGTGGCGAGCCTTGCCGAGGGAGACGTCGTCTCGCTCGGCGACGGCGGCATATCGCTTGTCGTCCTCGGGCGCCAGGGCGATGATGTCCTGGCCCGCGTCCGCTCAGGCGGCAAGGTCATCGGGCGACCCGGCGTGACCGTGCCCTCGAACAGGCTCGATCTCGCGACTCCGACGCCTGAGGACTTCGATCGCATCGCGGCGCTCGTCGCCGAGGACGTGGAGGCTATCGCCGTCTCATTTGTCCGGCGATCCGAAGACATCGAGGCGGTACGCCGAGCCGTCGGCAATTCCAGCACGATGCTCGTCGCGAAGATCGAGACCGCCGAGGCGATCGAGAATCTCGACGCCATCGTCCGCAGCGCCGACGCGGTGATGGTCGCCAGGGGCGACCTCGGCATACGGTTGCCCCTGGAAGACGTCCCCTTCCATCAAAAAGACATCATCCGCTGCGGTGTGCGTTTTGCCCGTCCTGTCATTACCGCCACCCAGATGCTCGAGTCCATGACCACCTCGCCCGTCCCGACCCGCGCCGAGGTCAGCGACGTCGCGAACGCGATCTTGGACGGCACGAGCGCAGTCATGCTCTCCGGGGAGACTGCGATCGGTGTCGATCCTGTGAATGTCGTCGCGACCATGTCCCGCATAGTCGAGCGTGCCGAGCAGGAATTCGACTACGTCAACTGGGGCGCGGGTCTCGGTGTGCAGGAGGTGTCGGCCGACGCCCCACTGCGCCGGATCACGGCAGCGATCTCGGGCGCCGCCTGGCATGCCGCCCTCGAGGAGGACGCCGCCGCCATCGTCGCCTGCACCCAGTCGGGCGCGACCGCACGTGCCATCTCGCGGTTCCGCCCGGGCATGCCTATCGTCGCGGTGACGCCACATGAGCGAACGCTCCGCCAGCTCTCGATGAGCTGGGGGGTCGTGACACTGCTCTCCGAGCATTCCGCGAACACAGACGACGGCATCTGGCGTGCCGTGCAGGATGCGGTCGGAGCGGGATATGCCTCGCCGGGAGATGTCGTAGTGGTCATCGCGGGATCGCCGTACGAGAAGGATCCCGTTGCCGACACGCTGCGCATCGTGAGGATCCGCGCCTCGTGACGATCCCCTGACAAGCCTGCCGACTGCTCCTCAGCCCCGCCGAACCGGGCTCTTTTCCGCCCCGTATTGAATCACCGCCAGCAGAGGGGGGAGAATCCTCCGATGACAAGCGATGTTGCTCCCGCCCTTCCCCTCGTGACGCACTGGATCGGGGGCGAACCCTATGACGGGGCTGGCGAGCGCCTCGGCGAGGTCTACGACCCCTCGACCGGCAAGCTCGCGAAGAGGGTCGCGTTCGCGTCCTCAACAGATGTCGACGAGGCGGTCGCGGCGGGAAGCCGCGCTTTTGCAACCTGGCGCCGCACTTCGCTCTCGCAGCGCTCGAAGCTCCTCTTCGCCTTTCGCGAGCTCACGACCGCGCGCTCAGACGAGCTGGCCGAGATCGTCACGTCCGAACACGGCAAGGTGCTCGAGGACGCGCAGGGCGAGGTGAGCCGGGCGCTCGAGGTCATCGAATTCGCCTGTGGCATCCCGCAGCTTTTGAAGGGCAGTTACTCCGAGAATGTGTCGACGAACCTGGACGTGTACTCGATCCGCCAGCCGCTCGGTCCCGTCGCGATCATCAGCCCGTTCAATTTCCCGGCCATGGTCCCGGCTTGGTTCTTCCCGATCGCGATCGCCTGTGGCAACACCGTGGTGCTGAAGCCGAGCGAGAAGGACCCGTCGGCCTCGATCTGGCTGGCGGAGCGGTGGGCGGAGGTCGGGCTGCCGCCCGGGGTCTTCAACGTCGTCCAGGGCGACAAGGTGGCGGTCGACCGCCTCTTGGAGCATCCGGACATAAAGGCCGTCTCGTTCGTCGGCTCGACGCCGATCGCCCGCTACGTCTACGAGAACGGCACCCGCCACGGCAAGCGCGTGCAGGCACTGGGGGGCGCCAAGAACCACATGGTGGTGCTCCCCGACGCGGACCTGGACATCGCCGCCGACTCGGCGGTCAACGCCGGCTTCGGGTCTGCCGGCGAGCGCTGCATGGCCATCTCCGTGCTGGTCGCGGTCGAGCCTGTCGCCGACGAGCTCATCTCCAAGATCTGCGACCGGATGTCGAAGCTGAAAGTCGGAGCCGGCCATTCCGGTTCCGACATGGGCCCGCTCGTGACAAGGGCGCACCGCGACAAGGTGGCGTCTTACCTGGACTCGGGCGTCCTCGAGGGCGCCCGACTCGTCGTCGACGGCCGCAAGACCAATCCGGACGGCGACGCAGGCGGCTTCTGGCTCGGGCCGACGCTGTTCGACAAGGTGACGTCCCAGATGTCGCTCTACACCGACGAGATCTTCGGCCCGGTGCTCTCGGTCGTGCGGGTGCCCACCTATGACGCCGCCCTGGAGCTCGTCAACTCCAATCCCTGGGGAAACGGCACCGCCATCTTCACCAACGACGGGGGGGCGGCGCGCCGGTTCCAGAACGAGGTCGAGGTCGGCATGGTAGGAGTGAACGTCCCGATCCCGGTTCCGGTCTCCTACTACTCCTTTGGCGGCTGGAAGAGCTCGCTGTTCGGCGACAGTCACGCGCACGGGGCCGAGGGTGTCCACTTCTTCACCCGGGGCAAGGTGGTGACCAGCCGATGGCTGGACCCGAGCCACGGCGGCATCAACCTCGGTTTCCCGCAGAACACCTGAGCCAGTCGCCACCTGGTCGCCACGGCCGCACCGAGGTGCCCGCGCAAAGACCGATCGGCCCCGCGCGTGACCACGGGCCTTCGCGAACTGCGGCCCGAGTTCGGGCCCTTCGGCATCACGGTCTGTCGGGGCACCCTCACACGTCTCGACGAGGCCTTCCAGGGTTCTTCCGGAGGCTCAGGACCGGCCAGGCCCCGGGTTACCCACGCGGCGGCCGAGAACCGTGACAGGCACAAGTTCGTCTGTGTGTCTTGTGGCTTCAGCGAGCACGCGGACGTCAACGCGGCTCGCAATGTCCTAAGGGCCGGGCTGGCCCAAGGCGGGAGCAGGGGTCACCTCGTGAACGCCGAGCCGGTAATTCGCTAGCTTCGCGTTGTGCGCGGGTTATCGTTCGGCGAGCCCTTAGCGCTCCCTAGCTCTGCCAGGACGAGGTGATCGATATCTGCGAACCTCAAGAGCCCAACGAAGCTCTGCAAGAAAGTGAGGCCCGCCTTCAGGCGCTTCTTTCTTCCCTCGACGACCTCGTGTTCGAGCTGGACGAGGACGGCACCTACCTCGGGATCTGGACCGCCAATGACGCTTTGCTGGTAGCGCCCCGGAACCAGCTGCTCGGCCGGACCCATGCTGAGGTGATCGGCGAGGAGATGGGGCTCAGGTTGAAAGACATCACCGGGAACGTCCTCGACACCGGGCGTCCTCAGATCTGGGAGTACTGCCTCGAGGTCCCCGCGGGCCTGCGGTGGTTTCAGGGCAGGGTCGCTCCGATCGCCGGGCCGGATGGCTCGCCGAGGAGGATCTGCCTCCTTGTTCGCGACATCACGGCGCAAAAGCAGGCCGAAGCGGAGATATCGAGGCTGCTGTCTCGCGAGCAACTGCTGAGCCGGTTGTCCGAATCAGTGCCAGTCGGTCTGTTCGAGGTCGACATGGCCGGTCACGTCGCGTTCACCAACGACCGCATGCAGTCGATAGTGGGGGACTTGTCCGCCAACACGGTGGAGGCCCTGATGTCATCCGTCGTCGCTGCGGACAGACCGCTGTTCGAGGCCGCGCTCGCCGATGTGCTCGCCGGCCAACCGGTAGACGACGTCGAGATTCGGTTCCACCTCTCAGCGCCGGGCGGGCGGATCGTCCCCGGTGCGGAGCGGGTCTGTGATCTCAGCCTGCGCGCGCTCACCGACACGGCCGGCGTCGTGGCCGGTGCCGCCGGATGTCTGAGCGATGTGACCGACCGCGTTCAGCTTCGCCGCGAGCTCGAGGTGAGAGCGTCGGTCGACAAGCTCACCTCGTGTCTGAACCGAGACGCCTCGCTCGAGCTCCTCGAACGCACGACCGCTGGGCCGTTGCCACCCGGGGAGGGAAACGCCCTCGTCTACGTCGACCTCGACAATTTCAAGTCCGTGAACGACCGCTTCGGTCACGCAGCTGGCGACCGTCTCCTGGCCGAGGCCGCCGAGCGCCTTCGCGAGGCGGCGCGCAAAGGCGACGCCGTGGGTCGCGTCGGCGGTGACGAGTTCATCGTGATCTGCCCACGTGTGCAGAGCTCGGCCCAGGCCATCAAGGTCGCCGAGCGCGTCGCGGCAGCGACCACGGCCGTGATCGATGTCGGGACGGCGCTAGTAGAGCTGCGGACAAGCGTCGGTGTCGCCTGGACCGCAGAAGCGCTCGATGCCGACGCCTTCTTGGCCCAGGCCGACTCTGCGATGTACCAGTCGAAACGGACCTCTCGCAAGGGCGTGACCCTGTTCGCCACGACCGGTTGCGGCGTGGCCCCGACCCCTCCCGACCCGGCCTAGCCGCGCGGACGCCACGGGTCGGCCCTGCTCCGGGCCAGGAGCCGGCGCCCCTGTGATCGTGTCGCCAAGAACGTCGCCGCAATAGCGGCGGCCAGCACCAGGTAGGGCACCGTGTCACCCGTTGCCTGGGCAATCGCTCCGCCCGAAGCGGCCGCGACCGCCTGGCCGCCCGCCCAGGCGAGATTGGACAGGCCGAAACCAAGACCTTGGTGAAGCTTCAGCCGATCCGAGCCGTCGCTGATCATCGCCGAGGCGGGCACGAACAAGGTGCCGTAGGAGGGCAGCCCCACGACGATGAGAGCCACGAGGACTCCGGCGGGACGCAGCAGCGGAAGAAGAACGCTGACTGCGACGGCGACGAGCAGCGACAGCTTGACTGGCACCAGCCTCCCCCGTTTGTCGGCGAGCCGGCCCACCAAGGGCGCTAGTACCGCTTCCAGCGCCGCCGCGCCGAGAAACGCCCCTGCGATAACAGCGGCGCTGGCGCCGAGAACACTGAGGCGCAGCGGAGTGAGGACGTCGATGACGCCGAACGCGAGCCCGGCGAGGCAAGTCAGCCACATCCCGCCGGAAACGCCCGGGTCGCCAAGGGCACGCAGGGCACTGCGGAGGCTCTGGGATTCACCACCGAGGGGCGTGCCCACGCGGAGGCTCGCCACCGCCAGGCAGAGCCCGGCGAATGTCGCGGCCGCGAACGCCGGCGCGGTCCCGACCCCGCTCGCAACGGCGCCGATGACAGGACCCAGCAGCGCTCCCGCGACCGCTGCTCCAAGTGCCACTCCGAGTGCTCTGCCCCGCCTGTCGGCGGGCGTGCCGGCAGCAAGCCAGGCCAGCCCGCCGGACCAGGTGCAGGCGCCCCCCAGACCCTGGGCGAGGCGTGCCGAGTCGAGCACCACGATCGAGGTCCCAAAGCCGAACACGAGCGTGGCCCCGCTCATCAGGCAGAGCCCGAGAACCACCGCCCGGCGGACGCCGAGCCGGCTCGCGACGACGCCGCTCGGAAGAGCGCCGGCCAAGGTGCCCAAGGGATACGCCGCCACGAGGATCCCTGCAGCGGCCTTGGACAGCCCGAGGCTGTGCACATAGTGCGGCAACAGTGGCGTCAGGGCCGTGAAGAAGACAGTGTCGACGAGCACGAGAACGCTCACGAACACCAAGAGGCTGCGGACGTTCACCTTCGGCGGGTCATCGCCCTCCTCGTTGTCGCCCACCGGCCCAGTATTGCCGGGCCGATGAGAAGCATCGGGCTTGCCCTGCATCGGGCTTGCCCTGCATCGGGCTGAGGGGTGGCCGGCTACTCCGGTGTCGGGGCTGGCACCGGGACGCCCCTGGGCCCGAGCGAGCTGGCAGACCTACCGGCCGGATCTGCCTCGGCTGAAGCCCGGGCCAAGACCGAGTCCATTTCCGTCAGCTTGCCTGGCCACCAGTTCCAACGACCTAGCAACGACACCGTCGAGGGGACGAGCAGGCTCCGCACGAGAAACGTATCCATCAAGATCCCCAGCGCCAGGCCGAGACCGATGTCGCGAATCTGGCTTCCTCCCGGTTGGCCGCCCGCGGTGATCGCTAGCACGAGGAACGTCCCCGCCAGGACGAGCCCCGCCGAGGTGATAGTCGGGCCCGACGCGCCGACCGCGGTCACGACGGCGTCGCGAAGCCGGCGTTCGTGCGCCTCCTCCCGGATGCGAGTCATGACGAGGATGTTGTAGTCCTCGCCGAGGGCTAAGAGGAAGATGAACATCAGGAAAGGTAAGAGGAACGTGAGCCCGCCGCTGTGTCCCAGCTCGATGAACACGATCGACGAGAGGCCGAGCGCCGCCAGGTAGGACAGCATCACGCTCGCGATGAGATAGAGCGGAGCAATCAGGCTCCGCAGGACGAGCGCCAACAAAAGCCCGATGGCAATGATCGCGATCGGGACGATGTGGAACAGGTCGCTGTCGGAGATCGAGCTCACGTCGTAGAGTGCCGGGGCCTCGCCGGCGACCCCGCTCGCGGTCGCGCCGATATTGCGCTGCACCGTTGTGAGAGCAGCACGGATGGCCGGCACCGCGTTCAGCGCCGCCGTCGAGCTGGCATCGCCGGCTGTGAGACCGGTCTCGAACTGGATCGTGTCCCCGTCAGGGCTCACGAAACGCGCCGTCGCGCGGTAAAGGTCGTACAAGGCCATCGGCACGTTCGCGCCGGGCGAACCTGCAGCCGGCAGTGGCGGGAGGAGCTTGGGGTCTCCGAGCGCGGTGTGCAAACTCACATAGGTCGCTGGGGGGATCGGCGTGCCGGTGGGATCGAGCGGACCCGGCAAGGTGGTGAAAAGACCGGTCGCCCGCAGCTCCTTCGATGCGGTCACGACCGCACCGGGGTCCTTCCACACGGGAGTCGCGAGCCTCAAGATAAGGTTGGTCGGGTTCGAGCTCGCCTGCGGGAAGTACTTGGCGAGGGCCGCATTGCCGCTGGCCGCGTCGCTTCCGCTCGGGGCGCTCGTAGCTCCGCCGAACCCCGCCGGCGTGTAGAACAGCGCCCCGAAGGCGAGCGCCCCGAAGACGACGACACCGATCGCGAGCGTGTGTACCGGACGCTGGATCACACGCTGGGCGACCTTGCCCCACCAGCTCTCGTTCGCGTCCCCCGGTGCGATCTTCGCCGGCCAGAACACGGCGCGCCCGAAGATGGCGAGCAGCGCGGGCAAAAGCGTGACCCCGGCGACGAGCATCACGGCGATCCCGACCGCCAGCGGCACGCCGAGGTCGTGGTAGATCCCGAAGCTCGCGAACAGCAAGGTCAAAAGTGCGAGGACCACCGTGCCCGCCGACGCGCTGATCGACTCACCCACCCGTGCCACCGCGCGGGCCACCGCCTCATGGGACGACAGGCCTGAGCGGAGGCCTTCTCGGACCCTGAACACGAGAAAGAGCCCGTAATCGGTCCCGGCGCCGAGGATCAAGACGATGAGGAGCAGCTGGGTGATCTGGGAGATCTTGAGCCCGTTGGCGCCGAGCTCGCCGATGAGCGAGCCCGACAGCTGCAGGACGATCGCCGCCGGCAGCAAGGTGATAAAGGGGGCGAGGATCGAACGGAAGACGAACAGCAGTAGCACGATGATGAACAGGATCGAAAGCAACTGGGTCCGGTTGCCTGTCACGCTCGATTGCTTCTGCTCCGCGACGTTCGTGGCGACGACACCTGCCACGTGGAAGCGCAGTCCCGGGGGTGCTCCAACCCTGTCGAATGCGGCCGTCAGCCCGTTGACGACGTTCTCGGACGGGCCAGGGCTGAACCCGGCGACGTTCGCCTCGGCGACGAGCTGCACCGCCTGCCCGTCCGGAGAGATCCCGACGTACTGCACTACCTCGACGTTGGGGACCTTTTTCGCGGCGGTCGCGAGGCGACCGGTCGCCGCGGTGTCTGCCGCGTTGATCGGACCGTGCTGGCTGACGCCGACGATGATGACGGGTTCCAGCGTCGCCTTACCGACCAGGGGCTCGGCGAGGTTGCCCGCCATCGTGCTCGGGGCGCTGTTGGGCAGGAAGGCCGAGTTGTCGTTGTTCACCTGGCTCGCCAGCGACGGAAGGAAGTGAACCGAGGCGAACGTCCCGACCACCCATACGACGACGATGAACCAGCGAAACCGGACGGCGAAGCGTCCGAGGCCATTGAAGAACACGTTCATCCGTCCGGGGTCTCCGTCTCGAGCTTGGTGGGGGGTCAGTCCGCCGTCGGTCTCAAATCACAGGCCGAGGCGGACTTCGCTGCGGGCTTCTACAGCGAATTATGCCGGGGACGGTGATCGCTGGAAAACCTAGCGTCTCGCCAGCTCGCCCAGTGCTCACCATCTTCTTGACACTGTCGCCAGAGAGAATTCGCGAGGCGCGTCAGTGGAAGTCCCTGGACCGGCCGACCGCCATCGCGAAGTCGATCTCCTCCAGGTACTCGGCCACTACGTTCGAGGATGAAGGTGCCCTCGGCTCGGCCCCCTCTCCTCGCTCGAGCCGCCCCCGGACGAGCAGCACCACCGCCGAGCGCGCCGCCTTGCGATAGCGGGTCCAGCATCCTGGCGAGCAGATGACGTTCACGAGCCCTGTCTCGTCTTCCAGGTTGAGAAACGTCGTCCCCCCTGCCGTCGCCGGTCGTTGACGATGGGTCACCACACCGGCAACGAGGACCTTGGCACCATCGGGTACCCGTACGAGCTCGGCGTTTGGGACCACTCCTCGGCTGGTGAGCTTCGCCCGGACGAAGGCCATCGGGGACGAGCCCGGTGACAGCCCAAGGGTCTGCAGGTCGGCAGACATCTCCTCGATCTCGTCCATCTCGGGAAGAACCGGGGACTTGGTCCCGACCACGGTGCCGGGAAGACGGTCCGGGCGAGCCTCAGCGGCCGCACCCGCCGCCCAGAGTGCCTCGCGACGGGTGAGCGGACGGCGTCGGGTCCCACCCGCGCCGGCCGCAGCTCTGCTCTGCCCAGAGCGTGTCGGACCCCCGCCGAGCCCGGCGAGTGCTCCCGAAGTGGCGAGAGATTCGAGGGCGGGGCGGCCGATACCGCTTCGGCGCACGAGATCCTCCATGTCCTCGTACGGCCGGCCGGCCGCGATCTTCTCGGCGAGGTTGGCGCCCATAGCTTTCACCGAAGCGAGCCCGAGCCGTACCGACGGCCCTGGTCCCGGTCCGGGCGCGAGCGAGGGCTCAAGCGATGCGCCCGGCTCGCTCTTGTTCACGTCCGGGCCGAGGACGACGACCCCGTGGCGCCGGGCATCCGCGACAAGGGTGTGCGGCGCCCAAAAGCCCATCGGCTGGGAGTTGAGAAGTGCCGCGAGGAACGCGGCCGGGTAGTGCAGCTTCAGCCAGGCGCTCACATAGACGAGGTAGGCGAAGGACACCGAGTGGCTCTCAGGAAAGCCGAAATTGGCGAAGGCCGCCAGCTGTTCCCAGATGGTGTCCGCGACCTGGCCGGTGATCCCCCGCTCTGCCATGCCCTTATAGAGGCGGGCACGGAGGCGTTCCATGCGCGAGGCGGAGCGCTTTGCGCCCATGGCTTGACGGAGCTGATCGGCCTCGGCGGCAGTGAACCCGGCGGCGTCGATCGCCATCTGCATGAGCTGTTCTTGGAATAGCGGCACCCCGAGGGTCTTCGCCAGGCTGCGCTCGAAACACGGATGCAAGTACGTCACCGCCTCGGCCCCGTTACGCCGTCGGAGGTAAGGATGAACCGACCCTCCCTGGATCGGGCCAGGGCGGATAAGGGCGACCTCGACTACGAGGTCGTAGAAGCAGCGCGGACGCAATCGGGGCAGCGTAGCCATCTGCGCCCGGCTCTCGACTTGGAAGATCCCCACCGAGTCGCCACGGCACAACATGTCGTAGACGGCCTCTTCCTGAGGGATCAGCGCGAGGTCGATCTCGTCGTGGTGGTAGGCGCCGACTGTGTCAACGGCCCGGTGGATCGCCTCGAGCATCCCGAGGCCGAGGAGATCGAACTTCACCAGCCCGACCGCCGAGCAATCGTCCTTGTCCCACTGGAGCACGGTCCGATTCTCCATGCGGGCCCACTCGACCGGGCAGACCTCCGAGACCGGGCGATCACATATGACCATGCCTCCGGGATGGATGCCGAGGTGGCGGGGAAAGCCCTCCAGCTCGGTCGCCACCGCAAGCACACGGGCCGGGATCCCGAGCTCGCTTGCTGCCTGCTCGGGGCCGGGCTCTGCAGCGACGTCGTCACGACCTGGGCGAGTGTCACCGACCGCGTCCACCGGTGCGTCGCGCCGTGCGGCCTCACCCTCGGCGGCAGCGCTCCACCAAGTCCAGCGGTCCTTGCGGTGCGGCGCCGTCGGGTGACGGCCGTTGCCAAGTGAGCCCCACCGCTCGATGCGCCGTGCCCAGGCGTCGACCTGCCCAGGCGAGTGGCCGAGGGCCTTGGCGGCATCCCGTACTGCGGACCGGGCCCGGTAGCTCACGACGACGGCAACGAGCGCTGCCCGCTCGCGGCCGTAGCGCCCGTAGACGTACTGAATGACCTCCTCGCGCCGCCCGCTCTCGATGTCCACGTCGATGTCGGGGGGCCCGTCGCGCTCTGGTGACAAGAACCGCTCGAACAGAAGGCCGAGCGAGACGGCGTCAGCATTGGTGATCCCGAGCACATAACACACGGCCGAGCTCGCGGCAGAGCCCCGGCCCTGGCAATAGATCCCCGAGCGCCGGCAGAACTCGACGATGTCCCAGACGACGAGGAAGTAGCCGGCGAAGTCCAGCTCCTCGATCATGGTCAATTCGTGCTCCAGCTGTCGCCACGCGCCGGGCACACGTTCAGCCCCAACCGGGCCGTAGCGCCGGGTCGCCCCCTCTTCGACGAGCCGGCGCAGGAATGTCATCTCGCTCTGGCCGGCAGGTACGGGAAAATCGGGAAGCTTGGGGGCAACGAGGTGGAGGTCGAAAGCGCACGCGCGCCCGAGCTCAGCGGCAAGCTCGACGGCCCCCGGATAACGGGCAAAGCGCCTCGCCTGCTCTGCCCCCGAGCGTAGATAGGCCGCCCCTGCAGCGGGCAGCCAGCCGTCGAGCTCATCGAGTGGGCGTCCCGCTCGGACCGAGGCGAGCACCGAGGCGAGGCGGCGGCCAGCTGGCAGGGCGTGGTGGACGACATTGGTGGCGACGATGCCGAGGTCCCTCTGCGCGCCAAGAGCGGCAAGGGCGTCGTTACGCGCCGAGTCGAGAGGGTCGTCATGATCGAACAGCTCGACGACAACGCTCTCGCGATCAAACCGGTCGACGAGCCGGTCGAGCTCTCTTGCCGCCGCAACAGGACCGGCTTCGACGAGCGCGGCAGGCACCGCTCCCTTGCGACAGCCCGTCAGGACGAGGAAATGGCCTCCTGCGAGCTCTGCCAGCCGGTCGATGTCGTGGCAGGGGCGCCCCTTCTCGCCACCGGCGAGATGGCCCTCGCTGATGGCGCGGGCAAGACGCGAGTAGCCCTCGGGATCGCGGGCGATGACGACCAGGTGGGAGCCGGGCGGGTCGGGAGTCCCGGTGCGCGGCGGTGCCGGGACGGCGGTGCCGGCAAAGCCCGGGGGGCGGGCGGCAAGGGTGAGCTCGGCTCCGAAGACAGTGGGCACTCCCGCCTCCTTTGCCGCCTCGGCAAAGCGCACCACCCCGTAGAGCCCGTCGTGATCGGTCAGCGCCAGAGCCCCGAGCTCGAGCCGGGCAGCTTCCGCGACGAGTTCCTCGGGGTAAGAGGCGCCGTCGAGAAAACTGAAATTCGAATGGCAATGGAGCTCCGCGTACCCGACCACCGGAACAGAATAGTGATCTTATCGAACATATGTTCGTAGAAGTGGCCCCTCCTGGGGCGGCTCGGAACCCATGCCCCTCTACAATCTCCACATTGGACATTCAGCAAACTCCCAGACTGATCGGCCACAATGGTGGGGTGGCAGGAGGACAAGCGGGACCTCGCGTTCTCGTCGTCGATGACGAGGAGTCCATCACCGAGCTGGTCTCGATGGCACTTCGCTACGAGGGCTTCGACGTCGAGACCGCTTCCAGCGGGTATGGGGCGCTCGAACAGATCGACGCGTTCCGCCCCGACCTCATCCTGCTGGACGTGATGTTGCCCGACATCGACGGCTTCAACATCGCCGAGCGCCTTCGGCGCGACCGGCGCGACATCCCGGTGCTGTTCCTCACGGCCCGCGACGCCACCGAGGACAAGATCAGGGGCCTCACGATCGGTGGCGACGACTACGTGACCAAGCCGTTCAGCGTGGCCGAGCTCGTGGCGCGCACCCAGGCCATCTTGCGTCGCGCCGGCAAGGGTGGACCGGACCGTGAGCTGCTCCAGCTCGCGGACCTCGAGATGGACGACGACGCTCACGAAGTGCGGCGGGCCGGCAAGCTCATCGACCTGACGGCAACGGAGTACCGGCTGCTGCGCTACCTGCTCTCGAACCCGCGACGGGTGCTCACCAGATCCCAGCTCCTCGACCACGTCTGGAACTACGACTTCGGCGGCGATGCCGGCGTGCTCGAGACGTACGTCAGCTACCTCCGAAAGAAGATCGATTTCACCGAGCCCCACCTGATCCACACCGTGCGCGGGGTCGGCTATGTGCTCCGCCCGCCCCGCACCTGACGAGAATGTCCTTCCCGATGCGGGTTTGCGGAGTCGGCACCGACAGCCGGGACTGCCCGTGTCGCTGAAGGTCCGGCTGATAGCCGTCTTGTGCGCATTCGTGATCTTCGCGTTGGCGGCAACGGGGGCCATCACCTACACGTCGTTCCGGAGCTACGCCGTAGGCCAGCTCGACCAACAGCTCTTCAGGTCAGCGAACTTTGTGGCGCGTAACCTGGGCTTTTCCAACCCCTTCGGCGGTCCCGAATCCGACCAAGCCGTGATGCCGGGCACGATGGCCACGGAGTTGACCCCGAGCGGTCAACAACTCCTGGACTGGACGACCTTCGGTAGCGCGGCCCAATCGCCTCCGATCCTCCCCGTCTCGCTGGCCAGCTTGGCAGCGGCCTCGGCAAATGGCGCGCCCGTCTACATGACCGTGCCCGGCAGCGGGAGCATTCGTTCCTACCGGGTGCTCGAGGCCAGCTTGAACAACGGCAACGTGCTCGCAGAGGCGACACCGCTCACAGGGACCGACGCCGCCCTGCACCACCTGCTCCTGCTCGAGCTCCTCGTCAGCTGCGCCGTCCTGATCGCCCTTGCGATCGCGGCCTGGCTCATCATCAAGCTCAGCCTGCACCCGCTTCAGAAGATGGCCGACACCGCGGACGAGATCGCAGCCGGTGACCTGAGTCGGCGCGTCGAGCAGACCGACGGCCGTACCGAGGTAGGCCAGCTCGGCAGGGCGCTCAACGTCATGCTGGGACGCATCGAGACGGCGTTTCGCGAGCGCGAGGCGTCCGAGGCGCGGCTGCGGCGTTTTGTGGCGGACGCGTCACACGAGCTGAGGACGCCGCTCACCTCGATCCGGGGTTACGCGGAGCTGTTCCAGCATGGACTGGCCGATCGCCCGGCTGACCTCGACACGGCGATGCGTCGGATCGACAGCGAGTCGACCCGGATGGCCGGGCTCGTCGACGACCTGCTGCTGCTCGCCCGCCTCGACCAAGGACGCCCGCTCGAACGAGAGTCGGTCGACTTGACCTCGCTCGTCGCGGACGCTGCCGAGGACGCCCGTGCGGTCGACCCGTCCCGCACGGTGACGTGCGAAGCGCCGCCTTCCTGCCCGATCGTCGGGGACGAGGCGCGCCTGCGCCAGCTTCTCGGGAATCTCGTCTCGAACGCCCTCGCCTACACGCCGAACGGTAGCCCCCTCGAGATAATCGCCGCTTTCGAGCCTTCTCGAGGCGTTGTCCAGGGCCGGGCGACGATCACGGTCGTCGACCATGGCCCCGGGATCACGCCGAGTGCGGCTGCACACGTCTTCGAACGTTTCTGGCGCTCCGACCCGGCCCGGGTCCGAGCACAGGGAGGAGCCGGACTAGGGCTCTCGATCGTGGCGGCCATTGCCGACGCTCACGGCGGACGCGTCCTGCTCACCGAGACTCCCGGAGGCGGCGCCACCTTCAGCGTCGAACTGCCGGTCGAGCCCGGTCCAGGACAAAGACATTGGGGCACCAAAGAGGTATCCGCTGCGGAGGCCACCGCCAACGGCACCGCTCCTGGCGATGGTCAGCCCCCTCCCTTTGAAGAGGCAGACCGCATCGCCCCTTACCGATAGACGTCTTCTTGGCCAAGCAGCTGCCGGGCCCTTGAGCAAGCCGGGCCCGGCAGCTGGGCGCCGCGCGATCGTCTAGAAGATAAGGACGATCTTGCCCCGCGTGTGCCGCTTCTCGAGCTCTGCGTAGGCCGCTCGAACCTGGTCGAGCGGGTAGGTGGCGGCGATCGGCACGGTGATCCGGCCGGAGGCGACGAGATCAGCCAACTCAGCCAGTACCTCGCCGCTCGCGGCGGCAGCGCTTCCTTCGGCCTTGACGCCCGTCTGCTTTGCGAGCTCGAACGCAGTGATGGTATCGATCCGGTCGCGGGCTACGCCGAGGCCAATCGCCAATCTCACGTACTGCTCGCCGAAGGTGTCGATGAACGCGTCGACCCCGCCAGGTGCGGCCGCTCGGACACTTTCGGCTACCCCGTCGCCATAGGCCACAGGCGTCACCCCGATCGAGCCCAACCAGGCGTGGTTGTGCTCTGAGGCAATGCCGATCACGTCCGCGCCCTTGAGCTTGAGAAGCTGTACCACGATCGACCCGACACCACCGGCCGCGGCCGACACAACGACCGTGTCGCCCGGACCGGCGCCCACTGCCCGAACAGCAGCGAAAGCGGTGGTACCGACGACGAAGAGCGAGCCGGCAACCTCCCACGGGAGATTGCCCGGCTTGGGGACCAAGTGGTCTTCGGGCACGATGACGTACTCCGCCTGGCTCGAGCGGCGATCGCTCCAGCCCAGCACCTCGTCCCCGACTGCGAAAGACCCGACGCCGTCGCCAGTCTCGCTCACCACGCCCGCGAGGTCGCTGCCCTCACCGGAGGGGAAGGTGGCGGGGAATCTCGAGTCCAGATAGCCCTCGCGGATGGCCGCCTCCGCCGGATTGATGCCGGCCGCGCGTACAGCCACGAGGAGCTCCCCAGGGGACGGGTGACCTACAGAGACTTCGGCGATGTACAGGACGTCGACGTCACCGTAGTGATCAAATCTGACCGCCTTGGACATGGTTCCTGCCTCCTTGTCATCCGATCGTTGGAGCGCTCTTCGGCTTCACCTTTAACGACGTTGGCGGCTGAGGACCGCCATCTCGCCGGTCTACTTGATCGCTTTCTAGACAGGCGGCGCCGCAACGAGGGTGACGGTGACGGTCTGGGTGCCACCGATCAGGTTGTCGAAGGTGACATGCGCGCGATCACCGGGACGCAGCTTGTGAATCAGCGTCGCCAGCTCGCTCAAAGTGGAAGTGGCGTGGCCATCGAAGGCGACGATGACGTCACCTTCTTGAATGCCCGCCAGATAGGCGGGGCTTCCCGGGTCGACATACTCCAGGCCCACACCCATCTCCGACGCCGAACCCTGTTGGACCGAGACGGTCTGGCCCTCGACTCCGAGGAACGCCACGGCACCTATGACGATCCCTTGGCCACCTTTGCCATGGGAGATGTCATTCGCGATCTGCAGTACCCGGTTGATCGGCAGTGCGAAACCTATCGGGGTAGCCCCGTCCGCACTTGCCGCAGCAGTGTCCATGCCGATGACGTCGCCCGACGAGTCGACCAACGGGCCGCCAGAGTTCCCGGGTTCGATGAGAGCGTCCATTTGGATCATGCCTGTCAGCGTTTCGGTGACGCCGCTGTCGTTGCTCGCCATGATCGTCCGGCCGAGTGCCGTCACGGCTCCCGCTGTGACAGTGGACGGGAATCCCTGTCCGCCGGCGTTGCCGATCGCCACGACCGAGCTCCCGATGCTGACAGCCGACGAGTTGCCAAACTTCACCGTCGGCAAACCGCTCACGCCCTCCAGTTGCAGGACGGCCACATCGGCTGCCGCATCGGTCCCGACGACGGTTGCCGTGTAGGTGCCCCCGTCGTCGATCGAGACTTTGATGCTGCTCGCACCTTCGACGACGTGGTTGTTGGTGATGATCTCGCCGTTGGACGTCGCGATCATGCCCGTCCCCTCGCCGACATTGGTGTCGATGTCTACGACGGCAGGATCGACTGCGGCGGCAATCTGGGCCGTGGTGAGCGAGTGCCCGGCGGGCGAGGCAGCCAATCCTGCTGCCGAGCTCTGATTCGACCGGGACAGGTAGGCGAGCCCGACTCCGGCTCCAGCGCCGATCAGCATGAGCACTACAGCGACAAGGGCTATCACCTTCCGGCCGCGCCTCGGACCTCCCGGCCTGGTTGACCAGCTGTCAGCCGGGACGTAGCCGCCGGGGCCATAACCGCCGGGTGGGTAGGTGTCGGAGCCGTAGCCACTGGGGCCATAACCGCCGGCCCCGTGAGCGCCTGGTCCGTAGCTCTGAGCGTCGTAGCCACCGGGCGGGTAACTGCCGGGGCCGTAGCCACCGGGCGGGCCGCTCTCCGGCATGTAGCCACCGGGCGGGTAACTGCCGGGGCCGTAGCCACCGGGCGGGCCGCTCTCCGGCATGTAGCCACCGGGCGGGTAGCTGCCGGGGCCGTAGCCACCGGGTGGGCTGACGGGAGGAGTCCCCTGTTCAGCTGCCGCCGGCCCAGGAGCTTGAGAGGATGCCGGGTTGAAAGGTTCGTCTGAGGATGTCGGGCGGAAAGGTTCGTCTGAGGATTCACGGCTGAAAGGTTCGTCTGAGGATTCCGGCGGGACGGTGCCTGAGGTCCCGAGCTCTGTCCAAGGAGACAGGGGCTCGGTCGGTTGGGCTCGCTCTTGCTGTTCGTCGTTGCGTTCGTCCATCACTCTCACCTTTGGTCAAGCGCTCGCTCGAGCGCCAGGGGCAGATCCCCTCCTCAACTCCCAGCTCGCCTGGCGCGGCTCGAATGTCGATGTCCAAATAATGCGGCCTGCTACTCAGCTCTTCCTCCACGAACACTGTGAACTTACTGAGAGTCCTCAAGCTTGCGGGCAAGTCTCCCCAGGCCTGCCGAAACAGAAACCCAGTCAATCGTAGGTGGCTTCGAGGCACCACCGTCCCTGCTCGAGAACAAGCAGGTGCGCAGTCCCATCGTCGAGCAGCACCTGCAAACGCGCCCGTCGCCTGGCAGCCGCGGGGTCCCACCAGCGCTCGTCGGCCGGCCACGGTCCTGCCCAGCCCATGATCCCGACAGAGGGGCCACCGGCGATCGGCAGCATCAAACGCGAAGGAGCCGCCGTGCACCGCCCACGACCGGTGACCCCGACCGGAGCCCCGTCGGAACCGAGGATCTCGACGGGAACGGGCATTAGATGGACAAGAGCCGGCGAAGGAGGCGGGAGGTGCCCTGGCCAAGGTGGCGCGTCCCGGGCACCGGCCGCGTCCCCAGCGGCTCGGCGTCCCGGACGGACGGCCTTGGGTGCTCGCTTTCCCCCTCCCGCGCGAGCCGTCTTGGAGCTGGGGGCTCTGGCGTGGCGATAGTGGTCCTCCCCGGGCTCCTCACCCCAGGGTACGAAGCAGATCTGTTCGCCTGGACCCCTCCCGCCCGTGCGTACCGCAATCAGGACTGCCTCGTGGCCGAGAAGGCCCTGGACCCGTGCCAGACCCCGTTCGACCTGCCGGCTCGCTTCCGCTACACCACCTTCGAAGTTCAGCTGGCGTCCGTCGTCGGGCACTGCGTCGCCGACCGTGAGCCGCAGCATGGTGACACCGGCAGTCGGGGCTGTGACCACCGGTCCCTGCAGCCATCCCTCGAGTTGCCACCGGACCCGGTCCACCATGGCTCGGGCTGTGAAAGGCCGGTCATCTCTCCAGTAACGCTGCAGTGACTCGCCATGTTCGGTCTCTGCCTCGACGAGCAACTGGGTAGCAGCAAGCCCGTGCGGAGCAAGGCGACCGACAAGCTCTTCGGCGAGCCCTATCGCAACAAAGGCCAAGGCGTCCGCCCGATCGGCGGGCGGGTCGAGAGCCCGACAAGCCGTGAGGTCTGCTGGAGGCTCCCCGAGAGCGAGCGGTCGCTCGTCGAGACCTCGGGCAAGGCGGTGAGCAAAACCTCCTTCGGTACCAAATCGGGCCAGCACGGCAGCCTCGTCCAACTCGGCAAACTCACCCAGCGTGCAGATCCCGAGCCGCCGGAGCACCTCGGTGAGCTCGGGCAGGCCGAGAACCTCCACCGGAAAGTGACCGAGCCACTCCGGCGTCGCAGAGCGAGGCACGATCTTGCCCTCGCGCGCGGCGAGCCGGGCCGCGAACGGCCCGTCGGCTATCCCCACCTTGCACGGTGGCTCAGGGGCCGCAGTGCCAGCCGCACGGGCAACGGCCACGACGGCTGCACCAGCCGCGTCACAGACCTGTTCGGCGAGCGAGGCCTCCCCGCCGAAGTAACGGGCGGCGGCCCGGGCAGGTATGGCACAGGCCCCTGGCCTGGTGAGCTCCACTCGGGGAGTGAAGCCGGCAACCGCTACGACAACGGGTTCAAAACTGCGCGCGTCCCGCGCCGGTTCCTCGCTCACCACGACGAGCTCCGGGCAACATGCCTGAGCCTCCCTGCGTCGCTGGCCGAGACGCACCCCTTCGGCCCGGGCAAGGGCGGAAGAGGCGACCACCCGGTTGGCGGAAACGACTACAGCCGGTCGGTCTGCAAGCCCGGCGGCAACAAGAGGCCAATCAGGGCACCAGACGACGAGAGTGCGAAGCGGGGGCACTTTTACAAGCCTCGAGCCGGGAGCCACAGCCGGCCTCGTCTCGGTCGGCTGGCTGCACCACGACCGCCGACTTCCGCTTCGAGCTGCCGGGAGCTGAGCAGCCCGTGGCCACGCTCTAGCCCCGCCCAGCACGAATCCATCACGGTGCACCTCAGATCAGAGGGACCCGGCCAACGTGCCACGACTCGTCCTGCTCGCGCCTGGCCACCGCAGGGAAGTCCTGTTGCAACTCCGGTGGGATTCGCTGCGTCCAACACGACCAAAGTCGTACGGCGTTCACGCGCACGAGCGGAAAGCCGCCTGGCATCCGCTGCCCGCACCGGGGTGTCCGGGACGAGGCAGACGAGGTCGACGGTCTCGAGCAATGTCGTGACGACGCTTTGCCAGCGGCCCTCTGAACCCGGGCGAGGGACGAGGACGAGACGGTCCAGATCGGCTCCCAGCTCGGCCGCCGCCACAAGACCGAGCTCTGGCAAGCCGACCACAGCGCACCAGTACCCCCGAGACGATGTGCCCGCGAGTAGCAAGAGCAGCAAGCTCGTCAATCCCGGCGCCCGCCTTGGCGAGGCTGAGTTGATACGGGACGTGCCAGCAGGGCCGAGGGACGTGTCCGGCGCCGACGGCGGCCCGAGCAGGACGGTGGCACCCCTCGGGAGCCCGCCGCCTGGGAACAGCCCGGCCAACTCCGGAGGGACCGGCAGCATCCGCTCGGCTGGCAACGGACCCCGAACAGGACGGGGGTGAGGACGCGGGGCGGTGATGCCCGTGGCCGGGACGGCGATCCCGGGACCCGGCGTGTCGATGCCGGTAGCCGTGAGGGTGCCGGGCAGTGATGGCGACCCGGCAAGAGCAGGCGTGGCCATGGCGGCAGTATACGAACATATGTTCGATGAGAAAAGGGGCGCCTCGCCACTCCGGCGGGCACGGGGGATTGGCGGCAGTGGCAAAATCAGCCATGGGCCCTGTCGTGCGTCAGGCAGAAGTGACCGATGCGGCCGCGATCGCGTCCTCACATGTACGGTCCTGGCAGGCCGGCTACGCGGATGTGATCTCGGACGAGTTCCTGCAAAGCCTGGGCTCCGAGCTCCCACGGCGCATCTTGCATTGGCAGACGCGGATCCTCGGCGCCGAGGCGGAGAGCCGGTTCGTGCTCGTCGGCGAGCTCGAGGGCGAACTGGCCGGTTGGCTGAGCGGCGGCCCCTGCGCTGACGCCGGGCGGGACGAGCCACCACTGGGCGAGGTGTACGGCTGCTACGTCGATCCCGCCCACTGGCGCCAAGGGGTCGGGAGCGCTCTCATGGCCGCCGGGATCGAACAACTCACCCGAGCCGGGTACCCCGCAGCGGTGCTTTGGGTGCTGGCCGACAACCCGCGTGCGCGGGCGTTCTACGAGCGTCACGGCTGGCTTCCCGACGGGGCGCGAAAGCCCTTCGAAGTGGGCGGAGGGCGCTATCCGGAGGTGCGTTACCGCCGCTTGCTGACCTGAAACAGGTCAGCGGCGACCCAGACGTCTTGTGATGCAGGCGGGGCCGTCATGAAAGCGGCGGCCCGGACGGTGGCCGGGGCGTGCCGGGTGGAAGACTCGAAGGGAGGCCGGGTGGCATCCCCCCTGTCTGGCCGGGGAAGCCCCCTCCCATGTCCTGGCCGCCGGGGCGCGGGCCCATCGGTCCCATGAACAAGCGTCCACTCCGCAAGAAGGCCGCCGCCCCGGCACCGAGGTAATTGACCGCGAGACGCGTCGCCACGTACCCGGTCACGAGCAGCCCAGCGACGCCGATGAGCACCAGGATCACCGGCAAGAGGTAGGAGTGGTGCGCACAACTCTCGATGACCGACAAAGGGGCAGTCTGGGGCGGGCCGCTCCCGCTCGGGCAGGCGGAGGGCCGGTGCGTGTTCTTCCATGCCGTCCACACCATCAGTACCCCGCCTGCCAAAAAGCACAGGAACCACACCGTCTGCAGCAGCATGATCCGTTTGAGCATCCTGGTCGCCTTGGCCATGACATCAGCCGGCGTCTGCACTACCTCGCTGCCCATGACGGCCCTCCCGCCTGTGGCGCCTTTCACAAAGCTACGCAGGTGGCGATCCAGCCGCACTCAGATCAGTCCCATTGAGAATCAGCCTCCCCACGGTTCAGGCGAGGGCGACAAGATCACCCAGGTCGTCGCTCCAGGTGTCCTCCACGCCTTCTGGCATGAGGACGACGCGTTCGGGGGCGAGCGCCTGCACAGCGCCAGGATCATGGGTGACGAGCACGATCGCGCCGGCGTAGGTGTGCAGTGCCTTCAACACCTCGCTCCGGCTGGCGGGATCGAGGTTGTTGGTCGGCTCGTCCAGCAGGAGCACGTTCGCCGTCGAGACGACGAGCGTCGCCAGCGCGAGCCTGGTCTTCTCGCCGCCCGACAAGGTCCCGGCCAGTTGCTCGATGCGGTTGCCACCGAAGAGAAACGACCCGAGGATGCGCCGAAGCTCCGCGTCGCTGACCGTCGGTGGCGCGCTGTGCCGCACGTTCTCGTACACAGAGCGCGAAGGGTCCAGCGTCTCGTGCTCTTGGGCGTAGTAGCCCATCTGGAGCCCGTGACCGGGTACGACTTCTCCGGCGTCGGGCCGCTCGAGCCCCGATAGCACCCGTAGCAGCGTGGTCTTGCCGGCGCCGTTCAGCCCGAGAATCACCACCCGGCTACCGCGGTCGATGGCGAGGTCGATGCCCGAGAACACCTCGAGGGAACCGTATGACTTCGTCAGCCCCGTCGCGCTGAGCGGAGTCCTCCCGCACGGTGCGGGCGCAGGAAAGCGCAGCTTGGCCACCTTGTCCGCCCGCCGGACGTCCTCGAGCCCTTCGGTGAGGCGCGTCGCCCGACGGTCGAGGTTGTGAGCCATGCGGGCTTTGGTGGCCTTGGCACGCATGCGGTCGGCCTGTGCTCGGAGCTCGACCACCTTGCGCTCGGCATTGGCCCGTTCCCGGCGCCGCCGGCGCTCGTCGGTGGCCAGCTGGTCGAGATACGCCTTCCAACCGAGGCGGTACACGTCGAGCTGGGTTCGGGAGGCGTCGAGATGGAACACCTTGTTGACGACCGAGTCGAGGAGGTCGCCGTCGTGGCTGATCACCATGAGCCCGCCGTCATGGGCGCGGAGGAAGTTGCGCAGCCAGGCGATCGAGTCGGCGTCGAGATGGTTCGTCGGCTCGTCCAAGATGAGCGTGGGGGCGCCTGAGAACAGCACCCGAGACAGCTCCACTCGCCGTCGCTGGCCACCGGAGAGAGTGCCGAGCGGTTGGGTGAGGACCCTGTCGGGAAGCCCCAGGCTGGAGGCGATCGAACCGGCTTCGGCTTCGGCGGCCCATCCGCCGCGGAGCTGGAACTGCTCCTCGAGGCGCGAGTAGCGGTCGAGGACTCTGTTCTGGTGCTCGCTGTCCCCACGGCCCATGTCGGTGCGGGCGACATGCATGTCGTGGACGATCCGGTCGAGGCCCCTCGCCCCGAGGATCCGGTCACGGGCGACGACGCTCAGGTCCCCGGTGCGAGGGTCCTGGGGGAGATAGGCCACCGGCGCCGAACGCCGCACCGAGCCTGCCGCCGGGAGGGCCTCGCCGGCGAGCACCCTGGCGAGGGTCGTCTTGCCTGCGCCGTTGCGCCCGACGAGTCCGATCCGGTCCCCCGGCGCGACCTGGAAGGTCACCGGCTCGAGGAGCTGGCGACCGCCGGCGGTGAGCTCGAGGTCGGTGGCAGTGATCATGAAGGGCCGCTCTGGTTGGGGGGCGATGACGCTGCGGTAGCGCCGCTCAAGACCACGGCACGCGCGTCCTCGCACACGGCCTGGGCGAACTACCGGATCACTAGCGTAAACCGGATGCCGAAGCGGTCAGGTCCAAGGCCGTGAGCCTCACGGACGCTCCGGGGCAGGTGACCCTGGTGGGAAGCGGTGAGTTTCTCGAAGTGATGGTCCCTGTCGACGCCGAGCTGCTCGCCGGGCGCCCGCAGCGAGCCGTCTTCCTGCCGACGGCCTCGGCGGAGGAGGGCCCCGAGCGGGTGCGGTACTGGATCGATCTCGCCACCGCGCACTATCGCGCCATGGGCGTCGAGCCCGTGCCGCTCTTAGTGCTCGACCGCGACGACGCCGAGGACCCCGAGCTGGCTGCGAAGGTGGCCGGGGCCGGCCTCGTCTACCTCTCGGGCGGCAATCCCGGCTACCTCGCCCACACCCTCGCCGGCACCGCTGTCTGGCGGGCGATCATCGAGGCTTGGCGCGCGGGGGCCGCCCTCGCCGGTTGCTCGGCCGGGGCGTGTGCACTGAGCCGGATCGCGGATGACTTCAGGCGGCCCGGCCGCTACCGCGGTGAGGGCCTCGCCGTCGTGCCGCAGCTGGTCGTGATCCCGCACTTCGACCGCTTCGAAGACTGGCGACCGGGGCTGGCCGACCAGATGCTGGCCTGGACGCCACCAGATGCGGTCCTCGTCGGCATCGACGAGGAAACGGCGCTCGTCGGCGAAGGTGCCAGTTTTCGGGTCCGCGGTCGGAAGTCGGTGTGGCGGCTCGAGCGCGACGGGACCCGCACCCAGTTCATACCGGGCGAGCAAGTGGAGCTCGCTGTGACGGCACCGCCGTGACCGCACCGCTGTAGCCGGCACAGGCGGAACCCCGAGCTTCACGGGCGGCGGAGCTGTTGGCTGATGCTCCATTCTGGGAAGACCGGTGAGGGGGCCGATCTCGGCACGCCAGAGAGACAATCGACGCGGAGAAAGCGGCAGTTGACCTGGATCACCCTGGCCTCACCCGCGGATCACCCCCTGGGCCGGGTTGCGGCCGCTTCGAGGCGTCGCACCTGCCGCCGTTGCTGATGCCGCGGACAGTGGCGTTGGAGCACCTTGGGGCGCATCACTACGCTCGGCATGTGCAATTGGGCGTCGAGCGGATCCCGACCGTGGCGAGCTACCCACTGCGTCACGCCATCCTCAGGCCGCACCAGGGCATCGACGCGGTGGTATGGGAGCGGGACGACGAGCCGGGGACCGCAACCTTCGGTGCCGTCGACAGCGAGAGTGGTGCCATCGTCGGTGTGGCGACGGTGTTTCGCGAGCCGGCGCCCTTCGATCCGGCCGCCGTCGGTCTGGCCGCCGGCGCCGGCGGCAAAGAGACGACGTGGCGCCTGCGCGGCATGGCGACGTGCGAGGATCTTCAAGGCCGGGGCATCGGGTCGATGGTTCTCAAGGCCGTCTTGGACCACGTGGCAGCCGAAGGCGGTGACCTCGTCTGGTGCAACGCCCGCGTGGGAGCGATCGCCTTTTACAAACGGGCTGGCTTTGAGACCTGGGGCGACGAATGGGAGCTGCCCTCCATCGGGTCGCACATCGTGATGTGGCAACGCGTCGAACCGAAAGGGACACCGTGAGCGTCAACTCCGAGGTGCGCGACCCCGAGGTGGTCGAGCTTATCCAACAGCTGATCCGCAACGCCTGTGTCAACGACGGCACCGATGAGTCCGGCCACGAGGCCGCCAACGCAGACGTCATCTGCGCGGGCCTCGAAGGCACGGGCTGTGACCTCGAGAGCTTCGAGCCGCTGCCGGGCCGCGTCTCGCTCGTGGCGCGCATCGAGGGAGGTGACCCCGGCGCGCCATCGCTCTGCTACCTGGGGCACACCGATGTCGTGCCGGTGAACCCGGACTCCTGGAGCCGTGACCCGTTCGGCGGCGAGCTCGTCGACGGTGAGGTCTGGGGCAGGGGCGCTGTCGACATGTTGAACATCACCGCCGCGATGGCCGTCGCCTTCGGCCGCCTGGCCCGGAGTGGCTTTCGCCCTCGCGGCACCCTGATCCTGGCCGCGGTCGCCGACGAGGAAGCACTCGGCGCCCACGGCGCGGGATGGCTGAGCGAGCATGCCGCGTCGGCTGTGGAAGCCGACTACGTCATCACCGAAGAGGGGGGCGTCCCCATGGAGACGGCGGCCGGCCGGCGCCTCGCGATCACGGTGGGCGAGAAGGGGAGCTGCTGGTGCCGCCTCAGAATCCACGGAGTGGCGGGGCACGCCTCGGCGCCCTTGCGCACCGACAACGCCCTGGTCACTGCTGCCGCGGTCATAGGGCGCCTGGCGGCGGTTCAGGCTGCCGGCCACCGTGCACGACGCCTGGCGCCGTTTCGTGAGCGGCATGGCGATGCCTGAGGAGATGAGCACGATGCTCCTCGACCCGGGCGCCATCGACGAGCTCTGCGAGTCGCTCCCCGATGCCGGGCTCGCCCGCCAGGCGCACGCCTTGACGCATATGACGATCGCCCCGACGGTCGTCCATGGCGGAACCAAGCTGAACGTCATCCCCGACCAGGTCGACCTGGATCTCGACATACGTACCCTGCCGGGCCAGAGCGAGACCGAGGTGCGGGCACTGCTCGCCGAAGCCCTCGGGGACCTCGGCGACAAGGTCGAGATCCTCTGGACCCACGATGACCCGGCTTCGGAGTCACCGGTCGGCACGCCGCTCTGGGACGAGCTCGACGCCATGGTGCGGCGGTTCCACCCCGGCGCCGAGAGCGTGCCCTTCTTCAGCGCAGGCGCTACTGACGGGCGGTTCTTCCGCCGACGCGGGGCCGTCGCCTACGGATTCGGGATGTTCTCGGACCGGCTGAGCTTCGAGCAGTTCCTGTCGATGTTCCACGGGGACGACGAACGGGTCGACGTCGAGTCGCTGGCGCTCTCGGCGGAGATGTTCGAGGCCCTCCCCCGCTCGTTCCTGGCCTGAGCCGGGCCGCTCAGGTGTCGAAGCCCTCGTCGTCCTCTGCTTCGCCGTTGTCGTTGTCGGTATCGAGCCAGGTGGCAAAGCGGCTCACGACCTGCTGCACGCCGCCACCGGCGCGTTCGACGATCTTTGCGAAACGTTGCCTGTAGTGCGTGAACGCCGCGTCGAACTCGGCCGACGATGGTGGCTCCTGGCCGCGCCGGAGGTAACCGCCCGAGCGCTGCCGGTCGTACTCGCCCGACGCCACCCAAGCAACCAGCTCTCGGACCCGCCGCACGGGGAAGGGATGGGTCGTGCCGATCTCCGACCAGAAACGCGAGTAGCGCGCGAACGGGTCGCTCTCTCCCTCATACTCGGTGGCTTGGCGGATGAAGGCATCCAGGTCGAGGCCCGGCACCGGGCCGCCCGCCATGCGCATCAAGGTCCGACAGGTCAAAAGCGGGTCCCCTGTCCCAAGGGCGCTGGCACGGTCGGCCGTCAGCTCGGCAGCCCTCGACCATTCGAGCAGCGCGTAGTAGAGGGCTTTCAGAGGCAGGCCGGCGAACGGGGCGCCGCGTAGCGCCCCGTTCATGACCAGTTGAAGGAGCTCGAAGGTCGTCATGAAGGTCACGTGGTCTGCCAGGACGTGGCCCATCTCGTGGGCCAGCACCGCCTGCAACTCGTCGGATTCGAACGACCTTGCCAACCCCGAGGAGACGAGAGTCACGGGTTCGTTGGCGCCGATGGTGAGCGCGTTGCCCACCGGGTACTGAGTCACATACAGCTGAGGACAGGTCGCGATGTCGAATATGTGGGCATAGCGGCGTTGCATCGCCCACACCTCGGGGAGCTGGTCCTCTCCGAGGCGGACGGCCGTGCCGAGCAACAACTGGCGAAGCTTGCGCTCATAACCGACCTCGGTGAGCTTCTTGATCACGCGATCGAGCAAGGGAACGCTGTGCAGCGCCGCCGCGGCTGCCCGGTCGGCGGGATGGGCGAATCCTTGAGCACTGATGTCCGGATAACTGAGCGCTGTTTCTATGGCCATGGCAGCCGCCTTCCCGTCTCGCCCGAGAAGTCTCTCACTGTTGGCAGGCGGCGGGCTTGCGGCCACTCACACTCCGGCGGGCAGGTTCCCCCTGACGAGTACGGGCGTCGTCGGCACCGGCGTCCCTCCGAGCGGTTCGGCGGTGATCATGAGCACGGTCATATTGGGCTCCACCCGCAAGGGGGCGGCGTAAGGGTTCGAACCGAGCACGCCGAGCGACACGACCTTGCCCCTCGAGAGGGCCCAGAGCTGGAAGGTCTGCAAGTGGCCGATCGCGGGCATGGAAGGGTTGATGAGGTAGCCCTGGTCGTCGAGGAGGACAACGGTCGCCTTCCAGGCCGGGTGCGTGGCCGAGCTGAGCTCCACCGTCTGGTGGGACGGGTTGGAGAGGACGCTCGTGACGCTCGCCTGGCGGTTGAGGCTGTTGACCTGTTGGTCGAGGTTGCTCACCTTGGCCGCGAGCAGCCCGACAACCAGTATCAGAGCGACGGCGATGGCGCCGAGGGGCACGATCAGCGCCAGTCTCCGTTTCGAGCTCGGCCGCGGGAACGACGAAAGGGCGGGCGGCTCGTCTTGCAGCGAGGAGGAGATGCGATCCCAGAGCTCGTCGGGCGCGACGGCTGGGGCCTCGGCGACCGCATTGCCGAGGAGGGCCGCGACCTCGCAGTGGGCGGCGAGCTCAGCCCGGCACCGCGGGCAGGAGACAAGGTGGTCGTCGACTTCTTGGCGCTCGTCGTCGTCAAGGGCGTCGAGCGCGTAAACCCCGAGCAGCTGCTCGATCTCGTCGTGCGTCATGGCTGCTCGCCCTTCACGCCCAGCCCGGAGACGGCGAGCTGGCTGTGCATCCGTTTCAGCCCGCTCCGGATCCTGCTCTTCACCGTGCCTTCCGGCTCACCGAGAATCGCCGCCACCTCCCGGTAGGTATGGCCCCGAAAGTACGCCAGCTCGATCGGCCTCCGCTCGGTGTCGGGGAGGCCGCCGAGAATCTCCCGGACCTGGTCGGCGATGATGATGTCGGCGACCTCGTGCTCGAGGTCGTAGCCGCCTTGCGCCGTTTCTCGCGCCTCGCGCTCCTCGCGGCGGCGCCGTGACGATTCCGATCGCAACTGATCGACTGCTCGCCCGTGCGCCTGCGCGAGCAGGTACGACCGCAGCGATCCCCGCTCGGGGTCGAAACGATCGGGCGCGTTCCACAGGCGCACGAAGACCTCTTGCACGACCTCTTCGGCGGCGGCTTTCTCGTGCAGCAAGCGGCGGGCCAGGCCGAAGACGGCTCCCGCGTGGCGTCGGTAAGCCTCGGCGAGAGCGTCCTCCCGGTAGCGGGCTATCGCAAGCGCGAGGCTGCCGTCGCTCGCGTTGGACGGTTCAGGTCGCACTTCACCTGGACTACGGAGCCGACGAGGCTCCGGATGACCCGCGCCCACTGGCACAAGCTAGCGGCGTGTGACTGCCGCCGGCGGCTGGGCTGCGGGCGCGGCAACCCACAAGTCGGCAAGGCGAGCTCGCCTGCGCCCGAGGGCGCTCGAGGTGCGCCGAGCTGACGAGCTAAGCCGAGCGCACGAGCTGACGAGCTAAGAGGCCGGCCCGGTCTCCCCGGTCTCCCCGGTCTGCTCGGTCTCCGAGGAGTAGGTGCCAGTTGGGATGCCCCCACTGAACTGGGGCATGCCGCCACCGCCTGGCACGGTTGTCGCCGCCGGGGCGGAGGGCTGCGCAGGAGTCTCGCCGGCAGCCGTCGGAGTCGGGACGAACGAACCGTCGGGAGCAGTTGGCGCCGGCGCAGTCGCCGAAGTCACCGTGATCGGCCCGTGCTCGGACTCGAATTGGCGAAGCTCGGCGACCAGCTCGGTAACCCTGGCGTCCGCACCAGCAGAAGCACGACCGGCCTGCTGGGTGTAGACGATGCCACCGAGCTCGAGCAGGAGTGAGTCCGCGTGCTTCTTCGCCTGGATCTCCGAGAGCTTGGCCTGCCCGGCTTTGGCTCCCTCCTGGGCCTTTTCGGCCAACACGGTGGCCTGCGCTTTCACCTTGTCCATGAAACCCATGGCCCTGCCTCCGATGAGATAGTGGCCGCTCACGGCCGGACCTGCCCTGTCAGCTGACGACGCTAGCTCCTAAATACGCACGCGACCACGGCCGGCCGGCCGATCGGCCACGATGTAGCCGTGGAACGGTGTGAGGAGTGCCAATTCGATTACGAGGCCGTCGGACGTGGAGCCGTACCGAGCGCGTTGCGGTCTTTGGGAGGCCGTTTTGGAATGCGGATCGCCAACGAACGCGGCGATCCGGCGCTCGCCCTGGCGATCCGGGCCCGCTCGGGACCGAGAACATGGTCCGCTCTCGAGTACGCCTGCCATGTCCGCGATGTCTTTCTCGTCCAGCGCGAACGCTTGTACCTCACCCTTGTGGAGGAGTGCCCGAGCTTCGCGCGCATGTACCGGGACGAGCGGGCGAGCCTGGCACGCTACGCCGCCGAGGACCCTGACGATGTCGGTCGTGAGCTCAAGGTGGCCGCCGAGATGCTCGCCTGGGCTTTCGAAGGCCTCGACGAGGTGCAGTGGCAGCGGCGCTGCGTCTACAACTTCCCCGAGGCGAGCGAGCGGACCGTGCTCTGGCTCGGACGCCACGCCGTGCACGAGGGCGAGCACCACTTGCGCGACGTCGACGCGGCCTTGCGCTCCGCTGCCGCCGCCGTACGGACAGCTTCGGTCGTGCAAGACCCGCGATCGCACACTTTGCCCTGAGCGAGCGGCCGTTCAGGCGCCGGCGAGCGGCCGTTCAGGCGCCGGCGAGAGGTCGTTCAGGCGCCGGCGAGCTCCCGCCAGCGACCTGGCTCGGCCTCGAGTCGCTCGGCGATGCCCGCGGGCGTAAGGCGCAGGGTTGCCTCAGGGATCGCGTCGGCGAGCGCCCTACGGCGCCAGTAGTCGTGTGCGGCCCCCGCGAACTGCTCACGGCGCCAAGCGACGAGCTCACTCGAGGGCCAGGTCCCCTCGTCGCCTATGAGGTACTTGAAAAGCCGCAGTGCGAGCTCGATGTCGGCGGCAACCGGGGCTCGGCCGAAGATCGCCGCGCGACGCAGCGCCAGGGCGGTGGCACCCGAAACTGCGTCTTCGGCGTGCTCGCCGGGCTCCAGCACGAGACGGTCCTCGAAGCGGGCCGCGAGCTCGAGCGCGTAACCCTGGTCCGGCCCTGGGACGCCGAAGCCGGCGAGGTTCTGGGGATGAGGAACAGGCCGGCTCTCGCCCGGGCGATGAGGGACCCATGGCGCCGGGACAGCGAGCTGGTGAGTTTCGCGCACCTCGTGCTGCTCGAGGATGGGGGCGAACTTGGGCTGCGTCACGGCACCGCCTCCCCACCGTCGCCCTCCGCAGCCCGCACGAGGCCGAAGACCACGGCGTCGACGAGCGCCTCCCAGGAGGCCTCGATGATGTTCTCCGAAACGCCAATCGTCGACCAGCTGCCCTCGGCGTCGGCGGTGTCCAAGAGCACACGGGTGACCGCCCCGGTCCCCTTGGCCGTATCCAGGACGCGCACGCGGTAGTCGGTCAGGTGCACATTGCGAAGCTGTTCGAAGTGCGGTTCGATGGCGAGACGGAGGGCGGCGTCGAGCGCATTCACGGGCCCGTTTCCTTCGGCTGTGGCCACGACCCGCTCGTCGCCCACATGCGCCTTGACGGTCGCCTCGGTGGTGAGCTCACCCGGGGAGGACCAGGGGTGGACGAGCCCGGCATCGCCGTCGCCGGCATCGGTCGCCTCCCGGGCGCGCCAGTCGGTGATGACACGAAACGACTCGATCGTGAACAAGTCGCCGAGCCGTCCACCTTTGGCGCCGGCCGCAGCCCGCATCAAGAGCTCGAGCGACCCGTCGGCCGCCTCGAAGTGATAGCCGTTGTGCTCGAGGTGCTTCAAAGCTTCCAGGACCCGCCCCAGGGCCGGGGAGTCGAGCTCGAGTCCCAGCTCGGCAGCCTTCAGCTGCAGGGTCGAGCGCCCCGCCAGCTCGCTTACGACGACGCGGGTCCCGTTGCCCACGACATCGGGCGACACGTGCTCGTAAGCGTCGGAGCGGCGGATGAGGGCGCTCGTGTGCAGGCCCGCCTTGTGCGTGAAAGCCGCCGTCCCGACATAGGGCCGTTGCGGGTCGAGGGTCAGATTGACGATCTCGGCAACGTGGCGGGCCACCGAGGTGAGGCGTTCGAGCCGGTCGGCGGGGATCGTCCTCACACCCATCTTGAGGGTGAGATTGGCGATGATGGCCGAGAGGTCTGCGTTTCCCGTGCGTTCGCCGTAGCCGTTGATGCACCCCTGGACGTGGGTGGCGCCCTGGCGAACAGCGGCGAGCGAGTTGGCCACGGCACAGCCGCCGTCGTTGTGGAAGTGCCCACCGATGCTCGCCGACGTGCGGGCCCTCACGTCTGAAACGACCCGCTCGACCTCGTCGGGCATCGTGCCGCCGTTGGTGTCGCAGAGCACGAGCACCTCGGCTCCTGCCTGCTCGGCCGCGGCGAGCACGGCGAGGGCGAACTTGGCGTCACGTCTGTAGCCGTCGAAAAAGTGCTCGGCGTCGAAGAACACGCGCAGACCGGCCTGTCGCAGGTGCCCCACGGAATCGGCCGCCATGGCGATCGCCTCGTCGAGGGTGGTGCGCAACGCCTCGATGACGTGCAGGTCGGACGACTTGGCGACGATGCAGACCACCTCGGTCCCCGCCTCTAGGAGGTGGCGGAGCGTCTCGTCCTCGCTGGCGCGCCCACCCGCTCGTCTCGTCGAGCCGAAAGCGACGAGCGTCGCCGTCTGCAACCGCAGCTCGCCCGCGGCCCTGGCGAAGAACTCCTCGTCCTTCGGGTTCGCACCTGGCCAACCGCCCTCGATGTAGGCGACGCCGAGGTGATCGATCTGCTCGGCGACGTGCAGCTTGTCGTCGACGGTGAGCGAGATGCCCTCTTGTTGCGAGCCGTCCCGGAGCGTCGTGTCGTAGACGTCAACCGCTTCGGGGAGGCTCCGCTCAGTTGACATACTCGAGCCAGTCCTTGTAGCGGTCCACCTTTCCCCGGACCGCCGCGAAGTACGTCTCTTGGATCTCACGCGTGATCGGCCCCGGCTCGCCCGAGCCGACCCGCCGGTCGTCGACCGAGCCGATCGGGACGACCTCCGCGGCCGTGCCGGTGAGAAACGCCTCGTCTGCCATGTACAGGTCCGTCCGCCGCATCTCGCGCTCGCTCACGCCATAACCGAGATCGCGGGCGATCGTGACCACGGAGTCCGCCGTGATGCCCTCGAGCGCCCCGGCGGCTGAGGCGGGCGGCATGAAGATGTGGCCGTCCCGCACGACGAACACGTTCTCTCCCGTGCCCTCCGAGATGAGCCCGCTCGTCGTGCACATGAGCGCCTCGTCATAACCGGCGCGCATCGCCTCCACTTTTGCGAGCGAGGAGTTGACGTACATCCCGGTGCCCTTGGCGGCCGTCGGTATGGCGCGGGGGTCGTGACGGGCCCAGGAGCTGATCTTGAGACGGATGCCCTGGGCGATGGCCTCGTCGCCGAGGTACGCACCCCAGGGCCAGACCGCGATCGCAACCTGCACCTTGCACAGGATCGGGTTCAGGCCCATCTCCCCGTAGCCGAGGTAGGCGATGGGGCGGATGTAGCAGCTGTCGAGGCCGTTCACTCGCACCGTGAGCTTGATCGCCTCGAAGATCTCCTCCTCGGAGTAGGGCATGTCCATCTGGAGGATGCGAGTCCCCCTGAACATCCTCCTCGTGTGATCGCGCAGGCGGAAGATCGCCGGCCCGCTGGCCGTCTCGTAGGCGCGGATACCCTCAAAGACCCCCATGCCGTAGTGCAGGCTGTGAGTGAGGACATGCACCGTGGCCTTGTCCCAGTCGACGAGCTCGCCGTCCATCCATATCTTCGTTGTCGGGGTGATGGGCACCGTCACAACCTCCTTAGGACTTCATCGCCGACGCCGGTGGTGCTCCAGGGCTCGGAGGAGCCGGCCATCTCAGTCTGCAACTCCAGCACGGCCTTCGTCACGCGCTCGGCCGCGGCGGCCTCGCCCAGGTGCTCGAGCATCATCGCCGCCGAACGGATCGCGGCCAGCGGGTTCGCCCTGCCTGTCCCCACGATGTCGTGGGCGGAGCCGTGCACGGGTTCGAACAGGGACGGCCCCGTGCGCTCCGGGTTGAGGTTGGCCGACGCCGCGAGCCCGATGCCGCCTGTGACGGCACCGGCGAGGTCGGCGAGGATGTCGCCGAACAGGTTGTCGGTGACGACGACGTCATAGCGGTCGGCGTTCTCGACAAGAACGATGCAGGCGGCGTCCACGTGGTTGTAAGCGGTGGCCACCCCGGGGTGCTCTTCGGCGACCGAGTCGAACACCCTCCGCCACAGCTCGCCCGAGTAGGTGAGCACGTTGGTCTTGTGCACGAGGGTCACATGGTGCTGGGCGCGGCGCTCGGCCAGGTCGAAGGCGTAGCGCGCGCAGCGCTCGACGCCGTGGCGGGTATTGACCGAGCCCTGCGTGGCGACCTCGAACGGCGTGCCCCGGCGGAGCGCACCGCCTTCGCCCACATAGGGGCCTTCTGTGTTCTCGCGTACGACGACGAAGTCCGCGGTGGGGGCGATGGCGCCCGGGACCCCGTTGAACGGGCGGAGGTTGATGTACAGATCCAGCTCGAAACGCAGTCTCAGCAGCAGGCCCCGCTCGATCACTCCCGGCGGGACCGCCGTGGAGCCGATGGGCGGGCCGACGGCGCCGAGGAGGATGGCATCGGTTCCCCGCAGCTCGTCCAGCACCGAGTCGGGCAGCACCTCGCCGGTGCGCTCGTAGCGACCGGCGCCGAGGTCGTAGTCGACGGTCTCGATGGCGGCACCGGTGGCGGCGACGACCTTGAGCGCCTCCGCGATCACTTCAGGGCCGATCCCGTCGCCCCCGATCACCGCAACCTTGTGCACACCTTCTCCAGTCGCCACCGCTCAGCAAGTGACATCCGACGAGACGCGCGCCAAGACGCCTCCGGCTTGGGATTCCACTTGGCGGCCACACTAGTCCGGGCACCTGCCGCCCGGTCACGGTGCCTAGATCCCGATCGCGGCCTGCGCTTCGGCCCAGGTGTAGACCTCCCCCGCGGGCTGCGGCCCACAGGCGGCGACGAAGATCTCCGCGAACGACGTGCCGAGCTTCGATCTCGCGTACGCCGCGCCCATCACGAGCCGAGAGTCGGCCGCCTTGCAACCGCCCAGGTAGCTCGACCAGAGCCGGAGGATGTTGTCCCGGTGTCCCCAGCATCCCGGCGAAGCCGGGGAGCGGCAGTCGTAGTTGGAGCTCCCGTAGCCGTCGTCGTACGTCCAGCCGTCGTCGGCTCCGAGGGCGCTCTCGGTGCCGTCGGCCCAGTTCGAGCCCCAGGCACGCAACTGTGCCCCGCCCGGTAGCGTCGTCGCCGCCAGGCTGGGGTCCTTGCCCGCGGCCGCGCCGGCCTCTGCCACCTCGTCCAGCTGGGTCGTGAGCGCCGTCACCGGTGGCTCGCCCCGCGACACCCGCTCCAGGTCGGCGATCGCGAAGAGCTGCTCGGCCACGCTCAAGCGAAGGAACTTCTGCAGCCCGAAGTGCAGCGGGCCTACGGGCTCGGTGCCACGGGCGTGGTCGATGGCCTCCAGCACCCTCGAGTTGCACGCCACCGTGTCGTCGAGGGCGTCGGGGGTGCAAAAGGCGTAGAAGTTCGGGCTCGGGGCGAGGTTGCCCGGCGGGTTGCGCGGCGGCACTATCCCGGCGAGGAGCGCGGCCCGGCCCTGCCCGGCGGCTGTGGCGGCTCCGGCGGACGCGGCCGTGCCGATGACGGAGATGACCGCCAATGCCACGGTCGCCGACGCCACGGCCACCGCCGCCACCCGTCTCGATCGCAAAGCGGACGATCCTGCCACCGCCTGAAAGTATCGGCCGGGCGGTGCCGACAGCTGAGCAAAGACTTCGCCGCCGAACCGGTAGCCTCGTGTCGGTGACTGACAGTACTCATCTCACTCCTGAGACCCACGCTCGGCTCGTCGCCGAGCTCGAGGATCTCACCACTCGCGGGCGTGTCGAGATCGCCCGCCAGATCGAAGCCGCGCGTGCGCTCGGGGACCTGTCCGAGAACGGCGATTACCACGCCGCCAAGGACGCTCAGGGCAAGATGGAATCACGCGTGCGACAGCTGCAGAGGATGCTGGAAGATGCCGTCATCGTGGACAGCTCGACGCATGAGGCGGGCGTCGTGACCACCGGCGCCGTCGTGGAGCTGCGCTACGAGGGCGACGACGAGACCGAGAAGTTCCTTGTCGGTTCGATCGAGGAGAAGGTCGAAGGCGTCTCGGTCGTCTCGCCCGCCTCCCCGCTCGGCCAGGCGCTCGTCGGGCACAACGTCGGCGAGACGGTCGAGTACGAGGCCCCGAACGGGCGGCTCACCGTCGAGATCGTCTCGGTCGGCAACTGAGGGGCCCGTGGCCAAGACGCTTGCCGACAAGGTCTGGGACCGCCATGTCGTCCGCCCTGGCGACGGCGCCGCCGAGCCCGATCTCCTCTACATAGACCTGCACCTCGTCCACGAGGTGACCTCGCCCCAGGCCTTCGAAGGGCTGCGGCTGGCCGGCAGACGAGTGCGGCGGCCTGAGCTCACGATCGCGACCGCGGACCACAACGTGCCGACCACGGCCGCGAGCGGCCCCGTCGAGGACCCGATCTCGCGGCGCCAGCTCGAAGCCCTCGACGCCAACTGCGCAGAGTTCGGCGTGACCTGCTACCCGATGGGTGACGAGCACCAGGGGATAGTGCACGTGATCGGGCCCGAGCAAGGTCTCACCCAGCCCGGCATGACGATCGTCTGCGGTGACAGCCACACCTCGACCCATGGTGCCTTCGGCGCCCTCGCCTTCGGCATCGGGACCTCCGAGGTCGAGCACGTCCTCGCCACCCAGACGCTCCCCCAGCGACGTCCCCGGACGATGGCGGTCACGGTCGAGGGGGCGCTCCCGCTCGGCGTGAGCGCCAAGGACGTGGTGCTGGCGATCATCGGCCGGCTCGGGACGACCGGCGGGGTGGGCCACGTCATCGAGTACCGAGGCTCCGCGATCCGCTCGCTGTCGATGGAGGGCCGCATGACGGTCTGCAACATGTCCATCGAAGCAGGTGCGCGCGCCGGCATGATCGCCCCGGACGAGGTGACCTTCGCGTACCTCGAGGGACGGCCCCACGCGCCGCAGGGCGCCGACTGGGACCGGGCCGTCGCGGACTGGCGGGGGCTGGCGAGCGATGAGGCTGCCCATTTCGACGCCGAGGTGGCCCTGGACGCGGCCGCGATCCGTCCTCATGTCTCTTGGGGCACCAACCCTGCCCAGGTCGTGGCCATTGACGGCCAAGTGCCGAGCCCGGACGAGCTGGCGACGCCGGCTGAGCGGGAGGCCGCGGCACGTGCGCTCGCCTACATGGGCCTCGAAGCCCGCACGCCGATCCGTGCCATCGAGGTAGACACGGTGTTCATCGGCTCTTGCACGAACTCGAGGATCGAGGACCTGCGGACGGCCGCCGGTGTGCTGCAGGGGCGTAGGGTCCGTCCCGGCCTGCGGGCGCTCGTCGTGCCTGGCTCTCGCCTGGTAAGGCGCCAGGCGGAAGCCGAGGGACTGGACCGCGTCTTCGTCGACGCCGGTTTCGAGTGGCGCGAGAGCGGCTGCTCGATGTGCCTCGGCATGAACCCGGACCAGCTCTCGGCCGGGGAGCGCTGCGCCTCGACCTCGAACCGGAATTTCGAGGGTCGCCAGGGACGTGGCGGCCGCACCCATCTCGTGTCCCCGGCCGTGGCCGCGGCAACCTCGGTGGTCGGCCGGTTCGCGACCCCGGCCGACCTGGAGTCCTGAACGTGGAACCTGTGCGCATGGTGACAGGGCGGGCGGTGCCGCTGGAGCGCTCGGATGTCGACACCGACCAGATCATCCCGAGCGAATGGCTGAAGCGCATCGAGCGGACCGGCTTCGGTGCCGGGCTGTTCGCCGAGTGGCGCGACGACCCAGGCTTCGTGCTCAACGATCCCGGTCATGCCGGGGCGACCATCCTCGTCGCCGGCCCGAACTTCGGTACGGGCTCGTCCCGGGAGCACGCCGTGTGGGCTCTGGTCGACTTCGGGTTCCATGCCGTCGTCAGCCCCCGTTTCGGGGACATCTTCCGCAACAACTCCACCCGTTCCGGGCTCGTGCCCGCCGAGGTCTCCGACGAGGACGGCCGGGCGATCATGGAAGCGGTCAGGGCGGACCCGTCCCTGGAGATCGTGGTCGACGTTGACAGGCGCCTCGTGGAGGCGCCCGCGGTCGGGATCTCGGCACCGTTCCGGTTGGACGACGACGCCCGCGACCGGTTGTTGCGAGGCCTGGACGACATCGGTGTCACGGCCCAGCACGCGCAAGATATCGACGCCTACGAGGCGGGGCGGCCCTCCTTCCTGCCGAGGGTAACCGCCTGACGGCTCGAGGCGACTGGCCCACCCCGGTCCTGTGGGGGATCAGGGTCCCCTACGGGATCGCCTCGCTCCGGCGGACGGCATCCGGACCGGCAGCGGCGGTCCTGGCCCTGGCACGGATCACGCGGTTGGTGGCCGCGACATAGGCACGAGCGGCGGCCTCGACCACATCGGTCGAAAGCCCGCGACCCGAGGCCCGCACGCCGTCGGAATCGAGCTGGATCACGACGTCGCCGAGGGCGTCGATGCCACCGGTGACAGACGACACGTTGAAGTCCGTGAGCTTGGCCTCGATGCCGGTCGCCTGCTTGATCGCCTTGCAGGTGGCGTCGATCATCCCGTCGCCCTCGGCAGTCGCCTCGGACTTGTGGCCGTCGCGGCTCACGACGACCCTCGCCCGGGGCAACCCGATCGTGCCCCCCTGGACGTCGAGCACGTCGAGCACGAAGCCCTCCTCAACCGCCGTCCCGAGCTCCTCGGCGACGATCGCCTCGAGGTCGGCGTCGGTGAGCTGCACCTTGCGGTCCGCCAGCTCCTTGAAACGGGCGAAAGCCGCGTTCAAGGCGTCACCTTGGACCACGATGCCGAGCTTTTGCAGCGTGTCCGCGAAGGCGTGACGCCCGGTGTGCTTGCCGAGGATGATTTGGCCGCCCTCCTGGCCCACCGAGGCCGCGTCGATGATCTCGTAGGTCGAGCGCTCCTTGAGCACGCCGTGCTGGTGAATGCCCGACTCGTGGGCGAAGGCGTTCTTGCCCACGACCGCCTTGTTCCACTGCACCTGGTAGCCCGTGAGGCGCGCCACCATCCGGCTCGTGCGGGCCAGCTCCTTGGTTCTCACGTTCGTCTCCAAACCAGGAAACTGGTCCCCGCGGATCTTGAGCGCCATGACCACCTCCTCGAGGGCGGCGTTGCCGGCACGCTCGCCGAGGCCGTTCACACAGACCTCGACCTGGCGGGCACCTGCACGCACTCCCGACAGGCTGTTCGCCACGGCGAGGCCGAGGTCGTTGTGGCAGTGGGTCGAGACGACGTAGTCGCCGGCTATCTCGTCGCGCACATGGGTCAGGAGGTCGCCGTAGTCCCAAGGGATGCCGTAGCCGACCGTGTCGGGGATGTTCAAGGTCGTGGCGCCGGACTCGACCGCCGTGGCCAGCACCTCGAGCATGAAGTCGAGCGGCGTGCGGGTCGCGTCCTGGGGTGAGAACTCGATATCCGCCGTGTGCTCGCGCGCCCTCGCAATCCCCATGCGCACCGCCTCGAGCACCTGATCCTCGCTCATTTTCAACATGTGCTCCATGTGGCTCGGGCTCGTCGAGATGAAGATGTGGATGCGGCTGCGCTCCGCGTCACGCAGCGCCTCGTAGCAACGGTCCACGTCAGCCAGCTGGGTCCTTGAAAGCGCCGCGATCACCGGGCCTTGGACGGTGCGGGCAACCGCCTGCACGGCTTCAAAATCGCCCTGGCTCGAGACCGGGAAGCCAGCCTCGATGTAGTCGACGCCGAGACGCGCGAGCTGCTCGGCGATCTCGAGCTTCTCGCCCGGGTCGAGGGAGATCCCCGGCGACTGCTCGCCGTCCCTCAGTGTCGTGTCGAAGATGACCACCTTCTCGCTCATCGCTCGCTCCATAGTCGGGGCGCACCCGGGCCCTGCTCCCACCTTCTCGTGCCGTCACCTTCCCCGCGCCCGGCCAACAAAAAACCTCCTGGCCGAAGGCGCAGGAGGCGTTGGCGAGCGCGAAGGGGCGCCCGCCGTCAGGTAAGAAGGAGGACCTGGCTGAGCCGCTCGTTCGTCATGTCACCAGAGATTGTGGTGGACAGACCCGGGTCCGTCAAGCTTTGCCTCGGGACCGTTAGCCGCCGTGTCCCACTCGGTGCTCTCGGCGACGCGGGCGTAGCTGCTGCGATGGTGGACCAAGGGGGTCTGGCCGGCCTCGACGCCCATCTCGAGCACACGACCGAGCACGAGCACGTGGTCCCCCGTCTCGACGACGCGTTCGATGTCGCAGTCGACAAAGGCCACCACTCCCACCAGCACCGGGTTCCCCGACTGTGTCGGGCGCCACTCCACGCCGTCGAACTTGTCGGCCTCGCTCGCCGCAAAGCGCGACGAGAGCCCGGCTTGGTCGTGGCCGAGCACGCTGACACAGAACGATCCCGTACTTCTGATCGGCGGCCAGCTCCTCGAGGTGTTGGCGACGAAAAAGCCGACGAGCGGGGGGTTGAGCGAAACGGGGACGAAGGTGCCCACAGACAGGCCCTTCGGGACGCCGTCGACGAGCCCGGCGACGACCGCAACGCTCGTCGGCACACAGGCCATCACCCGGCGGAAGTGCTCAGCGCTGAGCTCGGGCACCGCCGGCACCGGCCGCTAGGCGCCGGCGACGCTGTGGAGGTCGAGAATGCCGGCCGCTGTCCGGACCCGGTCGAGCAGCTCGCGCGGCACCGGACGATCCGTCGAGAGGAGCATCAAGGCCGTGCCGCCGCCCGATGTCTGGCCGACCGCCATGTTCGTGATGCTGACCCCGGCATCACCGAGAGCGGTGCCGACGATCCCTATCATCCCCGGGCGATCGTCATTGCGCACGATCAGCAGGTTCGCCGCGAACGGCAGCTCGACGGCGTGATCGTCGACCATGACGATCCGCTCGGCGCCCGCCGACCCTAGAGTGCCCGAGGCGGCGTGGCCGCCACCGCGCAGCGTCACCTTGCTCACGTAATCGCCGGCCACGGTCGTCGATGACTCTCGCACCTCCAAGCCGTGGTCCTTCGCGAAGCGGGGGACGTTCACATACGAGACCGGCTCTTCGGTCGCGGCCGCGAACACGCCCTTCAGCGCGCAAAGCGTCAACACCCGGGTGTCCTCGGCCGCGAGCTCGCCCTGGTACTCGATCTCGAGATTGCTCGGCACCCCGTCGCACAACGACGCCAGCAGGGTGCCCAACCGCTCGGCCACCCCGCGGAAGGCCCGCACGGCGTCGCAAGAGCCTCCGGCTGCGACGTTGACGGCGTAGGGGACGAGCTCCCCCGCCAGTGCAAGCACTATCTGCTCGGCGATCTGCTCGCCCGCCTTGTCCTGGGCCTCGGCCGTGCTGGCGCCGAGGTGGGGCGTGACGACGACCTGCTCGAGCTCGAACAAGGGCGAGGACGTGCACGGCTCGGTGGCAAAGACGTCCAGCGCGGCACCGGCGACCCGTCCCGTGGCGATGGCGTCGGCGAGGGCGTCCTCGTCGAGGATGCCGCCGCGGGCGGCATTGACGATGCGGATGCCTGGCTTTGCCTTTGCGAGCAACTCCTTGCCGATGAGCCCACGGGTCTCGGGCGTCTTCGGAAGGTGGATGCTCACGAAGTCAGAGTTGGCGAAGACCTCCCCGAGGTCCAACAGCTCGGCCCCGATCTGGCGCGCCCGGTCCGTGGTCACGTACGGGTCGTATGCGAGCAGGCGCATCCCGAACGCGGCCGCGCGTTGGGCCACGAGGGAGCCGATGCGACCCAGGCCGATGATGCCGAGCGTCTTGCCGTGCAGCTCGACGCCCTCCCACTTCGAGCGCTCCCACCGTCCCTGCACGAGGGCGACATGGGCCTGGGGGATGTTGCGGGCCTGAGCCAGCATTAGGGCGAGGGCATGCTCGGCCGCCGACAAGATGTTCGACTGCGGGGCGTTGACGACCATCACGCCACGTCGTGTGGCCGCCTCGACGTCCACGTTGTCGAGCCCTATGCCTGCGCGCCCGACCGCGACCAGGTCGCGTCCCGCCTCCAGCACCTCGGCCGTCACGCTCGTGGCAGAGCGGATGACGAGGGCAGCCGCCCCGGGCACGGCTTGGAGGAGCTCTGCGGGCGTGAGCGACAGCTGCACGTCGACCACATGACCTGCTCGCGCCATGAGCTCGAGACCAGGGGCCGAGAGCTTCTCGGTGACGAGGATCCTGGCCACGGCCTAGTCGCCCACTTCCGAGAACAGCTCGCCGAGACGCTCGATCCCCCGGATGAGGTCCGCGTCCGACAAGGCGTAGGAGAAGCGTCCATAGCCGGGCGCTCCGAAGGCCTCGCCCGGGACGAAGGCGACACGGGACTCCTCCAGCACGAGCTCGGCCAGCTCGAGCGTGGTCCCCGGCTTCGTGCCTCTCAGCTCGTGGCCGAGCACCCCCTCCAAGGACGGGAACGCGTAAAAGGCGCCCTCGGGCTCCACGCAGGTGACACCTTCGATCGCCGACAGCATCTGGTGAATAGTGCGGCGGCGGCGGTCGAAGGCCGCCTTCATCTCCTCCACTGCCGAAAGGTCCCCCGTCAGGGCCGCGATGGCGGCGCGCTGGGCGACGTTGTTGACGTTGGAGGTCTCGTGCGACTGCAGGTTCGTGGCGGCATCCGCGACGTCGGCCGGGCCGACCAGCCACCCGACCCGCCAGCCCGTCATGGCGTAGGTCTTGGCCACGCCGTTGGCGACCACGCAGCGGTCCGCGAGCTCGGGCACCACGACCGGCATGGAGTGCTGGGTGTGGCCCTCGTAGACGAGGTGCTCGTAGATCTCATCGGTGAGCACCCACCAGCCGCGCTCGACCGCCAGGCGACCGATGTCTGCGATCTGATCCCGGCTGTAGACGGCGCCGGTGGGGTTCGACGGCGAGACGAACACGAGCAGCTTGGTCCGTTCCGTCGCAGCCTGCTCGAGCTGGTCTGCGGTGACCTTGAAGCCGCTCGACGAATCGGTCGGCACCTCGACAGTGACGCCGCCGGCGAGGCGGATCGCCTCGGGATACGTCGTCCAGTACGGGGCCGGGAGGAGCACCTCGTCCCCGGGGTCGAGCAGCGTCGCGAAGGCGTTGGACACCGCGTGCTTTCCGCCGTTGGTGACCAGCACCTGTTTCGGGGTGATCTCGTAGCCGGAGTCGCGCGCCGTCTTGGTGACGATGGCCGCTTTCAGCTCCGCCAGACCTCCAGTCGGCGTGTAGCGATGGTTACGGGGATCGCGGCACGCGGCCTCAGCGGCCTCGACGATCGCCGCCGGCGTCGGGAAGTCAGGCTCACCGGCACCGAAGCCGATGACGTCGACCCCCTGGGCCTGGAGCTGTTTCGCCTTGGCGTCGATGGCCAAGGTGGCTGAGGGCGCCACCCCTCCGACGCGACGAGAGATGCGCCCCGATCCGGACGGTCGAGCGAATGAAGGTGATGTCGCCATCTGCCTATGCTGGCACAGGTTCTGGCCCCCCTGTCCAGGCGCCACGTCCGGCGGCGCGGCGCTGTCTGTCCGATGCGACAAGCCGAACGGCCCGCCGGAGGTTCAGGAGGTTCAGCGTGGCGGAACTTGTCATCCCGGAGCAGCTGTTGCCGAAAGACGGGCGTTTCGGGTCGGGTCCCTCGAAGGTCCGGGCCGAAGCGGTGCGAGAGCTCGCGGCCCAAGCCCCGAGCTACCTCGGGACGAGCCATCGCCAGGCGCGCGTGCGCGACGTCGTCGCCCGGGTCCGCGCGGGCATGGCAGAGCTGTTCGACCTGCCTGCCGGTTACGAGGTTGCGCTCGGCAACGGCGGGACGACGGCCTTTTGGGACGCCGCCACGTTCTGCCTCGTGGAGCGCAAGAGCCAACACCTGTCCTTCGGCGAGTTCTCGGCCAAGTTCGCCGAGTGCACCCGGGCGGCCCCGTTCCTCGAGGATCCGGAGGTCCTCGTCTCCGCGCCCGGCACGTGCCCGCGACCGAGCGCCAAAGCGGAGGTGGACGCGTACTGCCTCACTCACAACGAGACCTCGACCGGCGTGCAGGCGCCTGTGCGGCGGCCTCGCGGGCCCGGCGGAGCCGTCGCGGACGGGCTCGTCCTCGTCGACGGCACCTCGGCTGCGGGCGGGCTGCGCTTCGACCCGGCCGAGATCGACGCCTACTACTTTGCCCCGCAAAAGTGCTTCGGGTCAGACGGTGGGCTCTGGCTCGCCCTGCTGTCACCGGCCGCGATCGAGCGCGTGGAGCGGCTCTCTGCAACGGGCCGGTTCGTGCCCGCCTTCTTGGACCTGAAGATCGCCATCACGAACTCTCGCCTGGAGCAGACCTACAACACCCCGGGCCTTGCCACCTTGTTCCTCCTGGCCGAGCAGGTGAGCTGGTTTCTCGGCAACGGAGGCCTGGAATGGGCGGCGTCACGGGCGGACCGCTCCGCCGAGGTCGTCTACGGCTGGGCCGCCCGCTCGGCGTACGCACATCCCTTCGTCGCCGATCCGGCCGAGCGGAGCCATGTCACGGCGACCATCGATCTCGACGGGTCCATCGACGCCCTGCGGGTGGCGGCGAGCCTGCGCGCCAACGGTGTCGTCGACACCGAGCCCTACCGCAAGTTGGGGAGGAACCAGCTGCGCGTCGCCCTGTTTCCTGCGATCGAGCCCGACGACGTCGAGGCCCTGACCGCTTGCGTCGACTGGGTCGTGGAAAGGCTGGGGGCCTAGGGCTGCAGCGTGACCCCCGGTTGCTCGTCGCTCGCCTGGCGGCGGGCAGCGAGGGCGTGGTCGTAGTGGTGGGCGATCCGCAGCCGCCAGGTCAGGCGCATGGTGTCGACGAGCATGTCGAACACCGCCCTCGGCGAGATCGTGCTCGAGAAGCGTTCGCGGATCTCGACCGGGAGCTCTACGACATGTGTGTAGCCGCGGCGTCGGGCGACAGCGAGGAGCTCGAGGTCGAAGATGAAGCCGTCCTCCTCGAGGATCGGCAGCAGCTCGGTCACGATCTCGCGCCGTGCCAGCTTGATCCCGCTCTGGGTGTCCGTGACGTCCAAGCCGAACAACAAGCGGGTGAGCTCCTGATAGCCCCAGGAGTAGAAACGGCGCAGCCACGGGTAAACCACGACCGACTCAGGGTGGCGCTTGCTGCCGATGGCGAAGTCCGGAGAGCCTTGTTCGATGCAGTCGACGAACTCGCCCAGCACGGGGGCGGGGATGTCCCCGTCGCCATCGATGAACCCGAGGTAGCGACCCCGGCCGAGGCCGAGCCCGATGCGAAGGGCACGGCCCTTGCCCTGGTTGACGGGCAGGTGAACGACCTGAACCTCGGCACCGAGCTGCTCGAGACCGGCATCGTTGCCATCGGTCGAGCCGTCGGACACCGCGATCACCTCGAAGGCGACCTGCCGTTGCCTGAGCACCTCGATCACCTGGGCGACGTGGCCGACGAGGCTCGGGCCCGGGTTGTAATACGGCACCACGACCGTCACCTCGAGCGGGCTCTCGCGTTCCACACGCCAATTCTCCCACGCCCGCGGGGAGGTGCCGGAAACGCCCCGCAGCTGTCGGGCCGCCTTGGGCACTCAGCCGACGTGGCCGGTGACGTACTGCTTGGTGCGCTCGTTTCGGGGCGAGTGGAAGATCTCGACCGTCGGCCCCACCTCGACGAGCTCACCGACACGGTCCTCGTCGAGCAGGAACACGGCGGCGTTGTCCGACACGCGGGCGGCCTGGAACATGTTGTGGGTGACGAGGACGATGGTGACCTCGGCGGCGAGGTGGGTGATGAGGTCCTCGATCTTGGCGGTGGCGACCGGGTCGAGGGCCGAGCAGGGCTCGTCCATCAAGAGCACGTCCGGCTCGATCGCCAGCGCCCGGGCGATGCAGAGCCGCTGCTGCTGGCCCCCCGACAGCCGCAGGGCTGTCTGATGCAAGCGGTCCTTGACGATGTCCCACAAGGCGGCGTGGCGCAGCGCCGACTCGGCGGCCTCGCGCAAGAGGGCCCTGTTGCGGATCCCGTTGAAGCGGAGCCCGGAGGTGACGTTGTCGAGGATGCTCATGGTGGGGAACGGGTTCGGTCTTTGGAACACCATCCCGATCCGGGCCCGGAGGAGCTCGGGGTCGGTGTCGGGCGCGCAGACGTCGATGTCCCCGAGCCGGATGGACCCCTCGACCCGCCCGCCCGTGTGGTCGTGCAGGCGGTTGATGGCCCGCAGCACGGTGGTCTTCCCACAGCCCGAGGGGCCGACCAGGGCGGTCACCTGGCGGGCCGGCAGGGCAAGGGTCACGTTGCGGACGGCGACATGGTCGCCGAAGGACACCCGCACGTTCTCGAGAGTGACGGCGGGCCCGGCTTCGGGGTCGAGGTGGGCGGGTGCCCGTGCGGCCGCCTCGAGGGCCACCGAGGCCGGGGTGGGCGCGCTGGCGGAGCGAGCCGCCGGCGCCGCACCGGCCCCGCCGGCGCCGGCGGGGCCAAGCGTCCGGCCGTCGCCGGTCACAAGAGGCCTTTCCACCTCGGGCCCAACCACGCCGGGCTCACCGGGCCCTTCGCGTGAGGTGCCAGGCCACGAGACGGGCCACGCCGCTCAGAACCAGCACGAACAGGAGCAGTAAGAGCGCGGTCGACCACGCCGTCTGCTGGGCGGCGGGGAACGGCTCGGTCCCTTCGGTGTAGATGAGCAGGGTCATGGCAAAGCTCGGCGCGGCGACGGTGAACAGCAGGGGCGCGGTCTCTCCCACGCCGCGCGAGACCGCCAGCAGGTTGCCGGTCACGAGCCCGGGCAGCGCGCCGCGCAGCACCACGGAACGGGCCACGCGAGAGCGCCGGGCGCCGAGCGCCACGCCGGCCTCCCACAGGTCGGTTGCGACGGTGCGCATGGCCTCCTCGTCCGCCCGGATCATGATCGGCAACATCAGGACCGCAAGGGCGAAGGCGGCCGCCAGGTCCGAGAAGTGATGGAGAGGGCGCACTACCAGGGCGTAGGCGAAGATGCCGATGACGATGGAGGGCACCCCGGTGAGCAGGTCGGCGCCGAAACGGATCGCGCCCGCCAGGTGCCCCCGCCGCTCGTGGAGAAACAGGGCCGCCATGAGCCCGACAGGGATCGCCATCACGAGGGCGAGCCCGACGATCTCCGCGCTCCCGACGATGGCTGTCGAGATCCCGCCACCGGGGATCCCCACGGGCACGGGAGCGTGGGTGAGAAAGCCGATCGACAGCCCGCCCAGGCCTCGCTCGGCCGTGTAGTAGACCAACGCCACGAGCGGAGCGAGCCCGATCGCCGCGCACAGCACGCACAGCGCCTGGACAAGCCTGCCCGCCCGGCGTCGGCGGCCGAGGGTGCGGCGGGCGGCCGCGTGGATCACGGGACGCCGGCGCGCTCCGGCGGCCCAGCTCCACCTCGCCTCGGGGTCGTCGCCCGCGTCCGCTCCGGAGTCCGCCGCCCGGACAGTACCGAGGACGCTGCTCATGGCCTCACCCGGCGCCGGCGGCCCGGCCCGGACGGCCCGGCCGCATGGCCCTGAGCAGTGCCTGCCCACCGGCGTTGACGGCCAGCGTCAGCACGAGCAGCACGGCGGCCAGGGCGATGATCGAGCTCGTACCGATCCCCGGCGCGGCCTCGGCGAACTGGTTGACGATCGCCGAGCCCAAGGTGGCGCCTGTCGAGAGGAGCGAGTGGGGGATCGCCGGGCTGTTTCCTACGACCATGGCCACGGCGATGCTCTCACCGAGAGCCCGTCCGACCGCCAGCGTGAGGGCGGCAGCGATCCCCGAACGCGCCCCGGGGAAGACGACCTCGCGCACGACCTGCCAGTGGGTGGCGCCGAGAGCCATCGCCGCCTCGCGGTCGGCGAGGGCGACCCCCGAGAGCGCCGTGCGGCTCAGCGCCACGACGGTGGGAAGGGTCATGACGGCCAGCACGACCGAGGCGAGCAAGATGCTCGGGCCGTAGGCAGGTCCGTGGAAGAACCACTCCAGCCCGGGGACGGCCTTCAGGAACGGCTCGAGGTAGTTGGCAAAGAGCGGCGACAGCACCAAGAGGGCCCACAGTCCGACCACGATGCTCGGCACGGCGGCGAGCAGCTCGATCGCCGTCGACAGCGAGCCGGCCAGCCAGCGGGGAGCGAGCTCGGAGAGGAAGGCCGCCATGCCGAGGCCGACCGGGACGACGATGACCATGGCGACGAACGTGGTGACGATCGTCCCGACCACGAGGATGCCGGCGCCGTAGTCGTTGGCAGTCGGGTTCCAGGTGCCCGACCACAAAAAGCCGATCCCCGAGTGCGCCAGCGCCTGGCTGGAGTCGATGGCGATGCTCACCACCAGGCCCAGCAGTACGGCCAGGAAGAGGCCCGCCGCCGCCCACCGGGCGGCGGCGTACCCCCGCCCACCGCGCCGGGCGTGCCGGCGCCGGAGCGCCTCTTTGACCGAGACGGCGCTGGCCGCGCTCGTGCGCGCCGTCATTTCGAGAACAAGGGCCCGCCCTCAGGTGTCTGCAAAGCCTCGAGCGTCTGCGCGGCGAGCGCCGCCACGTCGGCCGGGAGCGGGGCGTAGCCGAGCGAGCCCGCGTACTGCTGGCCGGTGGTCACGACCCAGTCGAAGAGCTTGCCGAGGGCGATGCCCTTCGCCTCGTTGGGGTCCTTTTGGTAAAGGAGCGTCCAGCTGAAATTGGCAAGCGGATAGGCACCTGCGGCGGGCTCGTCGATTATCGAGAAATCGGATGCGCTTAGGCCCGTCGCCTGCGATCCCGCCTGCGCGATGGAGCTGAGAGACGGGGCCACGAAGGCTCCGGCCTTGTTCTCGAGGGCGGCGTTCGTGAACTTGGCCTCCAACGCGTAGCCGTACTCGACGAACCCGATGGCACCGCGGGTCTGGCTCAGGTAGGTGGCCACCCCGCTGTTCAGCTGCTCGCCCACGCCCACGCTCGCCAGCGGCCAGGTCTTGGAGGGCTTCGTGCCGACCTTGGCCGCCCACGCCGGTGCGGTCTTGATGAGGTAGGCGTCGAGGTCCCATCCGGGGCCTGACGAGTCGGCCCGGTGGACGGGGACGATGGCCAGGTTCGGCAGGTTGGAGACGCCCGACACCTTGGCGATCTGCGGGCTGTCCCAGTTCGTGATCGTCCCGGCGAAGATGGCCGCCAACGTCGGTCCGTCGAGTTTGAGCCCGCTCGCCAGGCCGGGGATGTTGTAGCTGATCGCCACCCCGCCCAGGTCCACTGGCACTTGCACGACGGTGCGCGGTGTCTTGGCCAGGTCCTTTGCCGCCATCGGGATCTCGGTGTCGCCGAAGTCGACCGTGCCCTGCTCGATGTCGCTGATGCCGACGCTGCTCCCCGCCGGCGAGTAGGTGATCGTCGTGTTCGAGTTCTTCAAGTGGTACTCGTAGAAGACCTTCTCGAAGAACGGGTTGATCGAGTTGGCCCCCGCTCCCGAGAGCGAGACCGACGTGGCCGTCTTGGTGTCGTATGCAGGACCGAGCGGGCCTCCCGGGGCCGAGGTGGCGGTCAGATTCGCCGGACGCGGGGGCGCGGCAGCGGCCATGGACGAGCTCGGGCCATAGGCGGCGGCGAGCAGCCCGAGGCTCAGAGCTAGGGCGGCGGGAACGGCAGTGTGGCGGCGGGACATGTTTCCTCCTGGTCGGGGGCAGGTCGGGGGGCGCCTACACCGTATTTGCAAAATCTACCAAATCGATAGATTAATCGATCAGTGCGGGAGAGGCAAGGGCGGGGACGCCCGTGGTCACCATCGGCCGGTTCTCGATCACCGTGGCTTGGCGACCCAGGGGGACCGCCGATCCCGGGCGGACGGCCTAGGACTTCCGCTTCGGCACAGCCGTCAAGGTGACGACGTTCGAGTAGCCGTACAGGTAGTACCCGGGCTCGTAGGCCACGACTGCCCGGTAGCTGTAGGTCCTGCCGGGCACGGTGAAGGCGAACCTGCCTGCCGCCGACTCGTGGAGGGCGGAGATGTCAGACCAGTGCCCGATCGAGGTCCGCCTCTCGAGCCTCACGACCTGACCGCCGAGCCGCGGCACTACTTGACCTGTCAAGGTGGTGCGCTTGCCGGCGGGGGCACGCAACCGGGCCAGCCTGACGACGACCGATTGGTAGTCGAGAACCGGCTGTGCCAGCAGCGGCGGGGCGACGACGTCGGTCTCGTAGACCAAGCCGGCCCCCGACGGGCCAAGGACCGGCACGAGAGCGCCGGCGGTGGTGGCGCTGTTGTCGACGAGGAGCTGTGACCACTGCACCCCGTTGTAGGTCGTCTCGGAACAGATGTCCGAAGCGTCGCTCCGGTCCAGGAAGAACACGTGCACGAGGCCGCCGGCCTCCTGAACGCTCCAGTGGGCCGCGACGGCGCCCGCCGGCTCCGGCACCTGGTAACGAGGGCCGAACGCCTTGCCGTTGAAAAAACGCAGGAAAGCCCCTGGTGTCGACGTGCTCGAGTACGTGAGCAGGGCGTTGCCCGAGACACCGGCCAGGTCCTCACCGTCGAAGATGCCGACGGGCGAGCCGTAGGAGCTCGACAGGTTGAAGTTGCTGCCGCTCGGCGCGTACTCGACGAGAGTGTCGCCTCGCGCGTCGTCACTGGCCACAAGGACCCCGCCTTTGTAGGTGGTCAACGACGTGTCGCCGTCGTACCTGTTGTTCGGGTTCGCCGGGGTCGTCAGCGCAACGTAGGGAGGCGGCGACAAGGCTTGGACGTTCAAGGCCGTGGTCTCCGACGAGGCGACGACGAGCTGGTCATCCGCGAAGGTGGCGGCGCCGACACCTTGGATGACGCCGGCCGGGATCTCCCTGGAGAAGGTCCTGCCGTCATCGGTGCTGTCGAACACGACGGCCCCGCCAACGCCGGAGAAGACCGGGATGGAGCAGCAGTCCTCCACCACCACCGACACGTCGGCACCGCCTGTGGCGAGCACCTCGGGCAAACCGGTGAAGTCGTCCTGCGCCCCGCCGCTCGCATACGCGCCCAGGGTGGCGGTCGAGGCGCACTGGCGCCCGCCCGGATGCAACGTGCAGACGACCGCGCTCGTGCCGGTTGCAGACAGGGACGCAAGCACGAGGGTGCCGTCTGGAAGAACGGCTCCAGAACCGGTGCCGCCCCCGGCGGCTCCGAGGCTGAACGGGGCCAGCTCCGGTTGGGGATCGCCCACCGTGTAGCTCCTGGCGGAGGCCAGCGCGCCGGTGCCGGCAAGAGCGGTCCCGACGGCCAGAGCCGTCGCGAGCATGGCCCTTCGGGCGACCGTCAACTTCCTGCGGCCGGCTCGGGAGGCGGTGAGGACTTGGGCACGACGGCGACACTAGACAGCCCACCTCCGGTTGTCGTCGCGGCCGCCACCCGGGCGGGCCGCCCAGTTGGCTCAGGTCGCGAGCGGCATCTCCACGGCGGTGTCCATGGCGAGCCAGAACAGGGCTTCGCGGGCGTCGTGGGCACGCACCCAGTCCCGATGCTCCCATGCCGGGCCGGCGAGACTGTCACCTGCGTAGAGGAGCTGGCCCAACGACACGCCCCGGAACCTGGCCACCGCCAGCAGTGCGGCCGCTTCCATCTCGACGGTGACACAGCCCTCGGCCCGCCGGAGCGACACCTTCCCCCTCGTCTCCCGGTAGACGGCGTCGGTCGTCCATGTGGTCCCGGTCCTGAACGGGACACCCGAGCGAGCGAGCACATCCTCCATCACCCTCACTACGGCCGGAGCCGCCTCGATGAGCCGCGACGGGGCGAGATAGTGATATGAGGTCCCCTCGTCGCGGACCGCCGCCGACACCACGACCGGGTGGCCGAGGGCGAGGTCGACGTCGAGCGCTCCGGCGCCTCCACAGGCGACAAGGGCGCGGCAGCCGTAGTCGATCGCCTCCTCCAAGAACAGAGCCGCGAGGGGGGCGCCGACACCGGGTTGGAAGAGACCGACCCGCTCACCTCGATGCTCGAGCTCGAAGATCGGATGCGTGCCGTGCTCGGAGTGCAGCTGAGCGACCTGGCGGGCACCACGCTCGAGCGCAATCCGGGCCACGACGTCGCCGAAGAAGCACATGACCGCCCGCGCGGGCACGTCGACCTCTTCGCGCGACGGCGCGCAGAGATGCGCGGACGGGTCTATGAGCGCTTGGCGGTCCGGGTCGAACTCGAGGATCGGGTAAGCGGCACGAAAAAAGGCGCCGGGAGAGGAGCCCGGCGATCGGGGCGGATCGCTACCGGAGACGGCTAGCCCCCCGAGACGTCTTGGAGGCGCTGGCGCCCGGCAGTCACGAAAGGCATCATCGCCCGCAGCTCAGCGCCCACGGACTCGACAGGATGGGCCCTTCCGGCGGCGCGCAGCTCGTTGAACCGCGGCCTGCCGGCGCGGTCCTCCGCCACCCATTCGCTCGCGAAGCTCCCGTCCCGAATCTCGCCGAGGATCCGCCGCATCTCGGCGCGGGTCCGCTCGTCGATGATCCGCGGCCCACGAGTGAGGTCCCCGTACTCGGCGGTGTCCGACACCGAGAAGCGCATGCCCGCGATGCCTTGCTCGTACATGAGGTCGACTATCAGCTTCAGCTCGTGCAGGCATTCGAAGTAAGCGGATTCAGGCTGGTAGCCGGCCTCGACAAGGGTCTCGAAGCCGGCCATGACGAGCGCGGTCAGCCCCCCGCAGAGCACGACCTGCTCGCCGAAGAGGTCGGTCTCTGTCTCCTCGGCGAAGGTCGTCTCGAGCACGCCGGCGCGGGTCGCGCCAAGGGCGTCCGCGTAGGAGAGTGCAAGTTCCATCGCCTTGCCCGAGGCGTCCGCCGACACGGCGATCAGCGACGGCACGCCGCCGCCTTCGGTGTAGGTGCGGCGCACGAGGTGACCTGGCCCCTTGGGAGCGACCATGGCGACGTCGACGCCCGCTGGCGGCGTGATCAGGCCGAATCGGATGTTGAACCCGTGGGCGAAGAAGACCGCGTCGCCCTCGCTGAGATGAGGTGCGATGTCCGCCTCGTAGACCGCCGCCTGCTCGGTGTCGGGCAAGAGGATCATGACGAGGTCGGCCTCGCCGACGGCCTCGGCCACGCCGGTGACGCGAAGACCCGCCGCCTCCGCCTTGGCGCGCGAAGACGACTCGGGCCTGAGCCCGACGCGAACGTCGACGCCGGAGTCGTGCAGGTTCAGCGCGTGCGCATGGCCCTGCGAGCCGTAGCCGATGATCGCCACCTTGCGCGACCGGACCAGGGAAGGGTTCGCATCGTTCTCGTAATAGAGCTTGGCCATGACGCTCCTGTCGTTCTAGCTGGTTGGAATGTTGCCTTGCACCGCGAGAAACGGTGCTCGGAGGTTTACGGGTCCTGCTGGCCACGGGGCAGAGGCGACCGGCGCCACGGGCCCCGCGGGTGGCCTAGGCGATGTCGACGACGCTCATAGCTCCTGACGGCGACGACCTCTTGTCCAGCTTAGGAAGCGCGATCCGGCCGGAGCGTTGCAGCCCCGCGATCCCATAAGGCCTCATCAGGCTCTCGAAGTCGTCGAGCACCTCGGGCGCGCCCGCGACCATGACCGTGATCGCCTCGTGGCCGACATCGACGATGCGGCCGGCGAAGACGCCGACGAGCTGGATGACCTGGGAACGTTGTCCGGCGTTGGCCGAGACGCTCACTAGCAGCAGCTCGGCTTCGCGAGCCTCGTCAGGGTGGAGCTCGCCGATCTCGACGACGTTGATGAGCTTGTCCAGCTGTGCCACGACCTGTTCGAGCGGCGAGGACTCGACGTCGACGACGATCGAGATCCGGGAGAAACGCTCGTCGTCGGTGGGTGCGACGGCGAGGGAGAAGATGTTGTAGCCACGACGCGAGAACAGCCCGGCGACGCGTGCGAGCACGCCGGCCTTGTTCTCCACCAGGACCGAGAGCAGGCGGTGGCGGGGGCCGTGGGGCCGGTGGTCCTGGGTCATTGCGACACCTCCGAGTCCCGGAGTCGTTGAGACGGGTGCACGACGATGTCGTCGTTGGAGGCCCCGGCGGGCACCATCGGGAAGACCTGCTCCATCGAGTCGGTCCTGAAGTCGATCACCACGGGCCTGTCGTCTATGTCGTTGGCCTTCTCGATCGCGGGTGTGACCTCCTCCGGGCTCTCCGCCCGCAGGCCGACACAGCCCATCGCCTCGGCCCAGCCGACGTAGTCGGGAAGATCCGGCGACAGATAGACCTCCGAATAGCGCTCCTCGTAGAACATGTGCTGCCACTGTCGCACCATGCCCAGATAGGCGTTGTTCAAGATGGCGATCTTCACCGGGATGCGCTCCGCGCTCGCCGTCGCAAGCTCCTGCGCCGTCATCTGGAAGCAGCCGTCGCCGTCGACCGCCCACACCATGCGGTCCGGGCGCCCAACCTTGGCCCCGATGGCCGCCGGCACGGCGAAGCCCATGGTCCCGAGGCCGCCAGAGTTGACCCATGTGTTCGGGTACTCGAAAGCCCAGTACTGAGAGGCCCACATCTGATGCTGGCCGACACCGGAGACGAGGATCGTGTCCGGCGGGGTGGAGGCTCGCAGCCGTTCGATCACGAACTGGGGCTTGAGAGTGGGACGCCGGCCTCCTCCGCCAGTGACGGCTTCGGCGTGCTCGGGCTCGGAACGGTCGTAGGTGCAGGGGTACTCCGCCTGCCAACGCTGAAGCGTCGCGATCCAAGGCGCGAGACGGCCCCGATCGAGCGGACCGCAGGCGGCGATCGAGGCCACGAGCGCCTCGATGGCGAGACGGCAGTCGGCGAGGATCCCCACCTCGGGCCGTCTGACCTTGCCGATCTCGGCCTTGTCGATGTCGACATGGACCACCTTCGCCCCCGGGGCGAAGGCCGAGACCTTGCCCGTCACGCGGTCGTCGAAGCGGCTGCCGAGGGCGAGCAACAGATCCGCCTTCTGCAGGGCGGTGACGGCGGTGTAGTTGCCGTGCATGCCGGGCATGCCCAAGCACAAGGGATGACTGTCAGGGAAAGAGCCCCGCGCCATGAGCGTGGTCACGACCGGGATGCCCGTCAGGTCCACCAGCTCGCGCAGGACTTTCGAGGCACCAGACTTCAAGACGCCGCCCCCGGCGTAGATCACCGGCCGCGCGGCCGCCACCACGAGCTCGGCGGCGGCCCGGATCGCCGCCGGGTCAGGCTGCGACGCCGGGTGGTAACCGGGCAGGTTGACGCCGTCAGGCCAGTACCACTCCATCGTGGAGGTGGCGACGTCCTTCGGAAGATCGATGAGGACAGGCCCGGGGCGGCCCGTCGTTGCGATGTAGAAGGCCTCGCGGACCACCTGGGGGATGTCGGCGGCATCGGTGACGAGCCAGTTGTGCTTCGTGACGCCGAGGGTGATGCCGGTCGTGTCGCTCTCTTGGAAGGCGTCGGTCCCGATGGCGCTCGTGGCCACCTGGCCGGTGACGCAGACGAAGGGGATCGAGTCCATATAGGCATCGGCGAGCGCCGTCACGACGTTGGTGGCGCCCGGGCCGCTCGTGACCATCGCCACGCCAGGTCGACCCGTCGCCTGCGCGTACCCCTCGGCCATGTGCCCCGCCCCCTGCTCGTGGCGAACCAGGATGTGGCGTATGGGCGAGTCGATGATGGGGTCGTATACGGGAAGGATCGCCCCACCGGGCAGGCCGAATATCACTTCGACCTCTTGCATCTCGAGGCTCTTCACAAGCGCTTGCGCTCCGGTGAGCTCCATCGGTGCTTCCTCTCACTCTCGTCGTAGGGTCGGTGGGTGGTCTCAGGTTCTGTCACTGGTCGTCTTGCCCGATAACCGCGTGCTGCGGTGCTCCGGTGCCGGAAAACGAAACGACCTCCCCTTTGGGGAGGTCGCAGGCGCAACAACGCGAGTGGCGTCGTGCGCTAGGTGATAAGTACGAGGCGGCCGGTTGCGGTCATCGCCTACAAGTGTTGCAGAGCAGGCTCCCGACCGCAAACTTCGCGCGCGACCCGGGCGTCGCCCGAGCGAGGTCGCCTTGGCACGCCCGCCTACGGCTCGGTCACGGCGCCCCGTTCCGCCCCGACGACGAGCCGGGCGTACTTGCCGAGCACCCCGCCCGGATAACGGGGCACGGGCGGCTGCCACCGTTCCCGCCGGCGCTCGAGCTCAGCTGGTTCCACGAGGACGTCCAGGCGGCCGGCGTGGGCGTCGAGCACGACCTCGTCGCCGTCCTCGACCAGGCCGATCGGGCCGCCGACGGCGGCCTCGGGCGCCACGTGGCCGACGCAGAACCCTTGCGTGCCGCCCGAGAACCGCCCGTCGGTGACGAGGGCGCAGTCGCCGCCTCGCCCGGCACCGGTCATGGCGCCCGTGACGGCGAGCATCTCGCGCATCCCCGGACCTCCCTTCGGCCCTTCGTAGCGGATGACCACGACCGTCCCTGGCGTGACGGCCCCGGCGAGGATCGCCTCCATGGCCGCTCCCTCCCCGTCGAAGACCCGGGCCCGACCGGCGAAGGCGAGGTTCCCGTCGATTCCCGCCACCTTCACGACGGCACCTTCGGGCGCGAGCGAGCCGCGCAGGATGGCGATCCCCCCGTCGGCGTGGATCGGATCGGCGAAGGGATGGACGACCGAACCGTCGGGAGCGGGCGGGTCGAGGTCGGCAAGGTTCTCGGCCATCGTCTTGCCGGTGACGGTGAGGCAGTCACCGTTGAGCAGGCCCTCGTCCAGCAGGGCGCGCAGCACGACCGGGACACCTCCGATCCGGTCCAAGTCGGTCATGTGGTACTTCCCGTGCGGTTTCATGTCGGCCAGGTGCGGCACGCGCCGGCCGACGCGGGCGAAGTCGTCCAGGTGCAGATCGACCCGGGCCTCGTTCGCGATGGCAAGCAGGTGGAGCACGGCGTTGGTCGAGCCGCCGAGGGCCATCACCGTGGCGATCGCGTTCTCGAAGGCCTCCTTGGTCATGATCTGGCGGGGACGGATGCCCTGCTCCAGCAGGCCCATCACAGCCTGGCCGCTGGCGTAGGCGAGATCGTCCCGCCGGCGGTCGACCGCCGGCGCCGAAGCGCCCGCCGGCAGCGCCATGCCCAGCGCCTCGGCCACAGAGGCCATGGTGTTGGCGGTGAACATGCCTGCACACGAGCCCTCCGTCGGGCAGGCGTTGCGTTCGATCGCCACCAGTTCCGCGTCGTCGATCGTCCCCGCCGCGCGGGCGCCAACCGCCTCGAACACCGAAACGACGTCCAGGGCGCGATCGCGCAGCCGCCCCGGCAGGATCGTGCCGCCGTAGACGAAGACCATCGGAAGGTCGAGGCGGCCGGCGGCCATGAGCATCCCGGGCAGCGACTTGTCGCAGCCGGCGAGGCCGACGAAAGCGTCGAAACGCTCCGCGTGCATCATCGCCTCCACCGAGTCAGCGATGATCTCGCGGCTCACGAGCGATGCATGCATCCCCTCGTGGCCCATCGCGATGCCGTCGGAGACCGCGATGGAGACGAACTCGAAGGGAAAGCCGCCGGCCGCGCGCACTCCCGCCTTCGCCCGCTGCGCGAGGCGGGCAAGGGGCAGGTTGCAAGGCGTCACCTCGTTCCAGGTGGAGGCGACGCCGACTTGAGGCTTGTCGAAATCGCCTTCGGTCATCCCGACCGCACGGAGCATTGCCCTCGACGGCGCGCGGCGGAAGCCCTCGGTCACGTCCTGGCTGTGGATCTTGAGCGAGCGGATCTTGTCGGTCATTCGTCTCAAGCTAGTGGTCAGGGCGCCAGGCGGCCGGGCCGGTCCCTGGAGCCCGATGCGCCTGCCAACGACGCCACCGGCGTCGTGAGCCGCCCGCCGGGACTCCGCGGCTAGAAGGAGCCGCGCCGGGAAGCGAAGGCCGCCGCGACCAGCTTGCCGTTCGCCCGTCCCTTGGAGGCGCGCATGACCTGGCCGAGGAGGAACTGCGCCACCTTCTCGTCGCCATCGCAGTAGCGCCGCCACTCCTGCGGGTTGGCGGCGATCACCTCGTCGAGCATCGAAGCGAGGACCGCCTGGTCCATCTGCTCGTACCCGAGCCTGCCGGCGATCTGGATCGGGTCACCGCCCTCGCTCATCAGCTCGGAAAGCACCTCCTTGGACTGGGTCGCCGAGAGCTGACCGGAGGACTCCATCTTGATCAGGGCGGCGAAGGCCCGTGGGTCGAGGCGTCTTGCCTCCTCGGGGTTCGCTGCTGCCTCGTTGGCGGCCCGGGCGAGGGCGAGCCGTGGATCGGCCCCGGCGGCCACGGCGCCCGCGATGAGCTCGTCGAGCCCGAGGTCGACCACTGTGACGACCTGGTCCGTCGACCCGTCGCGGCGCGTGGCGAGGGATGAGTCTTCGCCGAGGAGCCCTGAGAGCCGGCGGCGGCGCTCGGCCGGCATGGGGCCGATCCCCTCTGCCGCGGCGGCGAGCAGGGCCGCGTCCGGCACGAGCGGGGTGAGATCCGGTTCGGGGAAGTAGCGGTAGTCGTTCGCCTCCTCCTTGGAGCGCATCGCATGGGTGGTGCTGTCCCCCTCGTCGAAGTGACGGGTCTCTTGGGCGACCCGCTCGCCGGACTCGAGCAGCGCGATCTGGCGTTGGACCTCGTAGTCGATGGCCCGCTCGAGCGACCGCAGCGAGTTCAGGTTCTTCACCTCGCAGCGGGTCCCGTACTCGGTTGCGCCGAGAGGGCGCACCGAGATGTTGGCGTCGACCCGCAGGGAGCCCTCTTCCATGCGGCCGTCGGAGGCACCGGTGGCCACGAGGATCGAGCGCAGCTCGTCGACATAGGCGCGCGCTTGTGCCGCCGAGCGGATGTCCGGGCGGGAGACGATCTCGACGAGCGGCACGCCCGCGCGGTTGTAGTCCACGAGCGAGTAGCCGGCCTCGTGGATGCGGCCCCCGCCACCGACATGGGTCGTCTTGCCCGTGTCCTCCTCCATGTGCGCCCGTTCGATGCCGACGCGCGACCCGTCGGGCAGCTCCAGCCATCCGTCGACGTTGATGGGCTCGTCGTACTGACTGATCTGGTAGTCCTTCGGCATGTCGGGATAAAAGTAGTTCTTGCGGTGGAAGATCGAACGCCGCGGACTGCAGTTGAGGGCGGCACCGATCCTCAGGGCGAGCTCGACGGCTCGCCTGTTGATCACGGGCAACGAGCCCGGCAGGCCGAGGCAGACGGGGCAGATGTTCGTGTTCGGCTCGTCCCCAAAGGCGTTGCGGCACCCGCAGAACAGCTTGGTGGCGGTCGCGAGCTCACAATGGACCTCGAGGCCGACCACCGTCTCGTAATTGGTCACGGGGTAACCGGTCATGGCGTCACCGGCCCGCGTGCCTCGCGGGGCGCGACGGCCTCCAGGCTGGCGGCGACGCGCATCATGACCGCCTCTCCCAAGGCCGGGGCGAGGACCTGGACACCGATCGGCAGGCGCTCCGGGCTCAGCGCGAAGGGCACGCTCACCGCCGGATGGCCGGCGAGGCTGGAGGGAATGCTGCACAGGTCGCACATGTACATCTCGATGGGGTCCTCGGTCTTGGACCCGAACGGGAAGGCCACAGACGGCGTCGTCGGCGTCAACAGGACGTCGAAGTTCCGGTAGGCGGCCTCGAAGGCCCTGATCACCACGGTGCGGGCCTTTTGTGCCTGGCCGTAGTAGGCGTCGTAGTAGCCCGCCGACAAGGCATAGGTGCCCATCATGATGCGGCGCTTGACCTCAGGCCCGAAACCCTCGCCCCGGGTCCTGGCGTTCATCGTCTCGGTGTCCGGCCCGTCGACACGAAGGCCGTAGCGGACACCGTCGTAACGCGACAGGTTCGAGGAGGCCTCGGCGGGCGCTATGACGTAGTAGGCAGGCAGTCCGAGCAACAGTTCCGGGATGGTGACCTCGTCCACCTTTGCCCCGGCGCTCGCCAAGGCCTCGCCGGCGGCGACGACGGCGGCGCCACACTCGGAGCCGTCCGACAGGAAATCCTCGACGATCCCGACCCGTAGCCCCGAGACGCCCTCGGCGAGCGAAGCCAGCAAGCTCGGTGCCGGTCGCTCGAGCGACGTCGAGTCCATCGGGTCGTGACCGGCGACCACCTCGAGCCCGAGCGCCGCGTCCGCCACCGTCGTCGCGAACGGTCCGATCTGGTCGAGCGAGCTCGCGAAGGCGATCAGCCCGTAGCGCGACACGACTCCGTAGGTGGGCTTCACGCCTACGATCCCGCACAGCGCCGCCGGCTGGCGGATCGACCCGCCCGTGTCGCTGCCGAAGGCGAGGGGCACGATCCCTCCCGCCACAGCAGCCGCGCTCCCGCCCGACGAGCCGCCCGGCACCCGGCCGGTGTCCCAAGGGTTGCGCGTCGGTCCGAAGGCGGAGTTCTCCGTCGAAGAACCCATGGCGAACTCGTCGAGGTTGGTCTTGCCCACCAGCAGGGCGCCGGCGCCTCGCAGCCGGCTCACGACCGTGGCGTCGTAGGGAGGCAGCCATCCCGCGAGGATCCTCGACGAGCAGGTCGTCGGGATGCCTTTGGTGCAGAGATTGTCCTTCAGGGCGACGGGCACGCCCGCGAGAGGTCCCGGGTCTTGCCCATCGCGCACCATACGGTCGACGGCATCGGCATCGGCCTCGGCCACCTCGGCCGTCACCTCGTTGAAGCAGTGCAGGTCGCCTTCGAGCTCGCGAATGCGCCCGAGCGCCTGGGAAAGGACCGCCCGGGCACTTATCCGGCCCGAACGGACGCTCTCTGCGATCTCGGCCAGGGAAGCGAACTCAGGGGCTGGGCTCGCCATCACGGTGCCTCGCCCATGATGCGGGGGACCCGGAAACGGTCGTTCTCGGCCCGCGGGGCCTGCGCGAGCACCGTCTCCCGGTCCAAGCTCGGGGTCTCGGTGTCGCTTCGCAGCACGTTCTCGACCGGGAACGGATGAGCCGTCGGCGGCACGTCGGCTGTGTCGAGGCGGCGCACGGCGTCAACGTGTTCGAGGATCGCGGACAGCTGCAGCGCCATGCGCCCCACCTCGTCGTCGTCGAGGGCGAGCCTGGCAAGGCGCGCCACGTGGCGCACCTCATCGGGCGAGATGAACCGCTCCTGCTCACTCACCGGCGGCGGCCACCTTGCTCACGAACGCAACGGCGCTCGCTTCGATCTGCGGGGCATCGTGGTCGAGCGTGGCCACGTGGAAGCTGCGCTCGAGCCAGATCCGCTCGACCGGACCCGCGGCGGAGGCGGCAAGGACGTCGCCCGACTCCGGCGGTACGACGTGGTCGGTCCGGCTCGAGAAGAGCAGCACCGGGCAGGAGAGACCGCCCAGCCCGTCTGCGATCTCCTGGACGCCGTCGAACATCGAGAGCATGGGTTCGATCGGCGAGGCGTTGTAAGAAGTCTCGGGCGCCCCCCGCTTGGCGATGTCCGAGCCGATGGCGGGGACCGAGACGGCGCCTTCCTCGATCATCCCGGAGAGCATGTCGAGGAAACTCGAGGCCGGCGGGTCCACGATCGGGTTGATGGCGATGATGCCGGCGATCTCGGGGTGCCGTTCGGCGAGCCAGATGGCGAGCGAGCCGCCCATCGACAGACCCGCCACGAACACCGTCTCGCAGTGAGCGGCGATGTCGCTGTAAGCCGCCTCGGCGGCGGCGGACCAGTCGGACCAGCCCGTCTGGACCATGTCCTCCACGCTGGTGCCGTGCCCGGGCAGGAGCGGGAGCTCGACGGAGAAGTTGGCGGCCGCGAAAGCCGTCGCGAGCGGGCGCACCGACTGTGGGCTACCGGTGAAACCGTGGAGAACGACGACGCCTATGGGACCGCCCTTGGCTGAGAACGGCTCGGCACCGGCAACGATCGGGGTGGGCACGCGAGCATCGTAACCCGGCCGTCGTCGGGGGTTGTCGAGCAGGATAGTGTCCGCTTCACGGGCCGACCGGCCCGAGCAGAGGAGCAGAGGTGGAGAAGTTTCCGTTTCTGAGCGATGAGTGGACCGCGGAGGTCAAGCGACTGCAAGACGAGGTCGTGACGCAGCAGACCGTCACGGCGCAAAGTGTGCGCATGAACCTCATCCTCACCGAATCTCCGATCGGCGACGGCACCATCGACGCCCACGTGAACACGAGCTCCGGAGAGCTCGTCATGGGCACCGGCCACCTCGAGTCTCCCGACTTGACGGTCACGGTTGATTACGAGACGGCAAAGGCGATCCTCGTGGACGGCGACGCGCAGGCGGCCATGCAGGCGTTCATGTCGGGACGGATCAAGATCGACGGCGACATAACCCAGCTTCTCGCCATGCAGAACAGCCCCTTTGACCCAGCTCACCGGGAGCTGGCAGCACAGATCCGGGCGATCACCGAGTAGGGCGCCGGCCTCGGCCGCGCGGCGTTACCTCGTCTGCGGCGCCCCTGTCGGCGCCACGAGGCTGCCGGCGATCTTGGGCACCTCGGCGGCGAGCTCGCCGATGGTCCAGCGACCACCTTTGTCTATCTGCGCTCCGAGGGTCCACGGCTGGAAGTGCTGCACGATACCGCCCTGGATGAAAAAGACCTTGCCAGTGAGCGGGCAGGACTCGCTGGCAAGATAGGCGACCAGAGGCGACACATTGGCGGGGTCCCACGAGTCGAACACGTCCGGGTCTGCGGGCGGCTGCACGATGTCGCAGAGCCCGGGAGTCGACTCGGTGATGCGAGAGCGGGCGGCGGGCACGATCGCGTTGACCCTGACGCCGTAGTGGGAGAGCTCCTGAGCAGCTATCACGGTGAAGGCCGCGACCCCCGCTTTGGCCGTCCCGTAGTTCGATTGGCCGGGATTGCCGAGCAGCCCGGAGGTCGAGGAGGTGTTGACGACCGCCGCGCTGACCTTGGCGCCCGCCTTGGACTGCTCGCGCCAGTAGGTAGCAGCCCAGCGCGTGGGGACGAAATGGCCGTTCACGTTGGCGTGCAGGACGAGGTCCCACTCCTCCTCGGTCATGTTCACAAGGACCCTGTCTCCGATTATCCCGGCGTTGTTCACGAGTATGTGGAGGTCCCCGAACGCCTCGAGAGCGGCCGTGACCACGTTATGGCCGCCCTTCCAGTCGGCGACGTCGTCGGTGTTGGCGATCGCCTCGCCGCCCAGCTGGCTGATCTCGTCCACGACCTTCTGAGCCGACGTCCGGTCGTCGCCCGAGCCGTTCACCGCGCACCCGAGATCGTTGACCACGACCTTGGCGCCTTCGCTCGCGAACAAGAGCGCGTGCTCTCGGCCGATCCCGCGTCCCGCACCGGTGATGATCGCGACCTTGCCCTCGAGTGCACCCATGACCGTGCCTTTCCTCCGTTGGTCTGCTCCAACCCGTCGACCGGGGTGGGTGACATTGCCAGTGGTGACCTACATCGCCGACACGCATGGCACCGGCGAGCATGCACCGCCACGTTGGCAGCACGCGCCGTTCCAGGTCAAGCGAGATGGTCCTGCGGGCGGCTGCTGGCGGTGCGGGCCACCGGCCGGGCAGGTGCCGACTCAGTACAGGTAGATGTCGACCGTCGAGCCGACCTGCACCGACTGACCGGCTTGGGGAAGCTCTGTCAGCACGAAACTCGCGCCTGGTGGGCCGAAGGGAACCCACTTGAGGCCCAGCGAGCTCAGCTCCTGCTCCGCCACTGCCACCGGATCACCGTAAAGCTGGGGCACGTTCACATATGGCGGGCCTAAGGAGACGAGCACGAGCACCGTCGAATGACCGGAGACGACGTCGCCCGGCGAAGGTTTGGTGGTGACGACGTAACCGGCAGGAATCGAGGTCGAGTACTGCTGGTCCTCGACCGGCTTCAGGTACAGGTCGGCCAGGGCGGTCTCTGCCTGCGTCCAGTTGAGCACGCCACCGCTGAGATCAGATGGGATCGTCTCGGGCCTCGGGCCCTTCGAGATCACCACGTCGACGGCGTCTCCGTAGAAGACCTTCGTGCCGGCGAGCGAGCTCCAGTCCACAACCTCTCCGGCAGGGACCGTCTCGCTGTAGTGGACGAAGAAGTGACCCACCAGGTGGGCATGCAGGAGCGCTGCTCCAGCCATCGCCTCGCTCAAGCCGGCAAGGCGCGGGAGCAGAGTCGGATGCGGCCCTTCCGAGATCACCATCCTCACGATGGAGCCCGCCCTCTCACGCACGGTGCTCCGAGGACGCTGCGAGATGACCCCTCCCGCCGCAACGCTCTCGCTGTACTGCTCGCCGGTGACCTCCGGGAACAGCCCGGTTCGCCGGATGGCCGCGTTGGCGGCAGTGACCCGCAGCCCGACGACCGGTGGAACCGTGTCGCGAGGGATGATCCGGCCCGTCGCGATCAGTCCGGCGCCCGCCATCAGCTCGAGCACCAACACGACGAGAAGCCACGGCAACCACCGGTGCTTGCGCCTCTTGCGTACCGGCTCGAGCCCCGGCACGGCGCTTGACGAGGTGATCCGGCGCACGCCGGCCAGCGCCGCTGTCGGCATCGCGGCCCGGGCCTCCGGCTGGGTGGCGGCAGAAGGTGGCGGCTCTGGCACGGGCTGGGTTTGCCCAGGCGCCCGTAGCGGCAGGGGCGCGGGGGTGGGGGGCACGAGTGGGGCCGGGCCTGCTGGCGAGGTGGGCGGGCGGGCAAGCCCGAAGCGCTCGGTCGGATCACGATCGAGCCCCCGGGGCGCGCTGGAGAGCGCGATATCTGCCCTGGCGAGCGGGAGTGGCCGGGGCGCTTCGAGCTCTTGGAGCAGCATCTCGAGCTCCGATGCGAGCGCTGCCGCGTCCAGTCGGGCCAAGGGCTCCGAGATGGCAGCCTGCGCCAGCACCGGCGCGAGCGGCCCGAGCTCTCGGGCCGGCGGGAGCACGGCTCCGACGCGCGCCATCAAGGTGGCGACGGTCGTCTCCCCGGCGAAGGGAACCCGCCCCGTCACCGCCTCGTACAAGGTGAGCGCGAGCGAGTACACGTCCGTACGGTCGTCCACGGGCCGGCCTTCGACCTGTTCGGGGGAGGCGTAGCGGGCGGTTCCCATGACCGTGCCGAGAGGTTCGGTTGTCGCCGCTTCGGCAAGGGCGCGCGCCAAGCCGAAGTCCGCCACGAGCAGGCGCCCGTCATCGTCGAAAAGCAGGTTGGCGGGCTTGATGTCACGGTGGACAAGACCGCGACGGTGGGCGTAGGCGAGACCGTGGGCGGCTTCGGCACCGATGGCCGCCGCCTGCTGCGGGCTCAGCAGGAAGCCCGTGTCGAGCAGGGATCGCAAGCTTCCCCCTCCCAGGTACTCGAGCACGAGATAGGGAGTACCGTCCTCGTCGCCCCAGTCGTAGACGTGCAGGACGTTCCGGTGGTTGAGCGAAGCCGCCAGTCGCGCTTCGGCTTGGAACTTGCGGAGGAACATCGCGTCGCCGGCAAGGGCTGGGTGAAGGAGCTTGACGGCGACGCGTCTGGCGAGTCGCGTGTCGTCGGCGGCGAAGACTTGGGCCGAAGCCCCGGCGCCGGCAACGGCAAGTAGTCGGTAGCGGCCACCGATGACCCGGCCGACCTGTTCCGCGATGCTCGACATGGGTATCGGACAAAGGGTAACGGTTGCTGGCCCAACACCGGTGGAGGGCGGCACCTGAGCTTGCGATCAGGGCAGTTCGCCGGTGTCCAGGAGCTGGACGAATGCCTCCTCGTCGAGGATGGGAATGCCGAGCGACTCGGCCTTGGTCAGCTTGGCGGCCCCAGGGCTGTTGCCCACGACGACGGCCGTCGTCTTGGCAGAGACCGAGCTCGGGGACTTGCCCCCACGGCCCGTTATGGCGGCTTCTGCCTGCTCACGGCTGAAGTCGCTCAACGTGCCCGTGACGACGACCGTCTTGCCAACCAGGGTCTGAGGCAAATGAGGCGCTTCGGCGCCGCTGAACCGGACGCGAGCGGCGCGAAGGCGCTCGATCATCGCCCGGTTGGCTTGGGAGCCGAAGTACCGGACCAAGCTGGCGGCGATCACCGCTCCGATGCCGTCGACGGACGCGAGCTCCTCCTCGGAGGCCGCCATGAGCCGGTCCAGGTCGCCGAAGGTGGAGGCCAAAGTCGCCGCGGCAGTGCCGCCGATGTGACGGATACCGAGAGCTATGAGCAAGTTGGCAAGGGGCCGGTTTCTCGAGTCGTCGATCGCCGCCACCAGGTTCGTCGCCGACAGCTCACCGAATCCTTCCAGGCCGACAAGGTCTCCCACCTGGAGCCGGTAGCAGTCGGCGGCATCGGACAAGAGCCCGGCGGCGGCGAGCTGGGCGACCCGCTGCTCACCGAGACCTTCGATGTCCATGGCGTCGCGTGAGGCGAAGTGGACAATTCGCTGCACCCGTTGCACAGGGCAATTGCTGTTGATGCAATAGGTGTCGCTCTCGCCCTCGAGGCGCACGAGCGGGCTCCCGCAGCTCGGGCAGTTCCTCGGGAAGCGCCACGGCTCGGTCCCAGGTCCTCGGGCGCTGAGCACCGGGCCCACAACCTCGGGGATGACGTCGCCCGCCTTGCGCACGACGACCGTGTCACCGGGGCGGACGTCCTTCAGGCGTACCTGGTCCTCGTTGTGCAAGCTGGCCGACGCCACGACCGAGCCGGCGATCCGAACGGGCTCCAGCTTCGCGAACGGCGTCGCCCTCCCGGTCCGGCCGATGGAGACGAGAATGTCGTCGAGGCGCGTGGTCTGCTCTTCTGGAGGGAACTTGTAGGCAACCGCCCACCGGGGCGCGTGCGAGGTAGCCCCGAGGCGGGCTTGGAGCCTGAGGTCGTCCACCTTCACGACCGCCCCGTCGATCTCGTATCCGAGCTCGTGGCGGCGTGCCTCCAGGTCGCGGCAGTAGGCGAACACGGCGTCCAGGTCGGAGACGAGCTTCGTCTCGGGGTTCACAGGCATGCCGGCACGGCGGAGCAGCTCCAGCGAGGCCGACTGGGTGGCAAGCTCGGAGGCCCCGACGACCTGGTAGAAGAAGGCACCGAGCGCCCGCCCGGCGGTCACGGCCGGGTCCTTCTGGCGAAGGGAGCCCGCCGCCGCGTTGCGAGGGTTCGAGAACGGGCGGAGGCCGGCCGCCTCCTGGCGGTGGTTCAGCTCCGCGAAGGCCGATACCGGGAGGTAGACCTCCCCGCGGATCTCGAGGATCTCCGGGATCTCGCTCGGAGCAAGGGTGAGCTCGGCGGGGATGGAAGCGACCGTACGCACGTTGGGCGTCACGTCCTCGCCGACGCGGCCGTCGCCGCGGGTGGCGCCGGTCACCAAGCGGCCGCGCTCGTAGGTGAGCGAGATGGACAGCCCGTCGATCTTCGGCTCACAGACGAAGGGCGATCCGTCCTCGGGCGCCAACTGCTTCTCCAGGCGGGCGCCCCAGGCCATGATCTCCTCGAGGGTCGTGACCTTGTCGAGGCTCATCATGGGGGTGCGGTGGGCGACGGGAGCGAACAGCGGCGAAGGCGCGATCCCGACCGTCTGGGTGGGCGAGCCCGCTTCGACAAGCTGGGGGTACTTCTCCTCGAGCGCCGAGAGCTCGTCCTTCAGGGCGTCATACTCGGCATCGGAGATGTCCGAGGCGTCCTCGAGGTAGTACTGCTCGTCGTAGCCCTTGATGAGCTTGCGCAGCTCGGCGGCCCTCGCAACCGTCGCCTCCGGCACGCCGCCTAGGTCCGAGCTCACTCCGCCGATCGTAGGGCGAGGGCTTCGCGCAGCAGGCCGGTGGAACCAGCCGAGGCCGCGGAGCGGCCCGACGGCGGCCGGGAGCGGCACCGCAGGTAGAGGAGGAGGCGCTCGCGGCCGCTCGGCCACCAGTTTCGAGGTACCGGCGACCAGCCGCCGGCGGCTGGCCGATTGATGTGGCCGCAGCCCGCGCAGCGACTCAGCTCGGCCAGCCGGAGGTCCAAAAGGCTCCCGAGGCCTCGAAAGAATCTTCGGTCGACTCAGCTCCCGAAATGCTGGTGAGACACGAGTTCGACCCAAGTGATCGAAGGCTGCCCGGTTATGCCTCCCTTCTTGAGGGCCTCCCCGAGTCGGTCGTGCATGAACTTGGCCTGGTGCTCCGGTGTGTCCCATACCTCGAGGACGACGAAGTTCCCGTCGTCGTCAAGTCCGGCTGCGTGGGAGACCAGCCCGTCGGGCCAGTCACCTTCCCCGCTTTCAGGATCGATGCCGAGCTCCTTGTTGACCGCGTTGTACTCCTTCTCGGTGACGCCCTCGAACTCGAGGATCAACTCAGAAGCCATGTCAACCGCCCCCTTCTCGTCCGTGCCGGTCGGCACGCCGTGGCAGCATCGCAGATGGGCGCTGGCCGCAGTATTTCGGTTGTGCGCCAATCGCCCGCAGGCGAAGGCACGGGGCTCAGGCGATCACGACTCGCGCCGGTCCTGGCGCGCTCGTCCTCGTGCCCGCGGCCGCCAGGAGACCCGCTGTCCGCAGAAAACAAGTGACCCGCGGCGTGGGTCAGGCTGCCGTCCCCGAACCGACAACCTGGTCGCCGACGTAGAGGGCGACCGTCTGGCCCGGCGCCACCCGGCGCTCCGGTCCCTCGAGGTAGCTCACCCCGGTCTCGGTGAGCTTCACAGGCCTCGCTCGGCCGTGGGCGCTCGCCTGGGCGAGGGCGGCGGCGCCGGCCGGAAGGGGGTCTGCGACCCAGGTTCGCCCGGTGAGCTCGACATGGTCTGTGAGCAGGTCGTCTTCAGAGCCAACCACCACCGTCGCCGAAGCCGCGTCGACCTCGAGCGCGTAACGGCGCCCAGGTGCCGAGTACCCCAGGCCACGTCGCTGCCCGACGGTCACAAGCTCGACAGCGGGAACCGAACCGACGACAGCTCCTGTGGCATGGTCGACGAGACGCCCGGGATGCAGCTCGATCCGTTCCGCCAGGAAACGCTGGCGCGGCCCTTGTCCCGCTCCCGCCGCGACGAAGCACACCTCCTGGCTGTCGGGCTTGGTCGCCGTGGGCAGCCCCAGGGCGGCGGCGCGGGCCCGCACGTCGTGCTTTGTGAGCTCGCCCACCGGCAGGAGCACGCGGGCGAGCTCGCGGACGGTCAGCATCGACAACACGTAGGACTGGTCCTTGGCGGCGTCGAGGCCACGCCACAGCCTCGCCGCGCCTGTGGCCGGGTCGCTCGCGATCCGGGCGTGATGCCCCGTCGCCACGGCGTCGAAGCCGAGCCGCACGGCCCGGTCGAGAAACCGGCGGAACTTGAGATGGCGGTTGCACTCGATGCACGGGTTCGGTGTCCGGCCGAGCGCGTGCGCCCTCGCGTACGGCTCCACGACCGTCTGCTCGAATTCCTCGGCGAAGTTGAAGACGTGGTGGTCGATCCCCAACCGCGCCGCCACGCGCCGGGCGTCCTCGACGTCACCGACCGAGCAGCATCCGGAGTCACCCGCGCCGCCCCACAGCTTCATGGTGGCGCCGACGACTTCGTGGCCCGCCTCGAGCAGGAGCGCGGCGGCGACCGACGAGTCAACGCCACCCGACAGCCCGACCAGTACCCGCACGAACCAATTCTCGCAGAGCGGCGAGGCTCGCGAGCCGGGGCGGCGAAGGCTCAGGCGCGCAGACGCTCGACAGCCTTCGGGAAGGCGCCAAGGACTGCGTCTATGTCCTTGGCCGTTGTCGCGTGACCGAGGGAGAGCCGCACGTGGCGCTTCGCCTCCTCGCTGCTCCGGCCCATCGCCAGCAGCACGTGGCTCGGCTCGATGGCTCCGCTCGCACATGCCGATCCTGCCGACGCGCAGACCCCGAGCTCGTCAAGGACCACGAGCAGCTCCTCCGCCTCGACACCTTCGATCCCCAGGTTGCAGATGGCGTCGATGCGGTCGTCTCGTGGCACGGCCTCGTGCACGCCCGAGACCGACCCCAGGATCCCTCCGACGAGGCGCGTCGCCAGGTCCCGGACTCGCTCTTGAGCTGTCTCGCGGTCGCGGACCGTGGCCCGCGCCGCCGCGGCGGTGGCGACTATGCCGGCCACGTTCTGCGTTCCCGCACGCCGTTCGCGCTCCTGCGGCCCGCCGTGCAGGATCGGCCTGAGCGAGGAGGCTCTCTCCCCAACGACGAGAGCGCCCACGCCTTTCGGGCCTCCGAACTTGTGGGCGCTCACGCTCAACAGGTCCACCCCGGCCGACAGCCCGGCGACGTCGAGCCAGGCGAAGGCCTGCACGGCATCGCTGTGGAGGAGGGCCCGTGGGGCGCGCTCGCGCACGAGAGCGGCGACGGCCTCGAGCGGTTGGCGCACCCCGGTCTCGTTGTTGACGAGCATCACCGAGACCAGGCGCACCTCCTCGTCCAGTGCGTCCGAGAGCGCGTCGAGGTCGATCACACCCCGCCGGTCGACACCGACCGTTCGGCCCCCGACTGCCCGACACGTCTCCAACACGGCAGGGTGCTCGACGGCGCTGCAGACAACGGTCCCAACCCCTGCTGCGAAGCCGGCAACGGCGAGGTTGTCCGCCTCGGTGCCGCCGCTCGTGAACACGATCTCGCCGGGACCCGCCCCCAACAAGCGCGCTAGCTCCTCTCGAGCCTCGTCGAGGGCTCTCTGGGCGAAGCGCGCGACGGAGTGGCCACCGGAAGGGTTGCCGTAGTGGTCGGCGAGAAACGGGAGCATGGCGGCCACGGCCTCCGCGCACATGGGCGTCGTTGCGGCGTGGTCGAGATAGGCGATCCGCTCGCCCCTGGTGCCGGTCAAGCCGTCGGGGTCCCCGGTGGCGGCAAGCAGCCATCCGCCACCCATGTCGGCGCAGGGTAAAGCGGCACGCTCGCTGCGCTCGTGATGGTGCTGATCCCGGGCTGGTTGCCTTCCTGCGCGAGAGTCTGAGTCGTGACGTTCCGCCGTCCGGTCGCGAGATCGAAGAAGCCGACCGTCACCTTCTCGACGACCGGGGCAGCTGGGCTCACTCCTACGTAGGGACCGAGATGCGTCGCATCCTCGAGAGCGAGGAACCACTTGGATTCTGTGAGCATGTTGTAGAGCTGGGAGCTGTCGGCCGGGTCGTTGCACGAGTCCGTCAAGCTCTGCACGACGAGCACGGGTGGGCCACCCCCGCTCGGAGCCGAGTAGACGTCTTGCGCGCGGGTCCACTCAGCTCCTGAGAGGAGCGCCAGCGCGACCGGCTGGATAGGCATCGAGGCACGCGTCGATGCGTAGGCGTGGTCGTACATGAGCGCAGCGATCGTGTCGCCACCGTCGGACTGGCCGGCGAGGACGAGCCGGGCCGGGTTCATCATTCCAGCCAGATAGCGGACGCGGGTCAGCGGTGAGTCTTTCGCGGCCTTGTCCACCTGCGACACGACGAAAGCGACGTCAGCCGGCTGGTTGAACATGTCCGACTCGGTGTCGACTCCGTGCTGGGCCTCGATCGCAGGCAGGCTGGTGTCGGGAAAGAAGGGGGCGACGACCACGTAACCTGCCTCGGCCCAGGACGCGAGCAGCGCGCGGTAGGTATTCGGGTCGACATCGAATCCGTGCGCGAACACGATCACCGGGTAAGGGCCGAAACGATAGGCGGGCATCGCCAGGGGAACGACGGCCGGCGGCTTCACAACGAGCGTCGGGTAGAGGATCTCGACTTGCATGACCCGTCCCGACTGCGTCGTGCCTTCGTAGAAGTTCTCCGTGTAGCCCTGCGTCTCGTCCCAGGTCACGATGCCCAAGCCGACGCCGAAAGACGTGGGCGACCTCACCGGGTCCCGACTTGTCCCCACCGGTCCGCGCGAGGCGCTGGTGGCGTCGCGGCCGTGCCCAAGCTGGCCGGCGTGGCCGGCAGCCGCCCCGCGCCCCGCCGACCCGGTGTGAGTCCCTCCGGCGGCCGCCGAACAGGCCGCCAGCGACCCGGCCGCGACCAGAACGACGAGAGCGACCCTAAGGCGCGCCGTGCCCTTGCCGGGCGTGAGCTCGCGAGCACGCCAGATCACCTCGAGCTCCACAAATGCCAATCTACCGGCACTCCCGCAAACCCACGAAGGCCGCCCGGAGGAGACAGGGCTTTCCCCGAGATCAGCGCCCGTGAGAGATCATCGCGGCTGCCCGATCATGACCATGACAGCGGCCAGGAAGCACACCGATATCGCGGAGGCACCCCACTGCAGTGCCCGGCACGCGTCCCGGAACTGCGCAAGCTCGCCCGACGCGCTCTCGGCGGGGTCGCCGCTGTCCGCGAGCCAGGTCTGGATCCTCCGCTCGGCGGGCCAGCACCAGGCGGTCGCGATTGCCGCGGCAAGGACCCAACAGCCCAGGCCGATCCATGGCCAGGCCTGCGAGACGGCAGAACGGTCCCCCGTCCACAACGCGATCGCACCAAGGACAGGGGTCAAGAGCAAGGACCGCTCGGCCCAGTTCGTGCTCGGGTGGAAATATCGCCTCAGGCGAGGCTCTTTGCGCGGCTCCCGGACCGACCTGGCGCGAGCGGCATAGGTCCCCGTGACGCCCACCGCGCCGAAGCCGAGCACCGCGCTCAGCGCGTGCAGCACCACCAGCAGGTCGTAGCCTGGGCCCGTCATCTCGGCCGTCCGCTCGCCCGGGCGTTTATGGCGATATTGTGAAGGCAAATGACAAGGCTCCGCCTGCACTCGTTGAAGGTTCGCGCCCGAGCGTGAACCAGCTTCGCCTCGACCCGCTTTCGGGCCGGTGGGTGACGGTGGCCACCGATCGTGCTCAGCGACAGTCGCTCTTTGTCCCGCGCCAGCTCACGCTCGACTCGCTCGAGGGCATTCCGTGTCCGTTCTGCCCGGAAATGGAGGCTTTCGCCCCGCCCGCGCTCGAGGTCTACGGAAGCTCCGGAGACTGGCTCGTCCGCGTGCTCCCGAACCGCTACCCGGCCTTCGAGGGTGACAGGCCATTCGTCGTCGAGAACCGTGGGCCGGTGTTCACAGAAGCCCCGGCGAGCGGGATCCACGAAGTGCTCGTCCTCTCCCCTGACCACGACAAGACCCTGGCCTCTCTCGACGACGAGCAGCTGGCGCTTGTCATGCTCGCCATTCGCGACCGCGTGCGCGAGCACGAGACCACCCCCGGCCTGCGCTACAGCCAGGTGATCATCAACCACGGGCGCCAGGCGGGTGCCTCCATAGCTCACCCGCACGGCCAGCTGCTCGGGATCCCATTCGTGCCGAGGGAGCTTGCGGAGGAGCTGGCCGGCTTCGACCGCTTCGCAGGCGGCTGCCTCGTCTGTGCGGCTGCGGCCTCCGAGGAGAGGGTCGATTACCGGATAATCCGGGCGACCGATCACGCTGTGACGTTCTGCCCGTACTGGAGCGGGACGCCCTACGAGGTCCTCGTCGTCCCCCGCGACCACGGTGCTCATCTCCACCGGGCGGCCCCCGAAGGCATCGTGGGCGTCGGGCGCGCCGTGCGCAGTGCTCTCCGGGCGATCAACGAGAGCCTCGGAGACGTGGCCTACAACGTCGTGTTCCACTCGGCTCCCTACCGTGCGACCAGTGCGTACCACTGGCACGTCCACATCCTGCCCTGCTTGACCACCCGTGCAGGCTTTGAGCTCGGCACCGGGGTCATGATCAACGTCGTCGGACCCGAGAAGGCCTCCGAAGACCTGCGCGAGGCCCTTGGTCGGGTAGAGCCCGATCCCGCCGACGGGCGTGTGACCGCCGCCTCCTGACACTGGCGAGGCAGGCCACCTCGGGCGACCCGACTGCTAGCAGGCCGCGGTGGTGCGCGCGGCGACGAGGGACTTGAGTTCCTCCGCCACCTCCGAGCGCTCCAGGGTCACGAGCCTCGAGATCCCGTCGACGCCAAGGTAGCCGCTCAACAAGGAGCCCCGGTTGCGACGTTCCCAGGCCTTGGCGAGCCGCTCGGCCTGAGCCCAGGTGACGGGCGGCTGCGCCGCCACGGCTTCGGTCGCCACCTGGCGAAGCGAGTAGGAAAGATCCGCCAGGTCCTCGAGCGGCGAGGCAAAACGCGGCTCGCGCCGCGTCAGGTTGTCGTCGGACCTGCCGATCAGCGGATCGTCGCCGAAACCGCCGACAATCCAACCGGCGTCGGTCCTAAAGACCCGGCGGAGGTGGTAATCACCGTGAACCCTGATGCCGACGCCGGGCGAGGCCTCGCCGGCAGCCAGTGGGCGAACACCGAAGGCCTCGGCGAGGGCCAGATGGAGGCCGCCCGTGATCTCTCCGAGGCGGCGCATCTCCGAGGAGAGGTCGCCGCCGGCCCCGCCGACCTCGTCGCGTCGCAACTTCTCCTCGTCGATGTTGCGGCCGAACAGGTCGCGCAGGGAGGTCAGCGCGAGCCAGCGGCCCTCGACGGCGCCCGGGATGTACTCGCGGACAAGTGCCAGGTCCCACCCGTTCCGCTTCCAGTTCGCGACCGGCCTCAGTATCTGCTCGAAGCCGACCTCGTCCAGCCTGCCCAGGAGCTCTATCTCGGGCCGGGGTGCCGGTTCGAGCACCCGGTAGGACTTCATGAACAGGCGCTCGTCGTACACGAGCGAGGCGTGGCTCACGAGCGATTGCACGACGCGCGCCCGGGTCGCCCTCTCGGAGCCGGCACTGGCGACGGCAAGCAGCACGGTGGCGAGCTCCTCGTCGGCAAGGGCGTCGTAGCAGAGCACCTCTCCCGAGCCGTCGTCGCACATTCCGAGCACCGCGCCCTGGTGGTCTCCCAGGGCTGCTGGTGCCTGCGCCGCGTCGCGCCACCCGACAAGGACATGGAAGGGGCGGTCTGCGGCGGTGACGACCACGCTTGCCAGCCCCGGGCGGCCGTCGAGCACGATCTCGAGGTCAGCCAGCCGGAAGGCGGGCCACAGGCCGCTGTCGTAGCGAGCCATGTACACGAGGAACCAGGGCTGGCGCTGAAGATAGGGGACGACGAGCCCTTCGAGTGCAGACGGAGCGGGCGGCACTAACAGCGCTCCACGAGCTCGAACAAGTAGATGCCGTAGGGCGCCAGGGTGACCGAGTAGGGCTTGGACGTGATCTTCGGGAAGGGCACCCGCCCCAACAGCTCGATCGGCGTGCAGCCTTCCCAGCGACCGAGGCTGAGCTCGGCCGGCTGGGCGAAACGGCTCAGGTTCGACACGCACAGCACAGAGACGGTCGGCCAGTCCGGATGAAGCGGGTCGGACGACCTGGTCAGGTCATCCGCGTCGGCTGGCTCGATGGAGCGCTGAGCGCCTCCGGCGTCGGAGGCCTCGTCGGGCTGGGCCGCGCCGGCACGGGGCCGCCTCACATAGGCGAGCACGGAGGGATTGTCAGCGGGAAGGACCTCGAACGAACCCTTGGCGAACTGAGGGTACTGGTGCCGCACCGCCAGCATGTGCCGCAGCCAGTGGAGGAACGACGAGGGGTCGCGCTGCTCCGCTTCGACGTTGACGGCTTGGTAACCGTGCACCGGGTCCATGAGCGGGGGCAGGTAGAGCTGTGCGAAGTCGGCCCGGGAGAAACCGGCGTTCCGGTCCGGCGACCACTGCATCGGCGTTCGGACCCCGTCCCGGTCCCCGAGGTAGATGTTGTCGCCCATGAGAAGCTCGTCGCCGTAGTAGAGCACCGGGCTGCCCGGCAAGGACAGCAGCAAGCCGTGGAGCAGCTCGGCGACGCGGCGGTCGTTGTCGACAAGAGGGGCAAGGCGGCGCCGGATCCCGAGGTTCCTGCGCATCCTGGGGTCGCGGGCGTACTCGGCGTACATGTAGTCGCGCTCCTCGTCGGTCACCATCTCGAGGGTGAGCTCATCGTGGTTGCGCAGGAAGATCCCCCACTGGCAGCCGTCTGGGATCGGGGGCGTCTGAGCGAGGATCTCGGTGATCGGGAAGCGCTGCTCCCGGCGGACCGCCATGAACATGCGCGGCATGAGCGGGAAGTTGAAGCACATGTGGCACTCGTCCCCGTCGCCGAAGTACTCAGTGACCACGTCCGGCCACTGGTTGACCTCCGCGAGCAGGACACGGTTGGGGTAGGAGCTGTCGATCTCGGAGCGAATGCGGCGTAGCAGCTTGTGGGTAGCCGGCAGGTTCTCGCAAGTCGTCCCCTCTGCCTTGTAGAGGTAGGGCACGGCGTCGAGCCGGAACCCGTCGAGGCCGAGATCGAGCCAGAACCGGACGACGCCCAGCATCGCGTCGGCGACATCTGGGTTCTCGTAGTTCAGGTCCGGTTGATGATGGTAGAAACGATGCCAGTAGTACTGCTGGCGCCGTGGGTCAAAGGTCCAGTTGGACTGCTCGACGTCGCAGAAAATCACCCGGACGTTGGCAAAGCGGTGGTTGTCGTCGGCCCACACGTACCAGTCGGCCTTGTCGTTGTCACGCGACGACCGGGACTCGACGAACCAGGGATGCTCGTCGCTCGTGTGGTTCATCACGAGGTCGGAGATGATCCGGATCCCCCGGCGATGGGCCTCCGCGACCACCGCGGCGAGGTCGTCGACGCTTCCGAGCTCGGGCGCGACGGTCATGAAGTCACTGATGTCGTATCCGCCGTCGTGCAGCGGCGAGGGGTAAAAGGGCAGCAGCCAGATGCAGTCGACGCCGAGCCACTGGAGGTACTCGAGCTTCTCGCGCAAGCCCTTCAAGTCGCCGATCCCGTCCGCGTCGGAGTCGAAAAAGCCGCGAGGGAGCAGTTCGTAGAAGACCGCCTTCTCGTACCATCGCGGATCGTCCAGGAGTGGACGTGAGCCGGGGGACACGGCCAGGTTCAGGCGAACCCGATAGCCGACAACCTGCGCAGCTCCGACAGCTGATGGTGCGTCTCGACGAGACGCGCCATGCCCGGCTTCGACCGCATGAGAAGCGATCCGGTGATCGCCCCGCCATGGTCGTGGCGGACGCCTCGCAACGCATCGTCGCTCAAGGCCATGGGCGCCTTGTCCTTCACGCCCTCGCCGACCAGGAGTGGCTGACGCTGTCGTTCACGGCGCTGACGATAGCGGGCGGTCGCGTGCTTCGCGAGCGACCGAGAGCCACTTCCGGCTGCTCACGGTGGCGGGAGTGCCGACCGCGCTCCGAGTCGCTGTCTCCGACCCCGTCCCGGCAGTACTGTCTCGCCGTGGATCGCTTCGTCTTGCGCCCGTCCGGCCCGCTGCAGGGCACCGTCGACGTGAACGGGGCGAAGAATTCCGTGCTGAAGCTCATGGCGGCTTGCCTTCTCGCCCCGGGCCTGCACCGTCTCGACAACGTCCCGGTCATCTCTGACGTCGCCATCATGTCGGACGTGCTCCGCGCGATGGGGGCCGAGGTCCTCCATGAGGGCCGGGGCCCCAACGGGCATCTCGAGATCACCGTCCCCGAGGAAGTGACGCCCATCGCCCCTTACGAGCTCGTCGAGAAGATGCGGGCATCGATCGTCGTGCTCGGTCCCCTGCTCGCGCGCTATGGCACCGCCAGGGTGTCGATGCCCGGTGGCGACGACTTCGGGTACCGCCCGATCGACTTCCACCTGAGCGCGTTCGAGAACCTGGGCGCCACCTTTGTGACCGAGCACGGCTACGTCGAGGGGTACTGCGACCGCCTCGTCGGCACACGCATCGTGCTCCAATTCCCGAGCCATACCGCGACCGACAACATCTTGATGGGCGCCGTGCTCGCCAAGGGCACGACCGTGATCGAGAACGCCGCCCGGGAGCCGGAGATCGGCGACCTCGCCGAGACCCTGACCGAGATGGGGGCGCACATACAAGGTGCCGGGACTTCCCGCATCGAAGTCGAGGGAGTGGACGAGCTGCGCCCTGCGGCGCACCGGGTGATCCCCGACCGGGTCGAGGCGGCCACCTTCGTCGCCGCCGTGGGCCTTGTCGGTGGGGAAGTGCTGGTGAGACGGGCGCGTCCCGAGCACATGGACATGCTTCTCGAGAAGCTCCGCCAGATGGGCATGACCTGCACGCCGACCGACGAAGGCATTCTCGCCGCGGCAGAGGGACGTCTGCGGTCGGTTGATGTCGCCACCCTTCCCTATCCGGGTGTGGCGACCGACTACAAGCCGTTGCTCGTGACGCTGCTGTCGGTCGCGGACGGGGTGGCGATCGTGAGCGAGAACCTGTTCGCCGGCCGCTTCCGCTACATCGACGAGCTGAGGCGGATGGGCGCGAAGATCAAGACCGAAGGCCATCACGCCATCGTGCGCGGTGTGCCCAGCTTGTCGGGAGCCAGGGTCCGGGCACCGGACATACGCGCCGGGGCGGCGCTCGTGCTGGCCGGCCTCGCCGCCGAGGGTGTCACCGATGTGAGCGGCGCCGAGCACATCGACCGCGGGTACGAGGACCTCGACGGGCGCCTTCGCTCGCTCGGTGCGAACATCGAGCGCGATTCTTCGCCGTGAGGCCCGGCTTGCGGGGCTCGAGCACGGCAGAGCTGTTCCGGGCCGCCAGTTCCGGCGACCGCGGCGCCCTCGCTCGCCTGCTCTCGATCGTCGAGCGGGGCGGGGCCGCAGGCCGCGAGCTGTCCGCGCTGACCTTCAGGCGAGCCGGCAGCGCCTACGCCGTGGGCTTGACCGGGGCACCGGGCTCGGGGAAGTCCACGCTCACGAGCGCCGTCCTGGCGGACATCCGCGGGCGCCTCGCCCTCCCGGTCGCAGTGCTCGCCGTCGACCCCTCCTCAGCTGTGACGGGCGGCGCGATCCTCGGGGACAGGGTGAGGATGCAGTCCCACGCCCTCGACGACGAGGTCTTCATCCGCTCCATGGCGACCCGCGGCCACCTCGGGGGCCTGGCCGCCGCCGTGCCCGAAGCAGTACGCCTGCTCGATGCGACCGGCTGGCCACTCGTGATCGTCGAGACCGTCGGCGTCGGCCAGGTCGAGATCGAGGTCGCCGCCACGTGCGACACGGTCGTGGTCGTCGTGAACCCCGGCTGGGGGGATTCCGTGCAGGCAAACAAGGCGGGGCTGTTGGAGATCGCCGACGTGCTCGTCATCAACAAGGCGGACCGGCCCGGCGTGAAGGAGACGGCCCGCGACCTGAGGCTCATGCTCCAGCTCTCGGGGAACCTCGCGTGGACGCCGCCGATCGTGGAGACCGTGGCTTCGACGGGCGAGGGAGTCGGCGAGCTGTGGGAGGCGATGGCCTCGCACCGCGAGCACCTCGAGCGCGGCGGGGAACTGATCTCGAGGCGCGCGGAGCGTGCGCGGGAGGAGGCCTTGAGGATCGCGAGAGGACGTTTCGAGACCGCTCTTGGCGCGGCCGTCGCCACCTCGGCGAACAGCGAGCTGCTGGCGGCGCTGAGGAGCAGGCGGATGGACCCCGACGAGGCGGCCGACCGGCTCGTCGAGGCCGTGGCGCGCCAGCTCACTGGCGAGCAGGGGCGGCTCCCGAGCTGAGCGCACGCTCCATGAGGACGAAGTCGCGCTCCTCGGTCCAGCGCGGGAGGACCGCGACGGCTGCGTAGCCGCGCCCGGAGTAGAAGCGCTGTGCCCTCCCGCCGGCCAGCGCCTCCAGGCGGACGCGATCACAGCCCCGCTCGAGGCCGAGCCTCTCCACGGCCCGCAGCAGATGCGAACCCACGCCCTGGTTGCGCCACTCGGGGCGCACGATCAACCGGCCGAGCCTCAAGACCGGGCCGCGGACCTCGCCGTCGGCGAACCCGACCGGGCGCCCGCCGGCCCTGGCGACGATCGCGTAGCGCGCGAAGGGCTGGACTCCCGGGCCGTAGCGCTCTCGCCTGTAGCCGGACCACTGCTCCTCGGCCCAGGCGGCGATGACAGGGTCCGGTTGCTCGACCAGGGAAAGCTCCAGATCGAGGCTGCCTCGCCCAACCACCCTTGGCCTGGCCAGTGCGGTGTCGGCCACCGGCCTCCAGCGGTGGTCGGCATCCTGTTCGAGAACGGTGACGCACTCGAAGCAGTACGCCGCCCGGTAGTCGGCCAGCGCCTCGAGGGCGTGGGGGAGCCGGCTGGGCTCGATCCGCTGGTCCAAGGTGAGGTGGGGCACGAAGTCGCGCTCGCGGCGCGCCGGCGGTGGGGCGAGGGGACCGCTTGCCAGATGCCCTCGGAGCTCTGACATGGCCTCGAGGTCACCTCCGACCTCGAGGTAGAGCACGGGCGTGCGCGGCCAGAAGCTGGCCGGCGGTCCGAGGGAGACGGCTATGGGCGAGCTGTTCTCAGCTGCGCTCCGGACGTGTTCGAGCACTGCCTCGAGGGACTCCTCGCGGACGTTCACCGGGGGGACGAGCGTCAAGTGCGGGACGATGCGCTGCAGCGCCTTGGCCCCGAGGGCCCTGCGCAGGCCGTCGATCTCGTTGGCGACCGAGCCGGTCACCACCAGCGCCACCGTCAGCCGGCGTCGTGCTGTCACGTATCAGGCGATCTCTGCCAGGGCCTCCGCCAGTGGCTCGAGCACGTCGGGGGCATGCGGCGGGGGGAGAACCACGATGGCGAGCTCGGCACCGACTTCTGCGAGCGCAGCGGCAGTCGCCGCCGTGGCCGCGGGACCGTCCTGGAAGCGCACATGACTCGACAGCAGGATCTCTGCCGGGTCGCGCCCGACCTCGGCGCAATGCTGGAAGAGCACCTCCCGCTTGTGAGCGAACTCCTCGACCGGGTCGCCGACGAAATTCCAATGCTGGGCGAAGCGCGCCGCGGTGCGCAGTGTCCGCTTCTCACCGCTGCCACCGATGCAGATCGGCGGATGCGGCCGCTGGACCGGTTTCGGGTTGCAGCGGGCGTCGGTCAGCTCGTAGTAGGCCCCCTGGAACGACGTCGTCTCGTTCGAGAGAAGGCCGACTATGACCTCGCAGGCTTCCTCGAAGCGGTCACTGCGCTCCTTCAGCGTCCCAACGGCGATTCCATAGGCGCCCGACTCCTCCTCGTTCCAACCCGCCCCGATGCCGAGCTCGAGGCGTCCGCCCGAGACGACGTCGAGTGTCGCCGCCATCTTGGCGAGTACGGCCGGGTGCCGGTAGTGGATCCCAGTTACGAGCGTGCCGAGACGAAGGCGCCTCGTCGCCTGGGCCAAGGCGGTGAGGGTCACCCAGCCCTCGAGGCACGGCCCGGTCGGGTCGGAGAAGATCGGGTAGAAGTGGTCGAAGAGCCAGCCGGACTCGAACAGCTCGATGTCGTCGGCGGCGCGCCAGACGGCCAGCATGTCGTCCCAGGTCGTGTTCTGCGGAGCTGTCTTGAAAGCGAAGCGCATGTGCCAGAACTTACGGCAAGCCGGCCGCGGCCGGTCGCATTCGCCTCACAGGCGGCTCAGGTTCGCCTTGAGCTCGGCAACCGCCTCCAGCCGCGCCCGGGCCCGGGCTGCGGCCGCGGTGGCGGCCGCGTCCGCGGCCGCGTCGGCAGCAGGCTGGCCTTCGCCTGTCGGGGCCTCGGTGCCGCCCGCACCGGCTGCTCCCCCGGCTCCGGGCTCGGGAACGTTGCCTGCCGCAGCTTCGGCCGCCTCGAGCGCACGCCGCGCTCGGTCGACGTCGATCTCTTCGGCAAGCTCGGCGACCCCGGAGACGATCGTCACCTTGTTGTCGGCGACCATCACGAAGCCGCCGTGCACCGCCGCGTGCACGTCACCGATCGCAGCCGACTCGCCCGGGGTGGCCTCTCCGGCCCCGTCGCCGCTGTCCGGCGCGGCGACCCTGGCTGCGCCGCCCTCGAGGGCCACGCCCTCGGCCGGCGCAGGGCGCTGGTGGACAGCCTGGATGCGCACTACGCAGATGTCGACCGAACCGATGTAGTCCATGTGGTTCGCCAGAAAGGTGATGTCGCCTCTGTCGGCGCGCATCACCACTGCCTCGGCGTCGCCCGAGAACAGCACCCGTTCGGGCGTGATGAGCTCGGCGTGCGTCAGGTTCGCCATCGTTCGGCTCAGCCCCGCTCGATGGACTTGGCCTTGGTGATCACGTCATCGATGCCGCCGACGTTCAAGAAAGCCTGCTCTGGGACGTCGTCGAGGTCACCCCCGACGAGCGCCTCGAAGCTGCGCACCGTCTCGTCGATCGGGACGTAGATTCCGGGCAGGCTCGTGAAGACCTCCGCCACGAACAGCGGTTGCGACAGGAAACGCTGGATCTTGCGTGCGCGGGTCACACTGAGGCGGTCCTCCTCGGAGAGCTCGTCCAGGCCGAGAATGGCGATGATGTCCTGGAGCTCGCGAGCTCGCTGCAGCACCTCTTGAACCCGCCGCGCGCACTGGTAATGCCGATCGCCCACCACCTCGGGAGCCAGGATGTTGCTCGTCGAAGCGAGTGGGTCGACCGCCGGGTAGATGCCGAGGGCGGCTGTCTGGCGGGACAGCTCTGTCGTCGCGTCGAGGTGGGTGAAGGTCGTGAACGGTGCCGGGTCTGTGTAGTCGTCGGCGGGAACGTAGACGGCTTGCAGGGAGGTGATGGAGTGGCCTCTCGTCGAGGTGATCCGCTCTTGGAGCTCGCCCATCTCGTCCGCCAGCGTCGGCTGGTAGCCCACGGCCGACGGCATACGGCCCAGCAGCGTGGAGACCTCCGAACCCGCCTGCACGAAACGAAAGATGTTGTCGATGAACAAGAGCACGTCCTGGTTCTTCACGTCCCGGAAGTACTCCGCCATCGTCAGGGCCGAGAGCGCCACCCGCAGCCGCACGCCCGGCGGCTCGTCCATCTGGCCGTAGACGAGCGCCGCCTTGGTTATGACGCCGGACTCCTGCATCTCGAGCCACAGGTCCGTGCCCTCTCGGGTGCGCTCACCGACGCCTGCGAACACCGAGACCCCCCCGTGCTCTTGGGCGACCCGGTGGATCATCTCCTGGATCAGCACCGTCTTTCCCACACCGGCACCGCCGAACAGGCCGATCTTTCCGCCCTGGACGTAGGGCTCCAGCAGATCGATGACCTTTATGCCTGTCTCGAACATCTGACGCCTCGGCTCGAGGGTGTCGAAATCCGGAGCCGGGCGGTGGATCTCCCACCACGCGTCGGGCTCGCCCATCTCGCCCGCATCGAGGCGCTCGCCGATCACGTTGAAGACGTGACCCAGCACGGCGTCGCCCACGGGGACGGTGATGCCCCTACCGGTATTGGTGACGCTGGCCCCGCGAGCGAGCCCGTCGGTCGGCTTGAGGCAGATGCAACGCACCCGGCCCTCGCCGATCTGCTGAGCTACCTCCGCTGTGATGAGGACCTCCTGCCCGTCGACGAGGAGACGCACCTGAAGGGCCGTGTTGATCTCCGGCAGGGCGTGCGGTGGGAACTCGACGTCGATGACAGGGCCTGCGATGGCGACGATGCGTCCGTTCTCGAGATGCTGGGCCTCGGGAGCCTCGGGGGCAACGGTGGTCATACGTTCTGCTCCTCGGTTGCTTGGGGATGAGTGAGCTCATGGGTGGCGCCGCCGGTCGAGCGAAGCGCCTCGGATCCGCCGACGATCTCCATGATCTCGGTCGTGATGGTGTCCTGCCGGGCACGGTTCATCACCCGCCGGAGCGTCTTGAGAAGCTCTTCGGCATTCTCTGTGGCTGCCGACATGGCCCGCTGGCGGGCGGCGTGCTCCGAGGCAGACGCCTCGAGCAGGGCCCCGAAGATCGCGGCCTCCGTGTATCTCGGGATGAGCTCTGCCAGCAGCTGGTCGACGTCGGGCTCGAACTCGAAAAAGCCGAGCTTGCCCTCGGGCTCGGGTCGTCCGAAGTCGATGGCTCCCGGATCACTCGGCATCAGGTCGGGCTCCCCGGGAATCTCCTGGCCGGCTGGTCCCCCGGGGGCCGCTGGGCGCGGCTCGGCTCGGCTCGGCAGCACCGGGAGCAGTTGGCGCGTCTCGACGAACTGGCTGCTCGCCGAGCGGATCCGCGTCGAGACGACCTGCACGAGGTCGACCTCGCCCTTGAGGAACGGCGGCATGACGGCCCGGGCCACACGCCGGGCATCCTCGAACGTGGGACGGTCGGACATGCCGACGAAGTGGCGCTCGACGGGCTGATGGCGAAACCGGAAGTAGGCCTGCGCCTTCTTGCCGATGGTCATCACCCGGTAGCTCTCAGTTCTGCCCGAGCCGGAGCGGATCAGGCGCTCGGCGACGCGCAGCACGCTCGAGTTGTAGGCGCCCGCCAGGCCCCGGTCCGCCACGATCACGAGCGCAAGGACGTTGTGGGGCGACTCCGGGACCCCCAGCAGGCGCGTGGCGCTGCTGCTTTCCCGGGCGGTCTCGACCAGGATGTCCGAGAGCGCCCTGACGTAAGGCCGCGCCCCGGCGATACGCCCCTGGGCGCGGGCTATCTGCGAGGCCGCGATGAGCTCGAACGACCGCGTGATCTTCTTCGTCTCCTCGATGCTGCGAATGCGCCGGCGAAGAACCCGCTCCTGACCGCCTGCCACGTGCCTACCCGGCCTCGGTCTCGTCCGCGACCCGCGCTTCGGCGACGGCTTGTGTGGCCTCCGCCACTGCGGCCTCTTCGTCCCCGCCGCCGCGTGACGAGGCGGCAGAAGAGCCGAAGCCCTGCTTGAACTCCGCCATGGCGGCCCCGAGGTCGGACCCTTTCGGCAGGGCGCCGGTGGCGGCGATCTGCTCGAGCATGTCTGCGTGGCGCGTCCGCATGAAGGCCCGCAGCTCGGACTCGAAGCGCTGCACGTCGCTGACGGGCACGTCGTCGACGTACCCGCGCACGCCCGCGTAGATGACGATGACCTGCTCCTGCACAGGCATGGGGACGTTCAGGCCCTGCTTGAGCAGCTCGGTGAGGCGGTAGCCGCGGTCGAGCTGGGCCTGTGAGGCCTTGTCGAGCTCGGAGCCGAAAGTCGCGAACGCCTCCAGCTCGCGGAACTGCGCCAGGTCGATCTTGAGGGTGCCGACGACCGACTTCATGGCCTTGATCTGCGCCGCACCCCCCACCCGAGAGACCGAGTTCCCGACGTTGAAGGCCGGGCGCACACCCGAATAGAAGAGCTCGCTCTCGAGGAAGATCTGGCCGTCGGTGATCGAGATGACATTGGTCGGGATGTAGGCGGAGATGTCACCCGCCTTGGTCTCGATTATCGGAAGGGCTGTGAGCGAGCCACCGCCCATCTTGTCGGAGAGCTTCGCCGCCCGTTCCAACAGACGGCTGTGGAGGTAGAAGACGTCGCCGGGGTAGGCCTCCCGGCCCGGAGGACGGCGGAGGAGAAGGGAGATCTGACGGTAGGCCTCGGCTTGTTTCGAAAGGTCGTCGTAGACGACCAGGGCGTGCTCGCCCTTCTCCATCCAGTGCTGGCCCATGGCGCATCCCGCGTACGGGGCCAGGTACTTGAACGGTGCCGGCTCGGAGGCGGGCGCGGCCACGACGACGGTGTAGTCCATGGCGCCGTGCTCGGCGAGGGTGGCGACGGTCTGGGAGACGGTCGAGCCCTTCTGGCCGATGGCGACGTAGATGCACTTCACGCCGGCACCGCGCTGGTTGATGATCGTGTCGGTGGCGATCGTGGTCTTCCCGGTCTTGCGGTCGCCGATGATGAGCTCGCGCTGGCCCCGGCCGATCGGGGTCATGGCGTCGATGACCTTGATGCCGGTCTGCAAGGGCTGTGAGACGGGTTGGCGCGAGACGATGCCGGGCGCCTGGATCTCGAGGCGGCGGTCGAGAGTGTCACCGAGCGGGCCCTTCCCGTCGATCGGTTCACCGAGGGGGTTCACGACGCGACCCAGCAAGGCGTCGCCCACCGGCACCGACAAGATCCTGCCTGTCGAGCGCACGACCTGGCCCTCGTCGAGGCCCTCCATGGTGCCGAGGACGACGGCGCCGATCGACTCCTCGTCCAGGTTGAGGGCGAGGCCGACGGTGCCGTTCTCGAACTCGAGCAGCTCGTTGACGGTGGCGCCGGGCAAGCCGGTGACTCGTGCGATGCCGTCTCCGACCTCGGCGATGCGGCCAACCTGCTCGACCTCTGTCCCGGCCGTGAAGTCGCTGACGTGGCGCGCCAGTGCCGCGGCGATGTCGTCGGCGTTGATCATGAGCTCAGGCATCGGTGGGAGTCCTTTGTCCTTTTCGTCTGGGTGGAACGGTCGGTTCGAGTGGTCCGGGAACGGTCACGGTCGAGTCTCGAGAGCTTGAAAAGCCGCCGAGGGGGCCAGGGCCTCGCGGAGCTGGTCGAGGCGATGGCGCACGGAGCCGTCGATGACCGTATCGCCGATAGTGACGGCCATCCCACCGATCAAGGACGGTTCGACCTGAACGCGTAGCTCGACGGTGCGGCCCACGGCGCGTCCGAGCACCTCGGCGAGGCGCTGGTGCTCGGCGTCGTCGAGCTCGACGGCCGAGCGCACCTCGGCGACGCGCCGCCCGCGCTCTTCGGCAGCGAGCCCTGCGACCCACTCGAGGGTTCCGACAAGGTCCCGGACGTGGCCGGCTTCGAGGACGTAGGCGACGAGCCGGGCTGTCGCAGGCTGCACTTTGCCGCCGAGAAGATCGGCGACCACGGCAACCCGTTGCGCCACCGGACGGTTCGGGTCGCCAAGCGCGTGGCGCAGCTCAGGGCTCGAGTCGACCACCCGCGCGAAGCCGACCACCTCGTTCTCGAGCACGTCGATGCTCTCCCGCCGGTCGGTCTCTTGGAACAGCCTGTCCGCATAGCCGCGGATCCGCTCGCGCACCGCCGTGCGACCGCCGAGGAGCTCTTCGGCTCCTATGGGCCGGGCCTGGCCGGCCTCTACGGCGTCGGCGGTCTCGTTGGCGAGCTCCACCAGCTCGAACACCGAAGACGGGAGTTCGTCGGCCGGTTCGACGACCACAGCCCAGGACACGAGCGCCTCGGTCTCGGCCGCCGCCTTTCCCTCCAGCAGGTCCTGCACGACGCCTCGCCGCCCCCGAGGCGGGATGGCCGCGTCCGTCAGGACATTGCGAAGTGGCCCTGACTCCACGAGGGCTCGCGAGAAGGCGCTCAGGTCGTTCGCGACCTGGCGGGCGCGCCCGGCCTCCGCAGCCGATTCAAAGGTCGCGCTCGCATAGCCGCGCAACAGCTCCCTCATGCCATCGCCTCGGCAGCATCGATCGTCTCGGAGATGAGCGCCCGCTGCAGCGAAGCGTCGACCGCGGCGGCCACGACGACCTCCGTCGCTGCCATGATGACGGCGCCGATCTCCCTCGTGACCTCGTCTCGGGCGCGCTTGCGCTCGAAATCGGCCTCCGCCCTCGCGCTCGCCACGAGCCTGTCGTGCTCCTCCCGCCCGCGGTGCTCCCCCTCGAGAAGGAGTTGGGCCGAGGTCTCATGGGCCCGCTCGACTATGGCGACCGCTTCCGAGTGCGCCGCCTCGAGGGCCGCACGCGCCTCGTCGAGCATGTGCCGGCCCGTCTCCGATGCAGAATCGGCAGACGTGAGTGAGGACCGGATGGCCTCGGCCTGGTGGTTCATCAGCTTCTTGAGCCAGGGCCACACGTAGCGGTAGGTGAAAGCGAGCAACAGCAGGAAACCGAGGACCTCAGCCAGGTAGTACAGCATGGTTAGACCGCTCCCCCGCCCGAGACTGCTCCGGCCCCCGTGACATTGGCGACCACCTCGTCGATCAAGCGACGGTGCCGGGCGGCGTCGACGCTGCTGCCGAGCACGCGCTCGGCCGCGGCCACGACAAGGGAGTCCAGGCGTCCCAAGAGCTCCTCGCGGGCTCGCTGGCACTCGCCTGAGATCTCCTGCCGGGTCGCCTCGACCAACCGCTCGTACTCCTCCTGGCCCCGAGCACGACCTTGTCCGAGGGCCAGGTCGGCACCCTGGTTCGCCCGGTCGATGATGTCGCGTGCTTGGGCTCGCGCCTCGTTGAGCAACCTGTCGCGCTCGGCGAGCACACCTTGGCTCTCGGCGCGCGCCTGTTCGGCCTGCTGCAGCGCAGCGCGAACGCGCAGCCGCCGCTTCTCGGCCACTTCCTGCAGCGGCGGCAGGATCCACTTCGCGACGACGCCGAGCACGACGAGGAAGATGACGAGCTCGACGACGAAGGTGCCATTCGGGATGAGGAAGTTCCCGCCGTTGGAGGAACTGCCCGTTCCGCCACTCGCAAACAGCATCCAGCAAGCCCCCCGTCGCTACTTCTTGGCGAGGACGAAGACGAACAGGACCATGAACACGAGGTTGATGAAGTACATGGCCTCGACGAGACCGACGATGATGAACATGATCGTGAACAACCGGCCCTGCGCCTCGGGCTGGCGGGCGACTCCGGCGATCGTCTGGCTTCCGGCCAAGCCGTCGCCGATGGCCGCGCCGATGGCGCCGCCGCCAAGGGCCAGTCCGCCGCCGACCATGGCGCCGGCAAGCTCGATCGCCTGGTTGAGGTCATTTGCCATTGGGTTTACCTACTCCCTTTCTGCGCGTTGGAGATGTCTCGAGGCTCCTTGGGAATTGGCGTCTCGCTCTTCGAGCTTGTCGATCTTGTCAATGGTCTCCTGCCATGGCGGTCTCGAAGTAGAGGATCGTGAGCAGCGAGAAGATGAACGCCTGCACGGGGGCGACGAACAGGCCGTCGAACGCCTTCCAGACCAAGTCCCCGATCGGGACGATGTACCAGGGAAGCAGCGCCCAGATCAGCAGCACCATGATCCCGCCGGAGAAGATGTTGCCGAAGAGTCGAAGGGCGAGTGTCAGAGGTTTGGCGATCTCCTCGATCACGTTGATCGGGAAGAGCACCTTGTAGGGCCGGAAATAATGGCCGATGTAGTTACCCAGTCCCTTCGTCCGGATCCAGGTCGCGTGCACGAGGAGGATCACGGTGAGCGCCATGGCGTAGGTCAGGTTCACGTCCCCGGTCGGAGCCGGCAGGTACTGCGGGTTGTGACCCGACGGGATCATCTCGAGCCAGTTACAGATCAAGATATAGAGGAACAACGTCATCGCGAGCGGCACGATGCGCCGCCCCCTCGGGCCGATGGTCGACTCGACCTGGCTCGAGACGGCATTGACGAGAGCCTCGAAGACGAGCTGCATCCTGCCGGGCACCTCGGCCGTCAGGCGCGCCCTGACGCCAAGCCCCATCCCGATCACGATCACGGCTGCGACGAGAGCGGAGACGAGGTCGTACTTGTTGACCGTGAGCCCGAGCAGCTTGATCGTGGGGACATTGCCGATGGTGATAGGGCGCGCCGAGGCCAGCAGCCCGAGAGAGGTCACGTGACAGCCCCCTGGCGGAGCAAGGTGACCACCAGGCTCACGACGAACAGGAGGTAGAACACGGCGACGCCGCCGAGCACCCCCATGCCGAGCGGGAGGTTGACCACGACGAGGACGATCGCGATGACCGTCGTGAGGGCGAGCCGGGCCAAGGTGTTCATCGCCATGGGGCGCTTGATCTTGGTGGAGCCGGAGGCGTTGAGACGGGAGGCCGTCGACATCACGAGACGGATGTTCACGATCCCGAGACCGAGGCCGATGCAGGCGCCCAGGCCGCCCAGCGGATAACCGAGGAGCGACAGGACCACGAGCGCGACGACGCCGACGCCGAGGGCGGCGAACACCGTGCGCCGGAGCATCCGCGAGATCTCCGGCAGGTCAAGCTGTCCCAGTACTGCTGCGAGTCGCTCCATGCCTCTTCTCGATCGTCTCTGGGACAACAGCGTGACGGTCCTGGGGCCGGCCACGCTGCTGGCTCTCAGAGAAACGACTTGATGTCGGAGTAGGTCACCGCAACCGCGACGATCACCCCGAGGCCCAAACCAACAAACGTGAGCAGCACACCGGTGTGGAACGTCCTGTCCAGCCAGTACCCGCCGCCCACTCCGACGGCGATGCACAGGGCTGTCGTGATGCCCATGCCGATCAACGTGCTGAAGCTCGGTGGGGGCTTCTTGCTCACTCGGTCGCCAATCCTGGCATCGCCACCACCGACCCGGCAAGACAATATCCTGGTCCATCCCCATCTCGGTGCCCCTGCCATTGCCCTGGCAGGACGACGAGGGGCGTGGACCTCATCCCGCTGACGCGACGCCGCCCGGGTAGGGGTCGAACCGGCGGCAAAGCTCCCTCACCGCGCCGCGGACCGAAGCCAGCTCGTCCTCGTCCTCGCGCCCGCGCAGGGCCCGGGCGATGAGCGAGGCAACCTCGACCATCTCGACCTCGCCGAGGCCGGCGGTGGTCTCCGCCGCCGAGCCGAGCCGCAGGCCGCTCGCCACGAAAGGAGGCCTCGGGTCGTTCGGGATGGCGTTGCGGTTGCAGGTGATCCCCGTCCGGTCCAGCACCTCCTGGGCGACCTTGCCGGTGAGCTCCTCCTCGAAGGTCCGCAGGTCGACAAGCACGAGATGGTTGTCGGTCCCGCCGGCGACGAGCCGGAACCCTTGCGCGGTCAGAGCCTCGGCCAGCGCCGCTGCGTTGCGCACCACCTTGGAGGCGTACTCGCGGAACTCGGGCCTGAGAGCCTCGCCGAAAGCCACCGCCTTGGCCGCGATCACGTGCTCGAGCGGTCCCCCCTGCAGCCCCGGGAACACGGCCGAGTCGACCGATTTCGCCAGGTCGGCGCCGCAGACGATGGCCCCGCCCCGCGGGCCGCGCAGGGTCTTGTGGGTGGTGAAGGTGACAACGTCCGCCACGCCGACCGGGTTGGGGTGCACCTTGCCGGCGATGAGCCCGGCCGGGTGGGCGGCGTCGAACATGAAACGGGCACCGACCTCGTCGGCGATCTCCCGGAACGGTTGCGGGTCGATCGCCCGTGAATACGCGGTCGCCCCTGCGACGATGAGCCGCGGCCGCTCGCGTTTGGCGAGGTCGCGGACCATGTCCAGGTCGATCCGCTCGCCCGAGCCGTCAGCGGCCGCAGGCGTGACCCCGTAGGCGACGAAGCGGTACAGCTTCCCCGTGATGCTGACGGGCGAGCCGTGGGTGAGGTGCCCACCCTGGTCGAGGCGCATGGCGAGGATCGTGTCCCCCGGCTCTACGAGCGCGAGATAAGCCGCCAGGTTCGCGTTCGCGCCGGCGTGCGGCTGGACGTTGGCGTGCTCGGCGCCGAAGAGCTCCATCGCCCGCGTCCGGGCCATGTCCTCCACCTGGTCGGCGACGACGTTCCCACCGTAATAGCGCCGTCCCGGGTAGCCCTCGGAGTACTTGTTGGTCAGGACCGAGGCCGTCGCGGCGAGCACCGCGGGAGAGGTGAAGTTCTCCGATGCGATCAGCTGCAGGTTGGTCCGCTGCCGCTCGATCTCGCGCTCGAGCAACGCATGAAGCTCGGGGTCCGACGCGAGCGCTCCCGGCAAGAACGCGCTCGCGCCAGATGGCTCGACGGTGGGCATGGTCATTTACCGGCTCCTTCCAACACCTCTCCTGGTCGGGCTCCGGCCGGGACTTCCGGCGACCCCGCCTCGAGAGCGGCGATCTTCTCGGTTCTCTCGAGATGCCGACCTCCTGCGAACTCGCTCTTCAGGAACATCTCCAGCGAGTCGGTCGCAACCTCGGGGCCCACCAGGCGCTCGCCGAAGCAGATCACGTTCGCGTTGTTGTGCTCACGGGCCAGTCGCGCCGAGGTCACGTCGTGGACCACAGCGGCGCGCACGCCCCGGATCTTGTTCGCCGCGATGGCGATGCCGATCCCGGTGCCGCAAACGCAGACCCCGAAATCGGTGTCACCCGACACGACGTTGCGACCGACCGCGGCGCCGAAGTCCGGGTAGTCCACCGGATCCTCGGAGTGGGTGCCGAGGTCCACCACCTCGTGCCCGAGCGACACGAGACGCCCGGCGAGAAGCTGCTTCAACTCGAAGCCGGCATGGTCGGACCCGACAGCGACGCGCATGGGGCGAGTGTACTGGCCGGCTCCGACAGGCCCCGGAGCCTCTTTCGGGCGGCGTCGGCATCTTGAGTAGGTTTCCCTTCATGGACCTGGCCGTCTCGGTGAGCGAGCTACGCAAGAACTTCGCTGCCGTCGAGGCCGTGAGGGGCGTGCATCTCGAGGTTCAAAGGGGCGAAGTCCTGGCCCTTTTGGGGCCGAACGGCGCCGGCAAGACCACGATCGTCGAGATCTTGGAGGGCTATCAGACCGCGAGCGCCGGCAGTGTCGCAGTGCTCGGATTCGATCCGAGGCGCGACCGGCGACAGATGCTCGAGCGCGTCGGGATCGTCCTGCAGGAGACGGCCGTGGAGCAGTTCCTCACCGTGCGCGAGGTGCTCAGGAGGCGGGCCGCCTACTACCCCCACCCGCGCCGGCCCGACTCGGTCGTCGATCTCGTCGGGCTGAGCGAGAAGGCCGGCGCTCGCGTCCGGACCCTGTCCGGGGGCCAGCAGCGCCGGTTGGACCTCGGTCTGGCGCTGGTCGGGGATCCCGAGCTCCTTTTCCTGGACGAGCCGACTACCGGCTTCGACCCCAACGCCCGGCGCGAGGCGTGGGACATCGTCCGCACCCTCACCGGGGAGGGGCGCACCGTCCTGCTGACGACGCACTACATGGACGAGGCGCAGACGCTCGCGGACCGTGTGGCGGTCATCGCCAAAGGGGTCATCGTCGCCACAGGGACGCCCGACTCGATCGGGGGACGCGACACGGGCACGGCCAAGATCCGCTTCGTGCTGCCCGATCAGGCCACGAGCGTCGCCGAGCTCGGCCTCAGCGACGCCGAGCTCACCGTCAGCTCCGTGGACCGCCGTCGCATGGTCGAGGTCGACACCGACTCCCCTACGCCTGTGCTCCACCGGCTCACCTCATGGGCAGTCGCGCACCACCTCGAGCTCGAAGGGCTCGAGGTCTCCCGGCCGAGCCTCGAGGACGTCTACCTGTCGCTCACGGCCGAGGACAACACGTGAAGTCCCTCCGCATGCTCAAAAGCGAGCTCTGGTACCAGCAGATCGCCTACTGGCGCAACCCGTTGAGCGCCTTCTTCACCTTCTTCATGCCGGTGATGTTCCTTGTGATCTTCGCCTCGCTCTACGAGGGCGCCACCTATGAGGGGCTGAAGCTCGATCAGTACTTCATCCCCGGGATAATGACCTTCGGGGTGATATCCGCCTGCTACACGAACATCGCCATCGCCCTCACCACCCAGCGGGAGCAGGGCATCTTGAAGCGCTTTCGCGGAACGCCGCTTCCTCCGTGGATCTACATGCTCGTGACGGTGCTGAATTGCGTGCTGAGAGCGCTGTTGCTCGTCGCCCTCACGCTCGGAGTCGGCGTGGCCTTCTACGGTCTTGTCTTTCCCGCGCACGCCTTCGGCACCATCGTGCTCACGGTGGTCCTCGGCGCGGCCACCTTCTGCTCGCTCGGGGTCGCGGTCACCGTGATCATCCCGAACGCCGATGCCGCGCCGGCGGTCGTGAACGGCATCTATCTCCCCCTCATGTTCATCTCGGGCACCTTCTTCCCGATCTCGTCGAGCTCTGTGCTCGCGAAGATCGCGTCGTGGTTCCCCATAAGGCCCTTCATCCTCGCCAGCTTCACCGCTCTCGACCCCCGGAACCACAGCGGCGCGATCGACGGGGCCTGGCTCGAGACCATCGCCATCTGGGGCGTCGTCGCCCTCGTGTTCGCGATAAGGCGTTTCAGCTGGCTGCCGAAGCGCCGCTCCTAAGCCCGCCTCAGGCTCAGGGGGCAGCTCGGCTGCCGGGCGCGGCCGGCCTCGGCGTGGCGCGGCCCGGGCTCGCTAGGGCGGACCGGAGAAGCCCGCTACCGTTGCTACGAGCTGCGAGAATGAAAGCGCCCCTTCACGCAGGCACTGCAGCTCGCCGCCGATGAGCGAGACCACCGTCGAGGGCCTGCCCGCACAACGGCCACCGTCGAGCACGGCCGCCAGAGCGGCCCCGAAGTGCTCGCCAACCTCGTCCGCGGTGTGCAAGGGGGCCTCCCCGTGGCGGTTCGCGCTCGTGACGGCGAGCGGGCCGGTCCTGGCGAGCAGCCCCCTCAAGAGGGCGTCCGCCGGGCAACGCAGCCCGATCGTCGCCGGGTCACCGCCGAGGTCGAAGGCGACGCCCGCTCGCCGGGGCAGCACCAAGGTGAGCGGCCCGGGCCAGTAACGAGAGGTGAGCCGGCCGGTGGCCGGGCTCGCCTCCGCCAGCTCGGCGAGCCCGGCCGGATCTGCGATCAGCACCGGCACTGCAATGTGCCCGGGCCGGCCCTTGAGCGCGAACAGCCGGTCCACGGCACCAGGCTGTCGTGGGTCGACAGCAAGTCCGTAGACGGTGTCGGTGGGGACGGCGACGACCTTCCCGGCCGCCAGCGCCTCGACGAGGGCGTCGGGCAGGGAACGGTTCACCGGCCGGCCACGAGAACCCGCGCCCGCCCGGCCAGGTCGTCTGCGACGCCCCTCTCCCGAAAGCCGGCCCCGTTCGCCAGTTCGAGGGCGGCTGTTGCCTGCTGCGGCGCGATCTCGACCACGACCGAGCCGTGCCGACCGAGCCAGGCAGGCGCCCCGGCTACGATCGCCGCGATGGCCTCGAGGCCGCTCGGTCCAGCCACGAGCGCCCCGAAAGGGTCGAAATCTCTCACCTCCGGGTCGAGGTCGGACCATTCGCGCTCGGCGAGATAGGGCGGGTTGGCGACGATCAGATCGAGCCGGCCAGCGAGATCGTCGTCCAGGGCCTGGTACCAGTCACCCCGACGAAGCTGCACCCGCGCCGCCGCCTCGGCCGGGATCGTCCGGAGGTTGCCTGCGGCCACGTCCAGAGCGGCCGGGTCGCGATCGGTCGCGACGACGCGCACCTCGGGCCGCTCGGCCACGAGCGAGAGGGCGATCACGCCCGAGCCGGTGCCGAGGTCGACCGCGAGCAGCCCTTCGGCGGGCCGCAAACCGCAAAGGCGGTCGAGCTCGGAGAGGGCGACTTCGACGACGAGCTCGGTCTCGGGGCGCGGGACCAGCACCCGCGAGTCAACCGCGACATCGAGGGTGCGAAAGCCCCAGTGGCCGAGCACATGCTGGAGCGGCTCGCCGGCGAGCCGCCGCTGCACGAGCGACTCCAGCCGGGCCACAGACTCCGGGTCCGCCTCGCGATCGAGATCGCGCAGCAAAGCCGTCCCGCCGAGGCCGCTGGCCTCTTCGAGCAGCCACCGCGTCTGCACGGGATCGGCGATCGCGGCGGAGGTTCGACGCCACAGTTGGCGCCACGTCGTGGTGACCACTTCGGTCCGTCGCCTCATCCCTCGACTAGCTGGCGGCTCCGCTCGTCTGCCAACAGGGCGTCGACGAGCTCTTCGAGGTCGCCCATCAAGATGCGATCGAGCTTTTTCAAGGTGAGCCCGATCCTGTGATCAGTGACCCGGTTGTCCTTGAAGTTGTAGGTACGGATCTTCTCCGAGCGGCCGCCGCCACCTACCTGGGCGCGGCGCTCTTTGGCAAGAGCGGCGGCGTTCTTCTGCTGCTCGAGGTCGTAAAGGCGCGCCCTCAGCACTTTGAGCGCGGCCGCGCGGTTCTGGATCTGGCTCTTCTCGTCCTGCATCGCCACCACGAGCCCGGTCGGCAGGTGGGTTATGCGCACGGCCGAGTCCGTCGTGTTGACCGACTGTCCCCCGGGGCCGGTCGAGCGGTAGACGTCGATACGCAGGTCACCCGGCTCGATCTCGACCTCGACCTCCTCGGCCTCGGGCAGCACGTTCACCGTCGCAGAGGAGGTATGGACCCGGCCCTGGGACTCGGTGACCGGGATCCGCTGCACCCGGTGGGTGCCGGCCTCCTGGTGCAGGCGCTGCCAGGCGTCCTCGCCCTTTACGAGAAACGTGACCCCGTCGACGCCACCGAGCTCGGACTCGCGAAGGTCCAGCACCTCGACGCGCCAACCACGGTGGTCGGCGTAACGCTGGTACATGTCGAACAGGTCCTTGGCGAACAGGTTCGCCTCCTCGCCTCCCTCGGCACCGCGTATCTCGACGATGACATTGCGCCCGTCGTTGGGGTCCCGCGGCATCAGCAGGTCACGCAGCTCGCTCTCGAGGGCCACAACCCTTGCCTCTGCTGCGTTCTGCTCCTCACGGCCGAGCTCGCGCTCGGCGCCGACGGCATCTGCGGCGAGCTCACGAGCTGTGACGACGTCCTCCTGGGCGGCCTTCAGCTCGTGCATCTTGCGAACCACGGTCTCGAGCTCCTTGTGACGGCGCGACAGCTTGCGCAGCTCGCTTGGGTCCTGCGAGAGAGTCGGGTCAGAAAGGCGGGTGAGGACCTGTGAGTACTCGGCCTCAAGCGCCTCAAGGCGATCGAGCACGAGCTCAGGCTACTGCGCCGGCGGCCGTCGCCCCCGAGAGGCGGCGGATTGGCCTACTGGCCGGTCGGGGCCGGTCAGCGCTTGGTCTTGCGCTGGCCGTAGCGGCGCTCGAAGCGCTCTACGCGCCCACCGGTGTCCACCAGCTTCTGCTTGCCGGTGTAGAACGGGTGGCATTCGTTGCACAGCTCGACATGAAGGTCGGGCTTGGTCGATCTCGTGGTGAAGGTGTTCCCGCACGAACAGCGCACTGACGCGGTCTCGTATGCGGGGTGAATATCTGTCTTCATGATGTCTCCATTGTAGGGCTTCCCGGGCGGCGCTCATCCCGTGCCGCCCGATGAGGGTCAGCCTCCCGGGACCGGCGCCTTGGCGATCTCGGCGAGGAACTCGTCGTTGGAGCGCGTGGTGCGGATCTTGTCCATGAGCAGCTCGAGGCCGGCTCCGGGACCACCGTCGCCACCGAGGGCGTTCAGCACGCGGCGGAGCTTCCAGACCTGCTGGAGCTGAGAGCGGTCGAAGAGCAGCTCCTCGTGGCGGGTCGAGCTGGCGTTGACGTCGATGGCTGGGTAGATCCGGCGCTCGGCCAGCTTGCGGTCGAGGCGGAGCTCCATGTTGCCCGTCCCCTTGAACTCCTCGAAGATGACTTCGTCCATCTTCGAGCCGGTCTCCACGAGGGCAGTGGCGAGGATCGTGAGCGAACCGCCCTCTTCGATGTTGCGGGCCGCACCGAAAAACTTCTTCGGCGGGTAAAGGGCGCCGGAGTCCACACCACCGGACATGATGCGACCGGTCGCCGGCTGGGCCAGGTTGTAGGCCCGGGCGAGGCGGGTGATCCCGTCCAGGATTATCACGACGTCCCTGCCGAGCTCGACGAGCCGCTTGGCCCGCTCGATGGCGAGCTCCGCGACGGTCGTGTGCTCATCGGCGGGACGGTCGAAGGTCGAGGCGATCACCTCGCCTTTGACCGAGCGTCGCCAGTCGGTCGCCTCTTCGGGACGCTCGTCGACGAGCAGGACCATGAGGTGAACGGTCGGGTCGTTCTGCTCGATCGAATGGGCTATCTGCTTGAGGATCGTGGTCTTGCCGGCCTTCGGCGGCGACACGATCATGCTCCGCTGGCCCTTGCCGATGGGCGAGATCAGGTCCACGATCCTCGCCGTGGTGTTGAGCGGGTCCTCCTTCAGTTCGAGCCGCATCCGCTGGTCCGGGAACAGCGGCGTCAGGTCCTCGAAGCGCGGCCGTTCCCGGGCTTCCTCGGGCGTCATCCCGCAAACCGAGTCGATACGCAGCAGGGCGGGGTACTTCTCACTCGGACCCGCCGGGCGGCACGCACCCTCGATGGCATCCCCGCGTCGCAGAGAGAACCGCCTCGCTTGTGAGACCGAGATGTACACGTCCTTGGAACTCGGCAGATACCCACTGGTACGGAGGAAGCCGTATCCCTCGTCTCTCAAGTCGAGCAGGCCACGAACGGGCACCAGCTCGCCCTGCCAGGCGACTTCCTGGCCACCACCTTGAGGCTCTTGGCTGCCGCGCTCCCGGTCTCGTCCCCGCCGACGGCGCCCGCGGCGGTTGCCGGGCTCGACTTGGCCGATCTGGCCGCCTTGAGCGGCCTGGCCGCCCCGCGGCTGCGAGTGCTGCTGAGGCTGGCGCAGAGGGCGTGGGCTCGTCGACACGTCCCCGCCCGTGCGGTCGGGCGACTCGGCAGCGGTCATGGCGACCGCACCGGCGTGCCCGGCCGGCCCGCTCTCAGGTCCGGCACCGGTCGTCGACACCGGCTCCTCACCGTTCCGCTCGGCGTCCGAGCTCGCCAGAATGGCGGCCGCGGCCGCGGCGACTGGGTTCTCGGCGTCGCTCGAGGAGACAGAGCCACTCCCGTTGACAAGCGTCGAACCTGCCGGCTGCGAGTCGTCGTCGAGCCCGTGTGCCTGCCCACCCGCGCTGCCGTTGGAGCCCAACTGGTCGCCCGAGGCCGTCTTGGCCGAGGACCGGGCTCGTGAGGTACGACCGCGCGCCTGCTTCGTGGCAGGGGCGGCGGTGGGTTCGGCCTCCGAGATATCGGCCGCGGCGCCGTTGGCGTTCGGCGAATGCGCCGAGTCCGAGCCCGGGGCATTCGCGTGCGCCCCGGCGGCGTCTTCGACCTCGACGCCGGCGGCGCGCAAGATCTGGTTCACGAGGTCCGCCTTGCGCGAACGCGCTACGGGCTCGAGGGACATGGCGGTCGCGATCGCTCGAAGCTCGTCGCTCGCTTTGCGCTCAAGAATCGAACGCTCGAGCTGTTCTTCGCTCATCAGCTTCCTCTCTGGATCTTTCTGTTGTTCAAGGAGTTCTTTGGGGGTGGCCCCCGGCCTTCCGGGATTCGGCGGTATCAGTGCTCCCCCAGATGCGCTCACAGCATGTCCTCCCGGGCCGTCACCCGGACCGGTCGGATCATGTACTCGACCCGAGCCTGCAATTCCGCCGCCGGGAGCCTCCAAGCAGAACGACTCTCTGAGTTCGTCGGGATCGCACAGCCCAATCAGTGGGTGCCCACGGCGGCTAGAGCGTCTGCACGGAGGGAAGTGCCGGTGTAGGTAACAACAGGGAAAGGACCTCTGCGATTCCCGCCGCCCCATTCAGGTCGCCCGCCCCAGGGGGCAAGCTCGCGTCCGCAATGACGAACGAAGGCAACCGCATACTAGCGGGACATTCGACCCCCGGCAAACACTGGGCGTTCTAGCCGGCTGCCGAGCGCTCTCGCACGGGCACCCCGATCTCGCCGTTGGCGCCGTTCGCGCCGGCCAAGGTGCCCGAACCTGCGAGGACCGGCGACGACTCCGTGGGCACCTGAGCCTCGAGACGGCTCTCTCGGAGACACTGCCAGGGGTGCACCACATAGCAGTAGCGGACGAGGTTGTCCCGCGAGCCGTCATTGATCTCGACGATGGGCAGGCCGATCCGCCATCCCCCCGGCTCGCCAGCTCCCATCCACCACGCGGGACGCGCCGACTGGACGACGGCCGTGAGTGTCACGGGGAGGGTCTTGCCCTCGAGTCCGTACAGAACGAACACGACGTGCAGGCGCCTTCCCCGCTCGATCTGCCTGCCGACGAGAAGTCCGATCCCTGACAACGAGACGTCGACTACTCGTCCGTACGAGTGCTCATGCGCCTCATCCGCCTCATCTGCGATCGTCGCCGGGGCAAGGCAGGCAAAGCGGAACCGCTCGCGCCGTTGCCGTCTGCGAACCACGATCTGCAACGAGCGGGCGACACGGTAGAGCTCCCATGTGCCGAGGATCATCGCGAACGTCGCTGCCCAAGCTGGAAGCGGCCGGACGTGCACGTAGCCGAGAAGTCCCAGCCCTCGCCAAACGAGCCCGCCGGCGAGGGCGACACCGAGCAAAGCCACCAAGCGGACCTGCCGGAGGGAACGAAGACCGCCGGTGTCGACGCCCTCTTTCGGGGTGACCTTGAACTTGGTCCGGGACGGGACGACAGCACAGCGGAGCGCTCGAGTGAACACCGCGGCGGTGACGAGGGTGTAGTGGGAGGACTCTCCCATGCGCAGGTGGCCGCGGCAGAGCGCGCTCGCCGAGATCAGGGCGAGGACCGTCCAGGGTGCCCAGAAGATCGCCAGGCTGTGCACGCTCATACGCGCCGGCAGCACGCCAGCTGCGAGAACCGTCACGAGCAGCCCGATCATGGCCAGGCGCGCCGCACCGGCGCCGTAGGCGAACAGGCTGCCGAAGTAGGAGACCCGCTGGCGCCGGCTCAGGCCTGAGGCGGGCCTGAGCGGAGACTCCGGCAGGCGGAACACGGCAAGGTTGCCGCGGGCCCAGCGGTCCCGCTGCAGCAGGTAACCGTCGAGGTCCATCGGCGCCAGCCCCTGGACGAGCACCTCGTCGTGGTAGCAGGTCTTCCATCCTGCCCGGTGCATCTTGATGGTCGTGTGGAAGTCCTCGGCGATCGTCTCGGTGCTGACACCGCCGACCCCGACGAGCGCCTCTCGGCGCAGCAGCGACGCCGAACCGCACCAGAAGACGCCGTTGTGCCGGTCCTTGCCGGGACAGACCACCTCGAAGAACAGGCTCTGCTCGTGGCGGCCGACCTCGTAGTGCTGCACCGAGTCGTGGTTGTAGAAGTCGTGCGGGGTCTGTACGAGGGCGACCTTGCCGTCGTCGAAGTGGCCCACGATGGCGTCGAGGGCGTCCGGGAGGGGAACGTGGTCGGCGTCGAGGCAGAAGATCAGCTCTCCACTCGTGCAACCGAGGGCGTGATTGATGTTGCCGGCCTTCGCGGGCGAGTTGTCCGGCCTGGTTATCCAGTGCGCCCCCCACTCCCCGGCGAGGGCGGCCATCTCGAGGCGTCGGCCGTCGTCGAGGAGATACGTCTCGTGCGGGTACCGGAGTGCCGCGCAACCCGCCAGCGTCGCCTCGACGACCTCACGCGGCTCGTTGTAGGTGGCCACGAAGACATCCACGCCGTAGCCCGGCGTCGCCGGGCGTCGCTGAGCCTCCGACCACCGCCAACCGAAGAAGGCAAGAAGGGCAAGGGAGATGAAGTTGTACAGCTCCACCAGCCAAAGGACGTAGAAAGCTTCCGGGCTGACCGCCCTGCCGGTCTCGAGGAGCCGCCACACGAGGTAGACGGTTCCCCAGCCGAGCGCGACGACGGCGACCATCCGCAGCAGGGCGGGGTGTTCCTCCCACCACCGACCCCACCGGCTCTGAGGCACCCGCGTCGTCCGCCAGTCTGCCGGTACATCAGCTACGAGGAGCGGCTCTGCCTGCTCTGTTCGGGTCCTTGCCAGGTGGCGCGTCACATGAAGAGTTGTTCGGCACCGGAAGGCGAGGCCTAAGCACTAAGAGTGAGAATTCACCCTCTGTACCACCCCTACGGCCACTCTCTGTGGTGGAAAGGAGAGTCCGCAGCCCGGGCGTCAGAGCGAGAGCGCGCCGAGCACCGAAGCGAGGTCGGCGTCGACCACCTCCGGCACCGAGGCCTGGCTGATGGCGAGATCCGGGTCCTTGAGACCGTGGCCGGTCAGCACGCACACCACGGTCGAGCCTTTCGCCACGTTCGACTTCAGCAAGCCGGCGACCGAGGCCGCCGAGGCCGCCTCGCAGAACACCGACTCCTCGGCGGCGAGAAACCTGTAGGCCTCGAGGATCTCCTCGTCGGTCACGGCATAGATGCCACCGCCGGACTCGGACGCTGCCGCCGTCGCCCCGTACCAGGAGGCCGGGTTGCCGATGCGGATCGCCGTGGCGATCGTCTCGGGCTCGGCGATCGGGTGTCCGGCGACAATCGGGGCGGCACCGGCGGCCTGGAAACCGAGCATCCTGGGGAGCCTCGTGGCGCGACCGGCATTTCGGTACTCGCAATAGCCACGCCAGTAGGCGGTGATGTTCCCGGCGTTGCCCACCGGGATGCAGTGGACCTCGGGCGCGTCCCCGAGCCTGTCAACTATCTCGAAGGCGCCCGTCTTCTGCCCCTCGATGCGAAACGGGTTGACGGAGTTCACCACCACGACCGGAGCGCGCCGCGGCAGCTCGCGAACGATCTCGAGGGCGACGTCGAAATTGCCCCGCACCTGCACGACGCGCGCCCCGTGCACGAGGGCCTGGGCCAGCTTGCCGAGGGCGATGTGACCCTCGGGGATGAGAACCGCGCAACTCATGCCGGCCCGGGCCGCGTAGGCCGCGGCGGAAGCGGACGTGTTGCCGGTCGAGGCGCAGACGACCGCCTTGACGCCCTCCTCGGCCGCCTTGGAGATCGCCACTGTCATCCCGCGGTCCTTGAACGAGCCGGTCGGGTTGGCGCCTTCGAGCTTGAGCAGGACGTCGCATCCGACACGCTCCGAAAGCCGGGGGGCGGCGAGCAGGGGCGTCCCGCCCTCCAGCAGCGTCACGACGGGTGTCCGCTCGGAGACAGGGAGGAAAGCGCGGTACTCCTCGAGCACCCCACGCCAGGCGCTCACCGTGCCCCCGCTCAACGTTCCGGCCCGATGACCCGCAACAAGGGGCCGACGCGGGCGACGACGTCCAGACCCGCCAGCGAGGCGAGAGTCGCCTGGAGGTCGGCCTCGCGGGCGGTGTGGGTGATGAACACCAGCCGCGCCCCGTCACCGAGCCCAATCTGTTCCATGGACCGGATCGAGACGTGATGCTCGCCGAACACGCGCGCCACCGAGGCCAGCACGCCGGGCTGATCCTTGACGTCCAAGGCGAGGTAGTACTGAGTCAAGAGCTTCGAGATCGGGCTGATCTCGACACGCTCGCGGCGCACGGCGCGGCCTCTTGTCTCCTCGCGCAGGTGGTGGGCGGCCGCGACCACATCTCCGAGCACGGCGCTTGCCGTCGCCGTCCCGCCCGCCCCGCGGCCATAGACCATGAGCTCGCCGGCGGTGTCGCCCTCGACGAAAACCGCGTTGAACGCCCCGCGAACGCTCGCCAGAGGGTGCTCACGGGGAACCATGGCGGGATGGACGCGCACGGCGACCGCCGGCGCGGGCCCGTCTCCCACGCGCTCGGCAACCGCCAGCAGCTTGACCTCGTAGCCCAGCTTGTGGGCAAAGGCTATGTCGGAGGCGCCGATGGCCGTGATCCCTTCGGTGTAGACGTCACTTGCGACGACGTCGGCGTCGAACGCTATGCCGGCCAGGATGGCGGCCTTGGCCCGGGCGTCGAAGCCCTCGACGTCGGCTGTCGGGTCGCTCTCCGCATAACCGAGCGCTTGCGCTTCGGCGAGGGCGCTCGCGTACTCGCTCCCCTCTTCGCTCATGGAGGTGAGCACGAAGTTCGTCGTGCCGTTCACGATCCCCATCACACGTACGATCCGCTCCCCCGCCAGTGAGTCGTTGAGGAGCCGGACGAGCGGGATGGCCCCCGCCACCGAGGCCTCGTAGAACAGGTCGACTCCCCCCTTCTCCGCCGCGGCGAGAAGCTCGGCGCCCGAGGTCGAGAGGAGCTCCTTGTTGGCGGTGACGACGGGCTTTCCGGCCGCGAGAGCCGCCAGCACCAAACTGCGCGCCGGTTCGATGCCGCCGACGAGTTCGACGACGATATCGACCGAGGGGTCGCTGACGAGCGCCACGGCATCGCCGCACAGCCGCTCGCCGGCATCGGAACGGGCCGAGCCGGGCCGCTCCCTGTCGGTGTCCCTGACGGCGATGCGCGTCACGCGCAGCTCCAGGCCGGTGCGAAGGGCGATGGCCTCGGCTTGGGAATCGATCAGCCTGGTGAAAGCGACCCCGACGTTGCCGTAACCGAGGAGGCCGACGTGCACGACGGCGGTGGCGCTTGTTCCGTTCAATTGAGTCTCACCCACCGCCACAAGGTACAAGACAGGAGGAGTCAGGCTTCAAGGGCGAGCAGGTCGGCGATCGTCTCGCGCCGGACCACGAGGCGCGACCGGCCCTCCGAGACGAACACGACCGCGGGACGCAGCACCCGGTTGTAGTTCGAAGCCATGGAGTACCCGTAGGCGCCGGTGACGGGCGTGGCGACCACGTCGCCGACGGCGAGATCCGAGGGAAGGCGGGCATCGTCGACGACGACGTCACCTGACTCGCAGTGCTTGCCCACCAGCCGGGCGGCCTCCGGACGCGGCCCCAGGGGGGCGCGGGGCAGGAAGGCCTCGTAGCCGCTGCCGTAGAGCACGGGCCGGGGGTTGTCGGACATCCCACCGTCGACGGCGACATAAGAGCGCAGGCCAGGGAGCCGTTTGATGGTGCCGACTCGGTACAGCGTCACGGCTGCGTTGGCGACTATGGAGCGCCCCGGCTCGGCGGTGAGGCGCACCGACGAGGGTAGGCCGGCCAGAGTGGCTGCCGAGTGCACGGCTCTGGCCCACTCGCTGATAGAGGGCGCCACCTCGCCCTCGACGTAGGCGACACCGAGACCGCCGCCGATGCAGCACTCCGAGAAACGGTTCTCGACCACGAACGGGGAGAGAGCGGCGACCTCCTCGGCAAAGGCGGAGACCTCGAAGATCTGGCTGCCGATATGGGCGTGCACACCGACGAGCTCGAAGTCCTCCAGGCGCCTGAGCGCCTCGACAGCCTCGGCCGCCGCGCCAGAGGCGAGGGAGAAGCCGAACTTCGTGTCCTCCTGCCCCGTTCTCACGTACTCGTGGGTGTGCGCCTCGATGCCCGGCGTCACGCGGACCAGCAAGCGCTGGCGAGGACCCGCAGGGCTGGATGCCGCGCCCGTGGCGGCGAGGGCGCGCAAACGGCCGATCTCGTCGAACGAGTCGACGACGATCCGGCCGACGCCAGCGCGTAGCGCCGTCGCCAGCTCCTCGGAAGACTTGTTGTTGCCGTGGCAAACGAGGCGCTCGCCGCTCGCTCCTCCGGCGAGCGCCACGGCCAGCTCTCCACCGGTCGACACGTCGAGCGCCATGCCCTCCTCGAGGGCGAGGGCCGCCATCGCCTTGCACAAGAAGGCCTTCGTGGCGTAGGCGACGCCGGGCCCGAAGCCTGCAACCGCCTCGCGGCAGCGAGCGCGCATATGGTCCTCGTCGTAGACGAACACCGGAGTACCGACCTGCTCCGCGAGCTCCAGGAGGTCGACCCCGCCGACGCTCAGGTGACCGTCGGCAGTGATCGCGCTCGTGTCGGGAAGAAGGCGCCAGTCGATCGGGCCCTCGGGCGCGGTCATCTCGGGCGCGGGCACCTCGGGCGCGGGCACCTCGGGCGTGGAGGCCCCCGAGGGGGCTCGGCCGCCGGTCACATCTCGTCGGGCGCCCGGACGCCGAGCAGGCCGAGGGCGATGGCGAGGCCGATCCTGACTCCTTCGACCAGCCAGAGCCGGGCCTGGGTGAGCTGGGGCGGGATCTCTTCGGACAGGACGCGGCAGTCGTGGTAGAAGCCGTGGAACTCACCTGCGAGCAGGCGGACCCAGTTCGTCACCTTGTGCGGTGCGCGGTCCTTGGCCGCCTCGGCGACCACGTGAGGCAGATCGACCAGGCAGCGCATCAGCTCGAGCTCCCGGTCGTGGACCAGCAGAGCCAGGTCGGCCTCGGAGATGGGGACGCGCGCGATGCCTCGCTCCGCCCGCCTGCGTTCGATCGAGGCGATCCGGGCGTGGGCGTATTGCACATAGAAGACCGGGTTCTCCATCGACTGGCGTTTCATGAGATCGAGATCGAGCGTCGTGGCCTGGTCGATGGAGTTGAGAAGGGAAAGGAGCCTGGTCGCGTCGGGCCCCATCTCGTCGATGATCGAGTCGAGCTTGACGAAATTTCCGGAACGCTTCGACATCCGGCGCCCGACGAAGCTGACCAGTTGGCCGAGGCGGATCTCCAGCCTGTCCGGCTCGACGCCTAGAGCCGCCACTCCGGCCTTCAAGCTGGCGACTTGTCCGTGGTGGTCCGCCCCGAAGATGTCGATGACGCGGTCGAACCTGCGGACGAGGAACTTGTCGCGGTGGTACGCGAGATCGCCGGCGAGGTAAGTCGCTTCGCCGTTCGAGCGGATCAGGACACGGTCACGGCTGTCGCCCACTTCCGTGGACCGGAGCCAGAGCGCACCATCCTCCTCGTAGACGAGCCCTCGGTCACGGAACAGCTCGACGGTCTCGGCAACCTGGCCGCTCTCTTCGATGGAGGCTTGCGAGTACCACTCGTCGAAATGGATGTCGAGGCGGTCGAGCGTCGCCCGGATGTTCTCGAGGATCTTCTCGGCGGCGAACCGGCCGGCTTCGACGACGTCCTCGGGCCCGTCGTACTCGCCCGCCAGCTGGGTGACGTACTCGCCCTGATAGCCCTCCTCCACGACGACATCGCCGCGGCGGCGAGCGAGGAGGCTCTCGCCGAGGAGCCGGATCTGGCCACCGGTGTCGTTGACGTAGTACTCCCGTTTCACGTCCCAGCCGCACCTGCTCATGACCCGGCCGAGGGCGTCGCCGTACGAGCCGAGCCAGCCATTGCCGACGTGCAGCGGGCCGGTCGGGTTGGCGGACACGAACTCGATCTGGACCCGCTCCCCGGCGCCGAGCTCCGGAGTCGCGTAGATCGCCTCTCCCTCGGCGACAACGTCGTACAGGGCAAGGTGCAACCACGAGGTCGCGAGCTTGAAATTGATGAAACCGGGCCCGGCGACCTCGACTTCGAGCACCTCGTCGATCTCCGCCGCCCTGAGCGCAGCAGCCACCTGGTTGGCGAGATCGCGCGGGGGCTGCCCGGCAGACTTGGCGGCGACGAGGGCGACGTTGGTCGACCAGTCGCCATGCTCCTGCCGGACGGGACGGACGAGCTGGACTTCCTGCTGGTCGATGGGGACTTGCAAGCTCCCGAGAGCCGCAACGATCGCGTCGGCCAGTCGCTGCTCGGTTGTCATTGGAGTCTGAGAATGGCCGAACTCCGGCTAGCATGCAACCTGCGCTCCATTGAGCCCTCGTAGCTCAGGGGATAGAGCATCGGCCTCCGGAGCCGGGTGCGCAGGTTCGAATCCTGCCGAGGGCGCCAAGCAGAATGCCGCGGTGCCAGCCTTGGCGGCCCGTCCGTGGGTCGGACGGCTAGGTGTTTGCGGTGGTCGTTTCGGCCGTGGTCGCCGGCTGCGTGGACCCCACGCCGGCCATCATCATGCCGATGTCCTCTCGCGAGTTGAGCCGTGGATCCGCCGACCCGATGATCCTGCCCTCGTACATGACGAGGACGCGGTCACAGACAGTCATGATCTCGTCGAGGTCCTCGGAGATGATCAGGATCGCCGTCCCATTGTCGCGGTCGGCGACGAGGCGCTCGTGGATGTAGTGGGTCGCGCCCACGTCGATGCCTCGAGTGGGTTGAGCCACGAGCAACACACGCGGGCTGCCCGACAGCTCACGGGCCATGATCAGCTTCTGGATGTTCCCGCCCGAAAGGTTCCTCGCCGGCGTGTCGAGCGAAGGGGTCCTGACGTCGAACTCGGAGACGAGCTGCTGACAGTGACGCCGGATCGCACGTCTGCGCAGGAACCCGAGACGGCAGAACCTGGGGTCCCGGTTCTCCACGAGGAGAATGTTCTGCGCCACGGTGAAGTCCGGAACCAGGCCGTCACGCATACGTTCCTCGGGCACATAGGCGAGGCCGGCCGCCCGGGCGTCGGCCGGCTTCGCGCCCGCCAACTCGGTGCCGTCCAACCGTATCGAGCCGCTCAGCGGTGTGCGAAGTCCTGCAATTGCCTCGGCGAGCTCCCGCTGGCCGTTCCCCGAGACCCCGGCTATGCCGACGATCTCGCCAGAACAGACCTCGAGAGAGAGCCCTCGAACGGCTTCGGTCCCGCGGTCGCCCCGGACCCGGACATTCTCGACCGAGAGCCGTACCTCACGGGCGGCGCCCTTGGTGGTTTGGCTCTCGAGGGCGACGCTTCGGCCGACCATCAGCTCGACCAGCCGCTCTCGGGTCGCCTCAGCGGCTTGGAGTGTTCCGACATTGCGCCCTGCCCGCAACACGGTGATGCGCGCCGAGACGTCGAGCACCTCGTGGATCTTGTGCGAGATGAACACGAGCCCGCGGCCACCCTCGGTCATCTGCCGCAAGACGACGAACAGCTCGTCCACCTCGCGCGGCGTCAGCACGGCAGTGGGCTCGTCGAGGACCAGCAGGCCGACGTTGCGGTACAGGGCCTTGATGATCTCCACACGCTGACGCTCGCCGACAGACAGCTGCCAGATGACGGCTTGCGGGTCGACACGGAGCCCATAGGTCTCGGCCAGCTCGCGGATCCTCGCCGACACACGCCCGAGGTCGGTCAGCGGGCCACGTTGCGACTTCTCTCCGAGGGCGACGTTCTCCGCCACGGTCAAGGTGTCAACCAGCATGAAATGCTGGTGGATCATCCCTATGCCATGGTGGATGGCGTCGGCCGGCGAAGAAATGGTTATCCGCCGGCCGTTCATCTTGATCTCACCCTCGTCGGGGCGGTACAGGCCGTAGAGCACCCGCATAAGGGTGCTCTTGCCTGCGCCGTTCTCCCCGAAGAGGGTGTGGATCTCACCCCGGCGAACGTCGAAATCGACCTGGTCGTTGGCGACCACCCCGGGGAAGCGCTTGGTTATGCCCGTCATCTGGAGGAGCGGAACGTTCTCCAGACCTGGGCTCGCTGTTGGCGCTGCCGGGGTGGTCACCACGGTCATTCCTTCCTGTCTGCCTTGTCGAAGCTGACTACTGCGGAACGGTGATGTCCCCGTCGGTGATCTCGGCGATCAACTTCTGAGCCTCGGTCTTTACCGAGGCGGAGAGGTTGTAACCCGGGTTGAAGTTGATCTTCTCACCGCCGTTGCCGAGGCCGATCACGTAGGTCGCATCGCCGAGCGTGCCACCGCGGATCTCCGTGAACATCTGCTTGAGGATCGGTGCCCAGTTGTATACCTGCGACGCGACGACATTGTGCGGCGCGAGCGACGACTGGTTCCACTGCGTGCCGAACCAGAGCTTCTTGTCGGACTTCGCGACGCCGATCGCCCCGACGACCGACTGGGAGCTGCCCGTGAGCACGTCGGCGCCATCGCCCACGAACGTCTTCGCGCAGCTGGCCATGAGGCTGTCATCGCTGAACGAGCCCGTGTAGACGGTGTGCGCGGTCACCGTGAACTTGTTGGCGGTCGCGGCGGCCTTCGCACCGGCGACAAAACCGTCGACGTAAAGCTTGGCGTCACCGGTGGCGATGGGCCCACAGATACCGAGCACCTTCGACTTGCTCAACAGAGCCGCCATGTAGCCCTGTACGTAACCGCCTTCGTTCGAGCTCGCCTCGTAGGCGAAGACGTTCTTCATCCCGAAAGTCGCGCCGGCGGTTCCCCACGCGAAGGAGACCTTCGGAAACTTGGGTGCCAACGACTCGATCGTCGACCCGTACTGGGAGCCGTGGGCGATGATGAGGTTGTAGCCCTCGTGCGCGTACTCCTCGATGATGTCGGCGGCGTTGCTGACGACGAACTCGTTCGCCGAAACGGCGATCTGCAAGTTCTCGGTGCTCTTCAGGCTCTCGAGGGCGCTGTACATCGACTGGGTGAAGGCGAGGTCGTTCGTCGCGCTCGGGGCGACGAGCGCCACCTTCAAGGTGCTCATGGCTCTCGGGGTCGAGCTCGAGCGCGTCGTCGCCGAGGCACCGCTGGCATAAGCGGCGGTGCCGAGCGCGATGCCGAGCGCGGCGAGCACCAGAGCACCCCTTCTCACTGGGTTCATCTGCATTTTCTTTTCTCCCTCTTGACTGGTAGCTGCTAGCTGCACTTTTCGTTGAATTGCGAATACTGAGACCGCCCGATGCCGCCGCCGGATTTGTCCTCTTGCATCACCCGCCTCTCTCGTAGGGCTTCCCAAGGGCTGCCGGCTGCCTGAACCGCCGGGCAACAGTCAGCAGGGCCAGGATCGTGATGACCGCCGGCGCGGTCGCGGCGAGGTCCGATGCACTGAGCGGGATGATCCCGAGTGACTTCCACTCGAGGACCACGGCTATGGCCGCTCCGTACAGCACCGAGCCTCCCATGACACCAACGGGGCGCCAGGCACCAAAGTAGACGAGAGCGACGGCGATGAAGCCCTCGCTCTGGGTGAGGTTCTCCTGGAAGATCCCGTCGAAAAGGAGAAGGGCGGCGCCGGCCAGCCCGGCCAAGGTGCAGCCGATGAGCACGGCCGACCAGCGGATGCGGGCGACGTCGACGCCGACGCTGTCCGCCGCGGCCGGGTTCTCCCCCGCGGCGCGGATCTTCATCCCGAAGGTCGTCCGGTTGAGGAGGAAGGTCACGATCGGGACGAGCAGGAACGCCAGGTAGACGAGGATGGTCTGCTTGAAGAACATCCCACCGACTGCCGGTATCCGGTCGAGCAGCGGGATGTTGATCGGGTTCAGCGTGGCGATGGGCAAGGGGGTGCCGACGAGCTTTATGAACAGCAGGTCGCTGAACCCGAGCCCGAACAGGTAGACGCCGATCCCGCTTATGCCCTGTTCGGCCTTCAAGGTGACGCTGATGAACGCGGTCACGACACCCATCACCATCCCGGTTCCGATCCCGACGAGGATGGCGAAAAAGAGATTGCCGGTCTGGAGAGCGGTGTAGTAGGTGGCGAACGCCGACAGGAGCATGATCCCGTCAACGCCGAGGTTGATCACCCCGCTGCGCTGCCCCACGGTCTCGCCGAGCGCGGCGAGGAGGAAAGGCGCGGCCAAGCCGAGCGCCGTGGCCACGGTCGCCGTGAGGATGGCATAGGTGAAAAAGTGGCTCATCGCTCGCTCCGCTCCCCGGCGGCGACCAGCGGTGGAGCGGCCGGCGGTCCCGCCTCGGGCGGCCGGCTCCGCGACCGGCCTGGCGGACTGAGCGAGGTGGCACGGCTGCGACGGCGCATGTACTCGAGCGAGACGACAAAGATCACGACGAGGCCCTCGAGGGCGGTCACCATGTCGGCGGGCACGCCCGTCGCGACCTGCAAGGCGTCACCGCCCACGATCAGCCCGCCGAAGAGGAAGGCCGAGACGATCGACCAGAGCGGGTTGAGCGCCCCGAAGAGCGCCACCACGATCCCGTTGAACCCGTCCGAGCCGGTGAAGCCGGTAAGGCTCCCGTCGGTCACCATCCGGTGGGAGATGCTGCCGAAGACGAGCAGCGCCCCTCCGAGGCCGCACATCGCCCCGCTTATGGTCATGGCCAGCGTCATCGTCCGCTTCACCGGCATCCCGGCATAGCGCGAGGCGTCACGCGAGAGCCCTACCGCCTGGACGCGGAAGCCAAAGCTCGTACGGTAGATGAGGACCCACACACCCACTGCCACGACCATCGCGATCGGGACGCCAAGGTGAAGCTGGGTGTTGGGAACGAGGATCGGCAGCCAGGAGCTCTTGGGAAGGAGCCTCGTCTCCGGGATCAGGCCGTAGGTGGAATTCTGCGTCTTGTCGACCATCGGGCCGGCCAGGAGCCAGTTCATGACCTGGACGGCGACGAGGTTGAGCATGATCGTGCTCAAGATCTCGTTGACGTTGAAGTAGGCCTTGAACGCTCCGGGGATGGCGCCCCAGGCCGCCCCCCCGGCCGCGCCGGCGAGGAGCACGAGCGGGATGAGGGCGATGCTCGGCAGGTGCGGCAGCGCCAGGGCCGTCGCCGAGCTCGCCAGACCACCCATGGCCAGCTGGCCCTCGCCGCCGATGTTGAAGACGTTGGCCCGGAAGGCAACGCAGATCCCGACGGCGACGAGAAGGAGAGGGGCGGCCTCCACGGCCGTGGCGCCGAGCGCGTAGCTGCCGTCGAATGCTCCGATGACGAGGGCCTTGTAGCCGCTGACGGGATTGGCCCCGAGAGCGAGCATCATGACCGCGCCGAGGAGCAGTGCCACGACGAGGGACATCGGAAGGGCGAACCAGCTCAGCAGGAAACGCCGCCGGTCCCGCCAAGCATTCGTCAGGGCGCCGGAGACGACACTCATGGCCGCCTCGCGGCGGAAGTTGTCACCTGAGCGCCGCTAGAGTGGCGGCGACCGCTCTGCGGCTCCATTCCTTTAGCGTAAGGAACGGGCACTAGGGCATCCTAGGCCGAAAGTCCCCTCTTACGAGAATATTCCGGCCCGATGACGATTCAGGGATGTCCGGTCGACTCCTGCCGAGATCGCCGGAACGGCGGTTCAGATTCCTCGGCTTCCGGGCAGCGGCGCGACCCGCCAACAGCTCCGCCCGGCCGCCTTGGCCTCACCAAGTGCCTCGTCAGCCCTGGCGAGCAGGGAGTCGGAAGTCGTCCCAGGCGGGAAGTCGAGCACGATCCCGATGCTCGCCCCGAGCTTCAACGCCGGAGCGTCGCCGATCGAGATCGGTTCCGCGAGGCGGTCCACTACCCGGGCGGCGATGGCGATGACCTGGGACTCGTTGACGTCGCTCGAGCAGAGGATGGCGAACTCGTCTCCCCCGATGCGGGCAAGCTCGTCGGTCGGGCGCACGACCGACGACAGCCGGCGCGCGATGACGCGCAGCGCCGAGTCTCCCGCCAGGCGACCGAGCCGCTCGTTCACCTCCTTGAAACCGTCGATGTCGATGTACAGCACGCCCGGGCTTTCGCCGGCCTCGACGCGTGAGTTGAGCGCCTGGAAGTAGCTCCTGCGGTTGCCGAGCCCCGTGAGCAGGTCCTGAAATTCCTCTTCGCGCGAACGTTCCCCCACGACGCTGTGCGACATCATCAGCGAGGCGAGCATGACAGCCCTGTCCACTGCCGTCCGCTCGTTGGTGCCGAGAGGATCGCGGTCACGGCTCCACACGACAAGGCAGGCCGACGGTGGGCCCTCGCCGCGGGCGGGGACAGGGAAACAGGAGACGGACCGGAACTCGGCGGCAGCGGCCCGAACGGGCTCGGGCAGGTCTGCCAGCTCGGTGTAGGTGACGCCCGCTTCCGGCCCGATGGCCTGGTCCCAAGGTCCGTCAGCGGGAGGTCCGGGAACCGACGCGTAGGCGGGGAAGCGGCTGATCGTGCGCCCGTCGGGTGAGACGACGACGAAGAAGCACTCCGCAAGCACCGGCGGGAGCCGCAGGGCAACGGCAAGCGCCGACAAGTTCTCCTCCAGAGGGGCCCCGGACTGGGCGGAGCTGAGAACCTGGTCGAACTGGTCGTAGGCGCTCTCCGCCAGGAGCAGGACCACGAAACCGGCAAGGGCGGGGTCGGCGAGCCGGTTGAGCGCCCAAGCCTCTGCAAGACGCTGGCTTCCGTCAGCGTGGAGATAGGGGAGGCGAACCGGGCCGGTCAGCTGCTCGGGTGACTTTGCCGCAGACGCCGTGAGCAGCCAGCTGAGAAGCGGCCGGTCCTTCGGATCGAAGTGGCTGCTCAGCTCGGAACCGACCAGCTCGTCGACAGGCTGGCCGCCGAGGGCCTCGACCTGGCCGGACGCGAAGCGAACGACACCGTGAGCGTCGAGGAGGACCAGGACGCCCGGGATGGAGGCGAGGAGATGGGCGTGGATGCCGAGAACGTCCGGGCCCGTGTCGATCGGCGCGCTCATTACCAGAAATCTAACTGCCGGAAGGGCGGGCAGCTAGCGACCCATCAGCCGGCGAGTGCCCGAGCCGGCCCGGGGCGGCAAAGGCCGCGTGCTGCCGGCCCTTGCAAGGGTCGGCAGCACGGCGCGGCGGGACCTATGCCTGGCGGACGGCTTCGGCCTCGATCTCGAGCTTGACCTTCGGCGAGACGACGAAACCGCCGGTCTCCAGCGCGGCGTTGAAGCTCACCCCGAAGTCGTTACGGTCGATCTCGCCCGAAGCGGTGAAACCGAGGCGCTGGTTGCCCCAGGGGTCCTGGATGACGCCCTCGAAGGTGACCTCGAGGACGATCGGGCGCGTGACCCCGCGGACAGTCAGCTCGCCGTACACCTTCCAGTCGCCACTCGAGTTCAGCTCGACCTTGGTGCTGCGGAAGGTGATCGTCGGGAACTCGGCGACGTTCAGGAAGTCGTTGGTCCGGACATGGTTGTCACGGTTCTCGTCGTTGGTGTTGATGCTCGCGGCTTGGATGGTCACCTCTACCGAAGACTGCGCAGGATCGTCGGCTACGACGATCGCGCCCTCATAATCGGTGAAGCGGCCGCGAACCTTGGAGACCATCAGGTGCCGGGCGACGAGACCGATCTGGGTGTGCGACTTGTCGAGCACGAAAGTGCCCGCCGCGGGCAGCGTCATGCGATTGAATTCCCTGGTCGAGATGGGGGTGGTCGTGTTGCTCATGTTCATTGCTCCTCTTGGTCTGCGATCATTTCTTGCTTGTGCAAATAACTATACCGGTAACTGATTGTGCGCGCAACTAATTCCGGGAAGAAGCTATGCTGTGGTCGTGGAGACAGAACGCTCACGAGAGCCCGTGGACGAGCCCGACCGGATCACCCTCGTCGGGCTCGTGTTCGAGACGGCTTCCGGTCTGCACCGGGCCGTGGCGCCGCAGCTCGAGCGCCAATGCGAGCTCGCCGGCCAAGAATTCGACATACTCGTCCGGCTCGCCCGAAGCCCGGGAGGACACCTCAGGATGAGCGATCTCGCCCTGCAGACGGCGCTCACGCCGAGCGGCCTGACCCGGGCGATCGACCGCCTCTCGCAGGCCGGGCTGGTCGCCCGGCAGAGCTGCCCGGAGGACCGACGGGGGTCATTCGCCGCCCTGACCGAAGCCGGCAACGCCCGCATGCGCGAGGCGCTGAAGATCCACCGTGCTCAACTCGCGGAGCTGCTCGAAGGCGCCCTCGATCCGGACGAGGAACAGGCCCTCGTGTCCGCTCTGCGCAAGCTGCGCGACCGGGTCAACCCCGGGGCCGGCGTGGTCACGTCCCAGGGCGCGAATTCGGGGGCGACGACGTAGATGGCCGGGCAGGACAGCTTCGGAGCCGTGGGCAGCTTGGAGGTCGAAGACAGGCGCTACCGCATCCATCGCCTGTCGGCGCTGGAGGACGTCGCCGATCTCGGACAGGTCCCGTACTCGATCAAGCTCCTGCTCGAGAACCTGCTGCGCCACGAGGACGGCGTGAGCGTGCAAGCGGACGATGTGGAGGCCCTGGCGCGCTACGCGACCGGCGGCGGCGCCGGGCGCGAGATCGCCTACTCGCCGGCACGGATCCTGCTCCAGGACTTCACCGGTGTTCCCTGCGTCGTCGACCTGGCGGCCATGCGCGACGCCATCGAGGCACTCGGCGGCGCCGCGAACCGGATCAACCCGGTCGTGCCCGTCGACCTCGTGATCGACCACTCCGTTGTCGCCGACGTCTACGGGCGCCAAGACGCCCTGGAGGTGAATACGGCCCTCGAGTACGAGCGCAACGCCGAGCGCTACCGGTTCCTGCGCTGGGGCCAGCAGGCCTTCTCCAACACGCGCGTCGTGCCTCCGGGCACCGGCATCTGCCACCAGTTCAATCTCGAGTACCTGAGCAGTGTCGTGTTCACCGACGCCGAGGGCGCCGCCTATCCCGACACCGTCGTCGGGACCGACTCGCACACGCCGATGGTGAACGGCCTCGGCGTGCTCGCCTGGGGGGTCGGAGGCATCGAGGCGGAGGCGGCAATGCTCGGCCAGCCGATCTCAATGCTCGTGCCGCCCGTGGTCGGCCTGCGCCTCACCGGTGAGCTCCCCGAGGGTGTCACCGCCACCGACCTCGTCCTCACTGTCGCCGAGCTGTTGAGGCGCCACGGCGTCGTCGGGAAGTTCGTCGAGTGCTACGGGCCCGGCGTCGCCAAGGTCCCGCTCGAGAACCGGGCGACCATCGGCAACATGTCGCCGGAGTACGGCTCAACGGTCACCATCTTCCCCGTCGACAGCGAGACTCTCCGTTATCTGCGACTCACCGGGCGCCCCGAGGAGCGGTGCGCCCTCGTGGAGGCCTACGCCAAAGAACAGGGCCTCTGGCACGAAGAGACAGCCGAGCCCGCGTACTCCGAACGGATCGAGCTCGACCTTTCCACCATCGAGCCGAGCCTTGCCGGGCCGTCGCGTCCCCAAGACCGCGTCCCCTTGCGCCGTTCAAAGGCGATGTTCGCCGAGGCGCTCGCCCGCTCGCTTCCCGAGCCCGTCACGACCGGTACAGGCGCCGGGACCCCCGGCACCGGCGCCGGAGGACAAGTGCGCCTCGGGGACGGAACCCAGTTCACTCTCGAGCACGGCCACGTGGTCATCGCGGCTATCACCAGCTGCACGAATACCTCGAACCCACAGGTGATGATCGGTGCCGGGCTCGTGGCAAAGAAAGCGGTCGAGCTCGGCCTTGGCTCGAAGCCATGGGTGAAGACGAGCCTCGCCCCGGGCTCGCGCGTCGTCATGGACTACCTCGGGCGGGCGGGCCTCGTCCCCTACCTCGAGAAGCTCGGTTTCGATCTCGTCGGCTTCGGCTGCACGACGTGCATCGGCAACTCCGGCCCGTTGCTCCCGGAGATCTCGCTCGCCATCAACACCAATGGCCTGGCGTGCGCGGCGGTGCTCTCGGGCAACCGCAACTTCGAGGGACGGATCCATCCCGACGTCCGGATGAACTACCTCGCCTCCCCGCCGCTCGTGGTCGCGTACGCACTCGCGGGAACCATGAACATCGATCTGAGCACTGAAGCCCTCGGCTTCTCCGAAGACGGTCGACCCGTCCTACTGGCCGATCTCTGGCCGTCCTCCCACGAAGTGGCGCAGGTCCTCGAGCACGCCGTCGGCGCCGAGATGTTCCGCCGCGAGTACGCCAACGCCACGGTCGGCGACGAGACTTGGCGCTCGCTCGACATCCCGGCCGGGGAGCGCTACTCGTGGGACGAGCGGTCGACCTATGTGCGCAAACCGCCGTTTCTAGACGGAATGAAGCCCGAGCCGGAGCCGATCCGCGACATGACCGGCGCCAGGGTGCTAGCCGTCCTCGGCGACAGCGTGACTACGGACCACATCTCGCCCGCCGGCTCCATCCGGCCGTCGAGCCCGGCCGGCCAGTGGCTGCAGCGCCAAGGGGTGGCCGTGGCCGATTTCAACTCCTACGGTGCCCGGCGCGGCAATCACGAGGTCATGATCAGGGGAACCTTCGCCAATCCCCGCATCCGCAACCGCCTTGTGCCAGGGACCGAGGGTGGCGTGACGCTGCACCTGCCCGATGGCGAGCAGATGGCCATCTTCGAGGCCGCCGTCCGCTACCAGTCCGAAGGCGTGCCCCTCGTGGTCATCGCCGGCAAGGAGTACGGCTCCGGGTCCTCGCGTGACTGGGCGGCGAAGGGTCCGGCATTGCTCGGTGTCCGCGCCGTGATCGCGGAGAGCTTCGAGCGCATCCACCGGTCGAACCTCATTGGCATGGGCGTGCTACCGCTGCAGTTCGCGGCCGGTGAGAACGCCGAGTCGCTCGGGCTCACAGGGCGCGAGTCGATCGAGGTGACAGGCCTTGCCGGTGCTTCGCCGGAAACCCTTGTCGGCCACGAGCTCACCGTGCGGGCCGACGGGCGCTCGATCCGGGTGATCCTGCGCATCGACACGCCCGGCGAGGCGGAATACCTGTGGCACGGCGGCATCCTGCCGTTCGTCGTGAGGACTCTCGCAAGCAGCTGACCCTGGCGCGGTCTCAGCCGAGCGTCTTGAGCCGGCCGAGCCCGATCAGGCGCATGAGCGTCTCCAGCTCGCTCGTCACATAGGTCAGCTTGTCGGTGAACAAGAGGATCCCGAACCCGGCCATCACGATCACCGAGATGACCGTGATGGACAGCGAGTGGCGCCGGACCAAGCCGAGCACGCCCGAGAGCCGACCGAGCGCCAGGCCGACGACGAGAAACGGGATCCCGAGCCCCAACGAATACGTGGCCAGTAACGCCGCCCCTTGGCCGGCTGACCCCGAGGTCGCGGCGACGGCGCTCACTGCGGCCAGGATCGGCCCGAGGCAGGGTTGCCAGCCGAAGCCGAAGGCGGCGCCTGCGACGGGCGCCGCAAAGGGGCCGAAACGATCGAGATTCGGATGGAAACGGGCCTCTCGGTAGAGGCCCGGACGTTGCAGGACCAGCGAGCCCGCCAAGAACAAGGCCATCGCGACCACGAGCGCCCCCGAGATCCGCAACAACAGCTCCTTGTCACGGAACACGGTGCTCCCGATCGTGGTCGCCGTTATGCCGAGGAGAACGAACACGACCGTGAAACCGGCCACGAACAAGGCCGTGTCCCGGGCGATCCGGAGAAGATGGCGGCGTGAACCCTGCACCGCGTCGGTGAGGTCCAACCCGGTGACGACCGAGAGATACCCGGGGACGATCGGCAGCACGCACGGCGAGACGAAGGAGGCGACGCCACCGCCGAAGGCCGCCAGATAGCTCACAGTGTTGGTCATCTCGGCCTTGAAGTCTGCCCCAAAGGGGCGCCGCCCCGGGCCGGCCGGTGAGGGTCCTTGCTTCGCGTGGCTGGGATTGGCATTGTCGGGTGGGATGACGCTTACCGAACGGGAGCGCAATGTGCTCGATCTAGAACGCGACTGGTGGTTGTCGTCCCCCTCCAAGCGCCAGGCCATCCATGAGCGGCTGGGCCTTTCCCCGGGCGCTTACTACGGACTCCTGCGGCGACTTGCCGCCTCTCCCGAGGCTTTCGCCTACGACCCGCTCGTCGTGCATCGGCTGCGCCGCCGGATTGTCCGCCAGCGCCGGGACCGCTACGAGGGCGGCCCGACATTCGAACGCCGACGGCATTGAGGCCAGCGGCGAGAGCAGCGGCGGCGTCCGCCCCGCCAACGGCGAGGGCGGTGGCGGGGCCTGCCCTGGCGGCGAGGGTCCCGGGCTGACGCTCGCCGAGTCCTCCGCACTGGATCTTCTCGCCGCGCTCCCGCGGCGCGCGGGACTGTGCTGCGACTTCGACGGGACAATCGCCCCGATCGTCGTCGACCCCGAGAACGCCCGCCCGTTGCCCGGCGCCGTTCGCGCCCTGCACGAGCTGGCACGAGCGATGGCGGTGGTGGCCGTGGTCTCGGGGCGGTCCGCGGTGTTCCTCGCCAGCCGCTTAGAGCTCAGCAGCAACAGCTCCCCGTTACGGGCCATCGGGCTTCACGGGTTGGAAGAGGCGTTCCCCGACGGGACGGTGAAGCTCCAAGCGGGGGTCTCGGCCTGGCGCCCTGTGATCGAGACCGCCAGCGACGAGCTCCTCGCCGCCGTCCCCAGCGGCGTCAGGGTGGAGGACAAGGGCTACGGGATCACCGTCCATTGGCGCTCTGCCACTGCCTCGGGTGCTGAGCTCGAGTCCATCGCTGCTCGAGCAACAGATGTGACGCGAGCGATCGGAACCGCGCACGGCTTCGTGGTCCGACCGGGCAAGTCGAGTGTGGAGCTCGCCCTCCCGCTCGGGATCGACAAGGGCTCGGTTGCCACCGAGCTGTGCGGGAGGCTCGAGCGCGCCGGGTGTCTCGGCGACGACCTCAGCGACCTGCTCGCCTTCCAGGCGCTCGACCGGCTCCGGGCCACCTCCGGGCTCCGCAGCGTGAAGATCGCCGTGACGAGCGCAGAGGTGCCCCGACAGCTGCTCGATGACGCCGATGTGGTCCTCGACGGCCCGAGGGAGGCGACCCACTTCCTCGAGGCACTGGCGGGACGACTTGCACCTAGCTCAGGGCGCGGTGCCAATGAGCCGCCTCGCGGCCCTGGGGGCTGAGAGCGAGGCGTGCCCCGAGGCCGACCAGTGACCAGCCGACCCGCTCGCGAAGCTTCGCACGGGAAGAACCGAGTCGCCGAACGCTGATCGACTTGAGAATCTCTCGCTGACGTTGCTCCGCGAGCTGCTCCAATAACGCCGGATTGATCATGTGAGGACGCTACGCCACATTGCGGTCAGATTCGGTCCGCAATGTGGCATGATTATCCGGTGTCCGCCTCCGCCGGCCGCCTTCTGCGGCTCCTCGGACTCCTGCAAAGGCGGGCGTCGTGGAGCGGGGCCGATCTGGCCGAACGTCTGGAGGTGGACGCCCGCACCGTGAGGCGCGACGTGGACCGGCTCCGGATGCTCGGTTACCAGATAACGGGCACGCCTGGTGCCGGTGGCGGCTACCGCCTGGGAGGCGGGAGCGACGTTCCCCCGCTGCTGTTCGAGGACGACGAGGCGATGGCGGTCGCCGTCGTGCTCGGCGTCTCGGCGTCGGCTGCCGTGCCGGGCATCGAGCGCGGGTCGCTCGCCGCCTTGGCCAAGCTCGACCGCCTGCTTCCCCCGCGGCTGCGGACGCAGCTGACCGCCCTTCGGGCTGCCACGGTGCCGCTCGTGTCACCCACCGAATTGGTGTCCGCCGAGTCCCTCGTCGGTTTGGCTCAAGCGTGTGACAACCACCAGCGTGCGACGTTCTCCTACGAGGCCCAGGACGGTCGCCGGAGCGCGCGTCGTGTCGAGCCGCACCGCCTCGTGGCGACCGATCGGCGCTGGTACCTCGTCGCGTTCGACCTTGAGCGAAACGACTGGCGAACCTTTCGCGTGGACCGGATCTCGGCACTGGAGGTGACCGGGCACGTTTTCGTCCCCCGCCCGCTCGCCGACCCGGCTCGGATGGTGGCCGAGGGCATTGCCACGGCGCAGTACAGGCATCGAGCCGTCGTCTCGGTGAAGGCCGCTCCCGAAGACGTGGCGCGCCTCATCACCGTCTACACCGGTGTCATCGAACGCGAAGACGACCACACCAAGGTCTCGCTCGGCTTCGACGACCTCGACTGGGCGGCCGGCTATCTGATCGGTCTCGGGCTCGATTTCGAGGTGATCGAACCGGAGGAGTTGCGCGAGCACATGTCGGCCCTCGGCGAACGGCTGCGCCGTGCCCATCGTCGACCAACACCCCGCCCGCGGCCAGGCTCGCCCCGTCGCCCGGTGCCTGCTTGACCCGGTGCCTGCTTGAACTGTCTCCGGGATCGACATCGGGGCGCGAGCCTGCCCTGGCAGGGTCATGGCCGTGCCGCCCGCGCTCAGGCTTGCAGGTCCTGATCTCCGGGAACCTGGGCGGCGTGGCGCACCTCGGACAGCCACTGTGCCGGAGTGCGCGAACGCGCCCGGCGGCGCAGCTCCAGGGCCCGGACCCGGCGCTGCTCGATGCTCATCGAGAGGCCGCTCGCGATCGCCGCCGCCGTCCCGGTCACGTCGAAGGGGTTGACACCGAGCGCGACCTCTGCCAGCTCGTCGTAGGCACCCGCTTCGCGTGAGAGCACGAGAACGCCGTCACGTTCGTTCACGACCGGCCCCTCCATGGCGACAAGGTTGAGCCCGTCCCTGATGGGATTGACGACGAGCAGCTCGTAGCGCCGCAGGGCGGCCACCGTCGCCGCGAAGTCATCCTCGAGATCGAGGATGACAGGCGTGTAGCCGGGCGAGCCCCAGCGTTCGTTCACCAGGGCCACCACGTGCTCTGTCTCGGTGCGATAGGCAAGGTACTCAGGCAGTGACTCGCGCGAGGCGTACACCCGGGCGAGGAAGACCACCCGACCCCGCCACTGGGGCGATGCCTCCAAGAGCTCGTCGAAAGCGAGAAAACCGCGGATCAGGTTCTTCGAGAGCTCGACCCGGTCGCTGCGCAGCAGGAGGGTGCGGCCGTCGAGCTCGTCTTCGAGGCGTCGCAGGCGCGACCGGCAGGCCTCGCTGGCAGCCACCTCGTCGAGCCGCGCCGGGTCGGCACCGAGAGGTGCCACGAAGGTCGCGGGCGGCGCAAGGCCGACGGCCGACGCACAGCGCACGAAGGCGTCACGCCACCGCACAACGTGGAATCCGCAAGCGCCGAAGCACGACATGGACTCGATCAGCTCCAGGCGGGCGCCGTCCGGGAGCATGGCAAGGTCCTCAGGAGGGCAGAACGGCGTGTGGGAGAAGAAGGCCGTCGCCAGATCGGGCCGGCGCTTAATGAGATACCGGCCCACGAGCGCCAGGTGATAGTCGTTCACCACCACCGTCGCCCCGGTTGCTGCCTCCTCTGCGATCGTGTCCGCAAAGGCCTCGTTGAACCGGCGGTACCCCTCCCACGCCTCGCGCCACACGCGGTCGAAGCGCGGGCGGCGGGCGTGGTCGAACAGCCCGTGGTGGAGGAACCACAGGGTGCCGTTTGCGATCACGTCGTAGGCCGCTCGCCCCATCTCGGGGGTGACGTCGACGGTGCGCAGCTTCAGTGACTCCTGCCCGGTGGCGACCGCGCCGGCCGAGGCGTGGCGCCGATCGGCCTCGGTGAGGGCGGCGGCGACCCAGAGCGCCCCGTTGCCCGAGCGCACCGGCTCTTCGGCGAGCGCGCCGCTAAGACTCGGTGCCATGCCGCCCGCGGCAGGTCGGACCTCGACGACGCCGCTGGGGCCGCTCTCGAGCGTGAACGGTCCCCGGTTCGACACGACCACGAGGTCGAACCCGCTCACGCGACCCGCACCCCGGCCCGACGGAGGGCGACGTCGAGAACGTCACGTGCCTGGGGGGCCAGCTCATGCAGGGGCCGGTTGCGGTGCGTGCGGACCTCGAGGTCGACCTGGGCGATCGAGCCCACGCCAAAACGGCGCGAGATGTCGATCAACATGCCGATCTCGACGCCGTAGCCGTCGGCAAGCTCAATGCTCTCGAGGGCCTCGCGGCGAACTGCGACCTCTCCTGCGAGCGGCTGGACGACACCGGAGAGCTCGGGGAAAAGCAGCGCCAGCACCGGTCGTGCCACGAGCTCGGTCACGCGGCCGCCGCCGGTGGGGCTGTCTCCGAGCGGGCGACGGTAGCAGGCCTTCACGAGCATCGTCTCCTGACAGCAGAGGACCGGGCCGAGCAGGCCCGTCACGAAATGCGTCCCGAAGTTCTCGACGTCGCCGTCGAGGAAGACGACGACGTCGCCGTCACTCGCGGCCAGCCCCAGGCGCATCGCCTCGCCCTTGCCGGCGGAGGGCCCGGCGAGGTCCGACACGGGCACGACGCGGGCACCTGCGGCATAAGACACGACAGCGGTCGCGTCTGCTGACCGATCGTCGATGACAAGCAGGTCGTCGACCAGCCCGGCGTCTTCGACGAGCTCACGACGCACACAGGCGACGATGGGGCCGACCGTCGCCTCCTCGTCGCGAGCTGGGATGCAGACCGAGACGCGGTGGTTCTTCTTCATGGCCCTCAGCTCGGCCAGGGGGAAGTCGCCGTGGTGGTAGGTGACGATCGGCGTCGTGACATCGGATAGGGCAGCCATGGTCGGACGCCACGTTACGGTGTGCGCGACCCCAAGCGCCCCTTGGTGAGTTGCCCAGGAGCAGAAGGTCTTTGACGCGCGCCGGGCTGTGGTCCACACTTGGAGCCAATCATCCAGAGCGGCCGAGGGATCGGGCCTGACGAAAGCCGCGACAACCAGCACGAGCCTGCGGGCTGTGCCAGGTGCCAATGCCCGAGCGATGAGGAGGTCCTGTGGGTCACGTATTGGGTCTCCGCTGCCGGGAGTGCGCCCGCACCTACCCGGCCGAGGCGCTTCACGTGTGCGAGTTCTGTTTCGGGCCGCTCGAGGTCGCCTACGACCACGATGCGCAACGGACGACGGTCACGCGCCAATCGATCGCGGCCGGGCCACCGAACATGTGGCGGTACTCAGACCTCCTCCCGGTCTCGGCAAAGGCGCCGGTCGACCTCGGAACGGGGTTGACGCCACTTATCCTGGCCGACCGCCTCGCGGCTGAGCTCGGGCTCGGTGAGGTCTGGGTGAAAGACGACACTCGCAACCCGACGGGCTCGTTCAAGGACCGGGTCGTCGGCGTGGCGCTCACGAAGGCCCGCGAGCTCGGCTTCAAGGTCGCCGCTTGCGCCTCGACGGGCAATCTCGCCAACTCGGTCGCCGCCCACGCCGCCCGCGCCGGCATGGAGTCGTTCGTGTTCGTTCCTCACGATCTGGAGACCGTGAAGATCATCACGACCGCAGTCTTCGGTGGGCACCTGATCGCGGTGGACGGCACTTATGACGACGTCAACCGCCTTTGCGCGGAGCTGGCGGGCGAGTTCCCGTCTTGGGCCTTCGTGAATGTCAACATCCGGCCCTACTACGCCGAAGGCTCCAAGACGCTGGCCTTCGAGGTCGCCGAGCAGCTCGGCTGGCGGCTCCCCGACCACGTCGTCGTCCCCATCGCCTCGGGAAGCCAGCTGACCAAGATCGACAAGGGGTTCCGTGAGCTCGCCGAGCTCGGCCTCGTCGAGGCCGGCAGCGGCGTGCGGATCTCGGGCGCCCAGGCCCAGGGCTGCTCGCCCGTGGCGACCGCGTTCGCCGAGGGAGCCGACCACGTCCGGCCGGTCAAGCCGGCTGGGATCGCGAAGTCGCTCGCCATCGGCAACCCGGCGGACGGCTGGTACGCCCTCGAGGTGGTCCGCCGCAGCAGCGGAGCGATTGCGGCCGTCACCGACGAGGAGATCATCGAGGGGATCCGGCTGCTGGCCCGCACGGAAGGGATCTTCGCCGAGACCGCCGGGGGCGTGACAGTGGCGACGCTCGCCAAGCTCGCCGGCACCGGCGTGATCAGGCCTGATGAGCGCGTCGTCGTCTACGTCACGGGCAACGGCCTGAAGACCGTCGAGGCGCTCGCCGGTGTCGTGGGGCCCTCAGCGACGATCCGCCCGACGCTTGAAGCCGTCGCCGAGCTGATCGATGCGGAGGGGCACTCGAGGGAGGCAAGGCGATGAGCGTCACTGTTCGCATCCCGACCCAGCTCAGGCCGTTGACCGCAGGCGCGAGCGAGGTCGAGGTGGAAGCCCAGACCGTGCGTGAGGCCATAGACGCGCTCGAGCGCGAGTACCCCGGAATGAAGGCGCGCCTACTCGACGAGCAGGGAACATTGCGGCGCTTCGTGAACCTGTTCGTTGCCGACGAGGACATCCGTTTCCTCCAGGGGCTCGACACGCGCCTGCCGGACGGCACCACCCTCTCGATCGTTCCTGCGGTCGCCGGCGGCTGACGGCGACCAGGTGGCCGGGCGGATCGCCGGCGGATCCCCGCCCGGAAAAACAAGGCCGCTGAGCAGGCAATCCTTGGGTGCAGTTGCGCGCCGGCGCCGGGCGTGGTTTGCTATTAGCACTCGAACCATGAGAGTGCTAACGGTTACGGATCCGTTCAGCCCAAGGAGGACATCCCCAAAATGCCGAAGTTGATCGCCTTCGACGAGCAGGCCCGCCGGGCCCTCGAGAATGGCATGAACCAGCTCGTAGACGCCGTCAAGGTCACACTTGGCCCGAAGGGTCGCAACGTCGTGCTGGAGAAGAAGTGGGGCGCTCCGACCATCACCAACGACGGCGTCTCCATCGCAAAGGAGATCGAGCTCGAAGACCCGTGGGAGAAGGTCGGAGCCGACCTCGTCAAGGAAGTGGCGAAGAAGACCGACGACGTCGCAGGCGACGGAACGACCACCGCGACCGTCCTCGCCGGCGCCATGGTCCATGAGGGCCTGCGCAACGTCGCCGCCGGCGCGAACCCGATGTCGCTCAAGCGCGGCATCGAGATCGGTGTCGAGACGGCCGTCGCCCGGTTGAAGGCGGTATCCAAAGAGATCGACGCCAAGGACCAGATCGCCCAGGTGGCGTCAATCTCGTCCGCCGATGACGAGATCGGCGCCATGATCGCCGAGGCCATCGACAAGGTCGGCAAGGACGGCGTCATCACCGTCGAGGAGTCGCAGACATTCGGCATGGAGATGGAGCTCGTCGAGGGCATGCGTTTCGACAAGGGCTACATCTCGCCGTACTTCGTCACCGACCCGGACCGGATGGAGGCCGTTCTCGAGGACCCGTACATCCTGCTCGTGGGCTCGAAGATCTCCGCCGTCCGGGACCTGCTCCCGGTGCTCGAGAAGGTCATGCAGACCGGCAAGCCGCTGATGATCGTGGCCGAGGACGTCGAGGGCGAGGCGCTCGCCACCCTCGTCGTCAACAAGATCCGCGGCACGTTCCGCAGCACCGCCGTCAAGGCCCCCGGCTTCGGGGAGCGCCGCAAGGCGATGCTCCAGGACATCGCCATCTTGACCGGTGGCCAGGTGATCACCGAAGAGGTGGGCCTCAAGCTCGAGAACGTCGCTTTGGATCTGCTTGGTCGGGCACGCAAGGTCGTCGTCACCAAGGACGAGACGACCGTGGTCGAGGGTGCCGGTGACGACGCCGACATCAAGGGCCGCATCAGCCAGATCAAGTCCGAGATCGAGAGCACGGACTCCGACTACGACCGCGAGAAGCTGCAGGAACGCCTGGCGAAGCTGTCCGGCGGGGTCGCGGTGATCAAGGTCGGCGCAGCCACAGAGGTCGAGCTCAAGGAGAAGAAGCACCGCATCGAAGACGCGGTCTCGACGACAAAGGCCGCCATCGAAGAGGGCGTGGTCCCCGGAGGCGGCGTGGCCCTGCTCCGCTCGCAGCAAGCCATCTTGGACGCAGCCGAGAAGCTGGACGACGACGAGGCGACAGGTGCCAGGATCGTCGCCCGGGCGGTCGAAGAGCCGCTCAAGCAGATCGCCGTCAATGCAGGTCTCGAGGGCGGCGTCGTGGTCGAGAAGGTCAAGGGCCTGAAGGGCGCCCACGGCCTCAATGCCGCGACCGGCGAGTACGAGGACCTTTTCAAGGCTGGCGTCATCGACGCCGCCAAAGTGACCCGGTCGGCGCTGCAGAACGCTGCCTCCATCGCCGCCCTGTTCCTCACGACCGAGGCCGTCGTGGTGGACAAGCCCGAGGAGAAGGCCCCCGCCGCGCCTGGCGGTGGCGGGATGGACGACTACTGATCCCAACGCCGAGGCGCTCCACGCGCCGCAGCGCCAAGGCGCCAAGAGCTCAGTGACCACCGGGGGCGCCGCAAGGCGTCCCCGGTGGCGCGTCAGGGATCTATGCCCGCCGCCCGCCGCCCGCCGCCAGCTCGGGGTGTCCGTAGACTCCACGCCATGACTGCCGGGAGACCTCATGACTGAGGAGACGCCTCTGAGCCCGAACATCGGCTGGGGCGTGCTGCATCTGTTCTGCAAGCCCCGGGCCGGAGCGGACGCCCGCTCGCTGCTGGACGCGATCGACGAGGCGCGCAAGGACGACTGCCAGGTCGTGACGGCGGCGATGCTGGGTCACAAGGCGGACGTCTGCGTCCTCGCCCTCGGCCTGGACCTGCGCCGGCTCCGGCGGCTGCAGACCGAGCTGCAGGCCGGAGGTCTGGACGTCGTCGACTCGTACGTCTCGCTGACCGAGGTGTCCGAGTACGCCGCCGGGGTCCCTCAGGAGATGAAGCAGGCCCGCCTCTACCCGCGGCTCCCGCCCGAGGGCATGGAGGCCATGTGCTTCTACCCGATGTCCAAGCGCCGCGCGCCCGGAGCCGAGAACTGGTACGGCCTGAGCTTCGACGACCGGATGGAGCTCATGAGAGGGCACGGGACCGCAGGCCGCGCATTCCGCGGCCGGGTGCTGCAGCTCGTGACCGGCTCGACGGGGCTGGACGACTGGGAGTGGGGAGTCACCCTGTTCGGAGTGCACCCCGACGACCTGAAAGACTGCGTCTACTCCATGCGCTTCGACCCGGCTTCGACTCTTTACGGCGAGTTCGGGCCCTTCTACTCCGGGATCGTCGGAGATGCCGAGGACGTTCTCGCTAGCGTCGGCGTACGCTGAAACGGTGGCTCCAACACATACCACTGCCCCCTCTTTGGTTGCGCTCACTCGCTTGGAGACCGTCCTCGCCGACCTCGGACGTGTCGTCGTCGCCTTCTCCGGTGGGGTCGACTCCGCCCTTGTCGCCGCTGTCGCGACGAAGGTCCTGGGAGCAAGACACGTGCTTTGCGCGACCGCCGTTTCTCCCTCGCTTGCGCCCGAGGACCGGAGTCACTGCGCTGCTCTGGCAGCCGAGTGGGGCTTACGCTGGGTGGCTGTCGCCACACACGAGCTCGAGGATCCTGCGTATGTGCGCAATGATCTCGACCGCTGCTACCACTGCAAACGCGAGCTGATGGACGTCCTGGCGCCCCTGGCCGCCTCCGAGCAGGCAGCGGTGGTGCTTGGCGTCAACCTCGACGACCTTGCCGACCACCGCCCCGGCCAGAAGGCGGCCGCCGAACGGGGTGCGGTCTTCCCGCTCGTCCAGGCGGGCCTGGACAAGGTGACGGTGCGCAAGGTGTCCCAGGCGATGGGGTTGCGCACCTGGGACCGCCCGGCGGCGGCATGCCTGGCATCGAGGATCCCCCATGGCACACCGGTCACTTTCGGCGTCCTGGAGCGAGTGGCAGCGGCGGAATCCTCCCTGCGGCGGCTCGGCTTCGAATCCCTGCGCGTCCGCCATTACGGCGACCTCGCCCGCATCGAGCTTCCCCTCGCGGACCTCTGGCGTGCGATCGATACCCGGGACGAGATCGTCAAAGCGGTCCGGGACGCCGGTTACCTGTACGTGACCCTGGACCTCGAAGGGCTCCGCTCGGGCAATTTGTCGCGGGCAGCGGCCGCGGCGGCCGAGAGCCGGCGATGAGCGCTCGCGTCCGGCTCACCTTCCCTGACCAGCTGGTCCGCGAGCCGGTCGTGGCCCAGCTGGTCCGCCGCTTCGATGTCGAGCCGAACATCCGCCGGGCGAATGTGGAGGCTCATGAGGGCTGGATCATCTGCGAGCTCGACGGCGATCCGGCAGCTGTCGAGGGCGCTGTGGCGTGGCTCGAGGAGATCGGCGTGAGCGTCGATCTCCTGGGCGACGTCGTGGAGGGCTGACAAGCCCTCGAGACGGCGACGCCACGGGGCCGTACGGGCCGTGAGGGGACGTGAGAGCTGTCAAGGCCGTGAGGGCCGGTCGCCCCGGCGGCGTTTCAGCGCTTCGTCGCCGGTGGGCCTTCGTCACGCCGGGCGCGGATCTGCCAGCCACTCGTCGCCGTCTGGCGGGGCTCGTAGAAGAGGCAGCTCTCCGGGCACGCGAAAGGGACGTTCTCGGCAACCCCGAGCCTGCAGCGCTCGGTGCGCTCGCCGGGATGCACGGTCTGCATGACATAGTGCCGGCAGTCCGGCTTGACGCTCACGCACCATGATCGCGCACCACAGGCCCGGTCGCTCCCGCGCAGTCGCCCGGCATTAGGGTCGGACCGGTGGAGGACGTGCCGGCGTCGACGCGAGACCTTGTGCGATGGGGGGAGACCCTCGCCGCCATCGCGAGGACAGGTCTCGCCTTCACCAAGAACCTCTTCGACGCCGAGCGCTACGAGGAGATCTTGAACGTCGCCGGGGACATCCGTGCCGCGGCAGCTCTGTCCCTCGCCGCCGAGGGCCAACCGGTGGCAGAGCCGCGCGAAGCAGAGGACCTGATCATCGAGTGGATGCGGGACATCCGTGAGGGCACCCGCGGCTATGTCACCCCGAAGGTCGCCGTCGGGGCCATCGTCGGCAACGACACGTCCGAGATCCTGCTCGTCAAGCGGTCCGACTCCGGGGTCTGGCTGTACCCGACCGGATGGGCGGACGTCGGCTATTCGGCCGTCGAAGTCGCGGTGAAAGAGGTCCACGAGGAGACGGGCATCGAGGCCGAGCCCGTACGACTGGTCATGGTCCTCGACGCCCTCCGGCTCGGCTTCACACAGGTGCCGCTCTATTCGGTCGTCTTCCAGCTCCGCGCCATCGGCGGGGTGTTGAAGGCTCATCCGCTCGAATGCGCCGACGTGGGCTGGTTCGCCGAGGACTCCCTGCCCACCCCGCTCGCGAACGCCGGCATCTGGACCGCGCACGCCTTCGCCGCGATCCGCGGCGAACCGGTCGAGGTCCTCTTCGACTGGCCCCGCAATCCCATCTGGCGGAGGGACGATGCGCCGGAGCGGGCGGACTGAGCACCCTGAGCTCGGGAGCGGTCGCGAGACGCTGGGTACACTCGCCCCATGAAGGCTAGTGGCGTCCTGGTGGAACGTGTCTCGGAGGTCACCGACGAGCTCGTGGAGGTCATGGCACGCCTACTGCCGCAACTCTCCTCGAGCGCGCCGCCACCTGATCGCGCTGCCCTCGAGGAGATCGTGGCCTCACCAACCAGCTCGCTGTTCGTCGCTCGCCTCCCTTCGCGCGGCGATGTGATAGTCGGCGCGATCACCCTTTTGATCTACCGGATCCCGACGGGACTGCACGCCGTGATCGAAGACGTCGTCGTCGATGAGTCGGCCCGGGGGCACGGTGTCGGGAGCGCCCTGGTCTCAGAGGCCGTCGAGCTGGCTCGCAACCGAGGCGCCCGCCATGTCAACTTGACGTCGCGCGCCTCGAGAGAGGCGGCGAACCGCCTCTACCAAAGGGCTGGTTTCGTGATACGAGAAACGAACGTCTACCGGCTGAACTTGAGCTGATCGGACTCCTCGTCCAGTGTGAACCCCTGCTCGGTGACGGCAGCGGGGGCGAGGGCGTCCGGTTCGACCGTGTCACCGCTCCTGCCCGTGGCCGCAAGCGTCACGAGGCCGAACACCACCCCGGCGAAGCCCGCGATGCGCAACCCCAGGGGCCCGGGCGAAGTCGGCAGGTGCTCGTTGAACAGCACGGTCCCGACGGCAATGACAAAAGCAGTGGAGGTCACGATGTTGACCGGTGACACGACCGAGGCCGAGCAGCGCTGCAGACCGGTTTGGAACAGCACAAGACCGGTCGCCATGGTGACGGCTAGCAGGTAGAGGTCGGGTGAGACCAGAAGGTGGGGGACCGAACCGATGAGGCCCCAGCGTTGGACGAAGGTCGCCGCCGACTTGAGGCAGAGCCCAGCGACGCCATAGAGCAGCCCTGCGGACAGGCCGAACAGCGGGGCTCGCAGGTGCCTGAACCGTCGCCCCGAGCTGTGGACCCGGTCGGCCACGACGAAGACCGCGAGCCCGACCGCCACCGTCGGGATCGCGGCCAGCAAGAGGTCGAGCAGGGGCGCAGGGCCGCCGGCGTGGTCGACGCGCGTGTCGATCGACAGGCCGAGCAGGACCAAGGCGACCACGATGACCGCTAGAGCGAACCACTCCACCCGTCGCAGGCGATCGTGCAGGACGAAATGCGACAGCACGAGCAACAGGACGATCCCAGAGGCAAAGATCGGTTGAGCCACCGAGATCGGCGCCAGTGACAAGGCGAGGCCCTGGCAGACGAGGCCGCCCAACAGCAGGAGGCATCCCCACAGCCACTGCGCCGAGGCGCACAAGGTGCGGACCATCGCCCAGAAACGCCTGGCGTGAATGTCGGGCAGCCGTTGCAGGGCGATCTTCTCCACGACTGTGCCGGTGCCGGTGAAAAGCGCGGAGAGAACCGCGAGGGCGATGCCGGCCGTCGTGTGGGTGTCCGGGCTCAATGGGGCCGCCGGGCGGAAGCGAGAAGAATGGACGACAGGCCGGGTGCGCGGCAGAAGAGGCGGTCGAGCGGACGCAACGGGCGGGGAACGTCGTGGTAGGGAGCACCGGTGACGTCGATCTCGACGAAGCCTGCCGAGGCGAGCAGCTGCTCGAGCGCACGTCGGGTGAAGATGTGCAGGTGACCTGCCACCTCGCGACCCGGGCGACCGTAAATGCCGCGCAGGCTGACCTCGGTGAACACCGGCTGCACGCCGAGCGCGAGGAGCACGCGGTTGTACCAGGCCGCCAGATTGGGCGTCGACAACAGCAACCTCCCGCCAGGAACGAGCACTCGTGCAGCTTCCTCGAGCGCCGCATCAGTGTCCACGAGGTGCTCGATCAGCTCGCCCATGATGACCACATCTACACTCCCAGATGCAAGCGGCAGGCCGGCGCCGTCTATCGTGGCCCGGGCCACGCTAACGCCGCGACGCCTGGCCAGATCGAGGGCAGCGCACGACCAGTCGAGGCCGATGACGCTCACCTCGGCTCCCTGGGTCAGTTCGCAGCGGGCGATTGCGACCGCGGTTGCGGTGCCATCGCCGCAACCAACGTCGATCGCCACGATCGGCCGCGGTGACAAAGCCGCAGCCCCGGCGAGCATCGCCGCCTGCATCCGGGCCCTCTCCAGGCCCGAGCTGAGAGGTGTCCGCGGGTCCTCGTAGAGCCGCTTGAGGGCGGGCGCTCTCATCGGGGTCGCCCCTGCGGGGCGGCGGTCGTCTGCAAGTCTGCCCCGCTCGGCGGCGCGCCGGTCCTGCCGTGTCGTGCTCTCGCGCTCGCGTTGCAATCGACGGGCTCCTCCGACGGAGATTGGGGTGCGGGACCTCGCCCCCGGAGGGGCAAGGGCATTCTACTCGCCGGGTACGGACGGCCACCGACTGACGCGCCCGGATGGTGCCGGAGACGCCCCCATGGCGCCCCAGGGAGCCGGATGGTGCCCCAGGGGCCTCCCTAGGAACTCGCCCGCCCGGCACCGCCATAGGATGTGGCGACGACTACATTGGCAGCTCGTCAACCGCACGCCCGGGTGCCGACGACGTCAGCCTGGCAGAAGCCGACAGGAGGTGGAGGTCGTGGTGGACAGCGTGACAATCACGGATAACCGCAACGGGCAGACGATCGAGATCCCGATCGTCGATGGCGGAGTATCGGCAGAGGAGTGGAGCAAGCTCCTCCCGGGCATCTGGTTCTACGACCCGGCCTTCATGGCCACCGCCTGCGCAGAGAGCTCCATCACCTTTATCGACGGCGACAAGGGGATCCTCGAGTACCGCGGCTACCCGATCGAGCAGCTAACGAAGCAATCGAGTTACCTCGAGGTCGCCTACCTGCTGCTCTACGGCGAGCTGCCGACCGCGGAGCAGCTTGACGGATGGGTCCAGGAGATCACCTTCCACACCTTCGTCCACGAGAACATGCGCAGACGCTTCCTCGAGGGCTTCCATTACGACGCCCACCCGATGGGGATGCTCGTCTCGGCAATCGCAGCGCTTTCGACGTACTACCCCGACGCCAAGAACATCTTCGACCCGGACGTTCGCCACAAGCAGGTCATCCGGCTCATCGCGAAGATGCCGACCCTCGCGGCAGCCGCGCACCGCTACAGCGTCGGCATGCCCTTCGTCTATCCCGACAGCTCTCTCGACTTCGCGTCCAACTTCTTGTCGATGGTCTGCAAGACCACCGAACCCCGTTTTGAGGCCAACCCCATACTCACGCGGGCTCTGAATGCTCTGTTCATCCTGCACGCGGACCATGAGCAGAATTGCTCGACGGCTGCGCTGCGCGTCGTCGGCTCCTCGCACGTCGACGTTTACTCGGCTTGTGCCGCCGCATGCGCCGCCCTCTACGGCCCGCTCCACGGCGGTGCGAACGAGGCCGTCATCCGGATGCTCAGCGATGTCGGAAGCCTCGAGAACGTGCCGGACTTCGTCCGCTCGGTGAAGGAGGGCCACGGGCGCCTGCAGGGATTCGGGCACCGCGTCTACAAGAGCTACGACCCACGGGCGGAGATCATCCGCAACATCGCCTACGAGGTCTTCGAGGTCACGGGCCAGAACCCGCTCCTCGACATCGCCCTCGGGCTCGAAGAGGTCGCGCTCGCCGACGAGTACTTCATCTCGCGCAAGCTCTACCCGAACATCGACTTCTACTCAGGACTCATCTACCAGGCCATGGGTTTCCCGATCGAGATGTTCCCGGTGCTTTTCGCGGTCCCGCGGGTCGCCGGCTGGTTGGCGCACTGGGTGGAGATGATCGAGCACAACACGAAGATCGCGCGACCGAGACAGCTCTACGTGGGTTACCGGCGTCGCGACTATGTGCCGATGTCGGACCGGTAGCTCGCCGCCAGCCCCGGACGAGGCTCACCAGCCGCCCGCCGAAAGGCCGCCCCGCATCTCGAGCTAGGGCGACCGGCTGCACGTGGCGCGGGAACCACCAGCCGTGGCCCACCAGCCGAACGAGGAGCCGGTGCCGGGCCTGGCGCGGCTCCTCGACGAGAACCGCTAGGCGGGCCTTGACGAACGTTGCCGGGCGACCTCGAACATCGCGACAGCGCCCGCCGCCGACACATTGAGCGAGTCGATGGCGCCGTGGAGCGGGATTCGTGCGAGCGCGTCGCATCGTTGACGCGAGAGCGGCGCGAGTCCTCTTCCCTCTGCGCCGATGACAAGAGCGAGCGGCCGCTCTCCGAGGCGGAGGCGGAAGAGCGACTCGGAGCCCCGCTCGTCGAGACCGAGTGTCCAGACACCGAGGCGCTCCAGCTCCTGGAGAGCCCCGGGCACGCCGGGGACCACGGCGATCGGCACATGCTCGATCGCGCCAGCGGCGACCTTCGTCACCGTGGGCGTCACGTGGGCGCTGCGATAGCGGGGCAGCACGACTCCCGTCACACCCGCACACTCGGCGCTGCGCAGGAGAGCGCCGAGGTTCTGCGGGTCGGTGACGCCGTCGACAACCACGAGAAACACCGTCTTCTCTGCGTCTGTCCCGCTGGCCCCCTCCTCGGGGCCGGCACCCTCGGACGTGGCCTCGGGCTCGGCGGCCAACGACACCTCGTCGCCGCCCCCAGCTCGGACGCCAGGAGGCGACCCGTCTCCGTCGGCATCCGAGAGCGCCCCTCGGGCGCCAGCGGAGCCCGAGCGAACCAGGTCGGACAGGTCGGCCTCGGACAACGGCTCGGCGAAGGCGATCACGCCCTGAGGCGCTTCGGAGCCCTGCGCCTGTTGGACCTGGCGTTGGGTCACGAGCCGTACCGGTACATGGCTCGCCCGAGCAAGCGACTGGATCTCGCGCAGGATCGCGGCAGGGTCCGAGCCCTCCATCATCCAGACCTCGTGCACCTCCCGCCGGTGTGCAGACAGGAGCTCGCGGACCGCCTGGCGACCCTCGACCTGGTCGCCCCCGAGCTCTCGCCGGATCTTGGCAGAGCCGCGACCGCCGGGGACCTGCGCCCCACGATCACCACGATCGAAAGGTTTGCCTGGCGCACCTGGGCTTCTCCGAGTCGCCGATGGACGCTCGTAAGCGCCGGCGGTCGACGACCTGCGGCCGGCGGCCGGCCGCGGCCCAGAAGAACGCGGCGCTCCAGGGCGCGCACCACCGAAGTCACCCTTGGGGCTACGGAAGGGTTCCGACCGCGGCGCGCGGGGAGCTCGCGGCCACAGGTTGCGCCCGACGGTGGCCGCGCGGCCTATCGAGCTCGGCAGGGTGCCCGAGCCGGAGAAATCTTCAGCGTCAGGCTCGCGACGGTCTCCGGGGCCATCGCGCCGAGAAGCGGCGGCCGGCCGGTCCCGTCGAGGCCCGGGCCGGTTCCATCCGCCGTTCGGCGAATCCCGGCGGTCGTCCCGCTGCGAGGCCGGCTTGAACGATTGCGGCCTGCGACCCGAAGCCGCGTTCCCGCCGGCACCAGCGCCCCTGCGAACAACACCCCCGGCCGCGGAAGGCTCGGCACCCGAGCCGCGGTAGCCACCGCTCGAACTGCCGGCTCCCGAACCGCGGTAGCCGCCGCTCGAACTGCCGGCTCCCGAACCGCGGTAGCCGGCCCTCGGACCGGCCGCGCCAGCGCCGCGGTAGCCGGCCCTCGGACCGGCTGCACCAGCGCCGCGGTAACCGACAGCCCGAGCCCCGGGGACGCCGGCGCGAGCGCCTGGAACGCGCGAAGCGCCCGGAGCGCCGTCGGATCTGGCGCGACCCGTGGCTCCGGCGGCGCCCCGCGCCCTTGTGGGGGCACCGGCCTGGTCACGGGCGCCTCGATAACCCCCCGAGGCTGAGATGCCGGCTCGACCGCCGGCTGCGCGTGCGCGATCGGCTCGAGCCCCGCCCGCGTCGCGCCCGGCGGCCCGGCCAGTGCTGGGACGTCCCGCAGAGCTTGCCCGGGGGACACGGGGGGCGCGGGAGGCGCCGTCACTTCTGTTGCTCGATGGCATTGCTAACCGATCTCTTCGAGGAGCGCGACGGCGAGACAGGCAATCCCTTCGACGCGCCCCAAGCTCCCGAGCCCTTCCGGCCGGGTCGCCTTCACGTGCACGGGACCCTTTGCCGCCGTGCTGAGCCGCTCCACCATGATCTCACGCGCGCCGGCGATCCGGGGCGTCTCACAGACAAGCGTGCAGTCAGCGTTCACAAGCCGAAGGCCCGCCTCGCGCACGAGCTCGACCACACGCCCCAGGATGGTGAGGCTGTCCGCTCCCGCCCAGCGCTGGTCGGTGTCTGGGAAATGGGCACCGATATCTCCGAGGCCGGCAGCGCCGAGCATGGCGTCGGCCACGGCGTGCGCAACGACGTCGGCATCGCTGTGACCCTCGAGCCCCGGCTCCGCCTCGAAATGGAACCCTCCCAACACCAAGGCCCTTTCGCGGTCCGATCCACTCGCAAAGGGGTGCTCATCGAAGCCGATGCCCACTCGTAGACCGCTCATCGACTGCTCCACCTCTCTGCAATCGCGAGATCCTCGGGTGAGGTCAGCTTGAGATTGTGATACTCACCTGGGACGACGGCGACACTCAAGCCGAGAGCCTCGAGGAGGCCGGCATCATCGGTCGCCTCCGAGTCCTCGGCATGGGCACGCCGCAGCGCCTCGGCACGGAAGGCTTGCGGCGTCTGCACTGCCACGAGCTCGCTCCTGTCGAGCGTCTCGACGACGTGCCCGTGACGCACGCGCTTGACGGTGTCCGCGAGGGCGATGCCGGGAATGGCGCCGTCCGCGCCCGCTACGACCGCCTCGACCACGGCGCGAAACAGCTCACGCGAGGCGAGCGGGCGGGCGGCGTCGTGGACCACGACCACATCCGCGTTCTCGGGCACCGCGGCCAGTCCCCTGCGCACAGACGCGGCCCGGGTCGGGCCCCCGGCCATGACCCGGTCGGCTCCCTTGCCTATTCCCGGGCTTTTGACGAAGGACTCGGGCACGACCGCCACGACGCCACGAGCCACCGAGCGCGACGCTTCCAGGCTCCATTCGATGACCGGCCGACCACCGAGAAAGGCGAACTGCTTGGGCCGACCGAAGCGGCGCCCCTCGCCGGCGGCGACGACGATCGCCCAGATCTCGACGCTCACGCGCCGGTCGCGGCCCTGCGCTATGGCAGAGCGGCGTTGAGGCGCTCCTCCGCCTCGGCCTCGCTGACGCCGATCGCGAAAGTCAGCTCGGAAACGAGGATCTGTCGTGCTCGGGTGAGCATCCGCTTCTCGCCGGCGGAGAGGCCACGATCCTTGTCGCGGATCGAGAGGTTCCGAACGACTTCTGCGACCTGGTAGATGTCGCCGGACTTGAGCTTTTCGACGTGGTTCTTGTAGCGACGGGACCAGTTCGTTGGCATCCGCGCCTCCTTCTTGCCGAGGACCGCGAACACCTCCTCCACTTCCTCGTCGTTGATGACCTCCCGCAGCCCGACCTCCGCGGTGTTGTCGGACGGCACCATGAGGGTGAGATCGCCGTAGGCGAGCCGGAGTACGAGGTACTCACGCTTCTCGCCAAATGCCTCTCGAATCTCTCGCCGCTCTACGACAGCGGCACCGTGATGGGGATAGACGACTTTGTCCCCGACATCAAACAATGGAGCTCCTCACGAAACAAGGGAGGGTGGAGTCCTCTCCAGGGTACGGACGTCGCGGCTGCCGCTCAACTCAGGACCGCCACCCGACCCGGTCCTCGAACCAGATCTAGCGGCAGGAACCACGCCGAGCAACAGCCGGACTGCCTCAAGAAGGGTACCTGCTCGAAGCAGCTCCAAGGCCACAGGCCCCTCCGGGGAGGACTGGGGCACCACGGCGCGGCGAAATCCGAGCCTTGCCACCTCGGCCAAACGCCGCTCTGTGGCCGGCACCTGGCGTATCTCGCCAGCCAAGCCGACCTCTCCGAGAGCAACCACGTCTTCCCCGATGGCAATGCCCGTCACGGCCGACACCAAGGCAAGGGCGACGCCAAGGTCGGCCGCTGGCTCGTTCACGCGAAGACCGCCAACGGTCGAGACGAACACGTCCGAGGCGGCGACAGCCACGTGACACCTTCTCTCGAGCACGGCAAGAAGAAGGGCGAGCCTGCCACCGACGACGCCCTGTGCGACCCGCCTCGGGGCTCCCGACATCGGCGGCCCGACCAGGCCCTGGATTTCGATGATGAGCGGTCGGCGGCCTTCGAGCACGGGCACCGCGATGCTGCCGGGCACGCCCCGGCGGCGGTCCCCGAGCAGCAGGGCGCTCGGGTCGACGAGTCCTCGAAGCCCTGCCTCGGTCATCTCGAAGAGCCCGATCTCGCCCGTCGGCCCGTAACGGTGCTTCGACGCCGAGAGCAGGCGCAAGGAGTGATGGCGGTCGCCTTCGAACGACAGCACCGTGTCGACAAGGTGCTCGAGCGTGCGCGGCCCGGCAAGCCCACCGTCCTTGGTGACGTGGCCGACGAGCACTGTCGCGACACCCAGCGTCTTCGCGTAGCGCACCAGCCGGCCCGCACACTCGCGCACCTGGCTGGGCGACCCGGCCTGGGACGTACACGCCCGGTCAGACACGGCCTGGATCGAGTCGACCACGAGGATCGACGGCTCGAGCTGTCCGGCCGCGCTCATCACGGCGTCGAGGTCAGTGGTCGCCAACACGTAGCAACCGTCGACGGCGGCCTCGAGACGCCCGGCCCTGCGCCTCACCTGCTCGCCGGACTCCTCCGCCGCGATGAGAAGCGACGTCCTGCCCTGGACGGCCGCGCTCGCGAGTGCCTGCAGCACCAGCGTGGACTTGCCGACTCCGGGCTCGCCGCCGAGCACCGTCACCGAGCCGGCGACCAAGCCGCCCCCGAGAACCCGGTCGAGCTCCCCGACGCCGGTCGCCACGGCAACGGCGCCGTCCGGGCTGATGGTCTGCAACGGCAAGGGCGTCGCGCTCGGGCCGCAGAGGGACGGCCGCGACAAGCTCGCGAGGCTTCTCGAGCCCTCCCCAAGTGGGATCGGTGGCACGATCTCCTCGACGAGGGTGTTCCACTCACCGCAAGCCTGGCAGCGGCCCGACCAGCGGGTAGCCACGTGCCCGCAGGTCTGGCAACGATGCAGCGACTTTGGACGCGTCATACTTCGACGCTACGAGCCGGGTGTCACATTCACGGGGCACTCGGGGGGGATGAGACGTGCCCGGTGCCCAGTACGGCGCCGACTTGCTCAGGAGTCGGCGCCAGCCCCTGCGAATTCGACTGTCGGGGGCTCGAAACCCTCGATGGCGCGGAAGACGAGCGCACCGTCCTCCTCGTCGACGATCACCGTCTCGCCCACCCGGAACTCCTTCCAGAGGATCTTCTCCGAGAGCGGGTCCTCCACGAGCTGCTGGATGGCACGGCGCAATGGCCGCGCGCCGAGCTCGGGCTCGTAGCCTCTGGCGGCGATGAACCTCTTGGCGGCGAGTGTGAGCTCCAAGCCGATGCCCTGCCCTTCGAGCTGGTCGCGAACTCGGCGGATCATCAGCTCCACGATCTCGACCACCTCGTCCATGGTCAGCTCGTGGAACACGATGACCTCGTCGATGCGGTTCAGGAACTCGGGCCGGAAGTGGTTCTTCAGCGCCTCCTGGACGCGCTGCTTCATCCGCTCGTAGGTGACCGACTCGCTCGTCTTCTGGAAGCCGAGCGTGAGCTTGCGCAGGTCCGACGTCCCCAGGTTCGAGGTCATGATGAGCACGGTGTTCTTGAAGTCGACGGTGCGCCCCTGGGCGTCGGTGAGCCGGCCGTCCTCGAGGATCTGAAGGAGCGTGTTGAAGATGTCGGGGTGCGCCTTTTCGATCTCGTCGAAGAGAACCACCGCGAACGGCTTGCGCCGGACGGCCTCGGTGAGCTGGCCACCTTCCTCATAGCCCACATAGCCGGGAGGCGACCCGACGAGGCGGCTCACGGTGTGCTTCTCCATGTACTCGCTCATGTCGAGCTGGATGAGCGAGTCCTCGTCCCCGAAGAGCAGCTCGGCAAGCGTCTTGGCGAGCTCGGTCTTGCCGACACCTGTGGGGCCGAGGAAGATGAAGGAGCCGCTCGGCCGCTTGGGGTCCTTGAGGCCGGCGCGGGTGCGCCGGATCGCCCGCGACAGTGCGTTGATCGCGTCCTCCTGGCCCACCACCCGCTTGTGGAGCTCCTCCTCGAGGCGCAGCAACCGAGCGGTCTCCTCCTCGGTGAGCTTGTAGACGGGGATCCCGGTCCAGTTCGCCAGCACCTCGGCGATGACGTCCTCGTCGACGACGTCGAAAAGCTCCTCGCCCGCGGCACGCCAGGAGACGCTGAGCGCCGCCTTGCGCTCCAGGGCGTCGCTCTCCTTGTCGGCGAGCTTCTTGGCCTCCTCGAAGTTCTGCCGCCCTATGGCGGCGTCCTTCTCGTGGCGGATCTTGGACAGCTCCGCGTCGATCTTGCGGTGCTCGGGGGGCGTGGACATGCGGCGGATCCGTAGACGCGAACCCGCCTCGTCGATGAGGTCGATCGCCTTGTCGGGCAGGAAACGGTCCGAGATGTAGCGGTCGGCGAGGTTCGCCGCGGCGACCAGGGCCTGGTCGGTGATGGTCACCTGGTGGTGCTTCTCGTACCGGTCGCGAAGGCCTCTCAGGATCTCGATCGTGTGTGCCAACGAGGGCTCCTCGACCTTGATCGGCTGGAACCGCCGCTCGAGCGCGGCATCCTTCTCGAGATGCTTGCGGTACTCGTCCAACGTCGTCGCGCCGATCGTCTGGAGCTCACCGCGGGCGAGCATTGGCTTGAGGATCGAGGCAGCGTCGATCGCACCTTCGGCCGCGCCGGCACCAACGAGGGTGTGGAGCTCGTCGATGAACAAGATGATGTCGCCGCGGGTCCGGATCTCCTTGAGGACCTTCTTGAGACGCTCCTCGAAGTCACCCCGGTAACGGCTGCCGGCGACCAGCGCCCCTAGGTCGAGGGTGTAGAGCTGCTTGCCCTTCAGCGTCTCGGGGACGTCGTCCTCAACGATCTGCTGGGACAACCCCTCGACGATGGCGGTCTTGCCGACACCTGGCTCGCCGATGAGAACCGGGTTGTTCTTGGTGCGCCGCGACAAGACCTGCATCACACGCTCTATCTCCCGATCACGGCCGATCACGGGATCGAGCTTGTGCTCGCGCGCCAGCTGGGTCAGGTTCCGGCCGAACTGGTCGAGAAGCGGCGACCCGGCGGGACTGTCCGAGCTCGGTGAGCCCTGCGCGGTGGCCGCACCCTCGCGGCCCTGATAACCCGAGAGCAGCTGGATGACCTGCTGGCGCACCCGGGGCAGATCGGCACCGAGGCTGACGAGGACCTGGGCGGCGACACCCTCGCCTTCGCGAACCAACCCGAGCAGCATGTGCTCGGTGCCGATGTAGTTGTGACCGAGCTGGAGCGCCTCGCGCAGGGACAGTTCGAGTACCTTCTTGGCCCGCGGCGTGAACGGCGGAGATCCGGTCGGAGCCGATCCTGCAGGCCCGATTGTCTCCTCGACTTTCTCGCGAACGGCCTCGAGCGAGATGCCGAGAGACTCGAGCGCCTTTGCGGCGAGCCCCTCGCCCTCGTGGATGAGGCCGAGCAGGATGTGCTCGGTACCGATGAAGCTGTGGTTCAAGAGGCGCGCTTCCTCCTGAGCCAGGACCAGCACCCTCCGTGCCCGATCGGTAAATCGCTCGAACAACTCAGACTCCCTTGTGGTCTTCCCTTGGCGGGAAGTCTACCGGTCCGGTGCGCGAAAACCCGCCGCCACGGAAGCTGCCTCTTCCCTTTAGCATCGGACTGCGGCAGCCCAACCCTTAGCAGATCGGCTTGCGCCAGACTGAGCGGCCGCGTAGGAGCCGTTGGGGACCGACATTGGCAGGGCGCCTCGACCGGGATCGGCCGGGCAGGTCAGCTCAATTGAGCTGGTGAGAAGGGATGACTAGAGTGCTGGAGATCGATGGGGTGGGCGCCAGGCTTCCGGCTCGGTGCCCCTTGGCGTAAGGTGGCGGACTTGGTGAGCAGCCCGGACCCCTTCGACCTCCCCATCCGCGAGCAGGATCTCGCTCGGCTCGAACTGTGCCTGCGGAACTCGGTGATCGGGGAGGACCCGTTCCTCAACGAGGTCGCGAGCCACCTCATCCAGGCAGGCGGAAAGCGGCTGCGGCCCTCCCTCACGATCGCCGCCGCTTACCTTCGAAATGGCGAGGTCACAACGGACACCCTGCTCGGAGGGGTGTCGGTCGAGCTGGTCCACCTGGCTTCCTTGTACCACGACGACGTCATGGACGAGGCGACCCGGCGGCGCAGTGTCGAGAGCGTGAACGCCCGCTGGGGCAACCTCGTCGCCATCGTGGCGGGAGACTTCCTGCTCGCCCGGGCGGCCGAGATCGCGGCGGGACTCGGCACCGAGGTCGCCGGACTCCTGGCGGCCACGCTCGCCCGGCTCTGCCAGGGACAGGTGGCCGAGGTGCGGGCCGCCTACCAGATCGAGAGGGACGAGACGGACTACCTGAGCGGCATCTCGGACAAGACGGCCGCGCTGATGTCGACCGCCTGCCGGATCGGTGCGCTCACCGCCGGCCTCGACCGGACCAAGATCGACGACCTGTCGGACTTCGGCGAGGCCTTCGGCATGGTCTTTCAGATCCGCGACGACGTCCTCGACGTCGTCGCCACGGAAAGCGAGCTCGGCAAGCCGCCCGGGCAGGACCTCGCCGAGGGGATCTACACCCTCCCGGTCCAGCGCGCCCTCCTCGACCCTGCCGTCGGCCCGAGGCTCCGCGACCTGTTGGGCCACCCTCTCGACCACGCCGAGCGGGAGGAGGCAAGGGCACTCGTCGCCGCCTCGCCGGGCATCTCGGCCGCTCACGAGATCGCCCGTGGCTATGCCAGGGCCGCGGCCGCGGCCGCCGAGCGGCTCGGCGAGGGCGTCATCCCCAAGGCGCTCGTCGAGTTCGGCTACAACGTCGTCGACGATCTCGAGCACACAGCGGCGACGGTTCTCGCCCCCAGCTGATCCCACCGGCCGGCCCAGCTGAACAATGGCTCAGGTGTCGGCCTCTTCCCGCCCCGTCGTGCCGGACTGGGACTCCGGTGCCTTCTCCTCAGCTCGCAGAGCCGGGAAGAGCACCACCTCCCTGATGTTCGCCACGTCGGCGTAGAGCATCACGAGCCGGTCGATCCCGAGCCCCAGGCCGCCGGTCGGGGGCAGCCCGAGCTCGAGGGCGCGTAAGTAGTCCCAGTCGATGGCCATCGCCTCCTCGTCACCGAGGGCCCGCTCGCGCTCCTGGTCTTCGAAACGTGCCCGCTGATCGTCGGGGTCGGTGAGCTCGCTGAAGGCATTGCCGAGCTCGCGCCCCGCGATGATGGGCTCGAAACGCTCGACCCAGCCCGGCTTGGAGCGGTGCGCCCGGGCGAGCGGTGAGACCTCCTGGGGATAGTCGCAGACGAAGACCGGCCCCCACAGTGCCGCCTCGGTCGTCTTCTCGTAGATCTCCAAGATGAGCTTGCCCGGGCCGTACCAGGGCTCGAAGGGGACCCCGAGACTCGCCGCCACGCGCTGGAGGTTCTCCACTCCCATCGACAGGTCGACCTCGACCCCGGCGTGCTCGGCTATGAGCTCGACAAGACTGACGCGGCGCCACGGCGGAGTCAGATCGACCTCGCGGCCTTGATAGGGGATCACCGTCGTGCCGAAGAGCTCTTCGGCCGTTCCCCCGACGATGTCCTCGAAGATCACCATCATGTCGGTGTAGTCGGCGTAGGCCTGGTAGAGCTCGAGCATCGTGAACTCCGGGTTGTGCCGCGGCGACAGCCCTTCGTTGCGGAACGTCCGCCCGATCTCGAAGACACGCTCGATCCCACCGACAACGCACCGTTTCAAGTAGAGCTCGGTGGCGATCCTCAGGTACACGTCCGCGTGGAGCGCGTTGTAGTGGGTGACGAACGGCCGCGCCGTCGCGCCGCCGGCGATGGGGTGCAGCACCGGCGTCTCGACCTCCACGAAACCGGCAGCACCGAGACGGCGCCGGATGGAGGCGACAACCCTGGAGCGCAGCAAGAAGATGTCGCGCACCCCCTCGTTGGCCCACAGGTCGAGCTCGCGCTGGCGGTAGCGGATGTCGGGGTCGCTGACGCCGTGCCATTTGTCGCCAAAGCCACGGCGGGCCGGTGCGAGCAGCTCCCAGGCAGCCACCTTGACCGAGAGCTCGCCCCGGCGAGTCCGGACCACCTCGCCTGAGACCCCGATCCAGTCACCCAGTGAAAGGCGGCAGAAATCCTCGAAGTTCGGCGTCAGCTCCGCCAGCGCGAACAGCTGGATGCTCCCCGTCCAGTCCCAGAGCTCAGCAAAAGCAAGCTTTCCCTGGGGGCGGGACCGCATCAGGCGGCCGGCGGTGGCCACGTTGACGCCCGATTCCTCGCCCGGCTCGAGGTGGGCAAAGGAACGGGCGAGGTCCCCCGCCCCCGACGTCGTCTCGAAACGGTACGGGATCTCCCTCACGTCTCTCTCTCACTCTCGTCCCGCGCCACGTTGCGGTCGAACACCAGGCGCAGCCCGTGCAGGGTGAGCCACGGCTCATGGTGCTGGATCGTTTCCGACAAGGGCGTGATCAGGCCGGCCAGACCACCGGTCGCAATGATCGTCGACGGCCCGAGCTCCGCGGAGATGCGGCGGCACATCGCGTCGACGAGCCCTGTGTAGCCATAGACCACGCCCGACTGGATCGACTCGACCGTCGACCTGCCGATCACGTTGCGGGGCTCTACTAGCTCGACGCGGCGTAGGGCGGCGGCGTGCTCGAAAAGGGCGTTCACGCTGATCTCGATCCCGGGGGTGATGGCCCCTCCGGCATACTCGCCGGCCGCGGTGATGGCGTCAAAGGTGGTAGCCGTGCCCATGTCCACGACGATTGCCGGCCCTCCGTACAGGTCGAGGGCACCCACGGCGTTGGCAACCCGGTCGGCACCGACGTCCTTCGGGTTGTCGTAGAGAATCGGCATGCCCGTTCGGATCCCCGGCTCGATGACGACGAGACGGACGTCGAACCAGATGCCCGCCATCTCCCTGACGGCAGACGTGACCTCCGGCACCGAGGAGGACACGACGATCCCGTCGACGCTGTCGTCGGCCGTGGCACCGGTGAACCTGAGCCCCACGAGGCTCAACAGCTCGGTCACGAGGAGGGCGTACTCGTCTGCGGTGCGTTCCGCAACCGTCGCAAGACGCCAATGCTGCAGCAGATCCGCCAATTCACCGGGCTTGCGCGCCGGCGGGGCCTCGCCCCCGGTCGCAATCGTGGGCTCGACCCCGCCGTGAGCTCGCGCGCGCGCTGCCCGCGTGGGAGGCGAGGTGAAGAGCCCGATCACCGTCTGGGTGTTCCCCACATCGATAGCTAGCAGCATGACGTCTCTGTCTACCTCAACACGGGGCCATCCATCGCACTCAGCTACCTGTCGCCGCCAGACACCCTAAGGTGGCATGAGAGTGGTGACAGTCACCCGAACCGGCGGCGCCGGCGTCTGGCGCTAGCCCACGACCATGCGATCCAAGCTTTCCCGCGGCGATGCCCGGCTGCTCGCCGGCGGCGCCCTCTTGACTGCCGGGTCGGCCGTCACCCGCTATTCGCACGTGGGCCGTGTCGTGCCGTTCATCGTGTCCGCGCTGGCTCTCGGCGTCCTTGCCGCCATCGTGGGCCGCAGCGTCGACCGTCTCGGGGATCGTCTCGGCTCGGGAATGACCGGCGTCGTGCAGTCCGCGCTCGGCAACCTTCCCGAGCTCTTCTTCGGGATCTTCGCGCTGCGCGCGGGCCTCGTCGGCGTCCTCCAGGCCGCGCTCATCGGCTCGATACTCGCCAACGTGCTGCTGGTCCTCGGCCTCGCCTTCATCGTCGGGGGCCTGAGACACGGTAGGCAACGTTTCTCGGCAGACAGCGTTCGCCTCGTCGTCGTGCTGCTCGTGCTCGCCGTATCGGTCCTCATGGTCCCGACGCTCGGCGTACATCTGGACCTCGCGGTCAGGGAGCACAAGGTCGTCCTTTCCGACATCGCCGCCGCCGTGTTGCTGGCGGTCTTCGTGCTCTCGGCTCCCACGTCGGTTCGCCGGGAGGCGCCCGTAGAGGGCGCCGATCCGGCCGAGACGGAAGGGGGCGACGCCCATGGCCCGGGCCAGTCGATCGACCAAGGCCCTGTCCGGACTCCGGCTTGGTCGATCTCGCTCGTGGTCGTGACCCTGCTCGTGTCCAGCGTCGCGGCCGCCTTCGTCTCGGACTGGTTCGTCGTCGCTCTGAACCCGGCCCTCTCCGCCATGCATATGTCGCAGGCCTTTGCCGGCCTTGTCGTCGTGGCGATCGCCGGCAACGCCGTCGAGAACGTCGTCGGCGTGCAGCTGGCGGCGCGCAATCGCAGTGACTACGCCCTCTCTGTCATTCTGCAGAGCCCCGTACAGATAGCCCTTGTGCTCATACCCGCCCTGGTGCTTTTCTCTCCGGTCATAGGCGGAGCTCAGCTCACTCTGGTCCTGTCGCCGTTTCTGGCCGTCGTCCTCGCGCTCACGACCTTCATCGCAGCCGTCGTGGTGCTGGACGGCGAGTCGACCTGGCTCGAAGGAGCCTGCCTGGTGGGCCTCTACGTCGTGATCGCGGCCTCGTTCTGGTGGGGCTGAGCACCCGCCGGCCGAACCCTAGGTCCCGCCCGGCCTGCAACGACTGGTCCGCCGCTTCGTAATACCACTGAAGGGCGTCGAACTCGACCGAGGCCCCCTCGTCGGGACAGCATGGGACTCGCATGGCCCGTGCTGATGGTCAACCCGCCGTTCCGTACCACCTGCCCGCGTGGTTCGGGATCCGTCCCGAGACCCCGGCCGATCACGCCTCGGTGTCGGCCGTCGTCTTCGCGGCGTTCGGGTCCGAAGACGAGCCCACGCTGGTAGAGGCCATCCGCGCCTCCCCAGAGTTCTTGCCTGAGTTCTCGCTGGTCGCCGACGTCGGGGGACAGGTCGTCGGTCACGTGATGATCAGCTACGCCGCGATTTGCGACGGCGATGCTCAGGCTCGGGTCGCCCTCCTCGCCCCCTTGGCCGTGGCGCCGGAGTTCCAGAGCCTGGGCATAGGGTCGGCCCTGGTCCGTCGGGTAACGGAGCTTGCTGACGATCGTGGCGAGCCGGTTGTCGTGCTCGAGGGTAGCCCGGTCTTCTACGGGCGTCTGGGTTTCGAGTACTCGGCGCCCTACGGCATTCACCTCCCCCTTCCCTCGTGGGCGCCCAAAGAGGCTTCCCAGGTGCTTCGACTGCGCAACTACTCGGCCTCCGTCCGTGGGCAGGTCGTCTTCCCGCCCGCGTTCAGGGACGTGGACGAGCACTGAGAGAAGACCTGTAGGTTGACGCCATGGACTCTCCAACATGGTCCGATCTTTCCCAAGCGCTCACGACGATGCTCGGCCTCACCACGCCCCCGATCGCCATCACCTTCGCCGCTGGCGTCCCGGAGGGCGTGGAGGCCTACGCGGGAGCGAAGCCACCCCCGGCTCCCGACGGGAGGACGGGGACGGTCCCGGCCGGTTGCGTGTTCTGGACCAAGGCGATCGACCGGACCTTCTCTACGGTCGCGAGCGACCACGCCAATTGCAGCGTGGGCACGCTCGTGCACGGCTTTGCCGGTCTCGACGAGGTGGCGGGCAACTCCGACGTCGCCGCGCTCGTCGACTCGGGCTGGGTCACGATGGCACAGGTCCCCGACATCCCGACGGTGCACGAGCGGCCCGGGTCGGTCACCTACGGGCCGCTCGCCGAGACGTCGGGCACACCGGACGTGGTCCTCGTCCGGATCAAGGCGGGACAGCTCATGGTCATGGCCGACGCCGTGCCTGGGTTGCAGATCGGTGGCAAGCCGCAATGTCGGGTCGTTGCCCTCGCCAAGGAGCGAGGCGAGGTGGCGGCGAGCCTCGGCTGCACGCTGAGCCGCGCCCGCACGGGCCAGCCGGAGGACGAGATGACCTGCGCCATTCCTGGGAACCGCCTGGCCGAGGTCGTGCGTCGTGTCGAGACGACATCCCGGATCGACGCCGTCGCCGAGTCCTACGCGGCCGCGGACCTGAGGCGTTTCCCCGAGAGCTGAGGTCACGCGGCGCACTCGGGGACGCCCGCAGCCCCTTGGCTACTTCTTGGCGGCCTCGTAGTAGGGGTTGGTGCCCGAGGCGTGGTCGGTCACGTCCACGATGTTCACTATCTCGGGCACGCTCTCGCGGATCGCCACCTCGATGCCCTGGCTGAGCGTCACCGCCGCCAGGCCGCAGCCGGCGCACCCACCTGACAGGCGCAGATAGGCGGTGCCCTCCTCGACCGCCACCAGGTCCGCGCGGCCGCCGTGTGCCGCGATGGCGGGGTTGATCTGCTCCTCGAGAACCTGGAGCAGGCGCTGGGCCACGTCCCCGCTCAGGTCCGGAGGCGGGCCGCTCATAGCGGGGCTCTGGCGGGCGGGAGGCGGTCGGTTCGGGTTCCTGATGACCATGCCGCCCCCGTCTTCGTCCGGGCTCAGGTCGAGCACCGAGCCCCGCAGGCGGTCGACGCTCTGGCTCGGCACGATCAGGGTAAGACCGTCGAGATGGTCGATCCAGTCTCCCGGCGCGGCGTCGGAAGTGGCCTGGAAGTACATGTCGTAGGCGTAGGCATCGTCGTGGGCGCCACTTATCTCAACGCAGAGGGCGAGCGACTCGGGGGCAGCCTCGCCGGCTCTCAACTCGAGGATCTCGGCCAGGGCCGGCGCCGTCAGGCGAAGGATCGGGACGCCGTCGCTGCCGCTGTTGCCGCTGTCGCTCATCAGATGTCCTCAGGGAAGAGTGTGAGTGACCCATGTTAAGGCTCTCGTCCGGCAAAGCCGCCCCGGACCGGGCACGGGCAGCCTCGCTATAGCGTGCCTGCGTGCGCGTCCTGCTCGTCTCGACCTATGAGCTCGGGCACCAACCCGTGCACGTCGCCTCCCCGGCTGCGGCGCTGCGGTCCGAAGGCCACGACGTGCGTGCGGTCGACGTGTCGGTCGAGCCCTGGGACCGGGCCCTCGTGGAGTGGGCGGACCGCGTCGCGTTCTCCGTGCCCATGCACACGGCGATGCGGATGGCGGTCGCCCTCGCGGCTTCGGTACGTGCCCAGCGCCCTGAGCTCCCGATCTGCTTTTTCGGGCTGTACGCGGCCATGGGCCAGGACACGAGGACGGCCGCCATTGCGGATCTGGTGATCGCCGGCGAGTACGAGCCGGCCCTGCTCGCGTGGGCGGCCCAGACCCGTAGTGCTGGTGCGTCGGGTGGCGGCACCGAGGTGGTGGTACATCTCGGCCGCAGCGGCTTTGCCACTCCGGCACGAGATCTGTTGCCCCCGCTGAAGAGCTACGCCCGGCTCGTCCTCGGCGACGAGGAACGACTCGCGGCTGCGGTAGAGGCGAGTCACGGCTGCTCGCACCGTTGCCGGCACTGCCCATTGCCGGTCGTCTACGACGGGCGCCTTCGCGTCGTGCCCGAAGACGTCGTCGTCGCCGACGTTTCCCAGCTCGTCGCCATGGGCGCCAGGCACGTGACCTTCGCCGACCCTGACTTCTTGAACGGCCCCAAGCACGCCGTGCGGGTCGCTCAGGCCGTCCACTCGAGCTTCCCGGATCTGAGTTTCGACTGCACCACCAAAGTCGAGCACATCCTCGCCCACGAGGACCTGTGGGCCTCCATGGCCAAGGCTGGGTGCCTGTTCGTCGTGTCGGCTTTCGAATCGGTGGACGACAAGACCCTGCGCATCCTGGACAAGGGGCACACGGCCGTGGACGAGAGCGCCGCTGTGATCCTGCTGCGACGCCACGGGATCGAGGTCCGCCCCTCTTGGCTGCCTTTCACACCTTGGACGAAGACGGCCGAGCTTGTCGGCATGCTCGATTTCATCGTCGCCCACGACCTCGTGGACAACGTCGACGCGGTTCAGTACACGATCCGGCTCCTGCTCCCCGAGGGTTCCCTGCTGCTCTCGGCCCCAGAGGTGAAGGCCCGGCTCGGGCACTACGACCCCGCCCGGCTCAGCTGGGCCTGGACCGCCGCAGAGGCCGGGCTCGACCACCTCCAGGCAGAGCTGGCGGCACTCGTCGAGTCGTCAGGCACTGGAGCAAGGGCACTCGGAGCCGGGGAGATCTTCGCCGAAGTGCAGGACCGTGTCCGGGCGAGCAGACCGGGCCGCACCGGGAGCTGCACCATCTCCGGAGCGCGTCGCGGGGTCGCGTCGATGGGGCCGAGCGGGCCGAGACCCAGGCTCAGCGAGCCGTGGTTCTGCTGCAGCGAGCCCACCTCGACCCAGCAGGAGGCAGTGAGCGCCGGCGACGAGTCACACGCCCCGCTGACGACCTGCTGACAGGCCAGCGCGCCAGGATCGGACGGGGCCGGGATCCATCCCCTCCTCATCGACGCCGCTGGGCGGCGTCGACCTTCTCCTGGTGGCACTCGTCCTCCGGCAAGTCAGCCCGAGGGTGCTCACATCTCGCTCTGTGCTGCTGCCGGCCGTGCTGCTCGCCTTCGCAGGAAGTCAGTACCTGAAAGGCTTTCCGACAGCGGGCAACGACCTTCTCATGGACGTCGTCCTGGTCCTGGTAGGAGCTGGCTTCGGTCTGGTGAGCGGCCTGACGACCAAGGTCTGGAGCGACCCAGGGCGCGCGGTCGTGTGCAAGGCGGGCGTGCTGGCGGCCAGCGCGTGGGTGCTCGGCATGGGGATCAGAATGGCGTTCGACATCTGGGCGCACACCAGCTCGGGTCAGGCGTCGTTGATCAGTTTCTCCGTTCACCACTCGATCACGGCTGCCGACGCCTATGCGACGGCCTTCGTCCTCATGGCCTTCGCCCAGGTCCTCATCCGCGTCGCCATCCTCCAGTACCGCCGGATCCGCCTGACTCAGGCTGCGTCGCCGGCTGCCGAGCTCGCTTAGCCGACGACGGCGGCTCATCCGGGCGCGGCGACGGCCTCGAGATCGAGCCCGATGTCGAGCGCCAGGACCGAATGGGTCAAGGCACCGACAGAGATCACGTCGGCCCCGGCACCGGCGTAGGCAGCGACGTTCGTGAGGTTGACACCCCCTGACGCCTCGACCAGGACAGAGCGAGCGGCTCCGCGCGGGTGGGCACGCACGAGCTGCACGCAGGCGCGCACCTCGTCCGGGCTCATGTTGTCGCACATGACGAGCGTCGCCCCGGCATCGAGGGCCTCTCTCACCTGGTCGATGCTGTCGCACTCGACCTCGACCATGCGACCTGGCCAACGCTCCAGGGCCTTGCGAACCGCATCTGAGATGGAGAGCCCGCCCAGATGGTTGTCCTTGATCAGCACGCCCTCGGAGAGACTCCCGCGATGGTTGGCCGCGCCGCCCGCCCTCACGGCCGCCTTCTCGAGCGCGCGCAGTCCTGGTGTCGTCTTTCGCGTGTCCCAGATCCTCGTCGACGGGTTGGCCTCGCGGGCGGCCTCGACGTAATGGCGGGCGGCAGTCGCGACACCGGACAGATGGCTAAGGAAGTTGAGCGCGGTCCGCTCGGCCGTGAGCACCGAGCGCAACCGTCCCTCGACGCGCCCGATCACCGTGCCCGAGCCGATCTCGACACCGTCGCCCATGAGCCAGGTCACCTCGAGATCCGGGTCGACCTGGACACAGGCCTGCTCGGCACAGCGCGTGCCGGCGAGCACCCCCGCGACCCGCGCCACGAAGGCGGCCCGGGCACGGGTGCTCTCCGGCACCAGTCCCGCGGACAAGTCCCCGATCGGGAGGAGGTCCTCGGCGAGCGCGATCGCCACGGCCTCGCGGACCGCCGCCATCGGGGGCTGAACGTCGTCACGAAGACCCGGGGCCGTCACTGTTCGGGCACCGCCGAGCCGGCCTGCGACCTGCTTGGGCTCGGTCGAGGTTGGCGTGTCCCGTGCGACAGCCGGCAGCGGAACCCGGGTGATGTCTCAGGGAAGTCCGAGCGTGCCTGCGAACCACGCGTCTCTTCGCGCGCCGTCGCCGCCTCGAGCAAGGCTCTGGCGACATCGGTCAGGTTCCGCACCTCGGCGGTGGCTCGGTCCACGCTGGCGGCGAGCTCCGCCACAACGGAGGCGACGGCTCCTGAGGCCCTTGCCAGTGAGGAGGCGTGTCTCACAACCCCGGCCCAGTTGGTCATCGCGCCCTGGAGTGTGCTGCGCTGTGCCTCGGCCCTGGCGTCGTCACCGGGGAAGACGCCGATCCGCCACGGTGAGATCTCGGGGTGATCCGGCCCGCAGCGGCAATCTGCGACCGGGCGTACGGGAATGGGCGCAGCCGGATCGCCACTCGACATGGGACGAGCCGCTGGCGCCTCCAGGCCCGCGAGCGCGCCCGTGGGCTCCGGGCCGTCACGACCTGACAAGATCGCGTCGACGCAGCGGGCTCCGAAGACCATCCCCTCCAGCAGCGAGTTCGAGGCGAGTCGATTCGCCCCGTGAACTCCGGTGCAAGCCACCTCGCCTGCCGCCCAGAGGCCGGGAAGCGCCGTGGCACCATCGAGATCCACGAGCACGCCTCCGGACAAGTAGTGCGCAGCTGGGGCGACCGGTAGCCAGTCGCGGGCCGGGTCGAACCCGGCCTCCGCCAGGGACGCCGCTATCGTCGGGAACCGCCGCCCGAAGTCCTCGAGCCCCGTTGCGTCCAGCCACACGTGATCGCTGCCCTCCTCGGACATCTTGACGGCGATCGCCCGGCTCACGAGGTCCCGGGGCAGGAGCTCGTCGACGAAGCGATCGCCGGCGTGGTCGCGCAACACTGCGCCGTGGCCGCGGAGCGCTTCGGAGATGAGCGGGCGCGGCATGGCGGCATGGTGGAGAGCTGTCGGATGGAACTGGACGAATTCGACGTCGGCGACAGGAACTCCGGCGCGCAACGCCATCGCGATCCCGTCGCCGGTCGCCTCCGTCGGATTCGTCGTGACCGAATACATCTGCCCGGCGCCACCGCAGGCGAGCAGGACGTGGGAGGCCTCGATCCGCAACAGGTCACCCGAGGCGTCGAGGGCGACGACGCCCGTGCACCGTTCGCCTTCGATCACGAGATCGAGGGCGAACCAGTTCTCGAGGATCGCCGCGGCGCTGTCGCGCACCGCCTCCACCAGCGCCCGCTCCACCTCGGCGCCCGTGGCGGTCCCGCCCGCGTGTAACACGCGCGCCTTGGAATGGCCGCCTTCCCTGGCTCTTGACAGCCGGCCCCCGGGCACTCTGTCGAAGACCGCGCCGAGGGCGATCAGCTCGTGAACCCGCTCGGAGCCCTCGTCGACGAGGACGCGGACCGCGGCCGGGTCGCACAGGCCGGCTCCGGCGCGAAGCGTGTCCGCCAGGTGGAGGTCGGTCGAGTCCTCGTCACCGGGCAGCACGGCGGCGATGCCGCCCTGTGCCCAGCGCGTCGTCGACTGCTCGAGCTCGCCCTTTGTGAGAACGCCCACACGGGTCGCGCCGAGCTGGGCGAGGCGAACCGCCGCGGAGAGCCCCGCCACACCGCTGCCGATGACGAGGACGTCGAGGCGCGGGAGCTGGCTCACGCCGTGATGCGCCGGCCGTGGCGCCAGGACCGGCTGGTCGGCATCGATGTCATGCCCGCACCCCCAGGTTGTCGATCAGGCGGACAGGCCCAACGTCCGCAGCTATGAGGAGCCGGACATCGCCCGCGAGCCGGGAGGGGCGTTCCAACGTGACCGGATCCACCGCCACTGCATAGTCCAATTCGACCCGCCGCTCGGCGGCGACCACAGCGGTCATCGTCTCTTCCACCTGCGCACGCTCCCTCTCGCCCTCGGCCACGCAAGCCCGCCCTGCCATGAGCGCCTTGAATAGCACAGTCGCCGCCCGCCGGTCGTCGGGCTCGAGCCGCCGGTTGCGGCTGGAGCAGGCGAGGCCATCGGGCTCGCGCACCGTCGGGCAGGCGACGATCTCCGCATCGACATCGAGATCCGCGACAACTTTGCGCACGACGGCCAGCTGCTGGAAGTCCTTCTCGCCAAAATACGCTCGGCAATGCCCGGCAAGAGACAGCAGCTTGGTGACCACCGTGGCGACGCCGGCGAAATGCCCCGGGCGCGAGGCGCCTTCGAGGCGATCGGCGAGCGACCCGGGCTCGACTCTCGTCTCTGGAGCTCCGCCCGGGTACATCTCGGCCACCGAAGGAGCGAAAACGATCCCGGCACCCGTCGCCTGGGCCAGTGGGAGGTCCTGCTCCAGATCGGACGGGTACCGGGCCAGATCCTCAGCAGAGGAGAACTGGAGCGGGTTGACGAAGATGCTCACCGCCACCAGGTCACAATCGGACACCGCGGCCCGCAACAGCGACAAGTGCCCCTCGTGCAAGGAACCCATCGTGGGAACGAACCCGAGTCTGGCGCCTGTCGCCCGCGCGAGAGAGGTCGCCTGGCGAAACCCGTGGCGAGTGTTGACTAGCTCCACGAGCTATTCCGGCTCCACGAGCTGTTCCGGCCCGCAACCGCGAGGGCGCCGGCCACGGCTCGCCCGCGACTCACCTCCTCGGTTGCCGGCTGCGCAGGCTCGCTCGGACTCGCCGCCGCTGCGGTCGCCAGACGACGCGCGAGGGCAACTCCGGCGTCATAGCCGTCGAGCTCGGCGGGATCGAGCGCCCGCCGGTGCTGCTCGACAGTGGCCAGGTCTCCGCGGGCGGCAGGGCCGGTGAGGGCCGCGGCCGGCCCGAGAAGCCGGACGTCGTCCAGAGCTCCTCGGGCGAGGGGGAGGAAGGCCTCGAGCGGAAGTCCGGCCGACGCGGCCACGCGTTGAACCTGGCCGAGGAGCGCCACCAGGTGGTTCGACGCTATGCAGGCGGCGGCGTGGTATCGGGCGCGGGCCTGCTCCGGGATCTCGATGCTGCACCCGCCCAGGGCCTGGACAAGTTCGGTCGCCCTCCGGTCCCCGGCCACGGCGAAACAGCCCCCGGCGCGCAGGCGTGCCGCCCCGATGATCGGGTCGGGAAGGGTCGCGAGAGGGTGCAACGACGCCACTCGCTCATGGGCCGCCAGCACCTCGAGGCCGAGGGCCCCCGAGCAATGCGCCACGACCGTGGACCTGACCGGCCGCACCGCCGCCGCGACGGTGGGGATTGCCTGGTCGGGGACCGCGAGCAACAGCACGTCGACGCCCACGGCAGCTGAAGAAACGTCGTCGGCGCGCCCGAGAAGCTCTTTCACCTCCACGCCGACGGCTGCGAACGCAAGGGCAAAGGCCCGGCCAGCTCGTCCGGGCCCGATGATACGAACCGTCGTCATGGTGAGCTCTTTTCGTTCCAGCCCTGTCACCAGGTGCCGTTCGTGTCTCAGTGCACTCGGAGCCTACCAACCAGGCGCAGGTCCAAAGACGCCGGGTCCGTCTCGGCAAGCCTGGCACGCCAGCCCGGAGGCACCCGCGACGGGTCGAGATCCTCGAGCGGCGCCAGCACGAAGCCGCGTTCGGACATCCTCGGGTGCGGCACGACGAGGTCGGGCTCGGAGACCCGAACGTCGTCGACGAAGAGAATGTCGACGTCGAGCGTGCGCGGCCCGTTGCGGACGGTGCGGATCCGGCCCGCCAGCTCCTCGAGCCCACGCGCGACCTCGAGGAGCTGGCGCGGGTCAAGCTCGGTCTCGAGCCGCACGACGCAGTTCAGGAACCTGTCTTGGCCTTCTGGTCCACCAAGCGGCGCCGTCTCGTAGACCGGTGAGACCTGAAGGTCGGGATCGATATCCGCCAGGCCCCGCACGGCCAGCTCGAGATACCCCATGCGATCGCCGACGTTCGAGCCGAGGGCAAGGAAAGCCTCCGTGCTCAAGCCGGCCCGCCGAGGCGTTCCCGCCGTAAGCGCACTCCTGCCGACGCCATGTCCGCAGCGACCGGAGGTCGGAGCTTGCGAACCGAGACCGTGACAGCCTGGACAGCAGGGATCTCGAGGATCCCGGTCGCGATCGCCTCGGCGAGCGCCTCGAGCAGGCGGTAACGATGCTGGCCGACGATCGCCATGGCCCTGTCCACGACCAACGAGTAGTCCACGGTCCGGGCCAGGTCGTCTTCGCGTGCCGCCTCGCCGAGCTCGGCCTCAACCTCCAGATCGACTTCGAAGGGCTGCGCGCTGTCCTGCTCGCCCTCGAGCGCCCCGTGGCGCCCGAGCACCCGCAGTCCTCGCAGCTCGATCGTGTCCGCCATCTATGACGGGCCCGCGGCCTGTTCCGCGCCCTCGACGACGAGGAAGGGCTCAGCCCCGCCAGCCGTGTGACCCTCGGGCGCAGCCGATCCGCCAATCTCGCCGGGGGCCTCGGCCACCAGCCGAGCATCCTCGCCCTCGGGCTCTGCGGCCGCCCCCACGAGATCCACTGGAGTGGCGCCCTCCGGCTGCCCGTCTTCGCCCGACGGCTCCCCGGCAACTTCGCCGCGGGCCCCGCCCCCCAGCTCGGTCGGTGCTTCCTCGCCTTCACCCGCCTCGTCCCCCGGCCGTCCCGGGGTCTGCTCGACCGCGCCAGCCTGGTGGTCATCGGCAGAGACGAAGCTCCCGACCGGGGGTAGCTCGTCCACCGCAGCGACGATCATCCTTCCGACGGTGCCCATCTGGCGGCGAAGCAGCTGTTCCATCGCCGTGATGGCGCGCGGCCCGTCGGAGAGGATCTCGCTCCAGAGCAGGTAGCCCGCGACCACGCCCATCACGCTGTCGCCGAGCTCCTCCTGGTGGAGCAGCACGCGCTCGCCGTTGCGCAACCATCCGTGCAACGACGGGTACAGCTCGGCGAGGACGTTGCGGGTCTCCGAAACCGCCGGCATTGGGAACCGGGACCATTCGAGACCGAGCTCCTCGTAGGCGTGGAGGTTGTGGGTCGAGCCGAGCAGTGACACCACTCTCGTGAATCCCTGCGCGCGGAGCCACAACAGCTCCTCCTGGCGCCGGACCTTGCGGTGATTGGGCGCGTAACCCCCTGGTCGCTCGCTTACTGCCAGGTGGTCCTTGATGATCCAGCAGAAGTTCCTCGGGACGATCCCGGCCGCCCAGCGCCCCTTCATGCCGTTGTCTCGCGAAAAAGACGGGCCGCCTGCACGGTCGCGCCGACATCGTGGACCCGCACCAGGGCCGCCCCGCAGGCCATCGCCCACACGGCGGAGGCCAGGGAGCCTTCGAGGCGGGCGTCGGCTCCGAGCGGCGGGACGTCGCCGACCCGGCCGTGGGGAGACCCGCCGACGCCGAGATGACCGATGAAACCCTTGCGGCTCGTCCCCACGAGCACAGGGACTCCGGTCGCCACCAGCTCGGGGAGCGCCGCCAAGAGCTGCAGATTGTGACGGACCGTCTTGCCGAAACCGATCCCAGGGTCGATGTAGAGCTCCTCGACGCCGAGCGCACGAGCTTCGGCGGCACGCTGCTCGAGAAACTCGCCGACCTCCCGGACAACGTCGTCATAGCGCGGGTCTCGCTGCATGTCCGCGGGCGTCCCCTTGCAGTGCATGGCGACGAAGCCGGCACCGTGCTCGGCCGCCACCGCGGCGAGCCTGGAGGAAACGTCGTTCAGAAGAGTCGCACCAGCGGAGAGGGCGGCATGGGCGACAGAAGCCTTGCTCGTATCGACCGAGACGCGAACCTCGCCCGCGAGCACCTCGATGACGGGTACGACACGGCGGAGCTCCTCGTCGGCTGCGATCGCACTCGCCCCGGGTCGCGTCGACTCGCCCCCGACGTCGACCACGTCAGCCCCTTCGGCCACCATCTCGCGTCCCCGGCGCACCGCCGCCTCGAAGTCCAGGTAGAGACCACCGTCGGAGAACGAGTCGGATGTGACGTTCAGCACGCCCATCACGAGGGGGAGCACACCCCAAAGAGTAGAGGTTCAGATGCCTCTGCCTCGCACGTGCTCCATGGCTTCTGCCCGAGTCCTCGGGTCGGTGCGGAACAGCCCACGCACAGCCGAAGTGACCGTCACGGTCCCGGGCTTGCGTACACCTCGCATCGACATGCACAGGTGTTCGGCCTCGATCACCACGAGCACGCCTCGCGGGGTGAGGGCCTTCTGGATGGCTTCGGCGATCTGGGTGGTCATGCGCTCTTGGACCTGGAGGCGGCCGGCGACGGCGTCGACGACGCGGGCCAGTTTCGAGAGGCCCGTGATCCGCCCGTCCTTGCTCGGGATGTAGGCAACGTGGGCCCTGCCGAGAAACGGCACCATGTGGTGCTCGCACAACGAGGCGAAGGGGATGTCGCGGACCATGACCATCTCGTCGTGCTCGGCGGCGAATGTGACCGTCAGGAACCGCGCCGGATCTTCACCCGCCTTGTCGAACAGCTCCGCGTACATCTCCGCCATCCGCGCGGGTGTGCGCACGAGACCCTCGCGATCGGGATCCTCTCCGATGGCTGTCAAGAGCTCGCGGACCGCCAGCCTGACCCGCTCCCGGTCGACGGGGCCCTGCGGGCGAGCGCTGGGCTGCGGCACGACGCCCGTGTCGGTCATGACCAGGTCCGCCGGCCCAGCAACGCCGTCGCCGGCGGTGAGGTCATTCGGGATCCTCCCCGGCCTTGTAGACGCGAATGTCGGGAAGGTTGCGGTAGCGCTCGGCGACGTCGAGGCCGTAGCCGACGACGAACTCGGGCTCGATGTAAAAGCCGACGTAGGCGACCTCGAGGTCGGGCCGCGGGGCGACGCTGCGCTTGACGAGCAGCGAGCAGACGGCGAGGCTCTCCGGCCCTCGGGCCAGCAGGCTGTTGCGCAAGTATGAGAGCGTGAGCCCGCTGTCGAGGATGTCCTCGACTATGAGGACGTGGCGACCCGTGAGATCGATGTCGAGGTCCTTCAGGATCCGCACCACGCCGCTCGTCTTCGTAGCCGAGCCGTAGGACGAGACGGCCATGAAGTCGAGCTCGAGCGGCAGGGAGATCTTCCGGGCGAGGTCGGCCAGGAAGATGAACGCTCCCTTGAGCACTCCGACCAAGAGAGGTGGTCGATCGGCGTAGTCCGCCGTGATGGCCTCGCCGAGCTCGGCGACCCGCTCGGCGATCTGCCCGACGGAGAGCACGACCCTGCCCAGATCCGGGTCCGCATCCCACACGCTCAGGCCACCGGGCGGTGCAAGATGTGGGCTCCGGACCGCCCCGCCGGCTCGTTCATCCACTAGGTCGCCCATCGCCGCCGACACTAGCCGGGCGGGCCAAAGGTGTCCGGGTGTCCGCCGGCATCGCCCTCTTCGCCCGGCGCTTGTGACGGCGGTTCGGCCCAAGCCTCGAAAGGCGGTTCGAGGCGCAATCGGCCCCGCGATCGCCGGACGCTCCTCCCTGAACCGACGTCTGCGGCCAGCGCGGCACCGGCGGCGACCGACAACACGCGCTCGACCGTCGCCAGGTCAGGCGGGTGACCGCATCGCAACCACTCGCGAAGCGCCCGGCGCGCGAGAGGAGCAGGTGCTCTTGCGACCGCCTTGGCGTCGGTGGGGTCGAGCGCCGCGGCAAGCTCACCCAGCAGGGTCGCGTCGTCAGCCAGTAATGCTGCCTGGCGGGCGAGGACCGGCACGACGTCGCGGCCTGCGAGCTCGCAGAGCACGGGGATCAGCTCATGACGGACGCGGTTGCGCAGGTAGGCCGGATCGCTGTTCGTGAGGTCTTGCACGGGACGAAGGCCGATCTCGGAGCACAGGCCGTGGGTCTCGGCCCGGCGCAGCCGGAGAATCGGATGCCGTGGTCCGGGGCGCATGGCCGCGAGGCCGTCGGTGGCAGCACCGCGGAGCAGGTTGAGGAGGACTGTCTCTGCCTGGTCGTCGGCGGTGTGACCCGTTGCAGCGTCGGCAGGCAGAGCGCCGAGCCGGGCAGAGCGCGCCCGCGCCTCGAGATTTGGCCCTTTTACGAGGCCGACCCAGTGCACGACGACCTCGACGCCGAGGGCGGCGGCAACCTCGTTCACGACATGTACGTCCTGGTCGGAGCCCTCGCGCAAACCGTGGTCGACATGATGGGCGACGACGTCGCAGTCGGCGGTGACCGCGAGCACGAGCAGGGCGAGGGAGTCAGCCCCCCCGGACACGGCGCAGGCGAGCGGCGATCCCGGTTCGGGGAACGAGCAGCGCCCGATCAGCGGAGCTGCAGCTCGGAAAGCCCGTTCCCGCATTGGGTGGATCACCCCGGTCCGAGGGCCAGACCTCGCACCCGTGACGCCCACCTGTCCGGCGACCTGATCTCCGCCGCGCTCGGAAGGTTCTCGGGGCGCTCCCAGGCGAGCGCGAGGAGCTCGGGGCCGCCGGTGCGCTCGATCTCCCTCACGAACCGCTCCCCGTCCGCGTACTGGCGGAGCTTGGCCTCCAGCCCGATCAGTTGCTGAAACAGCCTCGTCATCCCACTGGCTGACTCCCGCCGCGCGCGAAGGACCTGCGAAAAGCGCGCCGCGCTCGGGATCAAGTTTGCGGCGGCACGGTCCATCGTCACGTCACCGTGACCTTCGAGCAGGCTCATCATCCCCTGGATCGACCGCAACGTCTCCAGCTGCTCAGGCGACGCGAGCGCCCCCACGAGCCCGGACTCGGCGAGCGGGTTGCGGCCGGAGCGGATGTCGACAGCGATGCGCCCGAGAGCGTCGAGCACCTGGCGCGGGTCGGGTGACGCGATGGCGACGCTTCGTTGCACCAGGTCGAGGAAGTGGGCCCGGAGCCAGGACACACCCGTGAACTGGGCACGGTGGGTCAGCTCGTGCAGCGCGATCCAGAGCCGGAACTCACGTGGGTCGAACCCGTGCCGACGCTCCAACGAGACGATGTTCGGCCCCACGTAGTAAACGGCGTCCTGCGGCGAGTCGCCCTCCGCGAAGAGCAGGTCGTACTGCCCGAGCACCCGGCCCGACATCCACCCGAGCACCACGCCCATCTCGGCTCCTGCGGCAACCCTGCCCACCGGACCGAGGAGACCGGGGAGGCTGCGACCGCTCTTGGCGGCACGTTCCAGCACGGGACCGAGCAGACGCCGGAATGAGGAGATGTTGGCGTGGATCCACTCCTCCCGGGTCGCTACCTGCGGCCGGGCCGGCCCGACCAGGGATCGCAGGCCTGTCGATCGCTCCACGAGCGCCTCGGCTTGTGCGGTGACCTCCTGGAAATCTGTCACGAGGGTGCGAAGCGTCGCCCAGTCGATCCGGGTGCTGCCCCGCCCCGCCACCCGCCCGGCGACCTGCTCGGCCACGTCCCACGCGACAGGCTCGCTCGGCTGGCTCATCTCAGCATCGTAGGGCAGCCCGGCCCCGAGCTTGGAAGAGGTCAGAGCTCCACGCCCTTGGCGATCCCGCCGGTCTTCGACCTCTGTCGGTGCTCGTGGTCGATGGCGGCAGCGATACGCGTGCGGAGCTCTTCGGGAACCTGGTCCCGGCACCGGTTGGCGATGAGCCTCCGCAACTCGGTCTCGAAGCCGAAGGCCCGCAGACACGGGGCGCAACGATCGAGGTGCCGGGCGATCTCGTCACGACGTTCGGGAGTCATCTCGCCGTCGAGGAAGTGGTACACTCGGTGCAGGACTTCCCGGCAGTCGATGTTCGTATCGTCCTTCTCGTCGTTCATCCCAGCTCCATCCGATAAACCAGCCCTACCGAGCCGCGACGAGGCCCCGCGCTACTCCAAAGTCATGTAACGCCTTTTCGAGCGCCCTTCTTCCGCGGTGGAGCCGGCTCATGACAGTGCCGATCGGTACGTCCATGATCTCTGCGATCTCTTTGTAGGAAAAGCCCTCCACATCGGCCAGGAGAACAGTCATGCGGAAGTTCTCCGGCAACGACTCCAGTGCGGCCTTGACCTCGTCGTCGGTGACCCAAGCAAGGGCCTCTTCCTCTGCGCTGCGACCCATGGCGTCGTCCCGGCCGCCCATGCGCCGGAAGAGGTAAAGCTCCTCGACGTCATCGAGCTCGGTCTCCTCGGGACGCCGTGCGCGCGAGCGGTAGGAGTTGATGAACGTGTTCGTCAAGATGCGGTAGAGCCACGCCTTGAGGTTCGTCCCCGCTTCGAAGCCGCCATAGCCGCGATAGGCCTTGAGGTAGGTCTCCTGCACGAGGTCCTGGGCGTCCGACGGATTGCGTGTCATCCGGAGCGCGGCGGTGTACAGCGACGCCATGAAGCCGGCGGTGTCTTCAGCGAAGGTCTCCTGATCCGCCACGAGGGCACCCTAGCTCCCAGGTGTCACAACCTGGAAGCGCCCTCAGCCGGGCAGGCCTCCCGGGTCCAGCGCAGCCGCGATCGGTTGCCGGCGGGCGACGCGTTCCCGTGGGCCGCGGACGACCGTCTTGGCGTCGCGCATCGCCTGGCGCCGATCGCCTTCGTGCCCGTCAGGCACCTCTTTCTTCTCGGCTCAGCCGGCGCCCAGGCAGACGAAGGCGCCTGCTGCCAGTGCCTCCCGGGCCGGTTGTTCGCCCGAGGCAAGGTCACCGAACACGAGCGCGGGCGGGAGCGCCCGCGCTTGGGCACTCGCGAGCGCACGCGCCAGGCCGTGGCCCTTGGCCAGCTCCTCGTGGAGATTGATCATGACCGGGCTCACCCCGTCGTCGGGCACCGGTGCCGCGCTCGACACGATCGCCCGCGTTCCCAGGGACAAGAGAGCCGCACTCGTCCCCATCAGCTCGTCGCCGGGATGAACGGCGGAGCGCCCGGCATCGCAGGCGGAGAGCACCATCCATCGGGGCGGTCGCTTGATGCGTTCGAGGTCGTAGACAGTGAGCGGGCCGTCGGCCATGTCCAGCGAGGAGAACTGGGCGTTGTCGGCGCGAAAGCTCCCATGAGCCGCCACGTGGGCAAGGCGGCGCCCTTCAAAGGCACGTGCGACCGACCGGGCTGTCGAGTCAGGTCCCTGCAAGATACGGGCCCGAGGGTAGAAGGCCGCATGGATCCGCCTGATCTCCTCCTCTGCCCGGGCAACCCTGGGCCCGGCGACGAGCACCGCACCCGTGCCCGCTGTGAGTCGCGGCGCGGGAGCCGCCTCGTGCTGGCGGGTGTACCACAGCGACGCCGAGGGGGAAACCGTGATCGTCCTGCCTCGCAGCGCCGGGAGCAACGCCCAGGCGAGGGCGTGGAGAGCGCCTGTGGGCACAACGATGAGATCACGGCCGTCGAGGTCGTAGGCCAACGGTTCGATGAGGAGGTCTGCCAGGCGGTGGCAGGACCGCTCGAGGAGGGCCGCCGCCGCCTCGAGGCTGGGCTGGGAGCCACGGCGGAGGGCCAAGCGACTGAGCGCGAACTGCAGCGTGACGCGCTCGGTCTCGGCCTGCGCCGCGCTGCCGAGAAGGCGAAGGCGGAACCCTTTCCCGTCCCCGAGCACGGCATGGAGCTGGCCGTCGTGCTCGACGTACTCGACAAGGAGGCGGTCTCCAATCGCCTCTCGCAGCTCGGCCGGGTCCGGGAGCCGGGGCGCCTTGGCGAAGTCTCCTGGCACGGCGCGGCTGCGCTGGCCGATCGCGGCCTCGAGTCTTCGCTGCTGGTCGACGAGCGCCTCTGCGTCAGCGCCTTCGGGAGAGGCGCGCTCGAGACGAGCCACGGTGTCGCGCAACGCCGCGAGCAGTCGGGCGAGCCGCTCGTCGTTCGGTGGGGTCGCGCGGGGGCTGCCGACCGCGCCCGCACGCCACCTCTCCGACCAGCTGAGAACCTGCCACGGCCGTCTCGACTCGAAGGCGAGGCCCAAGCCGAGCTCGGCGAGCTCCGAAACCGTCGTCGCGGTACGAACGCGCAGCTCGGTCGCCCCGAGCGTCGCACGGTGATCCTGCGCGACGGCGAGGCCGGCCCTGAGCGCCGACAGGGCTCCGGATCTATTGCCGGCCGCGAGCCGGCCCAAAGCCTCCGCGTGCCAGGCTCGGACCCGTTGCGTCGAAGGCCCAGAGCGCAGGCGCCCGTCGATGCCGGCCACCAGGGCCCCCGCCGTGACAGTGTCACCTGCCCACAGTGCGCTGCGTGCACCGAGCAGGCGACACTCGAGGCTCGGCAGCGTCCATCCTTCGTGGTGAAGGGCCTTCGCGAGGCGAGCGGCCTCGGCTGCCATGCGCCTCGGCTCCGTGCCCGCCGCCCAGCGGGACTGGGCCTCGACGAATCGGGCCAGTGCGGCCCATCGGGAGCGTCCCTGCCGTATGAGGCGGCGACGCGCTGCTCGGGCCGCCGAGCCCGAGACGACCAGGTCCTTTTGGGCAAGGGCAATCTGGCTCAGCAGCAACTGGGCCTCGGCCAGATCGAGCGAGTTCCCGGCCGCCTCGAGCGCGCTGACGCCGATCTCGATCTGCTGGCGAGCCTCGGGGAGCAACCTCGCCGACAAGAGCAGCTCGGCCCGGTCGATCGACAGCGCTGGGGCACCCAGCCCTTGCTCGCCGAAAGGGAGCGCCGCTTGGTCATAACGTCGCAGAGCGGTGGGGACGTCGCCCTTCAGCGCAGACACGTACCCGAGATTGTGCAACACCTGGGCTGCGGCGATCTCACTTCCGAGCACTCGGTACAGGCCCAGGGCCTTGTCGAGGTCCGTCTCCGCGAGGCCGAGCTCGTTGCGGTAAGCGTGGAGGATCCCGCGATTCGAGAGAAGCCGCGCCTCGTTCAGGTGGTCACCGGCACGTCGGAGCAGCGGAAGGGCGCGCCGGCTGTCATCCAGAGCCTGGTCGAAGCGACCCATGCGGATGTGAGTGAGGGCACGTTGCACGAGGACCTGGCCGCGCATCTCTCGGGGCGCCCGCTCGGTCGCGCGATCGAGCTCCGCCAGCGCCGCCTCGGGGTAGCCACCTTGCAACAGCACGAGAACCAGGCTCAGGCGCGCCTCGACCGCGCGAACAGCCAGGTTCCCCGATTCAGCGATGGCGATCGCCCGCAGCAGGCGCCGCCGCGCGGCGCTCAGCCGCCCGGTCTCACGAGCGACCAGACCGACAGTGCGCTGGGCGACCGAAGCCGCTTCCGGCTCGACATGATGGTCCGAGAGCACCTCCAACGCGGCGGCCTCGGCCTGCAAGGGGTAGTTGGCAACTGCAGCCAGGGCGCGTTCAGCAGCGTCGAGTGACGCTCTCTCAGAAGGTCTTCTCATCAGATCGGCTCCCCTCAGGAAGCACCCCGGGCGAATCTCAGAGCGTGATCCAGCTCGTGGCGATCGACTGAGCGGCGGACCTCTTCGGACGGCACCGGAAGCTCACAGGACCCTCCGGCAAGGCCGGTACATGGAAACAGCCGAGCTCGTCGGCCTCGAGGGGTGTGGTGCCACCCCGGTGGCGCAGCTCCACCAAGGCGGCCTGTGGCGGCACGACTTGGCCCACCAGGCGCCCGGTGCCGGAGACCTCCACCTCGAGCACGAGGTCGCGCGCTTCAAATGTCAGCTGCCTCACGGTCCGGCCGCCGGCCCGGACAGCCGCGAGCAGGTCAGCGTCGAGGTTCGAGTCATAGACGAGCGCAGCGGGCTCGTCATCGACGGACCGCAGTCCGAGGCTCGAACGCGTGTGGGCGCCGACGTCTGCCGGCTCCGGATCCTCCTCGAGCCCCAACGAGCCGAGTCTCTTGAAGGTCGCGTCGCGAGCGGCCTGCGCGGCGCCGGGCCAGTCGAGCTGGACGGCCGCCCCGTCGATCCGGGACGCCTTGGCCGCCTCGTCATCTGCCTTCATCGGACTTTCCCCTTGGTGGTGCTCGTCACCGCCGCAGCCTCGTGCAGCAGAGCACCGGGCCCGACTTCACCAGGCCCAACTGTAATGAGTCGCGGGCCGGTGCTTGAGAGCTCGCCGCGAAGCGCCCAGACTTGGGCGCATGAGACGGCTGGCCGTCGTCGGCGGCGGCATCGTCGGCTTGGCCGTGGCTCGACAGCTGCTGCTGGCAGACCCGAAGTCGCGCGTGGTGGTGATCGAGCGTGAGGACGCCGTCGGCGCGCACCAGAGCGGACACAACAGCGGCGTGATCCACTCCGGGCTGTACTACGCGCCCGGCTCGTTGAAGGCGGAGCTTTGTGTTGCGGGCGGAAAGCTCCTGAGGAGCTACTGCTCCGCGCGCGCCATTCCGATCGAGGCCTGCGGCAAGGTGGTCGTAGCGGTTGAGGACTCGGAGCTGCCGAGGCTCCAGGCGCTCTTCGAACGTGGTGTGGAGAACAGGGTCCCGGGGCTCCGCCTCGTGGAGGGCCCGGACTTACGCGAGCTGGAGCCACACGTGACCGGCTTGCGGGCGATCCACTCCCCCACCACTTCCGTGGTCGACTTCACCGCCGTCACCCGCGCCCTCGCGACGGAGATCGCCAGCTCAGGCGAACTCTGGCTCGGTACAGAAGTGATCTCGGTCGTGTCCCAGGGTGGCGGCCTCGTCCGTCTGGAAGTGGCGGGGCGCCACGGAGGACGCTTCGACTGCGACTTCGCGATCGTTTGCGCGGGGCTCCAGTCGGACCGGGTTGCCGTTCGCTCCGGGGGCGACGCCGAGCCTCGGATCGTCCCGTTCCGCGGGTCGTACTATCGCCTCCGACAAGCATCTCGGCATCTGGTACGAGGGCTCGTCTACCCGGTGCCCGATCCCAAGTATCCCTTCCTCGGGATTCACCTGACGAGGACGGTGCACGGTGATGTCCTCGTCGGGCCCAACGCCTTTCTCGGATTCTCCCGCGAGAACTACGCGAGGTGGGCCTTCGACTGGCAGGACGTTCGTGAGACACTGACTTGGCCGGGATTTGTCCGTTTCGCCGGAGCGAATTGGCGCGCGGGTGCTCGCGAGCTCTCTCACGCCATGAGCAGGCGAGGCTTTGCCTCCGCGGTGAGACGTTACGTCCCGGAGCTGACCGCCGGCGACTTGGAGCCCGCCGTGGCCGGCATCAGAGCCCAGGCCATGCTGCGGGACGGGTCGTTGGTCGACGACTTCTGGCTCGAGGCCAGGAACGGCGTCTTGGACGTCCGCAACGCGCCCTCCCCGGCCGCAACGGCTTCATTCGCGATCGCCGATCACATCTGCCGGACCGCCGGACTGAGCTGAGCCAAACGACGGGCCACTCTGTGGTCGGAATCGCCCGCCACCGGGGTGGCGCGAAAGGGCTCTCGTTGATCCCCAGAGGTAGCCTCTCATCGTGCGCAAGCTGCTCGCCGCCCTCGGTATCACCGCCGTCGGCCTCGGGCTGTTAGGGTGCAGCAACGCCTCAGTGAGCACGACGACGACCTCGACGACCACATCGACGACCACATCGAGCCTGGCCCCCTCCAGGGCGACCACGTCGACCCGCCGGGAGTCACCCGTCACGGCCGGCAACCAGACCGCCACCGCATTGATGGACGCGGCGCTCCGCCACGGCGGATCCAGGTCCGCGTTGCACTACGTCAGCACCTCAGTCGAAGACGGGCTGACCACGACTATCGTCGGCGATGTCAACCACACCTCGGGAACCCAGACCATCGTCGTCTCCTCCGCAGGAGCCAAGGCTTCGATGGTGATCGAGCTGGTCGGCCACGAGGCGTACTTCCGCGGGGCAGCCGCCGCCATCGAGGTTCTCATCGATCTCACCGCGGCCCAATCTGCGGCCGCCGCAGGCCAATGGGTCTCGGTCGTGCCGGCCGACTCTGCCTACCAGAGCACTGCTGCCGCGCTGACCGTCGGCTCGGTGATGTCAGAGCTCGCCCTCTCGCCACCCATCACCGGGGCGCGCAATGTCGTGAGCGGCGGACGGCAGCTCGTCGAGATCTTCGGCGCCTGGACGGGTGAAGGGATCACGGCCAACGAGCACGCAATCGGCGACCTCGAGGTGACCAAGGGTGACACCTCGCTCCCTGTCCGGTTCAGCGGCGTGGTGCCGCCGAGCGCGAAGACGGACCGGTTCACGGACAACCTGGCGGTGAGCGAGTGGGGAGAGAGCGTTCACGTAACCCCTCCGCCTGTCTCCGTGCCGTTGTCCACCATCCTCAAGAGCACGACGACGACCCAGCCGGTCGTGGTCTGAGCGAAGCTCTCCTAGTGCCACCGATCGGCGACTATGCCCTCGTCGGGGGGATCGCCGCCCTGTGCAGCTACCTGCTGACGTTCCCGCTGCGGCGCCTCGCAGCGCGCATGTCATTCGTCGCCTCACCGGACGAGCGCCGCGTCCATCAGCTGCCGATCCCATACGGTGGCGGATTGGCCATGTTCCTCGCCTTCCTCGCGGCGATCATCTTCGCCGACCACGTCTCGAACCTTCACGGCATCTTCCAGGGCTCCTCCGAGCCCCTCGGCGTGGTACTGGGCGCGGCGGTCATCCTCGCCGTCGGACTGCTCGACGACGCCCGTGAGATCTCCGCTCCGGCGAAGGTGGCGGGCCAGGTGCTGGCGGCGATGTGCCTGGTGATCCTCGGGGCCACCATGTTCTGGCTGAAGATCCCTCTCGCCGGGACCGTGGTGCTCTCCTCGGACCTCACCCCGCTGATCACGGCCCTTTGGGTCATCGGCATCACGAACGCGATCAACCTCATCGACGGCCTCGACGGGCTTGCGGCCGGCATCGTGGCCATCGCTTCGGGTGCGCTCGCCGTCTACGGCCTGAGGCTCGTCGAGCTCGGCGCCCTGCAGGCCTCCAATCTCGGACCGCTCATCGCCGTGATCACCTGCGGGGTCTGCCTCGGCTTCCTCCCGCACAACTTCAACCCGGCGAGGGTGTTCATGGGCGATGCCGGTGCGCTGTTCCTCGGGCTGCTGATGGCCGCCGCCACGATGGAGATCGGAGGTCGAACCGAGGGAGTGAGCGGGCAGACCTACTTCTTCTATGCGCCGTTGTTTCTCCCCCTCTTCATTCTCGGGGTCCCGATCGCGGACATGGCCTTCGCCTACGTCCGCCGAGTGGCCAAGGGCACCGGGATCGACACCCCGGACAACGACCACGTGCACCACCGGCTGGTCCGGCTCGGGCACGGCCCCCGCCGAACGGTCGTGATCTTGTGGACCTGGACCGCGGCGCTGTCGGGCTTCGTCTTGTACCCGTTGTTCGCCCCGGCGTCCAACGCCATCATCCCGTTCGCGGCGATCCTGCTCGGCCTGTTGCTCTTCACCTTGTTCCGACCAGGTCTGCGAAACGAACATCGCAGGGAACCCAGGAAGCTCAGGCGCGCCGCGCCCAAGCCCGCTGCCTCGGCCGAGGCCGAGGCGCTCGTGACCGTCGCTCCGGTCGTCGAGGGCAGGCCGCGGGCCACGACCGCGTCAGGCAACGGCGCCGCGCCGACAAACCACGCCCCGACCCGGATCGTCGCCGCACCCGAGGACGGTGGGCCGACGCCGGAGACCGCCCTTCACTGAGCCGGCTGCCGCAGTCGCGCGCCTCGTAGCTGGCCCGCCGTGTTTCAGAAGTCGAGGTCCGAAAGCGCCGGGATCGTCCGCAGAGCGCGTTCGCGCGCCTCGAACCAGCGCTCGCGATCGACGCGGCGCGTCGGCTCGATCACGGCCCTGGGCTGGAGCTCGGCCGTCGCCTCCTCGAGGTTCGCCCAGGTGCCGACCCCGACCCCCGCCAGGTAGGCAGCACCGAGTGTCGTCGCATTGGTGACCGCCGAGGTCTCCACGGGACGGCCAATGGCATTGGCGAGCGCTTGGGTGAAGGTGCGGTTCGCGCTCATGCCGCCATCGATACGGAGCGCACCGATCGCAAGGCCCGAGTCTGTCTCGGCCGCCTCGAGCAGGTCCGCGCCCCGGTGGGCAATGCCCTCCAGCACCGCACGCACGACCTCTGGCCTACCCGAACCCCGGGTGAGCCCGAGCAGGGTGCCCCGCGCCCCGTAGTCCCAGAAGGGGGTGCCGAGTCCGAGCAGCGCCGGCACGAACCAGACGCCGCCAGAATCCGCACACGAAGCTGCCAGCTCGTCGGACTCGGCGACCGACGAGATCAGACCGAGGTCTTCTCGCAACCACTCCACACAACTCCCGGCCGACATCATGATGGCCTCGATGCCCCAGATGAGTCGTGCGCTCTGGCTCCAGGCCACGATCGGGAAGGTCCCGCCAGGCCCACGGCGAGGAAAGGAGGGCCGCTTCTCGCCGACGCAAAGGTCGAGCATCGCGCCCGAGCCGAATGTCGCTTTGGCAAGTCCGGGCCGGACACAGCCCTGCCCGACGAGCGAAGCCTGTTGGTCGCCGGCCAGCCCGGCGATCGGCGGGACACCCGGCAGCGCAGTTGCTTCGCCGAGCACGCCTATGGAGTCCACCGGGCGTGGAAGTACCCGATGGGGGATGCGCAGCACATCGAGGACCGAGTCGTCCCAGTCAACGGCGTCGCCGTCGAGGAGACCGGTGACCGCGAGGTTGGTCCTGTCCGATACGTGCACTCCGCCTCGCGAGAGCGTCCACGCGACCCAGGAGTCGACGGTCCCGGCGCACAGGTCGCGCGAGCGGTTCGGATCCGCGATGTCGAGCAGCACGGCCAGCTTGGTCGCGCTCTGGTTGGGCGCGAGGCGGATCCCCTGGGCCTGCAGTGCCAGGCAGAAACCGACGGTGCGGAGGTCCTGCCAACCGATCCCGGGCCCGACCGGTTCGCCCGTGGCCCGGTCCCACACGACGGCCGAGGCTCGCTGGCTGCTGATTCCCACCGCGTCGACACCGCGGCTGCCTGCGAGGGCTGCGGTCGACACTTCGAGAACCGCCTTTGCGATCTCAGCGGCGTCGAACTCCACGAAGCCTTGCAGGGGCGAGGTCGGAAGAACCTCCCGCTGATAGACGTGCTCGAGGGTGGAGTCTGGCCGCACGATCGCCGCACGAACGCCGCTCGTACCAACATCGACGGCTAGAACGCTCACCGCTTGCCTCCTCGTCACGAAGCCGCTGCCCGCCTCATCCGTGGCGGCAACGCCACAATAAAGGGCAGCGAGGGCTGGTTCTCGAATGCGGCCGGACGCCGGTGGATGCAGGCGGCGCAGAGCACGGCAGTACCATGCGCCGATGGGCCTTCAGACTGCATCCGGAGGCGAGGCGCCGCCTGCCGAGAAGGCCGCCGTCTCGCCGGCCGCTGGTCGGCCCGATGCCGTCGCCCGGCACCGCAGAGGGGCCACAGTCGCCGGCCTCATCACGTTGTTGCTGGCCGGCACAGGCTTTGTCGCTTACGCGGTCAGCGTCTCTCTTGCGGTCCCGACGCCGAAATACGCCAACCTCGTCATCTACCCGTCTCCGTCCAAAGCTCCTTACTTCGACCTCGCTCGTCTCGGGGGCACGGGGCGGTTGACCTCGGCAGTGATCGGCGGCGGTCCGGCGGTCGTGAATTGGTTCCAATCCACCTGCGTGGCCTGCCAGGCGGAGCTCGGAACTTTCGCCACGGTCGCCGACGCGGAGCGGACGAAGATCCACTTCCTCGGGATCGACATCAATGACCCGTCGACCTCGGCGGCTTTGGCCATGGCGAGGCGGGCCAGGGTGGACTATCCCGTCGCGGAGGCGCCTGGCCCGGCGAGCATCTCCCTGGCGACCCGCTTCGGCGTGGGTGACCTGCCGGCCACGGTCTTTGTGAGCCCGAACGGCAGGATCCTCGGCGAGGTGCTCGGGAGAGTCGCCCGCAGCGAGCTGATCGTCCTGCTGGACAACCTGGCCGCCGGCCGTCCGCTCGACTCTTGAGTCCTCGGGCGTCCTCGCGCGTGCCGGCCCTGTGGCCGCATCACCCCTCCGGCCGGGTGCGGGCCAGCCGGCGGGATCGCTCGGGCCGGCTAGAGTCCGCCGGCTCTTTGGTGCAGCTCGTCTGCCTTTGCCTGGAGCTTGTGGGCAGCCTTCTCGAGCTTCTCCAACGCCTCGGCCTTCGCCTGCGCCTTCAAAGCGGCTCTGATCGCCGCCCTGCCGCCGGAGGTGCGCGAACCGGTCCCACGGGTGATCTGCGAGCACAAGAGCGGAACCTGCGCCTCGTAGACCTTCGCTCCTTCTCGCAGGAACGCGATGATGATCTGGAGATCGGCGACCGAGACGTGCTGCGCCGAGGCTCGCCATGCCTCGCTGAGACCTGCGTGCAGCTCGGAAAGCTGTGACCTGGCGCGCGGGACGAGCTCCACGAGCACGCGCCTGCGGTCCTGGGTGTCCCGGACCCGGCGCACGAAACCGGCGCGCTCGAGGCGGTCGAGGAGGAATGTCACCGCGCCGGTGCTGAGACCGGCCAGGTCGGCGAGAGCACCCGCCGTCATGGTGCCGTACTGGTCGAGGAGGTCGACACACCTGACGTCGGTGGGGTTCAGCCCGAGGACACTTCCCAGCGCCTCGTCGAAGGCGTCCGACGCCCCCAGGAAAGCACGAAGCGCCCTCCCCACCTCCTCGATACTCTGCTTGCGCTCTGCACCGCCCATAATCTACCTTAGTTGCTAAGATTTTTGTCACTCAAACAATACAACTTCTTAGCCATCGCACCACGGTTCTGCGGTTTGTTGCGCCCGCAAGGAGATCTGCATGACGCTCGCCATCCAGCTGGAGGATCTGCGCAAGACCTTCGGTCACACCGTGCGTGCTCTCGACGGCGTCAGTTTCGACGTCGAGCCGGGCACGATCTTCGGGCTGCTCGGTCCCAACGGAGCCGGCAAGAGCACGGTCGTGCGCATTCTCACGACCGTGCTCCGGGCCGACAGCGGCCATGCTCGGGTTCTCGGCCACGACGTGATGACCGAGCCCGATGAGGTCCGCACCTTGATAGGACTCGCCGGTCAATCGGCCGCAGTCGACGAGAACCTCACCGGCGCGGAGAACCTGTGGATGGTCGGACGGCTCAACCACATGTCCAAGGATCAGCTGAGAGTGCGCTCGTCCTCGCTTCTCGAACAGTTTGGCCTCACCGACGCCGCTGACCGCCCGACCAAGACGTACTCCGGAGGGATGCGCAGGCGCTTGGACGTCGCCGCCTCCCTCGTCGCCCACCCGAGAGTGCTCTTTCTCGACGAACCGACGACAGGCTTGGACCCGGCGAGTCGCGCCGACGTGTGGGCCATGATCGAGGGCCTCGCCTCCGAGGGGACGACCGTGCTCCTCACGACTCAGTACCTCGAGGAGGCTGACAAGCTGGCCGAGCATCTGGTCGTCATCGACCACGGCAAGGTGATCGCCGAGGGGACACCGGCCACCTTGAAGGCGAGCATGGGCGCGACAGTTCTCGACCTGGGTCTTGCCGATGAGGCGACGGCGCTTCGCGCCGGGGAAGCGCTGAAGACCGTGACTGAGAAGGCGCCCGTGGTATTTGCCCGCACGGTGGAGGTCAACGTGAACGACGGCCCTCGCACAGTCACCGAAGCGCTGAGGATCCTCGAGACAGAGGGCATCGCCCCAACCACGCTGGCGCTGCGTGAGCCGAGTCTCGACGACGTGTTCCTTGCCCTGACCGGACACCGGGCCGAGGTGGCACCGGAAGAGGAGGCGCAGGATTCCCCGAGCCTGGACGGACGCCGACAAAGACCGAAGAGAGGCCGAAGCTGATGACGACGACAACGATCCCCGTACCCCAGCATTCTGTCGGCTCCTCACCGTCGGGTGGGCGAGCCTATTGGGCCATCGCCGACATGCTGACGATGACCAAGCGCAATCTCATCGCCTACACGCGTGTGCCCGAAGCGATCTTCTTCGCCAGCGTGCAGCCGGTCATGTTCGTCCTGTTGTTCAGGTACGTGTTCGGGGGTGCGATCCCGACGCCCGGCTACCACTACGTGCAGTTCCTCATGCCGGGCATCTTCGTCCAGACAGTCGCCTTCGGATCGATCGGCACGTCCATCGGGCTCGCCGAAGACCTGCACAAGGGCCTCATCGAGCGTTTCCAAGCGCTCCCCATGTCACGCTGGGCCGTGCTCGCCGGCCGGACGACAGCCGACTTGTGCCGCAATCTGTTCGTGATGGCCCTGATGACGGCGGTGGGATACGCCGTGGGCTACCGCATCGGGACCAACGTCGCCGAGTACGTCGCCGGGATCCTGCTCCTGTTGCTGTTCGCCTACGCACTCAGCTGGGGATTCGCCTTTGTCGGGCTCTCGGCTCCGAACAGCGAGACGGCACAGCTGATGTCATTCCCCCTGCTGTTCCCGCTCACCTTCGCGTCCTCGGCGTTCGTCCCTTTGCAAACGATGCCTGGTTGGCTGCAGGGCTTCGCCCGCCATCAGCCTGTGTCGATCGTGGTCAACGCGGCGCGCGATCTCATGTCGGGAGTGCCGAAGCCAGATCTGGTCTTCCCGCCCTTCACGAGCGTCGTAAGCACAGGTCGGACCGACTCCACGGTCTTCTGGGCGGTGGTGTGGTCGCTCGGAATCCTTTTCGTGCTGGCTCCGGTCTCCGTCCGCCGATACCGGCGCCGAACGCTCTAGGACGGTTCCACAACCTCAGCCGAAACCGCGCGAGTGCTGAGGGCCGGCCCCATCTGCCCCGGAGCAGGATCGACCGCACCTCTCTGCTCGGCGTGGACGAACAGCGCCGGTGGTCGACGAGCTACGAGATGCTCGAGCGCAAGGCCGTCCGGGTGGACTGGACGAGCTCGAAGGCCGTAAGCCCTCTCTCGGCTTCGGTGCGCATCAGCTCCAACTCGAGCGGGACGAGGACGGTTCGCTGAACTCGCGACAGCACCTCGGGGTCATTCTCGACGAACTCGAGAAGCTCGTTGGCGAGGACTCGCTCCGCATTCCTCCAGGTCGTCTCCGTCCAGTCAAGGGCCGCCGAGCTTGTGGGAACAAAGGCCCGTCGCGCTTGACGAAGGCTCTGCAGGTCTCCGTGGGCGAGGTTGTTCAGCCGCGCCCAGGCCGGCACGATCTCGTCCTGGCTCCGCAGGTGGCCCGCGAAGTCACCTGCCAGGAACGCCTCGGCGTCCACGATCAGCCGAGAGCCGGCCGCCGAGTGCGGGCCGTTTCCCCCTGGTCGTCCAAACCACCTCACGATCAGCCTCCCCTCTTCTCCAGCTTCTCCGGTCACCTCTATCGACCATTCGAAGGTGCAAGCGTCTCCTCGGACACCGGCTCGAATGCGGAGCAAGAAGTCGCCTACGGCGTCCCTTGCTCGGTGGAGGAATCGGCGTTGTGTCATCAGCTACAGGCGACCACAAGGAAGGCCACGGGTCCTCAGTAGCAGATACGGATTGCGAATTCGGGAGTACTGATCGCCTCGACCGCGACCGTCGGTGCCTTCTCGGGTACAAGGCCGCCCAGCTGTCCTCGGGCGTGACCGCTTGGCCCGTGGTCGGCCGCAGCAAAGAGCTCTCCCGGCTGACCACCGCCGGGTCACCTCTCGCTCTCCTCGCTGGTGCTCGCCCCAATGCGGGCCCGCGCCCCAAGGCCGATCCGTGGCAGTCAGGAGTACTCATACACACGAGGCAGTTGTCCAGTAGTAGCGACTCGGAATTCCAGTAGCGGCTACTGAGGACCCGTGGCCTTCGTTGTGGTCCCCTTTTAGCTGTGAACGCCACCCTGCCAACTGATCCTGCTTCTTGCCCGGCGCCCGATCGGCTTCGCTGGATTGCAGATTTCCTCGGCCTGGCCGGTAAGGCCATCTCTGTCATCGCCTGCGTCCAGGGCCTCGAGTACCCCGAGGAGTTGCATGCGGCTGCTCAAGAGGATCTTCGTGCGTGGGCACATCGACTCGACGCCCGCCCGGAGCTCGTCGCCGACCTGGACCTCGCACGAACAGTGCCTGCGGCCCAGGAGGGCGACAGCTCACAGCTGTCAACCTCCCCCCACCTCCCCACCCTCCGCACCTCCCCCTTCGCCCCGCCCCCCTGGGCGGAGGGGGAGGCCAACTTCGACCACGGTTCGTCACCTCGCGAAAGGAGACTCGATGTCTGTTCTTGACGCCCCGCCGGTGCCTGAGCAACCCGCTGCCCCCGGCCGGCCCATGTCCCCACGTAACGAGCAGAAAGCTCATGCCCTGGGGCTCACCTCTGCGACCGGGCTCGTCATCGGCAGCATCATCGGCACTGGGGTGTTCACGATGCCGGCCGTGCTCGCCGCCGCCGGCACCATGTCACTTGTCGTGCTCGGGGTCATCGCCGTCGGGGCGATGCTCCTCGGCGTGCTCTTCGGCCAGCTCACAAAGCGGGTGCCGAACAGCGACGGTGGGGTCTATGCCTACTCCCGCCACGAGTTCGGCGACTTCGCGGGTTATCTCGTCGGCTGGTGCTACTGGATCCAGTCCTGGGCCGGCAACGCCGCCATCGTCTCGTCGTGGGTGTTCTACGTCGACGCCCTGTTCAACATCACCCATCCGAGCGGCATGGAGAACTGGGGCATCGCCCTTTTGGGGCTCTGGGTGCCCGCGGCCATCAACCTGGCCGGAGTCCGCCAGATGGCCTGGTTCCAGAACCTGACCGTCGTGTTGAAGTTCCTCCCCCTGCTCTTCGTCGGCGTCGTCGGGTGGTTCTTCGTCCGCAGCGCCAACTTCGGGCCCTTTAACGCCTCGGGCGGGAGCCTATACAGCGCCATCGGGATCGCGGCGGGGGTGGCCCTCTTCTCCTTCATCGGGGTCGAAGCTGCCGCCGTCACCGCCAAGAGGGTGAAGAACCCCCGCCGCAACGTCATGCGCGCTTCGGTCTACGGCACTGCGGCCAGCGGCCTTTTGTACGTGCTCGTGTCGGCGGCGGTGATGGGCCTCGTGCCCCACCACGCCCTGTTGAACAACGGCTCGCCGTTCGTCAATGCCTTCCAGACCATGTTCCCCCACGGCACCTGGGCCGGGAAGTTCATCGCCGCCCTAGCCGTCGTCTCCGGCATCGGGGCCCTGAACGGCTGGACCCTCATCGTCACAGAGACCTCGCGGGCCATCGCCCAGGACGACCTGTTCCCGCGGCCGTTTGCCTGGGCCGACCGCAACGGCACGGCCTGGTTCGGGATCGTGGTCGGGACCGTGCTCCCCTCGCTGCTCATGTTGTGGCGCTACAGCACGAGCACGGGGCTGACGGTGTTCACCTACCTCGTCGACCTCACCGTGGTCACCGTCGCCATCCCCTATTTCATGTCCGCCCTCGCCCAGCTCACCTTCCTCGTCTCACGCCGCCGGCGGGTACAGGGTTGGGCGCTGGCGCGCGACTTGACCGTCGCCGGGGTGAGCGTCCTGTTCTCGATGTGGGTGACCTTCGCCTCCGGCTACCAGGTCGTCTACCAGGCCCTGGTCGTGATCGGGGCAGGCCTGATCTTGTACGCCTTCTTGAACGCCCGCCGCGAGCGTCTCGGTGAGGCCGCCGAGCCGGTGGACAACCCGACCGACGAGCCGACAGCCGAGGTCCCGGTCGGGCCGGTCGCCGAGCCGCCGAGGTCGGCGTGAGCGGGAACGTGACGAGAGACAAAAAAGAGCCAAGAGGAGGAACCGCTATGACGTTACGTGTCGACTCGGAGGTGGGCCAGCTCCGCCAGGCCATAGTTCACCGCCCGGGACTGGAGTTGTCCCGACTGACGCCAGAGAACATCGGCGAGATGCTTTTCGACGACGTGTTATGGGCGTCCAAGGCCAAAGAAGAGCACGACGCCTTCGCCGAGGCCCTCAGGGACAAGGGCGTGCACGTGCACTATTACGGGCAGCTGCTCGCCGAGACACTCGAGCTCAAAGAGGGCCGCGCCTTCGTGCTCGACCGCTTGTGCACTCCGGAGATGCTCGGCCCATCGCTCGTCGGTCCACTTCGGCGTCTCTTCGAGGACCTCGACGGCGAGGCCCTCGCCAGCTATCTCGTCGGTGGCGTGCTCAAGGGCGACATGCACCCGATCGGCGCCAGGAGCAGCCTCAAGTGGGAGATGTTGCGGGCCGACGATTTTCTCCTCGCGCCGCTGCCGAACCACCTCTTTCAAAGAGACAACTCCTGCTGGATCTACAACGGCGTGTCCGTCAATCCTATGGCCAAGCCAGCCCGCCAGCGCGAGACGCTGCACAGCCGGGCGATCTACCGCTTCCACCCACTTTTCGCCGGGGCGAAGTTCACGACCTATTACGGAGACGACGACCTCAACCACCTTCCGGCATCGGTCGAAGGCGGTGACGTGCACGTGATCGGAAACGGCTCGGTGATGATCGGAATGGGGGAACGAACCTCCCCGATGGGTGCCGAGATACTCACCCAGAGACTGTTCACCTCCGGCCAGGCACACACCGTCATTGCCGTCGAGCTTCCGAAGTCGCACGCCATGATGCACCTCGACACCGCGATGACGATGGTCGATCGAGCGACCTTCGTGCTCTATCCGTACTTCGACCGGCACCTGCGCTCGTGGACGATCACCCCCGGCGAGGGTGGCGGCTTGAAGGTCTCGCACAACGACAACCTGTGGGCAACCCTTGCCGAGGTGTTCGGCGTCGAGGAGGTCACCGTACTGACCACAAACGAGGACATGCGCGCCGCGGAGCGCGAGCAGTGGGACGACGGAACGAACTACCTCGCTGTGTCCCCGGGGGTCGTCTTCGGCTACGACCGCAACGTCGCCACCAACACGATGCTCAGAAAACATGGGATCGAGGTCGTGAGTGTCGAGGGGAGCGAGCTCGGACGTGGCCGCGGTGGCCCGCGCTGCATGGTCTGCCCGATCGAACGCGATCCCGCCTAAGAGAAGGGAAGCAAAGACGTGACCATCGACCTTCATGGACGCAGCCTCCTCAGGGAGGTCGACTTCTCGAAGGAGGAGTTCACCTACCTGATCGATCTCGCCCAGCAGTTGCGCGACGACAAGCGCCTCGGATTCGAAGTGCCGCAGCTCATCGGACGCAACATCGCCCTCATCTTCGAGAAGACCTCTACGCGCACGCGCTCAGCCTTTGAGGTCGCCGCCCACGACCAGGGAGCCCATGTAACGTATCTTGGCCCAGGGGAATCCCAGCTCGGACACAAGGAATCGATCAAGGACACGGCCCGTGTCCTCGGGCGCATGTTCGACGGGATCGAATACCGGGGATTCGCGCAGGAAAGCGTCGAGACCCTCGCCCGCTTTGCCGGAGTCCCGGTCTGGAACGGGTTGACCGACAAGTGGCACCCGACCCAGATGCTGGCTGATGTCCTGACCATGCGGGATCACTCGAAGCATCCATTCGAGGAGGTCTCCTACTGCTACCTAGGAGATGCCCGCAACAACACGGCGAACTCACTGCTCGTGACCGGTGCCCTCCTCGGGGCCGACGTCCGCTTGGCTGGCCCAGAGGATTTGTGGCCATCCACAGAGGTGCAGGACATCGCCAGGCACCTCGCCAACGACTCGGGCGCCCGACTCATGGTCACGGCCGACGTTCACAAGGCCGTCGGCGGGGCGGACTTCCTCTACACAGACGTCTGGCTCTCGATGGGCGAGCCACAGGAGCTGTGGGGTGAGCGCATCAAGCAGCTGCTTCCCTACCAGGTGAACGCCGAGCTCATGAAAGCGACCGGCAACCCGGAGGTCAAGTTCATGCACTGCCTTCCTGCTCTCCACGACCGAGAGACCGAGATCGGCGAGAGCATCTACGAAAAGTGGGGAATCGACGCGCTCGAGGTCACCGACGAGGTGTTCGAGTCGGAAGCATCGATCGTCTTCGAGCAAGCGGCCAACAGGCTCCCGACGATCAAGGCCGCAATGATCTCCACACTCGTGGGTTGATGTGCCGGTCGCCATCGCACCGTAACCGCCATCAGTGGAGAAGTACCCGCCGGGGAGGATCGACCCCCTCTGCCGCGGTTGTTTTTGAACAGGAACAAACGTGCCGAATGGCCGTCCAGTCCATCGGCAATGACAGAAAGGAGCTTTCTGATGACCGATGACCAGCTACAGAGCGACGTCCGGCTCGAGCTCGCCTGGAACCACGAGCTCGACGCCCGTCACATCGTGGTCTCCGCGGAAGACGGCGCCGTGACGCTCTCGGGCTACGTGCCGTCTTACTTCGAGAAGACCCGAGCCGTCGAGACCGCAGAGCATGTCTATGGCGTCAAGGCCGTCGCCGACGAAATAGAGGTGCGCCTTCACGCCTCGCATGAAAAAGAGGACGCGGAGATTGCCAAGTCCGTGGCCCACGTTCTCGCCTGGAACACGGTTCTCGCAGATCTACGCATCAAGGCGACGGTCTCGAACGGCCACGTCACCCTCACCGGGGAGGCGGGCTGGGACTACCAGCGCCAAGAGGCGAGCCGCGCCGTCGAGCGCGTGCTCGGTGTCAAGTCGGTCGCAAACCGGATCACCGTGAAACCGCGTGTCCCGGCTTCAGAAGTGGAAAAGCACATCACCAATGCTCTAGCCCGCAACGCAGCCCTGGACGCCCGCCAGATCCACGTCACGACCTTGGGCAACAAGGCCGTACTCACCGGTCACGTTCATTCGCTCACCGAAGACAGGATCGCAAAGAACGCGGCATGGCAGGCCAAAGGAATCGCCGAGGTCGAGGACCGTCTCATCATCCAACCCTGACACGTCACCTTTCCCCTCCAGGGCATCTTCCCGCTCTCCGGCGAAGCTTCCTGGTTCCCGTCCCCCGAGTATCCCCATCGCGACAAGCTGACGCCCAATGGCGCCGGCGGACCTCCCGCTGTGAACGTTCAGCATGAGCAGAGGGCAGGCTGGGGAACATTGGCAAGGACGCGCCACTGCCCGGATCCAAAGGCGCCGTCCCTGGTGTCAGCGCTCCCGCTGGCGCACCTCTTCTGTCAGCCGGGCCAACGCCGATGTGATTGCCGGCTTCGGTGCCGTCGGGTCGCGAAGACGACGGGCAGGCTCGGGAAGGGCGCCTAGGTCGGCCTCGAATCGAGTCCGGGCCGCAGCTAGCGACAGCACGGGATCGCGCGGGCGCACCCTTTGACCTTTCGCCATGACGACCTCGAGTAGCGACTCGGTGCCCTCGGGCGCCGATTCTTCGGCTAGGCCAAGTTGATCGACGAGCCCATGGGCGCGGAAGATCTGTTTGGCTCCTGGGTAGGTCGCTTTGCCTTCCGAGAACTTCGCCACAGGACGGCCGTCGTAGGAGACGAGCTTGTAGGCGCTGTCGAGGAAGGGGGCATCGGCGGAGACTCCGAGCCGCGTCCCGACGCCGACCGCGTCGACCGGGGCCCCTTCCTCGACAAGTGTGGCGATGGAATGCTCGTCCAGGCCTCCCGAGACGAAAATGCGAACTTCGGGATGTCCGGCGTCGTCGAGCGCTCGGCGGGTCGCCCGGGCCAGCGCGGCGAGGTCACCGCTGTCGAGGCGAACGCCCACGCCCTCGTGCAGTCCGAGCTCTTCGATGACCTCGATCGCGTGCTCGACACCTTCCAGGGTGTCATAGGTATCGACCAGAAACGTGGTACGCCCCGGGAGGTCCTCGGCAAAGGCCCGGAAGGCCGCAATCTCGGTGACGAATGCCTCGATGTAGCTGTGGGCCATGGTACCCGCCGGAGCGAGGCGGTAGCGTCGGGCTGCCTCGACGTTGCTCGTGGCGGAGAAGCCGACCATGGCCGAGGCCCGAGCCGCGGCAAGACCGGCTTCGAAGCCCTGTGTGCGACGAAATCCGAACTCGACCAGTTCCACCTGGTCGCGACCGGCCAGCCGGCACCGAGCCGCCTTGGACGCAAGTGTCGTTTGGAAGGTGATCTGGTTCAGCAGGATCGTCTCGACGAGCTGAGCCTCGGCAATGGGGGCAGTCACCTCGAGCAACGGCTCGTCGGCGAAAACAATGCTCCCCTCGGCGACGGCCCGGACATCACCGGAGAAGCGCAGGCCCGCGAAGGCATCCAGTGTCCCGTCGTCGAAGCCCAAAGTGGCGAGATAGGCAAGGTCGCTTTCCTCGAACGAGTAGCCATCGAGGATCTCGAGGCAGTCCTCCATCCCGGCGGCGACCAGGAAGCCCCGTTCGGAAGGGAGACGGCGGACGAACAGACTGAAGGTGGCCGGTGCCGTCATCTCGCGGCGCAAGTAGCTCGCCGCCATGTTGAGCTCGTAGAGATCGGTCAACAGCGCTCCGGCCATCTGCTCTCCTCGGGTATACCGGGTTCCTTCCCCGGATCCAGTTCGCGGGCCCGACGACTTCTTCGACGGTAGCTGAAGGAGACTCGCTGCGCGCTCGGGAGCTCCTGGCGCCGCCGGGCGAGGAGCGCGGTAGCGGCTAGCTGCGTGAATTCAGTAGGCACTACTGAGGACTGAGTGCCCCGGCTGTGGTCCGCTATCAGTATGAGCGCGGCTTTCGCGACCAATCCATCGAGCTAGAGGGGCGAGGATATGTTCGAACCTTGTGTGGCTAACAAAGAGCTCATCTGGGCACTCCCGAAAGCCGAGCTCCATCTTCATCTCGAGGGCACGCTGGAGCCTGAAATGATGATGGAAATGGCCAGCCGCAACCATGTTCCGATCAAGTATCGGACTGTCGATGAAGTCAGGGCTGCATATGTCTTCAAGAATCTTCAGTCATTCCTCGACATCTACTATGCCGGCTGCTCCGTGCTCGTCGAGGAGCAGGACTTCTACGACCTGACCATCGCCTACCTTCAGCATGCGGCGGCGCAGGGAGTGTGCCATGCCGAAGTCTTCTTCGACCCGCAGTCGCACACCTCTCGGGGAATCTCGTTTGAGACCGTCATACGCGGTATTCACCGCGCGTTGGTCGAGTACGAGACCCGGTTCAAACTCACGTCCCGACTCATACCCTGCTTCCTTCGCCACCTTACTGAGGACGACGCCTTCGCGACCTTGGACGCGGCGACGCCCTATCTCGAGTGGATCTCGGCCGTTGGACTCGACTCTTCCGAAGCCGGCCACCCCCCCTCCAAGTTTGCCGCTGTGTTCGATCGAGCCCGTGACCTCGGCCTCCGCACCGTGGCCCATGCGGGAGAGGAGGGCTCGCCTGAGTACATCTGGCAGGCCCTGGAAATCCTCCACGCCGCGCGGATTGATCATGGCGTCAGGTGCCTCGATGATGAGCGCCTGGTCGCGCGCCTGGCCGCGGAACAAACGACGCTCACCGTGTGCCCGTTGTCGAACGTGAAACTTCACGTGTTCCCCTCGCTTGGACAAGACAATCTGCCAGCCCTTCTCGACCATGGCCTACGAGTCACGATCAATTCAGACGACCCCGCCTACTTTGGAGGGTATATAGGCGACAACTTGCTCGCGGTCGCGCAAGAGTTCCGCTTCACCGAAGCCCAGGTGGTTCAGCTCGTCCGAAACTCCTTTCTCGGATCCTTCCTTTCGGAGCCGGAGAAGGAAACTCACATGAGGCGGATCGACGCCCTGGTCTTCAACACCTTGCAGGCTCCTCGAAGCGACGAGTGACCTCGTGGCTCCCAGTTTGAACCGGAACCCTTCCGCCGCGGGCCGACCTCATGCCGACTGGTTGGTCTGGCTTTCGAGTGAACCGTAGGGATTGAAGACAGCTACGTCCTGATCCGCGCTGGGCAACTGGCAGTGGTGCTCACCGACGATGCGCCCGAGCTCGACTCGCGACCTGATGCCCAGCTTGCGAAAGATCTGTCTCAAGTGCGAGTCCACGGTATGCGGAGAAAGGAAGAGCCGTCGTCCAGCCTCGCGATTTGTCAGTCCACGAGCCACGGCTTCGGCGATGGCTCGCTCCGTGTCGGTGAGGCTTCTCCATCCGTCAACGCCGGAGCGGGCGGGCGAGGTCGACCGGCTGGAAGTCCGCGGTCGTGTTGAAAGCTGCACCAGGGCGCCCACGATCAAGTCTTGTGCAAGGACAGCCCGGAATCGGGCGAGCACGGAAACGCCGCAGCTCAGCACAACTTCGCCGGTCGGCCTGCAGCCGTCAGTCAGGGCAACCTGCGCCTGCGCCCACAGGACGGGCCGGTCGGAGGGCAACAGGAGCTCGGCTGCGCTCACGTTTGTCACCATGATCCGCTCACTGAGGGCCACGACTGCTCCCCGAGATCGCTTCCGCCACCGGAGGAAGCTGTCGAAGACGAGCCGGTCGACACTTGAGGGCCCCGACAGGAGAGCGGGTCGGAGTTCCTTCTCGACCCTGTCGATCGAGGTCGGCTCGAGACTTCGCGGGCTCCATGACGGGCAGTCGTCACCTTTGCTCACCTCGATGATCGACCGTTGGGGTTGCTGGGCACCCCGGTGGCCTTCAGACAGCACGTCGATCTCGCCGATAGGGCCGGCCTCGCGGCGCTGGAGATCAGCCTCGACAGCGACCATCAGATGGTGGATTGTCGGCGGGCTCTCGCCATAACCCGTGCCGACGCTCATTGAAGGCTCGCATGTCGCGCCGGTCAGTGCGGCCGTCAGCCTGGACACCTCGCGCTGCGGCGTCGCGGGCCACCTGAGCTTGACTTGTGGGCGTGTGGAAAACGCGGCTTCGGGACACGATGGGCGGATCGCTTCTCCGGCAAGCTCGCGCGGGGCGGCGACGTGGCAACGCCACTCGCGAGCCGCAACATCCTCAGATTCGAACCACAGGCCGGTTTTCACAAGTACATCCGACCACAACAGCATTGAGCAGTCTTCAGTAGTCGCTACTAGTTCCGAGGCGACCACTACTGGTCAGCTTCGGCTCGCCACCTCTGTCCGCTCGTCCTGGCGGCGTCAGAAGCGGCGACGCATCGCGGGCAACGATTCGGCGGTCCGGCTCGTCGCGACTCCCCCTCCGGCCCTCCCCAGGTCAGCTACGTCTCGGCTCCCTGATGAAACCTATGAGCCCCCTGGACTCGAGGTTCGCTTCACGACGTCCGCTTTGAGCGTCTCGTACTCCTCGTCGGTGATCATGCCCTCTCGCTTCAGGTCCGCGAGTCGCGAAAGCTCCTGGGCCGGGGACTCACCGGAGCCGGCGTGCGGCAAATGGTCCAACGGCTCTTGGCGGCGCTGGGCCTGCTGCTGAGCCTGCTGCTGATGGACACGCATCTTGTCACCACGAAAGATGAAGTAGGCGATGATCCCGATGATCGGAAGCAGGAGCACGAGCAGGACCCAGAGCGCCTTCGCCCCGCCTGACAGGTCGTCGCTTCGAAAGATGTCGATGAATATCGAGATCATCAACCAGATCTCGACGAAGAACAGCATGAACCACAGGACCGAATAGACAACCTGCCCGACGCCGAACGACGACGTTGCTGCAATCATGGCGACTCCCTTGAACGGTCGTCTACGGCCTGACGACCAGGCGATTGACGACTTCAGTCACTCCTGGTGCTTCCCCGGCCGTCTCCACGGCCTCCTCCATCGCGGCCCACGAACTAGTCGTGCCATCAAGGTAAATGATGTTACCGGAGCCCGAAACCTCGATCCGCGAGCCGTCGAGGATGGCGTTGCGACGGAAGGCCTTGCGGATTCTGTCGTCCACGTCCGTCGACGAGGACTCGCCCGAGATGACTATTTCATCCGAGAGGCCGACGTCGCTCGCCTGGATGAAAATGCGCTCGTCGTCAAGCATCGGGTCCCAGTCGAGTCCGTCTCTCACGTCGCTTTCGATGGAACTGCTCGGCTTGTGCACGTCGGCCCCTTCGCAGCGCAAGTGTCTACGAGAGCCATCCTGCGACGGGAGGTGGGCAAGCACATCACGCGAGTGCGGGAATCTCGTCCCAGCTGGGGACCCTTGCCCATGAGCGTCCGGGCCTCCGCCAGCCCTTTTGACGAGCGTGCCCGAGGCACTGTTTGAAAGTCGCGCACTGGACATATCGTATTCTCGTGTTCGCTCGGTTCCCGGCCGTTCGACCGGTCGCAGCACCTCTGGGCAGGAGCAGACGATGACAGACCCCCCGGGGGCCCAGCGGAATGGTCCTTTGAATTGGAAGGCCCTAAGCAAACGCGCGCTGGCCGTCCTCGTGGCCGGGGTGACGATCTACATCGTCTTGCCGAGCGTCACCCGCGTCATGTCGTCATGGCCCCGCCTGTCGAGGCTGAACCCCATCTGGTTCGCCGTCGCGTTGGCGGCGGAGACGGCCCACTTCATGTGCACCTTTGCCCTGCAACGCTTGGCGTTGCGCACCGATAACTGGTTCGCCGTGATCACATCGGAGCTGACCGGCAATGCCATAACCGGCATCATGCCCGGTGCCGACGCCGCGGGCGCCGTCGTCCAGTTTCGTATGCTCTCAACTGCCGGGATCGATGCCGATACCGCTGTGAGCGGCCTCACCGCCTTCTCCCTGATCCAGATCGGCGGTCTCCTCGCCCTGCCCATTTTCTCGCTTCCGGCCATGATCGCCGGCACGCCGGTCAGCCGCGGCCTGGTCAACACGGCGCTCGTGGGCGCCGCAGGATTTGTGCTCTTCGCCTGCTTCAGTCTGTTCTTCCTGCGCACCGATCGCCCCCTGGCGCTGCTTGGCCGCATCCTCGAACGGTTGTGGAACCGGATCCATCCTCACCGCCCACCGATGACGGGGTTCGCTGACCGCTTGCTGGACGACCGGAACGCCATCCGGTCCGCCCTCGGCGCGAATTGGAAAAAAGCTGTGCTCCTTTGCGCCGCCAGGCTCGGGTTCGATTATGGCTGCCTGCTCGCAGTCCTGTGGGCCACCGGCAGTCATCCCAGCCCCTCGCTTGTCCTGCTCGCGTATGCGGTTGCCGGCGTCATCGGCCTCCTGCCCATCACTCCCGGGGGCCTAGGGATAGTCGAGGCGAGCTTGAGCGGGATGCTCATCCTGGCGGGCATCGGCGGGAGCGACGCCTTCCTGGCCACGCTCGGTTATCGGATCGCGTCGTACTGGATTCCTCTTCTCGCCGGACTGCCGGCCTATCTGCTGTTCCGCCACCGCTACCGGTCCGCTGACCTGAGTGCCGCCACGCCCAAAGACTGACCCTTTCCTGTCGCAAACCCCGGCCGGTCAAATGCAACAAAGCGTCGCCGACGTCACTTCCTCCTGCCGTTGAAGAGGTCCAAGAAGAAGAGGAATACGTTTAGCGCGTCGGTGAAGATCGACGCGGCGAGCATCGGGGCGGAGTCAATGTCGGTTGTATTCCGTAGCCGTTGGAAGTCGTACATGACGAGCCCCGCGAAGATCACCAGCCCCACCACCGAGTAGATGATCGACCCGTTCGGCATCTGGACGAAGATCATGACGATTCCGAAGATGATGAGCGCCAGGAGCGCCCAGAAGCAGAAGCGGGCGATTCCTGAGAGGTCGCGCTGGGTCGCATAGCCGGCCGTGCCGAGCCCAGTCATGAACAGCGCCGTCGCTCCGGCCGCCTGCCAGAGCACCTCAGGATTCGTGCTGGCGTAATAGACGACGGTCGGAGCAGTCGCCAATCCCATCAAGAACCCGAAGGCGAACAAGAGGGCAACTGCCGATGAGGCTGATCTCCGGACCGCGAACCTCATGCTTATCAGGCATGCGAGAGCTGCGAAGTAGAACACCCAACCCCAGCCATAGGACAAGCTACGGCCGAGGTAAGTCCCGAGCGCGAAGAGGCCGACCGTGGCGGCCACATATCCCATCGTCTGGCCAAATAGCGAGCGGCTCTCTCCTCGAATGCCGCCGGCGGTGTATCTAGGTTCTGTGTCGTTGAACATCCGACCTCCTACTGTCTGGTCTCGCCCAGGACAAGGCGAGGCGGCCGGAGCAGGGCCCACGTCCACAGACACAGCTGAGCACTCGGCCGGCGTCGAGTCCTCAGTAGTGGCTACTAAATTCCAAGGAGTTGCTACTGACCAGCTGGCCTGGTATCGCACTTGATCCCACTTCACCCGGCGAGCCTGCGGATTCACTGGGACCTGTCCTAGCTGGCCGTCGCCTTCGGCCCTGAGCGGTTCCGCGTGGTAGTCCGCCACGGAATTTGGTAGCGACTACTGAGGACTGCTCGGATCGTGCGTGGTCCACTACGTGTATCGGCATCGACACGAGAGGATCTCCCATGAACAGGGCGGACACTGTTCTGGAAATTGACGTGATGGAGGAGCTGGACTGGGATCCAGCCCTCGACAACAGCCGGCTCGTCGTCAAGGTCAACGACGGACGCGTCACCCTCAGCGGCGTGGTCCACACCTCCTTCGACTCTGTCCGGGCCGGCTCGTCCTTGTTGCCTAAGCGCGGAGGTATCGCGATGCGACAAGCCAGCAAGAAGTTCACCCGATGACGTTCATCCAGTTTCTCCTGCGAGGCCTATGGTCGCGGAAGGCGCGCTCGGCCGGACAGATGGTGGCGGTTGCCTTCGCGGTCATGATCATCGTCAGCCTCGAGGTGACGAGCAGTGGCCTCGAGCAGTCGGCGGCCGCTGTCATGTCCGCCGGCAAAGCTGACATCACAGTCGCCCAGAAGGATGTCTCCGACGTCCTGTCGAGCAGCATCGATGAAGGGGAGCTGGCAAGGATCCGCCACGTGCCCGGGGTGAGAAGCGCGGTAGGCGTGCTCGTCGAGACCGAGCACCTCAGCAAGGCCACGCCGTTGTTCATAGAGATCGGCATCTCCCCGCAGGACCTCGGGCCCTTCGGCGTCCACGTCGTGGCCGGCCGTGCTTACGCGGCCACGGCGATGAACGAGGTGATGCTCGGATAGCGTGCCGCCGCCAACTTCGGGCTTCATGTCGGCGACCTGTTCCACGCCATCGGCACCTGGAACATCGTGACGGGCATCTACTCCACGGGCAACGCTTTCGGCGATGCCGGAGCAATGTTCCCGCTCCCAGCTCTCCAGGCCTACAACCGGCTGCCTGGCGTTGTCACCCTTGTGTTCGTACTCGTCTCCCACAACACCTCAGTCAACGCGGTCGCTCGAACCATCGAGTACCGGCTGCCCGAGCTTGCGACCATCACGACTACCTCACAGTTCGGGCGGATCGACCGCAACCTCGTCTACCTCAAGGCTGCCGTCACCGGGAGCACGATCCTTTCAGTTCTCATCGGTGCCGTCATCGTCGCGAACACCATGCTCGTGTCGGTCATCGAGCGTACGAGGGAGCTAGGGCTTCTGCGCGCCGTGGGCTGGACCAAACGCCGCATGCTGAGGCTCCTGCTTGGCGAGGGCTTGATCCTCGGCGTCATCGGTGCCGCCTTGGACGTCGGCCTGTCGTACGCGATGACCGCGATCCTCGAACGCCTCCCATCGCTCGAGGGTGTGCTCCACTCGAGCTTCACGCCCGGTGCGTTCGTCACGGCCCTGGTCACTGCCGTCGCGATGACGATCCTCGGTGGTTTCTATCCGGCGGCCCGGGCGGCACTGCTCGAACCCCTCAAGGCTCTCAGCTATGAGTGATGACGCGCCTCCGGCAGCGAACGCCCTCGAATTGAGGGACGTCGTGAAGGTCTACGAGGGAGGCGTCCGGGCACTCGACGGAGTGAGCCTGGAAGTCGGTCACGGCGAGTTCTTGGCGATCACCGGTCCGTCGGGTTGCGGCAAGTCGACCATGCTCGGTCTCGTCGCTGCTCTCGACACTCCGACCTCGGGCACAATCCTCGTCGGCGGTCACGACCTGCGCACCATACGCAACCTGAGCCGGTTCCGTCGTCAAGAGGTCGGACTCGTCTTCCAGCTCCACAACCTGCTCACAGGCCAACCCGTCATCGCCAACATCGGAAGCGTCATGTTCGGAACCGACTTGGCCCCCCGTGATCGCCGGGCCCGAGCGATGGACCTGCTGGCGCAAGTTGACCTCAAAGGCCGCGAGGACCGGATGCCGACGCAGCTCTCAGGCGGAGAGCGCCAGCGGGTGGCCATCGCCCGGGCCTTGGCCAACTCGCCCAAGCTGCTGCTCGCCGATGAGCCAACAGGAAGCCTCGACTCTGATGCAGCCGACACCGTGATGAAGCTCTTCCAAGGCCTCCGCGCCAACGGCGTAACGATCCTTCTCGTGACGCACGACGCCACGATCGCGGCATTGGCCGACCGCACAGTGCCTATGCGGGATGGGCGGATTCTCGAATGCGCTCCCTCCGCCGCTCGAGCCGGAGGCGACAGATGACGAACGTTGAGCCCAAGCGCCCTGGCGACAACCAGGTCGACAGCACGCTGGCAGTCGACGTCCACGGCCTGACCAAGCGCTACGGCGAGACGCTCGCTGTCGGTGGCATCAACTTCTCGGTACCCGAAGGCGAGATCTTCGCGTTCCTCGGCCCAAATGGCGCAGGGAAGTCGACGACCATCCGGATGCTCTGCACGCTGACCCGGCCGACCTCGGGTCAGGCCACAGTTGCCGGCTACGACGTGGCCTCGAGGGCAAAAGTCGTCCGCCGGCACATCGGACTCGTCTTCCAAGAACAGACCCTCGACAACCAGCTCACCGGGGAGGAGAACCTGCGCTTCCACGCCGTGTTGTATGGAATCCCACATGATGAGGTCGAGCCGCGCATCGCCAAGGTGCTGGATCTCGTGGCGCTCTCGGACCGACGCAAGGACATCGTTGACACCTACTCGGGCGGCATGGCGCGCCGACTCGAGATCGCCCGCGCCATGCTGCATGCCCCCAAGGTCCTCTTCCTCGACGAGCCCACCGTCGGTCTCGATCCGCAGACCCGGGCCCTCGTGTGGGACGACCTGCACCGCATGCAGGAGTCGGAGGGCGTGACCGTCTTCCTGACCACGCACTACATGGACGAGGCGGAGTATGCCCACCGGATAGCCATCATCGACCACGGCTCGATAATTGCCCTCAACACCCCGGACGCCCTCAAGGTGTCTGTGGGGGAAGACACCGTAGCTTTAGAGACAGCTGACGACACGAGCGCGCTGGCGTCATTGCAACAAGCGGGTTACCGGGTCAAGCGCACCGCCGAGGGAATCACCGTGTCCGTCGCCGATGCGGATGCCGCCGTCGGCCCCATCGTCACCGCGGCGGGAGTCCCGGTCCGTACCCTGCGAGCCCATCACCCCACTCTCGACGACGTCTTCTTGCACTTCACTGGCCGCGAGATCCGAGAGGAGCACGGAGAAGCGGTCCCGATGATGGCTCGAGTCCACGGGGCCCGGACGCACTGAAAGGCCCTAATGACCACCACACTCACCCCGACCAGCGCGATGCCCGGCAGCGACGTCGCAGAAAAGGACACCCGGCTCTCCGGCGAGTTCCGCGTCGTCGGCATGGTGTGGCAGCGCGAGCTGATCCGCTACACCCGGAACAGGGAGCGGATCCTGAGCGGGTTGATTCAGCCCGTGTTGTTCCTGTTCGTCCTCGGCTACGGCATGAACGGGATAATGGGGGCGACCGCCGGAGCCGAGTTCCGCCGCTTCGTCTACCCCGGGGTCGTATCCATGAGTGTCGTCTCGACCGCCATGTTCTCGGCCATGTCGATCGTGTGGGACCGAGAGTTCGGCTTCTTGCGCGAGATGCTGGTCGCCCCCGTGAGCCGGACCTCCCTCGTGGCCGGCAAGGTCGTCGGTGGCTCGACTGTCGCCGCTGCCCAGGGGACGATCATGCTCGTGCTCGGCCCACTCGTGGGCATCCGGCTTACCCCCTGGCTCGTGATCGAGATGATCGCCCTCGAGTTGCTGATGGCCGCCGCGATGACCACGTTCGGTCTGTCCGTGGCGACCCGTATCCAGAAGATGGAGTCCTTCCAGGCAGTCATGCAGATGCTGATGATGCCGATGCTCTTCCTGTCCGGCGCGCTGTTCCCGCTGAGCGGCATTCCGGAGTGGCTGACGGTGCTCACACGGCTCAATCCGCTCACTTACGCCGTCGCCCCGCTACGCCAGGCGGTCTTCGCCGTCCAGCACATGTCTGCTGCGGCCCGGGCGCGCTTTCCAACCGCGGTCACGATCTCCGGTTACGCCTTGCCGACCTGGGTGGATCTCGTCATCGTGATCGCCTTCACCTCGGTCTTCTTCGCGGTCGCCGTAAGAGGGCTCTCACGGGGGAGCGAATAACAGTGATCCGCAGCTAGGAAGGGCTCAAGAATGACCGAGAAAGAACCATCACGAAGGCACTTCGCTAGGCATCTGGCAATGAAGCTGGCCCTGCTGGCAATAGCCGCGGCCTCACTGGCCGCCTGCGGGAGCTCATCGGCAAGCAAACCCCCCGTAAAGCCGACAAGCACCACGATGCCCTGCGTTGCCCAGTCCGCCACGACCACCGACGGGACGGCTCAGGTGACCGTCGCCCCCGGCACTTGCCTCAAAGGCAAGCAGACCGTCACAGTCACCGGCACCGGTCTCGCTTCGAACAGCCCCGGTGGGATAGCCGAGTGCAACAGCGCCGCCGGTCAGCCAACTGTCGCCGTGGCCGGCAACCAGGTCCCGGTCAGCTGCACGGACCCCATGGCGCAAACTGTGGAGACGTCAGGTAGCTCCTTGGAAGCCGTCTTCACGGTCATCACCGGCATCACCGGTCCACCGGCTTCAGGAACCGACAGCGCGGGCAGGCCATCGATGCGCGACGCGACAGGCTATCCCTGCCCTCCCACCCGTGCTCAGACCAGGGCGGGCGCCACATGCAATATCAACTTCGGCGACGCCAGCGGCAATCAACTATCGGTTCCCGTCAGCTTTGTGCCCGGGGTCCGGTCAACCTCACGCAAGGCAGGGAGCACCCTCGGCTCGTCTTCGTCCTCGCAACTCGGCGGATTGAGCGGCTGACCAGCAGCTGGTCGGTCGACGGGCCAGCTGGGCGCGACAAGGCTGCTCCCGCTAGGCGAGAGTGCCGATCAGAAATTAGGGGGCGTTCTCACGCCAGTCCTCGCCGCCCGGCTCTCCCCAACGACCATCTGGGAAGTCCCGCGCCGGTGGACCGCCGAAGTAGTACTGAGCGAGCCTCAGGACCTGCGTCTCATCTAGATGATCGATGTCGACCCGCACGTCGGCCAGCACCTTGGCGGCCACGTCCTTGCGGTGCTCTTCGACATAGCTCACCCAACGGTGGGAGGCGTTCGCCTTTCCCTTGCCGTGCCCCAGCAACAAGATCGCGCCCGCCGGGGACAAGGCGTCGGCAAGCTCGCGCCAATACTCAGCACTGTCATCCTCGTAGGTCCCGTGGGGGTTCCCGGCGCGGTGGCGAACCTTTTGGAAGTGGCCGTGCGGGTCGGTGGGGACGATGTGTGTCGGCAGTTCGCCAGGCGACGCATCGGTCGGATAGATCATGCTCTCGTGGAAGTCGATAACTGCGACAACGTTCTTGTCCCGAATGAGTTCGCTTCGCTCCGCCACCGTCAGGCCTCCTTGCCCTCGGCCTCCAGCTCTTCGGCTACCGCACGGTATCCGGCACCGGTCAACATCCGGCGCAGGTCGACGATCTTCTGGACGTCGACGTCCTTGTGGGTGGGACGGGTGAGGACCTCGGCCTCAGTGCCTATGTGAACCAGGTACTTGCCGTCGTGACGCTCCTCGACCGATCCGACGGCTTCCAGCAGAGAAAGCACCGCCTGCCACTCGATGTTGTGGCCAGCCGGATGCTGAAAGATCCGTAGCAGGGTGTCACGCTGATTGTTGTTGAGGTGCGCCGGCTCCGCGGTTGACGACATCGAACTCCTCTCCCGCCCTCGGGCGTTGTCAAAACCCACCGAGTCATCTGCTGTCGAGTGTGAGGCGAATCCCTCGGTCTGCATCACGCGTTCAACTGTTTGAACGTGGTCCGTACCTGCGGGCCACCGACGTGGCCATGATCGCAGACCCTACCGGAACCGCGCTGTGTTTCCCGCGATCGCGTGATGCGCCCTGAGCGTGGCCGGCACAAGATTCACAGAGATGTGTCTACTGGAATCGTCAAGTCGGGGCCACTGGGCAAGGGACTGACCCCATGCCAAGCTTGTCGACCATGGTGGCCGGCTACCCTGAGCAAGCGGAGGAACATGTGCCGGAAGCCGCCGGGAAGCGGTCGAGCGCACCGCCGTTCAGATCGAGGCTCGCCGCCGTCAACGCGCTTGTGGTCTCGGCCGCCACTCTGGCCGTCCTCATCGCGTTCACGGCTCGGGACTGGCCCTATGTGCTGGTCTCGGTGCTTGCCGGCGAGCTCGGCATTTCCGCCCTGTGGCTCGCCGCAACCAATCGCCGGTTCCGGTGGTGGGCCGCAGTCGCGGCCGTCCTCCTCGTGGCCGTGCCCGTCGCCAGCCTGGTGGTGGTGGGACGTGGCGCCCTAGCGGTGGCAGCTGTGCTCTTCGGCATCGTTCTTGCGTGGGCACTCGGGACTCTGGCGCTGCGCTGGGAAGTACACCAAGCCCTGGCCAGACGGTGGCATAAGGTACCGCCGACCAGACAGGGCGTCGTTCTCATGAACCCTGGATCGGGGGACGGCAAAGTTGCGAAGCTGCACCTTGTCGACGAGGCACGCCGCCGTGGCATCGAGCCGTTGCTGCTCGAGCAGGGCGGCGACCTGCGGGCCCTCGCCGAGGCGGCGGTGGCTCGCGGGGCGGACGCGTTGGGCATGGCCGGTGGCGACGGCTCACAGGCAGTCGTGGCAGCCGTGGCCGCCGAGCACGGACTGCCCTTCGTGTGCGTCCCGGCCGGCACACGCAATCATCTCGCGGCCGATCTCGGGATCGACCGTGGTCATCCTGCGCGCGCCCTCGACGCCTTCGGCTCGGCCCAGGAGACCACCATCGACCTCGGGGAGGTCAACGGTGAGACCTTCGTGAACAACGTGTCGCTCGGGATCTACGCGCGGTTCGTGGCGTCCAACGAGTACCGCGAGGCCAAACGGAAGACCGTGGCCGAAATGCTGCCGGACGTGTTGGGCCCGGATGCCAGGCCGTTCGGTCTCGTCGTCGACGGCCCAGGAGGGGCGATCGCGGACGCGCAACTCGTCCAGGTCTCCAATAATCCCTACACGTTGTCGAGCTTGACCGGGTTCGGCTCGCGCGCTCGCTTGGACGCCGGCGTCCTCGGTGTGGCAGCCCTTACCATCAACCGTACGTCCGACGTCAACCGGCTCGTGGCCCTGGAGGCAGCCGGCCATCCCGAGCGATACCAAGGCTGGCGCAGCTGGACCGTCACCGATCTGGAGGTCCGAGGGCCATCATCACTCGCGGTTGCGGTGGACGGTGAGGCGCACACGTGGACTTCCCCGCTCCGCTTCGTGACCCGATCAGGGGCGCTACGGGTTCGGATCGCCCCTGGGCAGCTTGGCGCCTCACCCGCCTTCCGCCAGGCGCCGGTTGCGCCGTCCACCCTCGTCGGCCTCGCCCGCGTGGCACGAGGCCGACCGAGCGGAATCGTTCCCATCTAGAGATCAGGTGCGACATGACGCCTCCCGAGACAACCGGCAACTTGCCAGAAGGCTCCGACTCATCCGGCCCTCCCGAGGGAAAGGCCGACTCGTCCGGCCCTCCCGAGGGAAAGGCGCGCCGCCTCTTCGAGGAGGCGAGCAGCCTCGACTTCGCGATCTACAAAGCAGTCGCCGACACACCGACGCCGACGCTGGACGTACCGATGACCTGGGTCGCGAAGGCCTCCAACTACTCCCGCATCTCGATCTCGATCGCCATCGTGCTCGCGCTCAAAGGCGGCAAGCGCGGCCGGCGCGCGGCCCTTCGGGGGCTGATAGCTGTCGTCGCCGCGTCGTTCACCGCAGACCTGGCAGCAAAACAGCTGTTCCCCAGGACCCGGCCGGACCGACGGAGCGACGTGGTGGGACGCCAGGCGCGCATGCCTAAGTCCAGTTCCTTTCCATCTGGTCACACGGCGTCCGCCTTCGCGTTTGCGAACGCCGTCACGGCCGACTTTCCTCAGCTGGCGTTGCCCCTGTACGGCGTGGCTACCCTGGTGGGCTACAGCCGCGTTCACATGGGCGTTCACTACCCAAGCGACGTTGCGGGCGGTGCAGTCCTCGGGTTGGCGGTGGGATCCGAAGTGCGGGAAGCCACCGGAGCTTGAGTCCGAGCGTGACCTAGCAAGCAAATGGGAATTAACGCAGTTACGGGATGTCAACAGACCCGCAAGAGCACACAGTGGATCTCAGGAAACCTCGAACCGAACCAGGAAGGCACGTGCAGAAGTGACCCGCATTGCAAGTGACAGGTCCATGATGATGCAGAATCGCCATTTCACCAGCTCCGCCAACTCGGGGCCGCCCCGCGACCCGGTCCCGCCCTCGAAGACCCCGACTCCGGCGCCGCTGTGGCGCTGGTGGCTGC
>Ga0326728_10000259_pt1 | contig 214672 bp, 205 predicted proteins | sample MB3enrmetagenome_FD_207602 | JGI IMG/M metagenome (GOLD analysis project Ga0326728, IMG submission 207602) | Lab enriched peat soil microbial communities from McLean, Ithaca, NY, United States - MB31MN | ecosystem: Environmental > Terrestrial > Soil > Wetlands > Peat | place: USA: New York...
TGAGCACGACCCCTTACGCGATCTCCTCACTGGGATCGGGGCAGCAGGTGTCAGTGACCCTGCCTACCGGGCAGGCTGCGGCGACGGTCGGAAGCGGCCTTGCCGGAGCGATCTGGGTGGCGTATGGCGCAACCTGCGCGGCTCCTTTCACGAGCACGCCGACGGGAACCTGCAACTACGTCCAGATAGCGACCCTGACGGCGAAGGCATCCTAACGGCTGCCTTCCCTTTTTTCTTTAGGCAGCCTTCGGCTGCCTCTTTTTATTTTTCATCCCTCAGCGCAAGCCTTGGGAAATAAGGGGATCAGCGGTCCTTCTTCAGCTCCAGGACTTCGGATAGCTCGTCAGCGCTGAGCAGCGGCTTCCTGGTCCTCCCCGAATCGTCCGAGGCCAGCCTCGGGCATGCGGTGTTCACGAACGCGTCGAACTCTGCCATGTTGCCGAGCGAGTCGAAGTCGAAGGTGTTGGAGACCAGAACCGCCGCGGCCATGCCCGCGTCCTCGATGCCCCTCTTGAGGGACCTGGCGAGCTCCATGCGGTACTGGCCGCTCTTCGTGCTCACGAGTATCCCGAAGCTCCTGGCATCGAGCGCGGCGACTATCCTGCCCTTCCTCCTCCTGAGCTGCTCGTCCCGAACGTGGCCTATCTGCACCACCCTGCGCATGAACGGATCGACGATCAGGAATGGCTTCGTGGTCTTCAGGAGCGCCCCGAACGGGTGGAAGTCCCCCCCGCCGAAGTAGACGAACGCGTCGACCTTCCCGTCGAGCGCGGCGGCGTTTCCCGCGTCGCAGCCCAGCACCTGTCCCGGGCGCCTGGTGAGGCCCGTGGGCTCGTTGAGGACGACCTGCTTGCCGTGCCCCTCGTAGAACTTCCTTACCTCTCCCAGCTGGTGGACGTGCTGTATCGTTGTGAGCAGGCAGATGCTTGAGAAGCCCTCAAGGGCCCCCAGCGAGAGCGGCAGCACGTCCAGGGGCGCGTCGATCTCGTACTCGACGTACTCGACGTCGAAGTCCGCCCTGGCGTACTCGGCGTGGCCGAAGTGGACGATCCTGTCGGCCCCGACCCGCCTGGCCTCGTCTATCGCGAGGTCGCAGGCGCCGAAGCACGGCGACGCGGAGATGACGACCTCGTTTCCCTCGGCCTCCAGCCTCTTGGCGTGGGACAGGGCCCTCTGCTTTAGGCCCTCGGGGAATTGAAGAAGTATGCGCATGCGACCACCAGGACCAGTGAGGGAAAATTGATTTGTAACCTATATAAAGATTGACGTGAAAAGTATCGAGTGTGATCGGGTGGCGGACGAGAGGAACCTTGTCGTGCTGGTGGACGAGAAGGACAGGGAGCTGGGCACGATGGACAAGCTCCTGGCGCACCAGAACGGCGGGAGGCTGCACAGGGCGATATCCATCTTCATATTCAACAGCAGGGGCGAGACCATGCTCCAGCAGAGGGCGCTGACCAAGTACCACACCCCCGGCAGGTGGACGAACACCTGCTGCAGCCACCCCTTCCCCAACGAGAGCGTCATCGACGCGGCCCACCGCAGGCTGGCCGAGGAGATGGGCTTCGACTGCGAGCTGGAGGAGAAGTTCGCGTTCACCTACCTTGCCGAGGTGGGCAACGGGCTCACCGAGAGCGAGTACGACCACGTCCTCTTCGGGACCTACGACGGGCGGCCCAGGCTGAATCCAGAGGAGGCGATGGCCTTTAGGTGGATAGGCATGGACGCGCTGAACGCCGAGATTAGGAAGAGCCCCGAGAGCTTCACGCCCTGGCTCAGGGTGATAGCCGACAGGGTTACCGCGTACAGAAAAGGAGAGAAGCTCTAGTTGTTGGCTACCGCTGCCTTCTTGACCGCCTCGGTAGTGACGACCGTGAACGTGCCAGAGAGCTTGGACGCCGCCCTCTTCATGGCCTCCTTGGCGACCTTCCTGCCCGACGCGTTGGCGCATATCTCTATGACCGCGTGGCCCTTGAAGACCCTCGCGGCCACGGACGACGGCCTTCCGTAGGAAAGCGTCATTCCCTGGGAGACTCTGTCTGCTCCTGCACCGGTGGCGAACTTCTTCTCCCTTATGACGTTGTGCGGGTAAGTGAGCATCTTCATGGTGTACTCGTTCGCTATCTCGCGCTCGAGGTACTTGTTCGCGGCCTGCCTGGCGGCCTCGAGCGAGTTGGACCTTATCTGGACGTCCTGGTCGGCGTTGAGCCTGAATACCAGGTCGAAGGCCTTGCCCTTCGCGCCCATGTTGAATATCAGGAGGCTCGTCCTAGGAAGCGCCTTGACGTAGTTCTTCCTAGGCTTCTTGAGGGAGTACCTGCTCCAAGCCTGGCTGTTGATCTTTCTAACGCATCTTCCCGGTCTAAGCTTCATGCTGAACACCAATGTTTAGTAGTATGACACTTAGTCACTTATTATATATAAAGGTTACTTGTTTCCCGGGCAATTTGGCGCGGCGGCGCATTCTCCCCGCGGCAACGCATAAATAGTTCCGCTGAGATACAACCCCATGCACGCTTGCCGCATAGTTACCTCTTCAGGGAAGGTGTACGAAAGCGCGTTCGTGGTCGCCGAACCCTTCTCGACGCTGCTGCGCGACGACCCGCACATAAGGATCCTGCATGCCCGGAGACTGGAGGCCGAGGACGTGCCCCTCGGTGTGATCGTCTCGGCGGTCACCGAGGGCGAGCGCATAACCGCCAATCTCCTGGGGGACAAGGAGGAGCTGGCCTTCTGGAAGCACATCCACCAGGTCTACTTGGAGAACAAGGGGCGCCTCGACGCCCTGCCCGAGAGGGAGAGGGCGGAGGAGGCGGAGATCCTCTGCAGGGGCTTCTATGCCGCGGCCGCTCCGGAGGCTAAGCAATAAAAATCTCCTCTTGCGAAGACACTTAGATGAGACTATGGCAAACCTCGAGGGAAACCACCCTATCAAGCCGATGCCGTTCGCCTACGAGAAGGTCAGTTCCGTCATGGACGAGGCGACCTACAAGTGGCACCACGACACGCACTACGCGGGATACGTCAACAAAAGGAACGAGATAGAGGCCATGCTCAAGACCGCCGACCTCTCGAAGGCCAATGCGAACTACAGCGTGTACCGCGAGCTGAAGCTGGAGGAGACGTGGAACGCGGACGGCGCCGTGCTGCACGAGCTGTACTGGGACTCGATGGGCGGTGACGGGAAGCTCGGGGACGACGAGCTCGCCAAGAGGATAGCCGAGGACTTCGGCTCGTTCGACGCGTGGAAGGCCGACTTCATGGCGTGCGCGAAGGTCAGCCGCGGATGGACCGCGCTGGTCCTGGACATGAGTACCGACGTCAAGACAAGGAACGTGCTCCTGGATTTCCACAACATAGGCGGGTTCGTGGGAGCAATGCCACTGATAGTGGTGGACGTCTACGAGCACGCGTACTACCACAAGTTCGGCCCTGACAGGGCGTCGTACCTCCAGGCGTTCGTTGACAACATAGACTGGGCGAAGGCCAAGAACAGGTATAAGGCCCTCACCAATATGGGCTGAGCCCGGCGGTCACGCCGAGCGCGTGAGCCTCCTCCAGTTCTTCCTGTAGCGGGCGTATCTCTTGTCGAACTCGGCGATCGGGGTCTTCTCCACGCCCAGCTCGGAAAGCCTCTTGCCGAGCAGAGCAAGGGCGGCGTCCTTCCTCGCCGGGGCGCAGATCCTCTCGAGCTCCACGATGTTGCCGTAGCCCCTTGTGCGGTCGAGCATCACGCTGACGCCCTTCCACTCGAAGGTGTGCCTGAGCCTGAACCACTTGATCCTCGGCGCGAAGCCCAGCGCGGACATCGCCCTCTCGAGCTTCCCGAAGTCCTTGGTGTCGACCTTGACCTCTATCTCCTCGTGGACCGCGTCGTGCAGCCTTCCCGGCTTTATCCAGAGCTTCGCGAAGTGGTCGTTCTTCTGGATGCGCACGCTCCCCTCGTCGTTGAAGTAGTGCGTGACCTGGTTGTCCACGCTCACGAGCCTCGCGTCCTTCTTAAGAAAGCCCATCAGCTGGGCGTACTTCCTGTCGGAGACGAAGCTCCGCAGCTCGACCTCGACTTCCCTCACGCCGCCACCTCAATCCAGGTGCCTCATGCACGTCCCGAACTCCCTCGAGATGTCCCTCGCCGTGGCGTGGTAGTACAGCTCCCTGCCCGTGAGCCTGGAGTACGCCTCGAGGTACCTCTTCGACGTCCCCTCTATAATCTCCCTGCTGAGCCTGGGCGCCGGCGGCTCCTCGTTCCAGCCGAGCGACTTGACGTAGTCGCGCACGTACTGCTTGTCGTACGAAGGCGGGTTGCTCCCCACCCCGTAGGACGCGGTGGGCCAGAACCTCGAGGAATCCGGGGTCAGCGCCTCGTCTATGAGGGCTATGCCCCCCTTCAGGACGCCGAACTCGAACTTGGTGTCCGCGATTATGATGCCCCTGGACAGGGCGTACTCTGCGCCGCATTCGTAGAGCCTGATCGAGTAGTCCTTCAGCCTCTCGAACGTCTCCTCCCCTCCCACTATCCTCGCCGCCTCCTTCGCGTTGACGGGCCTGTCGTGGCCGTTGTCCTCCTTGGTGGTCGGGGTGAAGATGGGCTCGTCGAGCCTCTCCGCGTTCCTGAGGCCCTTCCTGAGCCCTATCCCGCAGACCTCCCCCGTCTTCTCGTAGCTCGACCAGCCCGATCCGGTCAGGTATCCCCTGACGACGCACTCGAGCCTGATGGGCTCCGTCTTCTTGACCAGGCTGACCCTGCCCTCGAGAACGGCGCGGTGCTTGTGGAACTCCTCGGGCAGCATCATCACGGCCGAGGACACGAAGTGGTTGTCCACTATGTGCCGCGTCTTGTTCATCCAGTACTTGGAGAGCTGGTTGAGCACCGCCCCCTTCCAGGGTATCGGGTCGGGGAAGACCACGTCGAAGGCGGAAAGCCTGTCGGTCGACACAATCGCCAGATTCTCCCCGGCGTCGTAGACGTCGCGCACCTTCCCCCTCCTCAGCAGCTTGGCTTCCGGAAAGTTCGTCTCGTAAACGGGCCTCGCGAGGGCTGCTGCTTGTGACTTCTCCATCTTATCTCCTATCTAAATGGGAGCCGAGGCTTAAAATTTCTTGCGGGCTCACTGCGCACCCAGCAGCCTCTGGTGCAGCACGTACCTGAGCACCGTGCTGTTCCTTATCCAGGCGCTCAGGGGTATCGTCATCCTGTTCGCCACGTACTCCAGCGCGCCGCGCGTCGAGTCGAAGGTCGTGGGCTCGTTCCTCAGCGCGGCCCTCACGTGCTCCCTGACGTTCCACACCCCGACGGGCATTATGTAGCCCGGGTGCGTCTCCCTGAGTATGACCACCCTCGCCTGCCTCTGTATCCTGTCGAGCAGCTCCGAAACCGCGAGCCTCGCGGCGTAGTAGCAGCCGCCTATCTCGGCGTACCCCTTCCTCCCGCCGAACAGCTCGCTCGAGGAGTAGATCGCTATGTCCTTGCTGTCCATGTTCCAGGTGGTGTTGGGGTACCACGCCTCTATGAGCTCGTAGCTCCACGCGCCCGGGAACATGAAGACGAGCCAGCGGTTGTCCAGGCCGACCGTCTCGTAGACCCTCGGCGACTCTATGCTCTCGCACTGCTTCACCGTCTCCAGCCTGTGCTTCCCCAGGGTGTCGTCCACCGCGGTTATGCTCCACCTTGTCGGGACGAACTTCCTGCTGTTCCTCCTGCCCAGGGTTCCCGCCGAGAGCGCCTTCTGCAGCTGCGAGACGGGCAGGCCCTTGAGGTAGAGCTCTGTGAGCGCGTCCTTCGCGGCGAGGTCCGTGTCCGAGAAGGCCTTCTCCATCGCGGGATTGGCCCTGGTGTTCGCAACGTTGAGGCTCTTGAGGGGCGCGCTTGGGCCGAAGGGCTCGCTGTTGTCGTTGAAGCTTATGCCAAGGGACGGCCTGCGGCCGAGGTCCATGTCGACCGCGGTGTACTTGTCCGCGATCGCCAGCTCCTGGAGCATGTCCCCCACCCTGCTGTTCTCAGCGTTCTTGACGTTCTCGCGGTACATCCCCCTCACGAGCATGGACCTGTACTCGACTATCTCGGGGATCGTCTTGCCCACCCAGTTCTCGGGGGACGACATCATCGTGGTGTCGCCGGAAACAGGGGGCACCATGGGGCCTATGTAGACGTTGGGGTAGCCGAAGTGGCCGACGAAGATGTCTGGAGGGGACGAGCCCGAGATGCTCTCCTTGTCTATCAGGTCGATGGTCTTGAACCGGTAGAAGCGCTTCAGGAGCCCCGGGTCCCGCATGTTGAGGTACGCGACGGGCGTGCGCTTTATCGAGAGCTCCGATTCGTACATCGAACGACCCAGGTTATATTGCTTTTCCGGGATAAATAATTATGCGTCGGGCAGGCGTAGGCGGATACAAACCCGCAGAAAGGGAGGGCATTACCGCAGTCATCATCCACGGCGGCAGGCTGCTCGTGCTGAAGAGGCGGTCGATACCCTTCATCCTGGATCCCGGGGAATGGGAGTTCGTCGCGGGGGGCAGGAAGGGGAGGGAGGGCCTAGACGAGACGGCGTACAGGGAGGTCCTCGAGGAGACGGGGCTGCCCAGGGAAATGCTGGTCCTGGCCGCGAAGCGAGGGAGGGTCGTGAAGACCGACGCCAAGAGGACGATCGCGTACACCAACGCACTCTACATATTCCGCTCGGAAACCGACAGGGTCAGGCTCAACATCGAGAATTCAAGGTACCGCTGGGCGACCTACGGGGAGATCGCGGGGCACAGGGACTACGCAAATGTTTTTCTTAATGAGCGTCCAATTCTCAAGCTGATAAGGAGGGTATTGGATGAGGAGGCAGCTGAGGGAAAAGCTCGATAGGGTGTTCGGCTCCTGCAAGGGAATCGACAGGATAGTCCTAGTGAACACCTCGGAGAAGGATCCTAACTTCACCTACCTGACCGGTTTCAAGGGGGGTCTCTTCGAGGAGAGCATACTCCTGGCGGACAGGAAGGGCCTTACCCTTTTCACTAGCTCCTTGGAGTACGAGACCGCCCTAAAGCAGCGCTTCGATGGCCTGAGGATAGTGGACCCGAGCGACCCCGAGGCCGCCAAGGCCCTTCTCTCCGGCGCGCTGAAGGGCAAGAGGATAGGCATAAACGGCTCCTTCCTGCCCTACTCGAAATACCTCTCCCTCCGGAAGAGGTACAGGCCGAAGAGGATAGCCGACGTCAACGGCTCCTTCATGAAGGCGAGGCTCGTGAAGAGCGCAGAGGAGATCGCGAGCATCAGGGAGGCGGCGAGGATAACCAGGACGGCGCAGGAGAGGATACTGAAGTATCTCAGGGCGGGAATCACAGAGCGGAGCGTCGCGAGGGAGTTCGACGACATCTCGGAGGGCCTCGGCTCGGGGCGCCCCTCATTCGACACGATAGTCTGCTTCGGGAAGAACGCGTCGCTGCCGCACCACATGCCCGACGACACGAAGCTCAAGGCGGGGGATTTCGTCCTGATAGACGCCGGGGCGACGGTGGGCAACTACTGCAGCGACATGACCAGGACGTCCGTCTTCGGAGGGGCCGGCGCGAGGGGCCGCGGGGAGAAGGCGGAGATGCTCAGGATAGTGAAGGAGGCGCAGGGGAAGGCGATCAGGGGGATACGACCAGGCAAGAAGGGGAGCGAGATAGACGGGATCGCGAGGTCCTACCTGGACACCGTGGACAAAGGGAAGTACAAGGGAAGGTTCATACACGCGCTGGGGCACTCGGTCGGGATAGAGGTCCACGACGGGGAGGGCTTCTCCCCCGGGTCGAAGCTCACCCTCAAGGAGAACATGGTCATAACAGTCGAGCCCGGCGTCTACGTCCCCGATTTCGGCGGAGTAAGGTTCGAAGACGATATACTTATAACAAAGAAGGGATGTAAGATTATCTAACATTTGGGGAGTTCTGCTAGCTTGGTTAGGCTACCAGCCTCGGGCGCTGGTGACCCGTGTTCAAATCACGGACTCCCCATCCTGTTTTTTGGCTCCGCCCAGCGGTCAAGTCATTCGCGAAACGGTTATATATGCGAGGTTCGCAGAGCAATCGTAACGCGCGCCGCATACCTCCTGCAGGAACTGATTTGCCCGCGGCGCGAATCATGTTTGATGCCAAAAAAAGCTTACCTTGCATTGCTATTCGCATTTCTGGTTATTCTCAATGCAGCCTCGGCCGCCACGACCAGGTTATCCGAAACGGGCCTCCCACAGGGTACGACGTGGAACGCGTCCTTCAATGGCATTACCAACGCTTCGGCCCCTGTCCTCTCGTGGGAGCAAACGATTAATTATCCCTTCATATCGCACCACACTGTTTGCGAGCAGTACAACGGCTACATGTATTGTTTTGCAGGTAAGAACGGCGCAGGCGGAACCACGAACTCAGTTTTCTACTCGGTGATAAACTCCTCGGGGATAAGTTCGTGGATTCCGACAACCCCCTTCCCGACACTAGTGGCGCCAGGCAATGTCATCGTCTACGGTGATTCCCATTTCGCATGCTCCACGTACAACAACACAGCATATTGCGTCGGGGGAGGTGACTTGGCGAACAACGGCGGAACGCAGTTCCAGAACGTGAACACCGTGGAGTATTCCGTGCTTTCCAGTTCCGGCGTCGGACAATGGGCGGCGACGACACCATATCCCCTCGCGCTGAACCAGCAAGATTGCCACGTCAACAACGGTTTCTTGTTCTGCATCGCGGGGGATATGGGATGGAGCGCTGACACAACGAATGCAATTTATTCCGCCAAGATATTGTCTTCAGGAGGGGTTGGCGCGTGGACAGCCACTAACTCCTATCCCCTTGCCGTAACCGATGAGGAATGTGATACCTATGGCGGAGATGTGTATTGCGTCGGGGGGGTGACCTGGCCGGGCGACATCCTACATTCACAAAGTTACTATGCGCCCCTTTTAACAAACGGATCGGTGGGAATGTGGAGTTCAGGGACCTCCTACCCTGAGACGATGTGGAACAATCCGACGGACTGCCTTGCAAATAGCGGCTATTTCTATTGCATTGCGGGTAACGGCGGCAGTGGGAGCAGTTACGTATACTACGCGCCGATTTCTTCAAATGGAATAGGGGCGTGGAGCCCCTTACAGTTTTATCCCAGCACCGCGACTCAGCACTCATGTGTAATCTCGATGGGCTACATATTCTGCGAAGGTGGCAACACAAACAAATCCTTCTTCACGGCGATAACCTCGAATTACATAGCATTTTTTGATTCCGGGGTTCACAACTTCACAGTCCCAAAAGTGGTCGTGGGCGGAGTTACTTATACGCCCACCCCATCCAGCGGGAATCTGACTGCGGGAAAAACTTTGATTATAAATTTCTCTACCAATCAGACCACCATAACCACATCTAGCACCACAAGTTCCACCACTTCAACCCTGTCCACCACGACGACGCTCAACACCACGACGTCGACCTTATCCACGACAACAACGATCCTCCCTGTGAACACGACCACGACCACCATCCTCCCTGTGAACACCACCACTTCAACCCTGTCCACCACGACGACGCTCAACACCACGACGTCGACCTTATCCACGACAACAACGATCCTCCCTGTGAACACGACCACGACCACCATCCTCCCTGTGAACACCACCACTTCAACCCTGTCCACCACGACGACGCTCAACACCACGACGTCGACCTTATCCACGACAACAACGATCCTCCCTGTGAACACCACCACTACGACGATTCCACTGATCAATACAACAACGTCTACGCTGTCCACTACCACAATCCTTCCGGTGAACTCCACTACGACCTCCACTTCGACCGTGACCTCTTCGGTTTCGGTTAACTCCACCACGCTCATCAGCACTTCGTCCTCCGTTTCGACGACGGTTTTGCCGGAGTTGACTGTATCGCCCGATTCGCAGACAATATATTCCGGGCAGCCCTTCGTGCTCGCGTCGAACGCCTCCTACTACGGAACTTCAGGTTTCGCCTACCAGTGGTTCAACGATACTGGAACAACGTCTGTTGCAGTACTGGGAGCCAATTTATCCGACTATAACGGCATCGGAGGCGCTCCAGGTTCCTTTGTCTACTATTTGGTTGCGTACGGCTCGGCGGGGGTCAATTCCGTTTCAAACAATGCACTCTTAATGGTGAACGCATCTACGACAACCAGCACGACGACGCTCCCGACGACCACCGCATCAGGAGGGGGATCGGGCGGCGGAGGGGGCGGAGGCGGTGGCGGCGCAAGCGGAGGCGGGGGAAGTGCCAACTTCACGAGCGTGACTTCTTTCACCGGTCCGGATAACGAGACGGGGCACAGCATACGGAACTTCATGCAGGACGGCACCGAACGCTTCACGATAGGGGGCAAATCATTCATAACCACCCTTAACTTCATAGGGCCCAACGACACTGGCGTGACGATAAACGGCCACAGCTACACGCTCACCGAAGGGAGTCCGGTGTTGATTGACGACCCTCCCTCAGTGGGATATTTCGCGAACCTCACATCCATAGGATATTTGCCCATCCTGCATTGGGTAAATATGACTGTATTCGAGGCCCCGCTCGCTACGACCGCCACTTCAAACACCACGATCAGCACCTCCACCAGCACGGCGGAGGCCATTTCGACCGCGCAGACCGTTTCGACCACTCTCCCCACCACGAGCGTGCTGCCCGTCGTGGTACCTTCCCCTGCGCCCGCGGCAGCTCAGCCCGAAACCGCAACCGTGCTGGCCGAGTTTTGCGCTCTGGCGGCTGCGACCGCCGCAGCGCTGGTCTGCGGAAGATGGCTGCTTAGGGAAAACTCGGATGCGGAAGATGACTGAAACGCCCCGCCGGCTTTCACTCAGCCGGTGAGCAGCCTGCGGAATATCCCGGGATCGCCTATCGCGGCGCGCCCTATCATGGCGCCCGCCAGCCCGGCGGCCTTCAGGTCCGCGACCTGCTTCCTGGTCCTGATGTCGCCGTTAGCGACGATGGCCTTCCCCGTATCGACGCATTTCCTGTAGACGGAGAAGTCCGCGCGGTCGTCCAGCGTCTGCTTGGCGGTCCTCGCGTGCACAACGAAGAACGACGCGTCCACGTTCTCGATGAGGTTGAGGTACGCCCCCTTCCTCTTGTCGTAGTCGTCCAGCCCAAGGCGCATCTTCACGGAGCACTCGAACCCGCGCCCCTGGATGAGCCTCACTATCTCGGCGGTCCTCGACACCCTCCTCACCATGGCGGCGCCGATCCCCTGCCTCAGGAACTCGGGGGACGAGCAGCCGAGGTTCAGGTTGAAGCCCCGGAACCCCTCCGGGGCCTCGAAGCCGGCGAGGAACTTCTCGTACTCCGCAATCTTTGCCCCCGCGAGCTGGATCTGCGTCGGCGTGCCGTCGGGGATGCCTATCCTCTCGAGCTCGCCCTTCTTCGACCTCGCGAGGTTCGCCACCCTGGCGACCTCGGTGAACGTCAGGTCCGCACCCTCCCTATGGCACAGCGTCCGGAAGGGACCGTCCGTCACCCCCTCCATCGGCGCAAGCATCAGATCGAACTTCATGCTCTCGTGTCCTCTTCTTAGGGAGCCCTCCTCGCGGGCGCGCCCCGCGCTAACCCTCTCGGCGAAACCTTATAAAGATTAATCGGCCCAGGCTTTGAATTCCCGTGCGCCGTTTTCATGCACAAACAATAAATACCATTGGTGCCAGAGTAAATCATAGATCAAAATGGATAGTAGGCACAAAACAGCAGACGGAATACTATTCTCCAACTCCGGGGAGATGGCTTTCCTTTCTCCATTTTACGAATACAAGAACGGGGGCAAGACGCCGATCCAGATAATAATCAACGGCGAGTCCTACCGCACCGTAGAGCACTACTACCAGAGCCAGAAGGCGGCGTCGGACGTGTTCAAGAAGTACATAAGGGAGGCGCCCGACCCCGAGACCGCGCACGACGTGGGCCACTACTCAGTCACGGGGGACAAGATGGTCCCGGACTGGGAGGAAAGGAAGGTCGAGGTCATGAGGACCGCCATCCTCGCCAGGTTCAGGAACGTGGAGGCCCTCAAGCACAGGCTGCTCGCCACTGGCGACGCGGCGCTCTACGAGGACACCGACGACCCCTTCTGGGGCTACAAGGGGAAGAACATGCTCGGCAAGCTGCTCATGGAGGCCCGCGAGCAGATTAGGGCGGAGTCGGACCTGGAGAAGGCGAAGAGGTAGCGCTCACTTCAGCAGGTTCCAGTGCTTGAGCCAGTCGAAGAGGTCCTGCCCCGCGACGGACATCTTGCCCTTGTCCGAGTACTCGAGCCACGCGACCTCCTCTATCTCGCCGGCGGGCTTTATGTCTCCCTTGAACTCGCCGGTGTAGCACAGAAGCCTCACGATCGTCCCCTCCGGCTTGCCGTGGGCGGGCGCCTCGAAGATGCCCATCCACTTTAGCGAGCTGGGCACCACGTCTATGGAGAGCTCCTCCTTTAGCTCCCTCGCGAGCACCTGGGGGTCTGTCTCCCCCGGCTCCCTCTTCCCCCCGGGCATGTAGAAGACGTCCTTGCCGGAGGTCCTGGTGCACAGTATCCTCCCGTTCTTCACGTAGACGAGCGCGACCTTGTCGATCTTTTCCGCAACCATGTGATCATCCCTTTCCAAATCCTTTCGTTTATATTGCGGGGATATGCTTTTATGCGTGCCTGCTCCGCCCGCGAGGTGATAAACATAAATATCAAGAGGGGTCACTTAAAGAGCAAGTGAAGTCTGTCAGGCAGCAACGGTTGATGGAAATGGGGGATAAGAACGAAACCATGGGCGTACTGGAAGGTTCAGGGGAAGGCGCGGCGGGCCAGCAGCTAGACAGGACGCAGAACCCGAAGCTGGAGGGCAGCATGATAATAGACGCCATCCCGCAGACGGGGGAGTGCCCGCTGTACTGCAGCGAGTGCTTCTACAACGCGCCCGGATTCTACAGGCCCATAGACCAGCCGCTGATCCCGACGATGGAGGAGGCGCTGAACAAGATAGTCAGGGTGAACTCCGGCAACGACTCGAACGTCCAGCGCGACCTAGTCATCGCCGCGACGAAGGACTATCCCAGGAAGTTCTACAACACCAGCGTGCCGCGCCTGGGCTTCGGCGCTCCCGTGGTGCTGACCATAAACGGCCGCGACACGGACGAGACGTTCTACCTGCCTTCGGACGTCAAGGGGAACCTCGACGACCTGATGTTCGTCCGCTTCAGGGTCAACACCTGGAACCTCGAGCTCTGCGACGAGGCCGTGAAGGCCTGGTGCGCCGGGGAGAAGATACCCCTGGTCCTGACGACGATGAGGTACCACCGCCTCGATTCGGTCAAGAAGCCGGAGGACTACTCGTACCACAAGCACATCCTCAACGACTACTACTCGCTGACCTCGAGCGCGCTCAGGGGCGTCTTCTCGCGCTACCGCAACGAGAACCTGGTCTACTACTGCGGGAACACCATAACCGAGTCGACGATGTGCAGCGACTGCAAGGTCTGCGACATAACGTTCGACAAGGCGCTGCTGAGGGTCGAGGCCAACCGGGTCAAGTCGAAGGTGGCGTAGCCTCCGCGCGGGCTAAACGCCCACGAAGACCTCGCCGTCCTCGACCTTCACTTCGTACTTCTCGAGGTCCTTCTTGGCGGGGCCTCCCACGGCCTTGCCCGTCGTCGCGTCGAACACGGAGGCGTGCCACGGGCACTTGATGGTCTTCCCGTCGAGCTGCCCCTTGTCCAGCGGGCCTCCGAGGTGGGTGCAGACCGCGCTCAGCGCGCAGACGTCCCCGTCGATGTTCGCGAGCAGCAGCTTCTTGCCCTTGACCACGAACCCCTTCATCCCGTTCTCAGGTATGTCCCCTGCCTTCGCGACCATCACGAACTCCATGGAGTCACCTGAGGGTATGTGCAACGGCAGAATTAAAACCAGATGGGTTGCGCCAGCGCTTCAGTTCCGGTGGAAGTTCCTGAAGCCCCTGCGCTTCCTGAATCCGAAAGCGGCCTCCGGCTTCTCCTCCCTTCCGCCGTAGCGTCCTCCCCCGCCTCCGCCGTGCCCGCCGTAGCGTCCGCCTCCTCCTCTGTCCCTGAACCTGCCGTGCCCTCCTTCCCTGTCCCTGCCCTCGCCCCTCGGCTGGTGCAGCGGGAGCTGCAGGTTCTTGAACGGCTCCAGGTCGAGCTCGATCTTGTTGAGCTTGATGTTCGCGTAGTCCTCTATGTCCCTTATCGCGCCCCTCTGCTCCGCGGTCGCGATGGTGAACGCCTTGCCCTCCTTGCCCATCCTCGCCGACCTGCCGACCCTGTGGACGTAGACGTTGGGCTCCTCGGGCGCGCCGAAGTTTATGACGTCGGTGACGTCGTCGATGTCGAGCCCCCTCGCCGCGACGTTGGTCGCGACCAGGAGCTTCGCGCCCTTCCTGAAGTGCCCAAGCGACCTCTCCCTGGCCGCCTGCGTGAGGCCCCCGTGCAGGAGTATGGCGTCGTGGCTCTGGCTGAGGAGCACCCTGTGTATGGTGTTGGCCTCGTACTTGGTCCTTGCGAAGATTATCGCCTTCCTCGGGGTGTACTCCTTTATGTAGGCTAGAAGCGCCGCGTACCTCTGCGCCCCGGGCGCCATGTAGTAGAGGTGCCTGATGGTGTCGACGGTTATCTCCTCCTCCTCCCCGACTATGACCCTCTCGACCGGGCCGCTGGCGTAGCGCTCGGCCATCTTGACTATCTCCCTGGGCATCGTCGCCGAGAACATCATGAGCTGCTTGTCGTACGGGCACTTGGACATGAGGTACTCGACGTCCCCTATGAAGCCCATGTCGAGCATGAGGTCCGCCTCGTCGAGGACGCAGAACCTGACCCTGTCGAGCACGAGCGCGCCCCTCTTGTAGAGGTCTACGAGCCTGCCCGGGGTCCCTACGACCACGTTAGGGTTCGCCTGGAGCGCCTGCACCTGCATGTTTATCGAGGCGCCGCCGTAGATCGTGACCGACTCGGTGTGGAGCGGCGCGCCCACCTTGTGCGTGAAGCTCGAGACCTGGAGCGCCAGCTCCCTGGTCGGGACTATTATGAGCGCGTCGACGTCCATGGACCTGTTGTCTATCTGCTGCAGTATCGGGACTATGAACGCCCCCGTCTTGCCCGTGCCAGTCTTCGCCCTCACTATGAGGTTCTTCCCCTGCAGAAGCTCGGGGATGCTCTTCTCCTGCACCTCGGTCGGGCTGACGAAGCCCATCCTTCTGAGGGACTCCACCAGCTCCGGTTTCAGGGACATGTCTCTAAATTCTGTCAATAAAACACCAAAAATTAGGAAAATTAGGCTTTTCCACTATTGTTGTATACCCTCCTTTTGAATGTCCACATATATAGAGCTATCTATCAACGCAAGAATTAAAAGAATTGGCGTCTCAGTGTGTCCGATGGACATGGACCGCCGCGACGCAGCTATGCTGGTGTCATCCATCGTGCTCTGCGAGCTTGTCGGGGCGCTGGGCTCCGTCTTCTCCATAGCCGCGATACCCAAGTGGTACGCCGGGCTCGCCAAGCCGCAGTTCCTCACCCCTCCGAGCTGGGTCTTCGGGCCGGTCTGGACCGCGCTGTACCTCATGATGGGCGTGTCGCTGTACCTCCTGTGGAGGAATGGCCCGCGGGCCAAGGGCGCCCGGGCCGCCACGGAGGCGTTCGGCGCCCAGCTGATGCTCAACCTGCTCTGGTCTTTCCTCTTCTTCGGGCTCAGGTCCCCGCTCCTCGGGCTGGCCGGCATAGTCCTGCTGTGGGCGGCGATACTGGCCACGATAGTCAGGTCCTACAGGGTATCCAGGGCCGCGGCCGCCATCATGGTGCCATACCTCCTGTGGGTGACTTTCGCGGCCCTGCTCAATTTTTATGTCTTTATTCTGAATTAGTAGCGCGTCCGGCGCGATCGCCGGGGATGGTCCGCGATGTACGTCATAGAGACAAGGAAGCTCACCAAGAGGTTTGACAAGCTCACCGCGGTCGATTCGCTCAACCTGAAGATAAACGACGGGGAGATCTTCGGCCTGCTCGGGCCCAACGGCGCCGGCAAGACCACAACCCTCTCCATGCTCTCAACCCTCCTCAAGCCGAGCAGCGGCACCGCTTTGGTCAACAGGCACGACATCGTCTCCGAGCCCAGCGACGTGCGCAAGTCCATAGGCTTCGTGTTCCAGGACCCCAGCTCGGACGACACCCTGACGGGGAGGGAGAACCTCTATTTGCACGCGCTGATGTACGGGGTCAAGGGCAGCGAGATAAACCCAAAGATAGACGAGGTCCTCAAGCTGGTCGACCTGCAGGATAGGCAGCGCGAGTTCGTGAAGAACTACTCCGGCGGGATGAGGCGCAGGCTCGAGCTGGCGAGAGGCCTGCTCCACGAGCCGAAGGTCCTCTTCCTGGACGAGCCCACGCTCGGGCTCGACCCGCAGACCAGGGAGTACCTCTGGGCATACATAAAGAAGCTGTCCCGCGAGAAGGACGTGACGATCATAATAACGACCCACTACATGGAGGAGGCCGAGAGGCTCTGCGACCGCGTCGCGATAATAGACCTGGGCAAGATAGTGGTGCTCGGCACGCCAGACGCGCTCAAGAAGAAGGTCGGCGGAGACATAATCACGCTGAAGATAGCCTCGCCGAACCTGCAGGCGGTGAGGAGGCTCGGGTGCGTGCGCAAGGCGATGGTGAAGGGCGACATGCTCCAGCTCACGCTCGACAACGCCAGCGCGCACCTGCAGGCGATACTCAAGGTGGTCGGGAAGGTCGAGAGCGTCGAGCTGCGGTCCCCGACGCTCAACGACGTATTCCTGCACTACACCGGCAAGGAGATACGCGAGGACAGCGCGGAGGGCGGCTGGGCGGAGCGGTCCATGCACTACGGAAACAGGTGAAATCGATGAGCGAACTATCAGGTTTGTACGCGATATGGTACCGCGAGCTCAAGGTGTTCATACGCGAGCGCTCGAGGATAGTATCGTCCATAGTCAGCCCGCTGATGTGGCTCGTCGTCTTCGGCTCGGGCCTCGGGTCGACCATAACCTCCGTGAGCGGGGTGGGCTACCAGACCTTCATCTACCCGGGCATAATCGTCATGTCCCTGCTCTTCAGCTCGATATTCTACGGCGTGTACGTGGTCTGGGACCGCAAGATAGACTTCCTCAAGGAGGTGCTGGTGGCGCCGCTGAGCAGGACCACCATCTTCTTCGGCAAGGCCATAGGCGGCACGACCGACGCGCTGATAGAGTCCCTGATACTCATCGCGATGGCGCCGCTCTTCGGGGTCCAATTCACCCTCGTCACGTTCCTCCTCTCGCTGCTCATAATATTCGTCCTGACGATGGGCATAGTGAGCATAGGACTGATAATCGGCTCGCTGCTGAGCAGCCCCGAGGGCTTCGGGCTGATATCCAGCTTCGTGACGTTCCCCATATTCTTCCTGAGCGGCGCGCTCTTCCCGATCACCTCGGCCCTGCCCCAGTGGCTCGCGGACGTGGTCAAGTTCAACCCGGTGTTCTACGGGGTCGACCTGCTCAGGGGCGTGACCCTGGGCATACCCACCTCCGTGAGCCCGGCGCTGGACTTCGCGATAATCGTGGCGTTCGCGGCGGTCCTAATAGCCCTCGGGACGCTCGCCTTCAAGAAGATGAAGCTTTGAATAAGTTGCATATGCCGCATATGGCGAACAGTGATAAGAGCCCGCGGCACAGTCTTATGCGATCGAATGGAGAGGAACTTCGAGGGGGGCGGCCGCGCGGCCGGGATAGGTGAGATTCTGAGGGACGCAAGGATATCCGGGCGGGGGTGGAGGAAGGCGGCCGAGGGCGAGCTGCGCTTCATCCCAGTCGAGACTAAGACGATCGTGCGGGGGGACGGCACCACCAAGACCTTGGAGAGAGTCAGGCACAGGGGGGCAGCCGTGATAGTCCCCATCACCGACGACGGGAAGGTCGTGATGCTCAGGCAGTACCGTCCCGCGATAGGGGCGTGGATATACGAGCTCCCCGCGGGCACCATCGAGAAGGGCGAGAGGCCCGCCAGGTGCGCCGCGCGCGAGCTCGAGGAGGAGACAGGATTCGCCGCCTCCGAGGTGAAGGAGCTGTTCTCCTCCTTCTCCTCACCGGGGTGGTCCACCGAGATACACCACTTCGTCCTGGCGAGGGGCCTTCGGAAGGGGGAGCAGAACCTGGACGAGGACGAGAGGCTGAAGGTCGAGGAGTTCACCGTCGGCGAGCTCAGGAAGATGATAGCGGACGGCAGGATAGCCGACGGCAAGACCATACAGGGGATATACTACTACCTGCAGAACGTGGCCGAAAAATAGTCCCCTGTCGGGGCGTCACTCCTTTGGGGCGGCGGGGTCTGCGACGGTCTTCAGCGACTTCGCCAGGCTGATGTAGCCCTCCTTCTTGCGCTCTATCTTGGCGATCCTGCCCTTCTTCCCGTCTATCCTCGCCCTGATCCTCCTTATCTCGCCCTTCTTGAATATGCGGGTTATCACGCTGGCCTCCTTCGCCTGCAGCTCGCGCGACAGGTTCTGGACCCTGGTGCTCTCCCTGACCGCGGCGATGTTGCACCTGTCCGCGCTGGAGTATATGTCCCCGAGCAGGCTGTCGAAGTGCTTCCTGGCCGACTGCGAGTCCCTCGCGACGGAGGTCACGCCGACCATCAGCAGGTTCGCCACCTCCTGGCCGTACTTCTGCTTGTATCCCTTCTGCAGCGCCTGGAGCATGCACAGGTAGGGCTTGAGGTCCTCCTTCGGCATGCGCTGGGAGTGCGCGGCGATGTTCTTCATGCACAGCGCCTCGTAGTCCATCGAGTTCATCTCGTTCCTCATGAACTCGGAGATCCTGTTGAGCAGCACTATGCCCGCGTTGCTCTTCTTCGCGTATACCTCCCAGTCGTTCCTCACCACGTTCTTGATGACGTTGCTCACCATGGACGAGGCTCCGCCGCCAAGATTTATGGCCTTTAGGTTCAAGGGGTCACCTGACTGGAAATACTTCATCACTTGTACTATCAAATTTAAAAACCTGAGCGTCCCCTGCCGGAACCCGCGGCGCAGCCGGGAGTGGAGGCCACTGCGCGGAATTTATTAATTGCGCGACCAATTGATACGCGACGGGGCCGCGTCCGCGGCCCGGTGGTAACATGCCAATCAACGAAGATGTCGCGATCCTGATAAGGAAATACGCCGTCAAGAACGCGGCGGACTACGGCAGGGCCGAGATCGGCAGCGTCCTGGGGAAGGTGATAAAGGCGGCCCCGGGCGCCCCGATACCCGAGCTCAAGGCGGAGGTCCAGAAGGCCGTCGACCTCGTCAACGGCATGGACAAGGCCGAGGTCCAGAAGGAGTACGAGCCGTTCAGGGCGGAGTTCGAGCAGAAGGCGAGGGACACCGCGGAGAAGACCGCGAAGCCGAACTTCACGATAGAGGGCGCCGAGGAGGGCAAGGTGGCCACGCGCTTCCCGCCCGAGCCGGGGGGCTACATGCACATCGGGAACCTGAAGCAGTGCCTGATGAGCGAGGAGATAGCCAGGATATACAAGGGCCAGATATTCCTGTATTTCGACGACACCAACCCGGAGAAGTGCAGGCAGGAGTTCGTGGACGGGATCAAGGCCGACCTCAAGTGGATGGGGGTCGACTTCGCAAAGGAGTACTACGCCAGCGACTACATCGAGAAGGTGTACGAGTGCGGGAGGAGGCTCCTGCGCCAGGGCGACGCGTACGTGTGCGCGTGCAAGAGCGAGGAGGTCGAGAAGGGGAGGGAGTCCAAGACGGAGTGCGCGCACAGGAGGCAGACCCCCGAGCAGAACATGGCGCTCTTCGAGGACATGCTGGCGGGCAAGTACGACGAGGGCCAGCTCGCGGTCAGGTTCGCCGGGGACATGAAGTCGGACAACGCGGCCTTCAGGGACCCGACCCTCTTCAGGGTCAAGAAGGCGGAGCACTACCGCCAGGGCACGAAGTACGTGGTCTGGCCGACGTACCACATAAACACGCTCGTGATAGACAACATCAACGGCGTCACGGACGTGCTCAGGGACAAGAACTACGAGACGTGGGACCCCGTCCACAGGTCGATAATAGCGAAGCTCGGGCTCTCCGCCCCGAGGATGCACTACGAGGCCAGGCTCAACATCGAGGGCGAGACCACCTCGAAGCGCGGCACCCGCGACCTGATAGAGAAGGGCGCCGTGAGCGGCTGGGACGACCCGAGGCTCGTGACGGTCGCGGCCCTGAGGAGGAGGGGCATACTGCCCGCCGCGATAAGGAACTTCGTCCTCAGGTTCGGGATGAGCAAGACCGACGGGGTAGTGAAGCTCGAGATGCTGCTCTCCGAGAACAAGAAGCTGATCGACCCCATCGCGAAGCACCTGTTCTTCGTCAAGGACCCTTTCAAGGTCGTGGTAAAGGGGGAGGGCTCGAGGCCAGCGAAGCTGCGCCTGCACCCCTCGGGGGACTCCGGATTCAGGGCGTACGAGACATGGGACGAGTTCTACATCCCCAGGGAGGACGCGCTCGCGCTGAACGCGGGGGACAAGATCAGGCTGAAGGACCTGATGTGCGTCAAGGTGACCGCGGCCGGCGAGAAGGAGATCCTGGCGGAGCCCGCGCCCGCACAGGAGGGAAAGGTCATACAGTGGGTCTCAGGGAGGGACTACCTGGAGTGCACCGTGCTAGTGCCAGAGGAGCTCTTCGACGGCAACGGCGAGCTGAGGAAGGACAGCTTGAAGGTCCTGGACGGCTACGTCGAGAGCTACGCGGAGAAGCTGGAGCAGCACGAGGCGGTGCAGTTCGAGCGGTTCGGCTACTGCGTACTGGACGACAAGGAAGAGGGGCGGTTCATCTTCATCTCGAAGTGAGCCCGCGCCCGCCAGTCAGGAGCCCGTGAGGCTCAGGCTTATCCGGCCGGTGACCATCCCGTTGTTCTCCGTCACGAAAGTCTCGACCCAGACGCCGATCTTCTGGCCCGTGCTGTTCGTGAGGTTCAGGGCCTCGGTGTAGTTCCTCTGGCTCGGGGGTATGAATATCGCGGTCGAGCCTCCGGCGTACGTCACGTTTATCCTGCTGGGGAGCTCCACCGTCGCCTGGGTGGCCACTATCTGGGTGCACGTCGCGTTCTTGCCCAGCTTTGCGGCGAGTATGCTGTACATCTCCGGCGCGGTGGCGTTGCCCAATTCGATCGTCTGCAGGCCTATGCCGCTGCCGCTGACCAGGCCGTTGCTCGTCAGGGAGACGAGGAAGGTCTCCAGGCTGGAGTTGATCGCGCTCGAGTCGGGGCACATCACGTTTATGTTGATCCCCTTCCCGTAGGAGACCACGTCCGCCTTCGCGGCGCCCGAGACGTAGACCAGCTGGGGCACGGTGGTCGTCGTGGCCTTCGCGGCCGGGCCGGAGTTCCCCCCGAACGCGGCGTACGAGCTGATGAATATGACCGCTATGAAAATCGCGGCTACCAGTTCTATTAGCTTTTTTTTCTCCAACGCAATGACCTTCTGGTTTATTAATTGTGCATAAAATAATAATTAAACAGCTAAATAAAGGTGAGCCTTTGGCTTTTAACGATGGAGATTTCGTAAAGATAGACTACAGCGCATGGAGGGTGGCGGACGGGAAGATGATCTACACCACGAGCAAGACGCTCGCGGAGGACAACGGCATCTACGACAAGGAGCACATGTACGTGCCGCAGCTCGTGATAATAGGGAAGGGGAGCATAATCAAGGGCGTGGAGAACGTCGTCAAGGGCATGGCCGTCAGCGAGACGAAGACCGTCGAGCTCGAGCCGAAGGACGCGTTCGGGGACAAGAACCCGGACCTCGTCAAGGTGATGCCCATCGGGGACTTCAAGAAGAAGGACGTATACCCGTACCCTGGCATGCAGCTCGACATAGACAACATGGTCGCGGTGGTGAAGAGCGTCAACTCAGGCAGGGTCGTGGTCGACGCGAACCACCCGCTGGCGGGGGAGAAGCTGAAGTACGAGATAAAGCTCGTGGCCAAGCTCGCGGGCGACGAGGAGAAGGTCAAGGCCCTGGCCGAGGCGTTCTCCATTGCTCCTGACTCGGTCTCGGTGAGCGGGGGGCAGATGAAGGCCGTTTTCGGGGACAAGGTCGAGAAGACCTCAAGGTTCCTGGTGAACAAGGCGGACTTCGTCAACGCCACGCTGAGGTACATGGCGAACATAGAGAGGGTTGTCGTCGAGGAGGACTACTCCAAGCCGAAGGAGAACAAGCAGCAGAACGAGGAGGAGGGGCAGTAGGCCCGCCCCTTGCGGTCTTTTCCTGGCTGAACGGCGCCCTGGGCGCCCATCAGTCGTTTATGTGCAGCGCGTAGGATCCGTTGACCTTGAAGCCCAGCTTCTTGGCGACGTCCGACTTCTCCGAGTTGAGCAGTATGACGTATCCCGTCCACTTGGAAGTCAGGTTCTTCTGTCCGCAGAGCGGGCACGTGTCCCCTTGTGATATTATCAGTTTGCAGTTCCTGCACGCTTTTTCAACCATGTGATCACTTAATTATTCCCGGCTTATGCTTTTAAAGACTCTTCCCGCTCGACCATCCTCCCTAGGCGCTTCACGAGGATCCTGTACGAGGATTCCTCGCCCACCTTCCTGAAATACTCCCTGGGCGGTAGGTTCTTCGTCTTCCTCTCCCTTATGCTCCGCGCAAGTAGCGGCGTCTTCATGTCGCGCAGCAGGAGATCCATCCTGTTCGGGGGCATCTCGGACCTCGCGGCCTCATCCGCAAGCCTGCCCAGGCATGCGGACAGCGCGTCCCTGGCCTGCGCGTCCAGCGCCGCGACCGCGGGGGCCCCCGGGAGCAGCATCTCCTCGGCCATGCCCCTGTACCCGGCGGCCCTGCCCTTGAGTATCGCCCGCTCCTTCTCGCCCGCGCGCTCCCCTATCCTCCCTTCCTTCAGGGCCTTTGCCTCCCTCTCGAGCCCCGCCGATCTCGCTTCGTAGTGCGCGAGCAGCTCCCTCTTCGCGCCCAGGCTGAGTGAGGATAGGACGGAGGAAAGGTCGTCGTAGGCGGACCTGCCGCCAGAGACGGCGGCCCCCTCTGGAGCGGCCCTTTTTTCCGCGATCAAAGCAAAGCACCTTCACTTCTTCTTTCTCTTCTCCTTTATGCCCTTGAGCTTGTCCTCCTTTATCCACTCGGGCTTGCCGAAGCCCTCCGCCCTCATGGTCAAGGCTATCTTGATGTCCTGTATCGTGTTCCTGATGCTCACGGTGGACACCTTCGCGTAGACCGTGTCGCCCTTCTTTATCGTCCTCTTGGTGTTCTTCGAGACGAAGACGCCCGTCTTCCTGTCGAAGGTTATGAAGTCGCTGGTTATCTGGGACAGGTGCACCAGGCCGTCTATCGGGCCGAGCCTGACGAACAGGCCGAAGTCGGCCAGCTCCGAGACCTCGCCCAGTACGACCTCGTCGACCGCCAGGCTGAACGCCAGCACGTCGAAGGTGACGTCGTGGTGTATGTTGGGGTCGGCGGGCAGTATGTAGCCGTCGCTGATGTCCCTCACGTTGAAGACCACGAGCAGTATGCCCATGTCCTTGTCCAGCGTCCTCTCGTACTTGGTCCTCAGCATGTCGGTCGTAGCCTTCTCGACGTCCTCGCCGATGTACTTGGGGGGCACCCTGACTGAATCGGTCACAGTGTATAGGTAATACAAAAGCTCACCGCTAATTACGCTATAAATATGAATCGAACATATTTAATACACTACCTAAGGACCCCGTTTTCGGACACGCTGAGCGCCCGCTTGCCCCTGTCCTTCAGGGCCCTCTTGAGCCGGATGTCGTTGGTGCAGACGTAGAGCCCCTCCTCCATGCCCTCGTCGAGGATCCACGCGTCCGCGCTGCGGTTGTCGTCCGCCACCTCCACGCTGTACCTCTTGATCATCTCGAGGGCCACCCTGGCGGCCCTGCCCTCCTTGGTCTTGCCCGCGGCGATCCCGCCGAGCTCCCTCATCACCCCCCTGGAGATTAGGATGCGTGCGTGGAGCTGGTCCTCCGCCGCCCGGAAGATGTCGGCCTTCATCGAGAAGGCGAAGATTATGGAGCTGGTGTCGAGTATGACCCTCTGCATGCGTATCTATCCCGTTTATTTATTAAATCCTGATGCGTTGATTAATGCTGAGCCAGATAAAAGGCGCGAGGGGGCTGACGACCCATGGGACTTGACATATACGCCGAGGAGCTGATCCAGAACTACGAGCACCCGAGCAACAAGCGCCCGATGAAGGACGCCACGGTGAGCGCCGGCGACGAGAACTCGTCCTGCGGCGACGACATAGTGGTCCACCTAAAGATAGCCAAGGGCAGGGTGAGGGACGTTTCCTTCGAGGGCTCCGGCTGCGTGATCGCCATGGGCACGGCGAGCATCCTCACCGAGCACCTCAAGGGGAAGAGCCTGCGCGAGATCGAGAAGATGACCGCCGCGGACCTGCTCAAGCTGATAAACATCAACCCTGGCCCGGTCAGGATCCGCTGCGCCACCCTGTCGCTCAGGGCCGCGAAGAAGGCGGTGCTGGCGCACGAGAAGAAGCCGATGGACGCCGCAACCAGGGAGCTCTAGCCCTCCAGGACCACGTCGATGCGCTTCCTCCTGGAGCCCTTGTTCTCGAAGGCATTCAGGGATATCCTGCCTATCTCCGATGTGTTCGCCACGTGGACCCCGCCGTCCATCTGCACGTCCAGCCCCTCTATCTCCACGAGCCTCACGCTGCTCATGCCCATCATCATGAGCCTGCCCGGCTCGGTCCTTGCCAGGTTGGGCATCGCGAGCGCCTCGTCCCTGCCTATCTCCCGCGCGACGACCCTGTGGCCCTCCGCCGCCGCGGCGTTGGCCTCCTCGATGACCTTCTGCGCCAGCTCCCTGTTGAGGCCGGGGAAGTCGAGGTCCATCCTGGCCCTGTCGACGAATATCTGGCCGCCCGTTATGAGGCAGCCGGGGTGGTTGCGCTCGACCACCGCGTCCAGCAGGTGCAGCGCCGTGTGGTACCTCATGATGCGGTATCTCCTGTCCCAGTCCAAGGTCCCGTGCGCGGCGTCCCCCGCGCGCGCCCCGGCCTCGGAATCAACGACGTGGAATATCTCTTTGCCTTCCTTCTTCACGTCCACAACCCTGAGCTCCCTGCCGTTCACCGTCAGCTTGCCGGTGTCGTTGGGCGCCCCTCCGCCCGTGGGGTAGAACGCGGTCTCGCGAAGGACTATCCTGTCGCCTTCGGCCCTCTCTATCACCGAGTCGAACTCCTTCAGGTACGCGTCCTGCCAGTAAAGGGGAACGGTCATCGCATCAACGGATAATATACCGCTATAAAAACTTTAATATGAAAGGTTACACATAAGGCCATGGAGCCCCGTCGTCTAGTGGCCAAGGACAGCGGGCTTTGGACCCGCGAACATCGGTTCGACTCCGGTCGGGGCTAAATTAAGGGATGCGTTCATGATCGAGTGGTACTACTTCGCGCTGATGTCGTCGCTACTCTTGGGTATGTTCACGATACTCGAGAAGTTCTCGCTCAAGCAGGAGCACGCTACCGCCTTCACCTCGGCGTTCAGCTTCATCGCCGCGATACTCTCCGTGCCCCTCCTGCTCTTCGCCCAGACCTTCGCGTTCTCGGGGATGCAGCTGGCCCTGATCTTCGCGGACGGGATACTGATAGCGCTGACCTACCTTCTCGCGGCGAGGGTCTACAAGCACGGCAGCGTCTCCGTGGCCTCGGCGGCGTTCAGCTCACTGCCGTCGGTGTTCGTGGTGCTCCTGGCGCTCCCGCTGCTCGGCGAGACGCTGAACTACTACCAGTACGTGAGCATAGCGGTCATAACCGTCATAATATACACGCTCCTCTTCGACCGCCGCAAGGGCAGGCCTTTCGAGAGCAACAAGTACATGACGATGATCCTGGTCAGGTCTTTCCTTGTGGCCGCGCAGGCGATAGTGACCAAGTACATCCTCTCGACGGGGGTCGACGTCTTCACCTTCTTCGTGCTCTCCGAGATATTCGTTGCGTTCGACTTCGCCGTTTTCATATCTTTCAAGTACGGGGGCATGAGGGAGATAGGCGCCACCGTCAGGCGCTACTCGCTGCCAATAGTGCTCATGGCGATCCTGACCCTCGGCTACGGCCTCACCTACTACCTGTCGCTGACCGGTGCCGACGTGAGCATCGTGACCCCGGTGAGGAACACCGTGTACGTGGTCATGACCGTGCTCGCCGGCGGCCTCTTCTTCAAGGAGGACGAGATCGAGAGGAAGCTGGCGCTCAGCGCCGTGCTGCTGCTGTTCACGTATCTCCTGATAGCAGGGGTCCCGTAGCACCGTTTATATTGCTTGGGTGGCTATTCCTATCCGTGATGACACGAGGTATTCCTGATTAGTGATGAGAAGAAAAGTCATCTGATTAATGGTCAATACAGCCTCGGTGATTGGCCACTTGCTTTTCCTTCATTTCGCAGCGGACGCGGCCCCCCTTCGGGCCTCCCTATCACAAGACCCCCAGTTTCCTCAGCTGCTTCTCCAGGTCATCGCTGCCCTTGAACAGCACTCCCTTCAATCCGGCGCGCCTGGCCCCCTCCACGTTCTCCTCCTGGTTGTCTATGAACACCGCCTCGCGGGGCTTCACCTTCATCTTCGCCAGCACGTACGTGAAGACGGATTTGTCGGGCTTCCTGAGGTGGATGCAGCACGATGCGAACTCGTGGGAGAAGATCTTCGCGTACGGCTTCATGAGCTTCTCGGTGTAGGTGTACCTCGAGAGGTCGACGTTGGAGAGGTAAGCCACCTCGTACTTCCTGGAAAGCCGCCTCGCGATGGCGATCACCTTACCGTTTAGCCTCCCGGTCCTCACGTACGTCTCGTACCAGAGCACCTGCTTCTGCTCTATCCCGAGCTTCCTGGCGAGTATCCTGTCGAAGGCCTTCTGCGAGATCTGGTCCTTGTCCAGCTTGGTCCAGAGCCTCCCCTCGACTATGCCCTTTATCCTCTTGACGCTGGCCCCGCTGACCCGCGCGAGGTAGGGGTAGTAGTCCTCGTCGTTCGAGAAATCCACGACGACCCCGCCTATGTCGAATATTACCGCCTTTATCATTCTAAGCAACCAAACAAATACAAGACACGGCAAGAAATATATACTGCGCAATGCAAGAAGCTCAGGAGACCGGCGTGGGACTATGAGGCTCGTTTCTTTGAACGTGTGGGGGGGAAGGGTGAGGGACAGGCTGATACCATTCATCTCGGACTTGGCGGAGGGCACAGACGTATTCTGCTTCCAGGAGGTCCTCAGCGTGCCTGACGCGCAGGAGTCCGCGTGGAGGAAATCGATAGAGTTCGGGGACTCGTTCGCGAAGGGCACGGTCGCGGACGGCAAGATCTTCAGCGCTATGAAGAAGACGCTCAGGGGATTCGAGCCGCTCCTCTCCGCGCCGTACGTGGACGGGGGCTCGCGCCTGGCGACGTTCGTCTCGCGCGGATCTTCGGTGGTCAGCCACAAGGTCCACCCGCTGCGCGTGGAGCAGCGCCAGAGGGCGAGGGGCAAGGACATATGGGCAAGGCCCATCCTGCAGTACGCCAGGGTCGCCAAGGGAGGCAGGCAGTACAACATCCTGAACTTCCACGGGCTCTGGGTCTACAGGAAATGGCACTCGGACACCCCTAGGCGCATAGAGCAGTCGCGCGCCATACTCGATTTCATCGGGACGCTCAGGGGCAGGACGGTGCTCTGCGGCGATTTCAACCTCACCCCAGAAACGGAGAGCCTGCGGATGCTCGAGGAGTCCGGGCTCAGGAACCTGGTGAAGGAGTACGGGGTAAGGTCCACCCGCACAAAGAAGTTCTGGCGCTCGCGCGACACCTTCGCAGACTACGTGCTGGTGTCGAAGGGCGTCGAGGTCGACGATTTCGGCACGATCGACGAGCCGGTGTCCGACCATCTTCCCCTGTATCTCGACTTCCGCTAGCCTCGGGTCCGGACGGGCACGACAAGAAATATATATTGAACAATCCAAGATTAAGTCAGGGGTTGTGGCGTAACCTGGCAGCGCGGCAGGCTCCAGATGTTCAAAAAGTATTGAGCCAAAAGCGATGATTAGGATTTGGAGCGATGATCTATAAGTGAGTAATCGCAAGAAGTTACCTGCATGTCGGGGTTCAAATCCCCGCAACCCCAAACCTTTTGTGAGATGATGGCGCACGGCGACATCGAAGTAGAGATAAAGGTGAGGGTAGAGGACGTCGCGCCCCTGATCGACCTGATGGGAAGGGAGGGCCGCTACGAGGGCGAGGTCAGGCAGGCGGACGAGTACTTCACCCCCGCGCACAAGGATTACACGTCGAAGTTCCCCGTCACAGAGTGGCTCAGGCTCAGGGACGAGGACGGGAGGTTCAGCGTGAACTACAAGAACTACCACCTGAACGCGGAGGGCAAGAGCGTCTACTGCGACGAGTTCGAGACGCGCGTCGAGCAGGTGGAAAAGATGCGCAGCATATTCAAGGCCCTGGACATCAGGCCTCTTGTGAAGGTCGAGAAGTCGAGGCGCCAGTGGGCTTACAAGGACTACAAGGTCGCGGTAGACTCGGTCGCGGGCCTCGGCGACTTCGTCGAGATAGAGCTCGACGGAAGGAGCCCCGATCCGGAGAAGACCACCTCTGCGATGGTGGCCTTCCTGCGGGGCCTGGGAGTCGGGAGGATACGGAGGAACTACCAGGGATATCCCTTCCTCCTGCTGTTCCCCGAGAAGGCCGAATACTACGATGAATGACTTGGGCGAGACGATGAAGATTTTGAAGGCGAGCACCGAATCGGCAAGGGAGTGCGCGAACTACCTGGCGGCAGGGGAGCTCGTGGTATACCCCACGGAGACCGTCTACGGGCTGGGCGCCGACGCGACGAGCGCGTCATCGGTGGGGAAGGTGTTCCTGGCAAAGCGCAGGGACACCACGAGCGCGGTGTCCGTCGCTGTCGGAACTGTCGCCGCCGCATGGGAGATCGCCGAGTTCAACGCGGCCGCCGAGGCGATAGCGAGGGAGTTCCTTCCCGGGCCCGTCACGCTCATACTCAGGTCCAAGGTCGATTTCAAGTACGCCGTGTCCAAGGGAACGCTGGGCGTGAGGGTGCCCGACGACTCCTTCTTCTCGGAACTCTGGAGGGCGTTCGGGAAGCCGATAGTCTCCACGTCCGCGAACATCTCGGGCGCCCGCGACCCGCTGTGCGCGGCGGATGTCGACGGCCTGCTGCTCGGCAGCGTGGCTGCGCTCGTCGACGGGGGCCGCACCAGGTACGGGAGGGCCTCTACGACTGTCGACGTATCGGACGGCAGGGCGAAGGTCCTGCGGGAGGGTGCGGTGCCCGCGGAAAGGATAATGGCGGCCGTCGCCGCCGCAGGGCTCTGAGCGAGCGGCACGTCTACTTCTGGCGGTAGAACTTCCACGGCTTCTCGTCGTCCCAGTCGTACTTCTTCCCGACCTCCGCCCCAGCGTCCTCCATCACGCAGGCCGCGTTCTTCAGCGCCCACTCCCCTCCGCAGCCGAGCCTGAGCCTCAGCTCGATGAAGTATCCCTTCTCCCTCGTCGGCTCGTGCTCCCAGTATCCGACGCTCCCGCCGCTGTAGGTCCACTGCGCGGTCTCGCTGTCGAAAGCCACAGAGATCTCGGCGCCCTCCCCGAGGGATGACGACACGTATCTGGAGAGCACGGCGTAGGACGATTCCATGAGCTCCTTGGGTGACTTCGGCTGGCGCAGCCCGAACCTGACCCTGCGTCCGTAGAAGCTGCTGCCTTTCTCGTTCAGCCAGGCGTACCTCTTCCTGAACCCTGGGAAGACAGACTCCTCCAGCACGGCCTCCCCGAGCACCTTGCCCACGGCCTCCATGCCCCTGGCGGTCGCCGCCAGGATCAGGCGCCTCTCCGTTTCGGGGTCGCCGTATTCGCTCGCGCCGGCGCGGGCCCTGGTCATCTCATTTCCCACCAAACCACGAAAATCTGTTGGAGCCGCGGATATTTATCCCTGAGCCCCGGCCGGGCCCCTGCAAAAAGGGAATCCACGTGGCCGATGGCACTGTTATTTAAAATGTCGAGGATACATCATCTACGACTCCGTCCGGGGCGCGCTGCCCGGGAGGGCCAGACGCTGATCAGATGTTCGAAAACGCCATCCACCTGCTGCTCCTCACCGTGACGCTCTCGCAGCAGATAGTCTACGGGATAATACTCGGGATAGTTCAGGGGATCTCCGAGTGGCTGCCCATAAGCAGCAAGACGCAGATCCTGATAGTCTCGGAGTACCTGCTGAACTTCAATTTCAGCCAGGCGTACGCGTTCGGCCTCTTCATGGAGATAGGGACGGTGTTCGCGTCGATCATCTACTTCCGGAAGGAGATAGTCTCGATGCTCAGGTCGGTCTTCGGCAAGGGTACCGACGAGGGCAGGTTCCTGCTCAAGTACGTCGTGGTGTCCACGGTGGTGACGGGCGTCCTTGGGAGCGTGCTCTACCTCTACGTCGACTCGCTCCAGGGCGCCTACAGCCTGGGCATCCCGATGATGATTGTGGGCATAGTGCTGATATGCGACGCGCTGTTCATCAAGTACTCGCGGTCCAAGTACGGCAGCAGGAAGAACAGGAGGACCGTCGCGCAGCTCGGCCTCAAGGACTACGTGGCCGTCGGCGTCGCGCAGGGGATCGCGGCCCTCCCGGGCGTGAGCAGGTCGGGCGCCACCACGAGCGCGCTCCTGCTGCTGAACGTCGAGACCGACGAGGCCTTCAGGCTCTCCTTCATAGACATGATCCTCGCCACGACCGGGGCGATCTTCCTGACGTGGTTCGCCAGCAAGTCCGCGGTGGTCTCGAGCATAGCCTCGATAGGCCTCGGGGGGCTGGCCGTCTCGATCGTGGTCGCCACCGCGATAAGCCTCCTGTTGATAAGGTTCCTGCTCGGCATAGCGAAGAAGTCGAGCATAGTGTACCTGACGGCCGCGCTGGGCGCGATAGCGATCGTCGGGGGCACGCTCGCCGCCCTCCTCCCTGTAGCGAGCATCTGAGCTGGTGGCGGGCATGCGGGCGGGAAGCGCTTTCAGGATATTCCTCTTCGGGCGCAGGAGGCAGAGGCGGCCCAGGCGGGTCTACGTCCGGGTCGGGGTGCCCCAGCCGGTGGACTTCTACGACGGACGCGAGCTGTCGCTGCTCGGCAGGGGATTCGTGATAAGGGTCGAGGAGGGGACGGGCAGGACCTCCAGGGCCCGCGTCGAGAACGGGGTAGTCAGCGTCAGGCTCGCGGAGTCGGTCACCGGGAGGCAGAGGAAGCGCCACATCGGCGCGCTCTCGCGCAGGGCCATATCCAACTGCGTGCTGCCCGACGTCCGGGCCCGCGTCGAGGCCCTGAACGCGAGGCACTTCAACTACGAGCTCGGAGGGGTCCGCATAAAGGACCAGAAGACGAGGTGGGGCAGCTACTCGAAGCGCACGAACAACATCTACCTGAACTTCAGGCTCCTCTTCGCGCCCGACGATGTGCTCGACTACGTAATCGTGCACGAGCTGGCGCACATTCGGGAGCTCAACCACTCGCGGGACTTCTGGAGGCTCGTGGAGGGCGCGGTGCCCGATTACAAGGCGAGGAAGAAGTGGCTCAGGGAGAACGGCGGCAGGCTCGGCTCAGAGCCAAGGCCCGTCCAGAAGCTCCTCACAGCGTGATCCTGCCGCACTTCGTCTTGGAGCAGATGAAAACCAGCGCCTCCTCGAAGGTGGGCCTGTCGAAGTCCATGCCAAGGGCCTCCACCACCGCCCGCACCTCCGGGACGTCCACGCTCCTGCCGTTGGTGACGAGGTAGTAGAACGCGTAGACGTAGACGAGCCGGTTGCGCGAGTAGATCTTAGGTATCCTGCCGAAAAGCCTCGGGTCGAACTCGAGCCCCACGGCGTTCATCACCTTGGCGACGTTCTCGGCGCTCTCCTCCCTGAGCGCGAAGCTGAGCAGGCCCAGCGTGGAGACGTAGCCCATGAATCCGTCCTTCGCCGCCATGACGAAATCGTCGTCCGCCTGGAACTTCTTGAACTCTTCGAGCATTATCTCCTCGACCGTCTCCGATACCGATTCAGTGACCGCCTTTGCGACCTCGTAGTCTATCTGCTTGACCGCGACCGCCTTCCTGCCCCCCGCGTCATCGCCCTCCCCGTTGCCCCTTTTGACCGCCATGCTCATCCCAAATACTAGTGAATACCTAACCGTTAAATAGCTATCTGACGGTAGGACGCGAAGCGTGTAGAAACGCTTTTAAGTCTATGATCCCCTAATCATCTCGATAGAATGCCGATTCTCATGTACGCAGTGGCTGGAGTGGTGATAGTAATCGTTGGGGCGGTCATACTGATCTTCAACGGCTTCATATCCAAGCGCAACAGGGTGCAGGACGCGTGGGCGCAGATAGACGTCCAGCTGAAGAGGAGGTACGACTTGATACCCAACCTCCTCGAGACCGTCAAGGGCTACGCGAAGTACGAGAGGAGCACGCTGACGCAGGTCACGCAGCTTCGGAGCGCGATAGTCACCGGATCCGTGCAGGACAAGGCCGAGGCGAACAACAAGCTCAGCCAGACCCTGAAGAGCATCTTCGCCGTCGCGGAGAGCTATCCCGACCTGAAGGCGTCGGAGACGTTCAAGAACCTGCAGGACCAGCTCACCGACACGGAGGACAAGATATCCTTCGTCAGGACCTCGTACAACGACTACGTCCTCGACTACAACAACGCCATACAGCAGTTCCCGGGCAACGTGCTCTCGGGGGTCTTCAACTTCAAGAAGGCGGACTTCTTCCAGACCGCGGACGAGGCCGAGAGGCAGCCGGTCAAGGTCGACTTCGGGGACCTCACCCCCGACGGCTCCCAGAAGCCCCAGGCCGCAGCGCCCAAGGCGCAGGGGAAGGCGTCCCCCGCGAAGAAAGGGAAGTGAAAGCCGAGAGCAGTGATATCTGATGGCTAGCTTTTTCGACGAGATAGCGAGGAACAGGCTCAAGTCGCTCCTACTGATGGCCGTCTTCTTCGTGCTCTTCATGGCGGTCATCGCCGTATTCTCGCTCCTGCTGGACGCGGGCTGGTTCGGGATAGCCCTCGGGGCGGTGGTGGTCGCGGCCTACGCGGTGTACGCATACTTCTTCGGCTACAAGACCGCGCTGTGGCTCGGCGGGGCCAGGGAGGAGGCGGACAGGAAGCAGTACCCGACGCTCTACAGCACCGTCGAGGGCCTCGCCCTCGCGGCCCAGATGCCCGTGCCCAAGGTATACGTCGTCAACGACCCCAACCCCAACGCGTTCGCGACGGGGAGGAACAAGAAGATAGCCGCGGTGGTGGTGACGAGCGGCCTCCTCTCCATGATGGACAGGCGCGAGCTCCAGGGCGTGCTCGCCCACGAGATGTCCCACATCGCGGACGGCGACATGCAGTTCATGACCATAGCTGTGGTCTTCGCCGGCGCGATCGGGATAATCGCGGTCGTAATGAGGAACGCCCTGTTCTTAGGGGGCATGGGCGGGGACCGCAGGGGAGAGGGAGGCGCCATAGTGATGATACTGGCTCTGGTGCTGGGCATCGTCGCCCCGTTCGTCGCGCTCCTCATAAGGCTCGCCATATCCAGGAAGAGGGAGTACATGGCCGACGCGAACGGCGCGAGGATGATAAGGGACCCAGCGGCGCTGGCGAGCGCCCTCAAGAAGCTGCAGGCCTACTCGGCGAACCCCAAGGCCGCTCCGGTCAGGAACGCCAACGACATAAACGCGTCGATGTACATCAACAACCCGTTCAACGCGAAGAGCATAGGCAACCTCTTCTCGACGCATCCTCCGATCGAGGACAGGATAAAGATACTGGAGAAGATGTACTGAACGGGCCGCGCTCAGCGGACCGTGAGGACGAGGAGTTCCCTGCCCACCAGCTGGTCGGGCCTGCTGTACACGAGCTCCTCGGGGCCGACGTGCCTGAACTCCACCCTCAAATAGCCCAGCTCCCCCAGCATCCGCACGACCGGGAGGCTGACCCTGCCCTGCGGAGTGTTCCACGCGGGCACGGCTATGCAGCAGCGCGACCTCCTGTCGAGCTGGGGCCTCAGGTTCGTTAGGAACTCGCCGACGAGCTCGTCGCACTCCCTGATCGCATCGTGCAGCCGCCTGGGGTCGGGCATGCGCGTGAAGAGCGGCCCCAGGTACGTCTCGCTCACGACCCTGTCGAAGCCCTTCCACCTGTGGGACGAGGCGTCCGCGCAGACGAGCTGCGCCTTGACGTCCACCCTGTACTCCCTCGAGAGCCACTCCAGGTTGTCCCTTGAGCAGTCGAGCATCACGGGCCTTATGTCGCTCCCGATGACCCTGGAGCGCTTGAGCGCGGCCTCCATCAGGATCGTGCCCGTGCCGCAGAACGGATCGAGCACGGCGTTATTCGGGCCGGCCTGCGCCAGATTGAGCATGATCTGGGCGAGCTTGGGGGGCATCATCCCCGTGGCGAGGTCCCTGCGGGGACGGTCGTAGTCCCGCTTCGAATAGCTGGCGATGTCCTGCACGGACAGGGTCCTCGCGACGTGCGTCTTCTCGGAGTCGGAGACGAGCATGAACTCGCCGCCGAACTCTCCTGTGAGCTTGTTGTGGATCACCTGGGCGCTGTTGAGGTCGTTGTAGTCGCCCACGGTCACCACCCTGGCGGAGACGCCCTTCCCCGCGAGCTTCTTCTTCGCCTCGAACGCGAGGTTCCTCACCTGCCTGGGGCTGACGCCGAAGCCGTAGGCGCTGATCCCGAGCGTCAGCTTGTGCTCGGCGCCCTTCGCCATCTCGGCCATCCTGCGCACGATCTCCAGCCGGGAGGCGTCGTGCACCTTGGTCCACTTGATGGAGGGGATCGTGGCCAGGACCTCCCCTATCTTCACGGTCCCGCCGAGTCCGTCCTGCGAGAGCCCCGAGCGCTCCCTCTCGACGATCGCGCAGTTCTCACCGAAGGGCCTAACGGAATCGGGGCCCACCAGCGCCTCGAGCTCGGCGATGCCGAGCTTGGGCTGGCGTCCGAGTACGCAGACGAGCATGGTTCCTATTGACTTTGAGCACCTTATTATATGACACGGGAGGCCCTGGCCTAGGCGGCGGGCGTGACCTTCCCGGAGGCGAAGAGCCTGGGGACGTCCCCCCTTATCAGGAAAGCGTCGTCGCCCTGCTCCATGGGGAGGGGGTTCGCGAGCTCTATCTCCATCTCCCCGGGCGATACCTTCGTGACGACGCAGTCGCTCCTCGAGAAGTTCGTCACGAACCTGTAGGACGAGCCCTCCATCACCGTCTCCTTCGCGGCCGGGCTGGACCTGTACCTGAGCGTCAGCTTCTTCGTCCTGCGCACGGGGGCGCTAGTCAGCAAATCCCCCTTGCCTATCTCGCTCTCGTTTATGTCCTTTAGCGACACGCCGACCCTGGTTCCTACGTCGCAGCTCGTGACGTCCTCGTCCTGGCTCTGCAGGGACCTCACCATCACCTGCTTTCCGGAGGTGTGGTAGAGCTTGTCGTGCTGCCTTATCGTTCCCCTAGTGACCACGCCGAGCGCCACTGTGCCGATGCCCCTCACGGGGAACGCCTTGTCTATGTCCACGCGCACCCCCTCGGCCTTCGGCTTCTCGGGTAATTGCGCGACTATCGCGTCCAGCAGCCCCTCCCTCGGGACCACCTTGAAGTTGGATACGCCCGCGCCCCTTGTGAACGCGCCGACGTCGTTGTCGTCGGTGATGAGGAGGGGCTTGTCGAGCAGCGAGGCCGCCACGAGCGCCTCGCCGAACCTCTTGTCGACAGCGGCCGTGCTGATGACTATCCTTGATGCTATGAGCAGGGTCTCTGCCAGGGCGTGCACCTTCTCGTCCTCCTGGCTGGGGAAGAGCGTGACTATCACGTCGCTGCCGTACTTCCTGTTGAAGAACGTGATGCTCTCCGATGAGCCCTTCTTGCCTATGAAGGACGCCAGGTTCTCATCGACCGGTACCGCGACGACTACGTTCATGCGATCACTCTCGCATGTGATTCACCAATAAACATTAATAATTCCGTTCGGCAATGCCTATGTATGCGGCGGAACGGCCGCGGGAGCGATAAGATGGACCTGGGTTTTCTCAAGTGGATAGACCATGCCGGATTCGTGCTCGACATTGGCGGGAAGAGGGTCTACATAGACCCCTTCCAGGTCAAGGACCCTAGGCCGGCCGACGTCATCTTCGTCACCCACTCGCACTTCGACCACCTGAGCATGGAAGACATAAGGCGGCTGGAGACCCCGAAGACGCAGTTCGTGGCCCCGAAGGAGACCGCCAGGAAGCTGGAGGGCAGGAGCGTCCTCGCGGTCGAGCCGGGCGGGGAGTACGGGGTGGAGGGCATCAAGTTCTCCACAGTGGCCGCGTACAACGTGAAGCCCGACAGGCTGATGTTCCACCCCAGGTCCAACGGATGGGTCGGCTACGTGATAGACGCCGGCGGAACGAGGGTCTACCACGCGGGCGACACGGACCTCACCGACGAGATGAGGAGGGTCGAGACCGACCTCGCCCTGCTGCCGATGGGGGGCACCTACACGATGGGCGTCGACGAGGCGATAGAGGCGGCCAACTCGATCAAGGCGCAGAAGGCCGCCCCGATGCACTACAGGTCGCACTTCGGGAGGAAGGGATACAGGGAGGCCGAGGAGAAGTTCCTCAAGGGCGTCAAGAACGGAATCATACTGGAGCAGCTTCAGGAACCCTCTTTCCGAGACTGACCTCGAGCTCCCTCGCCAGGGCCAGAAGCTCCTCGGGGCCCATCTGGAAAACCCTGAGCTTTCCCTCCTTGAGGCTCCCCGCGATCCGGGAAAGCTCCTTCTTGTCCACCTTGAGCTGCCTCCAGGAATCCTCGACGGCGTTCTTTACCGTCTTCTTCTTGTGCTGCATGAGCAGGTTCACCAGCTCCCTCTCGCGCTCGCCTATCTCCCTGTCCCTGGGCTTGAGGTAGAGGACGGCGGAGTCGACCTTCGGGACTGGGTTGAAGTTGCCCCTCTCAACGTCGATCATCTTGGTTATGCTGAAGTAGAGCTGCGACATCACGCTCAGCTTCGAGTACTTCCTGCTGCCCGGCTCGGCCAGCATGTGCTCGACGAACTCCTTCTGCAGGCAGAGCACCGCCTGGAGCCTGTGCTCTACAAGGAACTCGATCACCCTGCTGGAGAGGCTGTAGGGGATGTTGGCGATCATTATGTCCGTCGTCTTGAGCTCGAGCTCGTCCTCCCCCACCTCGAAGAAGTCGCCGTTTATGAGCTTGAGGTTGGAGAACTCCAGCTCGTGCCTGAGCATGCGGAAGAGGTCCTTGTCCAGCTCGACGGCCACGACCCTGTCCGCGTACCTGCACAGCTCGCGCGTGAGTATGCCGTAGCCCGGTCCGAGCTCCAGGACGCGCTTGCCGTGCGCGTGCTCCGCCTCCATGACCGCGACGGACCTGTTCGTGAGGAAGCTCTGCCCCAGCTCCTTCCTCGGCCTCAGGAAAACCTGCCTTCTTTCAAGCATTTTTAATTACCCTCTTTTCCCATACTCAGTTTGTTCGGGAAGGGATAAAAGCATATTAGTAGTAGTAAATGCGATCGAGGTGCCAGGGACCATGAGGATGAGAGCGCAATCGGCGATAGAGTTCCTCTCGACCTACGGCTTCCTGTTCATAATACTCGGCGTTACTCTGAGCCTCATCGCGTTCCTGGGCACCGCGGCCTCGTCGCAGGTCCCGACCCAGTGCGGATCCTACGGGGGCCCGTCGTGCAACTTCGTCTCGTTCTACTCCAACTCGACCCAGGGCTACTCGGTGGCGACCATCTCGATAACCAACTCGGAGAGCGTGCCGATAAACGTGACCAACGCAACCTTCACCGTGCAGAACACCACGTCCGTGGGCGCCTGCGCCCCGCAGCTGCTCTACCCTGGCCAGGAGGCGACGTGCGTGGCCAGCATTCCCCTCTCCTTCGGGATAGGCTCGACCGCGGTGGGGACGTACGCGATCAACGCGGGATACTGCAACTCGGGCATCTCATCCGTGTCCAAGGGCGCCTGCGCCGTGCCCAGGACGGCCAACTACGAGAGGGTGTCGTACGGCGGCTCCTTCACCACGGGCGTGGTACAGCAGCAGGAAGCGGTGTTCAGCGTAGCCGCCGCCGTGGGCCCCGCCAACTTCCAGGGCCTGCCCTACAACTCTTTCGTCAACAACGGCGGTCCGCTGATACCTCTGAACTACACCATAACGCAGAACGGGGACTGGGTGGCGAACGCGAGCGCAGGCGGCCTGGTGTACGCCTTCACGACTTCCAACAGCCAGGGATATCCCATCGCGGGCCGGGTCCCGGTGTCCTTCCCGCAGAGCGTCGCGACGACCCTGGGGGCGAACTCGGTGTCGTGCTCGAACGCCATCCGCTCATTCAACTCCACACTATCCTTGGCCTCGACCGTCCTCTACGTGAGGAGCAGCTCCCCGAGCGCAGTATTCCTGGCGGAGAGCGACAATGCGATGGCCATATTCATCAAGCAGGCGCCGGCGTCCAATACGCTGCCCTGGACGAGCGTCTTCGGGAGCAACTGGATTTCAGGGGTCACCGCGCCCCCAGCGTCCAACGTCCTGCCGCTGAACAGCGGCCTGTACTATCTGGAAATACTCTGGGAGAACACGTGCGGCTCCGGGGCGCAGGAGGTTGGCCTGCTTGAGAGCCCTCTGACAACAATAACGACCCTCACCACCTCGATTTCTTCCACGTCCACCTCCTCAACGAGCACGACGATCCTCACGGATTCGCTCTCCATGTTCGCCGGAACTGGGGGCACGGTGACCCCCTCGAGCGGGAACTACGCCGCCGGCAGCCTGATTACCATAAACGCGATCCCGAACACGGGCTACGCCTTCGGCAACTGGATGGGCTCCGGCTCGGGAAGCTACAGTGGCACGTCGAACCCGTCAAGCGTAACGATGAACGCGAACATAGTCGAGACGGCGAACTTCATCCAGACCGTGGAGGTCAGCTGCTACGGCTCAGGGGAGTTCCAGAACTGCGCCACGCCCACCGGGGCGTACTACGACTACGCCTCGAACTACGAATACCCCACTTCCTGGACCTCCACGGGGTCCGGAGCGGCGCCGGGATCGTCCTCTGGCGTGATAAGCTGCTTCTCCGCAGCCACCGACTACTACGTCTGCGTCACCCCGTCCGGGACCTACTACAGCATGTCTTACAACGACTACCCCACTTCCTGGACCTCCACCGGCGCCGGCGCCCCCGCGGGCTCTTCCGGAGGCCTGAGCTGCTGGTCCAGCGGAACGTACTACTACGTCTGCGTCACCCCGTCCGGGACCTACTACAGCATGACCTACACGTATCCCACTTCCTGGACCTCCACCGGCGCGGGCGCGCCTCCAGGCGCAGTTTCCGGGGGCGCCCTGAGCTGCTATGGCGTTAACTACGACGAGAACTGCGCCACGCCGTCGGGCGCGTACTACGACTACATCAACGGAGGCTCCAACTCCAACATGTACCCGATTTCCTGGATATCCACCGGCGCGGGCGCGCCTCCAGGCGCGGCGTCGGGCGAGATGAGCTGCTTCCCCGCCGCCACCGACTACTATGTCTGCGTCACCCCGTCCGGGACCTACTACGGCATGTCCTACAACGGCTACCCGCAGTCTTGGACCTCCACCGGCGCGGGCGCGCCTCCTGGCGCGTCGGGAGGCCTCAGCTGCTGGCCCAGCGCCACAAACTACTACACCTGCGTGACCTCTTCCGGGACCTACTACAGCCTGACCTACACGTATCCCACATCATGGACCTCCACCGGCGCCGGCGCCCCTCCCGGCGCATGACTGATCGGGCGGATTGGGATCGCATCCCATTCAGATCGGCGAGCCGCAGCTTATGCAGTGCCTGGCCTCGATGATGTTCTCGGTGCCGCACTCGGGGCACCTCTTCAGGGACATGGGCCTCCTGCCGGACCCCCCGCCCCTCTCCCCCTCTCCTATCTTCCTGTCTATGTAGTTGGCGATCGCCTTGGCGTCCTCGTTGTTCAGGCCGTCTATGAAGCCCTCCTCGATGTCCTCCCGTAGTGGCTTGGACTCCAGCCCCGTCCCCTGCACTCGTATCAGGAGGGACGAGGAGATGACCCCCCTCTCCAGCCTCACGCTCGCGACGTTCCTGTAGGGTATGGACTCGTACTCCCTGCGCAGCTTGAGGGAGGACCTGTTTATTATGATGATCCTCCTGTTGGTCACGATCACCCTGGTCGGGTCCAGCAGGGAGCCGCCGGGCCCGAGCCTGCGCTGCCTCGCGGTGATCTGTATGGTCTCCCCCTCCTGAAGGGTGTCCCTGACCGCCTCCGCCTCATCCTTGCCTACCGCCATGCAAACAGATATCTCTTACGGTTAAGCATTAATACCTGTTCTTAGCCATAGATATTGACGATAAGGCGAGGCGCATCCGCGCGCCTCGGAGAGATGCCGCATGCCCGGACCCAAACTTCCCCTGAACTCCCTGCCGAAGCACAACCTCTTCGGGATAGACGAGCAGGACTACGACTCCGCGAAGGTGATCGTCCTTCCGGTGCCCTACGACTCGACCACCACCTACCGGAGCGGCACGCGCGCGGGGCCCGACGCGATAATGGACGCCAGCAGGAACATGGAGCTCTACAGCTACGAGGTCGGGGCGGACATAAGCAAGGTGGGGATATGCACTATGCAGAGCATGGCCCCCGACGTGAGCTCGCCCGACAAGATGGTCGACAAGATAAGGGAGGAGATAGGGATAGTCCTGGACGACGGCAAGGTGCCCCTGATGCTCGGGGGCGAGCACACGATAACCGTCGGCGCGCTCCGCGCCTTCAGGGAGCGCAACAAGGACCTCACGTTCATACACTTCGACGCGCACGCGGACTCGCGGGACGAGCTCCTCGGGAGCAAGCTGATGCACGGGACCGTAGTCGCGAGGGTGCGGGAGCTCTACGCAGACATAATCCAGGTAGGCGTGAGGAGCATAGACGCCGACTCCGCGGTCAGGGCGGAGAGGCAGAAGATCCTCTTCATGGACGACATACGCAGGATGGGGATCAAGGAGGTCATACAGAACATAGCCGACCGCGCGCACGGAAACGTCTACATATCGATAGACCTGGACGTGCTGGACCCGGGCGAGATGCCGAGCGTCGGCACCCCCGAGCCCGACGGCCTGCGGTTCTTCGAGCTGGTCGAGATACTCAAGGGCATAGGGGAGAGGAAGAAGCTGGTGGGCCTCGACGTGGTCGAGCTGTGCCCGATACCCTCCCTGCACGCGCCGGACTACCTCGCTGCCAAGCTCGTCTACCTCGCGCTGGGGTGCTTCCTGCTGGAAAGGGATAAGCTATGAGCAGGTATCTGGTCTTCGCGCTCGCGCTGGTCCTGGCGGCGGGCTCGATACGCGCGGGCACGGTCACGCTCAGCGGGACGTGCCCAGGCAACGTGCTGGAGAGCAACGCTTTCTTCACCCTCTCCAACAGCGGCAACGACACGGCGTTCAACCTTGCCTTGACCCTCCATGTGCTCGGCGCGGGCATCTCGAACGAGACGTACCACCTCACCCACTTGAACGGCACGAACAAAAACACAAAATACAGCAACACGACCGCGGAGATCAACATAACGCAGCCCAGCGCTACGGTCAGCGGCTCCTACCCGGGCTACATGGGCGTCGCCTACGAGCAGGGCACCGATTACTTCACCGCCGTTTTCCCATGCATCTTCAGCTTCCGCGGTCCCACTACCCCGGACGTGTACATGTCTACGAACGTAACTGAAAACGGGGGCGGCGACTACACCATATTCGTCTCGGCACTCAATCCAGGGGCGACCGAGATAGACTCCAACGTCTCGGTGATAATCCCCCCGACCTTCACCATCTTGCCCGCCGAGACCCAGAAGCTGAGCCTGGCTCCCAACACGCAGAAGAACGTGAGTTTCCACGTCAGCGCACCCGCGGGGTCAGCGGCGTCGTACAGCGCAGCGGTCGCAGTAGAGTATGTAGAGGGCGGGGAGGGCTACGCGCAGGTCTCCAAGTTCGTGCTAACCCCCTCGGCGTCGCAGCAGCTCAACATCGCCACGATGGCGCTCTACGCCGCCATTTTGGCCGTCGCGCTCCTGATCGCGCTGCTGGTGTACGTGGCGGTGGTCAAGGGCGGGAAGAAAGTCCCGGAGGGCACCAGCCCGCCGGCCGCCTAGGGATAGTTCAGTATCTTGTAGAACGACGTGTTGTAGCCGTTGCCCGCGGGCTCCGTCGCCAGCACCTGCTTGCTGTACCTGCCCGCCAGGTTGGCGCACGTCGTGTTGCGGTATGGAGGCACGACGCACCAGTAGCCTGAGTCGACCACCTTGCACGAGTAGTTGTCGATGCTCTCCCCGATGCCGCCGCCCGCGCCGTTGGCGTAGCCTATCTGCGCGGAGCTCACGTTGACCTCGTACCATATGTCCGGGGTGAAGGAGAAGACCAGGCAGTCGTTGGGAACCGCCTTGTAGCTGTTGTAGAAGAACGTCGTGGCGGGCAGTATGACGGACTGCTGCGGCATCTGGTTAGGGGCCAGCGTGAATACGGGCTCCAGCGCCGCGAAGGGGTACAGCAGGGCCACGACGATGACCCCCGCCGCGACGACCCAGAACGCCGCGGCCCCCGCATTGGTGGCCGCCTCCGAGCCCCTCTGCAGCAGCGCCTGCGCCTCGCTCCCCAGCTCGAAGGCCGCCAGAGCGCCCAGCAGGCACAGGGGAGGCATGAGCTGCAGCATGAACCTGGAGTCGACGCCGTAAGTCGCCGCGCCCGCGTAGAACGCGGTGTAGAAGACGAAGTACGCCGCGAACCACAGCCAGAGCATCGCGAGGATGCCGAACCTGTTTCCGTAGCGCTTGTCGAAGGCGAAGAGGACCGTGCCGAGGACCGCCAGCACCATTATCGTGCTGCTGAATACCAGGGGATAGCTGGCCACGGTGTTCATCCCGGAGAATATGCCGAGGACGAACTCGGCGTTGATCTTGATGTTGGCGTCGAAGTTGGCCAGCGAGAGCACGGCCTGGCCCGTGGGCTGCCCGTAGTCGGGGCTCGAGGCCTCCATCGATATGTAGTAGAGCTCCGGCGTGATCAGCAGTATGAACGCTATCAGGAGCATTATCACCTTGACGTTCTCGCTCAGGACCCTCCTCGCCTCGGCCGCGTTCCTCTTTATTTCCTCGCGCATCCCGGAGTCGCCGAACGCCACGAGCAGGGCGGCGAACACGATGACGAGCAGCATCGCCTCTATCCTCATGTAGGCGACGAGGGCCAGGCTGAACGCGAACATCGCCAGGGTGTTGAAGCTCCTCCTCTTGGCGAAGACCACGAAGAAGAAGAACGCGAAGATCGCGAGCATCATGAAGGGCAGGTCTATGTCCGCCTGGGTCCTGGCCCAGACGTAGAGCAGTGGCATCGCCGCGAAGGCGACCGTGGAGAAGACCGCGAGGCGCTTCCTCTCGAAGAGGACGCTGGAGAGGAGGAACACCCCCACTATCGCGAGGGCGCCCGTCAGGAGCTCCAGCGCGTGCGAGGTCGCCACCCCTATTCCGAAGACCGCGAAGGCCATCGCGATGAACACGGACCAGCCCACCGGGTCGTGGTAGACCTGGTTCACGTAGCAGGCCCGCAGGTATCCCGTGCCAAACTGGCACCAGAGCGCGTTGCCGTGCGCGAGTATGTTGATCGCTATGCCCTGGTATATGTTCTCGTCGAAGTAGAGCTGCTCCACAGAGGGTATGAATATCGCGCTGAAAGAGACGAAGAGCGAGACTATGACTACGAGGGCGAGCAGCGACTTCAGGCTTATGCGCTCGCGGAGCAGCTGCGCGAGCTCCTTCCTCCCGACGATCGCGAAGCCGATCAGCCCCAGGAACGAGGCGAGCACTGCGGCGGTTATGGCGTATCCCAGGAGCATCGAATCATACCTTGTTCTCGACGTAGAAGCCTCCGAGGAACATGTGCCTGGTCTTCGTCTTCTTCATCGTGTCGATCGCGTCCTCGGGGCTCATGACTATGGGCATCCCGTGTATGTTGAAGCTCGTGTTCAGCACGACCCCGTCGCCGTCGAGCCTCTTGACGCGCTTCATCAGCCTGCGGTAGTTCGGGTTCTCCTCCCCGACCATCTGCGGCCTGGCCGTGTTGTCGACGTGCAGGACCGACCTCATGACGTCCACCTTCTCCGGCTTCACCTTGTAGGCCATGGTCATGAACCTGTCGTGGCCCTTTATCTCGTCGAGGATGTTCTCCGCCTCCTCGTCCAGCATGGACGGGGCGAACGGCTGGTACCACTCCCTCTGCTTGACGTACATGTTGAGCTTCTCCTTGACCTTCTCGGACCCCGCCTTGGCGAGTATGCTCCTGTTCCCCAGGGCCCTCGGTCCGTACTCCATCCTCCCCTGGTACCAGAAGACGTAGTTGTCGTCGCTTATCAGCTCGGCCGCGTGCGAGCACTTGTCGTCGTCCGCCTCGAAGCGCAGCCCCTTCTCCTTCCTGAGCGCGTCCTCTATCGCGCCGTCGTCGTACCCGTCGCCGAGGTACGCGTCCTTGAAATCGTAGCTGCTCGTCCCGTTGAGCAGGTAGTTCGCCTGCATCGCGGCCCCCATCGCTATCCCGCCGTCGCCCATGTGCGGGAAGATGTACCACTTCTTGAGGGAGGGGAGGTTCCTCACCTGCATGTTCGCCTTCACGTTGGAGAACGTGCCTCCCGAGAGCGCGACGCTGCCTATGCCGAACTCGTCGATCGCGTTGGCGAAGAGCTCGACGAAGACGTGCTCCAGGAGCTGCTGGGCCATGTAGGAGAACTGCTCCCGGGGTATGGACCACGCGATCCTGCTAAGCATGTCGTACTGCCTGAGGGGCGAGTACTTGGCGACGACATTGATGCCGTCGACCCTGAAGAAGTCCTTGAGCCTGTTCTCGCTGAACGGGAACGGGAAGGAGTAGCAGGCCATGGCCATGACCTTGCCCTCGTCCTCGAGCTCGCGCATCCCGACTATGTTGGTGACCTGCTCGAAGAGTATCCCCACGGAGTCGTTCGCGCTTATTGCGTGCCTTCTCTCGAGCCTCCCCTTGTCGAACACGCTTATCGAGCCGCTGAGCCCGTCGCCCAGGCCGTCGACGGTCACGACCAGGGACCTCTTCATCCCGGAGGTGAACGCGGCTGTTGCAGCGTGCGCGGCGTGGTGGTCGACGTCGTAGAGCTTGAAGTTCCTGAAGCCCATGCTCCTGAGCCTGCCTGACACCGCCGCCCGGCTCGCGGTGCCGCAGAACGGCAGGACGCCCATCCCCGTCTGGGCGTACTTGAGGAATGTGTTAAGCGCGGCCGTCCTGGGCCTGAGCATCTTCCTTCTCCTGAACTTGTAGTAGACCTCCTGCTGGTAGGGGATCATCCTGGACAGGGTCTTCGCAAACTCGGTCGTGGGGAAGGCGACGACCCCGACGTCCTCCGGCTTTATCCCGGCGTACGCGAGCGCCGCGTTCACCGAGTTGTAGGGGAACTTTATCTCGAGCTTGCGCTTTGTGTACCTCTCCTCGTTGGAGGCGAAGATTACCTTGTCGTCCTCAAGCAGCGCGGCCCCCGAATCGTGGCCGTCCCATATCCCTAGGATGTACATGAACTCACGCGTTCCTGGACCGGCCGGACCGATCCGTATCCGTCCCGAACACCTATTATTAGGCGAAATAGGTTATAAAAACGTGCATCAAGCCCGCCATCTCACGCCACCGCGCCCAGAACCACCGCGCCGGCGATCAGCGCGGCGAAGCCCAGGAGCTGATGCCTCTCGAACCTGTCGTGGTATAGGAGGTAGCCGAAGAATATCACGATCGCGGGCTCTACGGAGACCATCGCGGAGCCCACGGCGAGGAAGTTCACCTGCGCCAGGACGAGCAGGCAGACGGACCCTAGGGCGGCGAACACGCCCATCGCCGCGTTCTCCGCGAGCAGCACGAGCCTCGCGCCCCGCGGCACGGCCCTGTTGAACTCCTTCCTATTCTCGGGCGAGACGAGGATGTAGGCCCCGACCACGAGCAGGCCGGCGCACCTGCTAATCAGCAGCGGCGCGATGAGCCCTCCGGACGCCTGCTGGGCGATGGCCAGCGGGATCATGCTGGCCCCGAAGGCCACCATCGCGACGAGCGCGGGGACGTAGCCCATGTCGAACTTGAATCCCCTGGTCGTGGTGGCGAGGAACGCCCCGATGAATATCGCCGCGAAGCAGGCGATCTCCACCCCCGTCACCGACTCGCCGAGGACGAGAACCGAGAGCGCCGACATTATCACGTACTCTATGGGCGTGAGCGACGCCGTGTTCGAGACCTGCTTCGTCTCGAGCGACCTGTACACCAGCAGGTAGGCCGAGGCGAAGACGGCCCCCGAGCCCACGGAGAGCGCCACGACCTGCCAGTCGACCTTTGTCAGGCCCAGGAAGGCCATCCCGAAAAGCAGGGGCAGGAGGCTGGCCGCGAACATCGTCAGGGCCGTCATCTTGTTTCCCAGCCTGGACGAGACCCTCTTCGAGAGCGTGTCCACCGCGGCGAAAGAGAGCAGGGCCCCGACCGCCACCTCCAATCCCAGAACCGCCATGGTGTATTCTGTGCCTCCGAGCATATTTAAAAGATTCGAGCCCGTGATCCGCCCGCACGCTATGTATTAAATTCCTTAACGGCTTCATTCTTACGGATGTTTGGAATGCCTGCCCCACAAAAGCGCGCCAGCGGCAAGAGGGTTTCGATAGTCCTGCCCACGCTCAACGAGGGGAGGAACCTCGGGAAGGTGATAAGCGGGATCAGGAAGCAGCTCGCGGGCTACGACTACGAGATCCTGATAGTGGACGGCCACAGCAGGGACAAAACGGTGGAGGTCGCGAAGAGGATGGGCGCCCGCGTCATCTACGACGAGACCGGGAAGGGCTCCGCGCTCGTGAAGGGCGTAGAGGCCGCGAAGGGGGACATAATCGTATCGATGGACGCGGACCTGTCCAACGAGCCCAAGGAGCTGGTGCTGCTCATCGACGCCATCGACATAGGCTACGACCTGTGCACAGGATCCAGGTTTCTGATAGGTGGCGGGTCGGAGGACATCCCTCCGCTTAGGGTCCTCGGCAACAAGTTCTTCGTCTTCCTGGTCAACGTCCTGTTCCACGCGAACTACACCGACATGTGCTACGGCTATCGGAGCTTCCGCAGGGGCGTCATCGAGAGGCTCGACCTCAAGGAGACCGGCTTCGGCATAGAGACGGAGATAAACATAAAGGCGGTGAAGAGGGGGATGAAGGTCATCGAGATACCCAGCACCGAGAAGAAGCGCGCCTTCGGCGAGGGCAAGCTGAGGACGTTCGACGACGGCTACGTGATACTGAAGACGATACTCGACAACGCGCTCTAGAGGCATGCGCCCGCGTGCGCCCATGCCCGCCGCGGGACACGATTCCTGGAAAGAATATTAAACCTTTTAACCCAATTCCCTCTGAAAGGTGTCTTTTTGGCGGAAGTTCTCGGAAGCGCGCAGAACCAGGGAATGCCCCAGCCAAGCGCCCTCCCCGAGAACCACAACTACGCGGACGTTTCCGGGCTCATAGCCGTGTGGCTGGTGGTGCTCTTCTCCGCGCTGGTGATACAGTACGCGCTCGCCGGGCCTTTCAGCAGCTCGAACATGGGCGCGGCCCAGCCTTACTTCAGCGGTTTCGCCAGCCTGATCCTCACCTTTCCTACGTCGCTGCTCATCCCCCTGGTGATAGGCGCCGCGCTGGGCGCGGAGATAGGAAGGAAATCGCGCGACATCAAGGTAGCCAGGAGGGCCGGCCTCGTCAACAGCATCTACGTCGCGCTGGTCTACATCGTGGCGATAATAATAATCAACGAGGTCGTGGGTCTGGCGAACCTGAACCCGCTCGCGCCCTCCGTAGAGTGGCTAATACTCTACTGGATGCTCCTCCCGATAGCGGTGCTCGTGGTTTCCACCGAGGTCTTCGCCGTGGTGGCCCACTCCCGGAAGATAAACCTTTAGCGGCGCCCGCTTCCTGTTAACTTAGGGTTCCCCTGGCCTGCGCTGATTGTCGAAGTTCCGCAAGGGTTTAGCCCCGTCCGGTGTTCACGCCAATGCTTAAATACGGGGAAATCCATAATTTTATCATCGGCCAGCGTCAGTCATACCGACGTCAACGCGGCCGCGGAATCTTTCAACAAGGTGCGAATCACGAGCGTTGTAATAACCTTAAACGGCATGCAGACCACCTCCGCTAGAGCGTGGGACACTGCATTCGATGCCGGCACGTCCACCGCCCTGAAGTCCGAGGCGATCAAGTCGCTGAGGAGGGTCCTGAATGGGGAAGACCGCCGGAGCATCGACAAGTTCGTCCGCGCGGACGGCCCGGAGATACCCCGAGATGCGCTCGTCATCGCGGTGATGAGGGAGGGATTCGGGCCGGCTAGCCTCTTCCCGAGCGGCAAGGAGAAGATAATGGTGGGATACTCCTCCTCTTACGGGATGAGCACCGCGAAGATACCTGACACTGTGTGCATAACCGAGCGCTGCCTGGAGATACTTCAGGGTAACGTGACCGCGCCGAAGGTCCTTATCGACGACGACTGGGTGTCAGCCGTGACCACTGTAAATCTGATGAACGCGATCGACCGCATGGGCCTGAACGGGGGCGGCGAGTACCGCCTCGTCAGCGCTGGGGACTGGGAGCTCCGCGGCAACACCGTGCACTACAAAGTGGTCATGGAGAAGGCGCTCAGGCAGAGGGCGGCGGATTACTTGGGCGTGAACAGCCCGCTCTATACAACGAGGAGACCGGTAATTACCGAAACGGGAAGGGTCATCCCCTGCCCCAGACACGTCTGAACAGCACAGGATGCCCTGCACGGCCCGCGCGCCAATGCAGGGAAGTAAACGTAAGGTGTGATTTTATCGCGTACAGCAGGATTGCCGCAAAGAAGGATTTCGTGGGCCTCTTCGACCCCTCGACGGGGAGCGCGGAGAAGAAGAGGATACTGAAGTCGCTGCGCGAGGGAATATTTGACGGGGCGGAGCAGCTCAGGCAGGCGCGCGCGGAGATGGAGGCGCACCTCATCGGAACTCCCGACCATCGGACCAGCCGGTCCGGCGAAGGCAAGTTCGTGCCAAGGAGGCACGAGCTGAAGGAGGGCACGATAGTCGCGCTGCTGATGACGGGAAGCTACGCCCCTGGACAGATGATATGGCCGTCCCTGTACGCAGATTCGATCGTTCAGGACGTCGTTTTCATAGGCTACTCGACGGACAGGGGGAGGGACAATTCCAAGAGGTTCTCCGACGGCACCAGCATGAGCGGCAAGGTGTTCATACCCGAATCGGACGCCAGGAGGATCAGGGAGAATCCCGACTCGGACCTGCTCCTGATCGAGGACCAGGTATTTTCGGGGGCCACGTGGCGGACGTCAGCCGCCGCGCTAAAGCAGGTCGTCGGCCACACAGGGGAGCTGTACATCACGGTGGCAAACTGGTGGAGGGAGGCCTCCGGGGTCACGACCTATCCCCTGCAGAGATACTCGGACTTTGACGCATCCCCCAAAACCCCCAAATTTGTCTGCGACAAGCCGGTGGTGACCGAGACGGGCGAGGTCCTTAGGCCGCTGGCGAGGGACTGACTTTTGGTGAATCGATGGCCGCGGCTTCAAGATCGAAAAGTTCGGATTTCAGGAGCGCGGCAGCGCTGGCGCACGTTCGCGATCTCGGCGCAAATCCGACCGGTGAGGAGATCCTGTCGGCGTCGAGGTCGCTGCAGCGGGACGCGCTCAGGAGGACCTTCGCGGAGGAGTTCGATCCCACGAGGTTCATATCGGGCAGCGTGGTCATCGAGCGCAGGGGAGACCCGCTCGAGATCTCCGCGAGGGAGGCGTGCATCGCCCTCTTCGATCCGTCGCCCGACCGGACGCTCAGGGAGATCCCCAAGGAGGTGCTCGCCAGCTCGCTGAGGGAGGGGGTCGAGGGGAAGGAGCAGATGCGGCATTTCCTCACGTACGCGTCCCTTCCTGACGAGCTGCTCTCCGGTATGGAGTGCCTGCCTCGGGGATTCGTGACCGCGCCGATAATGACGACCGCGTATTCGTTCTGCCAGAACGTCTATCCGCTTCTCAGCGGGCTCTTCGGTTCGGATAAGGTGGTGTATCCGCAGTACTCGACGGGAATGCACACCCACAAGCGCTTCGCCGACGGCACCGAGATGAAGGGCGCGGTGTACCTGACCGAGGAGAACGTGAGGCTCCTGCAGGGCTCGCCGGATGCCCCTGTCCTGCTCGTGGAGCAGGTCTGCGAAACGCGCTTCACCCCCGGCGTGCTTTCGCACGTCTTCCGGAGCCAGCTGGGCTGCACCGGAGATTTCTTCGTCATGGTGGAGCAGGAGAGCAGGGCGGCGCGCCTAGAGGACTACCTTGGGGAAAAGGGCGTCCCTTCGGATCCCCGCTACCGGGCATATCTCGACGCGCGGATAGTAACCGAGCGGGGCAGGACCGTCGTGGGAGGCGAATTCGCCGGCCCCGTAGCGGGCCTGAAGGATGTGGCGAGGAAGGCCGCCTAGCGCCCCCTCACTTCGCCGCGCTCACTATCTTTATGACGTCGCCGTCCTTGAGCTCGTAGTCCTTCCCGATCCTCATCTTTTTCCTCGCGTCGATCGCGTAGAGCATGCTCTTCGCGAGGTCGGTGTGTATCTTCGCGGCGAGGTCTATGGCCTTGGATCCCCTTCTCATGAGTATCGCGTCAGGCAGAATGTTACCGAAGTGGTCCGTGTACTTGCTCTCGTCCTCCACCGGGTAGACGACCACGTTGTCGAGCACCTTGAAGACGACCGTGTTGAGTATCTCCTGCACCACCGTGCCGCCGTTCTTCTTGATGTAGCCCACCATGAACTCGAGCGCGCGCGCCTGCTCGTCGCTCACACTGCCGTTAACCTTGAACTCCGCTTCCCCGGGCACGTAGTCTATGGTCCCCGCCTTCGCGGCCTTCCTGAGCGCGAGCTCTATCGCCCCCGAGCACCCTATCACAGTGTGTCCCGGGAGCTTCGCCCTCAGGGCGTCGAGCGCGCCGGCCTTGCTCATGTCCATCTTGTTCGCCGCGACGATGGTGGGCTTGGTTATCCTGACGAGCGCCTCCGCGAACCTGTACGTGTCCTCCTCGCTCCAGGCTATCCGGGAAGTGCCGAGGCTTCCCGCCTCGGCGGCGCGCCTTATCTGGTCCTCGGTGACGTTGAACCCCGAGAGGAGCTCCCTGAGCGCCTCCCCTCCCTCCGACTTCCTGGAGATGGCCTTGATGTGCTTGGTTATTATGCCCGCGAGCCACGACGTGATCTCCCTGCTCACCATCATCACGTCCTCCGCCGGGTCGCAGCCCTCCCCCGGATTGCCGTTGATGTCGGTCCTGCCGCTCAGGTCCACGACGTGCACCAGCGCGTCCGCGCCCATGAGGTCGCTGAGGAACTGGTTCCCCATCCCCTTGCCGAGGTGCGCCTCGGGCACGAGGCCCGCCACGTCGACGATGTTCATCGGGATGTGCCTGACCCCCCGCACGCAGATGGAGTTCCTCGGCGCGCACTTGACCCCGAGCTCCCTCTCGACGCACTCCCTGGTGGCGTACGCCACCCCGAGGTTCGGGTTTATCGTGGTGAACGGGTAGGAGGCTATCTCGGCATCCGCCATCGTCAGCGCCGAGAAAAGGGTGGACTTCCCCTTGTTCGGCGCGCCAACTATTCCAATCAACATATATGATCAACCATTAATCAGGGGGCTTTACCTTTATTACCCTCCTGTCCCGCGGCCCCCTTTTTCTTCACGGGCCAAACTAGCCCTCCACCAAATAAAGGCGCATCTGCCCCCTCTCCTACTTCCTTTTGATCCCGAGGGCCCTGTCCACCATCTCCTCGATGGGGTAGCTCCTGACGGGGAGAAGGTCCTCGGGCGGGTCTATGAGGTTGGACCCTATGCCCACCACGTCGAGGTCGCTGTGGACTATGTCGTTCTCGATGCGCGAGCCCGCGGGGAGCTTCCCGGCCTTCGTGAGCTCTATCCTGGAGTTCTCAACGAAGGAGCGCTCGCCGACTTCCATGCGCGCGAAGACCATGGAGTTCGTTATCGAGGACCCCTCGCCTATCCTGTTATCGCCCAGGAGCGCGGCCTTTCTCAGGGAGACCCCGCAGCCGATGCGCGCCCCCTTCCTGACGTCGGAGCGCCCGATCCTCGCCCTGTCCCCCACGCACGCCTCGGCGCCGATGAAGCTCGATTCGATGTCTACGCCGTCGCCGATCTCGCAGTCCCCGAATACCATGGAGTTCCTGACGGAGGTGCCGGCGCCGACGATCGTGCCGTACTGGATGTTCGAGTTCCTGACGGTCGCGCCGCTCCCTATCGCCACGTTGTCTCCGATCTTCGTCCCGAACACTATCGCGCCGGGCCCCAGGTAGAGGTTCCTCCCGGCCTCGGCCTTCTCGGAGAGCCATCCCCCCGCCGATTTGTCGGGGTTAGTGTACCTGACGAAGGTCTCCCCCTCGAGGTATGCGCGGCACACCGACGGGTCCAGGGCGCGCAGCTCGCGCTCGTTGCTGATCGCGGGGGTGTCCAGGTGGTTGGACGAGAGGGGTATCTTGCGTTCCATGGCCATCAGGATGACCTTCCCATAATAGTAATATTAATCATGCGCTTTCCCCTCCTTCCCGCCCCAATTCTTTATTATACTTTTTGAGCCACAATATAGATTGCCCCTGTGCGGGGGTGGCAGAGCTTGGTCAAATGCGACAGGTTCAGGGCCTGTTCTCCTAGTGAGTGCGCGAGTTCAAATCTCGTCCCCCGCAGACATCCGTATCCTCGGGATTTCAATCCTTTCCGGCGAGCTTCCGGTTTATCATGTCGATCAGGTTCCTCAGCCGCGCGCCGTCCGTCTGCACGGCGATGGGCAATATGTACTTCTCCGTCTGCTCCAGGTACGCCCTTATCTTCCCCTCGGTCCATAGCGTGTCGCAGTAGGTGCTGCGCAGGTTGTCTATCCTGTCCGAGGCCTTGAGCCTCCTCGCCTCCATCGGGGCTTCGCGCAGGCGCGCCATGTACTCCTCCTTGCTCTCGTCAGGCGCCTTTGACAGGGTCATCACCAGCCTTGCGACGCCCGGACCGAACTCTCTCTCGAGCTCCCCCTCGCTCACGCCGCAGTCCTCGATCGTGTCGTGCAGCAGCGCCGCGGCGAGGACCACGGGGTCCCGGACGCCCATCTCGGAGATGAGCGCCCTGCACACCCTTATCGGGTGTATCATGTAGGGCGTCCTCTTGCTGTCCTCGCGGAACTGACCCCTGTGCTTCCTGTCCGCGAAGCTGAGCGCATCGAATATCAGCTCCCTGTCCCTGGCGCCCCTGACGTCGGCGTAAATCGCCTTCTCCAGCCTCTCGAGCTGGTAGTCGGGGTTGCCGAACCCCCTGGCGAAGTCGGGCTCGGCGGCGCCGCGGCGCGCTGCGGGTTTCATGGTCATATCTCCCCCGCCCCTTTATTTAAGCCTTGTGAGGCCGGCCCGCCCGGATCCGCCCGATTGCGCTGTGCTTTAAAATCTTTTCGTGCAATTAATACCTGTGAACCCGGCAGAGTTCGCTCTCCGCCGGGATGAGCTTTCCTGACAAGTTATCGACCCTGATGACCGACACTGATTGATGCTTATGTTCGAACTGCCAAACATCTACAAACACGAGAACCTGAAGTACCTGATCGTGCTTCCGATAGTGCTAATGATATTCGGCATCTACTTCTCGACGCAGCTGACTTACGACACCACCCTGGCGGGCGGGGTCAGCATAATCGTGCAGACCAACTCGACCGTCCCGCAGTCCCAGCTGGCTAGCGAGATAAGCGCGAAGCTGAACTCCGGCTCGCCCTCGATAGCGGCGAGCCCCGGGGGCCTGCAGATAACCCTGAGCATGAACCAGAGCCTCTCCGACGCGGAGGACCACCTGCTGAGCTTCTACGCCCAGAAGGCAAACTACTCGTCGTACGTGCTCAACGCGACCCAGGTGAGCCTGGAGCTCCAGCACGACCCCAACAACGCGACGCTCGAGAAGCAGCTGGCGCAGTGGAACTCCCAGACGAACAGCACCGAGGCCCTCATGACCTCCGCGCTCCAGGCGGAGCTCAAGTCGCTGGAGCCATTCGGCGTATCCCAGCAGGTCAACGGGACCGGGGTCGACCGGATGCAGAACCAGGCGCAGGACGCCTACACCAGCGCCAGCAACACGTACAAGGAGAACACGATAGCCGCGCTGCACTCCATAATCCCGTTCACGTCATACTCCTACGAGCAGATAACCCCGACGCTCGGCCAGTTCTTCCTGGGCCAGCTCCAGACGACCATCATAGTGGCCTTCATACTCGTGTTCGTGATGGTCTTCCTAATATTCCGCTCCCCGATACCCTCCATCGTGGTCGTCTTCGGCGCGGCGAACGACATCATAGTCGCCATCGGGGCGATGGCGATCTTCAAGATACCCCTGGGCGTAGCCAGCATAGGGGGCCTGCTCATGCTGATAGGATACTCCATAGACACGGACGTCCTCACCGCCATAAGGATACTCAGGCGCGGGGAGGGCAAGCCCGAGGACCGCGCGTACGCCTCCATGAAGACGGGGGTCACGATGACCGCCACGGCCATAGTCTCGTTCGCGGCGCTCTTCGCGATATCGGTCATAGAGTACGTCCCGACCTACTATGAGATAGCGGGGGTCGTGCTGATAGGTCTCGTCGGCGACGTGATAACCACCTGGTTCGGCGACGCGTCGATGCTGCTGCTCTACAAGAAGTGGAAGGAGAAAAGATGAACAAGATAGAATACCTCAAGGACTTCAGGATATCCTTCCTGCTCCTACTCATAGCGCTGCTCGCGATCCTGGACGCCGTGTACGGCGGGCCCAACGTGCTCCACCTCGGGGTGGAGTTCATAGGCGGCACGCAGATACCCGTCCAGCTCGAGCACAGCGTGGACGCCCCCACCATGGCCACCCTGATCTCGACTCTGCAGGGCAGGCTCTCGACCTTCGGCCTCAAGCAGGTGTCGGTGGAGGGCGTGGGCGACTCGGAGGTCTACGTCACCATAGCGTCGGTCTCGGGCTCCGAGGTCAACAGCACAATATCGCTCATACAGAGCCAGGGTGTGTTCCTCGGCATAGTCAACGGCAAGGAGGCGCTCAACGGCTCGTCGCTCCTCAGCGGAAGCCTCGGCGCCGCGCAGCCGGAGGCCATAGGGGACAACGTCTCGTGGGCCGTCACCTTCTACATAACCCAGCAGGCGGCGGAGAGCTTCTCCAAGGCCGTCTTCGGTCAGGCCAACAAGCCGCTCTACATGTTCCTCGACAGGCCGTCCAACGCGATCGTCCTGATAAACTCGTCGCTGCTCGGCACGGGCGCCTCCACCTTCGGGGCCAACCAGACAACAAAGCTCGCGGTGCTCCAGCAGTCCGTCCAGTTCGGCAACCAGACCCTCCCCATAGAGGTCTACAGCCCCGGCGCGGGCGGGGTCTCCACTTACTTCGCGCTCAACAAGGGCAAGTACAAGGAGGTCATACTGGCCAACGACACCCCCGCAGGGATAGTCGCGAACCTCACGGCCGACAACTACACCCTCAAGTACGTGTCTCTGCAGGACATGACGCCAAACTTCATCAGCTCGTTCACGGGCACGGCGTCCTCCGCGGCGCTGGACTCTTGGCCCGCGATAGGCCTGCTCTCCGCGCCAGTTCTCAGCCCGGGCATAACGAACGGGTCGGTCGGGCAGAGCTACGAGATAAACGGCTACGCGCCCCCGGGCATCTCGCTCGCCGACGGCGAGGCGTACGCCACCAACCAGTCCAAGCAGATAGTCAGCATACTCAGCGGCGGGTCGCTGCCCGTCCACGTCATCGTCGGGGTGCCGACCACCATACCGCCGACGCTCGGGCAGCACTTCGAGCTGATGAGCGTGCTGGCCCTCGTGCTCGCCATACTGGCGGTCTCGCTGACGATAGCCATCAGGTACAGGAGGGGCTTCCTGATAGGGCCGATAATCTTCACGACCTTCGCGGAGCTCTTCATCATCATGTCCGTCATAGGCCTCATAGGGACCATAGACCTAGCCGCGGTCGCGGGAATGATCGCCGTGGTGGGAACCGGGGTGGACGCGCAGATAATCATAACCGACGAGGTCCTCTCCGGGTCGTCCGAGCACGGCCTAAAGCTCAAGCTGGGCAACGCGTTCTACATCATCTGGCTCGACGCGATCCTCCTGGTGGTCGCGATGCTGCCTCTGCTGTTCTCGTCGACGCTGGTGACGATAATAGGCTTCGCCGAGTCGACGATACTCGGCGTGCTCTTCGGGGCGTTCATCACGAGGCCCGCCTACGGCGCGATACTCATGAAGCACTACTCGAAGCCGAAGGAGGAGGAACCCAAGAAGGCCTGAGGGCCCCCTTCAGGCCAGTATCGCCGTGGCTACCGTCACTATCCCGAGGACTATCCCCGGCACGTTGCACGCGACGATGGGCCAGTTCTTCTTCTCCAGGAGGAGGCCGTACGCCACCCAGAAGCTGCAGCTCACAGCGGTCACCGCCGGCAGGATCACGGACCCCGGGTGGCCCGCGAGGTTCAGCCTTATCTGGTCCAGGTAGGAGAAATACATCAGTATGGCCATCGCCGACGCCGCCCATCCTATCCTGTCCACGGTCTTCTGTTCGATCCCCATGCCATTCCCCCTGCGTCGGTATACTATTCCAGACGCACCTTTAAATATCAAGGAATCCAAGTATTAGAGAAGAGTCCCGCCGTTCCGGACGGCACAGGCCTGTCGTATTATCAAGTCCGGGAACACGATTGAGACGGACAGGAGAGATGGGACAGGAACAGAGACGATTTCATGAAGCACTGCCCGATATGCGACGCGTCCAGCGCGGACGTCACCTTCTACGGCGAGTTCTGCGAGGACTGCCTGGCGAAGAAGCTCCTGGCCAAGCTGCCGCGCGAGGTCACCATCGAGAGGTGCAAGGACTGCGACGCGATCAAGTTCGGGAACGACTTCTCCCCCCTGGGCAACGAGAGCATCGAGCGGATACTCAAGAGCAAGTACAAGGGATACGACGTCAAGCTGGTGTCCTTCCACAGCCCGATAGCCAGGCTGCGCGTCAAGGACAGGGGCAACGGGCTCAAGGTCGAGAAGAGCGTGGACATACTCTACAAGAAGACGCTGTGCACCAACTGCTCCAGGAGGCACGGCGGCTACTTCGAGACCACCGTCCAGTTCAGGGGCAACCCCGAGAGGATAAACGTCCTCATCGTCGCGCTGCAGCGCTTCATGGAGAAGGACGGCGGCTACTTCGCCAAGGTCGTCGACGTCGACAACGGCGTGGACGTCTTCGTGAGCAGCAAGGCGCTAACCCTCAGCTTCCTCTCGAAGAAGGGCCTGAAGCACACCGACTCGTACACGCTGCACACGGAGAAGCAGGGGAAGAGGCTCTACAGGAGCACCTTCGCGGTCACGGTCTGAGCGGTGGTGGGAATGGCGACCAAGCTCGTTGGGTTCGACTGGGACGGCACCCTGGTGAAGATGCCCAGGAAATACTCGTGGAGCATAATCGACAGCACCCTGGGCTGCGCAAAGCGCGGGGAGGAGATAGCAGACAAATACTGGCACAGCAGGATAAACTACCTCGAGTGGTGCGCGGAGTGCATCGAGCTGTACAGGGAATTCGGGCTCACCGAGAAGTGGCTCAGGGAGATCGTCGAGCAGAACGTGACCCTCCACAAGGGCGCGCGGGAGACCGTCGAGGAGCTCAGGTCGCGCGGGATCAAGGTCGGGATAATCTCCGGCGGGATGTACAACATGTACGAGTACTCCGCCGGGAGGCTCGGCCTCGAGGTGGACTACGTGAACTTCGCGGCGACGCTCAAGTTCGACGGCAAGGGGAGGCTGGTCGGCGGAGAGTACAGGGAGGACGACTTCGACGGGAAGCTCCGCGTGCTAAAGGACTATTGCGGGAGGTGCGGGGCGACGCTGGACGAGACGCTCTACGTAGGCGACTCGCACAACGACATCCCCGTCTTCAAGGCGGCCGCGGGAATAGCCTTCTCGTCCGACTCGGACGACCTGAAGGCGGTCGCCAGGCACATAGTCAAGGGGGACGACATGCGGGAGATCCTCAGGTACGTGGAGTGACCCCTATTTTTGGGCTGGCTTCACGAACTCGTCGAGCAGCACCGTCGCGTAGGATCCCCTGGGGAGCTCGAAGCCGAGCCTGACGTCGTCGCCCTCCGTCCCGTACTTCAGGCCCCTCACCGGGGCGATGAGCGGCCGGTAGGACCCGCGGGTCGTGAGCGCCGGCACCTGCCTTATTCTGAAGTCCTCCTTCACTATGCCCATCCTCTCCATCATCCCCCTGGCGTAATCCCCGATCAGCCTCTCGTCGGTGTCGTAGCCCACTATGCAGGCGAGGGGGAAGTCCCCCTCAGGCCCCGCCCTGGCGTAGTCGGGGAAGCCGTAGAAGTCCTTCGGCGCGTAGGTCTCGGCCCTGAAGTCGCCCGTCCTTATCCTCTCCTCGAGTTCCTCGTTGAACATCCTGCCCTGGACCGAGTGCACCATCATCAGCGCCAGGCCCCTTGGCAGGGCCCTGAGCGTCCCGGCCCAGTCCCTCCTGTACTCGGCGAGGTGCGCGAGCATCGTGCGCTCGCCCCTAAGGAACTTCGGGAAGTACGAGAGCGCCCCCGCGAAGTCGCCCTCGTCCTTGAGGCGCCTCCTCGCTTCCACAGCCTCGGGGGCGGTCTCGTTCTCGGTGCTGGTGAGGAACTCCATCACCGCCCCCTCGAGGTCCCTCTTGAGTATCTTCAGGCCTATCGAGGCGTTGTTGCTCCTTCCCCCGAAGCGCTGAGGGCCGAAGTAGTTGGGCATGCGCCCCGCGAGCTCCTCAGCCACGGCCCCGGCCGCGCCCGGGTCGGCGGCCCCCCTTATCGCCACGTCGAAGGCGTTGCCCAGGTTTCCGCCGAGCTTCACCCCGTCGCTGCGCCAGCTGCCGTTTATCGAGATGTCCTTTATCCTCACCTCAGACATGTCGAACGGCCCGGGGTGGAAGACGCTGGCAAGCTGCACGGTGATCGCGAACCTGTCCTTGGTGCCTGCGTAGCTTATGGACTTCCTGCCCCTTCCCATCCACTTCCCGACGGCCTCTACCGCGTTTATGGTGTTCCAGTTCCTCTTCTGCAGTACGAACGTGATCTGCTTGCCCTCGGGGACCTCTGCCTCGCCGGCCGCGGCCGCGTCGTAGGCCCTCCCGAGCTCGAGGGCGCGCCCGGCCGCCGTTATCTCCCTGACCACGAAATCCTCCGGGCTCCGCTTTGTCAGCCCGCCGGTGCCACTGCGCTTCGAGAGAGTCAGCATCGCTTCCCACCGAGCATCATGCACCAGACCGTCGCGGGTTCCCCGTGGTCGTCCTCGAAGTCGATGCGCCTAAAGCCGTTCCTCTCCAGGAGCCTCTGCGCGGGCTCCGTGGCGGGCAGCTGGCCGAAGACCCCCGAGAAGCCCTCCTTTTCCAGCTCGCCCATCACCTTGCGCAGGACCGCGCTGCCCAGGCCCCTGCCTGCGAGCTCCGGGGCCTTCATGAACGGGTCGAATATCCACAGCTCTACGACCTTCCCCTTCCCCATGCCCGCCTCCCTGAGGGCCTTCAGCGTCCTTTTGTCGGATATGCCCAGCTCGCCGAGCCTTCCGGAGAAGAGGTCCACGGACCCCGTCGGCCTGTCCCCCAGGGACTCCCTGCACGCGTAGCCCCACTGGCAGTCGATGACGCCCCGCGCGTACTTCTCTATGCTGACCGTGGCGCCCACGGGCCCGTCCCTGAGCAGGGGCATTAGCGCAGCGCCCTCCCCCCGTCTGGCGGCAATCGCGTGCTTTCTGGCGGCCATGTCTTCCTCCGATTGAACTTCTTTTTCCAGCTTAATAAGCATTGCCCGCAAACCGCCGCTCGCGTAAGGCGGGACCTCCCATGCAACTATTCAAAAAACTATCCGTCCTAATACTATACTGTCGTTTGGGGGCGGTTTAGGAGCGCGCCCCCGAAGGAATAGGCCGAGTGATGGTTTTGAGGGAGCATCCGATAGTAGGCAGGATACTTTACCGCCTTATCAAGAAGCACATAGCTGGCACGACCATGAGCTCCGTCATAGAGAGGGCCAAGGAGCTCAACGACAAGAAGCTCCCAGTCTCGATAGGCTTCCTCAGCGACGCCGCGAAGGACAGCGCGAAGGCTAAGTACGCCACCACGACGTACCTCGAGCTCATAAGGAGGATAGCCAGGACGGGCCTCAAGGCCAGCATACAGGTGCCGCTCAACCAGATAGGCTCGGGGGTCTCGGAGGAGGTCGTGGCCAGGAACGCGAGGGAGATACTGGGCACGGCGAACAGGTACGGCGTGTTCGTGTGGTTCGAGCTCGCGGGCGCGGGCGGCAAGGCGCCGTCTTTCCTCAGGAACACCAGGGGCGCCGGCTACGCGATAGGAGTCGACGAGCTGGGCAGGTACCTGGGCAGGAAGGGCGCGGACACGGGCTCGCTCAAGGTCCTGTGCACGGGCAAGCCCAAGGACAAGAAGGCCGCCGCGGAGATGTCAGAGAGCGTGAGGCTCGCCCTGGGGCGCGCCAAGGGCGTCGTGCTGCAGTCGGCGCCGGACGGGCTCGCGAAGTCGTTCGTGAACAGCAGGGAGTACAGGAAGGCCATGGTCTTCGAGTTCCAGCTCGGCTACAACGCCAAGCAGGTCGGAGGCATAGTGAAGAAGGGCGCGAAGGCGAGCGTGTACGTGCCCTTCGGCAAGGACTGGACGCAGTACGCGATAAACAGGGTTCCCGAGACCTACGCGAGGTTCCTCGCGTCGAACCTGCTCAAGGAGAAGGAGAACGCCAAGAAGTGATGGATGATGCCCGCAAAAAAAGAGGGAAATAGGAGGGTCGTGTTCGTGACAGGCGCGAACGGGAGCATCGGCAGGGAGCTGGTCAAGGCGCTGATCGAGCAGGGAGACGAGGTCAGGGGGCTGATAAAGACCAAGGGCATGATAACGCAGCTGCCCGCCGGGACCATACCCTTCGTCGGCAACCTCTCCGACACCCACGTCCTCGAGGAGGCGTGCGAGGGCGCGTCGGTGGTGTTCCACCTGGCGGCGATCGCCAGGGAGGCGAGGTCGAGGACGGGGGAGCTGATGCGCTCCAACGTCGACGGGACGAGGAACCTGCTCGACGCCTGCAAGAAGAGCAAGGTCAGGCACTTCATATTCACGAGCACCATAAACGTCTACGGGAGGAAGAGGAGCGAGGTCCTCAAGGAGACCTCGCTGCTGGTCCCGACCGACAAGTACGGGTACAGCAAGATGCTCTCAGAGCAGGACGTCGCCGCCAGCGGCGTGCCCTACACCATCCTCAGAATAGCCACCGTCTACGGCGTGGGCACCAAGACGTCCTTCTTCAAGATCTTCAGGGCCATAAAGGAGGGCAACATAATGATCATAGGAGACGGCCAGAACCACCTCTCGATCATACACAGCTCAGACCTCACCAGGGCGATGCTCATGGTGGAGAACGACGCCAGGAGCATAGACAGGATCTACAACGTCAGCGACGGGGTGGCGCACACGCAGGAGTCGCTCATACAGCTCGCCGCGAAGCTGATGGGGGCGCCGAAGCCCGCGAGGCACGTCAACGAGTTCGTGGTCAAGATGCTCGCCAGGCAGAGGAACCTCGAGAGCGACGAGCTGCGGTTCCTCACATCCAACAGGGTCGTGGACATAAGCAGGATAAAGGCAGACCTGGGCTTCGAGCCCAAGGTCACGATAGAGGTCGGCGGCGCAGAGCTGGTGAACCTGTTCGTAGAGAAGGAGATAGAGAAGCAGTAGGGGATTTTAGCATGGCTTTGAAGATTGGAAAGACCGAGAGATACATACACGATGTGCTTGAGAGCAAGGGGGCGATGTTCTTCATGGACCTCGACCCGGTGGACTACAAGACCCCCGACGAGGCGGTGAAGGTAGGGGTCGCCTCCGCGGAGAACGGGGCGGACATCATACTCATAGGGGGCAGCACGGGCGCGCAGGGCGACCTGCTGGACTACGTCACGAAGAACATAAAGGACAAGATCGGCGGAAGCGTCCCCATCGTGCTGTTCCCGGGGAACATAGCGACGCTCACCAAGCACGCGGACGCGGTCTACTTCATGTCGCTGCTCAACGCGAGGAACCCTTACTGGCTCATACAGGCGCACATGCTCTCGGCGGGCATAGTCAAGGGGATGGGCATAGAGGCCCTCCCGACGGGATACATCGTCGTCGCGCCGGGCGGTACGGTCGGCTGGGTCGCCGACGCGAACCTCGTGCCCAGGGAGAAGCCGAAGATAGCCGCGTCCCTCGCCCTGGCGGGAGAGTACCTCGGCCAGAGGCTGATCGTCACCGACGCCGGCGCGAACCCGCAGCTCATGGGCTACGGCCACGTGCCCCTCGAAATGATAAGGATGGTGAGGAGCGCGATCTCCGTGCCCTACGTCGTGGGGGGCGGGATACGGACCGAGCAGGAGCTGCGGAACGTGATAAGCGCGGGCGCTGACGCCGTCCAGATAGGGACGGCGCTCGAGAAGACCGACGGCGCCAAGAACCTAGTCAAGGCGTTCGCCAAGGCGGTCAAGGAGGAGGGCGCGAAGAAGCTCAAGAAGTAGGGCCGCGCGCGGACAGCGAGAAACGCTTAAATACGGGTCCGCGGAATATCCCTCCATGGGAGAGAGATTGGCAGCGAAGCCCGTCGGCCTCTACGAGGCAGGGCAGTTCATCCCGAGGTTCGTGGTAGGCGAGAACGGGTGCGGCGTCACCGCCAAGCTGCCCGAGTCCTACCGCAAGTGGGCGGGCGCGATGTCCGCCAACGAGAGGTACAGGCACAAGGTCGAGGAGGAGATAGCCTCCATCTTCACCGGGACGCTCAGGGACTTCGAGATAAACGTGCGCTGGAGCGCCCGCGGGCCCTCGTTCGACGTGCCGGGCAACTCGTGCGGCGTCTTCGTTGACGGGTCGGACAGGGAGATGAGGGAGTACACCGACCACAACGTGGACACGCCACGCCAGGCCCTGGTCCTCTACGCCTGCCTGGCCATCCACATGCAGAACGCGCTCGTCTACATGGGCCTGATGGAGAAGGGGCCGGACAGGAGCGCGGAGCAAGCGGCCGAGGTATCCTTCGAGACCGACATACTCTTCGACAATGGCGGGAATCCCGCCATAGTGAGGGACCACAGGCAGGCAGACTTCCGGGCGAAGCGCCCCTGAGCCCCGCGGATGGAACGCTTAAAAGGCTGGGTACGCCAATCACTAACCGGATGGTCAGATGCGCGACATCTCCGGAATCGAGCTCAACGTGGTCGTGACCGAGCTGCGCGGATCCATAGAGTCGCTCCACTTCAAGAGCTTCTACGATTTCGAGGACGACTCCTTCCTCCTGGCGCTGTCCAGGTCCGGGAAGGAGACCGACGTGTACATCAGGCTCAACAAGACCGTCAACGTGACCGCCTCCAAGGAGCAGGCGGCCGCGCCCTCCCAGTTCGCGCAGAACGTTAGGAAGGCGCTGGCCGGAATGCAGGTCGAGGGCGTCTCGCAGAACTCGTTCGACAGGATAGTCACGATAGCGATGAGGGGGAGGGAGACGAGCAAGAAGCTCGTCATCGAGCTCTTCGGCAAGGGCAACCTCTTCATAGTCAGGAACGACGGCCTTACCGAGCTCGCCTACAGGAACGTGAGCTTCAGGGACAGGAACGTCAGGAAGAACATGCTCTACGGCCTGCCGAAGACCGAGTCGATAGGGCCCGGCGAGGCGGACCCTGAGACCATAGGCAGGGTGATCGGGGAGGTCTCCGTCCTCGACGAGAGGCTGATCTCGGCGCTGAACAGGCGCATAGGCATAGGCCCGATCTACCTCGAGGACATACTGGCGAGGGCCGGCCTCGACCCCAAGGGCAGGGCGAACACCCAGGGCATAGAGAAGGGAAGGCTGGCCGAGGAGATGCTCGCGTTCTTCGAGCGCGCGAAGAAGCCCGAGCCGAGGATATACGTGAAGGACGGCGAGTACATCGACTACTCGCTGCTGCCCCTCAGGAAGTACGAGGAAATGAAGGGCGAGGGGGTCACGGAGCTCGCTTTCGGCGGCGGCACCCCGCTTAACGGCCTGCTCGACGAGCTCTACCGCAAGGACCGGTCCACCGGGGTGGACCTCAAGAAGGCGAGGGAGATAGCGGAGCTGGCCTCGAGCGTGGCGAAGCTCAGGGACCAGATGAAGAGGGAGCAGGAGGTGAGCGTGACCTACGTCGAGATCGGCAACGAGATATTCGGCCACATGCACGAGATAAACGAGCTGATAGAGCACCTGAAGAGGACCAAGGCGAAGTCCGCGGAGGGGATGCCGGTCTTCGGGAGGGTCAGGGCTAAGGACGTCGACCCCAAGACCAAGACGGTCAGGATAGAGCTGGAAGGCTAAGGCTCGCTAGGCGCGTCACATCGTATTCGGACGACCGGGGTCAGTCCTCCTCGGACCTTACCTCGTGATGGCAGTCCTTGCAGATTACCTTCCCGTCGGGCTCCGTCTCAAGGCTGTCTCCCGTGCAGGTGCACGTGCAGCCCTCGGCCTCGACCGTCTCCTCCTCGTCCTCGTCCCACTGCAGGCAGTCTTCGCACATCGCATCGCCAATCCGTATTGGAAAGGAGTGTTTATATTCCAGACATATGAACCCCCGTCGGCCCCCATGCGCGCCCCCCAAAACCTTTAAAGACTGGATTGAGCAATAGTTGTGTTTCCATGATAAGGACGATAATGCTGGGCACCGCCGGATCCGCGCCCACCAAGGAGCGCCACCTGCCGTGCTTCGTCATAGTCGACGAGGGCGACATGCTGATGTTCGACTGCGGGGAGGGCACGCAGTTCCAGATGCTGGCCTACGGCCTAAACGCGATCAAGATAAGGGCCATCTTCATCAGCCACGCGCACGGCGACCACACCATAGGGATAGCAGGCCTCGTGAGGACGATGGCGCTGAACTCCCGCAAGGAGCCCCTCTACATATTCGTGCCCGAGGGATACGAGAAGATAATCAACAGCCTCGTAGTCTTCGACAGGGCGATGATCTCCTACCCGATAATAATAAAGGGCGTGAAGCAGGGCGTCGTCTACAGGGGCAAGGACTACCAGGTCAGCGCGTTCAGGCTCAACCACACCATACCCACGTACGGCTACGTCTTCAAGGAGGACGACAAGGTCAGGTTCATACCCGAGAAGGCGAAGAAGGCGGGCCTTAGGGGGACGATGTTCTCCGAGCTGCTGAAGAAGGGATCGATCAAGGTCAACAGCAAAACATTCAAAGTCGAGCAGCTGACGAAGAGGCAACCGGGCAGGATGATAGCTTACGCCGCGGACTCGCGGCCCGCAGGAGCCACGGTCGCCGCGGTGAGCGGAGCGGACATACTGATACACGAGGCGTCTTACAGCGTCGCCGAGAAGGCCCTCGCCGTCGAGAGGAAGCACTCCACCGCGGGGGAGGCGGCCGAGATCGCGAAGAGGGCGAAGGTCGGCAGGCTCGTGCTCACTCACATAAGCGCCAGGCACAGGGACGCGGAGGCGCTCCTCAAGGAGGCGAGGAAGGTATTCAAGAACACCATCGTCGCGAAGGACGGGGAGGAGCTGCTTCTATAGGACTTATATAATTTCCCCACCAATATCTTTCTCACACAAGGAGGCATAGTCTAGTGGTAGGACGGCAGATTGACATTCTGCAAGCCGGGGTCCGATTCCCTGTGCCTCCAGTTTCTTTTCCCACTTACTTTTTCTCGTTTCTCTTCGATTCCACGAGGACGAACTGGAAAGCCTGCTTGTCCAGCTCGCACACGGCCTTCTCATATTCCTCCCGGAGTTCGCGCTTGCCGCCCGATTTCTTCCTGGCAATCCTCCTGTCCATGAACTCCCTGCAGGCGGCCGCGGCCAGAGGGGCGTTGGACAGCAGCAGCTCCGCCGCCGACTCAATCTTCCCGTATATCCCCTCGTACCTCTCCTCCTTTTCGATCAGGCTGACGCGCACCCCCCACTCGGCGGCACCGTCGGCTATCTCCCTCATCCCCGCCGCCCCGCCTTTCCTGAGGCGGTCCGCCTCGGCCAGTACGTTCACCAGGAGGACGACGTGCCTCTTCATGTCCGCGTCCGATCCCCTTATGAGGTTCTCGATTCCCTTCGCCGCGTCGGCGGCGCCCGAGCATCCGGTCTTCTGAGCGAGCTTTTCCATTCTTACCCTAGGAACCTACCGCTCTCCAACTTAATAAGCGTTATCGTTTCCACGATGCGGGAAGGCGCGCCTCAGCTCCCCTCGTAGCGCGTGGTGGACCTGTAGGTCAGCACCTTGACGACGAGCCACGCCGCGAGGCCGAAGCTTATCACGAAACCCGCCTCGCCGAGAATCACGCTGACGTTCATGACTATCGAGGAGCCGACGACCATGGCGGCCAGGATGAGCGCCAGCGACATCTTGTTGCTCATCCTCTCCAGGTCGTCCGCGAAGCTCTGCAGGTTGGTATGGACGAACTCGACCTTCAGCTCGCCCGCCTCGAGCTTGTTCATTATCTTGTGCAGCGCGCCGGGGAACGTGCGCGCCAGGTACTCCAGCTCCAGGTAGTTCTCGCTCAGGATGTCCGAGATCCTCTTGGGCATGAGCGACATCGAGGACGCCTTCTTGGCGTAGGGGGCGAACTCGGCGAAGGCGTTGAACTTCGGGTCGAGCGACCTGCCGACCCCCTCTATTATGAACAGCGCCCTGCTCAGCTCGGTGAAGGCCCGCGGGCTGCGCACGTGGTACTTGTCCGCCACGCTCATGAGCCCGCGCAGCAGGCTCCCCATCTGCACGTTCTCGAGCTTCTTGCTGTAGTAGGTGTCGAGCAGGTCCGCCATGTCCTCCGTGAAGCTGTCCATGTCGACGCTGTCGTTCACGAGGCCCATCCTCGCGAGCTGCTTCACCAGGCCAGCCGCGTCGTTCTCCACCGCGTACCTCACCAGCCTGAGCATGCTCAGGGCGAGCTCCCTGTCTATGGAGCCGACCCTGCCGAAGTCCAGGAAGCAGACCACGTTCCCCTCCATCACGATTATGTTTCCAGGATGCAGGTCCCCGTGGTAGAAGCCGTCGATCAGTACCATCTTGAAGAACGCCCCCGCCCCCCTCTTCGCGATGAGAGACTTGTCGTACTTCTTCGACTTGGACCTTATGACCTCCGAGAGCTTGGCGCCCTTGACCTCGTCCATGATCAGGACCCTGGCGGTGCTGATGTCCTCATAGATCTCCGGCACGAAGATGCCCTTGTCCCCCGCGAAGTTGTCCCTCATTCGGATGGCGCTCTTCGCCTCCCTCTCGAAGTCGAGCTCCTTGAGTATCGAGCGCTCGAACTCGCTCACCAGCAGATTCGGGTTCCAGTGCCTCATCTCCGGGAAGTACTTGTCGAGCATGACCGCAAGGTAGTGCATTATCCTTATGTCCTCCCTTATGGTCTTCTCTATTCCCGGCCTCTGCACCTTGACCACGACGTCCCTGCCGTCCTTGAGCCTCGCGCGGTGCACCTGCGCTATGGACGCCGAGGCGATGGGATTGTCGTCGAACCTGGAGAACACGTCCTCGACCCTCTTGCCGAGCTCCTCCACTATCTCGCGCTTCGCCATCTGGGGCGAGAACGGCGTCATGCTGTCCTGGAGCTTCGAGAGCTCGTCGGCGAGGTCCCTGCCGACCAGGTCCTCCCTGGTGCTGAGTATCTGTCCGAACTTGACGAAGGTGGTGCCGAGCTCCTCGAGCAGCATCCTGATGCGGACGTTCTCGTTGACCTCCTCTATCCCTCTCTTCTGCTCCTTGCCCACCTTGAGCTTCAGCCTCTCCCCGATCCTGACGCGCTCCACCATGCTGCGCATGCCGAACCTGGCGACGGTCCTGAGGATCTTGGCAATCCTCCTGACGTCCTCCGCGTTCTGCCTCAGCGATAGAAAGTCGGCGTCGGCCATTCTGTCACCATTCTCACGATTCAAAGCTTCTATCTTCACTTATAATAACCTTGCCTCGCCCCGCGGGCCGTCGGGGCGCACGGTATAAAAATCCTGCCGTATCATGTTGAACCGGTATCAGGGTGCACACATGGACAAAATGGTAAAGAAAAGTCTCGAGTTCGGGCTCGGAGTGGGCTACATAACCGTCGAAGCGCTGAACGATGCGATGGACAGGCTCGCGAAGGAGGGCAAGATAAGCAGGAAGGAGGGCGAGAAGATGGTCCGCGAGGTGATGAGCAAGTACCATGTCAAGGGCGCCGCATACTCCAAGGAGATGCAGGCGAACCTCGACAGGATCATGAAGGCCGCGCCGTTCGCCACCAAGAAGGACATAGCGAACCTGAACGCGAAGATAGACCAGATGAGCAGGGCGATGAAGAAGCGCCGCAAGTAACTCGGGCATCTTAATTGGCACGCCGCCCGGCGCGCATTCGGGCGGCGCGCCTTACGCCTCCTCATCCGGGGATCTCATCGCCTCTCAGTCGCCAGGCAGAGCGGGCCCAACGGCGTCGGCGACCGCGCGGACTCGAACCTCCTGCACATGATGGTGTCGCGCGTGCAGTCGTCCCGCTCGAACTGCGCGCTCAGGAAGCCGTTCCTCTCCGCGAGCTTCCTCATCCTTTTGGTGAAGGGCTTCAGGACGAAGGTCCCCTCGAAGCCCTCCCTCTCCAGCTCGCCCATGAGCCTGATCAGCACCGCGCTGCCCACCCCCTTCCTCCTCAGCTCCATGGCCCTGTGAAGAGGGAAGAACTGCCATATCTCGGCCACCTTGCCCTCGCCGAAGCCGAACTTGAAGAGCTTCCTGGCCGCCGACGGGTCGACTGCCGACAGGTCTGCCATGGACCACGGGATCAGGTCGACGTAGCCCGTCGCGCGGCCGCAGAACGAGACGTCGTAGGAGAGGCCCCCGTACCTGTCGGACCTCTCCGATCTCTCGCACCTGCGTAGCGCCACGGCGTCCCTCGGGACCTCGCGAAACGCGCCGCTCCCGTCCCCGCAGCCGAAGGCCTTCTCCCGAGATGGTCCGCACGCCAAGGCACTTACCCCATAGGGAATCGTTTTCCTTTTTAATAAACGTTGCTGGCGTTTCGTTCGCGCCCGCGGCCCGAATAACGCCAATATTTATTAAGAAAGGGAGCCACCTTCTTACGGGGATAAGCTGTCAGCCGTGAGTTCCAGGGAGAAGGATCAGAAGTCCGCGCACAAGAGGCAGACGACCTTCGGCATGATCAAGCCCGAGGCCTTCGACCGCGGCCTGGTGCCCGAGATAGAGCGCCGCATAGCCGACGCGGGGCTCACGATATTCGACAAGAAGGTCCTGGTGATGGACGAGGCGCAGTTCGAGACCCTCTACGGCCACGTGAAGGCCAGGACACCGGAGGTCTACCGGCAGCTCAAAGAGCAGATGAGGTCCAGGCCGGTGGAGATACTCGAGGTCGAGGGGCCCGACGCGGTGGAGAGGCTGCTCAGGGTGAGGGGGAGCTCGGACCCGGCTGACGCGCTGCCGGGGTCGATCCGCGGGGACTTCGCGAAGGACCAGGGTTACGATCCCTCCGGCTCGAGGCTCTCCCTCAACGTGTTCCACGCTGCGGACTCCGCGGATGACGCGGAGAGGATGAGGGGCGCGTTCTCGGAGTGCATGGCGAAGGCGGACCACTTCTATTCGGAGTCCACGAGGCTCTACGTCTCGAGGAAGCCGCTCAAGATAGACGCGAGGGTGAAGGAGGCGGCGGAGCGCTGCGGGCTGGACATCGACTACAACGACGAGGGGATCGTCAACAGCATGCGCTTCGACGACGCGAAGAGGCTGATTTCGGAGCTGGGCTCGGAGATGCTCTCGCCAGACCAGTACTGGAAGGTCGTGCAGGACGCCGCCGCCAAGGGGGACTCGGGCATGGCCGCGGAGCTGGCCTCGTCAGAATACACCGAGTGGCTCGACAGGGTGTATTTCTTCGACGCGCAATCTCCGCGCGTCCTCTACATCAACCATCCCACTGTCGCCGGCCGCGGCGAATTCGGCGGGGAGATCAGGGCGGCCACGTGCCCCGACGGCCGACCGGGATGGTTCAGCCCCGAGGGCAACATAAACCCCGAGACAGGGGAGCCGCTTCGCGTCGAGAGGAGCAGGGAGAGGTCCTCCGCGAGCTGGAAGTACTGGTCCCCCGAGCTGGGCCTCCTGTCGGGGAAGCGCGTCACAACCGCGCCCATACGGGGCTACGTGACCTCTGTGGACAAGCCGTCGCTCGACCTGGGCATACCGATCGATTCCCGGCAGCCCAACTCGATGGTGCGGGAGTGCAGGAAGGCGCCGCTGGAGTCGGCTATCGACCCGTCCGTGCTCGCCGGCGCGGAGAGGGTCGCGCGCTCGGGCAGCGTCCCGGAGCTCGTCGCGTTCGTGAGCGCCAACGGGAGGCTCCTCTCCTCGTCGCACGACTCGCAGTCCTACCGTCTGCGCGAGAGCTTCTTCGACGCGCTGGGCTACGCATCCCTGGGCGCGGACGTCAGCTCCGCTACTGGGCAGCTCTGCGGGATCGCCGACAAGAGGCTCGAGTACGGGTCTCTCCGCGATTTCCTTTGCGGATCAAGAGCCCGCCTCCTAGAAGCGCTCGAGAGGGGCAGGGACGTCGTGTTCGTCATGGGGCACAAGAACCCGGACACGGACACCGTGGTGAGCGCCGTCTTCGAGGCGTGGAGGAACCACCTGCTCGACGGAGGCAACGCGGCATACGTCCCGATAGTGCAGGGCAGCAGGCTGCCGGCGGAGATAGCCGCGCTCCTAGGCGAGCTCTCGCCTTCGCTGGTCTTCAGCGCAGACCCGCTCTACAAGAGGGCGAGGGACTCCGGGCTCGCGCAGTGGATATCCGTCGACCAGAATTCCGAGCCGGAGGTGCAGAAGCACTTCATCGCGATAATAGACCACCACTCCGTTTCCAGGTTCGCGAGGCAGAGGGACGTGCCCAAGACGCTCGAGCCGCTGGGCTCCTGCTGTGCCCTCGTGGCCCTCAAGTACCTCGGGATGGGGACGTCCCTGGACCCGAGGATCGCCGCCATCATGTACGGCGCCACGCTCATGGATACCGAGAACAGGTCGAGGAGCAAAATGACCGAGAAGGACGCGGCGCTCATGGATTACCTCAAGCGCGTCTCGGGGGCGGGGAGCGACACCCACATATACCGGGGCCTCATGTCGCACCTGCTGGAGGCCGACGACGCCGAGCTGCTCTTCAACAGGGACTACAAGGAGGACGGTGGATTCGGTTTCGCCGTGGCCAAGACGAAGGGCTGCTTCTCCAAGGGCGGCGAGCTGCTGAAGGGCGGGCTCGTCGGCAGGCTCCGCACGATGGCCGGGGAAAACAACAGGGCCAAGAACCTCCCCCTCACGCTGCTACGCGTGACCGACTACTGCGAGGACAACGAGACGGTCAACAGGGAGAGGACGTACCTGGTGTTCAACGATGGTGCGTCCGCGAGCTTCAGGGAGGCTGCCGGGAGGGTTCTCGACGGGATAATACACTTCGAGCTGCCCGAGGACGCAGTCCTGTGGGGAGACGGCTACGTCGACTTCTGGGGGAGCGGGAGGCAGCTCTCCAGGAAGCGCACCGCCCCCGTGCTCGAGCCGGTCGTCTCGGCGTTCAACACGCACTTCTACTCCCCCTCGATAGGCGGCTGGGTCAAGAGGGACTTCCTCAAGCTCACAAGGGAGGTGGGGTCGGCGTCTCAGGGCCTCTCGGAGGACAGGCAGGGAAGGATAAACAACATAACCTTCCCAGAGGCGAAGGCGCTCGCGAGGAGGCTCGGCTTCAGGATGCTGAGCGCTAGCGAGTACTGGAAGGTCCTCGCCGACGCAGAGAGGGTCAACGACCGCCAGATGGCCGAGTCCCTCAGGGGATCCAACTTCCTCGAGTTCTGGGACTCGGTGATACTCGACAAGTCCGCGCTGGTGGACCATCCGGATGTGGGTCCGGGAGGGATAAGGGGCGAGAGGAGGGGCGTGTACGTGCCGGAGGGGAGCCCCGGGCTGATACGCCCGGAGGACATAGACCCCGAGACGGGGATCCCGCTGAGGGTGGGATCGCCCGGCGAGTACGGCAACCCCGGGCTGTGGAGGTACTGGGCCCCCGACTCCGACGAGGCGTTCCCCGTGAGGTCGTACATATTCCTGCTCAAGCAGCCCGCGTGGGACGGGAAGTTCCACAGGGAGGACAGCTTCCCGAACCTTGGGATAAGGCCGGTCGTTGAGAAGGTGACTGACCCGAAGGTCGGCCTGACCGTGGAAGGCGGGGACCTCGTGCTGAGGGTGACTGCCGAGGGGGACGAGCGCACCTACCGCTGGCCAGGGAAATCCGCAGGGAAGCCGCGCGGCGGCCTCTCCGAGTGCGTGCGCAAGTAGCGCGGAATGACTAGCGCTTCCTCGTGCGCCTGCGCCTTGCGCCCGCCGCCTCCTTTCTCTCGAGCGCGCGCTCATCGGCCGCTGCCGCCGCGTCCTCCTTGCGGCGCACGTACCACTCCGCGATGAGCATGATTATGCCCAGCACGCCCGCGGCCAGGAGGAGCTTCTCCCCCGGCGGCGCAGCCGCGACAGCCGCGGGCAGGCCGCTGACGTTGAAGCCCTGTGTCGTGGTCGGCGGCACCGTGGTGTAGACGGTCGTGAACGCGACCGTCGTCGTCCTGACGCTCGTTGTCGCGGTCGTCGTGGCGTTCATCGGGGAGGGGGGCACGGTGGCTATGAACAGGCTTATTATGCTCGGCACGCCGGTGAGGGTCGATACGCCCGTGAGCTCCACGTACTGCTGGGATGTGTAGTTGCCGCTTATCTTCACGGGCGTGTCGAGGTACAGCGTGTACGGCACCGAGTTGATCAGGACCACCACGTTGGGGGCGAGCGAGGACACCGTCCCGGAGATGGTCTGTCCTCCGGCGCTCACGGCGAACGTGCTGGACCTCTCGAGGTCGGTTATCGTGTAGTTGTTCATGACCTTCGTGATGGTGGGCATCGAAGGCGCGGGCTTTCCCCCGCTCCCCCTGGGCGGCGCAGTCACGGCGACGCTGAATATCCCGACCGTCGGGTCGGCGGGCAGCGCGAACGTTACCGCGTTAGCCGATTCGTTGGTGACGTAGCTGGAAAGCTCGCGCCAGGTGGCGGTCGTGGCGTTGTACAGGAACGGGGCTATCATGTTGCCGTTCAGGTTCCCGCTGTAGCCCATCGTGATGTTGATCGATACGCCTCCCTGCTCGGGCGAGTTCACCGTCACGTTGACTATCCTTATTGCGGTGAGCGTCTGGAACCTGCCGCCCGAGGGCTCCGTCCCGCTGAACTCGGATGTGACGTTGTACAGGATGACGTTGGCCGCCGCGCCCGCCGGAGAGTTGGTGGACACGGAGAGGAGGGCGCCTTCGGAGGGGGCTTGCACCACCAGGACGGCGTTCGGCGGTATCGTGATCCCTTCCTGCATCACGTTCGAGTAAGAGTAGAGGGCGATGTTGTTGTACGCGCCGGACGACGAGTACGTGAAGCCCTGAATCCCGGAGAGGGTGTTGGCCGAGTATGTCCAGGAGTAGTTCGCTGGCGCGGTCCCGAGGAGGTTGCCAGTGAAGAAGTCCATCAGGTAGCCCAGGTAGTATTCCTGCGGGGTCTCTCCGGCGTCGCCCGTTTGGCTGGCGTAAGAGTCCCCTAGCAGGTCGTTGGCGGTGCCCCCCGCGTCGTACGTGCCTATCGAGCTGTTGCCCGCGGGCAGGGCGTTGCCCGAGAGCGTCGAGTTGAATACGAAGGATTCGGTCCCGCTGAATGCGGCGATCCCGCTCGCGGTCTGGAGCGCGAAAGTGCCGTTGCGGCCGCCGTAGTGCCCCGGGCTCACCGCGCCCTCAGGTATGTAGGCGCTGCCGAAGTCCCTTACCGAGGCGATGTAGCTCTGCGGCCCGTACTGCCACGCCTTCACGACCCTCGTGAAATTCTGGAGCGCCCAGTAGCCCGCGCCCCCCATCGCCTCGTCGTCGACCACGTTGCCGTTGACGTAGACGTCGGTCACCTGGCTCACCGCCACGGCGTTAGCCGGGGAGCCGACCGTGATGTTGAGCGTGTTGTCCGTGAGCGTGGCGTAGTACTCGTAGTTGCCGGGGTAGGAGAGCCAGAACGCAGGGAACCCGTACGCGATCCCGTTCTCGTTCTCAAAAGAGTTCGATGAGACGGGGCCGTAGATCGCGACAGGAGCGGCCCTGCCTTCCTGCATGAGCCGAAGGACGAACGGCCCTATGCCGTACGCCCCGTTGGCGGAGTAATACTCGTACTGGCCCGTGTGCAGAGTGGAGTTGCTGGGTGCGGAGAGGGAGACCTGCGGCGGGGCGAACGCGATGCAGGCCGAGCTTATCGGACAGAAGTTTATGCTCCCTATCCCCGTGCCCTGCTGCTCGACCTGGTAGGGCGACGATGTACCGCTGAACACGTCGTCCATGACGTTGACCGCGGTGTCGGCGGACTGCCCGTCCGTCACCAGGATGCCTATCGGGGAGTTGGCGGAGTAGTCGCCGAAGAAGTTGCCGTCGAAACCGTCGACTATGACTGAGTAGTTGTACTGGCCCACGAAGGTGTTGTTGTCTATGGTCGCCGGGACGCTGCCGATAGGGAGGCCGTAGTCGTTGCCGAGGTCAATCCCGACGTCGTTGTCGTAGAGCCTGTTGTCAGAGACGTTGATCCCCGGCGCGGTCGCGTATATCCCGATGCCCTGGCTGCTCGTGAAGTAGTTCCCGTTGTTGGCGGGGTTGTCGTAGCTCGTGTTGGTTATGGTGTTGTTTATTATGGACCCGGTGGCGCCCGCGTACAACGTGACGCTGAGCTGGTCCTGGCTGGATATCCTGCCGTCGCCGTTGACGGTGTTGTTCCTTATCCAGCAGGTGGTGCCCGCGTACTTGCAGCCTATGCCCTGCTTCATGTAGTCCGAGACCCTGTTGTTGCCTATCACGACGTTCGACGTCCCCGGGCTCACGCTGAGGACCTCTATCGCCCCTATCTGGCTCTGGCAGCCGCTCGCGTGGCCGAGGGTGGCGTTGGTGACGTTGGTGCCGAGGATGGCGCCCGAGGCGTTGAGGTAGCTTATGGCGCTGAAGTGGGCGTTGTTGAGGCAGCCGGTGTAGTGGCTGTCCAGGTAGTTCGCCGCCGGCAGCGCCTCGACGTGCACTCCCGATACGGTGGTGTTGATCGAGTTGGAGACCGTGATTATGGAGAAAAGCGTGCTGTTGGAGTAGTGGGCGATGAATACGGCGGGGGTCACGCCCGCGATGCTCGACGGGTCTATCACCGTGTTCGAGGGCCCCGCGCCGACGAGGCTTACCGACTTGTTGGACACGAAGAGCTGCTCGGGGTAGTTCCCGGGACCTATCAGTATCGTGGTGTTCGGTGCGGCCGCGTTTATCGCCGCCTGTATGGCGTTGTTTCCCGCGTTCTCCCCGTTGACCGCCACGGTGTTCGCGGCGCACGAGACCCGGGCCAGCGCGGCAATCAGGAGGCAGGAGATGCAGAGGCAAATGAGGATCCTGGCGGACATGTAGCTCAGCTAATCGGTACAATCAAGGCTTTTATTCTTTTCCCGCGGGCTGCGCTGAAAAAGCCGGCCTTCACCTGTAGATGAGAGCCATCACGGGGCCGGTGTAGTTGGACTTGGGCGCGCGCATCGTCGTCGTCACCTCGTAGAGCGCGTTCGGGTATCCCGCGCACGCAGGCGCTGACGCGACTGTCGAGTTGTACGAGACGAGCTCGAAAGGCGCCATCACCGCGACCTGCGCGGCGCCCGTCCCGGACTGGTTGAACACCACTGTGTAGTTGAACTCCTCGCCGGGCTTGAGCTCGGTGTAGTAGGGGAACGAGAACAGCTCGGCGGCCTGCTTCTGGATCGCGGCGCTCTCTGGGCAGAAGATCTGGTCCTTGGGCACCTGCGTCAGGCCGGTGGCGTTCGCGGGCGACCCCCCGACGTAGAACCTGACGGGCGGGTTGACCACCGTGACGTTCGAGAGGCTATCGTTCAGCATGGAGTACCCTGCCTGGAGGCGCATGTAGCTGCCCTGGAGGCTGACGAAGCTGTTGTCCAGGTAGTTGGCATAGCTCTGCAGCGCGTAGTAGGTCGTGCTGAGGGAGGAGTAGAGGACGCTAGCGTATATCAGGTCGATCGCGAGGAAGACGGCCAGCACGGACGTGATCAAGAGCTTCAGCCTCGTGGGCGCGTCGCCCACGGCAGGCGCGGCCCTCGCCGCCCTGGTCCTCCTTCCCTTTCTCACCCGGGTCCTAGGCATTCTATCGCTTATCAAGCAACGCTCAGGAATTTAAACCTTACCCGCCGCCTGGGCAAGTAATTTTAATCTGCCGTGCATGATATGAACGTGATCCCTTGGTCGACACGGGAACGGAACACTACGCGATGGTCAGGGACATGCTCTCCAGCGACGAGACCGTGGAGCTCGAGGTCGTGGAGCACAGGCTGGGAGGCGCGAAGCTCTTCGACCCCGCCCACGCGTTCGCCACGAACCACCAGATCATAATCGTGAGGCGGAGCCCCTTCGGGTTCCGCAAGGACTACAAGATAATAAGGTACGAGAGCATAACCGAGGTGAAGCTCGAGCGTGGGATAATGTTCGCGAGGGTGCACTTCAGCCTCCAGGGGGAGCAGGAGGCCGAGCCCAACGGGGGGATGAAGTGGCTCGTGGGGCTGAAACCCAGCGATGCCCTGAACCTGCTGCACTTCGTGAACAAGATGGAGGAAAATCCGGTGCAGGTGCACGAGGAGCCGAACGCGCCCTCCGGCGGCGAGAACTGATTTCCGCCCCCTCCCAGCTCAGTTGCGGAACGCGCCGACCAGCCAGCCCAGGGCCACCAGCACTATGCCCACGGCCACCAGCAGAGGCATGTGGTACCACGCCCCGCCCGCGCCGACCACGAACCCGAAGAGCCTGGTCGCGTAGGACTCCGTGTTCACGTACTTGTGGACGTATATCCCCAGCCTGGACTTCTTGTACTTGTAGAGGTCCGCGAACTGGAGGACGAGGATGGAGACCACTATGGCGGGCACGACCGCGACCACTATCCCGAGCGCCAGCTGCTGCTGCCACAGCACGTAGAACGAAAGCAGCCCGAAGCACCAGTCAGTGAGCAGCTTGGCAGGATGAATCTGCTGGTATAACAGCCTCTCCCTAAAATCCATGATTACTAAGTGCCTCTTCACCATTTAATAATGTTTTTTGCGCGCTTGCGATTCAAGTATATGGCGCCCTCAGCGTCGGGGGCCGTCCCGCTTAAATTACCCTCGCTTCCAAGGTTACCCGGTGGTCATGACGGACATGAGGTCCCTCGCGGCGCTAGGCGCCGCGTCAATCCTGTGCGGCTCTGCGGTCGCGCTCAGCGCGGCCCTGCTCTCCCCTCCCCCCGCCCCGACATTGGAGTGCGAGGGCGCCGCCCTCGTCGCGCTGGGTGCAGCCGTGCTGCTCAACCTCCGCGGGATAGGGAGGCTGCGATCGCGCCTGGAGGCGAGGCGCCGGCGCTGAGCGTCATCCCCCCTTTGGGACGTACTTCGCCAGCTCCAGCAGGCCGACCACGGCCAGCGCCTCCGCCGCCACGACGGCGAGCTGCGCGGGGGCTATCGCGACCAGCCCCAGCGCGCCCCCTATGGCCGGGACGTAGACCGCCACCAGGAGGAAGCCGACCGAGACGGCGCTCCATGCGTCTATCACCTTGTTGGAGAGGGCCCCGAGCGCCAGCACGGGCTCCCTGTCGGAGCGGGAGACGAACGCGAGGGCGATGTACCCTATCATCCACGCGGAGAAAGCGAACGTCTGCACCTGCGCCTGGCCCAGGAGAAGCACGTCCTTGGCGTAGAAGTAGGCCACCATCACCGCGGCGAAGAGGGCGAGGCCCTTGACGAGCACGCTCCTCACCAGCCCCCTGTCGAATATCCTGCCCTTAGGGTCGCGCGGGGGCCGGGAGTAGATATCCTTCTCCTTGGGCTCCGCAACGAAGCCCGCCGAGGCGGCGAGGTCCATGAACAGCTCGAGCATGATTATCTGTATCGGGGCGAACGGGAGCGGCAGGAGCAGCAGCACCGGCATCAGGAAGACCAGGACCAGCGCGGTCTTGACCGAGAGGTAGTACTCGATCCCCTTCCTGAGGTTGTCGAAGAACTTCCTCCCCTCGAATATCCCCTGGGCTATCGTGACGTAGTTGTCGTCCGCGAGCACGACGCCGGCCGCCTCCTTGGCGACGTCGGTGCCCTTGATCCCCATCGCTATGCCTATGTCGGCGCCCTCGAGCGCGAGCACGTCGTTTATCCCGTCCCCGGTGACCGTGACGACCCCGCCGCCCTTCTGGAGGGCGCGCATTATGCGGTACTTGTGCTCGGGCGTCGCCCTCGCGAAGACCGAGGCCTCCCCGACCGCCCTGCGCAGCGCGGCGTCCGACATGCCGTCGATCTCCTCGCCCGTCACGACCCTCGCCGCGGGTATCCCCACCTCCTTAGCGACGAACCCGGCCGTGAGCGGATGGTCCCCTGTGACCATGATCGTCCTTATGCCCGCCCTGGTGACGTCGCGGATCGTGCCCGCGACGCCCTTCCTGACGGGGTCCTCGAAGCAGACGAGCCCCGCGAGCTCCAGGCCCCTCTCGAGCCCCTCCATTCCCCCGCCCGCCTCGGAGGCCTTCAGCCTCCTGCGGGCGATCGCGATGACCCTCCTGCCCCTGGAGGTCTCCTCCGCCAGGTTCCTCCTGACGTCAGCGCCGACGCCCCTGCACCTGGCGAACACCTCCTCCGGCGCCCCGCTCATGAAAAGCTCGTAGCCGGCCCCAGCCCTCCTTATCAGTGTCTTGGTCTTCCTCTTGCCTCCCAGGCCCCTCTGCCTGAAGATCGGCGCCGAGGCCCGCACGCCGAGCCGCCCGGCGGCGTCCCTTATCTCCTGGTCCATGTAGGATATCTCGTAATCGGAGATTGCGCCGCTCGCGGCCCCGACAACTTCCTTCATCGCGCCCTTCGGATAGACCGAGGCGATGCGCATCCTCCCCTCGGTTATGGTGCCCGTCTTGTCAGTTATTATCGCGGTCGTCGTGCCCAGCGTCTCGGCGGAGCGCAGGCTCTTCACCAGGAACTTGTTCCTGGAAAGGGTGTAAGACCCAAGTCCCAGAACCATGGTTATGATTATGGGGAGCTCCTCGGGGATCGTGGCGAACGCGAGCGAGAGCCCGGTGAGTATCATCGTCTTGAGGTCCTGCCCGTGCAGCCACCCTATGACCGGGATGATTATCGAGAAGAAGACCGCGATGTAGACCAGCTTCCCCGAGAGCGAGCGCATCTCCAGCTGCAGCCTGGTCCTCGGCGGCCTCACAGTCTTGGCCGCTCCGGCGACCTTGCCGAACCTCGTGGCCGCTCCCGTGACCGTGACGACAGCCGAGCCCTCCCCAGAGGACACGGTCGTGCCCGCGTAGATCCCGTCTCCCCCCGACTTGTCCACGGGCGCGGACTCGCCGGTCAGCGGCGACTCGTCGAGCTGCAGCCCGAGGGACTCCACCACCCTCGCGTCCGCCGAGACCCTCGTCCCGGGCGCGAGCACCAGCAGGTCCCCGGGAACCACGTCCTCGGCGTTCACCTCGATCACCCGCCCGTCCCTCCTGACCTTCGTCCTCGGGGCGGTGATCTCGGCGAGCGAGGCGATGGCCCTGACCGCCCTGAACTCGTTGTTGACCTCGGCCAGGACCAGGGCGACAATCACCGCGAAGATAGTCACCGCGTCCTCGAGGCCTCCCCACACGCTGTAGACCACGCCGACGAAGAGGAGGAGAAGTATCATCGGCTCGGTGACCTCGTGCAGCGCTATGCGCAGGAAGCTCACCCTCTCGGGCTTGTAGATCTGGTTCGGCCCGTACCTGCGCAGCCTGCGCCCGGCCTCGGCGGAGCTCAGTCCTCCGCCCTTCTCGTTAGCCACTCGGATCCCGTCAATCTGTGTATGAAAAGCGCAGGAATAAAAACAGTTCCGATTCCGTCAGGCCGCGTCTGGGTTCGGCATCCGGCCGTAGTAGCGTGCCGCCCTCTTGAGGGCCTTGCGCGTGGCCCTCGGGTAGCCTATCCCGATCCCCTCCGCGAAGAAGGGAACGACGCAGTCGGCGTAATACGCGGCCGTGCCGACCTTCGCCGCCATCCTGTGCTTGAGGTCGAGCGCGTCGTACGTGGAGAAGCCCGAGACGAGGCGCTCGCCCAGCTCCCTCTTCCCCGAGCTCCTGGCATCAGCCTCCAGCGCCTTCTCCCTCCTTATGGTATCGAAGACCTTCCTGACCGATATCGCCCCGCCTGAGGAAACGTGCTCCCTCCTGAAGAACATCAGCTGGGAGATGTGCTGCTCCGGCTCGTGGCCGTCCGCCCCGTGGTACCAGCTCACCGTCTCCCTGAAGAGGTCGCGCGTGGCCTGCGTTATGTGGGGCTTGCCCCAGCGCTCGGCCCTTCCCGCCTCGCCCATGGCGCAACCTATCCTGTAGTTGGCGGAGGTGAGGCCGTTCCTGCACTCTACGTGCACGATCTCCCCCTCCTGCCTCGCCAGCTTGAGCACGCTTATGATGTCCTCTATCTTCATGGACGCTCCCAGCCCGATCCTTTCGAGCACCATCTGCCTCGGATCCCGGCGGGAGAGGCCCGGATGGGGTATGGCGACCTCGGCGAAGTGCCTCGGGTCCCCCGCCTTTTGCTCGAAGACGTCCCGCACTATGTCAAGTACGGGCGCCTTCCTCCTCGGGGGCTCGAATTCCCTGTCGTCGGTAATCACTATGAAGTGCCCGTTCCTGGTGGAGGTCTCGGTGCCCGCGCCGAACCGCACGCCGCCTTCCGCGCCGCAGCGGTCTGCGGCGTCAAGCAGCAGCCGCCACTGCGCGTTGTCCGCGACGTTGTGGTCCGTGACGACCTCGGCCGCGACGCCGCAGGCCCCGAGGAAGTTCGCGAGGTCGGGAATTCTGAATACGCCGTCGTGGGATCCCTCGTAGCCGTTGAGGTCGCCCGCGCTGTGATCGTGTATGCTTACCGCCACGACCTCCGGCTCGCTCACTTTCCAAGCCTTGGCGAGCCGGGTCCTCTCCGCCGCTATCGCCGCGACGGAGGAGTAGAACACGCCGTCCATGGGTCTGGCGAGGCGCCGGGGGGATGGGTCCCTGGACAGCTCCTTCAGGAGCGAGATGGCCGTCTCCGGATTGGAATCAAATCCCTCAGCAGATGACAAAGCAGTAGCTGGCGCTGTTTTGTTCCTCATGGCCTTACCCGCACTAATCCGATGTAACCCCCGTTACCGGTAATATCTCAATGCCGCGCCTTATTAATTTTTTCTGCCAGCCCTTGGCGGCGCCTTCCCCGAGAAGCGCCCCGTGCATTCGCGGATTAACGTTAAATACCTCGGAAGCGTAATAATATCATGAGGAAGGAGGCGACGCTCTACGGCGTCACGAAGGGCGGCGGGGTCGAGTGCAGGGCCTGCGCCAGGCGGTGCAGGATACCTGAGGGAGGCCGCGGTTTCTGCTTCGTGAGGCAGAACGTCGGCGGCAGGCTGTACCTGGCCAATTACGGCGCCCTCTCGTCCGTGCAGGTCGACCCGATAGAGAAGAAGCCATTCAACCATTTCATGCCCGGGACGAGGGTCTTCAGCATGGGCACAGTGTCGTGCAACTTCGGGTGCACCTTCTGCCAGAACCACGAGATATCCAAGATCTCGGAGATGACCGGGGAGGAGCTCTCCCCGGAGCGGGCGGCAGAGCTCGCCTTGGCGAGCGGCTCCCGGGGCATCGCCTACACCTACAACGAGCCCACGATATTTCTCGAGTACGCGCTCGACGTGGCCAGGGAGGCTAAGAAGAAGGGCCTGTTCAACGTCATAGTGACCAACGGGTTCATGACGCCCGAGGCTGTCCGGGCGATGTCGGGGCTGATCGACGCCGCGGTGGTCAACTACAAGGGCAGCGGGGAACGCAAGTTCGCGAGCGCGTACGAGGCGGTGCCATCGAACGAGCCCATAAAGGAGGCCCTTCTCGAGATGCGCGAGGCGGGCATGCACATAGAGATAACCGACCTGGTCGTCCCGCACGACGGCGACTCGCTCGAGGCGTGCGGCGCGCTGATGAAGTGGATATTCGAGAACCTCGGGGCCGACACGCCCGTGCACTTCCTGAGGTTTCATCCCGACTACAAGTCGGAGCTCCCGCCCACGCCGCTGGAGACGCTGGTGGCGCACCACGACGCCGCGAGGAAGTCCGGGCTGAGGTACGTGTACATAGGCAACGCGCCGGGGAACCCCTACGAGGACACCTTCTGCCCCGGATGCGGCGCCGTGGCCGTGGAGAGGGGCCCGCTCTCGGTCATGAGGTGGAACCTCGACGAGGGCGCGCGCTGCAGGAAGTGCGGCGGCCGCATACCCTTTGTGCTGGGAAAGTGAGGACTAGTCCGTTTTACTTGATCGCCGGGATAGGGATTTGAACCCTAAATGCCCGCGAGGGCAACCAGATCTCGAGTTTCGCCGCCAATGGTACTGGCGCGTTACCTGGTTCCGCCATCCCGGCACGCTTATTCATTTGTCAGGGTTAATTAATATTTTTATCTAATGATATCTATTCAACCCGCCCAAGCGGTGCCGTTAGCCATGGGCGCAAAATCCGGGATTAGATGGAGAGGTCTTTCATAAGTGGCGTACTGCCGCGAATGCTGATAATGGTCTTCTTCGTCATACTCTCCGCGGTGGGGATAGTCTTCTCCGTGCTCCTCTTCATGACGGCGACGACCCCCTACATCTACTTCCTCGCGGTCTGCTTCGCGGCGCTCTCCCTGACTTCGGGCTTCCTGAACTTCGTCTCCGCGAACTTCTACTACAGGTCATACTTCTACGACAGCTACCTGGAGGGCCTCAAGGCGCGCCTCAAGCCGGTCCGGAGCTACCCCACCGTCGCGGTGGCCATGCCAGTGTACAACGAGGACCCGAGGATGGTCGAGAAGAACTTCAGGCGCCTCCGGCAGCTCGACTACGACAGGGGCAGGATCAGGTACTACCTCCTCGACGACTCCACGAACGCGAAGACCCGAGAGGCGATGGAGCGCATAAGCCGCGCCAACGGCGCGACGTACCTGCGAAGGGAGGAGAGGAAGGGCTTCAAGGCGGGCGCGCTCAACAACCTCCTAGCGCAATCGAAGGAGGAGTTCATCGCGGTATTCGACGCGGACGAGTACCTGACGGACACCAACTTCCTCAAGGAGACGATACCCTACTTCCAGGACGAGCGCGTGGCTTTCGTCCAGACCGAGAAGAGGTACGCCAAGGGCACCTTCTTCTCGGACAGCATCGACCTTTTCGACGCCATATTCTTCAAGTTCATACAGACCTCCAGGGCGCTCAACGGGACGGCCATATTCGCTGGGTCCTGCGGCACGATAAGGAGGTCCGCGCTCGAGGAGATAGGGGGCTTCCCTGAGTACGTGACCGAGGACACCTTCTTCAGCTTCGAGTCGGACATGAACTCGTTCACCAGCGTCTACCTGCCCAAGGTCTACGCCCTCGGCCAGCCGCTCCTCACATTCACCGAGCTGGCCAGGCAGCAGTGGCGCTACAACTACGGGGACACGCAGTTCCTGGCGTACCTGTTCAAGGTTTTCAAGGGGAGCCCGGCGGAGAAGAGCCGCGGCCTGCCTGCGTCGTCGAAGATAGACTACGTTGCGCACGGGTTCGGTCTCAACTACCTCTCGGTGGTGCTGATACTCTTCTCGGTCGTATCCATGCTGCTCGTGCTCGCGGCCGCGACGCCCTTCGCGTCGGTCTCGCTCAAGGAGCTGCTCCTGGGTGAGTACCCGCTGCTCAACCTCGAGATCCTGGCCTCCGCGGCTTTCGTGATAACGATCATCACCCCGGCGGTGATCACCAAGGTCTACTTCGGGTCGTTCTCGAAGGGCCTCATGATATTCGTGCTCAACTTCGCCCTGTCATTCACCCGGCTCAAGGCCGCCCTGGCGGCGGTCCTGCACAACAGCCCGGTCAGGGGATGGATAAAGGGGGACGGGACCGCGCGCGGCGCCAAGCTGCGCTCGTCGTTCAGCAACTCCCTCGCCGAGCTGTCCTTCTCGGGGGTCCTGCTGGTGGCGGGCATCGTCGCGTTCTTCGCGAGCAACGTCTTCGGGGGCCTCTGGATGCTCTGGTACTCGGTGCTCTACGGCTCGACATTCTTCTTCTTCTTCAAGTACGGCTGACGTGATGCGATGATATACTTCAAGAGATACGAAACCGAACACGGCTCCGTGCTGGCGATGTGCGACGAGGAGCTCATAGGAAGGGTCCTCAAAAGGGACAAGGTGATCCTGGATCTCGACAGGTACTCCTCATTCTACAAGGGGGAGCTGATCAGCGAGGAGGACGCCTCGGCCAGGCTGGCCGGGGAGAGGATATACTCCGCCAACATCGTCGGGGAGCGGTCCATAAAGATAGTGGTGGACCACGGCCTGGCGCAGCCGTCCGACGTGACCTCCGCGGAGGGCGTGCCCTTCGTGCAGATATTCGTGCTCGTGTAGCCCGCCGCTTCCCGGCTAGGACTTCTTCAGCTTGAGTATCGCTTCGGCGATGTCGCCCCTCGACTCCTCCAGCGTCTTGCGCACCAGCGCCGCGTCCTGCTCGCCGGTCTGCTCCTGGACGAACTTCACGTCGTCGTCGCTTATCTCGAGCGGGGCATTGTCGACCTCGCTGACGTCGCCGTTCACCTGGAAGGTCTTCATCCCCTGCCCCTCTATGAGCGTGACATCCGGGCTCTCTATCACTATGTCCTTGCCGTCGCACTCTATGACGACCCTCCTGCAGGCGATGTTAGTGCTCTTTATGCCTAGCCTCTCGAGCATACCCTTCATCTGCCTCGGGTCCATATTCGGGAACATGATTGCACCGGGTAGAATGGGCGGGCAAAAGTTAAATAGATTTGGCGGGCCCGATCTGGCCGCGGGGCAAGGCATAAAAAATCCAGCTCCGAATCCCTCTCATGGACAAGGAGCTAAGGGATTACCTGGCCAAGAAGGTGGAGGAGAGCCGCAACCTGCAGGAGTTCCTGGACAGGCAGAGGAGCCCCCAGGAGGCCGCGTCGCTCGAGGGCTACGGGCAGGCCGCGTCGGTGGTGCTCATAGCCGCGACGACGCTCGAGAGCACCCTGGACTACCTGATAATGGGGCAGCTCACTGTGCTCGACTCGGCGGAGATGAAGTACCTCGTGGAGGGCGACGACGTGGGCGTCAACCAGAAGATGCGCTTCCTCCAGTTCGCCGGGGTCATAGACGGCGAAGACTACAGGGACCTGCGCGTCCTCTTCGACATACGCAACGCCTTCGCGCACCAGTTCTTTGGCAGGATGGACCTGCGCAGGCTATTCTCAAGGATGGGCTCCCTTAAGATCCAGGACGCCACATCCAAGGCGATGCCCGACGGCCCTGACAAGTTCCTCTACCTCGCCAACTTCCACGCGCGCAGGCTCCTGGAGCGCAGCAGGAAGCGGATCGCCAGGGAGAAGTGAGGGCCGCAGCGCGGCCCCGACGCAGCCCGCCCAAGGCTCGCGCTGAGGGGCAAAAAAAGAAAAAGAAGAAAAAAAGAAAAGAGAAAGGGAAGAAGCCCTTATCTCCTTGACCTGGACTTCGCCTTGGGCTCGGCCTTCTCCTCGGACATGTCGCAAGTGCACAGCGAGGCGACCTGCGTCCCTACGTACGCCAGAGCAAAGCCCAGCAGCGCGAGAAGCAGCATCGGGGACCCGATCGTCAGGGCGACGAGGGACACTCCCGCGGCGACCGCCGCAAGCTTGGCCTTCTTTCCGTGCCCGCATCCGCATCCACAGCCGCATCCGCAGCCGCAAGAGTCGGCAGAGTTGAGGTTGGAGAAGCTCACGAAGAACAGCGCCATCGACCCTATCGTCGCCGTCCCTATGAAGAACGGAAGCCACATCCCTGCCCCTCCCCAGACTCCGTTAGCCAGGTTCTGCAACTGCCCGCTTATGAGCCCCAGCGCCACGAATAGCATCATCACGCTTCCGGTGAATTCGAGCACGAAGGCTCCCCAGTTCCACATTGCCTTACTCATTATACCACGCTTAATACACTGATGCAAGATTTTTAAGAGTATCTCTGCCGCGGGGCGAGTTGGACGGGAGACGAAGTCGGGCTACGACGGCACTTCGATTGGGGTCTTGGAGGCGTCCGACGGCATCCCTCCCCAAGGCGCCGGACAGCGGCCGTCACTGTCCTTCACGAGTCCCATATTGCGCGTCCCGGGGCTAGACCGTTATCGTCCTGTACACGCCCTTCTTCTGCTTCTCGACGCCGCCGAGGTAGGCGTCCGCGCACTCCTTTGAGCAGAAGCGCCTGTTCCCCAGCACTATCCTGGTAAGGTCGGGTATCCTGTATCCGCACCAGTCGCACGTCCTATCGTGCGCCTCAAACTCAGCCCTATCCACCCATCATCACCAATTTACCCTGGCACGTAAGGAAGAAAAAGCTATTGTGCGAAAAGTTGTATTTCTTGTAGGAAGAGCGTCAGATGGACTTGGCGGGATTCGAACCCGCAACCTCCTCGTTGCAAACGAGACGCGCTACCGTTGCGCTACAAGCCCGCAAACTATTCTGTCGCTCTTGTTTTATAACGCTTTTCGCTGGCGCGCTTCCGATATTCCCAATACCTTTAAATAATTTTCCTATATAATCAAAAGTGCGATTTAAGCACAGGTCGATGACCATGGTGAAAAAACTAGAAAACGCCGCAGACAGCGATGAAGACGACGATGACGAGGACTTCGACAACGACTCGGACGACGATGACGAAGACTACGACGAGACGGACGAATTCTGATTTTCCCATTTGGCGCAGTTCCCTGCTCCTGCGGGCCCGACGGCCCGCTTACTCCTTTTATTGCTGTTCTTCCCTGATCCCCACCGGATTTATCGGGGCGTTGCTGGCGATGACCCTTTTCCTGACCCTATAGTCGGCCACGACCCTCGCCGCGTAGTAGGCGCCGAACGTCGCAGCCGTGGGCAGGATCAGGGCCGCCGCCTCCACGGGCGCGGCAGTGTACCTGGCGGCGAGCCTCGCCCTCGCGTCATTGAAATCGGCTTTCGCGTTCTTGACCCTCTCCTCGATCTTGACCCAGCTGCTCACATCCTCCTTCGCGCGAAGCCTCTCGAGTTCCTCATGCCTCTCCTTTGCCTTTTGCTCTATCTTTGCAATTCGGTCCGCCGTGGACTTGGATGCCGTCTCGGCAGCCGACAGGATCGGGGCTCCGATGCTGCCCAGGATGCTTGCGGCCTTGATGGAATTCGCACCCCCGGCTGAAGCGGTTACTGCCGCCTCCTCCAGGCTCTCCGACATGCCGTTTTTCACCTTGTCCGTGAGAGCGGCGACGGCGGAGCTATCCGGGGCGTACTTGCCCTCCCTGCTGCTGTACCTTACTATTTCCTTAGTTATCGCATCAGCCTTATTTTTCGCGCTCATCCCGACGGTCTCGTGTATGTTTTTGATCATGCCGTTCAGCGTCTTCAAGTTTGCGACGTCCTGCACCCTGCTCTGCACCCGGGCGGCATGGCTTTCCACGAACTCGGGACCCACCCTATATCCCGCTTTCTGCAGGCTCACCGCCCTTGTGGCGGCGCTCGAGAGGAGGCTATTGTGGATGTCTTCCGCGGCCCTGACCTCCTCTATGCGGGTGGCGCCCTGTATTCCGAGCCTGTTCCTCAGCACGTTCATCTGCTTTCCCGCCTCCATCCTAGCCTCTTCCTCCTTGTCCGCTATCTCCTTTTTGGAGAGCTTGTGCAGCCTTATCTCCTTCTCGCTAACCATGCTCTCCTTTTCAAGTTCCTTCGTCAGGCCGTAGTACGCTTTGGTCTTTCCCACGAGGTTCTCGGCCACGACCGCCTGCCCCGCCGCCAATCCCGCCGACTTCATCGACATCTTGACCCTGCCCGTCCACTTGGTCTCGGCCTGGCCGCTGCCCCTGGAGTTGGGCTCCAGCGGTGTGTTTCCCTTTTCCTGCGCCGACTTGGCCAGGCTCTCCTTCTGCGTCGCCTTGATGCCCCTTATCGCGCCGAGCGTGACGCTCCCCTTGACGATCTTGTTAAGGGCGTTGCCGAAGCTGCGGCCGGGCGTCCTTCCCCCCGTGAACGCCGAGTTCTTCATCATGGAACCCCTGGTGCCCGCCAAGCTGGCCGCTCCGGCAATGAAATCTATCCCGAAAAGCTTCATCGCGTTCCAGCCCCTGGTGAGGCCGGCCGCCGCGGCTATGAGCACTATGACGATGAGGAGGGGCACCAGCGCGTCTACCGCGCCGAAGGTCAGAAGCACCCCCACGAGTCCCAGCACCATGCCCATCGCTATGACTTGTGCCGTTCATCCTATAAATATATATCCTCGGGGTACGGCGGGCGATAACGCCGCACCCCCCGCCGCCGGATATCGGCGATTGTCTAGGGGAGGCCGTTTTCCCGCAAAGTAATATAAATGACGGAACGCACAAGCTAAAACAGGGGTATTCATGGCTCATAAATCTAAGGACATGGGCAAGACGAGCGCCATCACGACAAGGATACACGGCGATGTGAAGGGCGACCTGGAACTCATCAACAGGGTGAACGCCAACCTGAACAAACTGAGGAAGAGGGTGGTCTTCGACGCGGAGCAGGGTAAGATAGCCAATGAATTCTTGAAGAGGTCCGGGCAGGACGAGCTCTCAAAGGCCATCGCGGAGGGCCACGCCCTGGCCGCAGGCGACAAGGAGAAATTTCTCAATAAATACACCGAGCCGGTCCTAGACGAATCAGGGAAGCAGGAGCGCGACGGATCCGGAAACCCTGTGCTTGGACCGCGCACGAACGAACTCACCAAGTGCAAGGACGAGATGTTCACGGAGACGAAGCGCCACGTCGAGGCGATGGAGAAGCAGGCTTCCAACGCAATCCTTTTCGGGAACCCCGTCCGCAAGGACCTGGACAAGCTGCGCAAGGCGGACGCCTTCCTCGAAGAGCTGGTCGGGGAGATATACTCGAAGAGCTGGTCAGGGCACGCCTCGGCGGCTGTGTCGGAGGCGATGGGGAGGGGCATGGAAACCTCGGTCAACGACCTGTTCGCCAACCTCAAGGATGTCGACGTAACTGAGATGGTCAAGCAGCTGGAATACCACGCCGTGGCCGCGGCGGCGTTCGACGGGGCTTTCAACATCATCAACGCGAAGAAGGCATCCGGCACCGACGCCATGAATGCCGTAGCCGACGGCATAGAGTTCCTGCAGAAGCAGAATTTCTCCGATTTCGGCAAGGTGGACACGCGCATAACCTCTGTGAGCCTCCAGAAGGTGATGGACGAGATCAAGAATCCCCCCGTCACCGCCAAATCGAAGGAGGCGGATCCCATCAATAATGAGGCCAAGAAGACCGCCGAGACGATATTGGGAAAGGAGCTGACCGGCCACTACAAGGAGAGGAAGGACGCCCTCATCAAGGAGATCGACGCGCTAGAGCCCAAAGACAAGGACCTCGACGCAAAGCTGGAGAAGGTGAACGCTGAGATGGTGCTCCTCTTCGGAGAGCTGCACGTGCTGACTGAGATTTACCTGAGCCGCGAGAACCAGAACGACCTCTATTCGGTGCAGAAGGCCATCAATGCCGCCGCGACGCAGAAAGCCAAGGAGCTCAAGCGCAAGGTGGTCGAAGTGAAGCCCGACGAGGCGCACAAGAAGGAACTGCGCGAATATTTGAACAACGAGGTGGCAGAGGTGCAGAAGCCGCTCAAGGACTCGATCATGAAAGTGTACTCCGCCGCAATCGAGTCGGCTGCGACCGCCGAGGGAATCAGCAAGGACGAGGCTGACGCTAGGGCAAGGGCATACCTCGACGAGTACCTTAAGAAACTCGAGGCCCTATGGAACGCGAAGAGGGAGGCGGCGCTGAACCGGCTGGCCGCGGATACTATTAGCAAAGAGCCCGCGCCGGCCTGAAAGGCGGCCCCGCGGCCGCTATTCCACATGTGCATGAATGCAGCTGGCGCGCGGGATTCTGCTATTTCTTGTTCCCTTTCCTACTGGCTTTCTTGGTTCCCCTCTTCATAGCGCCCTTCCCCTTCGGCTTGCCCTTCCTGAGCAGCATCAGCGCCACGGCCGCCACGACGGCGACGACCACCACCTCTATCCCGAGGTTCCCGTAGTTGAGCTCGAATAGGCCTATCTCGAACTGGGTGGTCGTCTGGTTGGGCGCGTAGTAGTAGTTGAACTCGTTGCTGGTCATGACCTGGCCTCCCGAGTCGACGTCGTTCTCCGAGAGGGAGAGGGGCGCCTGGGTCACCGAGATGGGCTGGGGGCTCGGCCAGCCGTAGTAGACCGCCTCGATCTGGTCCTGCCTGCTGCCGCACGCCGTTATGATCGTGTTGAAGTTCCCGTTCGCGTCGGGGTGCACTATCGCGAAGAGCCCGAGCTGCGAGGTGCACTCGCCGGTGCCGTTGGCGTAGATGGGCATGCAGAACTCCTCCTTGCCCGCGCCGTTCTCGGGGCAGGTCGTCGAGAGCCCGCCGCTGCCGTACACGTTGCACGGGGTCCAGCTCTTCGCCAGCAGGCTGTTCGGCGGCGGGTTGCACTGGCCGATCGAGTTGTACGCCGCGGAGAACGTCAGCTGGGCGGAGTTGGCCTCCCTGCCCACGTAGTTGGGGTTGGACTGGATGCAGTTTAGCTTGTCCGCCAGGCCGTTTACCGTGTATGCGCAGGCCACCGCGTCGAGCGGGTCGGTCAGCGGGTTGTAGCTGACGTAGTTGATGTCGCTGTCGTAGTAGAGGTAGACGCTCTGGTCGCCCGGCAGCGGAGTGAAGGTCGTCCCGAAGTTCGAGTAGGAGCCGATGTTTCCCGACACGTCCAGGACGCTCTGGTTCGAGTTGGCCTGGTCGACCTCCGCGCTGACGTTGAGCGCTATGGTCACAGGGTTCGCCACGTCCACGTCGAGCGGCGCCATTATCCTGTTCCCGAACCTGTCCTCCATGACGTATACGAGCCTGTGGTACCCCAGGGCGTTGACCGTGGCCCCGTTCTGGACCCACTGCGAGCTGTTGAGGTACAGGTAGAGCGGGTTCTGGTAGGCGACCGCCTTGTACAGGTCGAACACAGAGAGGAAGTGCGGCAGGCCGACGACCTGGTAGAGGAACGCGAGCGCGTTGCTGGTCGGCACGGCCTCCTGGCTCTGCGACGCCGCCGCGAGCGAGGCGCTGTTCGGTACGGACGTCCCCACGGCCTCGAGGGTCGCGTAGCCGCCGCCCGCCGCGCCGCCGTAGCCAGGCTGGGTGTAGGAGTCGACGTAGTACTGGTACAGCCTGGTGGCGTTGAGGACCGCCTGGCCGTTCGCCGAGCAGTCGCCTCCCGGTGTGCAGTACGTGCCGTTCACGTAGATGCTGCCGAAGAGCCTGTTGTTCTGGAGCGTGTAGAGTATGTCCTTGGGCACTATGGCCCCCGCGTCGGACATGTTGGGGACGTACAGGGAGCCCATCTGCGCGTTCAGCAGGTAGGTGTCCCCTCCCTCCACGATCGCGGCCAGCTGGTTGGACTGGGTGCTGACTATGGCGTAGCTGTAGACCGTGTTGGTCTCGGGCTGGTTGTAGAACCCTTGGTTCGCCTTCAGCAGGTCCTTGTTGTCGCTCTCGGGAGGAGTCGTCCACGGGCAGTCAGCTCCCTTGTGGACATCCACCGTGCAGGGTATGTTGCAGGTCCCGCTCCCCGTCTGGCAGTCGCACGGGCAGGTCACGGTGGTGGTGTAGGACTTGCTCTGGTCGATCCTGCCGCCGCTCCAGTCCTGGCTCAGCTGGTAGGTGTACTCGTAGGGCACCATCACGTAGCCCCCGACCGAGCTCGTCAGCTTCAGCGAGGTCGGCAGGAGGGAGGACGATGACGCCACGGCCGAGCTGGCGGTGACGTAGAGGTCCTGGCTCACGGTGTCCTGGCCGGCCACCTGCGCCGTAACCTTGTACGTGCCCGTGCCCATGCTGGCGATCTCGTCGCAGGCGCCGCCCGATGTGGGTATCACGTAGTTGGCCGAGCCCGCGCCAGTCGAGCCGCCGACCGCGCCCCCGCCGGGCCCGTAAAGCGTGAGCGTGACTGAGCCGGCGCCGTTGATCGCGTTGGCGACCAGCAGGTCGCCCGTGCATATGGCGCCCCCGCCGGACTGCGCTATGTCGACCACCGGGCTCTGGAGGACCAGGAGGGGCGCCGCCCTTATCGTGAGCGTCTCGGTCCCGCTGGCCGGCGTGGTAGTCAGCGTGTTGGTGTCCTCGACGTAGACGGGGTACTTGCCCGGGGGAGGGCAGTCGGAGGTGGACTGGGTGGGGCTGCTGCAGAGGGTGTAGACCGCGGTCCCCGTGCCCTGCGCCATCACCGACCCGTCGAAGAAGACCTGGACCTCGTCGGTGGCGACCCCCGCCTTAGCGGTTATCACGTCGGTCTGGCCCCATTCCGCGGGGTACTGCTGTATCGTGAGCGACGGGGGCCCCGCGTCGTAGAGGGCGTTGGAGGTGCAGCCCTGGCCGCTGGAGAGGGAGCTCTGGCATCCCTGGGCGGTGGGGCTCGACGGGTATGCCGAGGCCACCTGCTCCCCGAAGCTGAGCGACTGCGCCCCGCCCACGCTCTCGATGTACTCGAGGGGGTTGGGGAAGGAGTACACCGGCCCGGAGATGTCGCTCCCGAGCTCCGCGAGGTACTTGCATCCCGCGCCGGTGTTGCCCTTGTCGCCGGCGTCGGTCGTGTAGCACGCGTAGGTCGGCTGGCCCTGCAGCACCTTGGTGTAGTTGAGTATGTTCAGGTTCGCCGTTATCAGCGACGAGTACGACGAGGGGTTCGAGGCGCTCCCGCACGGGAAGATCCCGAAGCTGGCCTGGCAGAGGATGTTCCCCAGCGCGATCGAGAGGAAGCTCGACGCCGCGCTGGGCTGCTGCAGGAGGATGTCCATCGTCCCGTTGAAGTTGACCGTGAACGAGGCGCCGCTGATCTCCCCGTCGGACACGGAGAGCTTGGGCCCGACGGGCGCGTAGCCCCCTGTGTACGTCGCCGGGAGGTCGCTGGGGTTGACGGTGCACGAGGACGAGGAGCAGAAGGTCACCTCGCCCCCGCCGCTCGGTACGATGTCCGCGGAGAGCACCCAGCCGTACGGCGGGTAGCTGTTGCTGACGTACTGGCCGGTGGACAGGGTGTAGTAGGTGCTCCCGCCCGAGCTCTTGGAGTCGCACGCGTACTGGGTCCCTATGTCGGTGGTCTGCCAGATTCCCGGGAGGTTGCACTTGCTCACGGAGGGCTGGCAGTCGCCCCCGCAGGTCGGGAGCTCCGTCGGCGCGCCCACCACGGGCGTGCCGTCCTTGTAGCAGGTGTCGACGTCCGCCTGGACCGCGCCCGAGCCGCTCCCGAACGCAGGGTTCGGGCAGGTCTGCGTCTGCCACACGTCGTCGGAGAGGGTCGGGTCGATCGGCAGGCTTGAGCCGGTCGCGTTGATGACCCTCACAGTCAGTATGTCGAATTTGGTCCCCCCGCCGAAAGTGCACGTGACCAGGCAGCTCTCGGCCGCGCCGGCGACGCCCCTCCAGTCGTCAAGGACGTAGAGATAGCCGTTCACGTCCTGCAGGCCCAGCGGGTGGTGGAACAGGTTGCTGTCGAGGTCCTCGCTCGGGTTGGCGTTGTTGCCGCCGCTGGAGACGTCAGGGGTCGGGATCCCGCTGGCCCCCGAGCCGTCCATCGCGACGCCGTATGGGCCCCCGTTGTGGAGGTAGGCCGTTATGTTGAGCATCGCCGCGCCATACCCTCCGGCCCCCGAGCCGCTGCTGTAGGTCAGGTTCATTATGTAGTCGCTCGCGAGGGTGGTGCCGGAGAACACGTACACCGCCCCGTCGTTGGGGTTGGCGGCGAAGACCAGCCCTCCGCTGGGGGAGGCGGCGACCTCCGTGAGCGCGCTGATTCCGGAGCTCTCCGACCAGCTCACCGGAGTGCTGACCTCGTTTATCTCCGAGGGGGTCAGCGTGTTGGTGACCTCGACTATCGCGGGCCAGCCCGAGCCGATGACCGCGCCGGTGGAGCCCGCCATGAAGACGTCTCCCTTGTCGTCGATGCTCATGCCGACCGGGACGAACCCGCCCAGCTTGCCCGCCGCCGCGAGCTGGCTGTCGTAGCCGCCCTGGGTGAGGAGCTGGTTTATGTTTATCGTGCCGACCACGTACAGCGAGTTGCTCTGCATCGCTATAACGTTGGCCCAGTAGCCGTTCCACTCGCTGTTCCACTGGCTCTCGGAGTACGCGTCGGGGATCCCGGTCGGCTGGTAGTTCGAGGCGTTGAAGTCTCCCTGCGGCACCGGCTTGAGGATGGTGATCCAGTAGGTGCCCGAGGGCTTGGACTCGTTCAGGACGTATATGTCCCCGCTCGGGGCTCCGCTGATGGCGATGATGGGGCCCACGACGTTCGGGTTGCCCACGCCGAGCTTGGTCATGGTCGACGGCCACGCGGGCGCCGTGGAAGGCGCGGCGTCGAGGCCCTCCTGGAGGACCGTATTGTCGCCCAGCGCGCCGTCGGGTAGCGCAAGCGCGTAGCTGTTCTGGTAGTTCAGCATGGTGGCGCCCGGCGTGTTGACCGGGAACATCTCCTCCGTGTTGGCAGGGGAGTGGTAGTTCCACGGGCTGAAGACGTCGTAGGACCACGACATCTGCTCCCCGCTGGTGGAGGGTATCTCAGAGTTGAACGTGAAGTAAGGCACGATCTCGGAGTTCATCTGCTGCTCCTGGCTGCCGTCGCTGGAGGTCACCTCGTTGAAGGGGATGTAGAAGTTGCTGACCCCGCTGAGCCCGGTGGTCTCGCTCAGCGTGTAGCTTTCGCTGCACGAGTAGGAGGTCGTCCAGTCGCAGCACTGCTGCAGGCACGGGGCCGTCCACCCGTACGACGTCTGGAGGTTGGTCTGTGTGGACGTCTGCGAGTCCGGCTGGGCGTTGGAGAAGTCGGCGAACTGCGCGGTCCAGGTCCAGACGGAGTGCTGCCCCGATGCGGGGATGGGCTGGAAGATGTACCTGTTAGTCCCGAACGCGCTGGACACGACGCCGCCCGCCGCCCCGCCGATCATCGGCGAGTAGGCGAGGTCGTTCATCGAGAGCGCCGCAGCGCCCAGCACAGTCAGGTGGGGGTTGTTTATGACCGCGTCGGCGAAGCTTGCGTAGACATCCCCCATGATCGGAGTCTCCGTCTCGATGCACCCGTTGAGCGATGGGTTCGTGAGCTCGTTGCAGTTGCCGCTCCAGGTGTAGGTGAACTGGCCGGTATAGTACTCCCCGACGATCGCGCCCACCCCGGAGAAGTCCGTCTCGAGCTTGACCGTGGTAGCGAGGACCGAGGACGCCAGGGGCGTGCAGGCGTCGCCCGCGACGTATGGGTAGACGCCCGTGAAGGGGTAGGTGTAGAAGTAGCTCCTGTCCGTGGGGCTCAGTTCGGGGGCCATCGGGCACGTCAGCAGCTCAAGCGAGTTCTGGACGTTGTAGTAGTTGACTGAGTTCGCGGGGGAGACGTCGTAAGGCCCCGACCTGCCCGATGACGAGAGGGCGGAGCCGGACTGGTAGTCGGTGTCGAACGTGTCGACAAGGTAGCACGAGGATATGACGCTCCCCCCGCCGGACCCCGTGCCGTCGGCGGTCGTGCTGCTCGAGCAGCCGGAAGTCGAGGTGCCCACGTTGCAGTAGTTGCTGCAGCCCGGGGCGCTCGCGCTGGAAACTGAGCCTCCGCCGCCCGAGCCGGTCGACTGCATTATCGCGACCACCGGATCCGAGGGCACCGCGAAGGTGAGTGCGCACGTACTGGATTCGACGGAGAACGAGGTTATCTCGCTCCACGATCCGCCGCTGAGCGCGTAGGGGGCGACCCCGGCGGACGGCACCGAGCAGGGGAAGCCCACCGTCGCCTCGGTGCTGGTGCTGGCCTGGGATGAGACCTCTATGTCCACCGCGGCCAGCTTGTTGAGGCCCGAGGGAGCGGCGGGGGAGGAGAACATCGCGTCGGCCACGCTTACCGAGGCGGCCTGCGCGGTCGGGGAGTCCGTCTGCACCGTCACCGATACCCCGAGGCTGGGGAAGTCGGCCACCATCGGCTGCACCTGCGACACCTGCGAGGACGTGCTCAGGCTCGTCGAGGAGACCGTGTTCGAGTCGCAGTCGGTGGATTGCGCCGGGTAGTTGCACAGCGTGTTGGAGGCGGTGACGCAGATGTCGTTCCCCACGTAGTAGCATCCCTTGGCGCACGCGGAGCAGTAGCCGCCGACGCAGTACGTGTCCGAGGAGCCGCACGGGCAGTTCGCGTCCGAGGAGCAGGCGGCGTCGGAGGCGCCCGAGATTACCGTGACGGGGATGGAGCACGCGGACGAGGGCGGCTGGGCGGCGCAGGCGCTGCCGTCCGGGTTTTCGCATATACCGTTCGCCGTGTCGTACTCGCATCCTTCCGGGCACAGCGAGCACTGCCCGCCCGCGCAGAACGTCAGGCCCGAGCTGCAGCAGTCCGCGTCCGAGCCGCACGACCCGGACGCGTCGAACAGGACGCGCTGCGGCGAGTTGGGGGCCGCGGCGTAGGCCACCGCCAATGCCTGTGTGGCGCCCGCGCGGGCCCCCGCGGAAGCGGCGAGGCAGAAGACTGCCAGCGCGGCGAGGAATGCGAACAACGCGGAGCATAGGAGAATGGATTTGCCAGCAGCGTTTCGCCTTCGCATACAAACGCTATATCTCTATACGTCAACATATAAATAAGTTTCAAGGGACGTGTCGGCGCGCCAGTGCCGCGCGGATTTTGGGTATATAAGCGTTAACGATTATGTCTAATTGGAAGTGATGGATTGAAGCTCGCGATAGCGCAATCGAACCTCACGCTGCTCGGCGGTGGCGAGAAGGTGGTGCTCAAGGTGGCCCAGCACTACGGCGCGAAGATATACACCGCGGAGTACAACCCCAAGACCACCTTCCCCGAGTTCAGGGACCTGGACGTCGAGGTGATCGGGTCCAAGTCCGCCGCGGGGATCCTCCCCTACGGGAGGGTCGCGCAGGGGCTGAACTACGGCCTCTCCTTCTACAACTTCAGGATGAGGGACGACTACGACGTGATAAACGCCCACATGGCCCCGAGCCACTGGATAAGGAACCGCAACGAGAGGGTCGTATGGTACTGCCACACGCCGCTGCGGGACGTCTACGACCTCTACGAGTTCAGGCTCTCCCTCAAGAAGCCGCTGCAGAGGCCGATCTACATGCTCGGCGCGCACGCGGTCAGGCTCATGGACAAGGGGGTCGTTAGGAAGCTCGACTACATCTTCGCGAACAGCGCCAACACGCAGTCCAGGGTGACGAAGTACTACGGGAGGGACTCGGAGGTCCTGAACGGCGGGGTCGACTACGAGCGCTACAGGGACGGGGGCGACGGGAGGTACTTCCTCTACCCGTCGAGGATCTCGCCCAACAAGAGGCAGGAGTACGCGATACGCGCCTTCGAGGCGTTCAAGAGGAGGAGGAAGGGCTACAGGCTCCTGATAGTCGGGCCCGTCTCCAAGGACAGGCAGTTCTCGTCATACTACCGGGACGTAATCGCCCCGCTCGCGAAGAGGGTGGGCGACGTCGAGATACTCGGGGGCGTATCCGACAGGAGATACGTCGAGCTCCTGTCCAGGGCGACCGCCGTGCTCTACCCGCCGATCAACGAGGACTACGGGCTGGTCCCCCTGGAGGGGATGGCCAGCGGCAAGCCGGTGATCGCGGCCAACGAGGGCGGGCCGAGGGAGACGATAGTCGACGGGAAGACGGGCTTCCTGGTGGACGGCGAGGCCGAGATGGCCGGCAGGATGCTCTACGTCGCGGACCACGACATGTCCAAGATGGGCAGGCTCGGGAAGGCCAGGGTGAGGGAGAGGTACTCGTGGAAGAGGTTCTTCAGGGTCTTCGACGCCAGGATCAGGAAGGTGGCCAAGGGCAAGTAGCTCGAATCGCGCTCACTTTCTGACCTTCAGCCCGATCCTCCTGAATATCGAGCCGTAGATCCTGTTGACGCTCGAGACCATGAAGTTGTCCATGTTGCCCCTGTTGCGTATGAAGGACGACTTCCTTTTGCTCCTCAGGATCTCGACTATCTTCCTCGGCAGGTCCTTCTCGTCCCCGACGACGCACATGCTCCTGACCTCCTTGGGTATCGGGGTGTATGAGGGCAGGACCACGGGCGTGCCCAGGGAGATGCTCTCCACGCAGACTATCCCGAACCCCTCCCTCTCGGACATGTGGAGCATGAGCGCCGAGTCGCTTATCGCCCTGTAAAGGTCGCGCTTGTCCTCGTAGAAAGGCAGCAGCTTCACGGTCCCCGAGAGGCCCAGCCTGCGCACCCGCTCCTTTATGCCCTCGAGCTCGGGGCCCTTGCCTATTATCACCCCCTCCACGTCGGGCACGATCTCGCTCACCGCCTTCACGGTGTCCAGCCACTTGTCGAGCCGCTTCTCCTTTATGAGCCTGCCCGAGTAGATTATCCTCCTGCGCTGCCTGCCCCTGGCCGCCTTCGCGATCGATTCCATCTCCGCGCCCTCTATGCACGGGGCGTAGGTGGTTATCTTCCCCCTCGCCACGCCCCTGTCGACGAGCTTCTGCGCGGTCACGCTCGAGTCGGAGACGTAGGCGTCCGCCATGTTTATCACCATGTTGGCGTACAGGTCCGCGGCGTAGCCGAACGGCCAGCCGATGTAGCTCAGCCAGTAGTCCCTGTCCCAGACCTCCGCCACCTCGAGGACGAGCTTCGAGCCCCTCAGCTTGCAGTAGAGCCACAGGAGGGGCACGTGGATGATCGGGAAGTAGTTCCCCACCACCACGTCGAAGTCGTAGTCGAAGAGCCTGAAGAGCCCCACGGAGTACAGGATCGCCTCGCGTATCGATCTCCTGCCGTGCCTGTAGAGCTTGTCCCTGTCCACGCCGTGGCGGGCGTGGTACCTCACCTTGTTGTACTCGAAGTCCCAGCCGGGCATGCCCGGCCACTTCGTGGTGAAGAAGTGCACCTCGTTCTCCTTGGCGAGCTCCCTGACCTCGTTGTAGTTGAGGACCTCTATGCCGCCCACGTGCCACGGGTACGGGACGTCGTATGCGAAGGCTATGCGCATGGTATCTCCGGGTTCTGCGGACTATCTACGCTGGGCAACCTTAAAAAGAATTCCGACATGCGCGGCGCCCCGGCCCGGACCGCCCAGCCCCCTTCCCCACCCCCCCATAAATTTAATAGCTTAATCCTCGTGTTGTTACGCAGTAGTGGTTAGATGGCGAAACTTGTTCAGAACTGGGGTGCTTTCGTTGTGGAGCTTATCGGGAGCATGGTGCTTCTCTGGACGGCGTTCAACGGCGTTGCGCCGTCCCTGCCCACGCTGGACTACGTGTGGGGGGCCGCGGGCGGCGGGATATGGTTCCCGTTCTTCGTCGGCGCTGCGGTCATATCCTCCGTCGTGCTGCTCTTCCTGAGCTTCACGAACCTGACCCTCCCCTCTACCGGGTACAAGGCGAGGCTCACGTCCTTCGCGGCGATAGTCGCAGGGGCGACGCTGGTACCGCTGACCTGGGGCAACAGCATGTACCTCGCCCAGGTGGTGGTCGGCTTCGTGCTCTCGTACTACACGTCGGGGATCACCCTGATCTCGGACGCGGCGAAGGAAAAGAGGAGGTAGCCTCCTCTGTCCTGTCTTTTGCGATGGCGCACAGCGCCAACCATATGCGTAATTGGTGCGGAAAGGGGATTTGATGGCGGACCGAACGAAAAACAGGGGAAAGAAGGGCGAGGAGGAGAAGGGCATCGGCGGCGCGCTCGGGGTCTGCCTGAGGGGGGCGGGCCTCAAGAAGGCGAAGGCCGCCGCGCGCCGCGCGGAAGCGACCCCGGAGGAGAAGGCGGTGCGGGAGGCCGCCGCGGCGCTCGAGCAGTACGTCGGGAAGGTCATCGAGGTCCACTACCTCAGCACCGGCAGGCCGACCGTGACCAGGGAGGAGCTGATGCAGGCGAACGGGGAGGAGTCCTTCCTGCTGGGATCCTCGATGCACCACCACATGGTCTTCTGGGACCATTCCGACGCCGTGAACACCAGGAGGTCCGCCGTGAAGAGGATAATGGACTGCGACGGGAAGCTGCTCTTCGAGAGGGCGGACATCCCGTTCGACATGGCCGCCGCCAAGAGGCTCCACTGATAGGCGCCCCCCGCTCAGCCGCTCTGGTTGTAAACGATCGAGTATATCTTCGTGTCGGAGTTGACGTAGTCCAGGTGCAGGCTGGCGGCGTTGTTGTCCCAGGCGCAGGCGTAGTTGTTGCACTCGAAGAGCAGCTTCACCAGGTTGCTGCCGGCTATCCCGGTGCCCAGCAGGTACGCGTTGGTTACGTTGAAGTAGAGTGTGCTGTTGGGCACCTTGGAGTAGACTATGAGGAAGGTCTGGTTGTTCGTCCTGTTGAATTCGTTCTGCCTCATCAGCGTGAAGTTGCCGTTGTCCATGTCGTATAGCTCGACGTACTCGAACGGCGAGACGCTCATGTTGTTTATCCTCGCGTAGCTGCCCACCGTCTGGATGCCGTTGACGTTCTGCAGGGTCGTGACCTCGGTGAGCCCGCTGCCGTCGAAGAACGTGAGCTTCTGCGTCGTCGCGTTGATGTTCTCGTTGACCCCCGTGAACTGGTTGTAGCCGTAGTAGCTCGCGTTGGTGTCTATCTCCGACTCGGTGAATATGCCCCCCGTCTCGGTCATCCAGGAGGTCCTGACCACGAGGTAGTCGGGCCTGCCGTTTATGCTGCTCGTCAGGAACCGCCCGTCGTCGCTGGAGTTGAAGAGCCACGCGGCGAACGGGTCCGCCTTGCTTATGTTCTGCGAGCCCACGCTGTCCGTGACGCTCGTCAGGTTGGCGATGCCCTCGACCAGCGAGCCGTCCGGCCAGAGCGTGAGGACCACGCTGTTGCCAGGGATGGTGCCGTTGAGCGTGCCGTTCCTCATCCAGAACATGGCGTTTATGAACGGAGTGTTGATGTTGTCCGCCGGGTAGAGGCCGAGCACGTACTGCGACGCCGTCAGGAACAGGTAGACCACGAGCACGGCAAGCAGGACGTAGCCCGCGTAGTAGGCGTACTTCCATTTCTTGGCGAACGAGAGCAGCCAGTAGACCGTGAAAGCGCTGAATATCGAGAGGGGCACGGAGAGCAGAGAGTTGAACCTTATCGCGTTCATCTGCAGGTACGCCGTCAGGGCGAATAGGGCGATCAGGACCAGCAGGCCGGCGTCGAAGTCGAAGGCCAGCCTGGAGCTCCCCCCCATGAAGCCCCTGCTGTCGTAGACCTTCATGAAGAAGTACGGGGCGAAAGCCAGAAGCAGGAGGGCCCAGAGCTCAACGATGTACTGCGGCGCGTAGGTGGAGGCCAGCAGGATGAGGCTCATCGGGGAGAGGTAGGTCTGGTAGTTGAAGCTCGCGAAGATGAAGGACGGCGTCGGCGGCTGGAGCTCCTGTATCGTCGCCGCGAAGCTGCTGTTTATCACGAACCCGTTGCCTATGAATATCTCGTAGACGAAGCTCGGTATGACCAGGTATATGACGCCCACCGCGATGAGGATGAAGAACATCGCGGTCGCGAACCTCATGTAGGGCGTGTCGATGAACGGGGCGAAGGAGTGCCGATAGCTTTCGGGCAGCGCGATCGAGCCCTTGCCGAAGGAGACCCTGTCGCCCAGCAGGAGGTCGGCGAGGAGCCAGCCCACGCACATCGCCGCGAAAAGGAGGAAGAAGTAAGATCCTGCGAAGGTCGGAGGGGTGGTTATCGCCCCAGAGGCCATGAACAGCTGGACGATGACGAAGAACACCAGGATCGCGCCCAGCAGGTACTTGGCGTCGGAGACCAGCTTCTTCCTGTCGAACGCGAAGCCGAGGATGACTATGAGCGCGAAGGCGAAGACGTAGACCGCAGTGGCGAACGAGCCCCCGTTCCACACCACGTCGCAGACCGCCAGGAAGAACCCTGAGAGGAGCGCCAGGGAGGCCTTCCTCTTCGAGGTCCCGGCCCTGAATATCTCTATCGCGAGTATGAGCGAGACGAGCAGGAACGCCGTGACGAAGGTGTCTCCCCTGTATATGAGCGCGCTGGTCCTCGCCGCGTTGCCCATGTTGAGCGCCACGAACAGCATGACCAGAAGGCCGAAGAGCCTGTCCTTGCTCAGGTAGCGCGAGAGGTAGTACGCCCCGAGCATGTCGAAGAGGCCGAAGAGGACGGGGACGAGCCTCATCACGTTGTAGTAGCTGACCCCCAGGAATTGCAGGATCGCGTAGGGCAGGAGCGTCATCCAGTAGAGCCCCGCGGGCTCCACGACCTGGGTGTGGGTCGGCCATCCGGATATGTCCAGTATGTGGGGCACCACGAAGTGGTTTTCTATCGCCGCCCTTATCACCGAGAAGTGGTAGTAGCCGTCCGGCTCGTAGAAGCCGAAGAAGTGGAGCATGGGGACCCTGTAGTAGACGGCTATTCCGACGAGCAGGAGCACCCCCAGGACGAAGAGCACGTCGTCGAGCTCGAGCCTGAAGCCCTCCTTCGGGCTCGTCTCAGCGGTCTTGGCATCGTCCAACAAAATCCCTCTTTCCCTCGGCGCGGGCGAGGCCGCTCCGTGCGAAGCCAGGGCGCAAGGCGTCCCGGGCTCGGCTTTGGCTGCCCGCAATCATCAGATATGATTTGTCTTAAACCTTTAAATAAGCGTCCCATATCCTTCGCAATCCCTGCGCGGGTCGCCCTACTTCTGCAGGACCAGGGCGAAGACGCGCCAGAGGTAGGGCACCCTGCCGAAGTGCCGCGTCTCGACGACCTTGAACCCGGTGTGCGCCGCGTCCTCGCGCAGCAGCCGGGGGTTGAAGAAGTGGACGTGCATGGCGTTGTGGAAGTGCCTCGGCTCGACGAGCGACGCCGCGATGTTCTTGACGACCCCGTGGTAGGGGACCACTATCACCAGGTGGCCGCCCTCCTTCAGGACCCTCCTCGACTCGCGCAGCAGGCCCATGTAGTCCGCCACGTGCTCGAAGGACTCCACCGCTATGACGTTGTCGAACTCGGCGTCCTTGAATGGCAGCGGATAGTTGAGGTCGTGCTTCAGCGTCCTTATTCCCTTCTTCCTCGCCTCCGCAAGGAGCGAGTCGTCTATGTCAATCCCGTACTTCGCCTTCGCGTCCACCCGCTCGGAGATCACCCCCGTGTTGACGCCCAGCTCGAGCAGCTTCCGCCCGCCCGAGGCGTACTTTCTGACCATGGAGATTGCGAACTCGCGCGTGGGGGCGTACCAGTCCCCGACGTCCCGCGTGTCCTTGTTTGGGTTCATGATGGCTTTTTCACGTAAACTCTTATATAGCATTATAATGGCAAAGGCCCACCGCGCCCGCCCCGAAAAAGATTAATTAATCCAAGGAGCCAATCATTTCCGGAAGGCTTCCCCCAAAAACGGTGCGCGATTCGATGGAAAAACTATCCGTCCTGATATTCTCAAGAAACGACATCCAGAAGGCGATCGGCCTCATAAGGGACGTTTATCCCATCGCGGACGAGGTGGTCCTGGTGGACTCGAGCGACGCGCCAGGCCGCAGGGAGCTCTCCACCGCGAAGCGCCGCCTCGGCCTAGCGAAGCTGAGGATATTCCATGCGGTTGCCCTTGGGTATCCGGACCCGCTGCGCGGGTACGCCCTCAGGAAATGCAGGTTCCCCTGGGTGCTCCTCATAGACACCGACGAGAGGATGAGCGCGGAGTTCAAGCGGAGGATAAGGGGGATGATATCCGGAGCGAAGTGCGGGGCGTTCGCGATAAAGAGGTACGAGGACGTCAGGAACGGGAAGATAACCAATTTCTTCACCTGGAACATAAGGCTCTACAGGAAGGGGAGCGTCACCTACAGGGGCCTGCTCCACGAGCAGCCGATGGTCAGGGGGGCGGTGGAGAGGGCGGAGGGCCCGTGCTACATCGCCCACGTGCGGGAGCTCATGACCGAGCAGGCCCGCGACGAGTACGTGCAGATGTTCAAGTTCGGGCGGATGTCGTACGAGGACTTCAACGCCAGCCTGGTGGACTACCTCTCGAAGCTGGTGATGTCGAGGCGGAGGAGCCTCGAGGGCTCGCGCCCCGGCAGGGCGCTGAGGTCCCTGCTTCGCGCGTACGAGCGCTTGACCCTCAAGAAGCCGGACCAGGAGCTGAGCGACTTCGACTACTTCGTCTACAGATTCATGATAGACGCCACGATCCAGGTGAAGAGGGGTTCCGTCGTCGGCTTCCTGCAGCAGGTGCCGCGGGAGTTCGCCTTCGCCAGGAAGGTCAGGGAGTGGAAGAGGGAGCCCGACAGCGCCGAGATATTCGAGATATCCAGGGCGGTGAACAGGGAGGGGATCATAAAATACCTGGGCCTGGACAGGGAGGGCACCATCGCCCGGCTGAACCGCATGTACGCGGGGAAGAAGCAGGGGGTCTCTCTGCTGATACGCCTGCTAAAGGGGAGGTACGAGGGCGAGGCCCTCTGAGCAGCCCGCTGCGCAAACTTATATTCCTTCGTTGAGAATCAGAACCATGCGCATAGCTCTGGTAAACATAATCAAGCCGATGAAGGGCAGCGGGGACGGAATAACTGAGTACACTTACGAGCTCTACGAGATCCTCAGGAAGTCGCACGACGTCGACATGTGCTACTCGATAGCGTCCTCAAGGAAGAACAACATCGCGGGCCTGGTCCGCACGAACCTGCTCTTCAACTTCAAGCTCAGGAAGCTGGCCAAGGAGGACTATGACGTGATCCACATCACCAATCACGAGGTCGGCTCGGCGGCGAAGGTGCTCAAGGGCGCAGGCAGCCGCGCGAAGGTCGTCACCACCGTCCACGACCTGCTCCGCTTCCAAAAGGGCTACCACAAGGGAGCGTTGCAGTCCGCGTACAACCGCGTCGTCATGCGTCAGATGCGCGACATCCCGCGCTTCTCGGACTTCGTGCTCTTCGACTCCGTGCAGACCCGAAGCGACTTCGAGCGCATCTTCGGGGGCAGCAGGAGAAGCAGGGTGGTTTCGCTCGGGGTCAAGGAAGAATTCCTCTCGTCCAGGAGGGCTCCCAGGGCCAAGGGGCCTTTCACAATCGGCTACATCGGATCTCTGGCATACCACAAGAACGTGCCCTTCATACTCAGGGTCGCCGAGCGCCTCAAGGGCGACCGCCGTTTCAGGTTCCTTGTCTACGGCAGCGGAGTGCAGCGCGAGGAGCTCGCCGCGTACAAGGAGGAGAAGGGCCTTGACAACGTCCGCCTCTGCGGGTTCCTCAAGGAGGACGAGAAGATGAGGACCCTTGACTCGCTCGACGCGTTCATCTTCCCGACCATGTACGAGGGTTTCGGCCTGCCCATAATGGAGGCGCAGGCGAGGGGCATTCCCGTCATAATATGCAAGAAAGGCAGGGTGCCCGAGGAGGTCGGCAGGCGCTGCCTCAAGGCAGCCGACGAGGACGCCGCCGCGCGGATAATAAGGCGCCTGCTGGAGAGGGGCTATCCCAGGAAAGAGAGGGAGGCCGCGACGAGGTACGCGAGGGGCTTCACTTGGAAGCGGGCCGCAGCGGAGACCTTCGATGTCTACAGGCTTCTCGTCAAGGGCGTCGACGATGGTGCGCGGGGATGAGGTACCGCAGGCTCGGCCGGACGGGATTCAGAGTTTCCGAGCTTGGCATAGGTTCGTGGCAATTTACCAACGGAGACGCATGGACGGACTCCGACGCAGAGGAGAGTAAGAGAGCGCTGAGGCTCGCTCTCTCGAGCGGCGTGAATTTCATAGACACCGCGCTGATATACGGCGGCGGGAAATCAGAGCGGCTGATAGGGGATGTGCTCCGCGAATGGGAAGGCGAGCGGCCATATGTCGCGACTAAAATATACCCTAAGAGGGCAAAGAACTTCTTCAGGAGAAGCGTGCCGATGGAGGCGGCTTTCCCAGAGGACTGGATCCACGAGGCGGTCGACCAATCCCTGAGGAACCTCGGCGTCGAATGCATCGACCTGATGCAGTTCCATGTGTGGGAGGATTCGTACGCGCGGGTCGGCTACTGGAAGAAGGCGGCGAATGAGATAACTGAGCAAGGCAAGGTAAGGCACTGGGGCATATCCCTTTACGACTACGAGCCGATGAGCTGCATCGAGACCCTCGACACTGGACTGATATCGACAATACAGCTCATATTCAACGTATTCCACCAGAGGCCCGCAGATACGATCCTCCCCATCGCGAAGCGAAAGGACATCGGCGTCATAGCGAGGGTCCCTCTGGACGAGGGGGGCCTCGGAGGGAGGATAGGAGCAACGACCGTTTTCCCGAAGGGCGACTTCAGGGAACACTACTTCTCCAAACGCCGCAAAAGGGAACTCGCCAGGAGGCTCGACGGGCTGCGCAATGTCTCCGCGAGTGAGACGGGGAGCCTCGCCGAGCTGGCCCTGAGGTACGTGCTGTCGTTCGACGCGGTCTCAACCACGATTCCCGGAATGAGGAGGCCGGATTACGTGGGGCAGGACGTAGCGGCGGCGGCCAGAGGCCCGCTCTCGCCGGAGCTTCTCTCAAGGCTCAAGGCGTGCGCTTGGGAACGAAATTTCTATCGTCCGACTCCGTGGGATTTCGCTAGGATGAGGCTCGGCGCCATGCTTGGCGGCCGCAGGGCCCAATGAGCTTCGCCCCCCTCCGTTTCCTACTTTTTCAATGGAGCTGATCGAATTTCCTCCTTTGTGAAAATAAGCGCCAAATATTCCCTTCCCCTGCTCTATCGAGGGATTTTAAATCTAATCGTTGCATACTATAGTATAACTAGTGTTTGAAGATGAAAGTTCTAGTGACTGGCGGATGCGGATTCGTTGGCTCCCACCTACTGGAGAGACTGGCCTCCGACCACGAGATCGTCGCCTTCGACAACCTTTCGGTCGGCAAGAGAGCCAACCTCCCCGCGGGCTGCGAGCTAATCGAGGGGGACATCGCCGATGCGAGGAAGCTGGCGGCCGCGATGAAGGGCGTGGACGTGGTGTTCCACGATGCGGCGTTCGTGAGCATAAGAGCCTCTTTCAGCCGCGTAGAAGAGGTCATGCGGAGCAACTTCATCGGGACGCTGAACGTCTTCAGCGCGGCGAGGGCGAACGGCGTCGGGAAGGTCGTAATCGCCAGCAGCATGGACGTCTACGGCGAACCCCAATACCTGCCTGTCGACGAGAAGCACCCGCTCGCCACAAAGTCCCCCTATGGGCTGAGCAAGATCTTCGGCGAGAAGCTCTGCGATCGCTTCGGGGACGAGATGACCTGCATAGCGCTCAGGTACTTCAACATCTACGGGACTAGGCAGACGCCTTCGTCCTACGTCGGGGTCACGACGACCTTCATAAACCAGGCGCTCGCCGGGGAGAGCCTCACAGTCAACGGCGACGGCAGCCAGACTAGGGACTACGTGAGCGTGGACGACGTCGCCGACGCCAATGTCCTGGCAATGGGCCACGGCAGGGGCGGCATATTCAACATAGGAAGCGGGGACGAGTATTCGGTAAACGACATAGCCGACATGGTTAATAAATGCGTGGAGAAAAAAGTACCAATAAAGTACCAGAAGGCCCCTGAAGGGGAGATAAAGCGCATCAGATCAGATATTTCTCTTGCTCGCAAGGAACTGGGCTATGCGCCAAAAAGGAAACTGTCCGAAGAGATGCCTAGACTAATCGATTGGTGGAGAGAGAATGGCCGAAATAAGAAAGATTAAGAACAAGACGTCAGTGCTGCTGATGGTGCGCGACAGGCTGCACGCTCCGATAAGAGCCCTGAACAGGTGCTACGTCCACAGGAGGAGCCTCGGATACATAAGGAGAAATTTCGGGTGGAAGCAGTTCCTCAACACAGTCAAGGTCTATTTTCTCATAAGGGGGGAGAACGTCGGGGAGGGAGTGATGGATCCAGTGTACAAATTCTTCCCGTCGCTCGCCCCGTACCCGATAGAGATAGAGACCGAGTTCTCGACCATCTGCAACGTCAACTGCATCCAGTGCGAGTACAGGCACTGGGACCCTAAGCAGAAGCTGCCTGACGGCAGGCCTTACAAGGGGCAGAACTTCACGTTCGAGCAGTTCAAGCACATGATTGACGAGTTTCCCGGGCTGATCTGGATCAACCCGACCGGGGAGGGCTCCCCCTTCCTGAACCCGTCCTTCCTGAAGACGCTCGAGTATCTCAAGAAGAAGAAGGTCTACACGACTTTCGCCTCGGAGGGCTTCAACTGGAACCACGAGATAGCGCAGAAGCTCGTCGAGATCGGCGCGGACAAGGTCTGGTTCAGCGTCGACGCGGCCACCAAGGAGACTTACCAGAAGATAAGGGTCGGGAGCAACTGGGAGACGGTCTGGACTAACATAAGGGACCTCGTCGAGACGAAGAGGAAGAACAACTCGCCCCTGCCCGAGCTCGGTTTCCACTTCACCCCCATGACCCACAACAGGAAGGAGCTTATAGCGTTCATAGACAAGATTGCCGACCTGCAGGAGGAGTTCGGCGGCTGGGTCGCCGAGCAGCTCTGCATAGAGTTCCAGCAGGTCGTGGCGTTCGGTCCCAACTCGGACCTGGCTTACGAGCCCATGGACGAGGAGATATCTAAGGTCCACGAGCACGCAAAGGAAAGGGGCGTGTACGTCTACTACTCGAGGCCGAGCTACGACGAGTCCACCAAGCCGCTGGCCAAGTACTGCGTAGCGTGGACGGAGCCGTACTTCCTGATAAACGGCGACGTGGTCCCGTGCTGCGCGTGCATCCAGCGCAACAACAGGGACTGGCTCCACAAGAACACCTTCGGGAACATCTTCAAGACGCCCTTCAAGGAGATATGGTATTCCGACAGGTACAAGAAGTTCAGGAAGCTCGTGGTCGACCCGAATGGCAAGGTGCCCAGGCTCTGCCAGGGCTGCAGGCCGTTCAGCTTCAGGGACAGGATTGAGAAATACGGAGTAAGTGAGGACATATAAACGTCATACATCTCGTCGACAAGGTCCCGCCGATGCACGACAAGGTGGGCGGAGCCGAGCAGGCGGCCTGGAGGATAATAAACGCCGAGAAGGGCCTCTGCGGGACTGCGCTCATAACCTCTTCCGCGACCAAGAAATTCAAGACGGACCTGAGGGTGTACCAGATCCCCGTCGGCTTCTCCGGAATCGGCACAAACGTCAGGCTCGGGATATACCCATTCAACGGAACCGTTTACCGGGAGGTCAAGAGGATACTCGAGGAGGAGAAGGCCGACGTCCTGCACCTGCACAACTTCAAGTACTTCGGGTTCTCCGCGATAGAGGCGGCGAGGTCCTTGGGCGTCAAGGTCGTGTTCTCAGTCTACGACTATTGGATGTTCTGCCCGCTCTCCACGCTATACGTGAAGCGGAAGAACAAGATCTGCTACAGGTACCAGGGCGCAGGGTGCACGGAGTGCTTCGGGATTCCGGGGCTGGGGTTCCAACTGAGGAAGATTCTCTTCAGGAAGTTCCAGGACCGCATCGACGCGTTCATAGTGATCTCGGAGGACGAGAGGAAGATCCTGCTCGAGAACGGGGTTCCGCGTGGTAAGATATCCCTGTCTTCCCTGGTGATAGACATCAGGCCTCCCGCCAGGGTGAGGAAGGAGAAGGGGAAGGTGCTCTATGCCGGATGGATAGTTCCCCACAAGGGCCTAGACCTGGTGATAAGGGGCCTCAAGGGCACGCGGTACTCGCTAGATGTCGCGGGGGAGGGGATAGGCGACGGCTATGTCGATGAGTGCCTGCGCCTCGCGCGCGAGGGCGGCGTGCGCATGAAGCTCATCGGGAAGCTGCCCAACGAGGAAGTGATAGCGAAGATGGCGGAATGCGAGTACTTCGCCGTCCCCGAGAGGTGGCGCATACCCCTGCCGACTGTGATGCTGGAGGCGATGGCCGTCGGGAGCAAGGTCGTCGGGAACAATTGTGGGTGCATCAAGGACTACCTCCCGAAGACAAACCTCTTCAACGGCGCGGAGGATTTTGCGGAATGCCTTTCGAAGGCTAAGTATATAAAGAGGGAAAACGATAATTCTGCAGTGGTCGATGGAATACTCGGCGTTTACCGCGGGGTAGTGGGGGAAAGGAATGGCTGAGAATAGGGCAAGCGGATTGAAGGCGGTCATCCTGGCAGGCGGGAGGGGCAAGCGCCTCGGGGGGCTAGTGGCCGCCACGAACAAGTGCCTCCTCGAGCTGGGGGGAAAGCCGGTCCTGGAGTACAACCTCGAGCGGGCCGCGCGGCTGCCGCAGGTCGGAGAGATAATAATCATCGTAGGACACAGGGCGGAGGACATCATAAACAAGTACGGGATAAGCTACATGGGCAAGAGGGTGTCCTATGTAATCCAGCGGGAGCAGAGGGGCCTCGTCCACGCGATAGAGTGCGCGAGGGAGAGGATAGGCGATGACGATTTCTTCCTGCTTCTGGGCGACGAGGTGCTGATCAACGACAAGGCCGAGCAGATGCTCGACATGTTCAACAAGGAAGGCCTGTTCGGGGTCTGCGGCGTGGTGAGGCAGCCGGACAGGGCGAAGATAAGCAAGAGCTACTCGCTCCTCGCCGAGGGTGACAACAGGGTGCTCCGCCTGGTGGAGAAGCCGAAGAAGGCGTTCAACGAGTGGCAGGGGACCGGGCACTGCATATTGAGCAACGCAATATTCAGCTACATAGAGCGGACGCCAACCCACCCAGAGAGGGGCGAGAAGGAGCTCCCCGACCTGATCCAGTGCGCCATAGACGACGGCCAGAGCGTCAAGCTCTTCGATCTGGCCGAGAAGTACACCAACATAAACTCGGAAGATGACTTGAACGAGGCCAGGGCGATGGTCGCAGGCTCCCCCTCGTGAAACGCCCAGGTCGGTCACTTTTTTATACTTATTTGGATATATCTAAACAAAGGTAAGCGAATGGAGAAGGTTCTAGTCACGGGAGCAAGCGGTTTTATAGGCACTGAGCTGATCAAGAAACTCGACGCCAAGGGATACGAGGTCGAGATACTCGAGAGGTACGTCACTGGGAGGTACTCCCTCGGGAAGAAGTCGCACCACGTGATGCACTACGCCAGTCTGACCGACTATCCCGCCATAAAGAACATCATAAGGGAGTCCCAGCCGGACTATGTCGTGCACCTCGCAGCCGTGAGCGCGGTCGCCTTCTCTTACGACCACTTCCTGGAGGTTAGCGAGGCGAACTACCTCGGAACGATAAACCTCGCGGAGGCCTGCCACAGAGAGGTGAATCACTTTAAGCAGTTCATCTTCGCCGGGACGAGCGAGGAGTATGGGCTAACACTTAAGGATAAGAGCAAACCTCTTACAGAGGAGTCTCAGCTCAGCCCTAACAGCCCCTATGCCGTGGCGAAGGTGGCCGGCGACCTCTACTTGAGGTACATGCACCTGGCCTACAAATTCCCCTACACCGTCCTCAGGCCGTTCAACACATACGGCAGGAAGGGCAACAACCACTTCTTCATAGAGAGCGTGGTCTCGCAGATGCTCAAGGGGGACAAGGTCTTCCTCGGGGATCCCGCCGCGACCAGGGACTGGCTCTACGTCGACGACCACGTCGACGGCTACGTCAAGGCGCTTGGCAATCCCAAGGCCATAGGCCAGGAGATACAGCTCTGCACCGGCAAGGCCTACACCACCAAGGAGACGGCCGAGCTCATAGCCAGGCTGACTGGGTTCAAGGGCGAGATCGTCTGGAACGCCACCCCCAAGAGGCCGCTCGACGCTTTCGTGCTCATCGGTGACAGCTCCAAGGCGAAGAGCCTGCTCGGATGGGAGCACACCATCAATCTGGAGGAGGGGCTGAAGAAGGTCATTGAGAACATGAAGACGCAGAAGTGAGGTCCTAAACCCGGGCATAACGCAGTTCCTTGCGGGAGGTCATCTTTTTTTCGTAGCCAGCAGGTCGCCTGTAATCATGGGCCTGCTGTTTATTCCCCTAAATCGGTATCTAGGTTTGGTGTGCCTGACATCGAATCCCGCCTCGCAGAGCCTCTCGACGAGGTCGGCGTAGCCGTAGTGGTACTCGACGTGTATGTTGGAGAACCTCCTCAGGGTCTCCTCCGATGCGGAGGCGAAGATGTCGTACTCGCTGCCCTCGACGTCAACCTTGAGCGCCGCCCCCCTCCCGATGCGCAGTTCCCTGACCAGGGAGTCGAGAGAGTAGCACCTCATGGGCACCGTGTGGCTCCTGTCCTTCGACTTCCTTATCTCGAAGTCGGAGTTGGAGGCCGACGTATACACGGTCCCGTCCTCCCCCCCGACGGCGCAGTTGTAGAACCTGATCTTGCTCGAGAGGCGGTTCGCCCTGACGAGCGCGATTCCCATGTCGCAATAGTGCGTGTAGGCCTCTATGGCGCAGACGTGCCTCGCCCCGCCCTTCAGGACGTAGTAGAGCGCGGAGTCCCCGACGTACGCGCCTATGTCGACGACCTCCCTGCCCCTGACGTCGAGGCACCTGTGGTCCTCCTCATTGAACTCCCTCACCAGCTGGGCCTCTATCCCCCTGTCCATCTTTATCCTCCTGAGGGGCTTGGCGTTCTCCGTGTCGAAGAGCCCGCGCGACTTGAGGTCCTCGCGCTCGACCCTGATTATGAACTCGGTGAAGTTGCCCTTCGCGAGTTCGAAGTCCGTCCCGTCGCGGAACCTGATGCGCGCTCCCTTCCTGACGCCGAGGCGCACGAGGACGGCGTCCCACCAGTTCCTCGTCGTGCCCACCAGGGGGACGAACCTGCCGAGGAAGTCCTTCGACAATGAGGTCGCGATGTTGAAGGGCAGGCCCAGGCGGAGCCTGATCTCGTCAGAAGCGTCGACGTTGTACATAACATGCCCCTGTTTTTTGATTATTCACTATCTCAAGGAATAAATAGCCGAGTGGCGTCGCCCCCCGCTTCTCCTATAATTATACTATATAGCGGGCTCTTGGCAGCACCTGGCTGCCCTGCGGGAGAGGCCCCGCGGGGGCGGGGCGCTTCCGCCCCGCGCGCCAGGCTCCCCGGCGCGCCCCTGGGCCCGGAAAGGGCCCGCGCGGAACTTTTATAAGCTTAAAACCAGCATACAATACGTGCAGGAGACGGCGCCGGCCGCACGCCACCCACCGGGGCGGTGACGTCGGCGGGAAAACCCCTTCCGTCGAGGGACTTAGCCCATAGAAGAAAGTAACTACCACAATTGACGAAGTTTCTGCTGGCGGTTGCGAAGGGTTACAGCAACATTTAAATACCTTGCACTTGATTACTATCCCAACGATTAAGTGGTAGAATGAATAGACTAAATGCGAAGCGAATAGGAGTATTGGCTGCGAGCCTACTTTTTGGGCTGGCAGTTGCAGGACCCGTGTCCTTGAGTAATATACCTATAATAAACAGCGCCGGACAGCCTGTGGTTCAGGTAGTGGTCGGATCCACTGCCCAGCCTAGCGACGGAGTCGTCGCGGCGAACATAGCCGCCGTGATCGGGAACCTAGCGTTCACCTCCACGCCTGTCACCGCTACAGTGAGCGGGACAAGCGGAGTGAGCTGCGTGGTCACAACCCCTACGTGCTCTATCACTAACCAGGAAGTCTACCTCGGCGAGGCGGGAACGACCTCAGTGGCCAGCGGATCATACGCGATCCAGGCCCTCGTGGGATCTGTCCTGAACCAGGCCATAATCCTGGGATCCCCTCTGCAGACAAAGGCGCTGCAGCCGGCCGGACAGTATGCGTTCCCTCGCAACAACCAGATAGACACGTCCCCTGCGGCGAGCCCGTACTACGTGTCTTCGTGGGTTCCTACCCTGACGACGCCTAGCGCGGCGTCGAACGGAGGAGGCTTCACAGCGTCTTCGTTCACGGATGCGAACAACGACAACCTCGTCCAGATCACGAGCGCGCAGCTGCCTACGCTGCTGAGCAACTCGGGAAGCTATGGCGAGAGCGAGTCTCTCTGGCTGACAGGATTCCCTGTCTACGACCAGCAGACCTCGCCTGCGGTCCAGAACTTCGCGATACTGAGCGCGGGCGGAGCGTACCAGGTGACCTTCAACAAGCCGATCCACGAGCCGTACTACATCGCGTCGGGATTGTCCCTTGGAGGCACGAGCGGATCTGCCACGACCGGGAACTCCATAAACAACGCGGGCTTCTCGCTGTTGGGACAGAACTGGACTATCGTCAACTACGGGCTGCCTAGCGGAACGGTGAGCACGACGAGCACGGTCGCGGGAGGAAAGCTTTCTCTGGCGACTTCGCTGGTCCCGATCTCCACGGTCTACGTCGGACACAACCTGACGAGCAGCGGCTTCACGGTGCAGTTGACAGACCTTGGACAGGCTAACGCACAGGGTGTTAGCGACGCGTCCATAGCCGTCTACTACAACAACGTGCTGACGAACACCACCTCAGTGGCGCCTCAGTCCACGACGAAGTTCAACGTCTCCGGGCACTCTCTGTATGTGCACGTGAACACGACCTTCGCTGGATTGTACGCGTACCAGAAGTGGGCGAAGATGCAGCTGTACTCGAACGTCTACAACCTGACGAACAACCAGGTCTTCAACCAGACGAACGACCCTGGCTGGAAGGCTGAGCTGCTCTGGACCAACACGTCCGGATCGACAACGCCTACCGACCTGCAGAGCATCATCGTCTACAACACCACTCCGGTGAACCTTGCGCCTGGGCAGAGCTATAACTTTATAACGAACCCTAAGGCCTACAAGGTGACCTTCGTCGGCGACACGCTGAGCTCTTCGTCATACGACGGAGTGACCATCCAGCCGCAGTTCGTCTCGAGCGTCCAGTACCAGAACGTCGGAGGGACAGCGAGCATAACGAACGTGACCGAGCCTGGTCAGGAACTTGTCGTTACGAGCTCGATACCTAACGCGTTCTCCTACGGAGGACAGACGAGCAGCACGGTGACCTACCTGCTGGGATCTCAGACCCTGACTGTGTCGAACACCCTTGCAGACGCGAGCCTCGCTCACCCTGCGCTGGGATCTCCGATAAACGTCAAGGTCAGCGGTGCAGACGCCCACGCGGACGCCTACGTCAGCGCGACGAACCCTCTGTCAGTCCAGGTGACTGGATACCAGACGAGCACGTCAACGGGAACCGAGACGGTCTCCTACCCTATAACGAGCGTGACTGATGGTGGAGTCTCTGCGGGAATATCCACGCAGAACTTCTACAACGTCACCCAGATACAGGTGACTGGAGGGACCATACCGGGACTCACGGTGACTGCGACGACGACGGACGCGGGTGCGGACACGATCGGAACCCTGTCGTACAACGCTGCCCCTGAAGAGCTCTACACACAGAGCGGGCAGAGCTACTACGACTTGGCGAGCTCGAGCGTGATCTACAACCAGCAGAACGGGCAGCCTACGACGACCTTTACTCTGTCGTCAGCGTACGTTCCGGGATCGAAGATCGACCAGTACTACACGATGTCAATACCTGAGTACAACGTGCCTGGCTCGACCACAGACTCCGACGCGATAAGCTTCGCGGTGACGAACGCTCTGTCGGGATCGCCTGTGTCTTCGCCGTTCCAGCTGAACACCACGAGCGGGACGCTGCTGAACGTGACCTACACGCCTACGACTGGCTCTTCGTTCAACGTTGAGCAGGGCTTCGTCACGGAGAGGGGAAGCAAGGTCGCGAGCATAGCGCCTTCAGAGATATCTCTGAACCTCGCCAAGAGCGTGGACCACCTGGAGCTGGTAGTCGGCCCTGCGGCTGGCACCACGACGACGACGTCCAAGGGGACCGTTGACGGGCCTTATGGAATCGGCCAGTCTACGAACCTCGCGAACGTGACGATCGCGAACGTTACGGCGAAGTGTGGATTCTCCACAACGAGCTGCAGCGTGAGCGGCCTGTCGAACGTGACTGCAACGCCTAGCGTGACCAGCGCAGTGACGCCTGTGTCTCTGAACACGGCGACCACGCCTCTGGTAGTGCTTGACTCCAACGCGAACTCAGCGTCGACGCTGATCGTAGTCGGAAGCAAGTACGTCAACACCGTGGCGGCGCAGATCTTCGCGCAGAACCCGACCCTGGACAGCTCGTTCGGCCCTAGCTCGGTGATCGAGCAGGCTGAGGGAAGCAACCGCATCCTGGTGGCAGGATACACAGCGGACCAGACCGTGACTGCAGGGAACCAGTTCATACAGGCCCTGCTGAGCTCGGCGAGCTCCTAAGGTTGACGGACGGTAGCGGACAACGGTTTTAGGAGGGGGCTTCGTGCCCCCTCCCCTTCTTTTTTTGTTTCCATTTCCCCAAGCTCCACCCATGCGCGGGCGTCCGGGAAACTCCTTGAAATGCTCAACAATTCCTGGCAGGATCCGCGCTTGAACCGGCCCGGACCGCGCTGCCCCGGGGCGTCCGCGGGGCGCGAACCCGCGGGGCGGACATTTTCCCACGCCCGCCCGCGCGGCGGCCGGAATCGCGCCCCGGAGGGCTCCCCGCCCTTGGCGCGGCCCCGCCATCCGCGTCGCATCCCCCCAACAACCTATTTAAATTTTGACATCTCATATTGCACTGCGACATTTAGCTGATATTATGGGCACCACCAGAGCGTTGCTTGCGTTTGTCTTCACCGTCATTGCTGTCTCGGGAGGCCTCCACGCGTACTCGACGCAGGGCGTCGACTCCGCGCTTTCGGGGTACGGCGTGCCCAGCTCGGTGGTCTCCGGCCTCACGGCCGTCAACATGACCTACTCTGGCCACTCCTACGTCGCGCTCTACAGCGGCAAGACGCTCTACTTCCTGCTCAACGTCAGCTCGCCGAGCTACTCGTTCGTCCTCAACTCGACCTCGATATACGACGTCATAAACGGCCACGCAGTCAACGTCTCCGTGCTCCAGTCCAACCTCACGAAGCTCTCGTCGCAGATGAAGCTCTTCATCAGCTCCTCCTCGTCGGCGATAAACGACTGCCTGATGGAGACCGGGCTGTCCGGCGGGACCACGTGCACGCTCGCGAACGCCTGCGAGTCCTGCCAGCAGATACCGGTGTGCAAGGACGCCCTCGACGCCACCGACGGCCCGTCCGGGCCGATGGGCAAGGGGATCATGGCGTTCGAGAGCCAGTACGACGAGATGAACAGCAGCCTATCCGCCTTCTACGACGGCACCTCTGGGATAACCTCCTCCAACGCGCAGTCCAAGCTCGCGCAGGTGACATCGGCGTTCAACAACATATCCACCATATCCAGCACCATATACATGAACCCGATCTTCCCGCCGACGGCGAACATAACCGTCGCGCAGACCTCCACTTGCATCAACTACCTGAGCAACATGGACTCCGCGCCGTGGTACTGCAACGCGATAGGGTTCTGCCTGGGCCTCAACTACAACTACACCAAGCTCACGTACATGCAGGGCGTGCTCACCGTGCTCAACTCTCTGCCGATAGCGTCGAGCCAGGTCATGCTGATAGCCGACAACGCGAGCGCGATGGAGGGCAAGTACGTGGCGTCCACGACCGACAAGCAGCAGAGGGCCTACGTCGCCAAAATGCTCAACACGACTCTGGCGGGCTACGGGCCCCTCGTCAACGACACCTCGGCGCTCCTCACGCACGTCAGCAACGCGTCCCTCTCGGGCGCGCTGGCGACCCTCAAGGCGAGCTACGCCAACGCGATATCCGACTACGCCACCGAGAACCTGATAGCGACGAACCAGACGCTCGCCGCGCAGTACGCGACGCTCAGGAGGGTCTACGCCTCCGAGAACGCGTCCTACTCGTCCCTCCTCTCGCTCGCGAAGAACAACACCAGGACGCTCATCGAGCTCCAGATGGAGGGCGGAACCACCTCATCGGACGTCTCAAACCTCGCCTTCGAGGAGTTCGCGCTCAACAACCAGCTCTTCTCGGGAGGCCTCGGAAGCCTGTCCGCCCTGAGCTCCGAGGCGTCCTCGATATCGCAGAGGCTGTCCTTCTACTCCGTCGAGTCGGCGGGCCTGCCCGACGTCGCGAGGTCAATCGACGGGCCGATAATCACCTCGATCGCGGCCGTGACCGGGATAAGCTACTCCGAGGCCGTGTCGCTCGCCCCCGCGCTCGGCGCTCTCATATCTCTGCTGGTCGGGCTGGCCCTGGTCGCGCTGGTCATGGCCTACAGGGGCAGGATGCACAAGCACCACCAGGTGGTCCTCAACGCCAAGACCAGGAAGAACTGGCGCATAATATTCGCGATACTCCTCGCCGCGGTGCTGCTCTACGTCATCGCGACGTACTCGCTCGTCTCGGCCGCGAACGCGTCGGCTCCGTACAGCACTTTCAGCGCGTCACTCGCGTCCTCCAGCCAGGTGGCGGTCGTGGTCAACGGGACCGCGACAACCGAGCTCTCCGCGTGCGCGGCGTCGGTCAGGTCCGCTCTGGCCGCGCAGGGCAAGTCCGTAGAGGCGGTGGCGTTCAAGAACGGGCTGTGCACGTCGAGCAACATGACGGGCACGGTGGACTCGTGCATGGGCGTCTTCGCCAACAGGGGAGTCCCCGTGATCGTGATCAGCGAGGCCCAGTCGGAGAACGCCACGGCGTACTCCCTCTACGGGGCGAAGCTGGTGTTCAGCGGGCCCGCGCCCATGATGGACGCGTGCTACGTCCAGTATCTCGTCAGGTGATGCTTTGAAGGACAAGGAAGTCTCGACTAGGACCAGGAAGGAGGCCCCCAAGGCGGAGGCCAGGCAGCGGAGGCAGGCCCCGAGGAAGGGGGGCGTCCCTTCGTGGGTCGCCGTGGCCGCCCTCGCGCTGGTTGCGATGGCCGCGGTCCTGGCCGCGTTCTACTACCTGGCGCTGCCGTCCATGTCGAACGTCCCGTTCACGACCTTCAAGTCCAACTTCGACGCGGGGAAGAGGGTGGCCGTTTTCGTCACATACGGGAACCAGTCCCAGTTCGCGGCGGAGTCCTCGTGCTACACCGAGATAATCCACAACGTCGCCCTCTCGCGCAACGCCTCGACGATAGACTTCTTCATACTCAACAGCACCACCTGCACTTTCTCGTCCACGGGCCTGGGCAAGGCGGTCAACATCTCGACGGTCGCGCCGGCGCAGTGCCTCGCGAGGGCCGCCTCCGAGCCGAGCATATTCCTGAACTACAGCTCCCAGAACGGGACGGTGGTCAAGGCGTACGACCTCTACGAGTACGGCAACGCGGCCTACATGGCGGCGTGCCCGATAGCCGTGGACATCTCCTGATAACATTATCCCGATTATGGCGATACGATGGCAAAACCAAGGGTCTCTCAGGACGAAATGGTCTGGATGTCCGCCCTCTCCGTGCTGGTGCCCGCGGTGGTCCTCATCGCGGCGCTCGTCTACGTGGCGTTCTACTCCACCGGCTACACCCTGTTCCAGAAGGTGGTGGTCGTGATCGTGGCGTTCGTGATAGTCGCCGCGGCGGAGTCCCTCATGTGGATGGCGTGGGCCGGAAGGAAAGGCCTGATGGCCTGGCCGCAGCGGAAGTAGGATACGTCAGGGGAAGACGTCCTCGAGCTTCCTGTTGGACTGGTGCACCTTCTTCCTGGTTATGTTCCAGTTGTCGGTGTCGCCCTTCTCGAACTCGCCGAGCTCTATGAAGTACCAGCCCTCCCCCTTCATGCGCCAGGCGACGAAGGTCGGGAAGGCGCCGTTGTCCCTCCAGTAGAGGAGCTTGCGGTACTGGTCCCCGTCCAGGGCCAGGCTTGTGCTGTCCCAGGCCTTGCACTCGATGGAGACGCACTTGCCTCCCTTTATCGCTATCAGGTCCGGGCTTATGGCGTTGACCCCGGAGCCCGCGCTCCTCGTCACGGACCAGCCCTTCGCGTCGAGTATGCCCAGGAGCTCCCGCTCCGCTCTGGCCCCCTTGGCGTACCTCTGCAGCGACATACCGGTCCCTCGGGACAGGATACGCACGCAAAGCTTAAAATCCGCTCCCATGGCTTGCGCCACCCGGGATACTTTTTTGAGAAATAGTTTCCGTTTTTGTATGGGTAGGATATTCCATACTGACTGTCCTGCCTTCCCGTCTTACTTCCTTTCGCGCACGTCCGGCCTTCCGTCCTTCGCGTTCACTTCGCTGTCCCTGACCAGCTGCGCCAGCGGCCCCATGCCGCACTCGGGCACCCTCTTCTGCTCTATCGCTTTCGGTTTTTCCATTCTATCACTGATGCCTTTGGGAACCTCTCCCTTTTATTTTTTGCGCCCTGGACCGGGCTTTCGGGGTGCGCCCCCGATGGAGGAGGGTGCTTGATAGACAACTTATTTAATCCTTTCTTTCCCTATATACAAGCATAGCTGGCAGAGGATAAGGTGCTAGATATGTCGATTCACAATTCATTCGGTTCCACACAGGGGGCCGCTCTATTTGCATATCGTACGTCTCCTTAGCCACGGCTGCAGCTAGACAGTGGTGGAAGTGCAGCAGGAACGGAAGGACTACCTGAGAGCGAAACACATCTCTTGCTTACTGGAAACGCTCTCCGAGGGCACCGTGATAGTCGAGGGGGCGCATGACGTAAGGGCCCTCGGGCGTCTCGGCATAAGCGCCCTGACCTATTCCCAGCTCTACAAGTCGCTCCCGCAGGCCGGAAGGACGGTGTACATAATGACCGACCGCGACAGGGGGGGCGAGGAGAAGAAGGCGAAGATAATGGCGATGCTGCTTGAATCGGACAGGGGCTACGCCATAGATGACTCCGCGGGGAAGAGGCTGCTGAGGATGACCAACTCGACGAGCGTCGAGCAGGTCTGCGGTCCGATAGAGGAACTGATGGGGAAAACGGGTGGAAAAACAAAAATGTGATATAGATGGGAAAAACTTACCTGGACATAGTAAAGTACATGGTGGTGGCGAAGTTCAGCATCGACGGCCTGGTCGACAAGCCCGACATAATCGGCGCGGTCTTCGGGCAGACCGAGGGCCTGCTGGGGGACCAGCTGGACCTTAGGGAGCTGCAGAAGAGCGGCAAGATCGGGAGGATCGAGATAGAGGTCAACCAGTCGGGCAGCAAGACCTTCGGAAAGCTCCTGCTCCCGGCGTCGCTCGACAGGGTCGAGACGTGCATCCTCGGCGCGGCCGTGGAGTCCGTGGACAGGGTCGGGCCTTTCGAGGCGACCTTCCAGGTCGACAGGGTGGAGGACACCAGGGCCGAGAAGAGGAGGAAGATACTCGACAGGGCCAAGGGCCTCATCAAGCAGCTGCTGCTCACCGAGATCCCGGACAGCAAGGAGCTCGCCGAGCTCGTGCAGAGCGAGGTCAAGGCCAGCGAGATAGGCACCTACGGGCCTGAGAAGCTGCCCGCGGGACCCGAGGTCGGCAAGGGCAACGAGGTGATAATCGTCGAGGGGAGGGCGGACGTCATAACCCTTCTCAAGAACGACATCACCAACGCGATAGCGGTCGGAGGGGCCACCTCGAACATCCCCAAGAGCATAGTGGACCTCGCCAACGAGAAGGAGATAACCGTCTTCGTCGACGGCGACAGGGGCGGGAACCTCGTGGTGCGCTCGCTGCTTAACGTCGCGGAGATAGACTTCGTGGCGAGGGCGCCCGACGGCAAGGAGGTCGAGGAGCTCGCGAGGAAGGAGATAATCAAGGCCCTGAGGACCAGGGTCCCGATAGACCAGTACCTCGGGCTGGACAAGGCGCAGAGGCAGCAGGCCGCGAACAACAGGCGCGAGCTGGGCATGCAGCAGGCCGCCCAGAGCCAGCGCGAGGCGCAGGACATGCGCAGGAACCCGCCGAGGGAGCAGCCCAGGGAGCAGCCGATGAGGGAGCAGCCCCCGATGACCGCCCAGAGGCCGCAGGAGCCGCAGAGGCAGCCCGAGAGGCAGCCGGAGAGGCCGCAGTACTCGCGCGGGCCCGTCCCCCCTCCTAGCCACCTCGGGCCGCAGCGCGGCGGGCAGAGCGACGAGGACTTCGCGGGCATAGAGAAGACGCCGATCAAGGACATCAGGTCCGAGGAGGACGAGCCGGCCGACGCCAGCCTGCCCAGGATCGAGTCGTCCCGCATAACGCCCCCAAGCGTCGAGGCGCCGGTGAAGCCGGTTCTCGAGAGCGCGCTGCTCGGCACGCTCGCCAACGGGCTCAACGAGCTCTCCGGGACCCTTCGGAGCAGGCTCTACGCGGCGAACGGCAGCGTGATAAAGGAGGTCCCGATAAGGGAGCTGCTCTCGACCCTGGCCGACGCCAAGCAGGCCTACGCGGTCGTGCTCGACGGGGTCATAACCCAGAGGCTGCTCGAGCTCTCGCTGGAGAGGGGCATAAAGGCCATCTACGGCATAAGGGCGAACCCGATGCCGAGGAAGCACCCCGAGATGATCCTCTACACGAGGGAGCAGGGCAAGATCGAGTGAAGGCGCGGCACCAAAAAGGCGCGCGGCGGGGAAGTCCCGCCGCCGCCTCCTGATCCTTTTCTGCGCGCGGCCCATCGGGCTGGGAGGTTATCCGGCCCCCGACGAGGCGGCATTTTCCTCCGGGCCGGATTTCTCGCATAGCATTAAATATGGGCCGAGCCACTTCCTTATTGGTGTATTTATGCAGGGAGCCGAAAAGAATGCCGATCCCAGCGCGGTCCTGTCCCGGAGCGTCACCGAGGCCGTGGAGCTGACCCGCCTGGTGAACGACGCGAACGAGCGCCTGGGGCGCGCCATGGGCGAGATCAAGACCCACCTGGCCTGTTCCAGGAGGCTAGTGGAGGCGTACGTGCCCTCAGGGCCGTCCTCCGCCTTGGCGTGCGCCAGCGTTGCGAGGGACCTGTCCCCGAACGCCGTCTTCGAGTTCGTCAAGGGCCAGATCTGGACCCAGATAGGCCTTGCCGAGAGCAGGAGGAAGGCGCGCATCGAGCGCGGCGACCCCGACCAGGTGCTTGACTACCCTCTTCCCGAGAGCATCGACCCCGCCGGAAGGGTGGACGCCTACGAGGACGCGGTCTACTGCGGCATCGACGCGTGCACGAAGGACGGGATACTCCCCGGGCACTTCGAGGCGGCGGCGTTCATACAGGAGTCGTACGGGCTGCTGTACGACGAGAAGGTCGAGGCCATACAGAGGGCGTTCGACAGGCTGGACCCCGAGCTGGTGACATTCGTGAACGACGTGATGGAGGGCAAGTCGCGCGTCTCCGTGCGGCCGAGCTCATCCGACGACGCGCACGTCTGAGTGTCAGAACAGGTCGGGGTTGTCCGTCACGGCGCCCATGAGCTTCTCCTCTATCCTGGGCACCATCCTCCTTATCGCGAGGCTCCGGTACTGCTGGGAGTAGCGCATGTCGAAGTTGCGTATCCCGAGGTTGCCGACGAGAACGTTCCCTATGTCGTGCCTGGCTACCTCGACGCCAGCGAGGGTGGACCTCACCGAGCTCACGAACCTGTTCGCGTCAGAAGACTTGCGGAAGCTCGCGATGACGAGCATCCCCTTCGGGCTCGGGGTGTCGCACATGAATATGCACTCGTTCTCAGAGTGCTCGTACTGCTTTATCAGCTTCATGAACCACGCGTCCTTCCCCTCGTCGAAGGCCTTCGGGTTGTTCGCCTTGATGGAGAGCATCACGTTTATCGTGCACTTGGGCCTGCCCTCGTAGTACGTGATCCTCTTGAGTATCCCCGTCCTGATGAGCCTGTCGTAGGCGTAGAGCATCTGCGCGGGTCCCTGCCCCGCCTTCCTGCCTATCTCGCTGAAGGTGTCCCTGCCCGCGCCGTTGAGGCCGAGGAGCAGGTTCTTGTAGGAGTCGAATATGTCGAACTGCGATATCAGCTTTGCGTTGAGCGGGAAGAACCCGTAGACCCCCCAGATCCTGTTGGTGAATATCGCCATCTTGTGCCCGGAGAGCTTCTTGCCGAAGGCGTTCGCGAACTCGACGGCGTCCTCGTAGCTCCTCGCCACCACGTACACCATCAGGTCGTGGCTGTCGCCCTCGAGCCTCGCCGCGAACTGCGGCGCGTAGGACGTGCCGAATGCGGCGACTATCTCGGCGTCGCTCGGCGCCTTCCCGGTGAACTTCACGAGCATCATGTACTCGCCGAACCCCGTTATGGGTATGGCCTCCATGGCCTCGTTGAGTATGCCCCTCTTGGTCCTCATCCTGGCCTTCTTTATGAACTCCCACTTCCAGAGGTTGTTGATGTCTATCTCGGGGACGAACCTGAGCCCGTACTCCTCGACGACCTTGTTGAACATCCCGTAAGCGTTGCCCTTGCCGCTCCTCGTCGTGTCCGAGAGCGTCTTCATGCTGATCCTGGCGTCTATGCTCAGCTGCTTGAGTATCGTGTCCTGCATCTCGCCGCCAGAGTCTTCTCCCATTCTCCTCCACTCCTAATAAGAAACGAACCTTCTTAATGCTTTTTCGCCGCTAGATGCTCACTCCGAAGTAAAGCCTCGCGAACGTGCCGAAGAGTATCGTCACGAAGGCCGCGCCCAGGGAGATCGCGAGCATCTCGAAGGCGCGCCTCCTCACGCTCGTCCCGCTGGTTATCGCGACTATCGCGGAGACGACCGTCAGCGCCGCGCAGACCAGGACTATCGAGAGCGCTATGCCCTCGATGCCGTGGAGGCCCACGAGGAAGGGGAACACCGCGATCAGGGCGCCCAGGAAATAGTAGGCCCCGCAGTGGTACGCCGCCTTTATCGGCAGCACCTTGCCCTCGCCCGGCTTCTCCCCCCTGCCCTCCTTGACCAGGTTCTCGGATTTGGACGACAAATAGACCCCTCCCGCCATCGAGAGCGTGCCCGATATCCCAGCTATCATCCCGATTATCGCGACTATGAGCCCGGTCGTCGCCACCGTCGCGAGCCCCGCTATGACCGCCAGTATCTCGACCAGGCCGTCGTTGAGCCCGAGTATCGTGGACTCGGTGTAGTCGAGGTCCTCCTTGTGCTTCTCGAGCTCCCTGGCCAGCGAGGACTCGTGGCCCCGCTCCTCCCTTATTATCCTGTCGAGGTACGCCCTGCCCTTCGGGCCCACCGCGCCCTCCCTGAGGGCGCCGCTGTAGCTCACTATGGCGTCGGCCTCGTTCCTCTCGAGCATCTTCGTCATGAAGGCGATGCCCAGGACGTCCTTCACGAGCATCAGCGAGAGCACCCTGAACCCGAGGAGCGACGGTCCGCCCACGTTCTCGCCCTCGTCGCCCAGGAGCGACCTCCATATGGCTATGTGGCCGCTCTCCTCGTCGGCGAGCCTCTGGAGGAGCGCCCTTAGCTCCCTGTCCTTCTCGTTCCTCGCCAGCGCGAGGTAGACCGCGTTGTCGAGTATCTCCCCCTTCAGGAACCTCCTCTCCAGCGCGACCCTGTCCATCATAAAACCTTTATCCCTATTCCTCCAATGTGTATTGAAAACATGAGTATTTTAAACCCGTTCTCGCCGAGGGACAGCTCCTACTCCGGAAAGGATTCGTACAGGTACGTCGAGCGCGTACTCAGGGGCGAGAAGAACCTCCTGATAGTCTCGCCCTTCATAGACGACTACTATGCGAGGTACCTGATAAGCCATTCGGGCGGCAAGCGCATCAGGATACTGTCCTCGTCGATGCAGCCCGCGGCTGCCAGGAGGCTGCGCGGGAGGGACCTCGGGCCCGCGGCGAAGTTCACGTTCCTCGTCGCAGGCCTCGACGCCGCCTTCTACCTGCTCCGGATGCACTTCCTACCCTTCTTCATAGTCTCTTTTGCCGCCGCGGCACTCCTGGTTGCGGCGTCCCTGCGCGGGAACAGGAACATCTCCTTGAGGGTCCCGCGGGACTTCGTGCACGCGAAGATGTACGTCGGGGACAGCGTCGCCGTCGAGGGCTCGGCGAACCTGACCTGGGCGGGCATGCACAAGAACGTCGAGCACATAGACGTGATCTATGACAGGAAGAGGATAGGCGAGCTGCAGAGGCAGTTCCGCTCGCTGTGGGACTCGGCGTGAGGCCCGCCCTGACAACATATTTATGTGTTGTTTGCGTTCTATCTGCGATGGTCCCATGATAAGCCTCAACTCCGCCGCCCCTGATTTCGAGCTCGACGGCTCCGACGGGAAGAAGCACACGCTCAAGGAGTTCTCCGGGAAGTACCTGGTGCTCTACTTCTACCCGAAGGACGACACTCCGGGCTGCACGACGGAGGCCTGCGGGTTCAGGGACGTCTACTCCGAGATACAGAAGGCGGGCGCGGAGGTGGTCGGCGTCAGCAAGGACCCGCTGGAGTCGCACGGCAGGTTCGGCAAGAAGTACGACCTCAACTTCCTCCTCCTCTCGGACCCCGACAGCAGGGTCATCAAGGCCTACGGGGCGTACGGGAGCAGGGGGATGTTCGGGATGGGCACGCTCAGGAAGACTTTCATACTCGACAGGGAGGGAAGGGTCGTGAAGATATACGAGAACGTGAAGCCCGAGGGCCACGCCGCCGAGATACTTGAGCTGCTTAGGAGCGTAAATAGACTGGTGTATTGATGAGCGAGAAGAGAAAGACACTTGGAGATAACGTTGTCCCATTGAAGTACGTGATCGAGTTCGAGCCGAACATGAAGACGTTCAGGTTCGCCGGGACGGAGGAGGTGGAGGTTACGGTGAAGGCGCCCACGAGCGCCATAGCCCTCAACGCGGCCGAGCTCGGGATAACCGAGGCGTATGTGGAGAGCGGGGGGAAGTCGCAGAAGGCGGCGATCTCATTCAGGAAGGGCCTCGAGCGTGTGACGCTCAAGGTCAAGGACAAGGTAAAGGGCAGGGCCCGGATAAGGCTGCGCTTCACGGGGATCCACAACGACAAGATGTACGGGTTCTACAGGAGCAGGTACGTGGTCGGCGGAAAGGAGCAGCACCTGCTCACGACGCAGTTCGAGCCGGTCGACGCGAGGAAGGCGTTCCCGTGCTTCGACGAGCCGGGCATGAAGGCGGTCTTCGAGATCTCGATGGTCGTCGACAAGGGCCTGGAGTGCGTCTCCAACATGCCCATCCTGAGGGAGGCCGACGCGGGGCGGGGCAGGAAGCGGGTGATCTTCATGCCGACCCCGAGGATGTCGAGCTACCTGGTCTACCTGGGCGTGGGCAACTACGAGAGCGTGGACGGCTCGCTCGGCAAGGTCAAGGTCAGGGTGCTGACCGTCAAGGGCAAGAGGGACCTCGCCGTGCTGGCGATGGACTACGCGAGGAAGGCGGTGAAGTACTACGAGGACTACTTCGGGGTGGACTACCAGCTGCCCAAGCTCGACCTGCTCGCGATACCCGACTTCGCGGCGGGCGCGATGGAGAACTGGGGCGCGATAACCTTCAGGGAGAGCGACCTGCTCTGCGACGAGAGCTCGTCAGTCTCCGCGAAGCAGAGCATAGCGGACGTCATAGCGCACGAGCTCGCTCACCAGTGGTTCGGCGACCTCGTCACGATGGCGTGGTGGGACGACCTGTGGCTCAACGAGAGCTTCGCGACGTTCATGAGCACCAAGGCGGTCCAGGCGTCGTTCCCCGAGTGGGACATGAAGACGCAGTACATAGAGGACGTCATCGGCACCGCGTACGCGGCCGACCAGCTGGCCTCGACGCACCCGATAAACGTCGAGGTCAACGACCCCGCGGGGATAAACGCGATATTCGACTCGATCAGCTACGAGAAGGGCGGCACGATCCTCAACATGATAGAGGACTACGTCGGCCCGGAGACCTTCAGGAGGGGCCTCCACACCTACCTCGTCAAGCACAAGTACGGCAACGCGACCAAGCACGACCTCTGGAACGCGATAGACGCTGCCGCGAGGAAGGCCGGAGCGAAGGCCGACCTGGCGAAGGTGGTCAGCTACTGGATAGACACCCCCGGGTACCCGATAATAGCCGTCAGGAAGGAGGGCGCATCGTACCTGCTCAGGCAGAGCAGGTTCTTCATAAGCAGGGAGAACAGGGCGCCGAGCAAATGGCCGGTCCCGCTGCACTACGTCACGTCCGAGGGCAGGGACGCCAGGGTGCTCATGACGGGGAGCACGCTGCGGATCCCCGCGCCCAAGGGCGACGGCGGGTGGATAAAGCTCGACTTCGGGCAGAAGGGCCTCTACAGGGTGATGTACGGGGACGGGCTGCTCGAGAGGCTCGGTGCCGCAGTCGGCCGCAAGGAACTGGGAGGCGTCGACGCGTGGGGCATAGAGAACGACCTGTTCGCTTTCGCGAGGTCAGGCAAGATGCCGGTCACCGACTATTTCGACTTCGTGCAGGAGCACTGCTTCGACTGCGGCTACCCGACGGACAGCACTCTGCTCGCGCACCTCGGCGGGCTCTACTGGATGCTGTATTCCACGCCGCTCGCTGAGACGGCCAGGAGGCCCCTCGTGGCCTACGCCAGGCACCTCCTGGACAGGCTCGGGATGGAGACGAGAAAGGGCGAGAAGACTGTGGACACCATGCTCAGGAGCAGCGCGATCTTCAACCTCGGGACCGCGGGGGACGAGAAGATAATAGCTAAGACAAACTCGATGTTCGCGAAGTTCCTCAAGGACGGCAGGAAGATAGACAGCAACCTCCGGGGCGCGGTCTACGGCATCGCCGCATGGACCGGCGACTCCAGGACCTTCGCGGCCCTCGAGTCGAGGTACATGAAGGAGACCGTCGTCGAGGACAAGCTCAGGTTCCTCAGGTCGCTGGGCCTGTTCAGGGACAGGAAGCTCCTCGGGCGCGCCCTCGAGTTCGCGATATCCGCGGACGTGAAGTACCAGGACTCGCTGTCGATCCCGGCGAACGTGGCGTCCAACCCGTTCTCGGGGGACATGCTGTGGAACTGGAGCAGGGACAACTGGAAGCTCTTCATGTCAAGGTATCCCCCGGGAACGCACATGATGCGCGGCTTCGTCTCGCTGCTCAGCGTGCAGAAGACCGACGAGGCGAAGAAGGAGATACTCGCCTTCTTCGGCAGGAGGCAGAACCTGAGGAGCGACTTCAAGCCGGAGCTCAGGAGGTCCCTGGAGCGGATAGATACGAACATAATGTTTATGAAGGCGAACGGCGTCTAATAATACGGGGATCTGTTGCAGAAGATGGCCAAGAACGGGAGAGGCGAGTGGAACCTCTCCGACCTCGTGAGCGGGGACAAGGACCTGAACGGGAGGATCGGCGAGCTTGAGCGGCTGACCGCCAAGGTCGAGGGGTCCAGGAGCCTGCTGAAGGGCGACATCACCTCCGACGAGTTCGGCGGGGTCCTGAGGGACATCGAGAGGCTCACCGCCGCGAGGGGCGTGCTCCTTGTCTACTCAGAGCTGAGGTTCTCCGAGGACACGCGGTCCGAGAAGAACTCCTCCCTCCGCACGATGATCGACAGGAAGTCGTCCGACTCCGACGCCAGGACCACTTTCTTCAACGTCTGGTGGGAGAAGGGGCTCGACGAGGCCAACGCGCAGAGGCTCCTGGCGTCCGCCGGGGACCTGAAGTACGTGCTGGAGTACGAGAGGAAGACCGCGAGGTACACGCTTACCGAGCCGGAGGAGCTGATAATAACCAAGCTCGCGCCCACCGGCGTCTCCGCGCTGGTTACCATCTACGACAAGATAACGAACGCCTTCACCTACGAGATAACCTCGGGAGGGAAGACGGAGACGCTCAACCGCGGGCAGCTCGGGGAGCTGATAAGCGGCCCCGACGCCGGCCTGCGGGAGCAGGCCTACAGCAGGCTCTACGAGAAGTTCGGACAGAGTCTCGAGGTCATAAGCGAGATATACAAGAACCGCGTCCTCAACTGGAGGGACGAGTGCGTCGGCATAAGGAAGTACCCTTCGCCCATCTCGGCCAGGAACGTGTCGAACGACATAGCCGACGGGGCCGTGGACGTACTGCTCGACTCGTGCGCGCGCAACGCCCGCCCGTTCAAGGACTTCTTCAGGATAAAGGCCGCGGACGCGGGGATGGACAGGCTGCGAAGGTACGACCTCTACATGCCCGCCAGGGCGGAGCGGGCGGAGCGCAAGTACACGTACCCCGAGGCGGTGGGAATGGTCCTCGACGCGTGGCGCGGCTTCAGCCCGAGGATGGCGGGCTACATGGAGGAGGTCTTCAGGGGGCACGTCGACTACGGGATCAGGGACGGCAAGGAGGAGGGCGCGTTCTGCAACTGCGCGCCGCCCGTGACGCCGTACGTGCAGCTCACCTTCACCGGGACGCTCAACGACGTATTCAACCTGGCGCACGAGATGGGCCACGCGGGCCACTTCATGTCCGCCATGCACCACTCGGTGATGAGCATGGACGCCCCTCTCACGCTGGCGGAGTCGGCGTCCACGTTCTCAGAGTCCATGCTCTTCGACAGCCTCTTCGACAGGCTCGACGGTTCGGAGAGGAGGGGCGTGCTGTTCAGGAGGTTCGAGGAGTTCTACGCCTCGATACAGAGGCAGGCGTTCTTCACGATCTTCGAGAAGAGGGCCCACGAGGCGATCGCCGACGGCGCGTCCACCACCGAGATAAACAGGGAGTACCGCAGGACGCTTGACGCGCAGTTCAGGGGTGCGGTCGACGTGGCGAAGGAATTCGAGTTCGAGTGGGCGATGATACCCCACTTCTTCCAGAACCCGTTCTACTGCTACTCGTACTCGTTCGGAAACCTGCTCGCGCTCTCGGCGTTCCAGAGGTACAAGGAGGAGGGCGCGGGATTCGCCAAGGACTTCGAGGCGATCCTGGCGTCCGGCGGGTCGCGGAACCCGCAGGAGCTCCTCGCGGAGCACGGCATCGATGTCTCCACATCGGCGACCTGGGACAGGGGCTTCGACTACATCAAGGCGCAGCTCCGCGCGCTCAAGCACGCGTGAGGCCATCCGGCCCCCCGCAGGCAACGAATAAGAATTTATTGAGCGAAGATGATGCGTGGCCGAAGGCCGCGGGTGTGCCGGTGGAGCGTTTCAAATCCATGCCTGAGGGGACGAAGTTCCCCCTGTCCTTGATATCGTTCGAGGACACGCCTACCGGGCTGATCAGGGCGCACTACTACGTCGTGAGGGACGCCATCGCGGAGGACAAGACCCGGGCGACGCCCGAGGCCGCGCGCGCCGCGTCCGAGAACTTCGAGCGGAGGAAGGCCGAGCTGGCGGACATCGAGCGGCGCGACGCGGACTTGATACACACAGGGGACAGGGTCCTCGACTTCCTGGAGAAGGTGATGAAGAGGAAGGGCGGCGACGACCAGCTCCTGGAGATATTCACCAAGGCGGAGGGTGAGGGCGTCGAGTTCTCCACGCAGGAGGGCACGGACGCACTGGCGCTGTCCCCCGTGGACCTCAAGAAGCTCGCGCGCCTGCTCGAGAAGGACTACGGCATGCCTCCCGACCCCAAGGCAGAGGGCTAGTTGCGGGCGCGGCGCGGAGCTAAGCTTTTTAATGGTACTTAGCGAATGTTAGCCATGGCATACTCGACGTACCTCACGCTCATCGTCCCCGCGGTAATAACCTTCTTCGTCACGGTCGGGTCGACGAAGTTCGTGATCGACTACCTCTTCGGCGCGGGCATCGTGGCGGAGGACCACAACAAGGCCAGGCCCGTCACGCTCCCCAGCAGCGGGGGCCTGGCGGTCGCGTTCGGCATCATAGTGGGCGCGCTGACCTACGCCTTCGGCGGGAGCTTCGACTTCTTCAGCCCGGTGCTCAGCATCTCCAACCTGCTGGCGGTCTCGCTCTCAATAGTGCTCATAGCGGGGATCGGCTTCCTCGACGACATAAACGTCAAGGCGCAGAGGGTGCGGCAGACCGGGGGCTACCTGGACAGGAAGCAGGGCCTCAAGAAGTGGCAGAAGCCGCTCCTGACGCTGGTCGGCGCCCTGCCACTCATGGCGATAAACGCGGGGGTGAGCATGGTGAACGTCCCGTTCCTCGGGCCCGTCGAGTTCGGCCTGATGTACCCCCTGCTAATACTTCCACTGGCCGTGATCTTCGTCTCCAACGCGTTCAACCTCCTCGGCGGGTTCGACGGCCTTCAGCCCGGGATGGCGCTCGTGGCAAGCGCGGGCTTCATGGCCTACTTCTTCCTCTTCGGCAGCTCCGTGGGCGTCGCGGCGTACACCGGCGCGCTCCTGTCCGTGCTCCTCTTCGCGGCGCTGCTGGCCTTCATGCCCTTCAACAAGTTCCCCGCGAAGATAATACCAGGGGACAGCTTCACCTACGCGATAGGCGCGATACTGGTCGCGATAATGGTGATGGGCAACGCCGAGTCGTTCGGCGTGATAATATTCTTCCCGTGGATAATCGAGTTCTTCCTCCACCTCAGGAGGAGGTTCGACGTGCGCGACCTCGGAATAAGGCAGAAGGACGGGACGCTCAAGGCGCCGTACGGCAAGAAGACGTACAGCCTCGCCCATTTCGTGATGAACACGGGGAGGCTGACCGAGAAGGAGGTCACGATCAGGCTGTGCGTCATCGAGCTCGCTTTCGTGGTCCTGGCGCTATTCCTGAAGGCCAACGGCCTGCTCTGAGAAATGGGCACCGGTTTGTGCAGGCAGGGGGCGGACTAGGTCCTTCTCGCCGCCGCGATCGCCCCCGCCAGGGCGGGCAGCATCTTCTTGGATGGGACCATCGTCACGGGTATCGGGTCGTCGGGCAGGGGGATAATCACGGTCTTCACGCACTCCCTCCCGCAGTGCTCCCTTATCCACTTCTCGTTTCCCGGCATCGGAATCAATCAGCGTTTCCGACCCGCAGGAATATATGCCTTGCGCAGGCGCGTCACCCATCCATCTTCCTGCGCAGGAACTCGGGCAGGGCGAAGGACGCGGAGTGTATCTGCCTGTTGTAGTACCTGGTCGGCATCTCCTCGCGCTCGGGCCTTAGGTCCTCCACCGGGCGGTATTTCCTCGACGCGAAGAGCAGGACGAACGACCCCCCGGGCATGCGCTTGGACGCGAAGAAGTAGGGCATGACTATCGGGAACACCTTCCTGAGGTTCCGGTACACCGAGACCCAGTTCGGCTCCCTTTCGGAGTAGTGGGAGGTGGAGCCGTCCGTCACGAAGATGCCGTCCTCCGAGAGGTGGTCGCGGACCCCCTCGAAGTACTCCCTCGTGAAGAGGGGGTAGGCGATGTTCTTCTCGCCGTCCTCCTTGTATGTGTTCGAGGGCGTGGATATGACCAGGTCGTAGCTCCCCTTCACGTTCTTGAGGAATACGAAACCGTCCCTCACGAAGAAGCGCACCCTGGGGTCCTCCCACGCGTCCCTGAAGTCGAATATCTTGCGGGATTCCCTGAGCACCACCTGGTCTATCTCGACCAGGTCTATCCTCTTGAGGTACCTGTGCTTCACGATCTCCTTGAGCGAGAACCCGTCGCCGCCCCCCACCACCAGGACGCGCTGCCTCCTCGGGCCGACGTTGAGCGGCACGTGGGTCGCCATCTCGGTGAGCTCGTCGCCCTCCTCGGCCTGGTAGAGCACGTCGTCAAGCGCGAGGATCTTGCCGAGCTTGTCGGTCTGGAATATCCTAACGCGCTGGTACTTGCTCTGCTTGTTCAGGAGCACCTCCGAGTAGGGTATAGTGAGACCGTCCCTGTTGCGAAAAACCCCGCCCATGGCACCACCGAAGCTCTGGCCCCGGCTTACCTGCGCACGCGGACGACGCTGGTCGCGCCCACCTTCCTCCTGATGACGTAGCGCCTTCCGTTGGCCAGCGGCCTCCTGAGGCCCGCCGCGCCCGGGCGGTCGCGCGTGAGCAGCACGTCGTTCTTGTTGATCAGCTTGGTCCTGCCGGCGTGCGCCGCGTAGACCATCGCCTTCTTCGCCAGCGTCTCGGTCAGCTTCTCGAGTTCCTTCTCCAGGTTGAGCACCGCGTCCTCCGTGACGCGCTCGGCGCCTGCCTCCTTGAGGAAGTCCTCCATGTCCCAAAGACTAAAAGCCCTCTCTCCCAACTAAGCACCTAAAATTGCAGTATGCATTTCCAATGGTAAGTTTAAAAAGAGTGCGCGGGTGCCCGAGTAGTGGCATCCACCCGCTTCCGGAAATGCCGGAAATCTGCGCCGGAGAGGCGCCTCGGAGCCCCTGTTGCGAGGGGAAGCGGGCATTTTTATGCCGACGACAGAGTTCCAAAACAGTGGAAGAAAAGGCGATCAAAGCGCGCTCCCGTACACGAGCACGATCGCCAGCAGCGCGATTATCCACGCCACGAGCACGGAGAACGCCATCCGCCTGTGCCGCCTGCCCTTCGTGCCCGCCCAGAGTAGCGCCACGCAGACGCAGAGCAGCGAGCTTCCCAGGAGGCCCAGCGGGAAGGGTATCAGCGTCCCGAACGACAGGCCGGAGAGGTACTCGAACGCGATCGACAGCGCGAGCATCGCGAAGAAGAAGAGCAGGGCGAAGCCGGCCACTATCTCCAGGGAGAGCAGCTCCCTCCCCTGCGCGCTTCGCCTTTTTCGCGGCCTGGCCATGACTATCGAACGATGTCAACAATTAAAAAGGTTATGCGAGGTCATGTCGCCTCCGCGACGACGGTGGCCACCGAGGCGTAGCGCACGGTGTCGATCGGGTTGTTCGACCTGCACAGGCCCCTTCCTGTCGAGGCTATGTCCCCGCCGGTCACGTAGCAGACCCAGACGCTCCCGACGCTGACCGTCCCCGGGGCCACCGGAGCCGCCATCGAGGAGCCCAGGACCAGCCGCTTGGTCTCGCCCTTTGCGAACCCGCCCCCCTGCATCACGAAGGTGACGTTGGGGAGGCCGTAGGCGTTGTAGCCGGCGCCCTGCGGCACGTACGCGACGGCCCAGCTGGTCCAGCCCGTCGCGTTGTTGCGCAGGGACAGGGTCAGGTTAGCGGTGGACTTGTCGAACGTCACGTTCCCGCAGGAGAAGCCGTACGCGGGCACGCAGGAGGGCGCGAACGGGCTGGGCTCGCCCAGGAAAGGGCCGTTCCCGAATACCCTGATCACGACGTACACGACCGCGAGCGCGACCGCGGCCCCGGCGACCAGTGCCTTTATTCCCATGCCGTTACCTGTACCTTAGCAGCGCGCCTATCCCGGTGAAGCCCATCAGGAACTCCTTGCCCAGCGAGCTCTCGCTCGAGACGAAGACCGTGTCGGCGCCTATCTTGTCGGCCATGCCTATGAGCTCGTCGAGCGCGTCGTGCTCCTCGACTATCGCGAGCGACCCGCCGTCCTCGTGCTTGGGGAGCCTCGCGCTGCCCCTCTCTATCCTCTCGATCCGCTGCTTGCACAGGCTGCACTCGTAGACGACCCTGTAGATCTCCTGCTCGTTGTTGACTATCAGCGTCGAGACCTTGTTGAGCTCTATCGCCTCCTTGACCTTCTCGTAGCCGTACGTCGCGGCCCCGCCCGTGGCGACCTCGGCCTTGAACCTCTCGAGTATCTTCCTCTCCTGCGACGCGGCCTGCTCCTTGAGCAGCTCGTGGGCCTTGTCGAGTATCTCGTTGAGCCCGGTCTCGTCCGTGTAGCCGGTGTCGTAGGTCTCGAGGATCTTGACCTGGTAGTTGAGCTTGTTCTTGCGCACGAAGTTCTCCTTCGCGGGCCCGGGCCCGCCGACTATGAGCCCCTTGAGCTTGTTCTGGAACTGCGCGTAGAGGTCGTTTATGGAGTCGGAGATCTCGGTGTAGTACGCCTCGATGTCCTCCTCCCTGGCGCGCTCGAACCTCCCCGCCGACTGGCCCCCCTTGCTCATCTTCGCGTGGGCCATGGAGTGGTGGCGCTTTATCACCTGTATGTGCGAGCCCTTGAGCGTGGCTATCGTCGCCTCCCTCCCGTCCATGACGAGGAGCGCGTAGGTGTCCTTCGCCTCCAGCATGTCCGCTATGGGCTCGAGCAGGAACGTGGAGTCGCACCTGTATATGTTCACCTTGAGCGGGACCGGGGGCTCCATCGAGAAGAGCTCGATGTTTATCTTGCTCTGGTCCTTGGAGATGTTCCCGGCGAAGATCGCTATCCCGTTCTTCGGGGTCTCCTTGAAGAGCTTGAGGTACTGGAGTATCTTGTCGAGCGCGCTCTGCACGTTCGTCCTTGTGGACTTGGACTTGATGTTGCCCGACTGGCTGTGCTCCTGCCTGAGCCTCGAGGTCTCCTCGCTGAGCTGGTACCCGGCGGGTATGTAGACGCTTATCAGCTCGGTCCCGGAGCCGCGCACCGACTTGAGGCGCTTTATCTCCCTGAGGACCTCGTACTCCTTCTTCATGGATCGCACTCTCTGGTGTCTAATATAGCTAACGCTAGCTATTTAATTTCTCGTTAGGCAGTCCCCGAGGACGGCGCGGCCATCAATCCGCCCTCAGGATCTCGGGAAGCGGCTCCGGCCTGGATCCGTAAAGGGCAAGGCCGCGCACCTGCTCATCGCTCAGCCTGTCGCCGATTTTGTACTTCCCGTCAGGGGCGGTGAAGTATCCTAGCTTCTCGGATTCTCCGCGGATGTCATTGCGGAGCATGATGAGCCTTCCGAGCCTATCCGCCAGCCTGTCCGTCGCCCGGCCCCTCTCCGCCTTGGGCAGGGCCTCCATCGCCTCCATCGCGTTCGACGCCTCCTCCCTCGCGAGCGCCAGGTCGTCGTTCACGATGTCCATCTCGATCAAAGGGGTACGGTACTTCCCCTCCTCAGGAGCCGTCTCGATCTTGTAGAGCTCGCCCACGACCTCGCCCTCTGCGTATGGATGCGGGCAGATGTCGGTGATGTAATTGACGTAGGCCCGGCCGCCGTCCGTCTTCTTTGCTGTCCTCTCCCCGGTCATGGTATCCTTCTAATACAGGTTTTGCCTCCCGGCCTATTTAAAGATACCCCGGGATTTTTCCTCCTGCAGAATCCCGCCGCCTTCCCCCGATGCCGCAGGTCCGCGGGGAGGGCCGCCGGCCCGCCCCTTCCGCGCTCAGGTCCCGCTCCCGGAGTCGGGGCCGGAGAGCGCCGCGGCCTGAGGCGCCGCGACTTCCGTGGCCATGAACCTGCCCACCTGCGCGCTCAGGCCCGTCTGGGTCGCGGTGTCGTACTTGACCCAGAGCTCCCCCGAGAATCGCGATCCCGAGGACCCGAGCACGTCCTTGCAGCCGAACTGCAGCATCGCCGCGCCCTTCGGCGAGAGCGTGACGTTGCGCGGCAGCGCCTCGAACGACGCCGGCGCCGAGCCTCCGCTCGAGCATCCCACTCCCGTCACGGTAATCGAGCTGCCCGGGTCGCTGACTATAGTGCTCAGCGTCCCGTTGCCGTAAAGCACCGGCTCACCGCACACGAACGTCCCCGAGGACGTGCACAGCGAGGGCAGCGACGGCGAGAACGCGTTGAGCTCGAACATCAGCCCTATCGCGACCACCACGACGAAAAGGCTCCACCCGTAGGGCGTCACCGATTCCGCGGCCGCCCTGACCTTGGACTTCGCCCCGTCCGCGTCCGCCTGCGCGGAGCCGGCCAGGGGGCCGACTCCGATGCTACCTGCAGGATCCTGAGACTCTTCCTGCTCGTCCTCTCTTCCATTGCCCATCATATTCCCCACCCGATTGTGCTTTGTGGAGCTTGTCATATTTAAGAGTGCGACCGGGTTTTGAGGCCCCCGACCTGATATATAAGCCTTGCAGGGGCCTACGTCAGCCGGGCCCCGCAGCCCCCGAGGGAAGCGAGACGACAAAAACCGCACGCCCCCGCGCGGAGGCTAAGCTATTTAACCTCCCGCTTCGCTAATACTCTGATTCCATGAGGAGCGCCGACGCAGTTACCGCGATAAGGATAGCGCTGGTCTTCGTCATAGCCTACCTCATAATCAACTTCGGCGCCGTGAACCCGCTCCTGCAATACCCGCTCGATGCCGAGATCGTCGTGCTGCTGATGCTCGTGATGTTCGGGCTCGACAACCTGGACGGATACTTCGCTACCAGAAAGAACCCCTCGCTGGGGGACTTCGTCTCCTACCTGGGCAAGGAGATCAGGGGCAAGGAGCAGAGCAAGTCCAAGTCGGCGCTCAAGCCGCCCGCGTACGGCGCGGCGCTAGACATAGCCGGGGACAGGATAACCGAGTACACCTTCTGGATAGTCTTCACGTACCTGCAGATAATCCCGATATACGTCGTGCTCATAATAATGACGCGCAACTGCCTGGCCGACGCGCTCACTCTCTCGAAGGGCAAGACCTTCTCGAAGATGCGCTCCGCCTTCGGCAGGGTAGCCTCGTCGCACATGAGCAGGGCGCTCTACCAGGTCGTCAAGGCCTCGACCATCATCTACCTGTCGCTCGTCTACCTCGCGGGCTGGCCTCTCTGGATCGGGGACGCCCTGGTTGTCGTCGCAGTGGCGTACTCGCTCCTGCGAGGCGCAGCGGAGATATACGAGGCCTGGGTCTGAGCGCCCTCGAAGGTTAATAAACATTAATTTCTTAGCATTAACCATGAAGCATCAGTCCGCCATAGAGTTCCTCACTACCTATGGGTGGGCCGTCCTGGTCATCGCCGTGATAGTGGGGCTGCTCTTCCAGCTCAAGGTGTTCTCGCCTTCGCTGCCCGCGTCGTGCCTATCCGGGGCGCCGTTCTTCTGCAGGAGCCCCGTCCTGATAGGGAGCAACCTCACGGTCGGCATTGGGGAGCTGGGGAGCGTCATGACCGTGACCGGCCTGAACTGTTCCGCCACGGGCACGACGCCGGTGTTCACGCCGATCGCGAACGTGATTCTGCAGCCCGAGCAGGTCGTCAACTTCTCTTTCACCTGCCCGGTCACGTCGACCAACGTCGGCACGTCCTTCTCGGGCAGGCTCTGGATACAGTACGGCGCGCAGAACTCGATCGCGCAGGTCGGGACAGTGACCGTGACATCCGAGCAGACCGGACTCCCGACCACGACGGCGATCTCGACGACGTCTCTGTCGACCACGTCATCCTCGACGACATCCACCACGTCCACCTCCACGACCTCCGTCGCCACGACCGTCGTCTATTCGCTTACGCTGGCCTCCAGCGGGGGAGGCACGGTCACGCCTTCCGGAGGGAACTACATGCCGGGCAACACGGTCGCGATAGGCGCCGTGCCCAGCGCGGGCTACGGATTCGCCGGGTGGGTCGGCACAGGCACGGGCAACTACACGGGGGCGTCCAACGCCAGCGCGGTGATAATGGGATCGAACATAGTGGAGACCGCGACCTTCTTCGTCTACAACACGGTCACGTTCAACTCAAACACAATGTGGACGGTGCCCGCCAACGTCTACAGCGTCGACCTGTTCCTCGTCGGCGGAGGCGGAGGCTCATCATGGTCGGGCGGGGCGGGCGGATACACTAAAACGTACAAGTCGAGCGCGTCGGGCTACCGCGACGGCGGGGCGGTGGCGGTGATCCCCGGGCAGTCCTGGAACGTCGTGATAGGGACCGGCGGGGTCGGCACCACCTCTGGCACCGCCAGCTCGTTCTCCCTCGGGGGCACGAGCTACTCGGCTCCGGGCGCGACCCTGTCGACCTCGGTCGACGTCCACGGCATAAGCGCGGGCGGCAGCGGCGGCGGCGGATACTGCAACACGCAGAGCAACTGCAACGGGGGCAACTACGGGTCGAACGGCATCGGGAGCTCCACCACCGTAGGCGGGACAGGCCAGGGTCACACCACCAACTCGTTCGGCGACTCCTCCGGAACCCCTTACGCCGGGGGCGCGGCCGGCTGCAGCAACTCGGGCGCGCAGGACGGGACGTCGGGAGTGGGCGCGGGAACGGCCACGAACAGCGGGACGGCCAACACCGGCGGAGGCGCAGGATGCTACGGCAGCGGCCACGGGGGATCAGGGGTGGTGCTGGTGCGCTACGTGACTTCGACCGCGGCCCCAACTTACACCCTCACGATGGTATCCAACGTCGGGGGGACCCTAACCCCGAAGACAGGGAACTACGTTGCCAACACCGTGGTGACGATCAACGCGATCCCGAGCGCGGGCTACCGCTTCGGAAACTGGACCGGCACCGGGCTGGGGAGCTACACCGGGAACTCCGTCAGCGCCACCGTGACGGTCGACTCCAACATCACCGAGATGGCCAACTTCACCAGCTACCAGTACGCCACGTTCACCTCTAACGGCGTGTGGACCGTGCCCGCCAACGTCTACAGCGCGGACCTGTTCCTCGTCGGAGGCGGCGGCGGGGACTCGTGGTCCGGCGGCGCGGGAGGGTACACCAAGACTTACAAGTCGAGCGCGTCGGGCTACCGCGACGGTCTGGCTGCACAGGTGCTGCCCGGGCAGTCCTGGAACGTCGTGATAGGGACCGGCGGGATCGGCACCACCTCGGGCACCGCGAGCTCGTTCTCCCTCGGCGGCACGAGCTACTCGGCTCCGGGCGCGACGCTGTCGACCTCGGTAGACTCGCACGGCATAAGCGCGGGCGGCAGCGGCGGAGGCGGATACTGCAACGGGTCGTCGAACTGCAACGGGGGCAACGACGGGGCCAACGGCGTCTCCGGATACACGACGGGAGGGTCCGGCCAGGGCCACACAACGCGCGCTTTCGGAGAGGCGTCCGGAACCTTGTACGCCGGCGGGGCCGCGGGGTGCACCAGCTCCGGCACTCAGGGCGGGACCTCGGGCGCGGGCGCGGGGGTGGCCAACTCCAACGGGGCGGCGAACACCGGCGGCGGCGCGGGCTGCTACGGCAGCGACCGCGGAGGTTCCGGGATAGTGATCGTCCGCTACTCGATACCTACTGGAATCCCCGTATACGCCCTCACGATGAACGCGGGCGCGGGCGGGACGGTCACGCCATCGAGTGGGAACTACCAGGTCACCAACACCGTGTCGATTACGGCGACGCCGAACCCCGGCTACACGTTCATCGGCTGGGCGGGCGCGGGGATCGGAAACTACACCGGCAACTCGACGACCGCCACCGTCACCATGTACTCGAACGTCACGGAGAACGCGATCTTCAGCAACTATCCCAACATCTACTTCACGTCCAACACGATGTGGACCGTGCCCGCCAACGTCTACAGCGTCGACCTGTTCCTCGTCGGAGGGGGCAGCGGCTCGTATTATTCGGGCGGCGCGGGAGGATACACAAAGACGTACAAGGCCAACACGACGGGCTACCGCGACGGCGGCGCGGTCCCTGTGATCCCAGGGCAGTCCTGGAACGTCGTGGTCGGGACGGGCGGGGTGTACACCACCTCGGGCACCGCTAGCTCGTTCTCGCTCGGCGGCACGAGCTACTCTGCTCCGGGCGCGACCCTTTCGACTTCAGTAGACAACCACGGCATAAGCGCGGGCGGCAGCGGCGGCGGCGGTTACTGCAACGGGTCGTCGAACTGCAACGGGGGCAACGACGGCGCCAACGGCGTCTCAGGATATACGACGGGTGGGTCCGGCCAGGGCCACACCACGCGCGCTTTCGGAGAGGCCACGGGGACGCTCTACGCAGGAGGCGCCGCGGGGTGCACCAGCTCCGGCGCGCAGGGCGGGACCTCGGGCGCGGGCGCGGGAACCGAGGGGACCAACGGCATCGCGAACACCGGCGGCGGGGCCGGCTGCTACGTCACGACCGACAAGGGAGGATCTGGAATCGTGATACTGCGCTACCGTGTGCCCGTGTCGGATCCCGTCTTCACCCTCACGACCAACGCGGTCGGCGGGGGCACGGTCTCGCCATCGAGCGGCAACTACCTGGCCGGAAACACCGTGACGATCACCGCAACGCCCAACACGAACTACGTCCTTGAGAGCTGGGTCGGGACGGGCCCGGGCAGCTACACCGGGACCGCAGCCAGCAACTCGATCGCCATCGACGGGAACGTGACCGAGACCGCGTACTTCGCGTCATACTCGTACGCGAATACAGTCTCAGGCGGCGCGGCAACGCTTTCGGCCTCCCCCACCAGCGGCCTCCCTACTTACTTCTGCGAGGGAAGCAGCAGCAACTACGCCGTGTCGTCCGTGTCGTGGACCCCCGACGTCTCGACGAGCCTGCTCTCGGTAGGGCACCAGACGCCGAACACCTGCACGATAAACCTCGCCGGCGCCAGCGTAATCGGAGTCCTCGGGGTCGGGCAGAGCGTCTCGCCCTACCTGCTCAGGAACACAGTCATTACAAACGGCGCCGCGTTCACCTTCAACGAGGTCGTCGGCGATTCGTCCCAGTACAGCTACCTCTTGATAGACGGGGTCGAGCACCTCTCGAGCATAAGCCTGCCTTCGGGGTGCAGCACGGTCTCGGACAGCCTCGGCACCACGTTCGGAACCCAGTACCTGGCGTTCTGCTACGGCCAGAGCCCGGGCAACTACGTCGTCTCGGGGTCCATGTCCACCAGCTACACGAGCGGGGTCATCTACGCGGACTACTCTGTGAACTGAGCCGCCTTGCGACAATCCTTTAATATATTGCAGTAGAACATTACAGCGAGTGCATGGACGCATCGGACTTCCGCGCGGGCCGCAGGGCGCAGTCGGCCATAGAGTACCTAACGACCTACGGGTGGGTCCTGATAATAATCGCGATCGCCTTCGGCGCGCTCTACGCGCTCGGGGCCACGAACCCCAACACCTACTCCGCCCAGGAGTGCGTCTTCGCCTCGGGCTTCAGCTGCCTCAACTACACGATGTCCTCCAACGGGGTCCTGCACCTGAACCTCCAGCAGTCGACGCAGAACCCGATAATCGTGACAGGCATCGCGTGCACGCAGAACGGGACCGCCACCGACTTCTACGCCACGTCCAACCAGCTCGTCACCGTGGGCTCGAACGAGCTCTTCGACGTCCAGTGCTACACGCCGTCGGGGGCGTTCGCCGCCCAGATAGGCGGGCCTTTCGACGGGTCCATATTCGTCAACTACACCGACCAGCTGACGAAGTTTCCAGGCACCGCGGTGGGCAAGATCGCGGTGAAGGTCTCGGCGGTCTGAAGAATTGCGGCGCATACATAAGATTTAATTAGCCTTTACAGAGGATTGTTATTACGAGCAAATGACTTCCTCCCGCCCAACTATGAAACCCAAGTCCCAGTCCGCCATAGAATTCCTCATGACCTACGGGTGGGCCATACTGGTAATCGCGATCATAATCGGCCTGCTATTCCAACTGAGGGTCTTCTCCCCTTCGCTTCCCGCGTCGTGCCTCTCCGGCGCGCCCTTCTTCTGCAGCAACCCTATCCTGTATTCCAACGACACCCTCGCAGTGCAGATAGGGGAGCTGGGGAGCACGTTCAACGTGACGAAACTGAACTGCACCGCCTCCGCCGCGACCCCCACTTTCTTCACGTCCGTGTCTTCGGTGAGGCTGGTCTCGGGTGCGATCAGCACCATGCGATTCACGTGCCCGCTGACCTCAAACGCGGTGGGCTCCTCCTTCTCGGGGAAACTGTGGATATACTACAGCACCCCGACGCAGACGGACCTCGAGGCCCAGGTCGGCACATTTACGGCAACGGTCATAGGGACGGGCGTCACGACGGGCTCGGTCTCGCAGCAGTACGCGCTGACCATGATCTCGGGCTCCGGCGGGTACGTCCTGCCTCCCACCGGAAACTACTCGGGCAGCGTGGAGATAACGGCGTTGCCTAACACGGGCTACGTCTTCGGCAACTGGATGGGCGAGGGATCCGGCAGCTACACCGGGACGTCCGACCCTGCCTCGGTGACGATGAACGGCAACGTCACTGAGACCGCGAGCTACGTGCCGCAGTCCTACTCATTCTCCGCGACCGCCAATGCTGGGGGCAACGTTACCTGCTCGTACTTCCTCAACAGGACCACCGCGTCCTGCAGCGCGACATACCCTTACGGCACCCAGATATCCGTCTCTGCGACGCCCGCCCCGGGCCACATCTTCTCGAGCTGGGACTGCACCGGAGGGGCGTGTTCCCCCGCATCAACGTCGCCCACATCCGTGACAATCGTCGCCTCCAACGTCCTCGTCATTGCGGACTTCTCGACGCAGCCATACTCTTTCTGGGTGGCTGCCGGAACCGGCGGGTCCGTCTCGTGCGAGTACACCTCGAACGGCACGGCGGCGCCTTGCACAGCCAACTACTCGACGGGGACGCAGATAACCGCCATCGCGACCCCGGGGACGGGCTACTCTTTCGCATATTGGACCTGCCTCCCGGTCGGCGCCTGCTCCAACGCGGAGTCAGATCCGACCACAGTTACCGCTGCGTCCGACCCGCTGGCCATCGCCAACTTCGCGATACACGCGTACTCCTTCTCCGCGACCTCCGGCACCGGCGGCAGCGTGGCCTGCTCCTTCGCCTCCGACAACGTCGTCACCCCCTGCGTGTCGAGCTACCCCTACGGCACGCAGGTGACGGTAACCGCGTCGCCGAACGCAGGGGACAGTTTCGGCGGCTGGACGGGCACAGGCGCGGGCAGCTACACCGGCGCGTCGAACCCCGCCACCGCCGTCGTCGATTCCGTCGTTACGGAGACGGCGGCCTTCGCCCCGAGCGCGTACTCCTTCTCCGCGACCAACTCGACCCCGGGCGGCTCCGTCTCGTGCACCTCCGGCGGAGCCTTCGCCCCGTGCTCTGGCAGCTACGCGCTCGGGACCCGGATGAACATGACCGCGACGCCGTACGCTGGCTACGTTTTCTCTAGCTGGACCGGCACGGGTCCCGGCAGCTACACCGGGACGTCCGACCCCGCGAACGCGACTGTGGACGGCGCCGTGACCGAGGCCGCGGCATTCGCGATGCAGCTGAATTCGTTATCCGCGACCGCAGGGACCGGCGGAACGGTCTCCTGCGCATACGCCGCCAACGGCGTGGGGGCCCCGTGCTCAGGCACCTACGCGCGCGGGACGCAGATCTCCATCACAGCGACCCCCGATGGCGGATACGTGTTCTCATCGTGGGCGTGCACCGCGGGAATCTGCTCCACAGCGACGACCTCTCCCACCACCGCGACCATGAACTCCGCCGCCAACGTCCTCGCAAGCTTCGCGGTCCAGAGCAACGACTTCTCCGCCACCGCCGGGACGGGCGGCTCCGTCTCGTGCGCGTACGCATCCAACAGCGCGGCCACGCCCTGCTCTGCAAACTACGACCCCGGAACCGTGATCGCGGTCACCGCGACCCCGGACACCGGGTACTACTTCACCAGCTGGTCCTGCGCGGGGGGCTTCTGCGTCCCGGCGACGTCGTCCCCGACCGCAGTCACCGTCGGGGCCTCCACGACCTCGGTCCTCGCCAACTTCGCGGCACAATCCTACTCTTTCTTCGCCTCAGCCGGCCCTGGGGGCACCGTATCGTGCACCATGGACGGCATGGCCACGTCCTGCATAGCAGACTACCCCTACGGGACGCAGTACGTAGTGACCGCGACCCCCAACCCGGGATACTCCCTCACCTACTGGGACTGCAGCAGCGCCTGCTCGCCCACCTCCGTCTCCCCAACGACGGTGACCATAAGCGACTTCCCCAACAACGTCCTCGCCAACTTCGCGATAAACTACTACGCGTTCAACGCGACCGCGGGCGCGGGCGGCTCCGTCTCGTGCGCGTACGCCTCTAACGGCACGGCGACATCGTGCAGCGCGCACTACCCCTACGGCACCCAGATATCCGTGTCAGCCGGCCCCGCGTCGGGCTACCTCTTCACAGGCTGGACCTGCACGGCCGGCGCTTGCTCCGCACTGTCGAGTTCCCCGACGACCGTCACCGTGACCGCGAGAACCTCGGTTTCCGCCTCGTTCGTGACGCAGCTCAATTCCTTCTCCGCCACCGCCGGGACGGGCGGCTCAGTCTCGTGCGCGTACGCGTCCAACTCGGTCTCGGCCCCGTGCTCGGGGACCTACGCCTACGGCACGCAGATTTCCGTGGCGGCAGCCGCGGGCACGGGCTACGCGTTCTCAGGCTGGACCTGCGCCCCGGGAGCTTGCTCCACTAACTCGACCTCGCCGACCATCGTGACCGCCGCCCCCGGCGCCTCCGCCGTCGCTGACTTCGCGATACTGTCTTATCTGTTCTCCGCCACCGCCGGGACGGGCGGCTCCGTCTCGTGCACGATCGGGGGAGTGGCTTCGCCGTGCTCATCGAGCTATCCTTACCAGACCCAGGTCGCGGTGACCGCGACGCCCGCCTCCGGGTATATTTTCTCAGGCTGGACCTGCACGGGCAGCTCGTGCTCGCCGTCCTCGTCGTCCCCGACAACAGTCACGCTCGGCGCAGCCGCCACTTCGGCCGTCGCGAACTTCGCGATCCAGTCATACCAGTTCTCCGCCACCGCAGGGACCGGCGGAACGGTATCCTGCTCGCCTTCCTGCTCCGGCACCTACGCATACGGTACGCCGATAACCGTGACCGCGACGCCCAGCACCGGCTACCTCTTCGCGGCCTGGACCTGCACAGGGAGCTCATGCTCCCCTTCATCCAGTTCCCCTGCCACGGTCATCCTGGGCGCCGCACCGGCGTCCGCCTCGGCCAGCTTCGCGGTCCAGCCCTACTCCTTCTCAGCGACCGCCGAATCGGGCGGATCTGTCTCGTGCGCCTACTCCTCCAACAGCGCGGCCACGCCGTGCTCCGCGAACTACACGCACGGCACCGCAATCACGGTCACCGCGGCGCAGGGCACGGGCTACGCGTTCTCCGGCTGGACCTGCACGGCCGGCGCGTGCAACACCCTGACGTCCTCCCCGATGGCGGCTACTGTGGGGTCCGGCACCACTTCAGCAATCGCCGACTTCGCGCCGATATCCTATTCATTCTCCGCCAACGCGGTCCCATCCGCCTACGGATACGTGACGTGCTCCGGGCAGGGATCGTCGTGCTCGACGGCATACGCTTACGGGACCCAGGAGGCGGCGACGGCGCATCCTTATTCGGGCTACTACCTGTCAGGCTGGACCTGCACAGGCACGGGAGTAGCCTGCGCCGGGAGCGGCACCACCCAGACGGAGACGATGCCCGTAGGAGGGGCCGCCCTGACCGCGGACTTCGCCCCCCTGCTTTATCCGTTCTCAGCCAACGCGGTCCCGTCCGCCGCGGGGGAGGTGTCGTGCTCCGGTGGCGGGGCGACGTCATGCTCCCCTGGCAATTACCTTTACGGGAACGTCATCACAGTCACCGCAACCCCTATCGGGAGCAACGTCCTCTCGGCCTGGACATGCGCCCCCAGCGGCGCCTGCTCAGTCTCGGGCAATGTCGCCACGGTCACCATGCCCGTCGGCGGCGCCACGGCGTACGCCGACTTCCAGCCCTCGGTCGAGACGCTGACCCTCGACAACGACGGCTGCGCATCCGTGTCGGGGGCGGGCTCGTACGGCTACGGGACCTCTGAACAGTTCTCCGCGAACGTGCAAACCGGCTACTCGCTGAGCTGGGCCGGGTCGGGAACTGGTTCGTACAGCGGCCCGAGCAACCCCGCTTCGGCGACGATGGATAGCGCGGTCACGGAAACCGCGGTGTGCACGATAAGCTCGTACTCCTTCCTCGCCAACGCCCTTCCCTCCGCGGGCGGCACCGTATCTTGTTCAGGGCAGGGGACCTCGTGCAACGCCCTCTACCCGTACGGCTCGCAGGAGACCGTGACCGCGACCCCTTCCGCGAACTACTTTATCTCCGGCTGGACCTGCACGGGAACGGGCGTCGCCTGCACGGGGACCGGCACCACGCAGGCGGTCACCATGCCAGTCGGCGGCGCAACGATGACCGCCGACTTCTCGACTAACTCGTATCCACTCGCCATCGTCCTGGGTTCGGGCGGCTCCGTCACCTGCAACGGCTCGTCCTGCCTCGCGACCTATCCCTACAACTCGCTGATAGCTGTGGCGGCCAATCCGAGGAACGGCTACTCCTTATCGAGCCTGTCCTGCGCGCCCGGCAGCGCGTGCTCGATATCCGGCTCCTCCGCCACGGTCACCATGCCCTTGAACGGGGTCACGCTCACCGCGGCCTTCTCCGCGAACGCATACCCGTTCACCGCGTCGCCCGGCACGGGAGGCTCAATCACCTGCAACGGCCTGTCCTGCCTAGCGACCTATCCCTACAACTCGCAGGTGTCCGCGTCAGCCAATCCCGCCAACGGCTACTCTTTCTCAGGTTGGACCTGCGCCCCCACTACCGCGTGCTCCACCAATTCCCTCTCCCCCACGCTGGTCACGGTCCCGATCGGCGGAGTTACCGTCGCCGCGGCCTTCTCCGCGAACGCATACTCCTTCTCCGCGTCGCCCGGCACGGGTGGCACCATGACCTGCAACGGCCTGTCCTGCGCCGCGGCCTATACGTACAACTCACAGGTGATCGCCACCGCCAACCCAGCCAACGGCTACTCCTTCAACAGCCTGTCCTGCACCCCGTCCGCAGCGTGCTCCATCTCAGGGGCAAATGCCACCGTCACGATGCCAGCGAGCGCTGTCACGGTATTCGCCTCCTTCACCGCGAACGCGTACTCGTTTACCGCAACTGCCGTTCCGACAGCGGGCGGCACCGTGAACTGCGCCGGCGGCGGCGCGTCGAACTGCCTCGCGAACGACTACCAGTACGGAAACGTGATTCAGGTCACCGCTGCCTCGCAGTCCGGCTACAGCTTCTCAAACTGGACATGCAGCCCGTCGTCCGCGTGCAGCACGCTGACCACCTCCCCCACGCTGGCCACTGTCCCGATCGGCGGCGCCACGGTCCAGGCCAATTTCGCCGTGCAGCCAAACTCCTTCAACGCCGTCGCAGGTAGCTACGGCGCGGTGGTCTGCTCAGGCCAGGGGTCGTCGTGCAACGCCAACTATCCGCTCAACACGCAGGAGACCGTCACCGCGATCCCCAATCCGGGCTACACCCTGACGGGCTGGACATGCATCCCCAACGGCGCGTGCTCCGGATCGGGACTGACGCAGACAGTCACGATCCCCGCCAACGGGGTCATCGTCACCGCCAACTTCGCGGCCTACGTCTGCCCTTCGGGAGGGGGCCTGACCTGCACCGTGACTACATTCGGGACGAACACGATCCTCACTTTCAACGGCGTGGGCTCCGAGTTCTGGACTCCGCCGGCGGGAGTCACCGCGGTCAACGTCCTTGTCGTAGCCGGAGGCGGCGGCGGCGGAGGCAACATAGCAGGGGGAGGCGGCGCGGGCGGAATGCAGTACGTCACGGGATTCGCGGTGTCTGTAGGGAGCTCGTACAACGTCGTGGTCGGTGCGGGCGGAGCGGGAGGGGGCAACGGCGGCGTGGGATCGCGCGGCTCGAATTCAATCTTCAATTCGATCGTCTCGAACGGAGGAGGCGGCGGCGGGGCCTTCCGTAGCGCGGGCGGCACCAGCGGCGGCTCGGGCGGCGGCGGGGTCGATTCCTACTACTGCCAATACACCTGCGGCGCCGGCGCGGGAACGCCCGGGCAGGGCAATGCGGGAGGCGGCTCCGGAGGCTACGGCACAGGTCCGGGCGGCTCGGGCGGAGGAGGGGCGGGGGCGGCAGGCACGCCGGGCTCTCCGGTCTGGTATCCGGGTGCCGGCGGAGTGGGTCTGCAGTCGAGCATAACGGGAACGGCCAAGTATTACGCCGGAGGAGGCGGCGGCGGAAGCGACACGAGCTACTATAACTGCGCGGCGGGAGGACTCGGCGGGGGCGGCGGCGGCGGAAGCGCCGCTGGAGTCGCCGGCACCAACGGGCTCGGCGGCGGGGGCGGCGGAGGCATGGCGGGCTACGGCGGCGGAGCGGGCGGCTCAGGAGTGGTGATCATAAGCTATCCCCCTCCGTGAGCTGCGCGCCCCGACCCCCACTAATAAACTTAATAAACTGTGATTCTGTTATATAGAGCGCTGGTTTCGATGAACGCCGCGGAGTTTTACGATTTCGAGTCGAGGGTCTTCGACATAATGGAGGGCAAGCTGGTCGGAGTCACGAACCAGGAGGACAAGAACGGGTACATAATGAGCGTCGCCAAGACGCTCGAGCCCTCCCTGAGCCCCGAGGACATGAAGACGCTGCTGGACGACGCAGCGTCCTTCGGCATCATAGACAAGTACATCCGCGACGCGCTCATAGAGGACGTGATGATAAACAACACATCCAACGTCTTCGTCTACCAGTCGGGGAAGGGGTACATCAAGATGGGCGAGAACATGCTCGCCAGGAAGGACCTCGACCTGCTGATGAGGAAGCTCAAGATGTACGCGACCACTGCCGCATCGAACTCGAAGATCTTCGACGTGCACCTGCCCAACGGCTCGAGGGCGAACATAGTCGACTCCCCGATCGGCGCGGACCTCACGATAAGGAACTTCCGGCAGAACGCCCTGAGCATAATCGACCTGATAAACCTCGGCGAGGTCACGTACAACATGGCCGGCAGGTTCTGGCTCTACGTCGACGGGCTCAAGGTGCGGCCCGCGAACCTCCTCCTCGGGGGAATGCCCGCCAGCGGGAAGACGACCCTTCTCAACGCCATGTTCAGCCTCTTCCGGCCCGAGCAGAGGGTCGTAGTCATAGAGGAGACCTACGAGCTCAACACGGAGACGCAGGAGAACACCGTGAGGCTGGAGACGAGCCCCGAGCTGCCGATGGAGGACCTCGTGAAGAACGCCCTCAGGATGAGGCCCGACCTCATAGTCATAGGCGAGGTGAGGGGCGCTGAGGCCAAGGACATGCTCACCGCGATGAACATAGGGAAGATAGTCATGGGCACGATCCACGCCAGCACCGCGAGGGACGTCATAACCAGGCTCGAGCACACCCCGATGGACATCCCCAAGGACGTCATACCCCTGATAGACGCGATAGTGATGATCTCCCAGATCAACGAGCAGAACAACTTCGTGAGGAAGGTGACCCAGGTCTCCGAGATATCGGGGATTGAGACGCAGATCCTCCTCTCCGACCTCTACAGCTACGACTACAAGACGCACAAGGGGACCGACGTGCTCCCGAGCATAACCTACAGGGACACCCTCTCGAGGCTGACGGGCTACACCCCCACGGAGATAGTCATAGAGGAGCAGAGGAGGGGCAAGGTCCTGGAGCGCCTCAACAAGCTGGGCATAAGGGACATGAAGAGCATCAACGAGTTCGTCAAGGAGTACTACGACAACCAGAAGAAGGCCCTCGACAAGATAGACCTCGCCGAGCTCGGCACGCTGCCCTGGTAGGTCCCCCCCGCCGTCGATTTTAACGGCAATCTATATATACGATGCGGGGCATCTCTCTACTGCGTGATTACCATGGCACACATAGTCAAACCAGCGATCCCCAACGACGTCAAGGCCGCGCTCGTGCTCGGCGACGGGAAGTACTACGACTCGGTGGTGGCGCCGAGGCTGGGCAACGAGGAGCTGACCGAGAGGGACCTCGTGCTGGCCGCCCTGGGCATAAGGGACCACAAGGGCAGGAAGATAGCGATGGATCTCCTGGGGAGGAAGGTCGAGCCCTCCACTATGAGGCAGATAGTCGACTCGCTCAAGCTCGAGGTCAGGCGCGACGCTCAGAAGTGAATAGCTGGGATTGGATTGCCGGCGGCAACTGCTCAAAAAGAACATCCTGAGACGCAGCAGCCAGGGCAATCCATGGACGGCGATCCCGAGAGGAGGGCTGTCGAGGCGGTCCTGAACTTTCCTTCGGTGTCAAGTCTCCCGGAGGGGATAAGGACAGGGCTCGGGGGCCTCCTCCTTGACGTGACCGCGACGCCCTACGGCAGGCCAGGTCCCCGTCTGTCAGGGGCCTACACTTTCTTCGAGAAGCAGAGCTGGGAGGTCGCGAGGAGCTACGCGGACATCGAGCTGAGGTCCGCGTCCGAGCGCGCAGGCATCTCGGGAAAGCAGGCGAGCGCGGCCCTGGCGGCCGCGGACCGCGCAGGCAGGCGGGAGGCGTGGTACGCCATCGAGGAGCCGCTGCGCAGGCTTGCGGCCGCGGCGGGGCGCGAGGCGGGCATACGTAAGCCGGCAGTGCTCGAGGACGTCGCCAACGCCGTCGTCAGGAAGGCCAGGTGCGTCCTGGTCTCGGACCTCCAGTACGAGGGCAAGGAGTCCGACGCGAGGCACGCCGACAGGCTCATGGCCGCCCTATCTGCAGGCTACGTTCCGAGGGGGAGGGTCGGCAGCCTCATTTTCATTTACCGCGCCAACGGCGACGCGGACCAGCGGCTCGGGCCCTCCTCCGAGAGCGCGAGGAGGCCGCTGTCTTCGATAAGGCCCCAGCACCGCACGCCCAAGGCGTCCCCCACCGCCGCCCCCGCGAAGGCGCAGCGGGAGAGCCCCGCGGCCGCGGGGGTCCTGGAGGAGGGCTTGGACCGCGAATCCCTGATGTCGATAATCGAGAGGCTCAGGCCCGAACTGCGCTCAGCACGCGAGCAGGACTCCGGGACCGCGGCCCCGGATGTCCCTTCGGCCGCGGTGCCCCGCGAAGGAGCGGACAGGGCGCTCCGGGAGTGCGCAGCCACGGAACGGGCGAAGGAGGCCGCGCCGGAGGCGGGAGAGCCCCGCGGGGCCCAGGTCCGAAGGCGCGTCAGGAGGACCGACCTTTCAGACGAGCAGATAAGGCGGATCCTGGAACTGGCAAGCCTCGGGAGGATACCCAGCGGTGTCAGCCGGGAGACTGGAGTGGGCATAAACACGGTCAGGCACCTGATGAGGCAGAAGGGCTACACTTTCCCCACCGGAAGGCCGGTTACGCTTGCGAAGGAGAGCGTCCAGAGGATCCGCGAAAGGCTTTTCTCCGGAAAGGGCGAGCTGCTCCCCGAGGTGTGCGACGGAAAGCTGCTGAGGGAGGGCATCACCGCCCTGAGCGAGGAGCTCGGGATAAAGAGGAGCACAGTCAAGCGCTTCGTGGACAGGGAGATGGAGGAGGCGAAGGCAGAGCTAGAAAGCGCATGATCTCTTCATCGCGTCTCCGTCTCGATTTCCTCAAGTTTAATAAAATAATGTTACTATATTAGCAACATGAAGCACCAGTCCGCGATTGAGTTCCTCATGACCTATGGGTGGGCCATCCTTGTTATCGCGGTGATAATCGGTTTGCTCTTCCAGTTGGGCGTGTTCTCGCCGTCGCTCCCCGCGTCGTGCATCTCGGGTGCGCCATTCTTCTGCAGCAACCCGATACTGTACTCTAACCACACCCTCGCGGTTCAGATAGGGGAGCTCGGCAGTACGATGACCGTCACGAACCTGAACTGCACCGCCTCGGACGCGACCCCGGAGATCTTCACCCAGACCCCACAAGTGAAGCTCATCTCAGGTACCGTCAGCACCCTGCGCTTCACCTGCCCCCTGACTTCCAACGCCGTTGGTACGTCTTTCTCCGGGAAGCTGTGGATTTACTATTACACCCCGTCGCAGAACGACCTCATCTCCAAGGTAGGCACTTTCACCGCGACGGTTACGATGACCGGTCCTCCCACAAACGCTTATGCGCAGCCGTATGTCCTTACTATGATAGCGGGACCTGGCGGCGCGGTCATGCCCCCTACGGACAACTACTCCGGGAGCGTTCAGATAAGTGCGGCTCCCAATCCAGGCTACATCTTCGCCAACTGGACGGGGAAAGGACCTGGCAGCTACACAGGTACCTCTAGCACAGCTTCAGTGACGATGGATTACAACATAACCGAGACCGCCACGTTCGCTCTGCAGTCATACCAGTTCACGGCAGTCGCGGGGGCCGGGGGCAACGTCACGTGCGCATACGCCCTGAACGCCACGCCAACGCCGTGCAGCGCAATGTACAAGTACGGCACGCAGATCTCCGTAGCCGCGTCTCCCGCCCTTGGCTACAACTTCGCCAACTGGACCTGTGCCGGCAACTCGTGCTCGACAACGTCGACGTCCCCCACAATAGTGACAATCGGCGCGTACAACACGAACGTTACCGCGAACTTCGGGCTGCAGGACCACGCGTTCTCCGCGACCGCAGGCACGGGCGGTTCGGTATCCTGCGCGTACGCCTCCAACAGCTTCGCGACGCCGTGCATCGCGAACTACACGCACGGGACCGCGATAGAGGTCACCGCGACCCCCGGCGCAGGCTACGGCTTCACCAGCTGGACATGCGCCCCTGGGACCGCGTGCTCATCCACGTCCTCCAACCCGACTACGGCGACCACGACTTCCGCCACCTCATTGGTGGCCAACTTCGCCATAAACTCGTACATGTTCACCGCCACCAACGGGCTCGGCGGGGGCAACGTGACGTGCTCATTCACCGCAACCAACGTAGTTACGCCGTGCTCCAAGATGTACTTGGACGGCACGGAGATAAATGTGACCGCAACTCCGTACCCTGGATACGCCTTTACCGGCTGGACCTGCACGGGCAGCGCGTGCAATCCATCATCCGTCTCTCCAACGACTGTGAACGTCGTCGCCACTACTCAGGTAACTGCCGACTTCACGTCCGAGTACTACTCGTTCGCCGCGACGCCCTCGGCGGGGGGCACGGTGTCGTGCGAGTACGCCTCCAACGATACCGCGGCCCCGTGCACGTCGAACTACACCTACGGGACCGAGATCGTGGCGAACGCCTCCGCGGACGAGGGATACGCATTCTCCGGATGGGCGTGCGCACCTTCCGCGGCTTGCTCCGCCCCGTCGTCGATGCAGACGGCCATCACCGCTGACTCGGACACGTCTGCCGTCGCGGAATTCGCCATACATTCGTACCAGTTCACGGCAGTCAACGGCCTGGGCGGAGGCAGCGTCACGTGCTCCTACGCCCTCAACGGGACCCCCGCCCCGTGCGATCCGATCTACCCGTACGGGACGCAGATCTCCGTGGCCGCGGTGCCTAACTCAAGCTACATCTTCTCCGGCTGGACGTGCACCGGCAGCGCCTGCACGCCGACAGCCACTTCGCCGACGATTGTCACCCTGGGCGCTTCCAACACAGTAGTCACCGCCTCCTTCTCGATACAGCCCCAGTCATTCTCGGCGACCGCCGGGACAGGAGGCACGGTCTCCTGCGCATACGCATCCAACGCGGTCTCCACGTCCTGCGCAGCCAACTATCCCGTGGGGACGCAGCTCTCCCTCGCGGCTACACCCAACGCGGGCTACGCCTTCACCTCCTGGACCTGCACGGGAAGCGCCTGCGCCCCGTCGTCTTCCTCCCCGACGACAGTTATGCTGGGCGCATCCACGACGTCGGTAGTCGCCAATTTCGCGACGCAGTCATACTCCTTGACCGCGACCAGCGGCCTCGGCGGGGGCAACGTGACCTGCTCCTTCACCGCCACCAACGTCGTCACTTCATGCTCATCTAACTACCCGTACGGGACGCGGATAACAGTCGCCGCGGTCCCCAATTCCGGCAACAGCTTTACGGGCTGGACGGGCATAGGGCAGGGCAGCTACACAGGAACCCTTAATCCCGCAAACCTGACTGTGAACGGGGTCATGACCGAGACCGCAGCGTTCGCTACAAGGACATACTCATTCTCCGCGATGAACTCGACCGTCGGGGGCTCGGTGTCGTGCACCTCGGGCGGATCGTCGGTCTCGTGCTCGGGGAACTACGCATATGGGAAGCGGATAAACATGACCGCGACCCCCTCCGCGGGCTACGCGTTCGCTGGATGGGTCGGCACGGGAACGGGCAGCTACAGCGGCGCCTCGAACCCCGCGAATGTTACCGTGGTCAGCGCGATGACCGAAGCGGCATCATTCGCGACGCAATCTGATTCCTTCTCCGCGACTGCCGGGACCGGAGGTGCGGTTTCATGTGCGTACACCTCAAACGGCGTGAACGCCCCGTGCTCTGGAAGCTACGCGCAGAGCACCCAGATATCAGTCACCGCGACACCGCTCTCTGGCAACGCATTCACAGGCTGGACATGCACGACCGGCATCTGCTCCACCCTCACAACATCACCCACAATCGCGACGATAACCTCCACCGCGAACGTCGTCGCCGCATTCGCGGTCCAAACCCATTCGTTCTCAGCCACTGCAGGCACCGGCGGGTCCGTGTCCTGCGCGTACACATCAAACAGCGTCTCGACACCGTGCTCCGCGAACTATGTCCCGGGAACCTCGATCACCATCACCGCGGCCCCCAACGAGGGATACTCTTTCGAAAGTTGGTCCTGCGCGGGCAGCTCCTGCGTCCCGACGACTTCCTCTCCGACGACGGTTACCATCGGGACCGGAACCACCTTGGTCGTCGCCAGCTTCGCGGTAAACTCCTACTCATTCGCCGCGACCGCGACCACAGGGGGGACGGTCTTCTGTACTATAGAGGGTACGGCCTCGTCGTGCATCGCAGACTACCCTTACGGGACGCAATACGTCGTGGCCGCGATTCCCAATACAGGGTACTCGTTCACGTACTGGACCTGCACCGGCGCCTGCTCGCCCACTTCAGTGTCGCCCACGATGGTCACTATCGGAGATTTCCCCAACAACGTCCTCGCCAATTTTGCCATAAACTATTACGTGTTCTCCGCCACCGCCGGCACCGGGGGCACGGTTTCCTGTGCCTACGCATCTAACGGCACCGCGACGTCGTGCTCCACGGGCTATCCGTACGGGACGCAGCTCATCGTGACCGCAACCCCTGCCTCGGGTTACATACTGAAGTCATGGGCCTGCACATCGGGCGCCTGCTCGACCACGTCAAGCTCCCCTACCGCAGTCACAATATCCTCCGCCACCTCAGTCTCGGCGGCGTTCGTGACGCAGGTCAATTCCTTCTCCGCCACCGCCGGCACCGGCGGCACAGTTTCCTGCGAGTATGTTTCCAACAGCGTCTCGATTCCATGCACTGGTAACTACACTTACAGTACGCAGATATCCGTCGCAGCGACCGCCGGGACAGGATATGCCTTCACCGGCTGGACCTGCACCAGCGGCGCCTGCTCCACGACGTCTTCCTCCCCGACCGTCGTGACCGCCGGCACCGGCACATCCGTCGTCGCCTATTTCGCTATACAGTCATATTCTTTCTCCGCGACCGCGGGATCGGGCGGATCTGTCTCGTGCACAGTGGGAGGAGTGTCGTCTTCATGCTCATCCAATTATCCTTACGGGACGCAGATCGTCGTCACGGAGATGCCGTCAACTGGCTACGCCTTCTCATCGTGGACCTGCACCAGCGGCGCGTGTTCCACGACGTCTTCCTCCCCGACGACCGTCACTATTGGCGCCGCGGCCACGTCAGTAGTTGCCTCTTTCGCGATCCAGTCCTACCAATTCGCCGCGACCGCAGGCGCTGGCGGATCCGTAACGTGCTCGCCTTCGTGCTCCGGGACATATGCCTACGGGACGCCTATAACCGTCACCGCGACGCCCAACACAGGATACCTCTTCTCGGCCTGGATCTGCACCGGGAGCACCTGCTCGCCCGCATCCAGTTCGCCGACCACGGTGGCGCTCGGCGCCGCCCCGACTTCAGTCATAGCGGAATTCGCGGCGCAGCCTTACTCTTTCTCCGCGACCGCAGGCTCCGGAGGGACGGTCTCGTGCGCATACAACTCCAACAGCGTATCGACCTCCTGCTCAGCCAACTACACGCGCGGCACCGCGATAAAGGTCACGGCGACGGCGGGATCGGGATACGCGTTCACGACCTGGACCTGCACCTCCGGTGACTGCAACACGCTGACGGCCTCGCCCACAGTGGCGACCGTGGGGGCAGGTACGGCCTCAGTCGTCGCCGGATTCTCTCCGATACCCTACTCATTCACCGCCGGAGCAGTCCCCGGCGCCTACGGGTACGTCACCTGCTCGGGCCAGGGGTCGTCGTGCTCCACCACCTATGCGTACGGGACCCAGGAGACCGTCTCGGCGCATCCCTACTCAGGCTACTACATATTGGGCTGGACCTGCACCGGAACCGGGGTGACCTGCTCCGGCACAGGTTCGTCGCAGACGGTGACTATGACCATAGGCGGGGCAACCATTGCCGCCGACTTCGCGCCGATACCCTATTCCTTCTCCGCAACGACATCACCATCCACGGCCGGGACGGTGTCCTGCTCAGGAGGGGGTGCGACGTCCTGCTCCATGCATTCCTACTCGTACGGCAACGCGATCACAGTGACCGCAACCCCCCTCACAGGCAACACCTTCTCGAGTTGGACGTGCGCCCCCAGCGGCGCATGCTCGCCTTCGGGCAGTACCGTGTCGGTCACGGTCCCCATCGGAGGCGTCACGGTAACAGCCAACTTCCAGGAGATAACGGAGACCCTGATCGTCAACAACAACGGCTGCGCCTCAGTCTCCGGCGCGGGTACCTACAACTACGGGACGGCGGTCCAGTTCTCAGCAACCGTGCCGAACGGATACTCGTTCATTGACTGGACAGGGTCGGGTACGGGAAACTACGCCGGCACGAACAACCCCTGCTCGGTGACTATGAACAGTCCCATCACCGAGACCGCCGTGTGCACCTCGAACCCGTATTACTTCTCCGCGAACGCCCTTCCTTCCAATGAGGGCTCAGTTTCCTGCTCAGGGCAGGGCACGTCGTGCACCGGGACCTATCCGTACGGTACGCAGGAGACAGTCACCGCGTCCCCTATCACCGGCTACACCGTGCTGGACTGGACCTGTACAGGTACTGGGGTCACCTGCACAGGTGCTGGCACCACTCAGACGGTGACGATCCCCGCGGGAGGCGCCACCCTCACAGTTGATTTCACCCAGATACTCTACTCCTTCTTGGCTGGCGCCCTCCCGGCAGCCGATGGCACCGTGTCGTGCAGCGGGGCGGGGACGTCGTGCTCGACCTCCTACCCGTTCAACTCGCAGGAGACCGTCACCGCGTTCCCGATCACAGGCTACTCAGTGTCCGGCTGGACCTGCTCAGGCACAGGGGTCACCTGCACGGGGACGGGTACCACGCAGACCGTCACAATGCCTGTCAACGGTGCAACTATGTACGCAGACTTCGAGATAAATTCGTACGTGCTGACTACCAGTCCAGGCGTGGGCGGCTCCATCACCTGCGGCGGCTCGCCCTGCGCGTCGACCTATCAGTACGACTCCCAGTTCACTGCCAACGCCTTCCCGGCCAACGGTTATACCTTCACCAGCCTGTCCTGCGCACCCTCCGCGGCGTGCTCCATCTCAGGCACAAACGTCATGGTCACCATGCCGGCCAGCGCGGTCACGATTACCGCGGCCTTCACCGCGAACACTTACTCGTTCACCGCCAACCCCGGCGTGGGCGGCACAATTGCCTGCGGCGGCTCGCCCTGCGCCGCGACGTACTCTTACAACTCTGTGGTGGCCGTTACAGGGAACCCCACCAACGGCTACTCATTCTCGAGCTGGACGTGCAACCCCCCTGCCGTGTGCTCCACCACAGCTACGACTCCCACGCAAGTCACCATTCCCATTGGGGGAGTCACCGTCAACGCCATCTTCGCTGCGAATTCGTATTTATTTACTGCAAACAACAGTATCGGAGGGAAAATCCTGTGCAACGGCGCGGCCTGTCTGGCGTCCTATAATTACAACACAATCCTCACCGCGACCGCCAGCACCTACAACGGCTACACATTCACCAGTTTGTCCTGTGCCCCCTCGACAGCGTGCTCCGTCTCGGGCGCCACCGCTACGGTAACCATGCCCGCAGCAGCGCTCACCGTCACCGCGGCCTTCACCGCGAACATGTATTCTTTCAGCGCGGTGGCCTCGCCGACCGCTGACGGCTCCGTGTCCTGCTCGAGCGGATCGTGCCTTACGGCCAACTACCCTTACGGGAATTCGATCATAGTCTCCGCGACTCCGGTAGGCGGCTACTCCTTCAACGGCTGGAACTGCAACCCAACCGGCGCCTGCTCGACGCTTACGCAATCCCCGACGACGGTCAACGTCCCGATAGGCGGCGCCGCGGTGACCGCCAACTTTATTACGCAGTCCTACTCATTCAACGCGGTCGCGGGCACTGGGGGCACCGTGGCCTGCTCGGGGCAGGGGTCGTCGTGCAATGCGAACTATCCGTACAACTCCGTCGAGACCGTTACCGCGACGCCCATCTCAGGCAATGTCCTGATCAGCTGGGCCTGCATACCTGGTAGTGCCTGCGCCACCGGGACCCCCGCCACGCAGACGGTCAACGTCCCAATCAACGGCGTGCAGATCACCGCCAACTTCGGGGCGTACACCTGTCCTTCCGCGAACGGCCTGACCTGTACGAAGACTACTTATGGTGCTAACATCATACTTACCTTCACTGGTGTGGGTGCTACTTACTGGACTGTCCCGTCCTGGGCGACCACCGTCAGCTATCTCGTCGTCGCCGGCGGAGGCGGAGGGGGATATAACTGGGGCGGAGGCGGAGGCGCGGGCGGATACCTCGCAGGGAATCTCACAGTGGCGCCAGGGAACGTCGTCCTAGTAAAAGTGGGAGGCGGAGGCGGAGGCGCGGGGGGCGGCGGCTGCGGAGGCTCTGGGGGCAACTCCGTATTCTCCACGGTCAACGCATTCGGTGGCGGTGGCGGCTCGTCTCAGTACTACAACGCGTGTAATGGCGGCTCGGGCGGCGGCGCGGGCGGCTCGGGTTCGTGGTCGGGTGGTCAGGGCACGTCCGGTCAGGGCAACGCCGGAGGGAGCTCCGGAGGATACGGCGGGGGCGGCGGCGGGGGCGCGGGTGCCGTAGGGGCCTACTGCAGCAGCAGCTGCGGCGGAGGCAACGGAGGCACGGGTCTGCAATCGAACATTTCCGGAACCCCGACGTACTACGCCGGTGGCGGGGGCGGGGGCGCGGGCCCCAACATCAGCCCGCACGGAGCAGGTGGCTCGGGCGGCGGAGGCAGCGGCAGCGGGTACGGGATAACTGGCGGTTCTGCTACTTTCTACGGCGGAGGCGGGGGTGGCGGTGGGCAGCAGTTCGCAGCCGGCGGACCGGGATACGCGGGCATCGTCATCATAAGCATCCTGACGTAGAGCGGCTTAGGGTCTACCCGAAGGTGAAGGCCTTGCGGGATGGCTGTCAGGGCAGCCCTATAACAGCACGCCGGAGAAACTCGGTCTCAGGACGCGGTCACGGCAGGAAGTCCTTGTTCTTTATCTTGTCCCTTATGTAGTCTCCGATGAAGGTGAGCTTCTTGCCCTGCAGGGCGTCCTGCTCGAGCTTCTTCTTGTTCTTTATCATCCTCTCGAGCTCGACGACCCACTCCTTGTGCTGCTTTATCCACTCGTAGCTGAGCATCTCCTGGGCCCTCTTCATGTCGATGTCGGTGGTGTTTATGGTCAGCTTGTTGAGGAAGTCGTACTTGTCCAGGTCCGAGAGGGAGACGCCTATGAACCTCGCCTCCGGAGTGGCGACGTCCCCGCCGATGTAGGCGAGGTTGATGCTGCCCGTCTTTATCGTCCAGTAGATGTACCACCCCCAGACGTCCGAGTCGGTGCAGACGTATATCGGCAGGCCCTTGTCGGCGAGCTTGCGTATCAGCCTCCTGGTGCCCCTCGCGGCCTGGCCGCCGGGGGTTATGAGTATGCAGTTCTCGGTCTTCCAGAACCTGTCCTCGTTGAGCCTCTGCCACACTGCGTCCTTCTCGACGACTATAACGTACTTCGCCTTGATGTCGACGAACTCTATCTCGTTGTCGACGTCGCTCGGGATCGCCCAGCCGCTCCTGCCCATCTTGCTGCAGTCTATCTCGTCCCTCTGGTTGCCGAAGTTGTCTATTATCTTCATGTTGCCCGCGAGCACGCCCCTGCGCTGCGCGTAGAGGTTGAGCTCCTCCCTCTTGACGCCCAGGGCCACCTCAAGGTCCTCGATGAGCGGGTTCGACTCCGCCTGCTCGCTGAATATGTTCTCGTCGACGTCCTCGCCCAAGGTGTACTTGAGCTGGTAGAACAGCCCCCTTATCGCCGTGTGCAGGTTCTGCTCGAGGAAGCTGTGGCACTTCGCCGCTATCGCGACGGTCTGCATGAACTTCTTGGACTGCGCGACGTTGATGAAGTTCCTCTCCTCCTTGGTGGGGCCGAGCTTCAGGTAGCCGTTCTTCTTGTCGTAGACTATGTTGCTCCTCGTCCTGGAGCTGGCGACGAACTTCGGGTTCTTCCCCGCCTTTATCTCCTGGACTATGGCGTTGCCAAGGTCCTCTATCTTCTTCTTAGCCAAATCCTCGCTCAAGCGCTCACCTCTTCTCCTGCGTGCCGCTGACCTCCAGCGGCTTCTTCTCCTTGTCGTCCGTGGTAAGGTACTGCCTCAGCTCCCTTATTATCGCGTCGCCCCTGCTGCCCTTCTTGAGGGCGTACTGGAGCACGTCCGCGATGTTCCTCGCGTAGACCAGCTTCACCTTCTTCGTCTCGTCCCTGTTGAGGTAGACGTCGTCCCTGTTGCTTACGGGTATTATGACCGTGCCTATGCCCGCGTCTATCGCGGCCTTCACCTTGGCCGTGACCCCGCCCACCGGGAGGACCGCGCCCCTGACGGAGAGCGACCCGGTCATCGCCACGTCCTGCCTGACGGGTATCCCCTCGAGCGCAGACATGACGCAGACCGCGACCGAGACGCTGGCGCTGTCGCCCTCGACCCCTGAGTAGGTCTGCATGAACTGCACGTGTATGTCGTAGCTGGCGATGTCCCTGTGCATGTGCCTCTTGATGACGGCGCTTATGTTCTTCACCGCCTCCTGGGCTATCTTGCCCAGCTTGCCCGTCGCTATGAGCTTGCCCTCGGACCTGGAGCTCGCCGGCGTGACCTCCGCCGCTATCGGGGTGATTATCCCCGTCGGCATGGTGCCCGATCCGAGCACCGCCAGGCCGTTTACCCTGCCTATCGCGAAGCCCTCGTTGTCGAAGACCTTGTAGTCCTTGGTGTACTCGAGCATCTGCTCGGCGAACTGCGCCTCTATCGGCTCCGAGAGCTTCATCGCCGCGACGACGTCGTCCCTGGTGACGACCTTGGCCTTCCTCTCGACCGCGACGTCGCCCGCGGCCCTGACCAGGCCGCCTAGCTCCCTGAGTATGAGCGTCAGGCTGTTCTTCTTTCCGCTCCTCTTCCTGGCCTCGTTGATGAGCTCCATGCAGGCGTCGTAGTCGAAAGGCGGTATCCTGCCGTCCCTCTTGATCTCCTGCGCTATGAACTTGACGAGCTTCTCTACGTTCTCCTCGGTGTCCTTCATGGACGACTCCATGTAGACCTCGTAGCCGTAGCCCCTGATCCTGCTCCTGAGCGCGGGGTGCATCCTCTGTATGTCGTTTATGTTCCCCGCCGCGACCAGGAGGAAGTCGGCCGGGACCGGCTCTGTCCTAACCAGCGCCCCCGAGCTCATGTCGCTCTGCCCGGTTATCGAGCACTTCTTCTCCTGCATCGCCGTGAGCAGCTCCTGCTGCGACTTGGGGTCGAGGTCGGCGACCTCGTCTATGAAAAGCACGCCCTTGTTGGCCCTGTGGACCGCGCCGCTCTCAACCCTGAGGTGCGGCGGCGTGCCCAGCCCGCCCGACTGCAGCGGGTCGTGCTTGACGTCCCCGAAGAGGGCGCCCGCCTTGGCCCCTGTCCCGTCCATGAACGGGGCGTGGGTCATCCCGGTGTTGTCGACTATGAGCTTGGGCTCGTTGGACTCGAAGGCGCCCGGCATCATCCCGCCGACTCGCCTGAAGCCCCCGACGAAGACCATGGCCGCGCCCACGAGGAGCACCCCGAGTATTAGCGCGCCGACCACGACCAGCTCGTATCCCTGGAGGTAGCCCGTGAGCGAGAGTATGAACAGCAGGACGACCGCCCCGAAGACCACTGGGAGCAGGCTCGGGCCCCTCTGGCCCGTGTCGGACCTGGCCCTCATCCTCTCCTTCTGGACTATCTGCCTGCCCTGGCCGTCCCCGAGCGGCTTGCTAGGGTCGTAGTTCGGGTAGGTCTTGACCGTCTTGACGAGCGGGACGTTCTCGTTGTTCGGGTTCTTGTAGACCAGCACGTCCTCGAGGTCGGTCGTGGGCCTCAGCTCGGCCATCGCCCTCGCCAGCATCGTCTTCCCCGTGCCCGGGGAGCCTATCAGGAGTATGTTCCTCCTCTGGGCGGCGGCCTTCTTCACTATCTTGACCGCCTTCTCCTGCCCTATGACCTGGTCGATGAGCTTGTCAGGTATCCTGATCTCTTCGGTCGTCTTGAATCTCTTCATCGTATCCCGAGCGCTTGTCGCTGATGTTATGCTTCCCGTTTAATATTAATTAAGTTATCCGAGCCCCGTCGCAGTCCCCTCCAGAAATAGGCGCGCAGCTCAATAGCGGAACTCCACGGCGTTCAGAGGGTGGGGAATAACAGGTAAAATATGCTCTAAACGCCAAATACTATGCACCAATAAGTTTTATATGGTTTTCGCAGGCCCGGGGAGATTTATAAGGGGCCTTGGGCGGCGCCTCCCCTATCGCGGCAGACAATACTTATATTCCTATTCGTGCTATTCGTCTCATGGACGTCGAGACAAAGGTCGCGATGGTAAGGGACCTCGCGGAGGAGGTCGTCACCGAGGCGGAGCTCCGCGCGGTCTTCGAGAACGACGCGCACCCGATAGCCTACGACGGGTTCGAGCCCTCCGGCATCGCGCCGATCCACTTCGGGCTGCAGCGGGCGCGCAACGTCAAGAAGATGCTCGAGTGCGGGGTGAAGTTCAAGCTCTACCTCGCGGACTACTTCGCGTTCATCAACAACAAGCTCGACGGGGACCTCGACCACATCAGGACCGCCGGCAAGTACTTCGCGGAGATCTGGAAGGCGAGCGGCCTGGACACCGACAGGGTCGAGATAGTCTGGGCCAAGGACCTGATGGAGAGCCTGGACTACTGGGACAGGGTCATGAAGGTCGGCAAGGCCACGACGCTCGAGAGGGTCAAGCGCGCGATAACTATCATGGGGAGGAAGGAGGGCGAGGCGGTCTCCGCCGCGCAGTTGTTCTACCCGGTCATGCAGGTCACGGACATATTCCACATGGACGTCAGCATCTGCGAGATGGGGATGGACCAGCGCAAGGCGAACATGCTCGCCCGCGAGGTCGCGGACAAGTACAAGTGGCGCAAGCCCGTGGCCGTGCACCATTCGCTCATGCTGGGGCTGCAGGGTATACCGCAGGGCGTCGACGTGAAGGGCGACTCGGACTCCGCGATGGAGTACAAGATGTCCAAGTCCAACCCGAACAGCGCCATCTACATGCACGACACCGAGGAGCAGATAAGGAAGAAGGTCTCGGGGGCCTACTGCCCGGAGAGGGTCGTCGAGGGCAACCCGATGTTCAACTGGCTGCGCCTCGTCATACTCAAGGACATGCACGAGGGCATAGTCATAGAGAGGCCGGAGAGGTTCGGCGGGAGGTTCGAGGCGTCCGGGTACGCCGAGCTGGTGAGGCTCTACCAGGAGGGCAGGCTGCACCCGGCGGACCTCAAGGGATACGTCGCGGCCAGGCTCGAGGAGCAGATAAGGCCGGTCCGGGAGCACTTCGAGAAGAACGCGCACGCGCGCGAGCTCTACGAGGCGGTGAAGGGGTACAGGATAACTAAGTGAGGTGCATTGGAGATGTCGATATTCGGGGACGCGCTGATAATCGTCGGGATAGGGATGCTGCTGTTTTCCTTCTTCGTCGGATATCTGATATACACGGACATCACGCAGAACCCAGGCAACTACGTCTGGAGCACCAACCCCAACCCCTCCAGCCCGATAAACGCGTCCGTGAGCGACCTGATAAACAACCTCTCCCTGACCGTCGACAGCGAGTCGCTGATCGCGGTGAGGGTCGTCATACTCTTCCTGTTCGCGAGCGTGGGCTACAAGATAGCCGAGCTCGGGATGAGGGCGAACCACGGGGTCCGCAAGCCCTCGAAGGACGACGCGAAGGGCGCCTGACGGTCAGCTCAGGCCTATCAGGAGGGTCCCCAGCGCTATCGTCCCTATGCCCGCCCACCTGAGCAGGGGCACGGACTCCCCGAGGAACCCCCAGGCGATCAGGCTCGCGAAGATGAAGCTCAGCCCGGAGAAGCCGTAGGCCCAGCTCAGGTGCGAGCGGCCCAGGACGTAGAAGTATATCAGGGTGGAGAACCCGTAGGCCGCAAGGCCCAGGAGGAGCCAACCCGCCGCCACCGCGAGGGCCGTCCCGCCGCCGCCCACCGCCACCTTGAAGAGGACCTGCCCCGCCGCCCCCAGGGCGGTGCTGGCCAGGAGCATGAGGGCGTAACCGGTTTTCTCGTTCTTCATCGCATCACATCGGCGGCGCCAGGGCTACCAGCGTTATGCCCAGGACTATTAGGAGCATCCCGAGCGCCCTGACCCCGTTTATCCTCTCGTTCAGGTAGTACTTGGATATGAGGAGCACGAAGACGAACGTGCTCGCGAAGACCGGGTAGACGAAGGAGAGGACGGGGCTCTCGTGGAGGGCGTAGATGTACAGGCCGAAGCTCGCCGCGTAGAGGCATATCCCCGCGAGCATCCTGCCGTTCCTCAGCATCCCGGCGACGTGCCCGAGGCTGAACTGGAACTCCCCGACGTTCCTCTTGAAGAGGTACTGCGCGAGCGCCGAGAGGGCCGCCGCCGCCAGGGTTATCGCAATTATCGAGAGTTCTCCGGCCATTGGATACGCGTTGGGATTCGAAGTTAAGCCTTTTAATCTTTGAGTTTTATATGAGATTGCCTTGGTGGTGCCATGGAGTTCGCGTTCATCGAAAATCAGCACGAGGCGCGCGCGTTCGCGTTTTCCCTTGGGGTGATAATCCTCAGCGCGCTCGCCGTCGCCTTCTTCGTATACGGAAATCTGGTCCTGTTCTACCTGTTCGCGATACTCGCGATAGGGCTCGGGTTCTACATGGCCTACCACCTGTCAAACCCTCCCGCCGCAAGGGAGGAGCCCAGGCGGGCGCCCAGGCCGGCGAAGGCATCCAGGAAGGGCTCAAGGAAGCGCTGAAACCCGAAAGCTGGTGAGATGCGAAGCCTGATAATAGCCGAGAAGCCAAGCGTAGCGCTAAGGATAGCCATGGCCCTCGGCGACGGGCACCCCCTGAGGAAGGGCTTCAACGGCGTTAGCTACTACGAGCTCTCCAACAAGGGCGACACGGTCTTCGTGGTCGCGGCCGTGGGGCACCTCTTCTCGCTCCAGCAGAAGGGCGCGGCCAAGCAGCTCCCCGTCTTCGACGTGGAATGGGTCCCGTCCTTCAAGGTCAACCAGTCGTCCTACTTCACGAAGAAGTACCTGGACACCATCCAGGAGGTCGGCAGGACCTGCGACGCCTTCGTGAACGCCTGCGACTACGACATCGAGGGCACGGTCATAGGGACGAACATAATCAAGTACGTCCAGGGCAGGGACGTGAACAGGGAGATAACAGGGGACAAGGTCAGGAGGATGCACTTCTCGACCACGACGCTCTCGGACCTCTCTGCATCGTACGAGAGGGCGCAGGGATTCGACAGGAACTACTTCGACGCCGGGGAGACCAGGCACATCATGGACTGGATCTGGGGCATAAACCTCAGCAGGGCGCTCATGAGGGCGATCTCATCGGGAGGCCAGAGGAAGGTCATGAGCATAGGCAGGGTCCAGGGCCCGACGCTGGCAATCCTGGCCGTGAGGGAGCGCGAGATAAAGAACTTCAAGCCGCAGGACTACTGGAAGGTCTTCGCCACGGCGAAGGGCGCGGAGTTCGAGAACAAGCGCGGCGCGATACCCACGGAGGCGGAGGCCCAGGCGCTGATGGCCAAGGCGAAGTCCATCCCCGCATCCGTCGAGAAGGTCGACGTCCACGAGTCGCCGATGAGGCCTTTCCCCCCCTTCGACCTCACCTCGATGCAGCTCGAGGCCAGCAGGACGCTCGGGCTCGACCCGTCAAAGACGCTCCAGATCGCCCAGTCGCTCTACGAGCGCTCCTTCATATCCTACCCGAGGACATCTTCCCAGAAGCTCCCCCTCTCGCTGAACCTGCCAAGGATAATCACCGACCTCTCCAAGAATCCCGCGTACGCCGAGGCGGCGCAGCTTCTCATCAAGAACTCCCGGTTCAGGCCGGCGGAGGGCGGCAAGGAGGACGAGGCGCACCCAGCGATCTACCCCACAGGCGAGCTTCCCGCGAGGCTCGCGCCCGACGAGGCCAAGCTCTACGACCTGATAGTCAGGAGGTTCCTCTCTGTCTTCGGCGAGTACGCCAGCATCGAGCACACGACCGTAGTGCTGAAGATAGGGGACGAGAGGTACGAGGCCCAGGGCAGCAGGGTCACGAAGAAGGGATGGCTGGAGTCATACACCTACTACAAGCCCGACGAGAAGTCGATCCCCGCGTTCGAGCAGGGCGCCGCGGTCGGGATAGACAAGGCGCAGTCGAAGAAGCTCGTCACCAAGCCCCCGGACAGGTTCTCCAAGGCGGGCATAATCGCGCTCCTCGAGAAGAAGGGCCTGGGCACGAAGGCCACCAGGGCCGCGATAGTCGACACGCTCTTCAACAGGGGATACATACAGAACAAGCGCATAGAGGTCACCGACTACGGCATGAGCGTCTACGACGCGCTCAAGCAGTACTGCGAGCCGATACTCGACGAGGAAATGACCAAGAAGCTCGACGACGACATGGAGGAGATAATACACCAGAAGACCACGAAGGCCGCGGTCATCGCCGAGGGCAAGGGGATAATCACCAGCATAATCGCGACGTTCATGAAGAACCAGTCGCAGATAAGCCAGAGCCTGCAGAAGGGGCTCGCGCAGACCAAGGAGTCGAACATCCTGGGCAAGTGCCTCAAGGACGGGGGCAACCTGGTCGTCAAGTACTCGAAGCTCGGCAAGCAGTTCGCCGCGTGCGCCAACTGGCCAAACTGCAACAACACATACCCTCTCCCGCAGAACGCGAAGATAGTCCCGACGGGCAAGACGTGCCAGTTCTGCAAGACCCCGATAGTCAAGGTCTTCAGGCAGGGCAAGGTCTTCGAGATGGACCTCGACCCGACGTGCGTCACCAAGAAGGATTGGGCGAAGAAGCCCGCCCCGGCGGGCACAGCGGCGGCGAAGCCCCCCGCGGCCCCGAAGACGGCGGCAATCCAGAGAACTGCCGCGGCCCCCGCGCCCGCCCAGATGACGGTCATCCAGCAGCCCGCCGTCCAGACGGCCAAGACCACCCTCGCGCCCGCGGCGAAGCCGGCCGCGAAGAAGGCCCCCGCGGCCGCGGGAGCGAAGAAGAAACCCGCCAAGAAGCCGGCGGCCAAGAAGAAGTGATGCCCCATGGAAGAGCGCGCGAGAATCCTGAAAATTCCCGGATCGCTTCCCGAGTCGTCCGGCCAGCTGCCCGAGGCAAGCAGGCCGCTGCCCGAGGGCGCCCTGACGCTTCCCGGAACGGTCCTGACGCTCCCCGAGGCGGACGGGAGGCTGCCCGAAGCGGGAATCCCCTTCAAGGGGGGCGCAAGGCCCTTCTCGGGGGATGTGAGGCCCTATGTCGGCGACCTGAAATCGATAGAGGCCAGCCTGGTCATGCACGCCACCCCCGTGTACATAGTGCTCCTCGAGAGCGGCTTCTCGTTCGACGTCACCTCCACCCTCGACAAGCTGCACGCTGCGGAGGTGCTGAACGTCTGCATCAGGAACGGGAATTTCAGGGGGAACATGGAGTCCCTGGACCACTTCATGGAGCTGCTTTCGCAGCACGTGGCGTCGGAGCGGGGCGAATCCGACGGGCAGGCGAGGGGCGACGCGGAGAGGCAGAGCGCGCATTCCTTCCTCCGGCTCATAAAGCTGGTCAGGGGGGAGGAGCTCAGCCCGGAAGACCTGGACCAGCCGTACATGGACGCGATCCTGGAGTACGGCAGGCGCGGGATGTTCGCCAAGGCCATGGATTCGGCCAGGCGGTGAGCCCGCGCAGGGCCCGCGCACGATAAGGGTTATAGACCTATTATTCCAATATCCATAAGTCAGGTCCTGGGAATGGGAACGAAAAATTCCGAAAAGGCGGCGGGCTCCCGAAAGAAGATCTTCATAATATGCCCCGTCCGCAACGCCTCTGGGGAGGACAGGAAGGCGCTCCTGAAATACGTCGAGTCGAGGGAGAGGGAAGGAATATCGGTGCACTATCCAGCCCGCGACACCGACCAGGACGACCCGGTCGGGCTGGACATATGCAGGCAAAACCGCGACGCCATCGCGGCCGCCGACGAGGTGCACGTCCTGTGGGACCCGAAGAGCGCGGGAAGCCTCTTCGACTTCGGGATGGCGTTCGCGCTTGATAAGCCCGTGGTCGTGATAAACATATCCGACGTGGAGGAGACCCCCTCCAAGTCGTTCAGCAACGTCCTGCGCCGCCTCGACCAGCTCGGGCGGGAAGGGAGATCCTGAGAACGGGCCAAGCCAGAATTCCATTTGCCAACGATGATCGCATGTTCATATACCCGAAAACCTACAGGAAGCTGAAGAGGGGGCCGCAGGTCATACTGCCCAAGGACATCGGCATAATAATCGCGTACTCTGGAATCGACAAGAACAGCGTCTGCATCGACGCCGGTACGGGGAGCGGCTGGCTCGCCGTGAGCCTCGCGAGGCTCTGCAAGCACGTCTACAGCTACGACCTGCGCGTCGATTTCCTGAAGATAGCCGAGTACAACGTCAACTATCTGGGCCTGGACAACGTGACGCTCGAGAACGGCGACATAACGAAGAAGATCAACGAGAAGGACGCGGATCTCGTGACGCTCGACCTGCCCGGGTCTGAGAAGGCGCTGAGGAACGCGAAGAAGGCGCTCAAGCCGGGCGGGACGGTCGTCGGCTACCTTCCGAACATGGAGCAGGTGAAGAAGTACGTGATGAAGCTCGAGTCGCTCAAGTTCACCGACGTCCACACGATCGACGTGGTCGTCAGGGACTACCTGGTGAGGAAGGAGGGCATGAGACCGTCCAACATGGGCCTGTGGCACACGGCATATCTCGTTTTCGCAAGGAAGCCGCCGGCCGAGCAGGCGCCCCAGTAGCAATCGCTCAAGGAAGCCTTCCGACCGTCCCGTTCCTGATGATGACGATTGCGTCATCGCAGCCGTCGACAGCGTATGCGTAGGTGCCGTTGGGCGCAAATGCCACCCCTGCCGGGCAGCCGCCTACGACCAATGTGCCCGTGACGGTGTTGGTGGCGGTGTTGATGACCGAGACCGTACCCGGCCAGTCCCCGTTGTTCGCGACGTAGGCGTACGCGCCGCCCGGGGCGAAGGCCAAGCCCCAAGGATATCTGCCTACGGCTATGGTGTTCACAATGGTGTTGGTGGCGGTGTTGATGACCGAGATCGTGCCCGCGGCTTCATAGTTCGTGACGTAGGCGTACGCGCCGCCCGGGGCGAACGCCACTATGAGGGGGGACATTCCGCCCTTGATGGTCTTCACGACCTTGTTAGTGGCCGTGCTCACTACCGAGACGGAGTTGGAGTCGTAGCCGTCCGCGACGTAGGCGTACGCGCCGCCCGGGGAGACCGCCACGCCCGACGCCTCCCCGCCCATGCTGTATATGGTGTTCGTCACCTTGTCGGTGGCGGTGTTGATGACGGATAACGATTCGATGTTCTCGTTCGTGACGTAGGCGTACTGGCCGTTCGGCGTGAACGCCACGCCGTAGGCGCCGCTGTCACCGCCCATCCCCCCGCTGACCCCGATCGAGTTCACCACGGTGTTCGTGGCGGTGTTGATGACGGAGACCACCGAGTTCTCGTTCGCGACGTATGCGTACTGGCCGTTCGGTGCGAACGCCACAGTAGCAGGAACCTCCCCGACAGCGATAGTGTTGACCACCGCGTCCGTGGCGGTGTCTATGACTGAGGTGGTGTTGTCGTTCTCGTTCGTGACGTAGGCATACTTGCCATTGGGCGCGAATGCGACCCACACCGGCGAGTCCCCGACCGTGATGTAGGATATCGGTGCGATGTACTCCGGGCCGCTTCCTATCGTAGAGACGACGCCGGCGCAGGTTTCCACCACATAGGCGTAAGTCCCGCTGGGTGCGAACGCTATCCCATAGGGGCACGCCGAAGTTCCGTTGTCGTACAGGTACGACCCGCTGCCCACCTTGATCGTGCCGGCCAGGGTCCTGGTCGAGGTGTTGATGACCGATACCGTGCTGTCGTTGGTGTTCGTCACGTAGGCGTAGTCTCCTTCGGGGTCGAAGGCGACCTCCGCGGGCCAGCTGCCGACCGTGACGTTGCCCAGGACGGCGTCGTCGGATGCGTCTATTATCGAGACCGAATCGTTGCCTTCGTTCACGACGTACACGTAGGCTCCGTCCGGGCTGACCGCTATCCCCATGGGATTGCTCCCCACCGTGAGATTGGAGACTATCGCGCCCGTGGCGGTGTCTATCACGGCGACCCCTCCGCCGCCGCCCGAAGCGTACACGCGCGTCCCGTCCGGGGATATGGCCACTCCCGAGGGATCGCTGCCCACGCTTATGTTGTACGCTATCGCGCCCGTCGCCGTGTCGATCACCGAAACGAGCCCGTCCGTGTTGTTGTCGTTGGCGTCGGCGACGTACGCGTATTTGCCGTCGGGTGAGAACACGACCGACTGGGGCCAGGCGCCCACCGTGATGTTGCCCACGATTCCGTAGGTGGTCGTGTTTATCACAGAGACCCATCCTTCCCCGTCGCCCGTTTTCCAGTTCGTGACGTAGGCGTACGCGCCGCCGGGCGCGACAGCCACCGCGGCGGGATTGCCGCCCACGTCGATCGTGTCAATGACCTTTCCAGAGGAAGCCTTGATCACGGACACCGTCCCATTGCCGCTGTTCGCGACGTAGGCGTACGCCCCGCTGGGGGCGAAGGCGATGTTCAGCGGATCGGAACCCACCGATATGTTCTCCGCGGTCAGGTTCGTGAGAGGTATCGTGGTGAGGGTGGTGACAGTACTGGTCGTCGTTGTGCCAGGGGCCTGCGCGGGGCTCGTCTCGGTCGCGGTGACCGTGCCTACCTGCGAGGTCATCATCCCGGGCTGCGACGGGGTCGTGTACTCTATCCACAGCTTGCCCGCGAAACGGGTGCCCAACGAATTCCCCGGCACGGGGCACGAGAAGGTGAGGTTCGCGATGGCCTCGCTCGCGAGGACCACGTTCCCCGCGGCCACGAAGGAGCCGGGCATCTCCGAGGAGTTCGAGCAGCCGAGGTCCTTTATCGTCATCTCGCTCCCGAGCTCGCCCACCTGCACGGTCAGCGAGTTGCCGTTCAGCACCGGGTTCTTGCACACGAAGGGCTGCCCCGACAGGCAGGTGTCCGGGAGCGACGGGGAGAATACCCCCATGCGGTACATCGCGCCTATCGCCACGGCTATGACGAGCACCATCCACCCGTAAGTCATCAGGAACTCCATGGCCGACTGGGCCCTGGGCCTCCCGCTGGGCATTCGTCCTCTCATGCGACCGTATGGGTTCCTACCTTGGCGTATTTAAACCTTGCAAGGATCAGCCGCGCGCCTTCCTATTCCTTCCCGCGCGCTCATCCACGAGCGTCCTCTTCGGGTAGGCGAACTCGACGCCCATCCCCTTCAGCGTCTCGTTCACTATCTGCGGCATGGTGAAGTACAGCTCGTTCCAGGTCGTGCCCGCGGTCCAGGCCCTCGCCTCGACGGTGACACCGTAGTCGCTGAACGACAGCGCGAATGTCTGCGGGGCCGGCTCCACGAGGACGTACCACCTCTCCGCGAGCCTACTGTTGATGGCGGAGACTACCTTGCCCAGCTCCTCCCCGTCCCTCAGGTAGAACTGGACCCTCATCATCCTGGCGACGGACTTCGTGTAGTTGTAGAGGCTCGAGGTGAACAGGGAGTTGTTCGGTATGCGCATCTGCACGCCCTCCCACGTCGAGACCTTGGTCGACATCAGCCCTATGTCCACCACCGTGGCGTTGTCGGTCCCGTAGACCACCGAGTCGCCTATGTTGAAGGGCCTGTCGACTATGAGGAGCAGCCCCGCTATCAGGTTCGAGACGCTCGACTGGGCGGCGAGGCCGAGGACTATCCCCAGGAAGCCCCCCGCGACGAGGACGGACGTGAGGTTCACGCCGAGGTTGCCGATGGCCGCGGTCAGCCCGATGAGCACTACGAGGTAGTAGACGAACTTCTCGGCCATTTTCGTGAGGCTCTCCGAGTAGTTGCCGTGCATCCTCCTGCGGATGAGCATGGCGAAGAGCTTCGCCACAGCCACCGAGATGACTATTATGGCTAGCGAGATCAGCAGATCCGTCGTGTTCGCTATCGCCCAGTCTATTAGTGTCATAGCCCGAACCTCATTTCAAGCACGTTGATGATGCCGGCCGGCATGTAGGGCATCGCTCTCCCCTTCCCGAGGGACGGCCTGTTCCTCAGCCGCACGATGGAGAGGTCGTCGTTCATGACCTGGATCTCTATCAGCTCCCCCACGACGTCCTTCCCGGAGTAGAACAGGTTGTAGTGCCTCTGGTCTATCAGGCACCTTCCCATGGTTATCCACTCGTCCTCGTGGTTCACTATCTTGAGGCCCGCGAGCACCTTGTCCCTCTCCGGCTTCGGAGGGGAGGAGGAGTAGCCCGCCTTGAAGTGCCTGTACACCATCCCGTCGCTGGCGTTGCCGTAGAGCGCGAACTTCTTGGGCCACCTGGATATCGTGTCGATGCGCCTGTACTTGCCTCCGCCTGAAAGGAAAACCCCCGTATCGGAGGCCAGGTTCGCGTAGACCGTCATCTCGGAAGATGGCGCTATCGCGAGCGGGGTGTCGAGCACGACGCCGAAGTACTCCGTGACCTTGGAGTCTCCGCTGAGGACTGGATACGTCTCGACCTTCGTCCCGGGAGGGATGTTGAGCTCGACCTCGCCCCTGACGTAGCGGTCGGGGAGCCCTCCCCTGCCCTTGAGAATCTTGTACTCCTCCATGGGACTGCCTTCGTATGTCATTAACTAATTGCGAATGAAAGGCGTATATTGGTGCGTTTCCGGGGCCCGAAAAAGCTAGCGCCGCCGCGCTTCACCCTACTTGCCGGTCATCGCTATCGAGGCGAGCATCGCCTCGAGCTGGATGCGCTCGTTGGCGCCCTCGACTATCCTGAAGTTGTAGTCGCCTATGGACTTCACCAGCCCGAGCTTCTGCTCGTCGGTTATGTCCATGTTGATGGCCTCCTTGTAGCACTGGACGAGTATGTCCTCGCCGCTCATGCCGTAGGAGAACATGAGCGAGTTGAGCTCGGTCCTGGCCTTCACGAAGTCGCCGCCCAGGGCGAACCTGAGCATCGCTATTATCTCCTTGGGCCTGGCCCTGGAGGAGATGTCGTATATGGTCTTCTCGCTTATCTCCCGATCGAGCACCGCGGCGCTCTGGAGTATGTTGGTCAGCTTTCGCAGGTCCCCCTCGCTCACGTATATGAGGGCCTCCATCGCCTTCTCGCCTATGCTGAGGCCCTCCCCGTCCGCGACCCTCTTCGCGTAGGTCCTCACGTCCTCCTCGTTGAGGAGCTTGAAGCGGAGCACGACGCACCTGCTCTGTATGGGCTCGATTATCTTGCTCGCGTAGTTCGCGCTGAACACGAACCTGGTCGTCGCGGAGTACCTCTCCATCGTCCTCCTGAGGGCGTGCTGCGCCTCCGGGGTGAGCGCGTCGGCCTCGTCGAGGAATATTATCTTGACGAGGTCGCCTATCAAGGGCATGGTCCTGGCGAACTCCTTGACCCTCCCCCTGATGACGTCTATGCCCCTGGAGTCGGAGGCGTTCAGCTCGAGGAACGCCTCGTTTATCGTGTCGCCGTAGAGCTCCTTGGCCATGGCTATCGCGGACGTGGTCTTGCCCACCCCGGCGGGGCCCGCGAAGATCATGTTCGGGAAGCTCTTGGTCCTGGCGAACGCCTTGAGGCGCTCCGCTATGACGCCCTGCCCTATTATGTCGTCTATCTTGCCGGGCCTGTATTTCTCAGTCCATGCGATGTCCGCTATGCCTGCCATCTGAAGCACTCGATTAGTGGTATTAGTGGGTCGTAAACTTATTTATTGGTTCCACTGCCCCCTCCGCGCCCCGCCCCGCGGGCTTCGCAGGAAAGGCATTTAAACGTATTCTGGTGACTACTCTCATGGCGGCGGAAGGAATGCGCGGGCGTCTCCCTAACAATGTGCCAGAGTCCCCTATGGCCGGAGGGAGAGCCACTGAAGATGCGCTCAAGGGGCGGCTACCCTTGGCTGTCTAGCCTTATCCTTACTATCTGTATACGTGAAGAATCCCTGCCCCCCAGCTCCGGCGCGGCCCGCGCGGGCGGCTTCAAGGACGTTTCGGCCCCAGCCGCGCGCACCGCCCTTTACGCTTTAGATGTGATAGAATGAGAAGGATACGAATCTTCGATACGACCCTCAGGGACGGCGAGCAGAGCCCGGGTGTCGCGTTGCTGCCCGGGGCCAAGCTCGAGATAGCCAGGCAGCTCGACAGGCTCGGGGTCGACAGCATCGAGGCGGGGTTCCCCGTCAGCTCGCCGGGGGAGCTGGAGGGCGTGCGGCTCGTCGCCGGCGCGGGCCTGCGCGCGCGGGTCTACGGCCTGGCCCGGGCGAAGAGGGAGGACATCGACGCCGTCGAGGCGGCCGGAGTGAAATCCGCGCACGTCTTCATAGCGACGTCCGACCTGCACCTCAGCGCGAAGCTCAGGATCACGCGGGACGAGGCGCTGCGCAGGGCCGAGGAGTCGGTGAGGTACGCGAAGTCGAAGGGGATGGAGGTGGAGTTCTCCGCTGAGGACGCGACGAGGACCGACCCCGACTTCCTGAAGAGGGTGTACCGCGCCGTCGAGGCAGCGGGCGCGGACAGCGTGGACATCCCGGACACCGTGGGGTACGCCACGCCCAAGTACATGGCGGTGATCACGCGGCAGGTCGTCGAGGCGATATCGATACCCGTGAGCGTGCACTGCCACAACGACCTGGGCCTCGCCGTCGCGAACTCCATCGCCGCAGTCGAGGCCGGCGCGTCGTGCGTGCACGCGACGGTCAACGGGGTGGGCGAGAGGTCCGGCAACGCCGCGCTCGAGGAGGTGGCCTCAGTGCTGAGGTACCTCGAGCTCGACGGGAGGTACGAGACGGGGATAGACTTCCCTCAGGTCTACAGGACCTCGCGCATGGTGTCAGAGCTCTTCGGGATGCCCGTGCAGCCGAACAAGGCGATAGTGGGCGCGAACTCATTTAGGCACGAGGCGGGCATACACGCGCACGGCATGGCCAACAACCCGCTGACCTACCAGTGCATGGACCCCCGCGACTTCGGCAGGGAGACCATAATCTCGGCGGGGAAGCACTCGGGGGCCCACGGGGTCCAGGCGATCCTGGAGAAGCGCGGCGTGAGGCTGCCCGAGGAGTCGATGAGGCGCCTCATGGCCGAGGTCAAGCAGGCGGGGGACGAGGGGAAGAGGATAAGCGAGGACGACCTCATGGCGATGGCGGAGGGGATCGGGGGCGCGCTAGCCCAGGTCCCTTAGCGCGGCCTCCGCAGCCGCCCCTATTGGAGGCGGAGGCGCAGGCGCGCGCGGCGGTGTCAAGTTTATTAAAATATGCTCGCCTAGAATAACAAACCACAGGAGAGGGGGACCTTGCTTAAAGTAATAGGCACGAGGGGAGTGCTGGAGATCATAGCGATGTTCGTCATGGTCATGGCCATCGGCATGCTGATAGCCATCGCAGCGGTGCAGCATGCGAGCGTGTCCCTCCTGTACAAGGCGTTCTCAAGCCAGAATTTCATAACCTTCTCCTACGTCATCGACGCGGTGCTGGTTCTGATAGTGCTCCTCCTGGTGCTCAGGAGGAGGGCTCGCGACAACACCCTGCTCTTCAGGGCGCTCGAGTGCATCGTCACGACGTTCACGTCTTTCTTCCTGTTCTTCATCCTGTTCTCCATACTGCTCCCGCCGAGCATGGTGGCGAGCGGCGCGATATACGTCTACGCCGCTGCCATCCCCCTGGTGCTCGTGCTCATCAAGGAGAAGTACGGCAGGCTCAGGGACTTCACCACCATAATGTCGAGCATAGGCGTGGGGCTGGTCCTCGGGTTCAACCTCCCCTTCGAGTACGCCATGATCGCCCTCGCGCTGGTGGCGGCGTACGACTACATCGCGGTGTTCAAGACGAACGACATGATGATGATGGTCAAGGCCTTCGCGGCTCAGGACATGTCCTTCCTGGTCAGCGTCTCGGACATCGAGGCGATCTCGAGCTCGGGGATGAGCGACGCGGAGGGGGTCAAGTACATCAAGTGCCTCATGGAGGATCACGACCTCAACGACCCGGAGTGCAGGAGGATCCTCGAGAGGGGCAAGCTCCCCGTCATATCCCAGATATCCCTGGGCGAGGGCGACATAGGCCTGCCGCTCATGGCGGTCGTGAGCGCCTACGCGAGCATCGGGCCGGCCATGTGCGCCGTGGTCCTGATGGGCGCGGTCGCTGGGATATTCGTCACGATGCTGATGCTCAAGAGGTACAAGCACCCGATCCCCGCGATACCCCCAATCTTCGCCATGATAGGGATATTCTCGGGGGTCGCGCTCCTGGTCTCGTCAAGCACGGGATGGGTCCAGTCCGCCGCCGCCCTGCTGATAATGGTGTGCGGCCTGGTCATGGGCTTCGACATACTGACTATACTGAGGAAGATGCGCAAGGCCGCCCAGAAGGTCAAGCACCGCTGACGGGTGCCCCCTCATCGGCGTTCTTCCTCCTTCTCCTGCCCGCGAACGCCATTCCCGTCACCACGGCTATCGCCACGGCGATGGACATCGCGATCATCGGGGTGAAGAACCCGCCGAAGTTGTTCGATCCCGATCCTGTCTGGTTCGTGGAGCCGAGCGTGTTGGCCGTAGTGGTGTAGTTGACAGGGAATATCGTCGTGGTCGTCGTAGCGCCAGAGCCGTTCCCCACCGTGTTGGACCCGCCGGAGCCGTTGCTCCCGGAGTTCTGCTGGCCCTCGCCCGATGAGCCCTGGATGCCGCCCGTCGAGTTAGAGGAGGTGTAGCCGCTCGACTCTCCCATTCCGGATGAGCCGGATATCCCTCCGCCGGACCCTCCGCTTCCGCCGCCGGACCCTCCCCCGCCCCCGCCGCTGCCGCCGGACCCTCCGCCGCCTCCCGAGGATCCTCCTCCGAGTATGGGCTGCCCGTATATCTTGATCTCTATGAGGTGCTCTATGGGAAGGTAAGACAGGTTGGCCAGGGACACGTAGTACCCGTCGGGCGGGGTGTTGTACAGGAAGACCGGCGAGTTGGGCGTCAGGCTCACCACGTCGCCTCCCACGGTTATTCCCGCTCCGGTGGGAGTTATGTAGTTCTCCACTATCTTGTCGGTCCTGTTTCCGAGAGTGACGGTCACCGTGCTGTACTCCGTCATGTTGAATACCAGGTATCCGGTCTCGTTCCCGCTGGTGAATGGCACGACCGTCGGATATATGGAGCTGCCTCCGCCTCCACCTCCTCCGCCACCGCCTCCACCTCCTCCGCCGCCCCCGCCGCCTCCTCCGCCGCCCGATGGCGTGGTTGCCGTAAGGACCGACTCGTTGAGGCCGTTGTTGGAGCCGTAGGTGGATGTGCTGTCCTCAACCTGAACCGTCAACGTGTACGTCCCCGCCGCCACTGCGGTCAGGGTGCACGTCGAATCGGAAGACGAACATCCAGAAGTGACTGACAGGGTGTTCGTGCTCCATGTGTAAGTGTAAGGTCCGGTTCCTCCAGTGACCGTCGCGACGAACCTCTCCCAGTCTCCAGTGGTTATCGTTGCGCTAGCCGGGGATACGGATACCGATAAGACGGGACCGCCGGTTCCCGTTGTTATCTCAACCAGGAAGGAGGCCGTCGCGGTGTTTCCGTAAGAATCCGTGGCCGTGCAGGTCACCGTAGTGATTCCAAGCGGGAACAAGGATCCCGACGCGGGGGCGCACGTCACGGGGACGTTGGCTCCGTACTCGTCCGTCGCGGTGGGCGCCGTCCAGGATTCCGTCGCCCCAGACGAATTCGTCGCGGTGCCGACTATGTCCGAAGGCACATTGTTTATCAGCGGCAATACGGTGCCCGCATCGACCGTCACGGTGAACGACGCGCTCGCGGTGTTTCCGTAGGCGTCCGTCGCCGTGCACGTCACGGTCGTGGTCGCTATCGGGAACGTCGATCCCGACGCGGGGGCGCATATCACAGGCACGCTCGCCCCGTACTCGTCCGTCGCGGTGGGCGTAGCCCATGATTCGACCGCCCCAGCCGATCCAGTCGCCATTCCCACTATGTTCGACGGCATCCACGTTATGGTTGGCGCGGCATTGCCAGAGGCGATCGTCACAGTGAAGCTCGACTCGGCGCTGTTGCCGTACGGATCGGTGGCCGTGCAGGTCACTATGGTGTTCCCTATGGGGAACGTCGATCCCGACGCGGGGGCGCATATCACAGGCACGCTCGCCTCGTACTCGTCCGTCGCGGTGGGCGCGGTCCAGGACTCAACGGCCCCGGAGGCGCTCGTCGCGGTGCCGACTATGTTAGAAGGCATGGAAGTTATTGTGGGAGCCGTGCTGCCTGCGGTAATCGCAACTGTGAAAGACGCCGTCGCGGTGTTTCCGTAGGCGTCCGTCGCCGTGCACGTCACGGTCGTGGTCGCTATCGGGAAGGTAGACCCCGACGCAGGGGCGCATATCACAGGCACGCTAGCCCCGTACTCGTCCGTCGCGGTGGGCGCGGTCCAGGACTCAACGGCCCCGGAGGCGCCCGTCGCCATTCCGTTTATGTTGGAAGGCATCCCGCTGATCGTCGGCAGGATCGTGCCGGCGCTTATTTTGACCGTGAAAGACGCCGTCGCGGTGTTTCCGTAGGCGTCCGTCGCCGTGCACGTCACGGTCGTGGTCGCTATCGGGAAGGTAGACCCCGACGCGGGGGCGCATATCACAGGCACGCTCGCCCCGTACTCGTCCGTCGCGGTGGGCGCGGTCCACGATTCAATCGCACCTGACGAACTCGTCGCCATTCCGTTTATGTTGGAAGGCATCCCGCCGATTGTCGGAAGAGCAGTTCCTGCGCTTATCTTCACGGAAAACGACGCCGTCGCGGTGTTTCCGTAGGCGTCCGTCGCCGTGCACGTCACTAAGGTAGTTCCTATGGGGAACGTCGATCCCGACGCGGGGGCGCATATCACAGGCACGCTCGCCCCGTACTCGTCCGTCGCGGTCGGCGCGGTCCAGGACTCCGTGGCCCCGGAGGCGCTCGTGGCGGTGCCCGTTATGCCCGAGGGCATACCTGCTATCGTAGGTGAATTGGTGCCTGCGTTGATTGTCACCGTGAAAGATCCCGTCGCGGTGTTTCCGTACGAATCCGTGGCCGTGCACGTCACCAGGGTTGCTCCCACTCCGAACGTCGATCCCGACGCGGGGGCGCATATCACAGGCACGCTCGCCCCGTACTCGTCCGTGGCCGTCGGCGCGGTCCAGGACTCCGTGGCCCCGGCCGAGCTGGTCGCGGTCCCAGTAATGTCTGAAGGCATCCCGCGGATGGTCGGAGGCGTGGTGCCTGCGTTGATCTTGACAGTGAAAGTCGCGGTCGCCTTGTTTCCGTAGGCGTCCGTCGCCGTGCACGTCACTAAGGTAGTGCCTATCGCAAAGGTAGATCCCGACGCGGGGGCGCATATCACAGGCACGCTCGCCCCGTACTCGTCCGTCGCGGTGGGCGCGGTCCAGGACTCAACGGCCCCGGAGGCGCTCGTGGCGGTGCCCGTTATGCCCGAAGGCATCCCGCCGATGGTCGGAGGCGTGGTGCCTGCGTTGATCTTGACAGTGAAAGTCGCGGTCGCCTTGTTTCCGTAGGCGTCCGTCGCCGTGCACGTCACGGTCGTGGTCGCTATCGGGAACGTCGATCCCGACGCGGGGGCGCATATCACAGGCACGCTAGCCCCGTACTCGTCCGTCGCGGTGGGCGCGGTCCAGGACTCAACGGCCCCGGAGGCGCTCGTCGCCGTGCCTGTCATGTCCGAGGGCATCCCGAATATGGTCGGAGGCGTGGTGCCTGCGTTGATCTTGACAGTGAAAGTCGCGGTCGCCTTGTTTCCGTAGGCGTCCGTCGCCGTGCAGGTCACGGTCGCGGTTCCCATTGCGAACATGGACCCCGACGCGGGCGAGCAAACCACCGGAACTCCCGCCCCATACTCGTCCGTCGCGGTGGGCGCGGTCCAGGACTCCGTGGCCCCGGCCGAGCTGGTCGCGGTCCCAGTAATGTCTGAAGGCATCCCGCTGATGGTCGGAGGCGTGGTGCCCGCCTTTATAGTCACCGCAACCGAGTTGGATGCCGATTCGCCCTTCGCATCCGTCACTCCGACGGTGTATGTGTCGGGGCCGATAGCCATGGGCACGGTTATGGTGCACGTGTAAGTTCCAACTGAGGCCTCGGCGGTGCCGCAATCGGATGTCGCGGACTTGAGCGTTCCCTCAGAACTTCCTGTCCAGGTCAGCGCATAGGGGCCCGTCCCTCCGGAAATCACCGCGGTAATCGTCAGCTGCTGGCCAACGTAGGCCGTGGAAGCGGACGCGGTAACTGAGGTTACGGACGGGACGTTGTTGACCGTGACGTAATCCGTCGGAGAGTACTGTATCATGCCCTCAGACTCGGTGACCTTGTAGCAGTAGTACGTGGATGAAGTAGGGTTTACTGATTGAGTGGACGCCGTACCCAGCGCGGTCGTGTCGGATGAGCACGTAGGCGAAGTCCCGGAGTACCACTGGTAGGTGTATGGCCCTATTCCTCCCGAGGCGCCTGCAGTCAGCGTGAGTATCTGCCCCCTGTCGATCGTCGCGGGCGAGGGCGAGATGGCGCCTGCAGAAAGCGGATTCTGCGGCACCCGCAGCGTGTGCACTATGTCAGTTCCATACTCTACTACATAGAGATAGTTTCCGGAGGGGCTTATCGCAACTCCGTTGGGCTGGGAGCCCGCCGGGAGGGATATGTTCTCGATGACCGAGTTCGCGGAGACGCCGATGACGCTTATCGTGCTCGAGTCGAAGTTCCCCACGAAAGCTATCGTGCCGCTCGGGCCGAATATCACTGGGTAGTCGTTCGCCCCAACGCCGAACGTGGCTATGACTGTGCTCGTCGCGGTGTTGATGACCGAGACGCTGTCCGAGTTCGAATTGGTCACGTAGGCGAGGGTGCCCGAGGGGTTGAATGAGACCCCGTCAGGCCCGCTCCCGACCGTGATGGTGGAGACCACCTGTCCGGTCCCCGTGTTGATCACGTTCACCGTGTCCGAGCCCGCGTTGGTCACGTAGGCGAGGGTCCCTGCGGGATTGAAGGCGACGCTAGTCGGGTTGGTGCCAACGGTTATGGTCCCGGTCACCGTGTCCGTGGAGGTGCTTATCACCTTAACGGTGCCCGAATTTATGTTCGTTACGTAAATCAGGGTGCCCGAGGGATTTATCGCTATTCCGAAGGGGTTGACTCCCGCGGGTATCGTGTTCACCACCGTGTTGGTGGCCGTGTTTATCACGGAAACCGAACCAGGATACGTGTTGAAATTGACGTTGGTCACGTAAGCGACCGTCCCGGAGGGATTGAGGACGACGCCCCACGGCTCAACTCCGACGCTTATGGTCTTGATGACGGTGTTCGTCGCCACGTTTATTACGCCGATCGAGTTGGCGCCCTCATATGTCACGTAGGCGACCGTCCCCGACGGATTCATCGCGATGCTCGCGGGGGATGAGCCTACCGTTATCGCGTTTACTATAGAGTCCGCCGCGGAAATCCTGCTGAATAAAATCAGGAGCAGGACAGCGGCTAGGGCGAATTGCTTCGTAATCATCCTCATGGCTTCACCGTAGGATTCCCAAGAACCGCCCACGTAGTTGGAAATCACTGATAATGTGCTTTTGCCTCTCCCCCTATTTAAGCATACGTGTGAAATTTTCCTTCTGCCCTGCGAGTCTGTCGTCGTTAATCTGGGCGCGGAACCCGCCGCGCGCAGCGAGATTTCGGGCAAGTCCGCCGTGGAATATCCGGAGCGCGCCCATCTCTTCGCGCGCCGCGCGCGCGTCCGCGGGCCGAAGGGGCGAGATGCCTGAGCAAGATGCCTAATTTAACGCCAACAGTTAAATAGTGCGGAACGCATATCATCCTTATTTCATAAAGTGGGGAGCATATGACGCAGAAAACGATCGATACCGGTGCGACGAACGCTATGTTTACAAACAATATACAGCTCTGCGCCGATTCGGTGGCCGAGCGCAGGACGGCCGCGAAGTCGGCGGCGAGGTTCATGCCTGCGGCAAGGGTCGGGCTGCTTTCAGTCGGGGCCGCCGAGGCCGCGAACGCAATCGTCGGGAGGGCCGACGCGATCCCGAGCTCAATAACCACCCACATAGTGACCATAGGCGGAAACGTGGCGGCGAAGACCGGAGGAGGCGGCGGGGGAGCGAGCAGCTTCGCAGGGGGAGCGGGGAATTCCCTCACTCTTAACGTCCATCCGGGAGTATTCGTTAACGGGGTCTTCCACCCCGAGGTCTTGGCGAGGGAGATCGCGGAGGACAAGGCGGGAGTGGTCAGGAAGGTTGTGCTCAGCGGGTTCACCCCGAACGTGCACCCGGGCATATACGATTCGGCCGGAAACTTCAACGCTACGGCGTACCACATGTACTATCCGGACCCCGCCTCAAGCGCGCTTGGGAACACGACCGTTGCGGCCAAGGACGCCGCCTCTGGCCTCGCGACCCATGTCCAGACGCAGATTTCTTCGGCTTCGAATTCGACAGCGAACCTCACGAGCACCGTTCATACGCAGGTCGCGCACGCGGCCTCCCAGGTGACCGCGAACGTGGGTACCGTTCAGCAGCACCTGCTCGCGAACAACGTAAGCTTCACGTCTCTGGCGTCGAAGGTTCAGGGCGTTTCCCGCGCGCTGAACGGGACGCGCGACAGCATCGCGCCGAACGCCGGCGCCGTGCAACAGCAGTCCGCGAGGTCCCTCCTCGACGGCCTGTGGGGGCACCTCTCCTCCCTGAAGCAGCAGATCGCGTCCTCGGTGCACAGCATCAACCTCTCTGGTCTTTCACAGAAGGTCCAGAGCCTGTACCACTCCTTCACGAGCATGTTCAATTTCCATCTGCCTTCGTTCGGTGGCAGCTCCGTGGCGAATGCGCACAGCTCGTTCAGCGGCCTGCAGTCATACTCTTTCGGGATCCACGACCTGCCGCGCGCGCTGAGCGGGGTGGCGTCGAGCGGCATGCAGCACGCGAGCAGCGCGCAGCTCTACGCGAACCACCTCCCTACTGAGCTCCAGATGCTCATCGGGGCGGCGGTCGTCGGAACGGTTGGCGCCGTGGCGACACTGCTGTACCTGGGACGCAAGTGAGGTCAGGGAACTGGGGCGCAGGGCCCCGTCTTGGCTTCATTCCGGCACTATGCTGTCGACCACGAACTTCGGGTCGTACGGCATCAGGTCCGCGTACTTTTCCCCCACCCCGAAGTAGAGGACGGGTATCTTAGTGTCGCTGAGTATCGAGAGCGTGTTGCCCCCCTTGGCGTCGCAGTCCAGCTTCGTCAGTATTATGCCGTCGAGCTTCGCGGCCTCGTTGAACTGCATCACCTGGTCGAGGAGCGCGTTGCCCGCTATCCCCTCGCCGACGAATATGCACAGGTCCGGCTTGTTGACCCTGACCATCTTCTTGAGCTCCTCGATGAGGCTCTTGTTCGTCTCCTGCCTGCCCGCCGTGTCTATCAGCACGGCGTCTATGCCGTGGGCCTTCGCGAACGCTATCGTGTCGAAGGCTATGCTCGCGGGGTCCGCGCCGTAGTTGCCCTTCACGACGTCCACGCCGAGCTTCTTCGCGTGGATGGCCGCCTGCTCTATCGCGGCCGCCCTGAACGTGTCGCTCGCCGAGATCGCGCACCTTATGCCCCTCTGGCCCAGCATGCTCGCCATCTTCGCCATCGTGGTGGTCTTCCCCGCGCCGTTGGGGCCGACGAAGAGTATCTTGAAGGGCGTCTCCTTCCTCGCCTTCTTCTCCTCGGCCAGCCTTATCACGTCGACGCCAGAGTTCTTGCTCATTATCTCGAGTATGGACTTCCTGAGCTCGTCCCGTATGCCCGCGCCGACGGACCTGGAGCTTATCTTGCTCCCGACCATGTTCTCGCGCATCCTGGCTACTATCCTCTCCGCGACGTCGAAGTTGACGTCCGTCTGCAGTAGCGCTATCCTGAGCTGCTCGAGGAACGGGTCGACGTCCTTCTCGCTGATCCTCACCTCGCCTAGCAGCGTGCCCTTGAGCTTGGTGACCAGCCCGACGTCGGGCTTCCTCTCCCTCGCGACCGGCTTGGCCTCGGCGCGCCTGGGCTCCACGGGCTCGTACATGGGCCTGGGCGGCTCCTCCTTAGGGAGGGTTACCTCCTTGTGGACGCGGATCTCCTCGTGCCTCGGGGCCTCCTCTTTTCGGACGTGGACTTCCTGCTTCGTAACTTCATGGACGCGTGCGTGCGCCTCGGGCGCGCGGACCGGTTCCCTCTCGGGCCTCTTCTCCTCCCTGTGCTCGGGAACCTGCCTTCTCTCTGGCTCCTCTTTTTTTGGGAGCTCGGGTTCGGCGTGCCTTTTCTCCCCGAAGGCGGGGGCCGGAGCCTCCTTCCGCTCCTCGATCCTCTCCTCCTTTGCCTCCTCCTCGACCTTCTCCTTCTCCTTCTTGGCGATCGAGTCGACGAACTCGGAGAACTTCTTCTTCAGGCCCTCGAACATCTCACAGACCCTGCTGCATAGCCTCTATGGCGTACTGGATCCTCATGAGCTCGTCCCCGAGCTTCTTGCGATCCTCCATCAGCCTCCCGATCGCGTCCTCGCTGCTGGCGATGCTCCTGCCTATGTACTCCTTGGCGCTCTCGACGTCCTTCTCCACGAGGTACCCCGCGCCGACGTAGGTTATGGCCTTCTCTATCCCCCTTATGCTGGCCTCTATGTACGTCCCGCCCTCCGCGCTCAGCAGCACGCTCGCGTCCCTTATCTCGTCCTTCCTCTTGAGCAGGTCCAGGCTCCTCTGCAGCGCGCCCTGGGCCATGCTGAACGTGGTCAGCTCGCCCGAGATGGCCTCGTACTGCTGGCTGTAGGCGTTCTGCATGTAGACGAGCCTGTTGAACTCCTCCTCCTTCGCGTGGTCGTGGTGATGCTCGTGCTGGCCGTGCTCGTGGTCATGATCGTGCTCCGCCATTTTATCGCTAATAGATGGCTCGCTTAGCCTTTATATCTGTTGCGAGGGCGCCCCCGCCCCCGGCACCGCCGTGGCGCCTACTCTCCCCCCATCCCCCTCCTGGCATCCTCGAGGGCGAGCCTCTTGCGGATCCGCGACAGCTCCCTCCTCGCCTTCCCGTCAGCCACGTACCTGTCGTACAGGAAAAGGGCGAACTTCCCGGCGCTGGTCTGCAGCCCGTCGAACTCGCCCTGGCTTATCTGGAATATCGAGGTCGCCTCGGGCCGCACGATGGCGCAGTCGCCGCCTAACACTTTTCCCGACCTCAGCATCCACTGCACGTCGGAGGAGTGGTTGAATCCCTCCACGAAGGCCTCGGCGGCGCCCTTCCCGAGCGGGCCGCCTATCCTGATGGTCACCATTGGGTAGTGGTGGTAGCCGCGGTCGAGGTGTCCCTCGCACGAGCCCTTGGTCTCGAAACCCACCGCCACCGCCTGGAGCGTGCGGACCAGGGGCGTTATCTTCGGGTCGAGGGGCTTCCCGTAGAAGGCGCGAACCCGCTCCCTGTCGTCAGCCTCGACGCGCCTGTCCATGAGGTCGAGCAGTGGGACGCCGGCGAGCTCATCCACCGTCCTTACCTTGAGCGCCTTCGGGTCGAATCCGCGCGCGCCTTCGAGGATGAGTTTCCTTAGCCCGACTGCTGCCTCCTCGGGGTCCGCATTTTTCGCGACCCTGACCGCCTTGGTGGAATCCGCAGATCTAGTTCCCGCCCCAGACATGGTGCTTCCTTGCGCATCTCAACGAAGTGAGAATTCTTAACGCCTTCCCCGTGCCGCGCGGAGCCGAGTCGCTCTAGGCCCTTATATTTATCTTCAGGGTCGCGGCCGCGAGAGGGTCGACGATCTCGAGCCGCTCCATGAGGCTGAGGTACAGGGACGCCGTCCGGAGCTCGCCGAGTATCTTGTGCGGGTCCAGCGCGAGGACCTGCCCCATTATCTCCTTCGGGTTGGCCGAGGACGGATCGGAGACGTACCTGTCGATCCTCTCGGCGATGCCCCTTAGCTTGGACGTCTCGGTCTCGACGCCGCCTCCCATCCCGAGCACGCTTGAAGCGCTCTCAGATATGAAGGCCCCCTGCCTCTTCCTCACGTTCCCGAGGATGCCCGGATTCTGGAGCTCGCCCAGCAGTTCGTTGAGCGGGACTGCCTTGGTGACTCCCTTCTCCACGACGTTCACGGGCGGGTTTCCACCCCTCTTCACCGCCCTCGCGAGGTAGGATTCCGATGCGGCGGAGCCGTACAGGAACTGCCTCACCGCCTCCAGCTCCCTCATCGACTTGGCGTCGCACCCCGCTCCGGACCTCACGCAGGCGTCGAACTTGTGGAAGTCGTCGAAGAGCCTCGGCACCGAGGTGAACTCGATCAGGTACTTGTAGGTCTTGAGCAGCTCCTCCCTGGAGACCGCGGTAACGGCATCATTGTTCAGCGCCTGCATGGGATCACAACATCAGTCCATTTGCCTCCCGCCCTATATATTTGTTGATGTGGAAAAAGGCGCCCGCGGACATCCGCGGACGCCGCCTCAGTCATGTTTTAATAATTAAACCCGAGATACATTATTGTTTAAGTTGATGCCATGGATATCAGCGGCAAGAAGATCGTAGTAACCGGAGGGGCCGGATTCATCGGGAGCAACCTTGTAGAGAGGCTCGCAAAGTCGAACCAGGTCACAGTCGTAGACAACCTGCACACCGGCTCAAAGGCCAACCTGAAGGGGGCGATCGCGACGGGCAACGTCAAGCTGCTCCAGGCGGACTCGAGGGAGATAGCCAAGGTCGGCTTATCCCCGGACATAATCTTCCACCTCGGGATGTACTCATCGACGCCGATGTACAAGGAGAACCCGCACCGCGTCGGCGAGGTCGTCGACGGCGCGATAAGCGTGCTGGAGTTCGCCAAGGAGAAGAAGGCGAAGCTCGTGATAGCCTCCACATCATCGCTCTACAACGGCAGGCCGACCCCGTACAAGGAGGAGCTGCTTCCCCTCGTCAGCGACTACTACACCGAGGCCAGGTACTGCGTCGAGCGCCTGGCGGAGCTCTACTACAAGCTATACGGCGTCGACTCTGTCTGCCTGAGGCTGTTCTCGGTCTACGGGCCGCATGAGGAGGCGAAGAAGCAGTACGCGAACCTCGTCACCCAGTTCCTCTGGGACATGCAGCGGGGCGAGAAGCCGCTGGTCTACGGCGACGGAACCCAGACCCGGGACTTCACGTACGTCGACGACGTGGTCGACGCCTTCCTGAAGGCCGTGGACGCGAAGGGCTTCGACGTCTTCAACGTCGGGACCGGCAAGAGCTACACGATAAACGACATGATATCCAAAATCAACAGCCAGATGCACACGGAGATAAAGCCGGCCTACAAACCGGTCGACATGACCAACTACGTGATGCACACGCTCGCCGACACGAAGAAGTCCGCCGAGGTCCTGGGGTTCAGGGCGAAGTACACCCTCGACGACGGCATAGCCAGGCTGCTCGGCCGCTGAGCCGCGGGGCAACGCATAAATAATGCGGATGCGGTATACCTCCGTGGTTGAATGGTGGCATCCGCGAAGAGCAAGGTCGAGCAGGCGGCAGATCCGGTGGCGTTCGCAAGTCTGGAGCAGAGGATGCAGCGCAAGGCCGAGGCCAAGTGCGAAAGGCTGATCGGCCACCGGGAGAATATCGACGACCTCTACCTAGCGCTCAGGAGGGCCCTGGACTTCAGGCTTACGGAGACCTACAGGAAGGTGGGGGCCAGGATGTACGAGCGGAGCATGTTCCAGGACGACGCGTCGGCGGGACGCCTTGATTTCTTCTCGAGCGACTACGCACTGCCCGCGGACATCGCGACAAGGTGCGCCAATTTCGGGGATAACGAGGAGAGGCTCAGGGTCGCGTTCGGGGACGACATCTCGGCCTACGGCCTAGCCGCGACGGAGAAGCCCCTGGCCAGGCTCGCCGCGATAAAGCGCGTCTCGGTCGTGATGTCCAACGACAACGTGGAGTCCGAAGACGCCGCCGTCAGGAAGGCCGCCGCGAAGTACGGGCTCTCGAAGGAGGACGTCGTCCTCGCGGCCGCCGACGCCGCCGTCAGGCTCGACCTCATAGAGGGGAGGGCCGGCATGATTCACGCGCAGAGGCTGCGGAAGAGGCTCGCCCATGTGAAGGACAAGTACGCGCCGACCGAGGAGCAGGTCAGGCGCTCCGCGGAGAGGGCGTGCGAGCTGATGATGCTCAACAACCGCGCCTCCGAGTCGAAGTCCCTCGCGAAGAAGTACGGCCTCGGTGCGGAGTACCAGGCGTACGCGCAGAGGCTGCTGGGGAAGTAGCGGGGTCTCCTCAGACCCTTCTCTTTTCGGGTTCCGCCTCCTTCCTGGCGCAGGCCGACGCCGCCCTCCTTATCTCCGCGGTCTCCTCGGACCTCCTCCTGTCGATGAGTATGAGCTCCACGTCCGCGACGTTCCTCGATAGGTTGCGGTGAAGCCTCTTTATCTCGGGATTGACCCCGTCGGCGAACTCGTTGGCCCTCCCCATCCTCCTGGACAGCTCCTCAGTTCCCTTGGTGCCCTCGAGCCTCCCGTGCAGCTCGCCGTAAGCGGCTATCATGGCGTTCGCCGGCTTGGCGCCTATCGAGCTCTTGCAGTAGGCGTCGGCCACGTCGAGCATGCCCAGGTAAACGGAGAGGCCCCCGTGCAGCCTGCCCCTGACCTCCTTTACCCTCTTCCTCTCGATGTCGCGCGCCAGCCCCTCGAGCTCGCCCTGGTACAGCTCCGTCAGCCTCGCGGACTCCTCCTCGGACGGGGCCCCCTCGAGGTCCCTCCTCGCCTCTCTGATGTTGCGGGCGGCCGCCTCCCTCACCGTCCCGTCGGGATCGCCGGTCAGGACCTCCAGCAGCCCGTCGGGCGTCTCGGGGTGCGACGCGACGGCCCTCTTGACCTCGAGCATCATGTCCCTGGGCAGCAGCTCCTCGAACATCTCGAGCGCGAATATGTCCAGCTTGTCCAGGGCCTCCGCCCCGATGACCATCCCCTTGCCCCTGAGGAAGTCCTCGGACTCCCTGGCCCTCTCCTCGGCGTCCGGCGCCTCACGGAGCCCGTCGACCATCCTCGCGAACTCCTCCACGGACTTCTTCCTGGCCCCCTTCTCGTTCCTGTTGGTCAGCCAGATCAGCGTGTTCATCGCCTGCGCGGAGACCTGCTCGCTCGGGTGCTTGCACAGCTCGGCGAGCATCAGCGGCAGGGTCTTCGGGTTCTTCGAGATCGAGTCTATCGTCCTCGTCGCGAGGTGCGACGGCTCCGCCCCGCCCCCGCCCGTGCCGCGCAGCAGCAGGTACTCGAGCACCCACATCGATGTGACTCTGTCGATGTCCTCGGGGCTCGACCCGAGGACTATGAATATGTCCTCATCTCCCATCCTCTGCACCGTAGAGAAGTCGCACGATGGCTATTTATGAATTTCCCTCGCGGGCCGCGCGCGCCTCCCAAGATTTATAAGAAAGATGAGACAATCTCATTGCGGAGTTGTCATGATCATCATAGGGCTGACCGGAGAGAACTGCTCGGGGAAGGGGACGTTCGCGGACTACCTGGTAAAGAAGGGATTCGTGTTCATCTCCCTTTCCGACGTCATAAGGGAGGCGCTCGTCGCCGACGGGAAGGAGATAACGAGGGAGAACCTGATAGAGAAGGGCAACGAGCTGAGGAAGAGGAGCGGCCCCGGGGTCCTGGCGAAGATGGTGCTCCTCAAGGTGAAGGGCGACGCCAACTGCGTGATAGACTCGATAAGGAACCCCGCCGAGGTCGACGAGCTCCGCAAGAGGAAGGGCTTCTTCCTGGTCCACGTGACCGCTAGCCCCGAGATCAGGTTCGAGAGGATGAAGAAGCGCGGCCGCGAGGGGGACCCCAAGACCCTCGAGGCGTTCCTGAAGATAGAGGCGGCCGAGGCCAAGAACCCTGACGCCACGCAGCAGCAGGTTCTCGCGACCGTCAGGATGGCGGACAAGAAGGTCCCCAACGACGGGGGGCTCCAGGAGTTCTACGAGGGCATAGACGCGATACTCGGCCAGATCTCCAAGCAGTTCAAGGTCTCAAGGCCCAGCTGGGACGACTACTTCATGAGCATAGCGAAGGCCGTCTCGACCAGGAGCAACTGCATGAAGCGCCAGGTCGGAGCCATAATAGTCCAGGACAAGCGAATAGTCTCGACGGGATACAACGGGACCCCGAGGGGCCTGCGCAACTGCAACGAGGGCGGATGCCCGAGGTGCAACAGCTTCTCCGCGTCCGGCACCAAGCTGGAGGAGTGCCTATGCTCCCACGCGGAGGAGAACGCCATAGTCCAGGCGGCCTACCACGGGATAGGGATAAAGGGCGCCACGCTCTACACGACGCTCTCGCCGTGCGTGATGTGCACCAAGATGATACTGAACGGCGGGATAGTGGAGGTCGTCTACAACGCGAAGTACGCGCTGGACGATACGACGGGCAGGCTCTTCAGGGAGGCGGGCGTCGCCCTGAAGCAGGTCGAGGTCTGACCCGCCCCGCCCATGCCCCTGAGGTCGTAGCCCCCCGCCTGATTCTTTTTAAACCTGCGCACCTCAGATAGAGCATGGACCTGTCATCGCTGGTATCTCTGCTGGTCGTGGACCTCCTGTCCTCGTGGGGGAGGATGTTCGCGGCGCTGGCCCTGTCCATAATCTTCAGCATATTCGTGGGCGTCACCGCGGCCACGAGCAAGAAGGCGGAGAACGTGCTGATCCCGGTCATAGACGTCCTCCAGACGATACCCATACTCGGATTCTTCCCGGTCGTCATATACCTCGTCGTGCTCGTCCTGCCCGGGGCGATCGGGACCAACGCGGCGATAATACTCCTCATATTCACGAGCATGGCGTGGAACATAACCTTCGGGGTCTACGAGGCCGTGAAGTCGATACCCGACGAGCTGATAGAGGTCGCGAAGATAAACCACCTCTCGAAGTTCCAGATGCTGAGGAGCATATACATCCCCGCGGCGATGCCGAGGATAGCGTACCAGTCGTCCCTGTCCTGGTCGGTGGGCCTCTTCTACCTGGTCACGAGCGAGATATTCTCCACGGGCACGAGCTCCTACGCCGCGACCTACGGGATAGGGGTGGAGATAGCGCACCTGGTGCTGATGCAGGACGCGCTCTCCTACGCGATAGCGATCCTGTTCTTCATAGCCGCGGTGCTGCTCACGAGATGGCTCTTCCTGCAGCCTTTCTCGATATATTCCGAGAAGTTCTCCTTCAAGGAGGAGCAGAGGGCGTCCAAGCGCTCGCGCATACTGGCGTTCTACTCGCGCATAGGGAGGTTCCTCGACGAGGTCCTCCCCACGGTGACCGTCGAGTTCAAGAAGCGCAGGAAGGCCGAGAAGAAGCCGGAGGGGCCGAAGGAGTTCAGCAGCAGGGCCCCGAGCGCAGGGACGGTCAGCGCGGCGATAATCCTGGCCTTCCTGGTAATCTCGGTGGCCGTGATAATCCACACCTCGGACTACGCATTCGCGGCGGACCTCCTGATCGCGCTCGGCTTCTCGTTCGCGAGGGTCTGGGGGATATACATCGTCTGCGCCGCGATAGCGATACCGCTCGGGATAGTCGTGGCGAGATCCACCAAGGCCTACGAGACCGCGTTCGCGGTGCTGCAGGTCGTGGCCTCGATACCCGCGACGATACTCCTCCCCGCGATAGTCGTGGTCTTCGTCGCCCTGCCATTCGGCAACGAGTTCACCGCCCTCTCGATAATCTTCCTGGCGATGATATGGTACCTGCTCTTCAGCGTGATAGCCGGCGTGCGCACCATACCCGAGCAGTTCGACGAGCTGCTCAGCATATACAAGGTCGGCTGGGTCCAGGCCTGGCGCGAGGTCTACATACCGGCGATACTCCCGTCGTTCGTCACGGGGTCCATAACGGCGATAGGCGGCGCGTGGAACGCGCTCATAATAGCGGAGTACTTCCAGGTCGGCAACACCGTCCTCACGCAGGTGGGGCCCGCGGCCGACACCGTGGGCTACAGCGGCATCGGCAAGCTGCTGGACATCGCGACGTTCGGCGGCAACCTGGCGCACATGCTCCTCGCCGTGGCGGCGATGGTGGTCATGGTTATGGTGATAAACAGGCTCGTCTGGCAGAGATTATATAGCCATGTTACGCTGAAGTATAGGATCGAATGATCTGGTGATGGTCTGTCAAGGGAAATCGCAAGGATAAACGACATCTCGCTCGTCTACTCCGAGGAGGACAAGGAGCTGGTCGTGATGAAGGACGTCAACCTGAGCGTCTACTACAACGAGTTCCTCTCGATAATAGGGCCATCCGGCTGCGGCAAGTCGTCCCTCATAAGGATGATAATCGGCCTGCAGCAGCCCTCCGGCGGCCACGTCACTTTCAAGGGCAGGGTGGTCGACGGGCCCCCCGAGGCCGTATCGCTCGTGTTCCAGAACGTTGCGCTAATACCCTGGAAGACGGCGCTGGACAACGTCGCGTTCGCGCTGGAGAACAAGGGCATGCCCAAGCTCGCGATAGAGAAGAAGAGCATGGCCGCCCTCAGGCTGGTCGAGCTCGACGGCTTCGAGACCGCGTTCCCCAGCGAGCTGAGCGGCGGGATGAAGCAGAGGGTCGGCATAGCCAGGGCCCTGGTCTCGGACCCGGACCTGCTCCTCATGGACGAGCCGTTTAGCGCGCTCGACGAGCTCACCGCGGACCAGCTCAGGGTCGAGGTGAGGACTGTCCTCAAGAACAAGCACCTGCCCCTAAAGTCCGTCATACTGGTGAGCCACAACGTCGAGGAGGTGGTGGAGATGTCCGACAGGATAGTCGTGCTCTCCAAGCCGCCCTCACACATCGTGGACATAATAAAGGTCGACCTGCCCTACCCGAGGAACAAGCGCTGCAAGGACTTCGAGAAGGTCACCGACAGGATATTCAAGGACCTGTACGCCGCCAGGACCTAGAAAAGGACAAGGAAAGCGGGTCTTACGCCTTCTTGGACCAGACCTTCCTCTCGCCGTCGTAGTTGAGGAGGTTGAACTCTATCGCCCACTGCAGGAGTATGGTGGTTATCATGTTCGCGTTCTCGCGCTCGTCGACGTGCAGGTAGACGTCCTTCATGGCCATGAAGTCGGAGACCTGCTCGGCCGTGAACGTCTTCCTCTTCTTCGATATGGCGATCGCCGCCTTGAACGGCTCGTAGTTCGCCAGCCTCTTGCTGACCTGCGCCTCGGACCCCTCCGCCTTCCCGTGGAGCGCCTTGCCCAGCGGGGTTATGACCACGTCGCTCTCCTTGATCTTTATCAGGCCGAGCATCTTGGCCGCGTTGACCTGAGGCAGCAGCTCGTCGACCTGGGTGCCCGACTCCTCGGAGAGGTCGCCCAGGCTGAGCTTCCCGGAATTCAGATTGAGTACGCTCAGGATGCTCATGACGCGGGTGAACCTCGCGTCGTGCGGAAATATCTTGGAAATCACGCTAGACCCTATAACAATGCCGTGAGTAACTATTTAATCTTATTGGAGAGCGCCGGCGGCAGCCATAAATACCTGGAGAGGGATGCCTTTTCGTGCCCGGGAAGATAACCTGCGAGGAGCTGTTCAGGCTCGAGACGCGCGCCGACATCGAGCTGTTCGCGCGCAGGGCCGCGAAGCGGATGACAAGGCGAGCCCAGGCGTTCGCCGCGCTCCACGAGCGGAGGATCAGGCCCGAGCAGGGCGACGCCGGGTTCGACGGCTTCCTGGAGGCGATGAACCGCTCCGAGCGCGAGCACTTCGAGAGGCTGAGGGCGAGGCTGGCCCCCGAGGCGAAGCGGCTGGGCGAGGGGGACTACCTCAGGGCCAAGGACGGCCTCTCTGACGAGTTCGATCACTACCACGAGACGGAGGGGCTCGTGCAGTCCCTCGCGGACCTGTTGACGGAGGACGCGGTGCTCGGGCACCTGCTGAGGGACTCGTCCGCGAAGGGGTACTCCGAGCCGCCGGAGCGCTCGGGGATGACGCAGATCGGGTACGACATGCTGTACTACGGGAACCTTACCAGCGCCCGCGCCGAGGCGGACGCCAGGAGCGTACCCCTTGAGGGCGTGCTCGAGCAAAGGAGATCCGAGAACTCCGATTTGATCAGGGAGGTCAGGAACTGCATCAGGTACGGGGACGCGTTCGACAACTTCCGCGCCATGTTCGACGCGGCGCCCGAGAGGAGGCCGCTCAAGGGGCGGGCCTAGCCGCCCGGGCCCCCTCAGCAATCAGAAGAAGGGCCGTAGCCTGGGCCTGAGCTCCTTCCCTATCTTCGTCCTGATCGCGGGATCTACCGAGTTCCACAGGTTCAGTATGTTCTCGCTTACCGGGGGCGACTTCGTGATGTTGTGGCTGGGCACGATTACCGAGGGGGCGATCGCGCTCTTTTTGATGTTCTCGGACACTATCACATGGGCCGCCACGTACAGCTCGTTATCATCCATGATTTTCCGGGCCGTGCTTTTTGCTAGCTCGTCCAGCTCACGAGTGCTGAGAAACTCCGGGGGCAGCTTTCCCCTGAGGCTATCGACTATTATTTCGTGAAGGTGCCCCTCGCACTTTTCCCTTGTGATCGCGTCCATGATCCCCACTCGCGGTTATAGTGGGTATTGCTCTTCCGGGCTATATAAAAATTGGCTTTAAGCCGCGTTTCTGTCGGCGCATGCCGAAGCGCTCCGAGAATCAGCCCCTTCCCCCCTTGGCCCTGTCCCGGCCCCTGACCTTCCTCATGCTCGCGGCGACCACCGCAGCCGAGATCACGGTTATCGCGGCCATCGCCGCGAAGGCGGCGTACCTGTACTCGCCGATGTCCGAGTACTGCTGCGCGGCCGAGGCCTGCGCCTCGTTCGCGTAGGCCACCGCCTGGTCGGGCGATCGGTTGTATGCCGCCTGCGCCTTGTTGAGGTAGACGTAGGCCTGGGTCAGGTTGGGATAGAAGATGAGGTAGCCGCTCTCGTTCACAGACTCTACGTAGGAGGAGGCCCTCGAGATCGTAGCGTTAGCGTAGCCCTGGGTGTAGTTCGACCCCGACTGCTGGGCGAAGGCCCCGGCCGCGGACAGGGCCACGGCCAGAAGCGCGACCTGGAGCAGGAGCCTCATCTCGTCCGCCTCTACAGGTTGACGTCGATGTTGAGCTCCTTCTTCAGCTCCCTGTACCTGTTCCTGATCGTGACCTCGGTCACTCCCGCGACCTCGGCGACCTCCTTCTGGGTCCTCCTCTCGCCCACAAGGGCGCTGGCGATGTAGACCGCCGCAGCGGAGACCCCCGTCGGGCTCCTGCCGCTGACCAGGCCCTTCTTCATGGCCTGCCTGAGCAGCAGCACCGACTTCTCCTGGGCCTCGCCGCTCAGCTTGAGCGCGGCGACGTACCTGGGAACGTAGGCGATCGGGTCCGTGAGCGGTATCTTGAGGCCGAGCTCGTGGGCTATGACCCTGTAGGTCCTGCCTATCTCCTTCTTGGGAACCCCCGATATCTGCGATATCTCGTCCAGGGTCCTGGGCATGCCCGCCTGCCTGCACGTGGCGTAGAGCGCGGCGTTGACCACCGTCTCTATCGGCCTTCCCCTTATCAGGTTGTTCTTGACGCAGTTCCTATAGAGCAGCGCCGAGCTCTCCCTCACGTTGTCGGGGAGACCCAGGTAGCTGGCCACCCGGTTGAGCTCAGGGAGCGCGACGAGGTAGTTCCTCTCGCTCGAGCTGGCTATGCTCGCCCTCTTGTGCCACTTCCTGATCCTGTAGAGCTGGGCCTGCCTCTTGGACGGGAGCTTCGCGCCCCTGATGTCCTTGTTGTACATGTCGATCTCGGTCACGAGGCCCTTGTTCGGCTTCATGTACTTGATCGGCGCGCCGGTCCTCGCCCTCGCGTTCCTCTGGTCGGTGTCGAACGCCCTCCACTCGGGGCCGGTGTCCGTCACGTTCTCCTCTATCACGAGGCCGCAGCCGTTGCAGACGTACTCCCCCCTCTCGCTGTCGAATATGATGTCCCTGCTGCCGCAGCTCGGGCAGTGCTTGACGCTCTCTATGACCTTAGGGCCCTCCTCGCCGTGGACTATCCCCAGGTTCGCGCCCAGGTCCCTGTCCACGGAGTGCATGCCTCCCTCGGCCGGCGCCTCCGCCTTGGGGGCGGCCCTGACTTCGTGCGCCTTGGCGCTTGCATCTTTCTTCATCGTTCGGGTCTTCTCTTTCTTCGCCATTCTCATCACCAATCTTGGAATCGCATCTCGGAAATATTAGGTAACTTTTATAAATATTCCTAAAATTAGCAATTAATTTAGTGCGTAACTAGATATTTAAATCTTTCGGTGGACCGCACTCCCCGGGCGGGCCCCGCCCCGCCCCCGCCCAGTACGGGCGGCTCCGAAGGAGGATAAAACCTTTTTAAATGTTCTTGATTAATACTATACTACGGTCATTTTTCTACAGTTTTTAGCGTGATCTATTGGCAAGGCTGCATACGAGAAAACACGGAAAGGCTAAGTCTAGGAAGCCCGCGGACGCCGACATAAGGCAGGAGGCGGACAGGGCGACGGTGGAGAAGGCGATACTTGACTACTCCAAGCAGGGCATGAACGCCGCTGCGATAGGGCAGAACGTCAAGGAGAAGCACGGCGCCAGCTACCTCAAGCCCCTCCTGGGCAAGAGGCTGAACCAGTTCCTCTCGGACAGCGGGGTCAAGAAGCAGATACCCGACGACCTCATGGCGCTCATGAGGAAGGCGGTCGGGATGCACAAGCACCTCGGCGAGAACCGCAGGGACGTGTACGGCAGGATAAGGCTCATAAGGGTCGAGGCCAAGATAGGCAGGCTCAGCAAGTACTACAGGGGTACGGGCAGGCTGCCGGCGGACTGGAAGTACGACCCGGCGCAGGCCGCGCTGATAATAAAGAAGGAATGAGGTTAGAGAATGGCGCTTGCAAAAACAGTTGACAAATGGAAGACCAAGCAGTGGTTCGACGTCTACCCGCCGAAGGGCATATCGGGGGAGATAATCGGAAGCATACCGTCCAGCGACGAGAAGAACGTCCTGGGCAGGATCATAAAGGTCAACCTCTCTTGGATCACCAACAACCCTAACCACTCCTTCATAACCGTCGGGCTCAAGGTCGACAACGTCAGCGGAAACTCCGCGAACACGGACATCGACTACCTGTTCCAGCAGTACAGCTACCTGCACTCCTTCGTGAAGAGGAGGGGAGACGCGGTCTACACCTACGACAGGGTCAAGGACAAGGAGGGCAAGCAGGTCGTGCTCAAGCTCCTGATAACCACGAGGAGCAAGATCGCCAGGAGGGCGAAGACGGACCTGCGCAAGGCGGTCACCGATTTCGTCTCGTCCTACGTGTCCGGCATGACGAAGGAGGAGTTCATAAAGGCGATAATCGCAAGCTCCTTCCAGCAGGAGGGCGTCAAGAAGATAGCGCCGATAGCCCCGGTCACGAAGTTCGAGATAAAGAAGGTCGAGTTCTGAGGAGTCGCGGATGGCGAGGAGCGGTTTCGAGATATTCCAGTCGGAATCTCCCGAGGTCGCCGCGGCCTTCAACGCGCTTATCGAGTCCCTAGCGAAGCCCTCGGCCCTGGACCCCAAGACCAAGCACCTGGTCTACATAGCGATGAAGGTGGCGACCGGAGACCCGAGCGCGGTAGTGGCGCACGTCCCGATGGCCAAGAAGCTCGGCGCGACGAGGGAGGAGATCCGCGAGACCATACTCCTGACGCTGACCGTCTGCGGGCTCAAGGGGATAAACTCCGGCCTCGCGGCGGCCCTCGAGGCCTACGACAGGTCTTGAACCGCGCGCCTCTTTTTTTCGCACAAAAGAATATTAAACGCCAGCCGAGAAACAGACTCTTAACGTGGTACGATGGACGCTTCATTGGAAAGGCCGCAGCGGAGCGCGAACGGGAATGCCGGCGCGCTGGCCGAATCGCTCGTCGAGCTCTCTTCGGGGGACAGCGACAACCGCATACAGGTCTACGCCTTCGCGCAGCCGCACGAGGCGTCGTGCCACCTCCTTGACGTGCTGGGCGACGCGGCCTCGCGACTGGCCGCATGCGGCGACGCGGCGAGGGCCGCGGAGGAGGCCGCTGACGGTGGATTCGCGCACTCCGCCACCAAGGGGGAGGCGAGGGACGCCCCGGGGAAGAGGGAGAAGGCCGAGGCCGTCGCCAGGCTCCTGCTGGAGGACAGGGGGTTCGCCGCCGGAGTCGTTGAGGCGCTGCTCTCGCGCAATCCCTTCACCCCCGCCGAGGCGGGGAACCTGAGGAGCGCGTTCGGGACCATGGTGGCCGAGGCGGAGAAGGCCCGCGCGCTCGCTGCGGGGATCAGGAAATAGCCAGGCCCGAATCAGAGCCTCTTCTTTATGAACTCGGCCAGGACGAGGGCGCTGTTGTGCTCGGTGTCCTTGGCCGAGTAGACCAGCGTGACGTCGCTGCTCCTTATGGTGGCGATGAGCTCGTCGACCTTGGGGTTCGCCTTCAGCTCCGCCTCGTACCTCCCCCTGAACTCCTCCCACTTCGCGGGGTCGTGGGAGAACCACTTGCGCAGCTCGGTGCTCGGGGCGACGTCCTTGACCCACTCGTCTATCCCCTGGGTGCTCTTCTTGACGCCCCTGGGCCAGAGCCTCTCGACGAGTATCCTCCTCCCGTCGGTGAGGTCCCGCTTGTCGTAGATCCTCTTTACGCCCATCAGCATGCGAAACACTGTTCTCAATATGATTGCACACTTTAAATATGTTGTCTTGCCCCGCGTTTCGCGCCCCCCGCCCTGTCACTTCCTCCTCTCGCGCTTCACGCCGACCATCTCCGCGGCGCACAGGAGCAGCATCGCCGTCTCGTCCATGGCGGACTCTATCCAGCCGGCCGCGTGGTCGTAGGAGAACCTGTCGAGGTTCATCAGCTCCCTCCTCTTCCTCCCTTCGGGCATCCTGCTCCACGCGTGCCAGTACTTCTTGTTGTCCGTGGCGATGTCGTGCGCTGCGTCCAGCACGCTCCCCCATTTCCTGTCGCTCGCGACCTCCTCCCTGACGAGCTCCGTGGTCTCCCTGATCGCCTCGTCGATCCACTTCACGGCGGTTCCCCAGTACGAGGCGTTCTTCTGCGAGCCGAAGAGCTCGCCCAGCGCGCCCCACCTCTCCTCGACCGGGAGCCCGCGCCAGCGCGCCCACGACCAGGCCTTCTCGGCGGTCTTCGCGCATCCCGTCTTCGTGTTCTCCAAGCGGTCACTCCTTCTCCGCCTTCCCTATGTGCACCGAGCCCGCGAGGACGCTCTCCTTCCTGATCAGCTCGAGGAAGACGCCTATCGTGAGGATCCTTCCCTCACGCGTCCTGACGTCGAGGTTCTCGAGCATCAGCGCGTCGGCCCGATCGAGCCTCCCCAGGTAGACGCCCCTGTCGGTTATGTGTCCCTTCGAGTCGAACATCCCCGCGACGAGGCACGCCGCGAGCTCCCTGTTCCTCCGCGGAAGGGTGGTCCTCTTCTCGAGCGTGTCCCTTATCATCCTCGCTATCTTCGAGTGGTAGAAGTAGGCGTGCTGGGTCTCGCCGCTCTGCTCTATCATTATCTTCTGTGTGCTCGCCCCGAGCTCGACGGCGTACTTGACGAACCTCTCGACCACCTCGTCCCTCTTGGTCCTGATGCCGACGTAGCTCTTCTCGTCCGCGCGGTAGTTGTCCATCACGCCCGCCAGCCAGCACAGCTCCCTAGTCGGCTTGAATCGCATGATACTGTTGGGTAGGATAAGGATTTAAGCGTTGGAGGAGGCCTCCCGGGCGGCGACGTAGCCGACCGACTGGCTGCCCGCCGGCTTCGAGCTCGCGTAAGTCTCGTAGAGGAGCAGCGGGACCCCGGTCAGGATGCAGACCACGCACCCCTCCTGTATCGCCTGGAGCGCGGGGGCGGCGGTGAACGCCACCCTGGCTCCCATGTATATCAGCCCGGCGGTCGCTATCGGCGTCCTGGCTATCGTGTAGAGGGCCTCGTCCAGCGCGGACCTGCCCGTGCGCATCGCTCCCTTCAGATCGTTGCCCCTGCCAGCTTCCCTTGTTGCCTCCATCCCCACCACTAATCGTGCCTGCCCAGCGGCCTGAAATCCGGGAGGACTCCCTCCAGGTGGGTCTTCTCGATCCCCTTCGGCTCGAACTTGTCCCTGAACCTGTCCCCGACCGATCCCAGCGCCTTGACGATGCTGCCTCCCTTCTCGTCGAAGAGCTTCCTGTCCGCGCAGACGTAGCATATCGAGACGATCTGGAGGTTGTCGGGGTTCTCCGTACCCAGCGTGGTCCCCATGACGAGGCATCCCCTCATCTTCTCCGCGAGCTCGGGGTCCTTGGACGCGAGGCCCGCGAGGCTCTCGTTCTCCTCCTCGAGCATCTTCCTGATGGCCCCCTCCGCCCCCGGCCTGTACGCGAACGAGTACTCCACCTGCAGCCTGTCCTGCCCGAATATGTCCATCCTGGGTATCTCGACGTCCAGCGACATCGGCACCCTGAATATCTCGGAGACCTTCCCGTCGGTTATGGGAATCCGCATCTCGATGTCCTTCCTCTCGAACGCGGCGAGCTTGACGCCGCGGAACGACAGCGCGACCTGCGGCTTAGCGGTCTTTTCATTCCCCATCTGATCACACAACTACTGCGATTAAAAATTATTAATATGTTTCCCTCCGCCGATGCGGAGTAGAAGTTAAATATGAAAAGGGAGGGATAACTAACGATGGCATGCCTTCCGTCAGGTACATGAGGGCGCTCGATAGGGAGCTGGGGAATGTCTACCGCGGCCGACGCGGCAGGGGGCCGTCCCCCGAGGACTGCTGCCCCCCGGCCCGCTTCGAGCACGTCTACAACGCGCGCGAGGAGAAGTCCTTCCTCCCGATAGTCGCCGCGCTGCGCGCGCAGTTCCCCGGCCGCTCAAAGAGGCCCGTGGTCCTGCAGCTGGCCAGCGGCTTCGGGCAGCTGGGCGGCCTCCTGGAGCGGGAGGGCATGGAGCCGGCCATGGTGGACGTCTCGCGCGAGAACATCGAGTGGGGGAGGAGGCACGGCACCGCCGGGGGCCTGGCGGCCGACGCGAGGGAGCTGCCCATCAGGGACGGGTCCGTCGACGCTGTCGTCTCCGACCACTTCCTCTGCGCCAGCCACTACGTCCTGACGCGGACCGACGAGGAGGAGATACTCGACGAGGTCCGCAGGGTGCTCAGGCCGGGCGGCATCCTCGTCCTGTACAACCACCACCGCAAGGCTCCCACGTTCGGCCTCGAGGAGCCCTCCCTGGCAATGGACTTCAAGGTCCTCTGCCACAGGCGCCGCGCCCGCGAGGAGAAGATGACCGTGCTGCAGCTGAGGGACTGAGAGAGTTACGCCTCCTGCGGGCATGCGCTCCGCTGGGGGGATTGAAAATAAAAAAAGAAATTAGTCTTGAGGAAATATGCAGGTTGTAAACCCCGATGCAAAAAGGTCATCATACACAGTGATGTAATTTGTGTTGAAACTTTCCTTGCTAAGTTTCGAGGTGATCTATCCGCAGGTTCCCCTACGGATACCTTGTTACGACTTGACCCCCCTCACGAAGACTTAGTTCGAAAGCGCCGTAGGCGCTGCCTCACTAAGACCTCACTTGGGTGATCTGACGGGCGGTGTGTGCAAGGAGCGGGGACATATTCACCGCTTGATAGTGACGAGCGATTACTAGGGATTCCAGTTTCATGAGGGCGAGTTTCAGCCCTCAATCCAAACTTTGGCTGCTTTTAGGGGATTAGCTCCTCCTTTCGGAGTTGCGACCCATTGTAGCAGTCTCTGTATGCCGCGTGTAGCCCTAAAGATTCGGGGCATACTGACCTACCGTCGCCCTCTCCTTCCTCCTCTTTAAACAGAGGCGGTCTCAACAGAGTGCTCCGCCCATCTCTGGACGGGTGGCAACTGTCAACGAGGGTCTCGCTCGTTACAGGACTTAACCTGACACTTCACAGCACGAGCTGACGATGGCCATGCACCACCTCTCGGCTCATAAGGTAAAGTCATTAGCTTGACCTTCATCCTGCCGTCGCTCTAGGTAATATTTCTGACGTTGTATTCAATTAAACCGCAGCATCCACCCCTTGTGGTGCTCCCCCGCCAATTGTTTTAAGTTTCAACCTTGCGGCCGTACTCCCCAGGCGGCAGACTTATCAGTTTCCCTACGGTACTGCAACAACACGTGGTTGATGCAACACCTGAGTCTGCATAATTTACTGCTAGGGCTACTCGGGTATCTAATCCGATTCGTTCTCCTAGCCTTCGCCACTCACCGTCGGATGTGTTCTGACCATGCGCCTTCGCCACCGGTGGTCCTTATAGGATTACAGGATTTTACCCCTACCCCATAAGTACCCATGATCTCTCCCACTCCCTAGCCAGAAGGTATCCCACGCCCGAGTTAACGTTGAGCGTCAACATTTCACGTGGGACTGTTCTAGCCGGCTACTGGCCCTTTAAGCCCAATAATCGCGGACACCGCTCGTGCCGCCGGTATTACCGTGGCGGCTGCCACCGGTCTTACCCAGCACTTATTCTCCAAGCTATTTAGACTTGGCAAAAGGCGGACCGAAGTCCGCCACTCAGACTCCCCCCATCACGCTTTCGCGCATTGTGGAGGTTTCGCGCCTGCTGCACGCCGTAGCGCTAGGACCATTGTCTCAGTGTCCTTCTCGGGGCTCCTGCTCTCACATCCCCTACGGGTCAAAGGCATGGTGGGCCGTTACCCCGCCATCAACCTGATCCGACGCGGTCTCATCGCAGAGCGGATGCGCTGCAATTCGCGCACCCTTTAAGCTAGGGCTCCTTCCAGAAGCCCTAGCCTATGGGGTATTAGCCTTAGTTTCCCAAGGTTGTCCCCCTCTCTGCGGTAGATTAACCACGTGTTACTGAGCCGTACGCCGCCAACCGAAGCCGGTCGGCAGACTTGCATGGCTGTCGAAATCTGATAGTAGTGTCCTCCAGCAGCATCGACTGGTGTTAAAACCTAAATGCAACTGCGAGTTTACAACTATTTGCATTCCTCAAGACTAAATCCAATTGCAAAAGCAATTTTCACAACCTCCTCCGAGCCAGATGGCTCAGGGTTGGTGACTATAGTATTGCACAAATACATTTATAAACCCTATCTGAAAAAAGGTGACATCAAGGGCAGCGCGGCGCCACGTCATTCAATGGTTTGCGAACGGACCCGACGGGAGATTTTTTGAACAGAAAAAAGATAATCGCGTCCACTACGGCGTACGTCAGGGGCAGGATGTCAGGGGAGGGCAGCGGGCACGACTGGTGGCACACCTATCGCGTGTGGAAGACCGCCCTCCGAATAGCCGAGCGCGAGAAGGGCGCTGACGCATTCGTGGTGCAGCTCGGCGCCCTTCTGCACGACATCGCGGACTGGAAGTTCAGCGGGGGCGACGAAGCGGCCGGGGAGAGGGCCGCGAGGGCGTGGCTCAGGAAGGCCGGCGCGGACGCGGAGACTGTCGAGAGGGTGGGCCGAATCGTGGGGAACGTCTCGTTCAAGGGGGCCGGGGTCAGGGACACGATGGACACGCTCGAGGGCAGGATAGTCCAGGACGCCGACAGGCTCGACGCGATAGGGGCGATAGGGATAGCAAGGGCCTTCGCGTACGGCGGATACAGGGGCAGGCTCCTCTACGACCCTGCGCACAAGCCGGAGAGCCACATGAGCTTCGGCGAATACAAGTCGTCTAGCTCCCCGTCGATAAACCACTTCTACGAGAAGCTGTTCCTCCTGAAGGGCAGGATGCACACCGGCACGGCGAGGAGGATTGCGAGGGAGAGGGACGCGTTCATGCGGCTGTATGTGAGGCGGTTCTTCAGGGAGTGGGACGGGAAGGAATGACCGCGCCGCAGCGGCCACGCCCCTTTCAAGCCAACCGTTAAATACGCCCAAAACCACAATCATATATTGATAGTATGGAGAGTCTCAAGCAGGGCGAAGTCATCCGCAACGAGAGGCAGGACTGCATGGTGTTTGGTCCCGCTTCCGACATGCTGAGGTGCAGGCGGCCCGGAGCGGGCGTGTACAGGGACGCTTCGCAGGACGTCGAGGTCCGCGGCACAAGCCGTTTTACCGACACGCGCGGCAACGGACCCGAAGCCAGGCCTGGCTATTCGACCGAGGAGGTCGAGGTACTCGCATGCGCAGCGCCCCGGGCCGCGACGCCAAAGGTGTACTATGATCCGATCTCCCCCCATCTGCGCAAGGCCGTGGGAGAGCACGGGGAGGCGGCTGACAAGTACCTCAACCACCTGCTTACCGGGGCGCTGAGGTTCAGGGCGGTGCACGACAGGGAGCCCGCCGATGCGCTGACGTCCGCGCTGAGGATGGCCGCGAAGGCGGAGAAGGAGCACCGAGCGCAGAAAGGAGAAGGCATCGAGGGCTACGGAGAATTCCTGGACCGCATAGGGGCGATAGTCGAGAACATTTGCACAGTACCCCCTTACAAGGGCGCGGTCGGGCTGTTCAGGAGCTGAGCGGCCGATCCTCCTGGCTCAATTATATAATTCTTCCGAGCCTACTATCCTCATGTCGGCGCCCGCAAGGAAGATAAGGATCAGCCCGGTGAAGGTCAAGCCGAGGCCAGGGGAGATCCGCACAGAGGACGCGTGCAAGGTGCTTACCGACACGCCATTCTCGCCCGTGCTCAGGAAGGACCAGCCCAGGCCGCAGCAGGTGACCCGCCCGGTCAGGACCTGACCGCGACCCTGTAGGGCTTGCCCCTCCTCACTTCCTTGAAACTGTCTATCATCCACTCCGGAGCGCCCTGCCTTTCGGTCATGCCGAAGTCGGACAGCCTCCATTCGCCCCTTTTGACTGGGACCCTTATCCCCAGCGCGCGCCTGTGGAAGAACATGTCGGTGGTGTCCTCGTCTATCGTGGCGTCGATTCCCGCCGCCAGCGCTCCCTCGGCCATCCTCTCGACGCAGTCAGCGTCGTGGAACCCGCCGAGTACCAGCCTACCGGTCCGCGGAAGCTGCGAAAGGACGTGGTCGGGATCGAAGTACCTCTCCTCCCTGGTGCACTCCTCGAACGTCACCCCGGAGACCAGCATCCTCCCTTTCATCGCCTCCGGCATCCGCGCATCCAGGGACGAGAGGTCCGGCGCGCAGCGGTCATCGGGGGAGCTGAACAGGAGCCAGTTCGTCTCGTAGCCGCTGCCTCTCCCGTACCTGGCCCTGATTATCCTGTCCATCCTCCCGACCTCGGCGTCGAAGCTGCGTATGTCCCTCATCGCGAACGAGAAGTACTCGCCCGCCGAGAGGTACTCCCTGACTGGGAACAGGAACAGGTACTGGTCCATCTCCATCGGTCATACTGTCGCTTGGCGCTATTTAAGCGTTGACGTGAATTTTGGCGCCGCGCGGATGGGACACCAGATTTAAATAGGATCGGAGGGGATGTCTACTGTGAGACCATGGCGTGCGGGGGCGACTGCGGGAAGAGCAAGGGCCGCTTGAGCATTCAGGAGAGGTGGGCGATGGACGACGAGGCCGGCGCGTGGAGGAGCTTCAGCCCGTTCGAGAGGGCGATGGAGCTGCGCGACCAGCTCAAGGGCATAGCGCGGGACTTGGACGGGGCGGTGGTGGCGCACCATGGCGAGACCCTGTCTTTTTCCAAGCGCGAAAACCCGGACGGCAGCGGAAGCAACTTCATAGAGGTCGGCGCAAATGTCTCGGCCAGGGCGGTTCTCGGAGAGGGGACCATCGTGCTGAAGGGGGCCAGGGTGGGTTTCGGCGTCAGCGTGGGCAGGGACTCCGTCATAGGCAGGGGCACCGTCATCGGAGACCATACCTTCATCGGCGACAGGAACGTCCTGCTCGAGAAGATAACGGTAAGGAGCGACGTCACCATCGGGGACGGCGTGAAGGTCGACCGCGAGGCGGAGATAATGGACCTCGCGGAGATCGGCGACGGCGCTCACATAGGATTCGAGGTGTCGGTCGGAACGCGCGCGCGCGTCGGGAGTGGAGCGATCCTCTACTACAGGTCGGCCGTGCCGTACGGGGGCAGCGTCGAGGCCGGCGCCAGCGTCGAGAGCGCCATGGAGGGAGCCAAGCACGACGCGATGATAGAGGAGCTCTTCCCTGGCGCCGAGCACGTGTCCCGCAAGTGGATGTGCTAAAGCGTCAGATCCTTCCCCTGGACTCGCCGCGCGCCACGCCGTTGGCAATTATGTGCGCGAGCCTCAGGAACCTCACCGCGCTTCCGGAGACGCCCCTCAATTCGTCCTTCGTTATCCCCGCGGCCTGGAAGTAGAACCCCTCCATGCGGAACGCCTCCGAGCCCTTGCGGATCTTCCTGAGCAGCGCGAGCTTGCGCTCCACGGCGATTCCCGAGGCGCGCACGGCCTTCTCCAATTCCCCCGCGTGCGGCCTCCTCCTCACGACCCCTACGACAGGGATCCCCAGCTCCCTGCCCAGTGAGGGCAGGTCCACGACGTTGAGCCCAGCGAGCGTCACCCCGTGGACCGCGACGAGCCTTATCTGGTCGTAGAACCTCGACCGACTCGCGCTGCGGATTATCATCTTCGTCGAGTCTTCCCCGTCGACCTGCACGCGGAAGGACAGGACGCCCTCCACCTCGTCCTCCCTCCCGACAACTCCCACGATGAGCGAGTCCGCGTCCTGCTTGCGGTACGCGGAGCCGTCGATCGCGAGTATCCTGGCTCCCTTCTTCATCGTCACTTCTTCGGGATCTGCGCGGAGAGCTCCTTGACCTCCTCCTGCAGCTCCTCTATCGCCTTGGAGATTATCGCCTTGGCGTTCTTCGTGGACTTCACCACGAGCCTGACCTTCGTCTGCTCCGGGTGGTCCTTCTCCACGCTCGCGAACTCCACGTCCTTGCTCTGCGCCACCTTCTCCCTTATCAGGTCGACGACGCCCCTGTCCGTCCCTTCGAACTCGGCTGCGAAGCTCTTCGTCTCGTCCTCGGTTATATTGACTTGCACATAAAACACCTTTGGCCGGCTGCACGACAAAGCTTATAAATTACATTTTCTCTATACTATAAACTGAATTGCCGCACGCCACAGCGTAGTAATTGGCGCACTTCATATTTTTATAGCTTACCTGCTATAATATCCAGTGCAGAACTACGGCGCGGCGCGCGCTGTGCAGGAAAGGTAGAATTAATGGCTAACGTATTCGAGGCGGATTCAGGGAAGCTCGTCGACATGGCGGCTGCCCAGCTCAAGGAGAAGGGAATAGAGAAGCCGGCTTACATCGACTTCGTGAAGAGCGGCGCGGGAAGGGAGAGGCTCCCTACGCAGCGCGACTTCTGGTACCTGAGGTGCTCCTCGATACTGAGGCAGGTCTACATAAACGGGCCGATAGGCGTCGAGACGCTCAGGACCAGGTACGGCAACAGGAAGGGTCACACCGTCCACCGCCACCACCACATGAGGGCGAGCGGGAGCATAATCAGCGACGCCCTGGTCTCGCTCGAGAAGGCGGGCCTCGTCAAGAAGGGGAAGAAGGGCAGGGAGATAACCCCCGCCGGGAAGTCCTTCCTTGACAAGATAGCGAACAACCTTACGCGCGGTGCGTGATTTGGCCAAGGAGGAAGCAGACGAGCAGGCGGAACTGAAGAAGGCCGTCTACAAGCGGCTCAAGGACATGCAGATAGAGCAGCAGAAGAAGGCGGTCGCGCAGAGGTTCATGACCCCTGACGCCTACGAGCGCCTGATGAACGTGCGGGTCTCGAACTTCGAGCTGTACTCGCAGCTGCTCGACTTCATCTTCGGGACGGCGAAGCAGAACGGCGCCGCGGCGAAGATCACGGAGGCGCAGCTCAAGGACATACTGGCGCGGCTGACATACAGGCCGGAGACGAAGATTGAATTCAAACACAAGTGATGCTATGTCGAAGAAGAAGATAACGAAGAAGATGATGCTTGGGAAGAGGCTCAAGCAGAACCGAAGGTCGCTGCCTCTCCTCGCGACGCTCAGGACCCACAGGGGCAAGACGTTCAACAAGTTCTACAGGGAGTGGAGGCACAGGAAGCTGAAGCTCGGAGAGGTCGAATGACATGGCAACGACGAACATAACGCTCAATCTCAGGAAGAGGCTCCTCAAGGTCCACATGACTCAGAGGAGGAAGAGGGTCTCCAGGTACGCAAGGGAGGCGATAGCGAAGTTCGCGAAGGCGGACATCGACAAGATAAGGTTCGATTCCGACCTCAACAGGCACCTCATCGCCCGCATCTCCCGCAAGCCGGTCTCCTTCAAGGTCAGCGTCGAGAAGCTCGACGACATAGTCAAGGTCAGGCTCGCCGGGGTCCCGAAGAACGCGTTCCCCGCGACCAAGGTCTCCGACGCGAAGGCGACGAAGGCCGCCGCCCCGAAGGCCGAGGCGAAGGCCGAGGTCAAGGAGAAGAAGGCCGCCGCCCCCGCGAAGGCGAAGAAGGTCGAGGCCTCCGAGGGCAGCGCGAAAGCTGCGAAACCTGATTGAAATGGGAATAGCGAAGATGCGGATACAGGGCAACGACTACGTCGGCGCCTGGTCCGCCGCAACGGACAAGTTCTTCCTGGTGGGCAGCGAGGTCAGCAAGAAGACCGCGGACATAATACGCGAGGCCCTCGGTGTCGAGATAGTGCGGGCCATGGTGGGCGGCTCGAGCCTGCTCGGGATATACGCGAGCGCCAACTCGAGGGGCGTGCTGGTCCCCAACCTGATGGAGGGCTACGAGTTCAGGGACCTCAAGAAGGCCCTGCCCGAAGTCACGGTCGCGATGCTCGAGACGGACCTAAACGCGCTCAAGAACAACATACTCGCGAACGACAGGATAGCGATCATAAACCCCAACTTCAGCCGCGACGAGGAGCTCAGGATACGCGACGTCCTGGACGTCGAGACCCTCAGGCTGGAGATAGGGGGCTTCCACACGGTGGGGGCGAACAACATACTCACAAACAAGGGCTTCGTGCTCAACTCCAGGGCCGGCGAGGACGAGAAGGAGAGGCTGGAGAAGATCCTGGGGATGAGGATCGAGCAGTCCACCGCGAACATGGGCTCGGTCAACATAGGCCTTTGCGTCGTGGCGAACTCCAACGGGGTCATCGCCGGGGACTCCACGAGCGGCTACGAGCTCGCGAGGATCGCGGAGTCGCTCGACGTGGAGTAGCGCGAGGCAGTGTGCGGCATTCCCCGAACGCCGCGGCTGACTCTTTCTAAGCAATAAAAAAAAGAAACAGGGCGCTACTTCTTGCGCGCCCTCTTTGCGGTCTTCTTGGCAGTTCCCGCCCTCTTCGCGGTCCTCCTGGCCTTCGCCTTGGCGGCCTTCTTCCCGCCCCGCGGGGCGGTCTTCGCCTTGGCGAGTTCCGCCTCGAGCTCCCTTATCCTCTCCTTGTCGCTCTTAGGGCGGCCCTTCTTCTCCGCGGCCTTGGCCATGGGCTTCCTGTTCTTGAAGACCATGAAGTAGTAAGCCACTCCCGCTATCAGCGCTATCACTATCGCGGCTATGGAGATTATCTCGCCCCAAGGCGTCGGAGGCGGCGCAGGGGGTTCTACCGAGTAAACGAAAATTACCTTGCCCAGGCCCGCCTGGATCTGCGCGCCGCCGTTAGCGGTGGCGTTGGTGACTCCTATCGTCTGTATCAGCCCCTGCCAGGCCAGCCCCGGCTTGTCCTTTGCCGAAACGGAGGCGTTCACCTTGATGGCGAGCTGGGTGTGGGGCGCCAGCGTCCCGTTCATGGGGCTTATGGTTATGGTGGGGGTTGTCTCGTTGACTATGGTGCTCATGACCGGGGACACTATCCTGTAATTCAGGGGCGCGTCACCGCTGTTGAAGATCGTCAAGGTCGTCGAGTTGCTGCCGCCCAGCGTCACGTTAAGGATCAGCCCCCCGCCGAACTGGCCCATCTGCGCGGCTGACACCGCGGTAAGGAATATCAAAGAAAAAAGAAAAGCGCCTGCACCACAGGCGCGTTTGGAACTCAGCATCCTAGCACATCAGCAGGTGTTAAGGATGATGATGTTCTGGTTGTACGTTCCCGCAGGCGTGTTCGTAGGCACGAAGACACCGAAGTAGATGCTGTTCGACCCTCCGTTGGCCACAGGGATGAGGCTGTTGACCGGCGAAGCCGTCAGCGCGTTGCCTCCGAAAGATCCCAGGGATATCGGGTTCCAGTCGGTCTGCCCCACCGCGAAGGTGTTGGACGCGTACGTCCAGGTGGTCCCGTAGACGTACAGGTACGACGGAAGGTTGCCGTTGTTCGTGTCCGTTATGCCGTTTGAAGTCGGCGAGCCCACGTTAGGAGCATAAGACCCGAAGGCGATCTGGGTCGGCGCAAGTCCGACCTCGCAGACGCCCGGAACTACGACGTTCGCGATGACGTTCGTCGAACCAGAGTTCGCCGCTGCGGCTATTCCCATTCCCTTGTATGAAGGAAATATCGCCCCCAGCCCGATGATCGCCGCTGCCATCACGGCCATCATGCTTACTGCAAATATTCTACTTTTAAGACTCGACATTACGTCTACCTCGCATTTTATTGCGAATATACATATTTAAATCTTCGCTCCCGCTTCCGGTTGCGGAACCGCTCAGCAGACGTTCAGGACTATGATGTTCTGCGTGTACGTCCCCTGCGGCGTGTTCGAGGGCACGCTCACCCCGAAGTAGATCGTGTTCGACCCCCCGGCGGGCACTGTGAGAAATGTGTTTGAGGACGTCGCCGTGAGCGCGTTGCCCCCGAAGGACCCCAGCGGGGCCCCGTTCCAGTCCGTGTTTCCCACGAGGAAGGTGTTGGCGCCGTAGGACCAGTTGGTCCCCGAGACCCAGAGCATGGAGGGGATGCTGCCCGCGTTCGTGTCAGTCACTGCGTTCGCGGTCGGCGAGCCGGTGCTCGGGGGCTCGCTCGGGAAGTTTATCGCGTTCTGCGAAAGGGATATCTGGCACGAGGGTGCCGATACTGTCACAGTGTTCGTGAGCTGCGGGGTCGGGCTGAGGTCCCCGTGGGCGTCGCTCGCGAACTCGTTGAACGTCCACGCCCCGTAGATCGTGTTGGTGCCTATGGTGTTGAACCAGTAAGTCACGCCGTTCGCGGTGAGGCTCAGCGCGTTCGCAGCGTATGCGTTGACCGTGAAGGTCAGGGCGTTGTTCGATACGGGCAGGCCGAAGACTGCCGTGTTCCCGCTCGCGACGTTGGAAGACGCCGGAGGGTAGGCCACGACGTTCCCCGCGTAGGAGCTGGTGCCGATTATCCCGTTGGAGATCACGGTGTTGCCCGTAGAAACCTGCCCTATGGCGACCATCGAGTTCGAGACGGTGTACGGGTCCGGCGTCGCGACAAGGGTGTTGAATGCGGGGGTGAGGGGTCCGTAGGCCGCGGCGGGCATGACGCCGCTGGGCGGATAGGCCCTGGCCCTCTCCCAGTCGTAGAACGCGTTGTAAGGGTAGGTGGATGGCGTGTAGCCGAGGCTCGTAAGGTAGAGGCTGCTCCCGCTGGTGATGGGCTGGGTCGACACGGTGTTAGAGTAGCCCCCCGCGTCCGAGTACAGCTGCGGGGCTATGTATCCCGTCCAAGACGTCGAAGAGGTGCCTGTGAAGGTCACGCTGCCGTATATCCAACTGGAGACGGAGGTGCCCAGCTGGTTGAGGTCGTCGGTCACCGTGCCCGCGGCGTCGTACTCCTGCGAAAAATAGGAGCTGCCGTATCCCATCGCGACGCCGATGCCGCTCGCCGTGGCTATCGTGTTGGAGGTGACCATCGCCGCGATGCCCTGGTCGTCGGGCAGCACGTCGCTCTGCAGCTGCGCGGACGACTCGACTATGCTGGCCTGAATCGCGTACCCGGTGTTGTACACGAACGGGATGTACTCGGTGATTCCCTGCACTGCGTTCTGCCCGACCACGTGCAGCACGTTGCCCGTGTTGCCTCCGGGGAGGCTCGCGCCCGTCGTCTGGGTCAGGAAGTAGTTAGAAGTCACCGCGAAGTTGCCCAGTTTGGTGTTTCCGTCAAAGTAGGAGAGGAAGACGTTCGCCCCGTTGTCGTACTGAGCGTAGGCCGAGCTGAGGTTCGGCGCCTCGCCGATGTTGTTGGTCCCGAGGAAGAAGTTGGTCCCCGCCGCGCCGAGCCCTATGTAGTAGATTCCGTTGGCGGACGAATCCGCGGCTATCGTGTTCGCCCCGAGGTTCGTCCAGATCAGCGAATTCGACTCGATCCAAGAGGGCATGCTCGCCCCGGATACGCCGTTGTAGACTATGACGTTCCCGCCGAGGGCGTTGAACGGCAGGGCGTTAAACATCTCCTGGAAGCTCGATGGCGTCGCGGAGGATTGCGAGTTGACGATGCTGAGCGGATAGCAGGCGACGACGCCCGCCGGGCAAGCGCCGCAGGGATAGACCACGCTGTAGGTCAGGGTCCCCGCCGCCCTGTTGGACGCGGAGTCTGTTACGATGACGTTCGCGGTCCAGGTCCCGAGGGTTAGGCCCTGCTGGAAAGTGAACGCGTTGTTCGCGAGGCTGACGCCCGTGTAGAGCGCGTTGTACACCAGCGACCCGACGGAGTTGTAGACGAGGAAGTTGTATGTGTACGGCTGGGTCCCGCCCGTC